>SCPO01000087.1_pt1:110000-605000 | contig 1844824 bp, 1725 predicted proteins | sample 6106821 | NCBI WGS metagenome assembly SCPO01 (sample SAMN10720448, study PRJNA508395) | human gut metagenome | isolation source: Participant 2 stool, 0 month | host: Homo sapiens | collected 2017 | reverse complement strand
TGGCAAAACCGTCGTTTCAGCCATTCTGACCGGCAGCAAGAACGAAAAAATCACACAGTTCCATCTAGATACACTTTCCACCTATAATATTATGCCGGACAGCACCGCCGTGTATGTCCGTCGGCTGATTGACATGCTGCTCGAGCGCGGATACCTCATCGCCGACCCGGACCGCATGAACGTGCTCGTGCTTGCCCGCACCGGCAACGCACTCATGCGCGGACGCGGCGAATTCCGCGTCAAGCTGCCCAAGGAGAAAAAGCCGGCAGCAGCCAAACAGTACGCGGCTCTTGCGGAAGATGTGGACGAAAAGCTGTTCGATGCGCTCCGTGATGTGCGAACCCGCCTTGCAGCACGCGCAGGCGTGCCGCCGTACGTTATCTTTTCCAACGCAACGCTCGCTGATATGGCTGCAAAACAGCCGTCAAGCGAGTTCGATCTGCTGTCCGTCCGCGGCGTAGGTGACGCAAAGGCAAGACGATACGGCAAGGAGTTTCTGGCAGCGATTCAGAAATACCGGGATGAAAATCTCGGAAAGTAAAGCAAATTGAGAATTGAAAATGGAGAATGGAGAATTACGCGACGGTATCATCAGTACCAAATAATGAACGATACATGTTAAATGTTATCAATGATTAAATCCGCAGGTGCCGTCCGCAGCCACCAGACGAACGAGTTGCGCAGAGCAGCCGGTATGTGTAGCAGTAAAGAATCTGACACTGCGAACAGGTTGAGAAAGATACGGAAGTAAAAATCCTCCGCCGTTCCCCTATTGCAAAGCGGTCACCGCTCCCTGATCCGCGCCAGACTAAGAAATAAAGGAAACGGGATTCACAAGGGTGGAAACCTTGGTGTCCACTCTTGTGCCAGCCGCCGCAGGTGCGGCGGACCTCCCAGCCGTCCGGACTGCACCCATTCCGAAATCTTCAGCGAATAGATAAAAATAAGTAAAGCCGACAGGCACACCCATCGGCTCAGGAAAAAATATCAGCCGTTCTGCTGATCGTTTTTCTGATTCTGCTGGCTCTGATTCTGCTGCTGATTCTGCTGACCCTGCTGGTTCCGGTTCTTGTTCTGCTTGCTCATTTGGCTCACCTCGTTTCGTTTGCAATGCTATTCTGCACCGCAAACGCGAAAAATATACTCGCAGGACTTGCAGAATAGCGAAAAACCTGTTAAAATTGTTCTGCGTGTTATACAGTTAATATTTTAGATGATATAAAAGAAAGAAGGACACTCACCATGTCGGGACATTCCAAGTGGAATAACATCGCAAAGCGCAAGGGCGCAAACGATGCAAAAAAAGCAAAGATTTTCACCAAAATCGGCCGTGAAATGGCAATCGCAATCAAGGAAGGCGGCTCCGCTAATCCGGATTTCAATGCTCGCCTGCGCGACTGCATTGCAAAGGCAAAGGCCAACAACATGCCGAACGACAACATCAAGCGCACGCTCGATAAGTACTCCGGCGCAAACGGTCAGGTCGATTATGAGGCAAACAACTATGAAGGCTACGGCGTAGGCGGCGTTGCAGTCGTTGTTGAGACCCTGACGGACAACAAGAACCGCACCGTTGCGGACGTTCGTCACCTGTTCGACAAGTACGGCGCAGGTCTGGGCGCTTCCGGCTGCGTATCCTGGCAGTTCGATAAGAAGGGCGTTATCATTATGGAGAGCGAAGGTCTGGACGAGGACGCTGTTATGATGCAGGCGCTCGACGCAGGCGCTGAGGATTTCCTCGTTGAGGAAGGCGTTTTCGAAATCTACACCGCTCCGGATGATTTTTCTACCGTTCGTGAGGCACTTGAGAAGGAAGGCTACACCTTCGCACAGGCCGAGCTGCAGATGGTTCCGCAGAACTACATCACCCTTGAGAAGGAAGAGGATATGGCGCAGATGCGTAAGCTGCTCGACAACCTCGAGGATAACGACGATGTGCAGGCCGTTTGGCACAACTGGGAGAATGAGGACGATTACGAGGGTTAATGCCCCGTTCAAAACCGCATAAAAAAGCACCGCATACCGAAGTATGCGGTGCTTTCTTCACTTTCTCACGAACTTCACCGCACTCATTGCAGCCTCGGCGCCATCCGCTACGGCCTTTGCCACCTGCAGCAGACCGCCGGTGCAGTCACCGGCCGCAAACAGGCCGGGCACAGCCGTCGAGCCGTCGGCGTTCGCCTTGATGCGCGTGCCGTCCAGCTGCGCGCCCAGCTTGCGGGCAAAATCGCCGCTGCCGGCCGTACCATAGGCGATAAACACGCCGGAAACGCGCAGCGATTCTCCCTCGGCAAATGCCACGCGCGACACCAGTTCATCGCCCTCGATCGCGCTTACCTTGCGCGTTTCCACGCACAGACCGTCCGGCAAATCCGCCGGAGCCTCGCTGCCATCGGTCAGCAGCGTAACGGACTGCGCCACCGGCAGCAGCACCCGCGCTTCCTCGAGCGCATACTCACCCTGACCGAGCACGGCAACGTCCTTGCCGCGATAGAAAAACGCGTCACAGATGGCGCAGTAGCTGACGCCGCGGCCCTCAAATGCGGCTACGCCCTCGATTTTCGGCACCGCACGCGGCGAACCGGTTGCCAGAATGACCGCATCCGCGTCAAACACGCCGTCCGCAGTCTTAACCGTGAAGCCTTGCGCCGCATACTCAATACCGGTTACCTCGGTCTGCTGCAAAACTGCACCCAGACGTTCGGCCTGCTTCTGTCCGCGCTCGAGCAGCTCTGCACCGGAAACCGGCTCAATAAAGCCGAAATAATTCTCGATCTTGTCCGTTTTGGCCAGCGCACCGCCGTCCTTATACAGAACGGTTGCCTGCATGCCGGCGCGTACCGCGTAAATCGCAGCACTCAGTCCCGCCGGTCCGCCACCAATGATAACAATGTTGGGCATTCTTTTGTCCTTTCCAAATTGAGAATGGAGAATGGAAAATGACGGATACACGCAATGCGCGATAACTTAATTCTCAATTATCCATTTTCAATTCCCCATTATTTTGCGGTTTCCTCGTTAAACCACTGCTGATAAGCCTTCTGCAGCTTATCGAGCAGCGCAGGATCCTTGCCGCCGAGCGGCTTGCCGTCCAGCTCGCATGCGCCGACGCAGTGCGTGCCGGTGGACAGGATCATCACCTCATCTGCATTTTTCAGCTCATCCACAGTAAATGGTGCAATGCGGGTTGGCACACCGAGCTTGTCGCACAGTGTAAGGAAATGCTTGCGCGTAATGCTCGGCAGAATAAGATTATCCGCCGGGGGCGTGCAGAACACGCCATCCTTGAGAATCGCCAGACCGGAATGTGCGCCTTCGGTCACGCGGTCGCCGCGGTGGAACACGACCTCGTCACAGCCCGCCTCAACAGCCTGCTGCATCGCCATGCAGTTCGGGATAAGGTTGAGCGTTTTGATGTTGCAGTGCAGAAAACGCGTGTCCTCGACCGAAATCAGCTTGTACGGATGATCCTGGCGGTCCAGTCCGCACGGCTCAGAAAATGCCATCAGGCTGGCCTTGCCGCCCTTAGGGAACGCGTGCATGCGGTGTGCCACTGCACGGGTGGACTGCCAGTACAGCATATGCGGCGCATCCGAATCCAGCTGAGACACCAGCTCGTTCAGCGTTTTTGTCAGCTCGTCACGCTGCATCGGCGGCTCAATGCGGAGCAGCTTCAGGCTGTTGTAAAAGCGGTCCAGATGATCCTCAAGCTCGAAGATTTTCTTGTTGTTGACCATCGCCGCATCGTAAACGCCGTCGCCGAAGTAAAAACCGCGGTCGGTGATAGGCGCCTGCACCTCGTCAATGCGGCCGATTTTTCCGTTATAGTATGCAATATCCTTCATGAGAATATTCCTCCTTTGATCAGAATTCTGGGGCAATCTAATCTCAGTATAACGGTTTTCGACAGGGTTTGCAAGTAGGCCGGAAACGAGGTATAATAATTAAGCCGGCAGGTTGCTGACAGGCGTTATCCGATACCGCAACCGCATGTTGCTTGTCCGTAAAAAGATCCTATGATACACTTACCTCACGGAGGTGTTCGATTATGAATACAAAGGATATTTTATATCATCTCAGAACCGAAAAAGGTCTCTCACAGGACGAACTGGCTGCAAAAATTTTTGTCACCCGACAGGCGGTATCCCGCTGGGAAACGGGCGAAACTACGCCGAATGTCGAAACGCTCAAGCTGCTTTCCGTGTTCTTTAACGTGTCGATCAATACGCTTCTTGGCTCTCCGCGGCAGCTGATCTGCCAATGCTGCGGCATGCCGCTTGAAGATTCCATCACCAGTAAAGAGCCGGACGGCTCCTTTAACGAGGACTACTGCATGTGGTGCTATGCCGACGGAACCTTCAAATACACCACAAAAGAGCAGCTGATCGACTTTTGCGTAACGCATATGGCAACCGAAAGCTGGCCTGCAGAGCAGGTTCGCGCCCATATGGAAGCCATTGTGCCGACCCTCAAGCACTGGAAGAAATAAAGGAGAACGCTATGCCGTTTGACTTCAAAAAAGAGTATAGAGAACTCTACATGCCGAAAAGCAAGCCGCAGCTTGTCGAAGTGCCACCAATGAACTACATTGCCGTGCGCGGCACTGGCGACCCGAACGAGGACGGCGGTGCATATCAGCAGGCCATCAGCGTACTGTATGCCGTGGCCTACACGCTGAAAATGAGCTATAAGACCGATTATAAAATCGCAGGCTTCTTTGAATATGTTGTTCCGCCGCTGGAAGGTTTCTGGCGGCAGGATAATGTGGACGGTGTAAATTATTCGGATAAATCCGGTTTCCACTGGATTTCCGTCATTCGTCTGCCGGATTTTGTGACCAAGACGGATTTTGACTGGGCGGTACAGACGGCTGCAAAAAAGAAACAGCTGGATTGCTCCTCAGCCGAGTTTTTGACGATTGAGGAAGGTCTGTGCGTGCAGATCATGCACGTTGGCTCCTATGATGACGAGCCTGTGTCTGTTGCGGTGATGGACGAGTATCTCGCACAGAACGGCTATGCAAACGATCTCACCGCCGAACGGCTGCACCACGAGATTTATCTCTCCGACCCGCGCAAAACCGCGCCGGAGAAACGCAAAACCGTCCTTCGCCACCCGATCAAAAAGGCGTGAAATAACACGAATACTTTTCAGAAAGGTTTGATTTTTTGTCCGGAACACTTCTTCATATCTGCTGTGCGCCCTGCTCCATTGCGTGTATCGACACGCTGCGGCAGGAGGGTATCGAGCCGGTAGGTTTTTGGTACAATCCCAACATTCATCCGATGAAAGAGTACAAAATGCGCAAGAATACGCTCGTTGAGTATGCAAAAAGCATTGATCTCAAGCTGGAAATTGAGAACGAGTACGGCCTGCGCAAGTTCATCGAAGCTGTTTATCCCAACTGGGACAACCGCTGTGCGACCTGCTATGCGCTCCGCTTCGAGGAAACCGCGCGCTACGCCGCCGAGCATGGCTACGACCGTTTTACCTCTACCCTGTTTGTCAGCCCGTACCAAAATCACGAGCTGATGCGTCAGATCTGCGAACAAATGGCCGAAAAATACGGTGTCGAGTATCTGCACCGCGACTTTTCTCCGCGCTTCCGCGAGGGACAGGATAAGGCGCGTGAGCTTGGCCTGTACATGCAGAATTACTGCGGCTGTGTTTTCTCCGAGGAGGACCGCTATCGCAAGCGCAAAAAGAAGAAAAAGCCGGACGACGCGCAGGCGTAAGACGGAAATCGGGGTGTTTCGGCACAATCCGACCGAAATACCCCGCAATAACTGCTTTACAAACGCGCGAAAGACTGGTATACTATATTATGTACTCGCGCCCGTAGCTCAGCTGGATAGAGCGTTGGACTCCGACTCCAAAGGCCATGCGTTCGAATCGCACCGGGCGTACCATGTAAAACCGCTTGTTTCGATGAAATGAGCGGTTTTTCTTTACTTTTTAGCACGGTATAAATGGTCACAAATTCTTAGGCGACTGCTGAGGCGACTGATTAGGGGTTTATGATAGAAAAAAAGAGCAGCAATCTTGAGGTGATCCCCAAAAGTTAGACCTAGAGATTTAACTTTGGGGGATCGATTCAATCGCTGCTCTTTTCGTTTTACCCCACACTTTCGCTCTGCTCCGACAGGTGCAAATCCAAATCTCGACCGCGTGTGCAAACACTGCGAATATACACGCAGCTGCGGTTCTCATCGACTGAATACAAAATCACGTCATTTCGCGTAACATACTGTCGAATTCCCGCAGAACTCCACGGCTCTACATCATACAGCGGATACTTCGCCGGAAATGCAGTCAAATTCTCCTGTATCAAAGCGCAAAGGCGGTTATACCACCGTTCTGCCAAAGCGGTATCGCGATACTGCTGCATAATATACATCAGCTTTTCCGTAATATCCCGCTCGGCCGTTGAGGTGTAAAATATCTTATATCTTTGCGGCACGACTCTGAAGCAGCTCCTTTACTTTAGCGTCCACATCGCACTGCGCAGAGATGCGTCCGGCAGCAATATCCTCACTGCTGCGCGACAGCTTTTCGCTGATTTCCGCTTCACTCATATCGTCCCACGCCCGAAGCGACGGCCGAAACGGCATACCGCCTTCCTGAAGGCTTTGCTGCGCAAACATTCGTACAGCTTCAGCGAACGAGGTGCCTAGACTGCGATAAAGCGCTTCTACCTGCTCCTTTACTGCACTGTCAATGCGGATCTGAAGTGTTGCATCCATAGCCATAAAATCATCTCCTTGTAGTGCGATTGTATTACAGTTTTCCTTGCATGTCAAGAGGATAACTTTTCTCCTTTCCCATCGTAACCGCGCAGCATAACATCAGCAATACACTCGCCTGCCCTGACGCGCGACTCCTCAATAAGATGTGCGTAGTAGGTTTCCGTGGTCGTTACATTGGAATGTCCAAGTTGACGGGAAACCGTCACAACATCAGTATGATTCGCAATCAGCACGCTGGCAACCGTATGCCGAAAAGCGTGTGGGTTCACATGCGGCAGGTCATGCCGACGGCTGAACTTGGTCAGCCACGCAGTAGGACTGTCCGGGTGCATAACACGACCGTCATCCCGTGTGAACAGAAAACCTTCGTCATTCTGCCAACGGTCGCCGTTCAACTGTCGCAGCTTCTCCTGCTCAGCACGGTATTCACGCAGCAATTCGGCGGTTTCCTCTGGAATTGCAACAAAACGAATCTCCTCTGTTTTGGGCGTTTCCACATAAATGCCGCGTGCCTTAGAATAGCGCAGATTGTCTTCAATCTTGATGTATCGTTCGTCCAGATGAACATTGTGCCATTTCAGGCCCATAATCTCACCCCGACGTGCACCCGTGACAATGAACAAGTGCGTGATGGTCTTCCACTTCAGCGGTTCGCTTTCGAGCGCCTGTATAATGCGCTGAATGTCTTTCGGCTGAAAATAGTTGATCGGCTTTTTCTTCGCCCGAGGCAATGTTGCACGGCTTGCGGCATTATACGGAACGAGCATTTCTTTCTCCGCCTGCGACAATACCGTTGAGATAAAGCGATGATGCTGCAGCACGGTTTTCACCGCAAGGTGATCTGTATTGTGGATAATATCGAACAGCTTCGCCGTCGGCAGTTTCAGCGCGGCAGCGATCGCATCCGCAGAGGTCTTGCGAATCACCTGCCAACGGCAGGCCGTTGTAATCGTTACGCCGTTGAGATGCGCTAATCTCGCCACCTTGGCCCGAGACCACTTACGTTCTTTGATCAGCACACCCAAATCGACCTTGGCACGAGCGTTATCCATCGTGTGCTTCGTGCAGTCCTCCTGCAAACTGATATACAGCTTGTTCAGGTGATTCGGACGCAGTTCAGTCAGCTTGATGTGCCCGATTGCAGGAAGAATGCGCTCACAGAGGTGTAAATACAGCTGAATCGTGCTGTGCTTGGTGCCCGTGTGCTCTTTCAGGTCGATAACATACGCTGCGTACTCCGCAAAGGTCTTGCGGTTGTCCGGCTGATAACCCTGTTTGATTGCCTTCTCGAACTCGAACGCAATGCGTTGTGCCTCTCGCTCGGCACGCTGCTCTGACCAGCCTTCCGGTGCCTTCCAGACCTTGTAGTGCCGCTTTTTACGGTATGCCTCATCGTAACCGCAGGAAACGGTAATCTTAAAGCTGAAACTGTTTTTGTTGTGCTTTTTTGTAATGCTTGGCACATTTTCCTCTCCTTTCGTGTAGAATAATGCGGTGCGCCGCTCGGACGCACCGCAGAATGCACCTTATACCGAAATTTTCGGCGGAATGTACGACGGACGAGTGTCATCGGCCGCAACATCATTGTTGCCCTCGGTCAGCAGTTTGATGACATTCGGGTAGTAGAGTAATGCCTTACGGCCCAGCTTCACCGCCGGAAGAACGCCCTGACGGACAAGGCCACGGAGCATGTTTTCCGAGATGTTATGGCCATCCGCCTGCAGGCGGCGGTGAGTCTCAGCGATGGTTGCCGTGTCGTAGTAGCGGCGCAGCGGTACTAATGTAATTGCAGGATTAGACATAAAATTGCTCCTCCTTGTATTGAATAATTTGTATGGCAGCGTTACACTTGATGTGAACCCAGTTTCAGGCTTGAAATCGGAATACACAGGCAGCGCTTGCCATGAATTTTCTTGGTGGACTTCTTGCTGGCATCGATAGACAGCAAGTTGTATTGGCGGAGCCGTGCTGCAACATACTGCTCACTGAGGTCACTCCGGCGATACAGCGCTTGCAGATACTTCGTCAGCGCAGGAAGCTTAACACAAATGCAGCCCTTGTGCGTAGAGTAGCTGAATGCCTGCTGTTCCACTCCGCTTATGATCGCCGTCCGAATGGTTTTCGGGCAGTTTTCGATACGGCGCAACTCCTCAGCGATGTTGTGCCAGACTTGGGTCAATGAGTACGCTGTTGCTTGGACAAACTTGTTTTTTGCGACTACTGAGATCGCACCGACTTCCTCGGCATAGTCAAAAAACCGACAAAGCAGCCAGTACAGCTCGAACAACGACTTCTTCACGCGCTCGTTCGGTGCACTTTTCACAGCGGCAAGCTGCGCCTCCATCTCGCGTTTAATGCGAGAGCAGAATTCCTCATAACGCTCTCCAAACCATGCAAGAAACCCCTGCATAGCCGTGGCTGCGGTATGACGAAGTGCCTCCAAATCAACCGGATTACTGGAACTGGCTAATTTCTCACGAATACGCACGATGATGCAGCGGGTTGCGTCCGAGGATGCCTCCATCGGGATTTCACCCGTGACGACCAGTCCGGCGGCACAACTGACAGAAACATTCTTGGAACCTTGGGTTTTGGTGCGCTGAGTCTCATTCGCTGCGAAACGCAGTAATGCGGCCGCGCTCGCAAGACGCTCGCGCTGCTTTGCCTTGTTGGTGCCGATGTAAATGTCATCTAGCAACACCGAACGATCGCGTGTGGTCATCAACGCACGCTCCATCGCGGACATTGTGCTGCCAGCGTCGTAGACATCAGCCATGCACCCGCTCGAATCGTCGAACAGTTGGCAAAGTGCTTTTGCTGTTGCCGTCTTGCCGAAACCCTGCGTTGCTATCAGGTATAAGATACATGCTGTCGGTAAGCCGCTGTCCTGTAAGAACGAGCGGCAGACCGAGAACAGAGAATATCCCCACACCGGTAAATATACCTGAAGATTCGACATAAACGTCTCAATCAACTGTTCGACTGCGGTTCCTGCTAACATAGTCGCATCAATAGACAGACGGCGGCTTGAGACGCCCTCGGCGATCAGATAAGGCGGCGCACCGCCTTCAGGCGGTTCTGCCAGTCGATTTTCTGGTGCCAGATCGGGAAGGTAACAATGCTGCTCGTCAATCTGCTGCCAGCCGGTCTGGTCAAAGTATTGACCGCGAGGAAGGTCGCATTGTGACAGCTGCATCCGCAGGTAGGTTGCTACGAGATTTCTAGTGCTCCGACCACGTGCATCGCGCGAAATGCAACCGACAATTAACTTTTCAAAGTTCAACTGGTCCAACTGCTCCGCAGGCCAGACAATAGTCTGCGGCGGTGCGCCTTCCCGCGTTACCTCGAGGAGCAGCCGTAGCGGCTCCTCGGGGTTAGCAGAATACAGCCCGCGGATTCGCGGGATAAAATTGGTAATAGCGTTGCCGTCATTCACCAAGTTGTTGCCTGCAATCATGAAATTCATCAACGGTCGCCTCTCGACAGCAGCTTGAGGCCATTCTCGGCCAGCCTGTCATTGAAGGTGCCACGCTTGACACCCACGGAGAGCGCAATCATTTTACGCAGCATGTCGTTCTCGGCGGAAAGATAGCCGCAACGGTAGTTTGCGAGGGCAATCTGGCGCTCCATCGCACGCTTACGAGCACGCTTTGCTGCCTTCTTGCGAGCCTTTTTGCCCTTCTTGCCTTTTTTCTTCTTGCCCTTGCGAGGCTCGTCCTCGAAGGGGAAGCCGGTCGTGAAGGAGGGGCCGAACGAAGCAGGGGAGTTGATGAACTCCGCCGTGCTTTCGGTGTCGGAGGTGGATTCGGTCGGAAAATTACAATCCTGAATCACGGGAATTACTTCCTTTCTAGTAACGGTGGGCGCGCCCTGGGTTGATATGTACCCTAGGGTGAGTGCTCACTTTAGGGCCACGCCTTACTTGGAACCGGCGTTGGCTTTGGGTGAGCGTTTCAAGTGATCACGGTAATAATTATATGCGAAAATCACAGGCTTCTCTATTCGCAAAGTACAAAGATTTTTCAGCACGTAAACATCGAATCAGAATTAATCCAAATGGAGGAATACTATGCTTCCGCACAATGTCGAACAGTTAGTTCAACAGATATCACCCCCCAAGTGCCAATTGAATAGGCGCCGTGGAACGTCGGGACAGGGGGCTCCACATGATGTCATTACAAATGATGAAATTTGTCAAAAAATGTTTGATGAGTGGAATGACTTCCATTCACAAATTGCTTATCAAGATTTTAGTCACTTCTGGGATAAAGAATTGTTTGTCAACGACATCGAGAACGTTGAACTTTCTCAAGAATTATTTATTAAATTAATCTGTGATCGAGTTTTTCTTTTCCTCAATTATTCCCGCTCATTGGCCAATCCTGCGTATCCTAATTTAATGGTTGCTTGGGGGCGTGAATTACCAGATGAGTCACCAGAAGACACCCCTGTTACACGGCAACTGCGAGAAAACACTCTGTTTATTCGTGAACATGGCTTTATGCCTACTAACACATTACGCGATAGATGGAGAGGGTGGCAACATAATATCAGAAGGATAAACGCAGCCCTCGAACGTCGAACAAAATTTGTCAGACAGGGCGCGCATCTCCCAATGAACGCCTGCCGTAAATTACATCGTGACAAGAAAGATGCCTTGCCAGCAGCAGATCTTTCATATACAGAAGATGAACAAAAACTGGCCAAGTTGTTCTACTACTATTTAGAGGCATGTTGTAAAAAAGCATATTGTCATGATTACAAGAAATACCTGAAATCCACTACCGAAGTTATACAAAATTCATTGCCTTGGATCCATCTACTCTTGGAGGAGGATGCACTTCAAGTTCCCATTGCATTATGGATATGGGTGCTTTTTACTACATACACGACAAAACTAGCTGAAGGTACATTAAAAACATATAAATTCTGTGTACCAACATCACGTAAGAATGATTTGCAAGATGTTGATCCTGATAAGCAGAATTCTAATACAACATCAAGGAAAAGATGCAACATCATTCTATTTAACCACCTTCTAGATCTATTGCCACCTGAAAATCTCGACTATGCTAAATTCCAATTTTATGCATTGTCAAAGTATAATCGCTTTTCATTCTATGCCACCAATGTTGAAAAGCCCTATGATTTTAATTGCAGCGAAAGCCCAAATGATTTTATAGATAATTTAGGTGGATTAATTCGTTATCATATCTATCATTGTTTAATGAATGCTCCTTCATGGCTCACTCCACCATGGAACCAGCGTGAAAACCCAATTCTCGATTCTCTGACATGTCTTCTTTTGCACGATAGCAGATTACCTCCCAAAAATCGTTTAACAGCAAGAGTTAATGCGCTTCTTGATGATAAGGCAAAAGGCGAAAATTATATATCGGCATATATAAATTGCGAACCGACTCAACAAGCACGACGTGCAAAGCTTAGGGAAATCGTTGAACGGGAAAATCTACATTTTACACCTACCCGAATGTTCGCAGACGGTGATATTATGGGAGACAAGAATAAACTTTTTTGTGAATGTATGGTGTTGGAATTTGCCTTGAGGCAAAGAGCCTTTGTCTCTTACTATGATAAGCTTCTAAATAAAGCCGAAAGACTTTTTCCGCCTGAGTTTTTTCTTTCAGACCATGTATTTAGCGAATAAATGGTGGGAATAGCGTACTTTCCCACCATTCCCACCAATTTTATCTATGCATTGCGCTTCGACGGTAAAATGTGTTAGGCTTCAACCCTGTCTGCCGCATGGCCTCGACTGCGGTAATCTCCCCTGCTCGCCAGCGAGCAACAACTCGTTCGAAGTTGTCCGGCAGGGGAAGGGGGCTGCGGCCGATGTACTTTCCCTGCTCTTTGGCGATGGCAATCCCTTCGCGTTGACGCTGAAGGATATACTCGCGCTCAAGCTCTGCGACCGCTGCGAACACAGTGAGCATAAACTTGCCAGTGGGCGTAGTTGTGTCGATGGCCTCCTTGCGGCTGACAAACTCGACCTGTTTCTCGGTCAGGCGTTCTATAAGATCGAGCAGGTCACGCGTGTTGCGAGCAAAACGGCTGATGGATTCGACAATCACTGTATCCCCGTGTCGGACGTAATTCATCATACGGGTAAGCTCCGAGCGGTCGGTGCTCTTGCCACTGGCCTTATCAATGAATAACTCGTCAACACCCAACTCTTGCAGCAGAACTTCCTGACGAGCAGTATTCTGATCCTCGGTGCTGACGCGAATGTAGCCTATTTTCAAATCTGTCACTCCGTTCATTGCAATAGGGCCGCTCTATATTCTGACATATTTCAAAAGTCGTAAATCGACCCTATTGCCACGTCTTTTTACCATTTCAATAGAGTGTACCCTATTGAAACATCTCCAGCGATTCATTTAATCCTCATCGAGAATATCAGCCAACAGGCCAATGAGGACTAAGGTATCGCGAATAATCTTTCCTGCATCCATGTTTTTACCTCTCCTCAGTACGCATAAAGCAGTTCACCGGTCATCTCATGCAACAGAGTAGGATCGTAGAGCATTTCTTCGATCTCCTCCTCCGAACAACCATAGTCGAGCAATGCCTGAATTTCATCCGTCGTTATGCCGAACGCCTTTGCCACACTGAACAGATCATCATAGTTCGCAGGTGTATCCTCGTAGTAGCTGCGGTAATACGGATAACGTCGCCACCAATGTTCATAACTGGTTTTCGGCGTGAATGCGCCAGTGGTGATACGGCCTGCTCGGTCGATTCTCAAAATCTCGCCCTCCTTTGGCTCCAGAATATCTGTGGGCGCTTTCAGACGCAACTTTTTGATTGTTTTACACAGGATTTCCTGCGTAGAGGCGTAAATCAGAAAGCCATCATAGAACATGACGCAGAGCGGATTATCGCCAACCACGAACCAGATAGAATTGTCCTTATCCAGTACCGTAAACACAAAAGAACCCTCGACCTTCTCAGCCATGGCTTGCAGGCTGCCGAAGTCGAGGGTTTTATTTTTCTCTAAAAGCTGAACGGCAATGTAGCTGTCTGTCTCAACGCTCGTAAGCGGAAGGCTTTCTTCTATACGGAGTTCTTTGTCGTTCCAAAGCACGCCATTATGCGCGAGAGCAAAGCTGCTGCCGTCAACATGACCAAGGAAGGGATGATTATTCTGGTTAAACTGCGCATTGCCTTGCGTGGTCATACGGGTATGTCCCATGATGACATTCACGCTGTTGGGAATGTGAATCTTCATTTTCCGAGCGGGAATCGGGCGCTTGTAAATTCGCAAGCGGTCATTAAAGTTGTATGCAATACCTGTTGCGTCCGTTCCGCGCACTTGACATTCTCTGGCGAGCATGTTCAAGATTTTGTTCTTCGTATGAGTGCTGAAACACTCCTTAAAGTCGATTAAGCCGAATAAACTGCACATATTACGCATCCTCACTTTCAGATACAGGTTCGTTAACGTAAAGCCGACGCTCTTTCAAATACTGAATAAGCTCCGGCTCGTTGATGTCATCCAGAAAGTCAAACCAGCTCATGTCCTGCACGGCAGCGTCGGACATAGAAACAGCCACCTCGACCAGATGGTTGACCATCTGCAAGGTGGCTTTGAGGGTATTCAGCTTCAAAGTTCCGCGGAACATGCGAATTTCAACCGTGTCCGAGTTCATCAGGTTGACCGCCGTGTAGCGTCCGGCACAGGAGTTTTTAGCGTGGTTCATTTGTTCGAATGGCGTAAGGCGAATTCCATACCGTGCTGCCCAGCGGTTCATCTGGGACTGGGTGCGGCGGCTGAACCGCAGCAGCTCCGCCCAAAACTTTTCCACAAAGTAGAGCAAACGGGCAATCGCGGCCTCCTGCTGTTCGTAAGTACAGCCAAAGGCCAAGCGAGAGATGTGAACGTGCAGGCCGCAAGTACCTGCCGCATGACTAAGATAACCCATGCTCTGCGCTTTGCGGAGGACTTCCGACCACGGCATTTCGTTCAGATGGTATTCCAGCGTCATAGGATGCGTTACAAGTTCCAAGCCTTCGTCCAGGCTACCATCCGTCTTTATATACAGATTTTCACCATTAGCATTGGCGATGTTCAACAACTTCTCCGCGTTGCTGTTGACCGTGCCGCCGTCATCGATTTCAAGTTCTACACCGAAATGCCGCAGACCTTTGCCATGGAACACAAGATCCGGCGTGTAATTGTACTCGTGGATAATATCGTTGTGCTCATCCCAGCAAGATGCGCAGTAGGTGTTGTCGCTGTCATCCCAGTATGCTCGGTCACGGTTGATAATACGACCGCAATCGTCACAGCGAACATAATGAGCATCAAAACAATCGTCACACAGTACATAGTCATCATCGGTGATCGCATTTTCTTCATAAATTCGCTCATCACAGTGATCACAAACCACTGTTAAACGATCAGCACAAGCCTCACAGAGCCAGTCGCCTTCTACTTGGTACATAGCTTCAATCGGGTGTTCTGCACCACAGTTCGTGCAAATTCTGGTTTCACTCATTGTTTATTCCTCCATTTCGTTTAGTTAATATCAATATTCTTCAGCAAGCAACATCGTAGAATGCGTTAAATCGTCGATAACGAACACCTTCGCGTTTGCCGCATTATCACATGGCACATCGAGCTCGTAACGGTAGGGCGGCTGCTCCTGCTCGTGGACGATGTGCTGACCGGTCGGCGCTTTCGTCAGCGTGAATACCTGCAAGTAGTCTTTCTCGGATACCTCCATGGTCAGTATCATAAGCCACAACATATTGATCATCCATAATGGTAGCTGTGCTGTGATACCGTGTGTCAAGAATTTTTGATTTTCAAACATTTTCGTACTCCTTCTCTGATGAAATAATAAAGCACCCGGAATATTTCCGGGTGCTTCTATAGATATAATATATACTTCTTTTGTTATTAAATACGGAGAAGATTACACAATCGATATTAGATATGTTTCCAAGTAGTAGAAGATTTCAAACTCAGTGTATATGCTGTAGTCGAATCTATAGCTTGGTAAAGCCAATCGCCTAATAACAAAAAATTTTCAGAGATACTGCTCTCTTCAGGAAACTCATACAGTGCACTATTCTCAATCCGTTCGCCTGTTTGCAAAGCATATTGGTCGATAGTGCAATAATCCCCATCATCATCAATAGCGATTATTCGATTATTGGCAACAGAAACTGAAGAAAAATCATATAGTACTTCAAAATTCTTGGTCAAACGAAACATTTGATACCGATCACCATATCTCGCAATCAAAAGGTATCCCCTTTCAATTTGAAGCATTTTGTATATGATTGGAAAATATTCCATTTCATCAATTCCATGTCCTTTGAAATCAACATAAGGTATACACTTTTGCGCCATCACATCATATCTATAAATTTGACCATCGCGTCCAAGCAATAGTAAATGATGCTGATATGCAAAAACATCACAGAACTCCACAGGAGGATTCAATTCAAATACATGTTCAGCTGAATCTAAATGGATCAGAAACGCGCGATTCTGCAAAGTTTCATCTTCATCCAAATCCTCCTCGCCCAGACCAGAGTCATATACACAAACGATTAGCTGATCATCAGTAATGCTAAGATGTACCTCGTCTAATCGGCGAGAAGGTTCATACATTTGAAACTCCGGTTCCAAAAAGTATGCTTCTGATGCAGATAAATCAACGGCCAAAATCTTGCACATAGTATCCCGGATTCTAAATCGCATTCGACCGAATTCTCCATAAGAAATTGTGATATATAGAGTGTCACCTTGTGTGCAGCAACTTGTCCCATTAAAACGAATTTTCCACTTTTCACCGAGGATATGTGTAAGCGGGATTTCTGTTTGCTCACCGGTTTTCTTATGAACTGCGCAGATTACCGTGTTTTCAACCGCCATGTTGGCATCGTCTGTTTTGGGATTGTTTTCATCCGGTCCCTGAAGATACGCTACATATGTAGGGGTTTCCAGATATGTTCTGGTTTGCCAGGAATTTTTCATAACACATTGAAAAATTTGATCAGCTATGTTTTTCGATACCGGGATATATCGAAGCGTTTTTGCCGAATTCGCCTTATGCAAGTTCTTCTTATCATTCAAAATTTTAAGTTCATTTTCGATCGGCGTCAGCCTTGTTCCCCCTTGCACATTTTTGAACTGCTTCTCGATACATGGCAACCTTGTGATCGATTGCTTTGCTTACAATTTCACGGTATAAGTTGATCGCGCTTTCAACTTGATCTTCGGCAATATCATCAATACAACGTAAATGATACCCATCTCGAACGCCGCAGCCATATAATGCCGAGCCAATATGGCTTACTAATCTTTTACCAGTTTCGTTAACATCCTTAAATCGATAGATGGTTTTATATTTGTCTCCCAGCCAACCATGGCCAACGTATTCTTCGCGTCCCTCTGCAACGATTTCATCTTCGAATTTGCTTAAACGGTTGTCTGACTCACGTTCAAAATCATCGAGAAACTCTTTGACATAGCTGGCATCTCCAATATAGTCCATCGAGCAAGCAAAACTGGTTTGGAAATCCTTATTTTTCTCAGGACAGAATTCCGTAAAATCAGCGGAAAGAACCGATTCGTTTCCGCTTGCTGCCGAAAGTTCTGCCTTGGCCGCTTTGAGAACTTCTTCGATCTGTTTGCTGAATTGTGCATAATATGTTTTATCCGGATTACTAAAATCATAATACGGGCGCAGCACCTTGGACTTATACTGCGACAGATAGGCCAGCACATAATCGCTTCTTCGGCTCCAGAAGACCTGACGAAAACGCTGTGCGCCTGCAGAAACAGCCTTGTCCCAAGACGAGTATTTATAATCGTACTCACCATCAGCATAACCGGCAGATACCTCGTAATCATCTTCGTCAAAACGCAGTTCTGAACTCGATACCGAAGGAATGTCGATCGCTTTCAGTTTCTCTTCCAAAGCAGCCCCCATCTTATCAGCATCTAAGATAATATCCGCCTGTTCGACAATTGAAAGCGCATGAGCCGGACACGCAGAAACGACTGCCTGCGCCTTCTCTAAATTTTCGGCCTTAATGTAGCCATCCGCAATTGGAACAGCATATCCAGCTGCATCTTCAACCAAAAGATCGGTTTGGAGAATGCATTCACCGCACGCATTACAATCCTTAGATACACAAAACTTTTTCATCGCAAATACCTCACTTGATTTTCAAATTCATGCAACAGGGATGTGCCCTGCTCAAAAGCCTGCAGTGATGCTTCGGTTACAGAGCCATCAGCAGATAAAATCGGGACATCCAGAATGTCCTTAATTGCTTTGGCGAAATTAACGCAGGTCATTAAAACCTGACAGTCATCATGATCATATCGGCGATGATCTGTTCCATTTTTCTGAATGACTTGAGCAGTGGCCCTAATCGATTTGCCAAATAGCAGTCCAAATTTCGACAACAGATTAGAAATCTGATCTGCGCGTGCACCAATTGCATCTACCGCGATCTCCATCGTTTTGAGCTGTGTCTTCATCGTATTGGCAATGCGCCGCTGATTATCCGCGATGGCAGCATTGCGTTTGGAATCGTCTAAAATTGCGGTACCCAGACCTCCCATAAGCCATTTGACAGCCATCTCTTTATCGCTCATTGGATGCATTGAAGTGGTAATCATTGTCCGAATAACACCGGCATCATTAACGGTAAAACTGCTGCGGTCCAACTCCAGAATACCTTCTCCGGGGCGAAAATCGATCTGCTGGATCTGCTGATAAACATTGATAAACTTAGTCATATGATTATTCAGCATAGCCTTTTTGCGATTAATAAGCTTTACCAGTTTTCCGTCTGCATCACTTTTATGCTGATCAAATGATGCTAATGCATCCTGATAGGTCATATGTGCCTTTTCCAAGGTTTTTAATGTTTTCTCATCTATGCTGTTGGCCTTAACCATCTGCCAGATAGAATATCCAAATGCTGCTTCCAGTATCATCTTCCATCACCTCTTCAGAGCGTCAGAACCGTGGATGTATCCGAGAAAAAATCTTTTTCAAACTCAGAAAGACTTTTATATTTTACCTGTGTGCCAAACAGATCCATAATGGTATCCAGTCCTGCTGCAATGCCATCAGCATCATTAGCCATGGTTGCATCCATAATCGTTCGAAATCCGCTATCAATGGCAGTATCCCACCGACCAAGCTCTTGCTCCGTATACTCACGCAACGAGCCCTGTTGACGCTGCAATTCTGTCTGTGCCTCAGTGAGCAGATGCTGGATTTCAGCATCTCTCTTTTTAGTCAGTTTCTTTTCCTGTCGGTATTCCTCAACTGCCGTAGTAATCTGTGTCATAACAATAGATGCTACCACTGCGCCTGCCGGTCCTCCGATTGCTGCTCCTAACTGGCAAGCTATAGCACCGGTTCCGTTTTGGATAATTTGAACCACACAGTCTTCTGCAGAGATATTGCCGTCCAAATATTTCTTTATACTATTGATTGTCATTGCAGCCATTGCAATTTCTGCCACTGGTACTTGTTGTGCAGCTATCTCCGCTACCTTCTGTGCACCGAAAAGATTCGCTGTACTCACAACGACATCCTGTGTCATGCGTAAACCTGCGCTGCTGATAAAGCTCGAAGAAACATCAGTTGCAATGTCTTTCAGTGCCGTTCCGATGTCCTTTTCACCAGAGGCAATATTGACTAGATTATTTAGACCTGATACCGTAAGTGCAACAAGCGCTGTTTGTGTACCGACATCAACTGCATCTTTCGCGTTTTCGAGCATTATCTTTCCGGCATTTTCAGTAGCTTTTACTGTAAGCTGTATATCTGTTCCGACTTGCTTTTCAATACCTTTCAGTGCTCGTTTCGCATCATGTTGTTCTACGCCGCGTTGAAATTCGCTTTGTGCGCCCTTGCTTGCATTTTCATGTCGGGATTTTTCTTGAAAATTATCATCTCGATTGATGACATTTTTTACATCCTCGTCTGATAATAATGCACGTTTGATCGGATCTTTCACTACTCGACTATGTACATTTTTGGCTGCATCAATGTGATCTGCTTGTGCCTCGCGATAAGAAGCTTTGCTTTTATACTTAGCTCTTGCGGCTTTCTGCGATCGATGCAAAACACCTTCCTCAGTTTGAATTGTTTTCTTGGCTCCAAATTGCGAATCGTGGAATTTTTTTCGTGCAGCTGGGGAATCATAAAGTTTACGGCTATACTGTTGACTAACACCTAACTCTGAATGTGTCATCTGAGTCGGATCAATACCCTGTGTGGTCGTTTTGAGTGCAGCTATCTGTGCGGTATAATCCTTCTGATTACTCATAATACCAACCCTTTGTAATATAATCTCCTTGGCTTTTTAGCCACATTTCAATACCTGTACCAAATATCTCAGCAGAAACATCCCATCCTCCATCTGAAGACGGTTTGACCTCAGCCGTAGGCAAACGATCCCGTATGGCTTCGATTGATGGCCCAACATAGCGGAAATGCACCGTTTGCAGCCTTCCTCCATACATGAACTGAATGCGTTTACGAAACTCACCTTCTTCAAACCGATTACTATATGGCAGAGTAAAGTGTTTATCCAGCACATGCAGCTCATTGATGCGGTCAACACGATAAATAGTAGGGAATGTATCTGCTGGATTTTGAAAAGACTGTTCCTTATTGATATTTTGAATAAAACCCACAAGGTAAAAATAAAATTCGGAGAACATCAATCCAACAGGTTCAACCTCACGTTTAACGCATGAAGCATCTTGTTTCATATACTGGATGCGAAGCACTTGATGAGCCTGGATTGCTTGGCCCAACGACCATAAAAGATTGAATAAATGCTTCCCGTGTTGAGGTTCAATATAGTGATATTCCTCATTCAGCAGCAGATCCTTAATGGTCTTACGTTTGGCATTTGGAATGCAGCAATTGATTAAACGCTCCAACATCGGAAGCATTTCATCTCTTCGCAGGGAGCGACTATCCAATAATATTTTGCCGACGGCTAGCATTTCGCCCTCACAAAGACCATGCTTGCGACGAGCAATCAGGCGATAGGCTGATTGCTTTGTATCGTAAATAAGTTCTTGTGACAGATCTCGTTCTTCCATAAAATCACGCAATGCACTCATATCACGCTGTATGCTTTTCTCAGAAACCTGATATTGCAGCGCCAATTCCGATTTCTTCAATTGCTCGCCATTAACAAGTCGTGAATAAATGTCCAATAAGCGCCAAGATTTCGCTGACGATGCATCTTTCATTCTATTCTCACCTCCGCATCCTTGTTAATCATAGTATATCATAAAGGGTGGACATCTACTGTCCCTTCCTTAAAAAATATATTTCCAACTTCTACATTCTTAATTATAACTTATACAGTTATAATTGCAATATATTTATAGAATATGAAATGGAGCACATAATCGGTAGAATAGAGCCATGAGGTGCACCCAATGAAATATGAATTTGAACAAGAATACAAGCAAATAGGGCTTAAAATTGCGTATTATCGCAAGTTACAAGGATATACACAGGAAAAATTAGCAGACAAGCTAGGCGTTGCAACCTCATACATTGGTCAAATCGAAGCTGCTGGAATGTATAAGCCGATTTCACTGACAACTCTCCTGCGAATCGCACAAGCACTCGATACGCCAGTATATAAATTCCTTGATTTTCAACACTAACAGCAGCAAATTCATCCGAGATTTTCCTCAATAAACATGCGTATACTTGCCGATGGAATCCTCCACTCCCTGCCGACCTTCACGGCAGGGAGTTCTTCGTTTACGATCATCTTTCGAACCTGCTGGCGTGTTGTCTTGAGCAGGTCAGCGACTTCCTTGACAGTTAAAATCTCATCATGCATTATAAAAATCTCCTTAAATCAGAACGAAAATCGTATTTCACCGTAATTCGAGTATACTTATTCTAATGTTCGTTATTAACTGCTATAATTTGCAATTTTCCGAAGCGCAAACAAGTCAAGAACGCCCTTATATGGACTATTTCTGCTTCCAATACGCAAGTTCAATTTTCATCGGCTCTATTCCGACTGATTTTAGGATATACAGCAGGCTTGGCATTTTCTTAGCCGCATACCCTTTACGCAGTGGAATAGGATTCAATCCAAGTGACTGAAAACGTTCCAACAAGTTCTTTGTTTTGTAACCTTTCTTCTCCATATGCCGAATCGCCTTGTCGATCGTCTGTTTGCGCTGCATTTGTTCCAGCAGTGTGAGCATCTGCTCTTTGGTATCAGCGTGTAATGATGAATTCTGAATAGCCTGCCGGCCATCCTCAACGCTCAGATAAGGAAGGTCAGGATAACATTTTTCGACAAGTTTCAGGATTCGCTCCTCACTTTCCTGCATCAGCAGCCACAGTAGATCGAGCGGGTTATCAGCTTTGTACTTCTTCTCAATATTCCGCAGTTTGCCGCGTCCATAGTGAACCTCTACACGCAGTACACCTGCAGGAAGATCCTCATAGTCGATCACCAGATTATTCTCGATCAGCTGATAAGTCTTATCGTAGATTACCAACTCCTGCTGTCCACAGGCAAGGCGAATATAATGTTTATTGTACTTATTCGCCTTCTTTTTGTTTTTGTGCTGATAGAATAACCGCTGATACTTCTTTGGGGTAGCAGTCTTTCGCAGCACACGAACCAGCTCACGAAATACCTGCTCATGATCGCAGCGAATATTCGTACACAGATCCACCCGAGAAAGATAATAATGTGAAATATCACCGTCAAACGGTGACTTTTTCAGCACTTCTTGAAAGCACTTCTCCAGCAGCTCAATGCTTTCTTCTTCGTTTGGCAGGATACCAAGATATGTCGTGTCCATAAAAATCAATCTGCGCGGATTGATGATCATACGAATGTAGTGACCTTTTGTTTCGTTTTTGTCTTTTATATGTTCTAAACGAATGCGTATACCTGCTTCAGCATATCGCGTGCAGATATGGTAGCCATGACAGAAACCATCCGGACGGATGATATTTTTAGAGTATTGCTCATTATAGCCGTATAATGAGCTTTTAATTTGCTTCCATTCAGTCTGAGCTACCTTACGAGATAACTCTATGGTATGAACGGAGAAACCATCTGGTTCTAACGTGATTTCGACATTTTTATACTTACGAACTTTTTTGCCCAAAATAAAAACCTCCCAGCAAAAGTATTTATACTTCTGTTGAAAGGTTGTAAAAAAATAATACCCCCTAAATTAGATTAAACAGGCATTATTCCATTATTTTAGCTATATTTCAAGTATTTTTATGTGTAGTTGTTGGAAGTTCAATAGGCAAATGAAGATTTATGTGGTATAATTGTTTTTACAATAACTGTTAGTTCGTAATCTTACAACGAATAGGAGGCTATATCTGTGCATTCATTTGAACTATCTCCCACTCCCGAAAATATATTGAACTGTTTAGAACAGGATTCGATTGATCGCAACACTTCTATCCGCAATTTTATCACATTATTAAATTCGTTTGATTTCGGTGGTTCTATTGCACTAGATGCGTCATGGGGATCCGGAAAGACGTTCTTCGTAAAACAAATCAAAATGGTCCTAGATGCTTTCAATGAACATCTTAATGAACAAAATGGGCATTCCCATATAAATATCAAAACATCAATTCCTCGTCTTTCAGCATTTCAAAACCTTGATATACAGCCTATGGTATCCGTTTATTATGATGCTTGGACTAATGATAACGATGTAGATCCTATGCTGTCGTTAGTCTATACCATTCTGCAAAGTATCAATACTGATTTTGAATTTAGCAATGGCTCTCGTTGCATGGATATGGCATTTGCCGTTGCAGACACATTAACAGGTAAATCTTTATCAGCTATTAAAGATGCTTATAAGGCTCACAAGGATTCCAACCCATTGGCCCTGCTGAAAGCACAAAAAGATATTCATGCGCAAATTGAAGACCTGCTTAAATCTCTATTAGCCGAGCGAGGCAATCGCTTGGTAATTTTTGTAGATGAACTTGATCGCTGCAAGCCTACATTTGCTGTACAGCTTTTAGAGCGGATAAAACATTACCTTTCTAATGATCAAATCACTTTTGTTTTTTCTGTTAATACCACTGAATTGCAACATACAATCAAACAATATTATGGTACAGATTTCAACGCCACAAAGTATTTAGATCGTTTCTTTGATTTTCGAATTGATCTTCCACCGGCCAACATGAATAAGTTCTATCACCATCTTGGCTTAAATAATGATCCTTGGATATATGAATCTGTCTGCAAAACTGTAATAAATGAAAATCATTTTACACTTCGTGAAATTTCTAAATTTTATAGACAAGCTAAAACCGCAGCTTATAAACCGACTCATGATTTTAAACATTATAGCTTTCATTTTGGAGAGGGAAAAGCATTGGAATTTTGTTTGTTGTATGTTGTTCCTGTTATGATTGGCTTGAAAATTAATCATCAAACCCAATATGAGGAATTTATTAACGGTACTAACGCGACGCCATTACAAACAATTTTTCAAAACCACGATCTTGCCTTCGCTGTACAACATCAGTTAATCGATTCAAATGAAACCTATGAACGTAGCAGCGATACTGACAAAAGACGATTAGTCACAGTATCAGAAAAAATCGAGCAGGTCTATAATGCAATTTTTAATCATTCCTATTCTGGCGAAAACTATAAGACAAAAATCGGAGAACTAATATTCACCCCTCATGACAGATCTGAGCTGCTAACCATAGCAGGTACTCTCTCTGAATTCGCAGACTACACCATATAGCTTCTTCACTATCTAATATCCTTTGACTTGAGGCGACTATTCAGGCGACTGGGCGACTCTGAGCAGCGGTATCCCCGCTGTCATGCAAGGCGAAAATATCCGTTAAACCCTTGTTTTCATGCGCTTTTCACCATAAAATCGAACGCTGGCTCTCAAAGCTCACCGCTCCGACTCCAAAGGCCATGCGTTCGAATCGCACCGGGCGTACCACTGATAACCGTCTGTTCCGTTGGAATGGGCGGTTTTTTGTTACGGTTTGGGGGGCAGCTTTCATGGAGTAAAATCGAGGCTACTGCGCAGGCTACTATGTGGTAGCCGGAACGATAAAAAAGAGCGGCAATGCCTCGCCTCTTGTCATGGGGTTCACCTCCTTCAAAATCGTTTATATCTTCATTATATCTGACGTTTCGGCAAAAGCTCAGGGGAAAACGCAGATCGCGGCAAAAAGTTTGTCCCAGGGGGCATTTCAGTTCCATATCCTTCTGCCGTGGCGGGGACAGGAACTCCTCCACGTTCCGGCGCACGGCGGCGTAGTCCTGCTCCTCCCGCCGCGCCTTCTGACGCTCGGCGGTCAGCGCCGCCCTCCGTTCTTCATAAGGGTCTGGGATGGTCTCGCCTGTCGGCTCGGTCAGCGCTTCAAAGCGTTTCACGCTTTGAGGTCTCCACCGGAGACCCGCGCCCCAGCAAGCAATTTTGACTGTTCGGGCAAGGGACCTGAACAGCGCAAAATCCGCAAGCGAGTACTCGCTTGCTGTGCTTGCTGACTACTTCGTACCCCCGTATTTCCCCCTCTACCCATACTACAATCCGAATAGGGCGTTTTGGCCAGATTTCGGAGGATTTTTTCAAAAAAAACGCTCCTATCCGTAACTTTTCTCTGAACACTTCGCCGGATGCCTTGTGTTTCTTCGAATATTCGTATATAATGTATCGTGTTGAGTATTATCCATGCGGAGGTGCGGTATGAACGGGATCAAGGGCTATATCTCCATTCGGGAGGCGTCCTACCGTTGGGGCGTGTCGGAGCGGCGGGTCAACCAGTATTGCGCCGAGGGGCGGATCCCCGGCGCGTCCCGGTTCGGCCGTTCATGGGCGATACCCGGAAAACGCGGAAAAGCCGTCCGACCCGCGCTTCAAGGGGCAGCGCCGCGATTCCGGCAGGACAAGCACCTGACGGATACCCCTCTGCATTTTAGCATCCGCAAAAAGGAAGTGAACGCTATGACCTGCGACGAGAGCTTGTACCGCCAATATCTGAGTGGCGACGATGAAGGGCTTAATGCCCTGATGAGAAAATACGGCGACCCCCTGACCCTGTATATCGACGGCTATCTGCACGACGTTCACGAGGCGGAGGAGCTGATGCTGGATGTTTTCGCCTACCTGTTCACCAAAAAGCCCCGCATCCGGGACGGCGGCCTCAAGGCGTATCTCTATAAGGCGGCGCGGCACATGGCGCTGCGCCATAAGAGCAAACGAAAGACCCTGTTCAGCCTCGATACGCTGACCGGCGAGCCGGACGGGCGGCTGCTGGCGGAGGAGGTCATCCGTTCGGAGGAGCGAAACCGCATTCTGCATTTCTGCATGGACGAAATGAACCCGGACTATCGGGAAGTCCTGTATCTCACCTATTTTGAAGGCATGAGCTACGCGCAAGCGGCGGAGGTCACGGGAAAAACGGTGAAGCAGATCACCAATATGGTGTATCGCGGAAAAGAGAGCCTGCGAAGGCTGCTGGAACGGGAGGGGATCACAAATGCGGAGTCATGAGGAGCGGGTCACGGAGACGAAGCGGCGCATCGCCAAAATTGAGCGGGAGAAACGGCGGCGGCGCAATACGATCGCCATGGCTTCCGCTGTGGCGGCGTGCCTCGCGCTGCTCATCGGCGCGTCCTTCGTCATGCCCGGCATTGCCGCAAACATCCAGACAGGCGACTATGCGGGCTTTGAAACGGCGGCCAGTATGTACGGCGGCAGCGCGGCCTTGGGATACATCGTCATCGGACTTTTGGCGTTTTTACTCGGCGTGTGCGTGACCGTTCTGTGCTTCCGGCTGCGGCAGATGAACCGGGAGGACGATCAGAACAAAGAACGCGAGGGGATTCATGGAGCTGATTGAGAACCTGCTGCAATTACTGACCACGTTCGTCGGCGCGCTGCTTTCGGGCATCGCCTACCGGAAAAGCCGCAGGCAGGCTTACTTCCTGCTGCTTTGCTTCTACGGCTGCTTTGCCCTCGGCGCGCTCTACTGGACGCTGTATCTGCTGCTGTTCGATACCACGCCCCGGGTCTTTTATGTGTCGGAGTTCGGCTGGGTGGCCAGCCTCATCTTCCTGCGCATTTTGCAGGCCACTCTGGCGGGAGCAGATGAGCGAGGCTTCCGCTGCCGCAGGGCGTGGCTCGCGCCTGCGTTCGGCGTGCCGCTACTGACGTTCTACTGTGCTTTCGGGGACATCCTCTCCAACCTGATCTGGTGCGGCATGATGATCGTTCTCTCTTACTGCGCCATCCGGGGGTTGGTATACGCCAATGGGCAGACGGGCGCGGCGCGGAATATGCGGTGGTTTCACATAGGGGTGCTGTGCTTTGCTGTCTCGGAATATCTGCTTTGGACGGCGGGCTGCTTCTGGCCGGATACTTCTCCCGCAAGCCCCACCTTCTGGTGCGATATGCTGCTGACGTTTGCCATTCTGGGGCTGCTGCCCGCCACGAGAAGGGCGGTGGACGCATGACCTACATCGAAAACATCTTCCTCTGCATGGTATCTCCCCTGCTGGTGGCCGCCCTGTGCATGGGCAGGCGGCAGCTCCGCTTCTTCCTGTTCTGCATTGCCGGGATGGGGGTGTGCCTGCTTTCGGCCTATATCAACACCTTCCTCGCGGCGGTATGTCAGGCGGACGCCCTTGCCGCCACGGCGGAGATTGCGCCGGTGGTGGAGGAAATCATGAAGTTGCTGCCGCTGGTGTTCTATCTTCTGGTGTTTGAGCCGGAGGGGGATAGAATCAAGCCCGTCGCCATCACGATTGCCCTCGCCTTCGCCACCTTTGAAAACGTCTGCTATCTCATCCAGAACGGCGCGAACCGCTTCTCTTTCATCTTCTTCCGTGGCTTCGGCACGGGCGCGATGCACGTCCTCTGCGGCCTGATCGTGGGCGGTGGCCTTGCATACACGTGGCAGCGGACGTGGCTGAAGGTGGCTGGCACCTGCGGGCTGCTGGGCGCGGCCATCACCCTCCACGCCATCTACAATCTGCTCATCGCCTACGGCGGCGCGGCGCAGTACATCGCCTACGCCCTGCCGGTGCTGCTGGTGGCGGTGGGAAGGTTGTCCGCTTTCCGCTTATCGCGGAGAAAATAACCGAACATTCCCTCCTTGAGAGCTGCTTTTTGGCGGCTCTCAATTTTTTTGAAAAATTTTGCGTTTTGGGTGAGAGTTTTTTCGATTTTTTGTACCTATATAAGTGAAAGGGTTTTTATCACAGTTCCAGACAAACCGGAAAGGGGGGGGCAAACGAAATGTACGATACCGCAAGACGGGTCGCACTCGTCAAGCAGCGGGTGCGGGAAAACACCCGCCGAAGGCAGCGGCGCGGCATCTATGGACTGAGCGCTATGTGTATGCTGCTGTTCGCGGTCTTGATGCAGGCGGCGGGCACGGTCGTCGCTCCGGGGCAACCGGAAGCATGGGGTGCGTTCGGCGCGATGCTGCTGCGGGAGGACGCGGGGGGCTACGTGCTGGTGGCCGTTGTCTCCTTTGCAGCGGCGGTGGTCATCACCGCGCTGTGCTTCCAGCTCAGAAACAGAGAAAACCAGAAAAACGACGGGACGGACAAGCCGAACCGACACGAACAGGAGGAGAAAAGCCAATGAAAAAACGAATACTTAGTATCCTGCTTCTATGCTGCATGGTGCTGACGCTGCTGCCGACGGCGGCCTTTGCTGCGGGCGGCGCAGTCCGTCCCGCTGCCACCCAATACACCTATACGCTGCATTACGATGCCAACGGCGGAAGCGGCGCGCCGCCAAGTCAGAGCAAGACCAGCTCGGAATTATCTGTATGGATTCCCATATCGGACAAAATTCCAACCCGTGACGGATATACCTTCAAGGGTTGGGCAGATAGTCCGAATGGGGAACCAAAATATCTTTGCGAAGAGGGATATTATTGGAATTGCCTGATGGTACATCCGTCTTTGAGCGAAACCATCTATGCTATATGGGAGGTGCACAATCATAGCTGGGGCGAATGGACCTCCAACGGCAACGGAACGCATAAGCGCACCTGCTCGCTCGACAGCAGCCATACCGAAACAGGCAAGTGCTCCGGCGGCAAGGCTACCAGCACGGAGAAGGCTGTCTGTGAAACCTGTCATACGCCTTACGGAGAGCTTTTGCCGCCCGCCCAAGCGTTGGCAAGCGTCAATATTACCTTTCCCGCGCCCAAGGCGGGGGAAAACATCAGCAAAGCCATGAAAGCCGCCTCCGGTAACGCGGACAGCGGCCTGACACTCTATCTCACCGGTCCCGCGCTGTGGAAGCAGGGTGAAGAACCGGATAAGCTGGATGAGAATGCCGCTTATGCGGAGGGGAACACCTATCTGCTGAATTTCACCTTCTACACGCAAAAGCCCATCACAGATGAGACTGTCCTGACCTACAACGGCAAGCCTATTACGCGCTATGCAGACTATCAGGCACTTACCGAGGCGCTGGACGCCTATGACGGGAAACAGGACGCCTACCTCGGCTGCGTTCTTTTCAGCGCGGAGGGCACCGGCGATCCTGCGATGGAAGATCTGAAGGATCTCTATCTTCTCTCCCTCTACGCCTTTGTCCGCGTACCGGAGGCGCAGATCCCGGAGGATACAGTTGACGAGCAGTTTTCCCTTGCTCCCGGCGGCAGATACTATTTTGACCTGTCGGCGATGGATATTCCCGGAACGGCAAACAGCAATCTGCCGGACAGCACGCTGCATTATGTGCCGTTTACCTACACCGGCACAGTGTATGCCTATTCGCTGAGCAGCAATTCCAGCGGTGTGGCAAGATCTTCTCAAGCAGCGTCGACCGCAGCAAGCAGCAGCGCACAGTATGGCTATGCCCGCGACCACAGCCTGTTCATTGCGGATTACGCCGTGACCCATAGCGTGAGCTGGCTTGATTTGAATGCGGCAAGCCTTATTTTCGGAAAAGACTATGCCAGCGGAAATATAAGCTATGCGCTTCGCGCACCGTCCGTAGGAAGCAAGCACAAGTCGGCCAATGACGCCGATGAACACGGCGATCCGGAGAATAACGAATGGGACGCAATCCTGAACAAAGCGCGTCAAGATTGGCAGGATAATACAACAGGCTACATCAAAAACTGGAAAGATATGTACTCCACGGGACAGGATACAGCCGAGTCTCCATCTACCGGCACCTCGCAGCGTATGAAGCGCGGGTACACTTCGGTTCGCTGTCTGAACCACAGCAATGCAGGAACCCCGTTTCCATACGACGGCTTCCGCCCCGTCCTTGAAGTCCTGCACGCTGATACGCTCGGCTCTGACGCTCTCAAAACCGTAGTGCTCGACTTAAACGGTGGCAGCATTGGCGATGCCACAGGCACGGTGAACATCGTTGTGAAGAACGGCGAAAGCTTCACCGCCCCCAGCGGCGAGGGTCTGACCCGGCCGAATGGTAACACCGACAGCTATTTCTGGTGGCTGGGCAGCGATGGGGAGAGCTATGTCCCCGGAGCGATGATCCCCGCCGGTGTAACTTCCCTGACAGCACAGTGGACAGCCCTGACTTATTCCGTGACGCTGCATGAAAACGGCGGTACGATCAGCAGCGGCAATGTCACCTGGTACAACTACGGCGAGGGCGCGACGCTCCCGACAGCAGGCGATATGACCCGCGAGGGCTATACCTTTGCCGGCTGGTACGATAACGAGGTGCTGACCGGCAACCCCATTACGGAAATCAGTACTGACGAAACAGGGAACAGGACATATTGGGCGAAGTGGACGGTCAATCAGTACACCATCACCTACGATCTGGCCGGCGGCACTGCGGAGGGCAATCTCGACACCTACACCATTGAGACGGGGGCTTTCACCCTCAAGAACCCCACCCGGCCCGGCTACACCTTCACCGGCTGGAGCGGCACCGGCCTGACGGGCGAGGATAACCTGACCGTCACCATCCCGAAGGGCAGCACCGGCGACCGCAGCTATACGGCACACTGGCGCTACAATGGCGGTGGCGGTGGCAGCAGCTACAGCTACTACACCATCAAGGCAACTGCCGGAACTGGCGGTTCTATTTCTCCTTCCGGCAATGTCAGCGTCCGCGAGGGCAGAGATCAGACCTTCACCATCACCCCGGATAAGGGCTATGCCGTTTCCAACGTCAAAATCGACGGCAAGAGCATCGGCGCGGTGAAGTCCTACACCTTTGAGAATGTCAGAAGAACCCATACCATCGAGGTCAGCTTTATGAAGGCCAACGGCAACCCCCAGACCGGCGTGTTTGTGGATGTTGCCACCGGCAGCTATTATGAGGACGCGGTGGATTGGGCAGTGGAAAACGGCATCACCAAGGGAACCGATGATACCCACTTCTCCCCGGATGGCATCTGCACCCGTGCGCAGGCCGCGACCTTCCTGTGGCGTACCGCTGGCAGTCCCAAACCCGAAACCCGCACCATGCCGTTTACCGACGTCCCCGCGGGCAGCTACTATTACGACGCTGTGCTGTGGGCGGTAGAAAACGGCATCACCAAGGGCACCAGCAACACCACGTTCAGCCCCAACATGACCTGCACCCGCGCCCAGATCGTCACTTTCCTGTGGCGTTCTGAGAAGTCCCCGGCAGCGGGTACAGCCAATCTCTTTGCCGATGTGAAGTCCACCGCCTACTATGCTGATGCGGTACTGTGGGCGGTCAAGGAGGACATCACCAAGGGAACCACCAACACCACATTCAGCCCCGACGCGGATTGCACCAGAGCGCAGATCGTGACCTTCCTCTGGCGCTGCAAGAAGTGATCGGCTGACATACGGCCAAGCAGCAAGACCGCTGACATGACCACATAAGCGAACATCGGACAGCGCAGCGGACGGGCATCTCGCCCCGAAGCTGCGCTGTTCTCTTTTCGCTATTCCCGGCAGAACGCCTTCCGGCACATCTGCGCCTCAGCCATCAGCGACTCCCGCGGGAGATCGTTTCCTTCGCCTCCCGCAGTAAGGACGAGTTTGTGAGGCTGGTCATGGACAGTGACCTGCGGCAACGTGACCGGAATATTGCAAAGCGGAAACGGCAGCTTGCCGATTCCGAAAAGCGGATCACAGAGTTGGATGCTATCTTCAAGCGGCTCTATGAGGACAACATTTCGGGCAAGCTCTCCGATGAACGCTTTCAGAAGCTCTCTGCGGACTATGAGAAGGAAGGACAGGAGCTCAAGGTGCTGACGAGTCCCCTTCGGAAAGAAGTGGAGCTAGGGAAAAGCAAATCGGCGGATGTTGATCGTTTTCTCTCCGTTGTGGAGAGGTACACGGATATCCCGGAGCTCACGCCCTGCATCCTCCATGAGTTCGTGGAGAAAATCATCGTCCATGCGGCCAGCGACCCGAAGGGCAAGAACCGGATGCAGGAGATCGATATTTACTACAAGGGTATCGGATCCTTGGAAATGTCAAAAGTCACGGCATCAATGGAAAAATGAGAAAACGGTACAGCCGAAGCTATACCGTTCTCTCTTTCCTCACGATGTTTTCTTATCGGGAGCTGCCTTGCCGCTCTTTTCGTTTTACTCTATGCTTTCGCTCTGCTCCGACAGATGCAAATCCAAATTTCGACCGCGTGTGCAAACACTGCGAATGTGCACTTAGCTGTGGATTTCATCAACCGAATACAAAATCACGTCATTTCGCGTAGCATACTGTCGAATTCCCGCAGAACTCCACGGCTCTACATCATACAGCGGATACTTAGCCGGAAATACAGTCAAATTCTCCTGTATCAAAGTGCAAAGGCGTTGTCCCACCGTTCTGCCAAAGCGGTATCCCGATACTGCTGCATAATGTACATCAGCTTTTCCGTAATATCCCGCTCGGCTGCTGAGGTATAAAATATCTTATATCTTTGCGACACGACTCTGAATCAACTCCTTTACTTGAGCGTCCATATCGCACTGCGCAGAGATGCGTCCGGCAGCAATAAAACCATCTCCTTGCAGTACGATTGTATTCCAGTCTTCCGCTAAGAAGCAGGTCGATCTGACAGCGTACCGGCCCTCTCCGTCCGGCGCACGGTTATTCTTAGTGCGGATAAATCTCAAAAATCCCCTTTCCGCTTTTAAGCTGCCCGTATAGCAGCACTTCTGCCAATCGGTTGCAAGGATTCTCCAAATCGCTGAAGCTGCATTTGTCCATGCTATTCAGAAGGTACCCTGTCCTTGCTCCTATCCGGCCAGAGAAATCGAGCATTCAATAAAGAACGTGCGTTCTCTTTACCGCAAATCATACTGTATTTTCGTATTTTTCGCAAAATCAATTCATCTATCGTGTTGATTTATGCATTCTTTCTCAGCAGCAGTTCTCCCGCAAATCTGCGGCTGCACCTGCAGGAGCTCCGCTGTTCCCTGTTCTCCGGTTTGCATTTTTGCCTGTTTCGTGGTATATTTCTAATATATGCCGTATGACTTTGTAAGCGGTCATACGCGTCAATCTGCGAACACATCATACAAAGGTGGGGAGCAAAGATGAACGGACCTACATTACAAGTGCAGATGCTCGGGCAGTTTACCCTTCGATACGGCGACCGCACCATTTCCGACAGCGACGACCGCTCCCGCCGGGTATGGTCACTGTTGGCCTATATGCTGTATAACCACGGCCGCTCGTTCGCACAGGAGGAGCTGATCCATCTATACTGGAGAAACAGCGAGAAAAGCGCGGATCCCGGAAATGCGCTCAAATCAATCTTTCACCGCATTCGCACCGCGCTGGACAAACTGCAGCCGGGACTTGGCCGCCTGCTCATCCGCCGCAAAGCAGGCCGATACTTCTGGAACAACATTATGCCGCTTTCCCTCGATATTGAGGATTTTGAGGCGCATTTTCATGCCGCCGAAGCCGCCGGAGATGACGATGTCCGTCTGGCGGAATATCAGGCTGCACTGGCACTGTATGCCGGCGATCCGCTGCCGCGCATGACCGATGAAATCTGGACTATTCCAATCGTGGCCTACTATCACAGCCTGTACACCCGTGCGGCAGCCGGTGCGATCGAGCTGCTCGAAAAGCAGGAGCGCACCGCCGAAGCCGTTGCGCTGTGCCGTCGGGCGATTCATATTGAGCCGTATCAGGAGGATCTGTATGAGCACCTCATGCGCGGTCTGCTCCGCACCGGCGATATGAAGGGCGCTATGTCGGTCTACGAGGAAATGAGCGAGCTGCTGCTTGCGCATTTCGGCGTTATGCCGTCCGAGACGCTGCGCACGCTGTATCGTCAGGCGACACGCACCGTAAACGACCGCACACTGACCATGGACGAGGTTTGCTCTCAGCTTGAGGAGCCCGCGCCGCACAGCGGCGCCATGGTATGCGAATACGACTTTTTCAAGATTCTGTACCGTTCCGAAGCCCGTTCGATCGCGCGAAACGGCCATTCAGCGAATATCTGCCTGCTGTCGGTCTCCGGCAAGGACGGCGAAATGCTTGCACGCCGCAGTCTGGACCCCGCAATGAACAATCTGCAAGTGCTTGTCCAGAACAATCTGCGCCGCGGCGATGTGATCGCTCGATGCAGCATTTCGCAGTATATCATCCTGCTGCCGCAGGCGAATTACGAAAACAGCCGCATGGTTGCCGACCGACTGGTAAGCGCGTTTTACCGTCGGTATCCGCACTCGCCCGCACGGCTCCGCTATACGGTGCAGCCGCTGGCATAATCAGACTTTCAAAACAACTGCGTGCCGTCTATCCCACGCACAATAAAGGAGATAAACATGGGTAAACAAAGCTGGAAGCCCGGCAACATGCTCAATCCCGTTCCGGCGGTGATGGTCAGCGTTGCCGATGAAGCGCACCGTCCCAACATCATCACGGTAGCGTGGGCCGGTACGATCTGCACCAACCCGCCGATGGTGTCGATCTCGATCCGTCCGTCACGGTATTCTTACGATATTATCGAAAAAACCGGCGAATTTGTCATCAATCTCACCACCGAAAAACTGGCGCGCGCGTGCGACTACTGCGGCGTTGTCAGCGGCCGTGATGTGGATAAATTTGCGAAAACCGGTCTGACGCCCATGCCGGTTGAGCATATCAGCGCACCCGCTATCGCGGAAAGCCCGGTCAACATCGCCTGCCGCGTCACCGAGAGCCGCGCACTCGGCAGCCATACCATGTTCATCGCCGAGGTGGTCGGCGTGACGGTTGATGACGAATATCTGGACGAAAACGACCGGTTTCATATCAACGATGCGAACCTGATTATGTACTCCCACGGCGAGTATTTTGCGCTTGGCAAGTATCTCGGCAAGTTCGGATACAGCGTGCAGAAGAAGAAAAAGAGGAAGAAGTAAGGCGTTTTCAACTGCATACTATTGGCTGAAATATCAAATCGGAATTTAAGGAGGTCTTGTATGAAGAAAATAGTATGTACAATGCTATGTATTATGTTTTTATTTGGTTTGAGTGCTTGTGGTGGAGATGTCAGTGAAGTAAAAACTCATAATGTTGAATCTGAGAGCTATTCAGAAGAGGATATTAAAGCCGCTATTGACACAATAAAAAAGGAGTTTAAGAGTGACTGGAAAGGATGCACTCTCACAGAAATTTACTATGCCGGAGATGACTGCACGAAAGATCATAAAGATTGGGCAGACAGAAACAATGCAGATGAAGTCATTGTTTTATTATCTTCATTCGATGTTGATTCATCTGGTGGAGACGGGTCTTTGAATCCAAATAGTACATACAGTGATTGGAAGTGGATTTTAGTTAGAACAGATGGCGGAAAGTGGCAGCATGTTGACCATGGATATTAAGTCAAATTCCAGTTTTCCGCACCATGCAACCCAAAACAACGCAAAACCGGCATCTTTGAAGTGACCCCAAAAAGTTAGACAATATTTTGAAGTAAAAATTGTTCAAGCAGCCGAAAGGGCTTGCTGTCTGTGAATTGCAGGCGGCAAGCCCTTTAGCTTTGCCTTGATTCTGCGGTTGTTGTAGTAATCTAGATATTCGATCAGTTCCAGTTTGAAGTGTTCCATGGAGCGGAACTCCTGCAAATACAGTAGCTCACTTTTGAGCAGCCCAAAGAAATTTTCTATCACAGCATTGTCCAGACAGTTTCCCTTGCGGCTCATGCTCTGGCGAACACCTTTCTCCCGGAGCATCTGTTGGTATTGTTTGTGTTGGTACTGCCAGCCTTGGTCAGAATGGAGAATGAGGTTTGTTCCGTCCGGAATTTTTGCAAATGCCTCGTTCAGCATGGTCGTCACCATGCTGAGCACAGGACGATCCGATATGGTATAGCTGACCAGATCGTTGCTGTGCAAATCGAGAATCGGGGATAGATAGAGCTTTTTTCCGAACAGGCTAAACTCCGTCACATCCGTGACCCATTTCTGATTCGGCTTTTCGGCATGAAAATCCCGATTTAGCAAATTTGGTGCAATTTTGCCTACTTCTCCCTTGTAGGAACGATATTTTTTCATCCTGACATGACAAACTAAGCCCAGCTTCTTCATGAGCCGCTGGACAGTCTTGTGGTTCACAGAGAATTTACGCTTGCGAAGTTCTGCCGTGATCCGGCGATAGCCGTACCGGCCCCTGTTTTCGTGGTAAATTGCTGCGATTTCTTCTTTAACAGATGCATATTTGTCTTCTCTCTGCATCTGCTTCAAATGATAGTAGAAAGTTGCACGGGGCAGTTGAGCGATTGAGAGCAGTATACTGAGTGCGTGTTTTTGCCTTAGCTTTTGAACTACCAGCGTTTTTTGTGCTGGCGTCGCTCGTCTTCCAAAACCAAGGCTTGCAAATTTTTTAGGTAGTCTACCTCCGCACGCAGCCGCTGAACCTCTGCCAGCAGATCTTCTTCTACCTGCTTCGGCAACTGCTTTGGCGGACGACCCTTACTGCTGCGGCCGCGCCGTTCAACGGCAAAGCCTTCCGGTCCTTCCTCCAGGTAGATTCGCTCCCATGATTTGATCTGATCTCTGCTGTTTACATCAAATCGTCGGCAGGTTTCGCTGTAACTCAATTTCTCTTCCTGCATGGTTTCGATCACCAGCTTCTTGAATTCCGCTGTGTATCGTTTGTTCGGTACTCCCTTTGGCATAGCAAACACCCCACTTGTTAGATAGTATACCATACTGTCTAACAAATGGGGTGCAGTTCACTTCCGATGCCGGTTTCTTTTCATTTCATTTCTTTATCAAATCGCTGTTCAGCCCAGCATTCTGCCGCGCAGCAGAATCGTGTGAATGTTCAGCTCCTCATCCAGCAGGAGCACATTCGCCAGCTTGCCCGGCTCGAGCGAGCCGTAATCGTGCTCAACGCCGATAGCGCGCGCCGGATTGGTGGACGCGGAATGAATCGCCTGACCGAGCGGAACACCCATTTTAACAGCCGAGCGCACGCAGTCCATCAAATTGGTTGCGGAACCCGCAATCGTGCCGTCGTGCAGGGTGGCACGGTTGCCGCGCACGGTAACCGCCTGTCCGCCGAGCGAATACTCGCCGTCATCGAGTCCGGTCGCCATCATGCTGTCCGAGATCAGGATAACACGGTTCTCAAACAGCCGGAAGGTCGCGCGAACGACCGACGGATGCACATGCACGCCGTCCGCGATGAGTTCAACCGCCACGTTATCGTTGTCAAAGGCCGCACCGATAACGCCCGGTGCCCGATGAGAAAACGGCGGCATGGCGTTGTACAGGTGGGTCACCTGCCGCGCACCGTGCTTGAAGGCTTCGCAGGCGGTGTCGTAATCCGCTGTCGTGTGCGCAATCGAGATACGCACCTCGCCTGCCAGCTCGTCGATCGTCTCCATCGAACCGGGCAGCTCGGGTGCCAGATCGCACAGCTTGAACAGACCGCCGGCTTTTTCCTGCACCCGGCGGAACATGGCCGCGTCCGGCGCATGCAGATAAGCGCCGTTCTGCGCACCCTTTTTCGCCTCGGAAATGAACGGGCCTTCCATGTTGATGCCCACAAGCGCCGCGTCATTACTCTCCGCCTGATAGGTTGCGGCGGCTTCGGCAATCTGTGTCAGCTTGTCCTCCGGATAGGTCATAGTCGCCGGACAGATGGCGGCCACGCCGATCTGTGCCTGATACTTTGCCAGTGTGGAGATAGCCTCATGCGTGCCGTCGCAGAAATCGCGGCCCATGCAGCCGTGAAAGTGCAGATCGACCAGACCGGGCACGGCGTACAGACCGCCCATATCCACTGCATCCGCGCTCACCTCTGCGGATGCAATCCGGTCGCCCGAGATGGACAGTCCGCCGGTTTTGAACGTGCCGTCCGGCTGATATACCCTCAAATTGCTAAATTCCATAACTTTTCTTCCTTTTTAGAGCAAATCTCCGCACTTAGACAGTGCCGCCTCGTCCGCCACGATGGAAACATCTGTGTGCAGCTGCAGGATGGATGCCGGAACCTGAGGCGTTACCGGGCCGAAGAACGCTTCGCGGACGGTTTCTGCCTTGTTTTCACCGGAAACCACCAGCACGATGCGCCGTGCCAGCATGATGGTCTGCACGCCCATGGTGTACGCCTGCCGCGGCACGTCATCCGCCGACGCGAAAAAGCGTTTGTTTGCCTCGATGGTGGACTCGGTCAGATTTACACAGTGCGTACCCTTGGAGAAATACTCGTCCGGCTCGTTGAAGCCGATGTGTCCGTTCAGGCCCATGCCGAGCAGCTGCAGGTCAATGCCGCCCGCCGCCTTAATGGCTGCATCGTAGCGCTTGCACTCCCGCTCGGCGTCAAGCTGCGCGCCGTCCGGCAGATTGATGCGCTCTGCCGGCACATTCACTGCGTCGAAGAAGTTTTTGTGCATGAAATAGTGATAGCTCTGGTCGTGATCGGGTGTCAGGCCGCGATATTCGTCCAGATTGAAGGTCGTGCAGCCGCCGAAGTCCACATCGCCCTTGTTATACCATTTAATCAGCTGCTCGTAAATGCCGATCGGTGACGAACCGGTCGCCAGACCGAGTACGGAATCCGGTTTGAGAATAACCTGTGCCGAAATGATGTTGGCTGCCTTGCGGCTCATGTCGTTATAATCCTTAGCGCGAATGATTTTCATGGAATACCTCTTTCTTCTGTCTCCGGAAATAGAAAGGGCAGGCAATGTGCCCGCCCTTTCCATTGCGCGGAGCGCAATCGTGATATGCAAACAAGATAGGTTAGTTAGATTGGTTGCGATTTTTTAACAGTTCGGTGTTCCCACGCGGCTGTATTTTCAAACCGTGTGCGAGCACTTCAGGCTGCGTTGAATTGCTTTCAGTGTTACTTCAGCATCTTTGCCATTTCGTCGGCTACGAACTGGACCTTGGTGCCAATGATAACCTGAACTGCGGTCTGCGACGGACGCATTACGCCAGCCACGCCTGCAGCCTTGATCTTCTTCTCGTCGACGAGCGTGCCGTCCTTGACTTCCAGACGCAGACGGGTAATGCAGTTATCCAGAGATTCTACATTTTCCTTGCCGCCCAGACCTTCGAGGACTGCAGCTGCAATTGCGGTGAAGTCGTTATTTGCCAGCTTGGCATTCTTGTCAACCTCTGCGAAGTCGGCTTCTTCATCCTCACGGCCCGGGGTCTTGAGGTTGAACTTGGTGATCGCAAAGTAGAATACCAGATAGAATACAACGAATGCTGCGATACCCAGCGGGATGATCATCAGCGTGTTGTTCGCTGCCGGCAGGAAGGACGAGAATACGAGGTCGGTCGCGCCTGCGGAGAAGCAGAAGCCTGCGCGGAAGCCGACATAGTAGGTGATGATGGTGAAAATGCCGTACAGAGCTGCATAAACAACATACAGCGGGAAGCACAGGAACATGAAGCCGAACTCAAACGGCTCGGTAACGCCGCAGATGAATGCACAGATGGCAGCGGACAGGACCAGACCGATGGCAGCCTTCTTGTTCTTCGCAGCCTTGATCATAGCCAGAGCCGCACCGGCAATACCGAACATCATGCAGGGGAAGAAGCCGGACATATACATACCGAGGCTCCAGCCTACGTTTGCGGAGGTGTCGCCGGCCCAGTAGTGGGACAGGTCGCCCAGGCCGATGGTATCGAACCAGAATACGTTGTTCAGCGCGTGGTGCAGGCCGGTCGGGATGAGCAGACGGTTAAGGAATGCATAGATGCCGGCGCCGATACCGTCCATGCCGATGATGCCTTCGCCAACAGCTACCAGAGCGCTGAAGATGACAGGCCATACGAACAGCAGGACAACGGATACCGCGATGGAAACCAGACCGGTTACGATGGCAACGCAGCGCTTGCCGCTGAAGAATGCCAGCCAGTCCGGGAGCTTCGCGTTTTTGAAGCGGTTATAGCAGCTTGCGCCGATGATACCGGCGATGATAGCGATAAATACGTTCTGGATCTTGTCGAATGCCAGCGTTTTTACCGGATCATCCGCGATTGCGGGCATCAGCGTGGTAACAACGCCGGTGCTCAGCAGGTTGGTCATCATCAGCCAGGATACCAGACCGGCCAGTGCCGAGGTACCCTCGCGGTCGTCGGATAGTCCGACTGCAACACCGATGACAAACAGCCATGCCATATTGTCAATCAGCGCGCCGCCTGCCTTTATCAACAGGAAGCCAATGTTATACAGTGCACCGCTCGTGGCCGCACCCGGCACGCCCATAACGCCCGGAGCGATCGCGTAGCCAAGACCCATCAGGATACCGCAGATCGGCAGCGCAGCTACCGGCAGCATCAAAGCCTTGCCCAGCTTTTGCAGTTTTTTCATCATAAGAGTTTCCCCTCCTTATTTTGTGGACCGCCGAAGCGGCCGATTGTGTTGACGGATCGGAGAGCCGAACTCCGTTTCCGTCCCCCTATTTCATCGCCGTTCACACCCGGCGAAATGAAATCCTTACAAATTACTCTCGAGGAACGCCTGCATTGCAGCTGCAGCGGTCTCCTCGTCCTCACCCTCGATGGTGAGCTTTACGGTATCGCCGCACTTGACGCCCAGACCCATCACGCCCATGATGCGCTTGGCATCGACTTCCTTTTTCGGAGAGGCGATCATAATCTTGGACTGGAATTTGCCGGCCTCTTTCACCAGCAGGCCCGCCGGCCGTGCGTGGATGCCCAGTGCATCCTTGATGGTATATTCAACGATTTTCATGGAGAATACTTCCTTTCCGTTACTTTTTCTTCAGTGTCAGCAGTGCATCGCCTGCGGCGACCGTGCCGCCCGCGGCGGGCTCCACGGTGAACGCATCCGGGTTGCACACGAGGATGGGCGTTACGATCTGATAGCCCTCCGCCTTGATGGCCGCCGGATCGAACTCGATGAGGACATCGCCTTTTTTGACCTGCTGGCCTGCCTTGCAGCACGCCTTGTAGTGCTTTCCCTCAAGCTGCACCGTGTCGATGCCGACATGGATGAGCAGCTCCGCGCCGTCCGCCGTCGTCATGGAAACGGCGTGGCCGGTCTCAAACATCACATCCACCGTGCCGTCCGCCGGAGCAACGATGCGTCCTTCGCTCGGCTCGATCGCAATGCCCGGGCCGAGAATGCCCTGTGCGAACGTGGGATCGGGCACGTCCTCCAATGCTACCACCTTGCCGGCAACCGGCGCCGTTACCTCGATGCCGCTGTCGCCGCCAAACAGATTTTTCAGTTTACCAAACATTTTGCTCACAACCTTTTTGATTAGGCAATACCGCATGATCGAACAAGCGTAATTTGCGCGGTGTTGCCTTAAGTATGCCATTTTCGTCACAAAACATACAGAAAATAAAAAGAACCAAACTTCTGCACAGATATAACTTGCCCTTTGATGGCAATTCCTGCGAGAAATCTGGTTTTGCCCGCACAAAGCGGTAACAATCCATTTCAAACGGATACTGTTTACTTGTTACTTGCAGTATAACAAAAGTTTCTCACGATTACAAGCAGATTTTGTCGAATCGACTGCCAAATTTTCGCCCTGTTTTTCTACACTTTGCACAAAAACAGGGCAGCGCCGCCGGTTTGGCACTGCCCTGTGAGAATCATTTCTCATCCGGGTGCTCCATCACCCGGGCGATATGGATGGTGAGATACAGCAGCTCATTCTGCCCGGAATGGAACCCTTTTTCCGTCTGCACATAGGCGCGGATGCGGTCCGCGCAGGCGTAGGCACGCGGGTACTTGAACCGCACCACATCGAGCAGATCGCTGTCCTCATCGCCGTAGCCTTCTCCGCTGACGATGCGCCGCGCGTAGAATTTCAGATGCGTGACAAACCGATAGTAATTGAGCGATTCATCATCCGGCCGGAAGCCGTATTCGTCGTAAACGATGCCGAAAACCGCTTTCAGCAGGTAAGTCATGTCGTAAATATCGCGGATTTCGCCGCCGAGCTGTGCATTGACAAAGTGCAGTGCGATAAACGCTGCCTCATCATCCGTGAACTCCACGCCGGTCTCCTCCTTGACGATCTCATTCGCCTTGAGACCCACGCGAAATTCGTCCTTGTACAGCTGCCGGATGTCCCACAGCAGCGGATTGGGCAGTACAATGCCCTCCTTATAGCGATTGACAGCCGCCGAGATATGATCGGGCAGCGTAACATAAATGCTGTCCGACAGCTCCTTGCCGAGCGCGATCTTCGCATGGTTGATAATGCGTTCGCTCATCAGGAAATGCGGCAGCGGAATGCTTGTTATCAGCTGCTGGAACCGGTCGGAAAGCTGATTTGAGTGCAGTGTGAACCGCTTTTCGATCTTGTCCGGCGGTGCTTCGTCACCTGCGCGGCGGCCGAAGCCCAGACCGCGCCCCATAAGCACAGTCTCCGCACCGTTTTCATCCAGCGCGACCACAACATTGTTGTTGAGTACCTTTTCTATTTTCACGTCCGCGCCTCCTGACCCGCACCGCAGCACGCATCAAACGCTTCACGCGCCGCACGGACTGCATTTTCGTCGCACCGCCACAAACTGAATTCGCTCAGTCCGGGCAGCCCCATCGGCACATTTTCGCGCCGAAACTGCATTCTGCTGTTCTCCACCCGCTTTGCGGAAAGATGAAAGGCATTCGCGCCTGTTTTCGGCTGCAAATCGCGGATAACATCGGCGTTTACGCCCGCGCCGACCAGAATCTGCACGCGCTCCCCTGCTTTTTCGACCAGCTCGCGCAGCAGCGGTGCACCCTCGGTGCAGCGCGCCTGCTGACCCGAGGTGAGGATGGTATCCACGCCCAGCCGCACGGCGGTTTCCAGTGCCGCGAACGGGTCGCGGCAGACATCGAACGCACGGTGCAGCGTCACACCGCAGCCGCCTGCAAGCGAAATCAGTTTGGCCATACGTTCCTCATCAAGATCGCCCTCGGGCGTGAGCACGCCGATGACAATGCCGTCCGCGCCGAGCGCGGCAAAACGCTTCACCTGACGGCAGAGCAGCTCAAATTCGCTTTCCGTATACAAAAAATCGCCGCAGCGCGGACGCAGCAGCACACGAACCGGTACGGAAACCCGTTCCCGCACCATGCGGAACAGATCCTCATCCGGCGAAGTACCGCCGATCATTAAATTGGCGCATAACTCCAGCCGCATAGCGCCGCCGCGCTCCGCGCTTACCGCAGACTCGACCGAGTGGGTGCAAACCTCCAGAACCGGTTTCATTTCCTGCTCCTCCTTCGAGACAGAATAACGCTTGGCAAATTATGTGATTCAATCCACACTGTTATCGGTTAATTATATCACCAAAAACCATATAGGTCAACACAGGTTTTTGCAGCATTCTGCACAATAAAATTCAGACGTTTTCATATAAAATAAACCACCTCCCTGCTTCGTATGCAGAAAGGTGATCTACAGCATTTTCCGCATAATGGTGGCTGATCTCGACCATGCCGCGAATACCGTCGATCGGTGTACGGATATCATGGCATTGACGGATATTTGCCGTCCATATTCCCAAAAAATTCTCCGCGTTTTTGGCTGTTTCTTTTCTTCGGCTGAGTTGTCTTGTCAGTTTGTATAAAAATACAAAGAAGTTTTGCACAAATCGGATAGTTTGCAGGAATTCGAGCATACTTATGCAAATAGACCGCATATTTTGTTGTTTTTTTAACAATTTTGTGCTATACTGAATATACAGCCCATAAAATGGGTAATGCGCGCCGGAGCAGTTCCGCTGCACCGAGCCAACAGGAGAGGTGTTTTATGAACAGTATTACGACCCGCGTTTGGATCGCGGGAGCAAGCGGCAGACTGGGTTCCGCACTTAGTCATCGTTTCGGCGGCAACACAGCATATAAGCTGGTAACCAGCGACCGTGATGTAGCGGTCGAGGATGTATCCGTTGTCGGTCGTTTTGCCGATATTAACCATCCGGATGTCATCATCAACTGTGCCGGTCTGACCGACGTGCAGGCCTGCGAGGAGAACCCCGAAGAAGCGTATAAGATCAACGCCATCGGCGCCCGCAATCTGGCGACCGCTGCAAGACGCATCGACGCAAAATTCATTCAGATCTCGACCGACGACGTATTCGGCGGCGACGAGGACAAGGCTTTCTGTGAGTTCGACGATCCCCATCCGACCACGATGTACGGCAAGAGCAAGTACGCCGGTGAAAAGCTCGTGCGTGAGCTGACCGACAAGCATGTTATCGTGCGTTCGTCGTGGCTGTACGGCGTCGGCTCGTACGACTTTGTTGACCGCGTGCTCGATACGGCGGCAAAGGAAGGCGCTGTCCATCTGCCGGAGGATGAGATTTCCTCCCCGACCTCGGCGGAAGCGCTCGCTGGCTTTATCGACTGCCTGATGCACAGCCGCGAGTACGGCCTGTTTCACGCATCGTGCGACGGCTCGTGCTCCCGCGCAGAGTACGCCCGCGAAATTCTGCGTCTCGCCGGCAAGGAAAACGTGCCGGTCACCTCGGCCTCCGAGAACACTGCGCTGCGCCCGCGCTTTACGCTGCTGGACAATATGATGCTGCGCATCACTGGTTTGTATCAAATGCCGGACTGGCATGACGCACTGAGCGAATACATGTCCCACCGGCAGACGGGAGTAAATAAATGAATGAAGTAAAAGAGAAAAAGAAAATCGGTCTGACTACAAGGATCTTCATCGCGCTGATTGCCGGTGCAATCGTCGGCATTGCGCTCAACATGTTCGCAGCTGATGTGGATTTTGTGCAGAACGTGCTGGTAAACGGCATTTTTTATGTTGTCGGTCAGGGCTTTATCCGCCTGATGCAGATGCTGGTCGTACCGCTGGTATTCTGCTCGCTGATCTGCGGCGCCACCGCCATCGGCGACAGTAAAACGCTCGGCAAGGTCGGCGTAAAGATCATCGGCTTTTACATTTTCACCACGATGATGGCGGTTGCCGTTGCGCTCGGCATCGGTCTTCTGATCAAGCCGGGCATGGGTCTGGATATGTCTCAGATCCAGACCGCCGAAGTCGCCGCTTCTTCGGATTCGGTCAGCTTTGCGGAAACCCTGCTGAACATCATCCCGAAAAACCCGATCGGTGCGCTCGCCAACGGCGAAATGCTGCAGGTTATCGTGTTTGCACTGATCGTCGGCGTTATCCTCGCCAAGCTGCAGGATAAGACCCAGCTGGTAACGAACTTCTTCCAGCAGGGCAACGATATTATGATGGAAATGACCATGATGGTCATGGGTCTTGCGCCGATCGGCGTATTCTGCCTCATCGCCAAAACCTTTGCGGGCCTCGGCTTCTCCGCGATGGTGCCGATGTTCAAGTACATGGGCGCGGTGCTGCTAGCGCTGGTCATCCAGTGCTGCGGCGTATACCAGATTCTGCTGGCGCTGCTTACAAGACTCAATCCGCTGCGTTTCCTCAAGAAATTCGCTCCGGTTATGGGCTTTGCGTTCTCGACCGCAACCTCTAACGCCACTATCCCGATGAATATCGACACGCTGGAAGAAAAAATCGGCGTCAACCGCCGTATTTCGTCCTTCACCATCCCGCTCGGCGCGACCATCAATATGGATGGTACGTCCATCATGCAGGGTGTTGCCGTTGTATTCGTTGCACAGGCGTTCGGTATCCAGCTGAGCCCTGCGGATTATCTGACCGTTATTGCAACCGCAACGCTCGCCTCCATCGGTACCGCAGGCGTGCCGTCGGTTGGTCTGGTTACGCTGGCAATGGTATTCGATTCGGTCGGTCTGCCGGTTGCCGGCATCGGCCTGATCATGGGTATCGACCGTATCCTCGATATGGCGCGTACTGCCGTTAATATCACCGGCGACGCTGTCTGCACCACGATCGTGGCGCATCAGGACGGCGCACTGAATAAGTCTGTATTTAATAAGAATTAAATCAAACTGACAGGAAAACCCCCGTATTTCGTAAGAAATACGGGGGTTTTCTGGTGCCGCCAGCCGGAATCGAACCGGCACGGGTTTAAGGCCGGGGGATTTTAAGTCCCCTGCGTCTACCAGTTCCGCCATGGCGGCGTGTAAATATTATACCAGAACGGGCACGGTCTGTCAAACATGTGCGCCGCCGGTTTGAGGATTTTTCAATCCCGCCTCTGCTGCTTTCCTGTTGCGTCCTTCCGGAAAAAGCTATACAATAAATATAACAGTTCTCCTGTGCAGCAACGCGCATACGGTACGCTTTCCATGCCGTTCCGGCTATGCATTTGGCGTACCGGTTCGATGTCCGAAAAAATTTTGAAACAGGCGGAACAAACCATACGGAACAAACGTCTAAGCTGATATATGGCAATGACCCCACCGCAGCAGCGGCCGTGCTGTCGATGGCATTCGTTATTGTCATATACAGGATAGAGAGTATAAGCATTAACCGTGAAAAGGAGGAAAAATATGAAACGGTTTCGGAAGGCGTTACTCGGTGTTGTGGTGAGCGGTGCATTGCTGTTCTCGGCGCAGGCGGCGGAACTGTCCAGTTCGACACAGGATACGCTGCAATCGGCTATGACTAAGGTACAGCAGGAGATCAAGGATTACGGTCAGGTGAAAACGCTCGGCTTTACCGGCGAAAACTGCGAGATTATCCTCGCGAACCTCAACGCGAAACAGTATTTGGTTAACCTAACAGCTGACAGCACACACAAGTATGGTATTCTGGATAAAGCAACCGGCAAGCTGGTTGTTCCTGTGGAGTACGATTATTACATTGCGCTTGACGGCACGGAAACACTGGTTAGCCAGTACGACGCTGATCATCACCCCAACTACTGGTTCGCCGATGAAACCGGCAAACTGACGCCGATGAAGCTGCCGTCCGGTTATGAGCTTGCGACGTATGAGCCAAACAGCAATGTGTTCGTGCTCTTCAAAAACGTGAAAAAGCCGGTATATGACCCGTATTCCGGCGATGGTCCAACCACACAGGTTGAGGATGTCACCTTCTGTGCTCTGGCCGACAAAGACATGAACATCATCCTCGATGACATCGACATGGTACCGGATTGGTACGCCGATTTCTTCATCGCAAAGACCGGCAGCACTAAGTGGGAACGTATTGACAAGTCAAATACGAGCGGCAACGGCACCTACGGTCTGTTTGACCCGAAAACCGAAAAATTTGTCGGCAAGCACGATTTTAACCAGATTTTCTGGTACGATCAGCACTTTATCGGCACACGCAGCAGCGGCACAAAATCTTATCTGCTGGATGGCAAGGGCGGCGAAACCCTGCTGCCCGCAAACGTCAAGGAGTACAGCAGCTGGGCCAAAACCGAAGTAGCTGCCGCAGGAGAGCACGGTCTCACTGAGTCATTCTCCTATCCCAGGCTGGACATTACCCGCGAAAACTTCACCATGCTGGCGATGAACCTGTACAACAAGATTTATCCCAACAAGGAGATTCCGGCTCTGGAAACCAAGTTCACCGACTGCAGGGACGACCCGAACGTGAACAATGCCGCCGCACTCGGCATTGTCACCGGCTACGAGGACGGCACCTTCCGTCCGTACAAGACCATCTCCCGACAGGAGGCTGCCGCCATGCTTGACCGGCTGTATCAGGTACTCGGCGGCAAGACGGATGTGGTTTCCGAAAAGGCCTTCGCTGACGATGCCAAAATCGGCGACTGGGCGCGCGGCAGCGTTTACGCAATGCGCCAGACCGGCATCATGCAGGGCAAGGAGAACAATCAGTTCTGCCCGACGGACGGCTACACCGCAGAGCAGTCCATTGTGACCATCGAGCGCATGTATCAAATCATCAAATAACCAGCCATATCAAAAAGGACTTCGTTTTAACGAAGTCCTTTTGCTTACTCATAACGTCCCATGAAAATCTCGGTTACGATGCCGTTTTCGATGGTGACATGCAGCAGGTCCACCATCGTTTCGTCCCGTGCGTCCGGCGAGCCGTACAGATCGAGGAACCGTGCTTCGCTGTCTCCGACACGCAGTCCGCGCACGGTTTTGTGCCGCCAGAACAGCCACCGACGGGTCAGTGGAATTTCATCCGGTGCCTCGGTGATGATAACGCGGTTGCGGCTCTTATCCCACCGTATCTGCGGAATGTGGCTGTCCCACAGGTACGAAAACGGCGTGTACAGCACGCCATTCCGTTCCACGCCGGAGACAGCGGTCTCAGCACCGTGCAGTGTATAGGTTTTGCCGTCTGTCGTACCGCCAAGGCGCTCTACAACCTCGTAAAGTGGGACATACGGCTCGTTTTTGTACAGAATAACCGGATTCTCCAGTGTGATCGGCTCTCCGTTCTGCAGGGCTTCCCTGCTGCCGATTTCCATGCTGAGCGACGTGTTCGTCCGCTCCAGATAGCCGATTCGCCAGACCGCCAGTCCAATCGCAAACACAAGCGCCAGCAGCGGCAGCCAGTATTTTTTCACAATACGCATGATTTTCCTCCCTGATTACGCCTTCTGCGCCATGCGCAGCATTGTGATGATCGACTGCTCGCAAGTATAGCCATTCTTCGGATCAAATCGATTCGCTCCTACGCCCTGCATGATACCGGTTTGCCTCATCGCATAGACAGAATTCTTTGCCCATGCGCCAATACTTCCGTTGTCAGTATAGAGCGTAGGACTGGCTTCGATCTTTCCATACAGCACCGTATAAAGGCGCTGCAGGATAACCGCCGCTTCCTGTCGGGAAAGCTCGCGCGTAGGCTGAAAGGTGCCGTCCTCATAACCGGTGACAATACCGAGTGATGCAATCTGACGCACTATGTCTTCATCGCAGTCGGAGAACGGCTGTGCCAGTTCAGGCAGATTGATGTTTGGGTTTACCGTCTGAATGGTTTGCCAAGCCAGTTCGCAGAATTCATCGCGGTGGATGTTCAGGCGGTATGGTGTATGATAGGACAGTCGGAGTCCGTCTTTCTCCGCTTGTTCGACTATATTTTCAGCCCAAGTGCTGGGAACATAGCAGTAATTCGCCTGTTCGCGCTCATTTCCGTTGCTGTCCAACAGATACTCGGTCGTACCGTGACAGCCGAACCAGCGGTCATTTTCGTGTGATACCTCATCGTAGCGGCTGCTGCTCACCGTTTTGCCGCTGCGGTCGATGAACATATATTTACTGTTGAAATACAGCCGCGGCCACGGTCCGCCGTCCGGCAGATACCAGTCAGTCGCGCCCACGCGAACGGCGACAAGGCCGTTATAAAATAGTTCGCTATCACAAGAGTAATCATACTGACCAACGTTGTAATACTCATCGATATTATCAAGCAGGACGGAAAAATCCGACCCCAGCAGCGTGTACTGACGGAACGTGTACAGCATTGTGCCGCTATCGGTCCGCACAGTTCTGGTGACCGGGTACTGGCAAAGGACATATCCTTGATCATCGACTGCCAGTACATGACCGGTATGAGGAATGGATACATCGGTCAAGCTGCCGTTCAGGTCACACAGCTGATACCTGCCGCCGGTCTCCAGCAGCAGCTGATCATTCGCAGCTTTCCACATGCTGCCGTTGAACAGCGGTGTGATGATCTTTCCGGCGGACAGATCGACCGCACAGATCCATCGGCTTCTATCGTCACTCGGGGTAAATATCAGCTCCCAGATGTCCTTTTCCTCGATCAGTCGACACGGAAAAACCTCGCAGCTGTCAATTTGCCAAGTTTTCCATGTCGGATATCCCGGATAACTGATATCCTCTTCTGGTGGGCTTTGTTGAAAATGCGTGATCGCCTGCCGCGTAAGCTGCGTTTGCGATGCGGCATCTGCGGCTCCGGCGCCAATCAGCATACAGCCGCACAGCACGAGTGCAGACAGCAAAACCTTTCGTTTTTTCATGTTCCCTATCCCCTTGCCAGATGAATTTTAGACCATATATAATATATAATCTAACCGTTCTGCACTGTCAACTGTGACATGAAAATAAATTTTTTGAGCGAACTTTTTCACACTTTTCCTCGTCTAACGGTTATAGTAAGCGAAGGACTTCACAGGCAGGAGGTATTTTTTATGAAACGATGGCGTTATTTATGTGCAGCCGCGCTGATCGCGGGCAGCATGGCGGCGGGAGCCGGTGCGGTATCGATACCGAGCACTGCTTTAACACAGTTGCAGCAGCAGTGGCAGGCAGATACTTCCGCAGATTATCTTTCCGCAGACAGCGGCCAATCCCGCATAGCAGCGTATGCGCTCGTGCCGGAAAAAAATCTGTACAAAATTTCTGCCGACAGCTTGTACGGTATTGCCGATTTGAAAACCGGAAAAATGATCGTTCCCGCAGAATATACCACAATCGATGTGCTGTCAGACGGCAGATTTCTGCTGACTTGTTATGAAAACCAGGCTTCTTCGTTCTATTATGCCGATGCGAGCGGAACGGTCACACCGATTCAGACGCCGGTCAAAGGCACCTATTTCGGCATGGCAGGCGATGACTGTTTCTTCATCGGTGTCTATGCGAAACGTCCGCTGACGGCTGCAGTACAGCAGCCTGCCGAGCAGTATGATATTCCGACACTTGTGCTGCTCGACGAAAACATGAAGGTTATCCGCGATGATATCGATGGCGCTTGCGGTGCTGTATCCACGCCGCATTTTACGAATGGCCTGATGCCAATTCAGACCGGCAGTACTCTCTGGATTGGTTCCCGAAAAGGAGCAATCGGCAACGGAACGTACGGTTTGATTGACAAAACCGGCCAGTTTGTCGGCAGGCACGACTTCGACAGGCTCAGCTGGGCGGACAGCCGCTACATCGGCAAGCGCGGCACCGCGCTTTACCATCTGGACGGCAAAGGCGATGAAATCCAGCTTCCGGCTAACGCTTCGCAGGAAAGCAGCTGGGCCAAGGCGGAACTGGAAACCGCTCGGGAACATGATATTTCGCTTTCTTTCTATTATCCAAGGCTGAATATCACGCGCGTGGATTTCTGCAGACTGGCGGTCAAGCTGTATCGAAAGGTGCAGCCGAATGCCTCCGCGGCTCCGGCAGCGGCCTTTTCCGACTGCGAGAATGAGAGTGTCTGTCTGGCAGCGGCGCTCGGTATTGTAACCGGCTATGATGACGGAACATTCCGACCGTACCAGTCCATCACCCGTCAGAAGGCCGCCCTTATTCCCTATCATACCCCAACCGCAAGCCGCTGTGCGCCGTTTTGACGCTCTTGCGCCCTATCCCCCATTCGCCTGTAAAAGCGCGCAAAAAAGCCGCCCGGAAACCGGGCGGCTTGCATTTTGGAGAAATTACTTGAGCTGTACGCGCTCACGAATCGAATCGGTTACGGAAAGCTGTACGCTCTGTGCGGAGTAGCCGGTGCACGCCACCTGCGCCACATAGCTGCCGCGCTTGAGGCTGAACGACGCCGTGCCGTCCGTGCCGGTGGTGATGCTTTTGCCGCCGACTGTGACAACCGCACCGGACAGCGGTGCGCCGTACGCGTTGGTGACAACCAGCTGTACATTCTCGAGAATCTCGCCGGTCAGCTTGACCGTGCGGCCTGCAGAGATTTTGACCGTCTGCGTAACCGCCGCGGTAAAGCGCGAATGCGTTGCCGTTACAACGTACGAGCCGCGCTTGACATAAACGGTTGCCGTGCCGTCCGAGCCGGTGGTCAGCGTCTGCGCTGCCGTGCCGCTCTCCGCGTCCGAAGGCGTGAAGGTGACGGACGCGCCCGAAATCGGCAGACCGAGATCATCGACCACGGAAGCCGTCAGCGCGTAAGTGGTAACGTAGTTGACACGCAGCGTCGGGCTTTGACCCTTGCTCATCACAAAAACGAAATCCGCGTAGGATGCGCCGTTCTTGCCGAATTCCGCAATCGCAGACTTGTTGATCGTAACCTTGCTGCCCTTGATCTTGTACTGCCAGTTCTCCTCGAGCGTCTTGCCGTTCGAGCGGATATTCTTGAGCGCTGCGCCGTCTACCATGTTAAGCGTTACCACCAGATCGGCGTAGCCGCCGGACGAGGTGTTTGCGTCAAAATCGACCGTGCCCGGAACCACTTCGTTCACCGGCGCGGTATCTACCACGCTCAGCGAGCAGGTAAAGGACGAACCCTGATTGGGTACGAATGTAACCGTATAAGTGCCCTTGCTCTTCTTGGCAAGCGTCTCCTTGAGCAGACGGATCGTGCCGTTCGTTGCATTATAGGTGTAATCCGTGCCGCGCTCGAGCACCGTACTGCCGATTTTGATGGAATCCAGACGCGTGCCCGCCGGAAGAACGACGTTTACCGTCTGATCGGCATAGTTTGCGGACTGCTCGTACTTATCAAAGGTAATCTGGCTCGGGCTGACTGCGCTCTGCGCCGAGTTGCTGACCGCCAGACCGATGGCTGCCTTGGAGCCGTCCTCAAAGGTCAGTTCTACGGTGTAGGTGCCCGCCTTGAGCGTGGACAGATAGGTTTTGTACACGCGAATGCCGTTCTTGTCGCTCAGCAGGTTATAATCCGTGCCCTGCTTGAGATTGGTACCGTTGACCGAAACACGGGTCAGATCGTTCTTGTCCGCGTTGAAGGTGAATTCGTAGGAGAACGCGATTGCGTCCTTGTTGTTTACGTCGATGGACAGCGTGGACGGAGAAACCGAAACGCTGGTGGACGCCGCAACGTCCTTGCCGGCAATCTTCGCGGTGACGCCGCTCGCCAGCTCAACGCTGGTCGGCTGCATGGTCAGCTCACAGCCGTTAGAGTTGAGCACCGCCTTCTGGACCGAGCCGCCGCCGGTGACAGTGGTTCTTCCGTTCGCGGTAAGCGTGCTGATGGAGGTGCTGCCGGTCGTCAGGATGGTGCCGGTCTGCTCATTGGCAACGTCCCAGACAGCTGCATCCAGCGTCAGGCTGACGCTGCTGCCGTTCATTTTAAGATCGGAGAAGCCGCCTGCAGTCGCTGCCAGATTGCTCTCGGTCAGCGTTGCAGAGGTTTTCACCTCGGTGGTGCCGATATTGGTATTGCCGGTCGCAATGACCTGCGGGGTCAGTCCGGTCGGGTTGGAGACGACCATCTCGAGTGCGGAAACACCGTCCAGCGTTACATTGCCGCCGCTGACGATGATATCGCCCGCAACGGTGACATCCTCAAGCGTTACATTGCCCGCCAGAACGCCCTCGGTGATGTACAGATTGCCCTTGATATCCGCATCGGCCAGCGTGCACGGTACGGAAATCGTAACGTTTTTGGTATCGCTCTTGAGCATAGCCTGCGAGTACACGTTGCCGTTTTTATTCAGCGAGGTGCCCATATAGCCGTACAGCATTTTGGCGATTTCGCCTCGGCTGAGCGTGCCCTGCGGCTTAAAGGTACCGTTCGTGTAGCCGTTGATATAACCCTGCTTGACCGCTTCCGCAACGTAGGATTTGCTGTAATCGCTCAGCTTGGCCCGATCAGAGAACATATCCAGCGCAGACAGATCAGCCGTCGGCGTGTACTTGTGCAGTCGGCCGAGGATGGTTGCCGCCTGCTCACGGGTCAGCGTGCCCTCCGGCGCCATACGGTTGTTGCCGACACCGTTGATATAACCCTGCTTGACTGCAATCTGCACGGTTTCGTAGAAAACATCGCTCGAATTGACATCCGAGAAGCTGATATCCGCCTTTTCGGTAAAGCCGAACGCGCGGTTGATATAGCGCATGAACTCCCAGCGCGTTACCTTGTCATCCGGGCCGTAGTTGCCCGTGCTGGCAGACGGATTGATAATGCCGTTTTCATGCAGCTCAGTAATGTAGGACTTTGCCCAGTGGCCATCAATATCCGAAGCCGCAAAGGCAACCGGCACGGTACTGACCAGCAGCGCCGCTGTCAGTACGGCGGAAAGGACTTTTTTCAAAGCTATCACCTCTTATTATAATTTACCTTTATTCTACCATTCTTTTGTTTATTTGTGTACTGTTATTTTTATCTCGAGACAGGGCTTTTGTCTAAAGAGACGGCCTGCTGCCGGTTTTGGTTCCGCATTTTCGCAGAATTTTCCGGCATTCTCACAGAACGTACAATTTCTGCTCTGCCGTTTTGTATATCATTACTCCGCTTCATGGAATCTTTTCACAAATTCGCGCAAAACCCCTTGCATTGACAGCCGGATATTGTATAATTTAGATAGTGGCAATCCGTCGGTTGAAAGCGGCGATGCGCCAACTAACACGATGAGGTGATACCAATGGATTATATGTCGGAATACAAGCGTTGGCTGGACTGCTCTGCCCTCTCTGCGGACGAGCATGCCGAGCTGGCTGCTGTTGCAGATAATCAGGAAGAGATCGAAAGCCGTTTCTTTGCGCCGCTGTCGTTCGGCACGGCCGGTCTGCGCGGTGTACTGGGCGTCGGCCTCAACCGCATGAACCGCTTTACCGTCGGTCAGGCTGCACAGGGTCTGGCAAACCTGATCGTATCGAACGGTCAGGCCGCAATGGACCGCGGCGTTGCCATCGCATACGACTCCCGCCATTTCTCGGCCGAGTTCGCCAAGCAGTCTGCGTGCATCATGGCCGCAAACGGCATCCAGTCGCTGCTGTTCGATGAGCTGCGTCCGACCCCGGAGCTGTCCTTCGCTGTCCGTCACTACGACTGCATCGCAGGCATCAACATCACGGCTTCCCACAACCCGAAGGAGTACAACGGCTACAAGGTTTACTGGGAGGACGGCGCACAGCTTCCTCCGGCCGAGGCAGACGTGGTTGCCAGCGAAATGGCAAAGACCGATATCTTCACCGGTGTAAAAACTGCAGACTACGATGAGTCCGTCAAAAACGGTCTGATCCGTATTCTGTCTAAGGAGACCGACGAGGCTTACCTCGGCGAAGTCATTAAGGTTGCGGTAAATCCGGACTGCGTAAAGCAGGTTGCCGATGAGTTCAAGCTGGTGTACACGCCGTTCCACGGTGCCGGCTACCGTCTGGTGCCCGAGATCCTGCGCCGTCTGGGCTACAAGCACATTATCTGTGAGCCGGAGCAGATGAAGATCGACGGCGACTTCCCGACCGTTAAGAACCCGAATCCGGAGTACAAGGAAGGCTTTACGCTCGCCATCGAGCTGGCAAAGCAGAACGATGTCGATCTGATCATCGGCACCGACCCGGACTCCGACCGTACCGGCATCGTCCTCAAGGACAAGTCCGGCGAGTATGTCACCCTGTCCGGCAATCAGGTCGGCGTTCTGCTCACCGATTACATCATCACCGCAAAGAAGCTGACGAACACCATGCCTGCACATCCGGCGGTGCTCAAATCCATCGTTACCACCGAAATGGCACGCGCGGCGGCTGAAAAGAACGGCGTTGAGTGCTTCGACACCTTCACCGGCTTCAAGTTCCTTGCCGAGAAGATCAAGCAGTTCGAGCAGGACGGCTCTCACGAGTACATTTTCGCATTCGAGGAGTCCTACGGCTACCTGTGCGGCGATTATGCCCGCGACAAGGATGCCGTTACCGCTTCCATGCTGATCGCCGAGATGGCAGCTTACTACCGCACCCAGGGCAAGACCCTGTACGACGCAATGGAAGAGATGTACGAAAAGTACGGCTGCTACTGCGAGCAGACCATTTCGATCGTTATGCCGGGCGTTTCCGGCCTGCAGCGCATGAAGGAGCTCATGCAGGAGCTGCGCGACAAGCCGCTGACCCAGATCGGCACCCACAAGATCGATTACACCCGCGACTACATGCCGGGCACCCGTACCTGCATGGCAGACGGCAAGTCCGAGCCGATGGAGCTTAAGGGTCAGAACGTGATGTACTACGAGCTCGAGGGCGGCACAACCTTTATCATCCGTCCGTCCGGCACCGAGCCGAAGGTCAAGGTTTACATCATGGCCAAGGGCGAGAACAAGGCCGAGGCCGCAGAAAAGGTCGAGGCTCTGACCGCTGCAGCGAAGGAAATCGTAAAGTAACTGAGGCAACACCGCAGTAAAAAACCAGCAACGCTGAATGCAGCCGAATTCCGGTTCGGCTGCATTTTTCCGGAATCACCTTGATTACCGAAATTATGATACCTTAAGGCAACACCGCACAATTAAAGCGGCGGCTCCTTGTGCAGGCTCCGGTCGCACTGCCGCGGTGCTTTGCGGAAATTTTGTGTCCTGACTTTGGCTTCGGTTCCTTGCGCGAGTTCCGTCCGCGCTGCCGAAGTTTCACGGTAATACATCAAGTATTACCGCAAAACTGCGCCTCGTCAGTACGCAAAATTTACTCGCAAATCACTCTTGTTCAATTATGCGGTATTGCCTTAATTATTTTAGGGGAACAAAAATATGATCAAACGCATTATTTCCTGTATTGTAAGCACGGTCATCGTGCTCGGTGCCACCATCGCGTATGACCGCACGCCTGCATGCCGCATTGCCGTGATGGAGCAGGTGCCGACACAGCTGGCTTCCGTTCTGCCGCGTGCTGCCTCCTACGAACTGGAGCTGCGCACGGAGGAAGGCAACCGCAGCTACACGGTCAACTGCCATGACAAGGACGGCAGCACCTTCCGCTCCTACACCATGCAGACCGTGGAAGGTCAGGAGGAGCCGCTCAACTTCACCTACACAGACTACACCTACGACGAAAACGGCAACTGCACAGATGCTGTCACCACCGACAAGACCAACAACTCCACCTCGGAGTATCGCCGCAGCTATGACGACAAAAACCGCGTTCTGCGCACGGAAAACTACGAGGACGGCGAACTTTCGGCCTCCTCCGAGACGGTTTACACCGAGGTTGACAACGGTCAGTCCTCTGCCGTCAACACGGTTTACGACGCAGACGGCAACGAGCTGATGGTCGTCCGCATGGGCATGAACACCAACGGCGACGTGCTGTCCTCCCGCACCTACGAGGGCGAGGACAATATCACCTCCTCCACCGACAACCGCTACGACAGTCAGGGACGGCTCATCCAGTCGGTCACCGTAGACGAGAGCGGCGTCGTGTTCGAGGTGCTCACCGTGTACTCGGTGGACGGCAAAACGCAGACCACCCGCTCGACCATCGAAGGCGGCACCCTCTCGACCGATACCCGTACCTTTGATGATAACGGCAATCTGGTCTCCATGCACCAGACCGACAGCGACGGCTACGCAAGCGATACCACTTATACACAGTTTAAGTGACCTGTCGCGGAACTTTAATCCGCAGTGAAAACCACCCGTCCGGGTGGTTTTTCCTTTTTTTCGGGCATACTATTATCAACTATACACCGACCATTTCTCCCTATTTGTCGGTTTTCCGCTAAACTCCTGCAAAATTCCTGTCTGGATATTGCTTTTTCTCGGTCAAACAGCTATAATCGCTATATGCGTATCAAGACTGTGTCAACAGAGCACAGCTATAGAGAAATAGATCGGAGGTGCGCTATGCGCATCATTATTGTAGGCTGCGGCAAAGTCGGCTCGGAGCTGGCAGGACAGCTCAGCGCGGCCGGACACGACCTGACACTGATTGACCTGTCCGAACGCCGTCTGGATGAACTGTCCAACACATACGACCTTGCTACAGTAAAGGGCAGCGGCACCAGCTATCACGTTCTGCGTGAAGCCGGCGTGCAGGATACCGACCTGCTCATCGCCGTTACCGCCCATGACGAAATCAATCTGCTTTCCTGTCTGATCGCCCGCAAGGCATCCGGCTGCCACGCCATTGCGCGTGTGCGCGATCCGGAATATGTATCCGACCTCGGCTTTATCCGCGATGAGCTGGGTATTTCGATGGTCATCAACCCCGAGCTGTCCACCGCGCGTGTTGTTTCGCGTCTGATCCGCTTCCCGTCGGCCATCCGCGTCAGCACGTTTGCCCGCGGACGCATCGAGCTGCTCGACCTCAAAATCCCGCACGAGTCCCGCCTGGACGGTATGGCGGTCTGCGAGGTCAATCCGCTGCTCCGCACGGACGTGCTGCTGTGTATGGTCCGCCGCGACGGCCAGACCTATATTCCCAAGGGCGACTTCATCCTGCACGAGAACGATAACATCACCGTCATCATTCCGCCGCACGAGCAGAACGAATTTTTCGAGAAGGTCGGTCTGCCGGTCAAGCGCATTTCCTCCGCGATGCTGGTCGGCGGCGGCAAAATCTCGTACTTTCTTGCGAAAATCCTGCTGAATTCCGGCATTTCAGTCAAGATTATCGAAAACAAACTCGAGCGCTGCGAGGCACTGTCCGAAATGCTCCCGCACGCGACCATCATCTACGGCGACGGCACCGACCGCAACCTGCTCGATGAGGAGGGTCTGGCAACCTGTGAGGCCTTCGCGGCTCTCACCGGCATGGATGAGGAGAACATCCTGCTTGCGCTGCACGCCGGCCGTCATTCCCGTGCGAAGCTGTTCACCAAGGTCAACCGTGTGAACTTCGAGGAAGTCATTGCCAGCATGCCGATCGGCAAGGTGATTCGCCCCAAGCAGACCACCGCCGAGCTGATCAGCCAGTACACCCGCGCGATGCAGAACTCGATGGGCTCCAACGTGGAGACCCTGCATCAGCTGGACGGCGCAGAAGCGCTTGAGTTCCGCGTGGCGGCGCATCATCTCACCGGTGTTCCCCTGCAGTATATGCCGATTCGTCCGGATGTTCTGCTGTGCTGCATCAACCGCAGAGGCAAGCGTATCATTCCGCGCGGCCACGATATGCTGCATGAAGGCGATACGGTTATCGTCGTTTCCACCTTCGAGGGCATGAACGACCTTCAGGATATCTTCCTGCCGACAGCCGGAGGGCGCGAAAAATGAATTTCGCAATCGTCCGCTATCTGATCGGCTGGCTGATGGGCATTGAGTCCCTGTTCCTGCTGCTGCCCGCGTTTACCGCGGTCATTTACCGTGAACCCGAGCTGCCTGCCTATATCGCCACCGCACTGATTTGTATGGTCGGCGCAGGCATTCTGTGTGAATACAAGCCGAAAAACACCAAGTTCTACGCACGCGAAGGCTTTGTGGCAGTCGCGCTGTGCTGGCTGGTGCTGGCCGTGACCGGCGCCCTGCCGTTCGTGCTCAGCCGCGAGATTCCGTTCGCCGTAGATGCGATTTTCGAGGCCGCATCCGGCTTCACCACCACCGGCGCTACCATTCTCGGCGATGTGGAGGCGCTTTCGCATGCCTCTATGCTATGGCGCTGCCTAATGCACTGGGTCGGCGGCATGGGCATTCTGGTATTCATGCTGATCGTCCTGCCGCTGGCAGGCGGTCAGACCATTTATCTGATGCGCGCGGAAAGCCCGGGACCCTCGGTCTCCAAAATATCGCCGCACATGCGCGATACCGCGCTTATCCTGTACGCGATTTACTTTGGACTGACCGTTCTGCAGATCATTCTGCTGCTGTTCGGCGGCATGCCAATGTTCGATGCCATCTGCGTTTCGCTCGGCACGGCAGGCACCGGCGGCTTCGGCAACTGGAATAATTCCATCGCGCACTACGACAGCGCCTACCTGCAGAATGTTATCTCGGTCTTTATGATCCTTTTTGGCATCAATTTCAACGCGTATTTTCTGCTTTTGACCCGTAAATTCAAGCAATTGTTCAAAATCGAGGAGATTCGCGTGTACCTCGGCGTGATTGCCGTATTTACCACGCTGATCGCCTTCAACGTGCGCGGCTGCTTCGGTTCGCTGCGCGAGAGCTTCCACCATTCCCTGTTTCAGGTTGCGTCTATCATCACGACCACCGGTTTTTCAACCGTGGACTTTAACCAGTGGCCTGCATTCAGCAAGCTGCTGCTTGTGCTGCTGATGTTCATCGGCGCGTGTGCCGGTTCGACCGGCGGCGGCATGAAATGCTCGCGCATCCTGCTGCTGTTCAAGGGCGTAAAGAAGGAAATGATGTCGCTGATTCATCCGCGTCTGGTGCGCGTGCATAAAATGGACGGACAGCGCGTCCAGCATGAGGTCATGCGCTCGGTCAACGCCTTTCTTGTGGCATATCTGATCGTCATTGCCACTTCCATCCTCATTGTCAGTCTGCACTGTGAGGATATGGTAACCAGCTTCACCGCGGTCGTTACCTGCATCAATAACGTCGGTCCGGGACTCAATCAGGTCGGTCCTGCAGCCAACTTCGGTGCACTGCACCCGCTGAGTAAAATCGTGCTGACTTTCGATATGCTCGCCGGTCGTCTGGAGCTGTTCCCCATGCTTCTGCTGTTTGCGCCGGAAACGTGGAGAAGAAACCGATAAAAAAACTGCCGCTAAACGTATACCGTTTAGCGGCTTTTGCGATGTCGAACGACCACGAATCGTTCCGGTGCTCCACCGACACACCCGAATCGCGGTGTTGCCTTAATCTATCGACAGATGCTTTTTCAGTGCCTTCACATAGGAGTCCGCATAGCGGCTGAATACCACATTTTTCTTGCGGATGAGACCGATGCGCATGCTGCCTTCCATCTCGAGCGGCCGCGCGATAATGCTCGGACTGTTCAGCTTGCGGTCGATAATGCCCGAGCTGACCGTAAAGCCGTTCAGTCCGATCACCAGACTGAACAGTGTTGCGCGGTCGCGGACCTGAATGGTTTTCGGCATGTCGAGCATGCTGAGCAATTCCTCGGAAAAATAAAAGGAATTGCGGTCTCCCTGCTCAAAAATCAGATACGGATAGGGCTTCAGTTCATCGAGCGTGATGCACTTCCGGTCTGCGAGCGGATGGTCCTTATTGATGAACACATGCGGTGCGGCAGTGAACAGTTCCTCGAACACGAGCTCACTTTTGCGCAGCAGCTTGGAGAGCACGGTTTCGTTGCTCTCGGACAAATACAGCAGACCCAGCTCGCTTTTGCCCGACGCCACATCATCAATGATCTCACCGGTCTGTGTTTCCCGCAGGATAAAACCGTACTGGTCCGCGTCGTACTCCTTGACAACCTCGACGAATGCGTTCACCGCGAACGAATAGTGCTGACATGACACACAGAACTTGGGCACGCGCTTTTTGCCCACGCCGAAGTGCTCCTGCATGATGTCTGCCTGCTCGAGCAGCATGCGCGCAAACGAAAGCAGCTCCTCGCCCTCCTGCGTGACGGTTACGCCCTTGTTTGAGCGCACAAAGGCGGTAACGCCCATCTCCTTCTCTAAATTGTGAATCGCGGCGCTCAAACTCGGCTGCGAGAGAAACAGCCGCTCGGCGGCGTCCGTGATGTTGCCGCATTCGGCCACAGTGACAAGATAGGTCAGCTGCTGCAGGGTCATAGGAAAAACCTCCGGGAAATAATCTGTATCTATTGTAGCATGTCTGTGCGGAAATACAATGCGGTTTCCCTATCTATTCCCGCAATTTCATGCTATGATAGAGACAAAGGAGAGCGTAAAAATGAAAAATGTACTGTTTTACGGCGATTCCAACACCTGGGGTTATCAGGGCGACGATCCCATGCACCGCCTGGACGCGGACAAGCGTTACACCGGTGTGGTTGCGGCTCAGTTCCCGGACGTGCACTTTATCGAGGAAGGTCTGTGCGGACGCACCATCTGCAGCACCGACCCGATTGATTACGGCCGAAACGGCATGGCAATGCTGCCTGCCTTGCTGGCAACGCACGATCCGCTCGACGTGATCGTTATCATGCTCGGCACAAACGACAGCAAGGCAATGTACGGCCACTCGCCGTTCACCATCAGCGATGCCATGGACCGCACGATCAAGCTGATGCAAAGTCCGCTTTTATGGTCAAATACCATGCAGAAACCGCAGATTCTTCTGGTTGCACCGCCGAAAATGGGCGAAAGCCTTGCAGACAGCGTCTACTACGGCATGTTTGACGAAAGCAGTGCCGCACTCATCCGTGCTCTGCCCGCACGGTTCCGCACGCTGGCAGAAAAGTACGGCTGCGCCTTCGTGGACGGCTCGGCTGTCACGGCGGCAAAGTGCTCGGACCAGATTCATCTGACCGCAGAGGAGCACGCCGTGCTCGGCAAGCTCATTGCGGACAAGCTGCGCGAGCTGCTTTAACCCCCTGCCCGAAAGCATTCGTCATCTTTTCCCCCGGTTTTGTCACCTGACAAAACCGGGGTGTTTTTTTGCCGCATTTTATCCACAGCCTGTTGATAATTCCTGTGGATTGTGTGTCATTTTTTGCAGAATTTACGCGTAGTTCACTCTGTTTTTCCTATCGGTGTATTTCGTGTCGAAAATCGGACATTTCGTGTGCCCGACCGCACAGCAGGCTGCAAAGCTGCTATGATAAACGCAGGCAATTTTCAGTCTCTTTTCTGCAGGCGCGGCTCGTTCCACCGCACCGCAGAATGGGAAAAGGAGGAATATACCATGAAATTCAAACGCGGCATAAGCCTTGCTCTGACACTGGCTCTTATCGCCGGCATAGGCGGCCCGCTTGATATCCGCGCAGCGGCGGCGGATACCGGCAGCTCGGACGCACTTGCGGCGCTCGGTATTGATTCGAGCAAAGCGCCCGACGGCTTTAATGCCAACGACCCCAGCAACCCATACGGGCGCAATACCATCAAGGTTACGCCGGTGTACGAGCTGTATACCGTTGGTCTGACAAGTGATGTTCTGCCGTCGGATAAAATCGATCTGGACAAGCGTGAAAGCGCAGAGAAATGCGATACAAGCGTTTCCCAGTCCAACCAGAAGGACAATACCCTTCAAAGCACGCTGTACGGCAATGATGATAACACATCTACCAAGGCTCAGCAGTTTTTGAGCGCTCAGAAGCAGAACCAAACTATTTCTGAGGGTAAAACCACCTCTACCGGCACATACGCACAGTTCCCGACAGGCAGCAAGGGCAATGACGGCTATGCCACCAAGGGCTATCTGACCGGCATGACCAATGCTACTACCGATTTGCAGGATGGTACCGATTACGCTATGGCAGACGTGGCCGCAGGCCATTTCACCTCGAGCAGTGACGCCAAGTCCTCGCAGACGGTCATGGTTTACGCCGGTGACCTGAGCGCGAAAGGTGGTCTGTACCTGCGATTCGGCGATGCTGAATCCGGCAAGTACGGCAAGCCGATCACGCTGCTGGACACCAGCAAGGAAATCGGCAACCCGAATCTGACCGACACCAGCGACGAAGGCAGCACGACCGCCAAAAAGGTCGAAAACTTCGCAGAAAATCCGTATCAGCTGAAAAACTACCTGCAGGTAGCTACCGGCGACTGGGACAACGACGGTAAGGACGAGGTTGCGGTCTATGTGCCGGAGGTCGGCAATTCCCGCATTGAGATTTACGACCTGCAGACTGAAGATTACTCCAATCCCTCTAACTGGAGACAGGCGTGGACGTACTTCTTCCGTGAGGGCAGTGTCGTTTCCAACATGATCTCTCTCGTCAGCGGTGACGTCAACCAGGACGGCGTAGACGATCTCGCCTGCACCTGGGGTTACTACTACGGTCCGCAGCAGAACGCAGGCTCGCGTGCCGTTGTAATGTTCGGCTCCACGAGCGCGCACATGCTGCAGAGCTCGCAGAAATTCCCGCTGACCTACGAGGGCAGCAATCTGGTCCGCGCATCCTTCGCCTTCGGCGATATGACCGGCGGCGGCAAAACGCTGATTCTGGCGGCTCAGTCGGATGCTGACCTCAAGGCAAATAAGCAGAACACGCGCTATGTAGGTTTGTACGCATGGAACGGCGTCACCTTCAAACCGTCTGTTTCGCAGAATTTCGATCTGTTCTCCAAGAACGATAAAGGCGAGTACATCTACGGTGCAATGGCAAAGCACAACGATACCTTCCGTTCTCTGCCGCTGTGCCCGGCCAATACGGCGATTATCTCCCGTCCGACCGCAGGCGAAAAGGGCGATGACGGCAAGACCAGCGATTTGCTGTACTTTGACAGCCTTGTTATCTCCTGCGATGAGAACGGTCTGAATATCAAGCAGGCACTCGACAACACGGCCGCTATGCCGAGTGAGGACTACGTTGAGTACGATGCATCCGCAGGCTCTGTGACCACCGCGGTAGATAAAGACAACAACACCGCAGGTTCGGGTACGCTGTTCACCCTGACGCAGACGATGTCCAAGGATGAGGACAAGCAGTCTGAATTCTACAACGTCACCGGTAAAGTTCCCCAGTACGCAACCCGTTATTATTACAAGAGCTGGTGGCATAAACTGTTCCGCAAAAGATCTTCCTATCAGGCTTTTGTCGGCTATGTAGATGCTACTACATCGCAAACAACACCTTACACCACCCGCACGCCGGGTACAACCAGACTTTCGACCGTCAACCTGTTTGACGGCTCTCAGCCGGTAAAAACCGATGTCAACAGCTCGTACACGCTCTGTCTCGCCAACACGGACGACGATACCAGCTACATGACCTACACCGGCAAGCACTATTACACCTACTCCGACCCGCAGGTTCTGGCGGTACTGGCTTCGCCTCCGTACTTCTCCGATCTGCTCAACCGTGATGACCTGTCCGGCAACTATGCCGAGTCCTCCACCACCTACTCGAGCATGAAGGGCACCGAGAACGGCACCAGCTCCTCCTCTACCATCTCGGTCGGCGCATACGTCTCCTTTGAGCAGGAATTCTCGGTATTCGGCGTTAAGATCGGCAGCGTTGAGGCGGAAGCCGCCTTTACCTCCGGTTTCACCTACGAGACCGAGCACACCTCCTCGCTCGAGCAGTCCATCACCTACGAGACAACCTCCGGCGAGGACAGAGTGGCGTTCTATTCCATCCCGATGGAGATTTACGAGTATACCTCCTACATCCCGGACGGAACAGGCAAATACACTGAAGTAACCTCCACCGTTTCCATCCCGCACGAAGCCTCGATCGGTCTGATCGACCTGTCCGACTACGAAAATATCGCCGAGGATTACAGCGTTCTGCCATCCATTTCGGGCAGCGTGCTGACGCATACGATTGGTGATCCGTCGAGCTATCCGACCAAGGAATATGCAGGTTCCAAGGCTTATAACGGTGATCCGGCTAAGGTTGACTTCACCGCAGCAGACGGCGGCTCTGGCATCACGCAGGAGATCAGCTTCTCCACCTCGGACAGCAAAAACTACACCAACACCACCTCTATCGAAACCAAGGCCGGTGCAGGCGCAGGCGGTGTAACCGCAGGCGTAGTGGCCGGTTCGGAAAGCTCTGCCGGCAAGGTGTCTGTCAACACCGCAGGCGGCTCGTTCTCCGGTTCGCTGCAGAACATGCCGATTGAAGCACAACCATACGGCTACGGCATGAACTGGCGTATTTTCTGCTACAACTACCGCAGCGGCAATCAGGCGTTCCCGGTTGTTACCTATGCGGTAACCGAGCCGCATGCTCCGTCTCCGCTGCCGGAGGATTTTGAGCAGGATGTTGCGGCAACCACCGATGATTCCGTCACCCTGACGTGGACCTACGACAAGATTGTTTCCGGTTTCCAGCTGTACCGCTACTACAACTTCCCGGACGGCTCCGGACGCAAGGAACTCGCATTTGTGCCGTTCACCGATGGTGAGCGTCACGATGACGGCACCTACACCTTCAGCTACACGGATAAGAACCTGTCTCCCTATACCGAGTATGAATATCAGATTCAGACCCGCAACAACAACAAGGCTGAGCAGCAGCGCAACAGCATTTACAGCGAACCGCTGACCTGCCGCACCAAGACTACAGCAGGCTATCCCGATATTTCGGTAACGATTGACGGCAAGGAGAATCAGACGGTTCTGCCGATCTATCCGGATTCTCTGGCAACCGCAACGGTTAAGTATAACGGAGACAATAAAAATCCGGACGGCGGCAAGTACAACAGCGTAAGCTATCAGTGGCAGAAGCTGAACAATGGTTCCTGGACCGAGATTGCCGGCAGCGTTTCCGATACGCTGAGCATCGAAAACGCCGGTTCTGCCGACAAGGGCACTTACCGCTGCCGACTGAATGTGCTCTACTTCGACAACACCGCCCAGAAGGAGTTCAGCATTTCCGCTTACTCGCCTGAGATTACCACACAGTACAGCAAGCGCACGCCCAAGTGTGAGCTGAATGTTACGGCGGAGAATGTTCAGGTTGGCGGTACGTACAACCGCACGCTGCATATCAATGCTACGATGCGTTCCGCGTCTGCTACCTCCACCATCCCGACCGGCACGCTCAGCTTCCTGATTCGCGGCACGGACTTCTCTACCACGGTTGCGGCTGAGATTGACAAAACCGGCAAGGTTACAAAGGATGTTATCGTGCCTGCAGACGGCGCTTACACGGTTACCCCGTATTATCCGGGCAGCTATGTATTCAAGGATATGAGCAATGCGGAAGGCCAGATGGTTCTCGTTGGCGATGCAACCGGCTACCAGCTGACGCTCACCAACGGCAAGGATAACAACAGCGTCACCCGCTTTACCTACGGCGATACGGTAACGCCGTCGCTCTCCCGCATGAGTAAAGATACGCATGGTCTGCAGAAGGTCGATAACGCAACCTTCAAGTATGCAGTTTCCGGTTCCAAGGATTCGCAGCCGCTGACAGAGAACAATAAGCTGAATGTCGGCACTTACACGCTGTATGCTTATGTAACCGGCGAAACCAAACCGGTTGCGGAAACTGAGTTTACCGTTGTTCAGCGTGCCGTTACGCTGCGCGTTGTCACTCCGAAGGACGGCGTTGATCAGACTCTGGTCAATCCGAGCACCCAGCTTTCTCTCTCGGCAGACACGAAAAACATGACTGCTGATGAGATTAAAGCTCTGCACCTTGGCTATACCGCAGTCAACACCGCAGGCAACGAGGTAACGCTCGCGCCGAAAATTGCGCCCAGCAACTACACGGTTTCTCCGTGCAAGACTACTGCTACCAGCGAAACGCTGTACAACAACTATGAATTCACCTTTATCCCCGGCGTTTACACGGTAAACGGCACGACTTACATCCTTACCCTCAAGGCTGAGGACTTCGGCGAAGGCGCAAACAAGCACTCTGTCGGTTCTGCGTCGATCATTACCGCAGGTCTGAATGCCGGCAAGGCGGATGACGGCAGTGCAATCTCCAGCTTTACCGCAGGCACCGATGTTACCCTGACAGCTGTGCCGGATGCAGGTTATGCAGTCGATTACTGGACCTATGACGGCAAGGAAATCGAGGACAGCAAGGAGAAGAGCTCGGTTACCATCAAGACCCTTGCAAAACCGGCATCTGTTTTGGTTTACTTCAAGACCACCGATACCAAACTGAATGCTTCCGTTCAGAATAAGCAGGGCGGTACACTCAAATGCACAGATGAAGATGGCTCCGAAAGCCTCAAGAACTTCCCGGCTTACATTGCCAGCGGTGCAAAGTTCAACTTCACCGCAACGCCGAATACCGGCTGGCACTTCAAGCAGTGGATTCTCGCGAAACGCGGTGCAAACAGTTATCCGTCCGGCACCCCGCACGATAACGGCTCCAACACGCTCTCTGTTGAGGTTGGCGTGCAGGATATTGATCTGGCTGCCGTATTCGAGCGCGACAGCTACACGCTGACGCTGGAAGGCGAACTGACCGCAAGCTATCAGACGGTTGATCCGAACGATACCTCCAAGACGCTCACCAAGTCTCTCAAGAGCGGCGAAAGCGTCACCGGTGATACAGAAATTACGGTAGCGCCCAAGGCAGGCTATGCTGCCGCCACGAGCGAGACCTATCAGGTGAACGGCAAGGCTGTTGAAGCAGGAAAGCTCAACGCTGACGGCAGCTATACCTTCCCCATCACCGAGAACACCAAGGTTTCGCTCAAGACCGACCGTGCCGCATTTGCGATTACCACACCGGAAATGGAGCATGGCACGATCATTGCAACCGTAGACGGCGAAGCTGTGGACGATCTGTCCAAGATTCCCGGCGGCAGCAAGGTTGAGCTGCAGGCACGCGCAGACCGCGGCTGGCATTTCAAGAACTGGGTTGTAAACGGTACTACTCAGAATGAGGCTGCGGCAAAGACCAACGGCACTTACACCATCAGCGAACTGGCCGGCGATCTGTCCATCAGCGCTGAATTTGCCCAGAGCGCTTCCTACACCGCCAAGGCCACCGCTGCGGCCGGCAACGGCACCGTAAAATACACGCTGTATGATATCTACGGCGAGGAAGTTGAGACCAAGGCTATGCCGACTGATGGCGTAACCATCTATAAGGATGAGGAAATCACCTTCCATGCAGCGCCGAAGACTGGCTATCAGGTTGAACAGTGGGAAGTAAACGGCAAAAAGACTGCCGGAAACTCCAAAACCAATCCGGAAGGCAAAATCCGTGCGGACAAGAATATTACTGCGACCGTATACTTTAAGGTTACGGCAAGCTATCAGCTTACTTTCGGCACCACTGATGCGAACGGCCATCTGACCGCCAAGATTGACGACACCGCGATTAACTCTCAGACCAAGCAGCCAAACGGCAGTGTAATCACCTTCACTGCAGCACCAAACACCCAAAAGATGGTTGAAAAGTGGACGGTTACCCAGGGTGACATTACCGCAGCAGAAAACGATGCTGCTGTACAGGTTAATGGTGTAAATCTTGTCGATCCAATTTATATTCACACACTCGATGACAACCAGACCATCCGCGTTCACTTCACCGACCTTGTACAGTACGATGCCAAGATTTCCGGCACGAACGGCACCGGCAAATTCACCTACACCACGCCGATTCAGCCGAACGACACCGGTGCAGTCAACAGCGCATCCGCTCAGGTTCGCAAGAACGGCACGGTCAAGCTGACGCTCGCACCGAGCGCAAACTGTGTCGGCACCGCCGAGGAAATCAAGTCCGAACTCCAGAAGGCAGCTCCGAATGCCGTTGTTTCCGTAACCGAGAAGGACGGCAGCTTTGAAGCCGTTATCCGCAACGTAACGGAAGCTCTGGCGGTCAACACCGACAATCTGTTCCACAAAACTTACGCAATTACGGCCGGCAAGGCCGAAAACGGCAGCGTTTCCGCTTCTGCGGCACGCGCCAAGGCTGGCGACAAGGTAACGCTCACCGCTGCACCCGCAAGCGGCTATCAGCTGAAAACCCTGACGCTGACACCGGAGACCGCACTCGACAAGGCGGTTTCCGCGTCCACCCTGACCTACACCTTCACCATGCCGGCGAATGACGTTGCAGTTACCGCAGCCTTTGCCGTCAAGCCGAGCAGCGGCGGCGGCGCAGGCGGCGGCGGTGGCGCAGGCGGCACTGTTGCACCGGCTCCGACCGACAACGGCTCGTCCTCCATTACCGCACCGGACGGCACCAAGGTTCCCGCAACGGTTGAGGTAAAGAACGGCACCGCAGCGGTTTCCGCCGACAGCTCCAAGCTGACTGCGATTTCCGGCAAGGATTCGCTGACGCTTGACCTGTCCGCAGATTCCACCGTACGCACGGTATCGCTCACCGGCGATGTGGTAGCTGCTCTCGCCGGTGCAAAGAACGGCGCAGCGCTTACCCTGCCGAACGGCACGGTTGCACTCGACCGTGAGACGCTGACCGCACTCGGCAGCGCCGCACAGGCCGATGGTATGGCAAGTATTTCGATCGCTTCCGCTGACAAGTCCTCCCTGACGGACGCACAGCGCAAATACCTGCCGAAGAACGGCACCATCCTGAACATTTCTGCGCAGGTGCAGCCGAAAAACGGCACTGCAACCCGCATTCATGCGCTGAACGGCACGGCTTCGGTTTCTGTAGCATATAGCCTCAAGAGCGGCGAGAACGCCGCGCATCTGGTTGCATACTATCTTGCTGAGGACGGTTCGTTCGAAAAGCTGCCTGTCATTTATGATGCAGCGACCGGAAAGGCTACCTTTAAAACCACCCACTTCTCCACCTTCGTTATCACCCACGAGTACAGCAGCGACTTCTCCGATGTCAACCTGCGCAAGTGGTTCTACAACGAGGTCAACACTGCACTCGAGAACGGCTGGTTCAAGGGCCTGACCGCAACCAGGTTCGGTCCGGATGACGGCATGACCCGCGCAATGCTGGTTCAGGTGCTCTACCGCATGAGCGGCAGCAAGGCCGCTTCCACCGCACAGTTCACCGATGTGGCGGACGGCAAGTGGTACGCAGAAGCCATCGCATGGGCCTCCGAAAACGGCATTATCAACGGCTTCACCGACGGCAGATTCCAGCCGGATACGCTGATCACCCGTCAGCAGCTGGCGGCCATCCTGTACCGCTACGATACCTATCGCGGTCATACGCCGCAGGGCAGTGCAGCACTCGATGGCTACGCAGACGCAGCTTCTGTCGAGTCGTGGGCTGCTGAAGCAATGAGCTGGGCGAACGGCAACGGTCTGGTAACCGGCGTTACCCCGACTACGCTCGTGCCGAACGGCACCGCAACCCGTGCTCAGGTAGCGGTTATCCTCAGCCGCTACACCGGCCAGTAATCCCATCCGATCCATACCACCCAACGGATATGGTATGAACAACCGCCCTGCAAGGGCAGACAATACCGACAGCGCCTGAAAACGCACACAAGCGACACCAATCGGAATATGGTGTCGCTTGTTTTTTTGCTTCTCGCACGGAATACGCTCACGCGAGAACGAATCGAACAGCCGCAGCAGAAATTCCATACTCCTATGTCAGCTTCTCCGGCATGATATACTCTGCCAACCGAATCGCAAGTATTTTCAGGCTCGCGGCTCATTATATCGTACATCATGTTCTATATTTGCATAATACTGTGCAAATTCGACTCATTTTGATTTACAACGTCGTTGCAAGGTGATATACTGAAATTACCATATAAGATGCGCCGGATTATGCTTTGAGGAGAATGCTATAATGACCATGAATGACCCGCTGCTCCGCACGGACAGCTATGCAAAAATCTTCCTGTATAACACCCATGAAACCGTCGCCTGTGTGCCGCGCCACACCATCCGCATGCGCGATAAAGTGCGCCCGGACAAGCTGCGCGAAGCCGTCGAGCAGGCACTGCTGCGCTTTCCGCACATGATGCTGACCGCCGAGCCGACCGAGACCGCGTTCCGCTACCGCCGCAACGTGCAGCCCGCCGTAGTGCTGCCGTTCGACGGTGTATCCACCCGCTACACCATCGGCTCCAAGGATACGAACGGATACTTATTTCTCGTCGGCTACCACGACAAGACCATCTATATGGAGTATCAGCACTCTATCTCGGATGGACGCGGATTCGAGGAGTTTATCCGCTGTGTACTGTTCCAGTACCTGAAAAACTGCGGTTTCCCGGTTGAGAATGACGGCTCTGTGCGCGGCATGGATACCCGCTGGTCTCCCGAGGAGAGCGCAAACGGCTACGAGCAGCTGGCAGACCGTGAATTTTCGCCGGATGGCATCTGGAAAAAGCCGGAGGCTGTTCATGCCCCCGAGGTACAGTGGGGCGCTGACGGCTCCGAGGTCGTCACCGAGGTGACGTTCCCGTTTTCTCAGCTGCACGATTACGCAAAGTCCATCGGCGTCAGTCCGCTGTCTGTACTGGCTCCGCTGATGATGAAAGCGTTTGATGATAAGTTCGGCGGAACGGACAAGCCGGTTATCGCGGAGATTCCGGTCGATCTGCGTCCGCTGCTGCCGACGCTTACCACGCGGTATTTTATTTGCTTTATCGATCTGCCGTATTTTCCGGAATACCGCGATCTGCCGAATGACGAGGTGTTCCGGCGCACGAAAGCGTTTTTGAAGGATCAGATGCAGCGCGAACAGCTGCTCTATCGTGCAAAAGCCGCCGCAGACCGCTGTGAATTGCTGCATGAGGCAGACATGCCGCTTGCGGAGAAAATGCAGGCGGCACAGAAGGTCACGACTGATTTTGTGCTCGAGGACAGCTTTCTCATTACCAATGTCGGCCGGTTCGCCCTGCCGGAAAGCTGCCGTCCGTATGTACTCGATTACGGCGCAATCCTGCCGTGTGCTGTGCAGCCGTTTGCGCTGCTGATCTCGTCGTATGGAGATAAAATGAAACTGTCCGTTGCGCAGCGCGACCACGATATGCAGGTTGTCGAGGATTTGTGCGCCGGTCTGCGGCAGCTTGGCATCCAGCCTGAAACACTCAGCTATCCGTTTGTGGTGACACGGTATAACGGACTTGAGTGCGGGATGTAAGTTCAAAACTGTAATTTCAAAAGCAAAACGCTCAGCTACCAAACGATAGCTGAGTGTTTCGCTTTCTTTACAAATGCGTGTTGAGCAAAAACGTTTAGGGGGCTGATCATTGCACAGCGCCCCTTAAGGCAACACCGCACAATTAAAGCCGCGGTGCTTTGCGGAAATTTTGTGCCCTGACTTTGTTGCAATTTCACGGTAATACATCAAGTATTACCGCAAAACTGTGCCTCGTCAGTACGCAAAATTTACTCGCAAATCACTCTTGTTCAATTATGCGGTATTGCCTTAACTTATCTATATTATGCGCTGCCCGCTCTGTCTTTTTCAAGGATAGAGCGGTTTTCTTTATCCAAGCCGCGCGACTGTGTAGCCGACATACAGACCGGCACCAGTCACAAGTGCATTCTCGTCCACATCGAAGCCGCCGTTATGGTTGGTGATCATCGTGTGCGGCAAATCCGGATTGCCGGTGCCGAGATACGCATACGCGCCCGGCTTATACAGCTCAAACTCGGCAAAATTATCGCCGCTGAGCGACAGCTCACGATCTGTGACAACGTGTCCTTCTCCGAGCAGCTCGTCCACGACCTCCGCCGCTTCTCTGCAAACCTGCGGGTCGTTGATGAGCGCGGCGGCAAAGTCCGTCCACTCGACCTCCGCCGTGCCGCCATACAGCGCCGCAATGCTCTGCGCGGTCTCACTGACCTGTGCACGGACGCGGTCGCGGCTCTCCTGCGAAATGGTGCGCGTTGTGCCCTCCATTTCAGCAAATGCTGCCACGGCGTTGTAGGTCGTGCCTGCGTTCAGCTTGCCGATACCGATGATGACCGGCTCGGTCGGTGAAGTGCGGCGCGTAACCAGTCCCTGCACTGCCACGACAATCTGGCTGGCGATGTACAGCGCATCTACGCCCAGATGCGGCGTGGAAACATGCGTGGACTTACCGTGCACGCGAATGCGGAAATGATCGACTGCGGCGTTGTTGATGCCCGGTTTGAGTCCTACCGTGCCTGCCTCCAAATCATACGCGGTGTGCAGACCGAACACGCGCTCGGCACCATCCAGCACACCGGCTGCGACAAACGGCTTTGCACCTTTTCCGATTTCCTCTCCCGGCTGAAACACAAGACGGACCTTTCCGCTGAATGCATCTCTGTTCTCCGACAGGATTTTCGCGGCACCCAGAAGGCAGGCAGCGTGCGCATCATGGCCGCAGGCGTGCATGACGCCTGCATTCTCCGAGCGATAGACGCACTCGTGCGTCTCCTCAATGGGCAGCGCGTCGATATCCGCACGCAGAACCAGCACTTTTCCGTTGTCCTTTGCGCCCTTCAGCATGCCGAGCACGCCGGTTTCGCCTACGCGCGTGTGCGGAATGCCGAACTTGTCCAGTTCCTCCTCAATGCGCTGTGCCGTGCGGAATTCCTGCAGGCTCAGCTCCGGGTGCCGGTGAAATTCCCGACGGATGGATACGATGTAATCCTTCGTTTCCGCTGCGGCTTTCTTTACATCCATGACGGCTTTTCCTCCTGTTTATCGGTGTTTCGGTTTGATCTTATCACGCAGACCTTCCAGACGGTTGAGTGCATCGAGCAGCGTCTCGTCCTTCTTGGCAAAATGCAGGCGAATCAGGTTGTTGACCGGCTCACGGAAGAAGCTCGAGCCGGGAACCGCGCCTACGCCGACATAATGCGCCAGATCCTCGCAGAACGCAAGATCGCTCTCGTAGCCGAACTCGGCAATGTCAAGCAGAACATAGTACGCGCCCTGCGGGTCGGTATGGGCGATTTTGAGATCGTCCAGACCTTTCAGGAACAGATCCTTTTTGTGCGTGTACTTGGCCTGCAGATCGTCGTAGTAGTCCTGACCGAACTTCAGACCGGTAACAACAGCCTCCTGCAGCGGTGCTGCTGCGCCGACGGTCAGGAAGTCATGTACTTTTTTCGCACGGTCGATAATCTCCGGCGGGGCAATGATATAACCCAGTCGCCAGCCGGTGACGGAATACGTCTTGGAGAGCGACGAGCATGACAGCGTGCGCTCCCACATGCCCGGCAGGGTGGCGAAATAGGTGTGCTTGTTCGGCGCGAACACGATATGCTCGTATACCTCGTCGGTAATAACGTAGGTGTCGTACTTCTCTGCGAGAGACGCGATAATCTCCAGCTCCTCGCGGGTGAACACCTTGCCGCACGGGTTGGACGGGTTGCACAGGATGATGGCCTTCGGGTGCTGACGGAATGCATCCTCGAGCACGTTCGCATCAAAGTGGAAATCCGGCGGCACGAGCGGCACATAGATCGGCTCTGCGCCGGACAGGATGGTATCCGCACCGTAGTTCTCGTAAAACGGGGAGAAAATGATAACCTTGTCGCCCGGATTGGTGACTGTCATCATCGCAGCCATCATCGCCTCGGTGCTGCCGCAGGTCGTGACGATTTCGGTGTTCGGGTCGATCCTGCGGCCCATGAAATAGGTCTGCTTGGCGGCCAGCGCCTCACGGAAGTTCTGCGAACCCCAGGTAATGGAATACTGGTGGTAATCCTCGTAGGCCACCTGCGCCAGACGGTCGAGCAGCTCTTTCGGCGGCTCAAAGTCCGGGAAACCCTGCGACAGGTTTACCGCGTCATACTGCATGGAAACGCGCGTCATGCGGCGGATGACCGAGTCGGTAAAGCCGGCGGTGCGCTCAGATAAGCTCTGCATGGTTATTTTCCTCCTACAATGTAAGATTTCTGGTCGTTCAGTGTATGTTTCGGGTCGAGGGCGGTCTTGATTGCGTTCATCACGGCGAGATTATCCTCCGCAGTTTCCCGCAGGAAGTACGACCGCTTGGAAATGCCGATGCCATGCTCACCCGAGGCTACGCCGCCATAGGAATACGCCTTGGCGTAGGCCTGCTCCATGTTGTCGTGCAGTTCACGCTCCCATGTCTGCTGGTCGCGGCCGTCACGCACCACGCAGAGATGCACGTTACCGTCGCCCGCATGACCGAACGCGATCATACGCATACCCGAGGCGGCCTCCAGCTCGTTGATGTAGCGAACGAAATCCGCCGTGTGGCTGATCGGCACCACGATGTCCACCGGCTCCTGCTCGGACACGGCCTCGACCGCCATGACGAGCGCACCGCGCACCTTCCAGATGTCCGCCGCCTGCTCGGCACTGCGGAGCACGATATAGTCGATGGCGCCGTTGTCGAGCGCAAGGCGGCGCACGCGCTCGATATTCGCATTGACCTCGCTCTCGTGGCCGTCAAACGTCAGCAGAATGTACGAACCGGCATCCGGGCGCGGATATTGCACGCCGGAAAAGCTCTCACCGAGGGCTACGACCTTGCGCTCCATGAACTCGACTGCGGTCGGGTTAGCGTTCGCCTGCAGGATGGTCAGCACGCTGCGGATGCCCGTGCCGAGGTCAGCAAACGGCACGAGCACGCTCACCGTGGTCTCCGGCTTGGGAAGAAGGCGCAGCAGGCACTTGGTGATGACCGCCAGCGTGCCCTCCGAGCCGATGAGCAGGTGCTTGAGCGACAGTCCGCTCGCGTCCTTCACCTGCTTGCCGCCGACTTTCAGCACCGTGCCGTCCGCAAGAACGACCTCCAGCCCGCGCACATAATCGCGTGTTACGCCGTACTTGACCGCACGCATGCCGCCCGCATTGGTGCTGATGTTGCCGCCGATGCTCGAGGCCTTTTCGCCCGGATCGGGCGGGTAAAACAGACCGTGTTCCTCAACATAGGCCTGCAGATCCTTGAGCAGCATACCCGGCTCGACGGTGATGGTCATGGTGTCGCGGTCCAGCTCGAGCACGCGGTTCATTCGGGATACATCCAGAATGATACCACCGAACAGCGGGATTGTCGAGCCTACCAGATTGGTGCCCGCGCCGCGCGGCGTGACCGGGATGCCGTTTTCGTTGGCATACCGAAGCACGCCGCTGACCTCCTCGGTCGAGAGCGCGAACACGAGCGCATCCGCCGTGCCGGTGCGGCGGCCGAGCGCATCGCTCAGGTATTCCGCCGGAATATTTTCTGCGAAAAGCAGACGTTCTTCATCCGAAATGATATTCTGCAAAGCCTGTTTGCTTACTTCCATTGCTGTTTCCTCCTGCCGAAAATGCCGCCGGTTGTTTCCGGCGGCATTGGGAACGATTATGCATTACTTGTCTGCCAGCAGATCCTGATCCCAGCCTGCCTTGATGAAGTAGCCGCCGAACTGGTCGTTGAATACCTTCTCGGTCTCATCGGACTGGAACGCTGCTACGACCTTCTTGTAGGTCTCCAGCTTGTCCGCATCCTCGAGGTCAGCGGAACGTGCTGCGATCAGGTTCCAGTACTCCTCGATGTCCAGCTGATCATCCTTGTAGATGGCGTCCTCGGTCTTGAGGCCGAAATCCAGTGCATAGTTGCCGTTTACAACAGCTGCGGTAACGTCAGCCAGCGTGGACGGGATTACGTTAGCCTTCAGCTCCTCGATGGTGATCTTGGTGTTGTAGGTCTCGATGTCGTCGATGGTCGGGTTGAACTCTGCGCTGTCCTTCAGCTTGATCAGGCCCGCTGCTTCCAGAACCTTGAGGGCACGGCCGCCGTTGGTTACATCGTCCGGAATGGCTACGGTGTCGCCGTCCTTAAGCTCATCAACCGACTTAACCTTGTCGGAGTACAGGTTCAGCGGGATGATAAAGGTGTTGCCGATATTCTCAATCTCGTAGCCGTAGTTGTCGATCTCGCTCTGCAGGTAAATACGGTGCTGGAAAGCGTTCAGGTCGATCTCGCCGTTAGCGAGTGCGTTGTTCGGGGTAACGTAGTCCGAGAACTGTACGAACTCAAGGTCGATGCCCTCGTCAGCCAGCTTTTCCTTGGCCGGGGTCCACAGATCCTCGTAGATGCTGCCGACTACGCCGAGCTTTACGGTTACTGCATCGCCGGAATTGCTGTCAGATGCCTGTGCATTATCGGAAGCTGCGCTGCTCGAGCCGCCGCAGGCGGTCAGGGACAGGGCGAGGGTTGCTGCGGACAGGGACAGTGCGATGATTCTTTTGAGCTTCATTTTAGGTGCCTCCATTATTGTGAAATAAAATTTTTAATTGACTGCTTTTATAATGTGAGCGACAGCTGATAATTCTCGCTCATGGTCTTGCAGGATGCGTTGAACTTCTCCTGCTCCTCCGGGGTGAGGTGCAGCTCAATGATCTCTGCGATGCCGTCGCGACCCACGATAGCGGGCACGCTGGCGTACACATCGTGCTGACCGTATTTGCCGTCCAACAAAACAGAAACCGAAAGAACGCGGTTCTCGTTGTAGAAGATGGCGCGAACGACCTCTGCGGCAGAAGCGCCGATGCCGAACTCGGTGCACTGCTTGCCGCGCAGGATGGTCCAGCCGCCTTCACGGCCTGCGTCAGCAAGCGCATCCAGGTCAAGTTTGCCGAAGGTGTCCGGATACTCCTCGCGCCACTGGGAAAGCGGCTTGCCCGCGATGGTGACAGCCGACCATGCGACCATCTGGCTTTCGCCGTGCTCGCCGAGCGCGTAAGCGGTGATGGATTTCTGGTCAATGCCGATCTCCTGCGCGATCGCGCGGCGCAGTCTTGCGGAGTCCAGCGTAGTGCTGGTGGAGAAGATGCGCTCCGGCGCCCAGTTCAGCGTGTGCTGAATGTAATGCGTGATAACGTCCGCCGGATTGGAGATATTGACGATAATGCCGTCAAAACCGGATTCTTTGATGGATTTTGTTACATCTTTCAGGATGGCGATGGTCTGACCCAGCGTATCCATGCGGGTCTGATTGCCGGTCGGCAGCGGGCCTGCCGAAATGATCATAATCTGTGCGTCCTTGGCATCGCTGTAGTCACCTGCGGTGACCTTGGTGCGAACCGGAAGGTAATTGGTCGCATCGGTCAGGTCGAACGCCTGTGCGACTGCCTTTGCGTGATCGGAGTCGATGTAGACGATCTCGTCCGCAAGGCTCTGGGAAATAAGGGCATAGCCAACGTGGGAGCCGACATGGCCTGCACCGACAATAACAACTTTGCGATTGGAAATACTCATGTCAGACACTCCTTAATGCGTGTTCTTCTTGACGACCTTGCCGCCAACGAACTCCATAATACAAACAATGATAACGAGGACCAGCACAGTGACGTTGGTAACGTCCAGCATGTTGCGGTCGTGGCCGTAACGGATAGCGAAGTCGCCCAGACCGCCGGCACCGACGACACCGGCCATTGCAGTCAGGTTCAGCAGGCTGATCGCCGTGATGGTTGTGCCGCGCGCGATGGCGGCTACGCTTTCCTTCAGGTATACGCGGAAGATGATCTCCAGCGGTGTGGAGCCCATCGAGAGAGCCGCTTCGACGAGACCGCCGTCCAGCTCTGCGAGGGCGCTCTCCACCTGACGGGTGAAGAACGGCACCGCACCGAATACCAGCGGTACGATAGCGCCGCGGACATAGATGGCCGTGCCCATGATGGCACGCGACACCGGCATTACCCATGTCAGCAGGATGATGAACGGGATGGAACGGAACAGGCTGACCAGCTTGTCCAGAATCTGATAGACGATTTTGTTTTCCAGAATGCCGCCCGGCTTGGTGACGGTGATGAGCACGCCCAGCGTCAGCCCGAGCACGAACGAGATTGCACCCGACCAGACCACCATGAGCAGCGTGTCACCGATGGCCGCGTAGAAGTCCGGCAGCTTTGCCATTACATTCGGAATGATGTTATTCAGAAACTCTTGCATCCTTGATGACCTCCACTCCTACGTTTTTCTCAATGAGATATGCGATTGCCTGCGTGATCTGTTCACGCTCGCCGCTGATGATGGCTACCGTGCCGCCGATCGGTGCATCCTGCACGATGGCAATATCCGAAAAGATGATGTTGAGCACAATATCGAATTTGCGCGATACCGTCGAGATGAGCGGCTCGGATACATTGCGCTGAATGTAGCTCAGGCGCACGATAAGCTCGCCCGGATTGAGCTTGACGACCGGCGAATCCTCCGCGATGAGTTCTTCGATCTTGCGGAGATTGGAGGTCGTGTGGATGAAGTTCTTGGTGATGTCCTCTCTCGGATTGGCGAAAATGTTGAACACCTCGCCGGACTCGACCACCTTGCCGTGCTCCATAACGGCTACGCGGTGGCAGATCTCCTTGACGACCGCCATTTCGTGGGTGATGATAACGACCGTGATGCCGAGCGTTTCATTCAGGTGCTTGAGCAGCTGCAGAATCGCCTTGGTGGTCTGCGGATCGAGTGCCGAGGTAGCCTCGTCGCAGAGCAGCACATTCGGGTCGTTGGCCAGTGCGCGAGCGATTGCTACACGCTGTTTCTGACCGCCGGACAGCTGCTTGGGGTACGCCTCCGCCTTATCACCGATGCCGACCAGATCAAGCAGGCGCTGTACCTTTTCCGCAATCTGCTGCTTAGAAAGGCCGCTGCCGCGCAGCGGATACGCTACGTTGCCGGCTACGGTGCGCGAGGGCATCAGGTTGAAGTGCTGGAAGATCATGCCGATCTTCTTGCGGGCCTGCCGCAGCTCCTTTGCCGAGAGCGACAGCATATCCTGACCATCTACGATCACCTTGCCAGAGGTCGGTCGCTCGAGCAGATTGATGCAGCGCACCAGCGTCGATTTACCCGCACCGGAAAAGCCGATCATACCGAAAATTTCGCCCTTGTCAATCGTCAGCGAAACATCCTGCACCGCATGAACGGTTCGCTTGCCGCTCACAAACTCCTTCGAGATATGTGACAATTCTATCAAGAAAATTCCTCCTTATTCCTCTTAAATGCGCAAAAAAGCGGGAAGCTCGCAGCTCCCCGCTTCAGAAAATGCAATGAATCCGCAAGGACGCGCAGCGTCAGGCAAGCCGGTTCAAAGTAATTTCATATTCTGTCGGTCAGGCAGCATCTGAGCATAATACAGCATGTTCATACACATTCGACCCGACATTCGTGCGTTTACGATGAACATTTTACTCGCTCCCTTCCGATTCCCTACTGGATTTGTTGGTTATAGAATAACACAGTCAATCCCCAGTGTCAACCTCGGAATTGTAGGAATTTTGTTTTCTGGCGGTTTTGCCAGTTTTGTATAAATCAAGTCAGTAAAATCTATGGGATTTAACTGATATTTTCAGCAGTTTGCTGTAATTCAAAGTGGTCTTCTTGGCAGGCATATTGGGTATTGTACTTTTTATCGGACTTTAACTGTTATATACTGTATGTAACAATTCAATAGAAGGTGATCGCTATGGATAAAAAATTCTACGCACACACCCGCCCAATCAATGAAAACGGCGTTGAGCGCACAGAATATCAGCTTCTCTCCGATCATGAGCACGGTGTCGGCACGCTCTGCGGGCAGTTTGCCGAAGCATTCGGTGCACAAGCCGAAGGTCACGAAGCCGGTGTTCACCACGATGACGGCAAAGCAGCCGCCGCATTTCAGCACCGTCTTCTGTATAATGGTCCAAAGGTCGATCATGCAACCGCCGGTGCACAAAACATCATGTTGTCAAACAATCTGCTCTTGGCCGCTTGTGTCATGGGGCATCACAGCGGTTTGCCGGACTTTGGCAGTACAAAAGACCCGCTCGGTGCACCTACTTTCACCGGCAGAATAAAAAAGTGGGGCACTCCCGCTATTCCGCCGCTCGACCCGGATTATCCCATTCCGCCGGTACGCCTGCCGCAGCGTCCGGTCACCAGGCCGTCGCTTTCCGAGTCATTCCGCACGCGCATGCTGTACTCCTGTCTAGTGGATGCGGATTATCTGGACACCGAGCAGTTCATGCAGGGCGATATGCCGCGCGGAACCGGAGATTCACTCGAAACGCTGCTCACCCGCTTACAGGCCAGGCTAAATGAATGGGACAACCCGACTTCCGAGCTGAACAAGCTGCGTCAGCAGATCTTGCGGGCGTGCGTTTCCGCCGCAGCCAATCCCAAGGGCATTTACACGCTTACGGTTCCGACCGGCGGCGGCAAAACGACCAGTTCTCTCGCATTTGCGCTGCATCATGCCGTTGAGCACGGTATGAAACGTGTGATTTATGTTGTACCGTACACCTCCATCATCGAGCAGAATGCCGATGTTTTCCGCGGTATTTTAGGCGATGAGAACGTACTCGAGCATCACTCCGGTGTACAGTTCGAGAACGATGAGGAAAACGGCAATCCCGATCCCAAGGCACTGGCCGCCGAAAACTGGGACAGCCCGCTCGTTATCACAACCGCCGTTCAGTTTTTCGAGTCGGTGTACGCTAACCGTTCCTCACAGTGCCGCAAGCTGCACAATCTGGCGAACAGCGTGATTATTTTCGACGAAGCGCAGATGCTTCCGCTGTGCCACCTGATGCCGTGCGTTGCAGCCATCGGTGCTCTGGTAGAGCAGTTCGGCGCAACCGCTGTGCTGTGTACGGCTACCCAGCCGGTACTCGGCGATTTGATACAGCGATTCGCACCGTCGCACGTGGTTTCCGAGATTTGTCCGGAGATTCCGTTCTATTTTGACAAATTCCGCCGTGTGACATTCCGGCAGGTCGGTGTACTCGAGGATGACGTACTCGCTGAGCAGCTGTGCACACATGAGCAGGTTCTCTGCATTGTCAATTCCCGCAAAGCGGCGCAGGCTATTTTCTCGCAATTGCCGGAGGAAGGCAGTTTCCACCTGTCCACACTGATGGTGCCGAAGCATCGCCGTGCGGTGCTCGAGGAAATCCGACGCCGACTGAATGACGGTTTGCCCTGCCGTGTCGTATCGACTTCTCTTGTTGAAGCCGGTGTTGACATAGATTTCCCCGCCGTTTACCGCGAACTGGCGGGTCTGGATTCCATTCTGCAGGCCGCCGGACGCTGCAACCGTGAGGGCAAGCGTGCCGCAGAGGACAGCATTGTTACCATTTTCCGCCGCACGGAAGATGCTCCGCCGCTGTTCAAACGGAACATCCGCATCACAAATAATGCGCTGAAAGATAATGCTAATCCTGCCGCTCCACAGACAATACAGCACTATTTCAGCGAACTGCGTACGCTGACCGGTTCTGCGATTGACCAAGCCGGCGTGATCGACGCGTTTGAGCGCGGACGCAACGGCTCTCTGTATCCGTTCCGCACAATCGCCGAGAATTTTCACATGATCGACAACGACACACGCACAGTTTATATTCCGTGGAAGGACGGTTCCGAACTCATTGAGCGGCTTTGCGATGGTGCGTGCTCTAAAAAGCTGTATCGGCAGCTTGGGCAGTATGCCGTGCAGGTGTATGATGAGCATTTTCAGGCGCTGTACGACGCCGGTGCACTTCAAACCGCCGATAAAACCAATGGTCTGGACGACCGCAGTGCTGTGCTGACTGATGCCTCGCTGTACAGTGAAGCGACCGGACTGTCACTCCAGGCCGACAGCGGTCAGGCGCTTTTCGGATAATTTTTCGCGTAAAAAGGAAAACGGGAGAATGTGGTAACATTCTCCCGAGTTTCCAAACACTTAATTAACAATATTTCTATCCACACTGATGATTCAGCGACAATTAGACTATATCAAACTCTATGTTTGTTGTCAAATATCCAAATTTTACATTTTCTCCGTAATACATAATGTACAATGAAATTTATAATTTACAATGAAAAAAACTCTTGACTTTGTAGACGTAAGGGCGTACTATAAAATCAAGATAAGGAAAAATCACTCTATATTTTATTTTGAAAAGGAGGGGAAATATACCAATGTCAATTCAAGTTGAAGTCAGCGGTCCATACGCTCTATTCAGCCGACCTGAAATGAAGACCGAACGCGTCAGCTATGACTGCATGACACCCTCGGCGGCACGCGGGTTGCTGGAAAGTATTTACTGGCACCCCGGTCTGCGCTGGATCATCGACCGCATTCATGTCTGTGCGCCGATTCGCTTCACCAACATCCGCCGAAACGAGGTAAAGGACACCATCAACGCGCGTTCGGTCAAGGCGTGGATTGCCAAACCCAAGGGTGAGCTATACCTCGCTGCGTCGGAAAGCATTCAGCAGCGTGCCGCAATGGTACTGCGTGATGTCCACTATGTCATTGAAGCGCACTTTGAAATGACCGACAAGGCTGCGCCGACTGACAATCCCGGCAAGTTTCAGGACATTATGAAACGCCGTCTGCGCCGCGGACAGTGCTACAGCATGCCCTACTTCGGCACACGGGAATTTCCGGTAAAGTTTGAGCTTTGTGAACAACTTCCGCCTTGTCCGGAGAAACTGCTCGGTGAACACGATCTCGGCTGGATGCTGCTCGACATGGATTACAGCGATCCCGCCAATATCACACCGATGTTCTTCCGCGCCAAGCTGGTAGACGGTGTCATGGAGGTTCCCCCGATTCACAGTGCGGAGGTGGTCAAATGATTTTGCAGGCGCTGACGCAATATTATGATGCCCTCAATGCCCGCGGTGAAATTGATGCGCCCGGCTGGGGCAGACCGAAAATCAGTTATGCGCTCCAGCTGCGAGAAAACGGTGAACTCGCCCAGGTTATTCCGCTGCTGCATGAAGTGGATGCAGGCAAAAAGAAAGTGCTCCGTCCGCGCGAGGATATTCGTCTGCCGGCGGCAGTCAAGCGTTCTTCCGGTGTTGCGTCCAACTTTATGTGGGATAATTCGGCATATCTGCTTGGCATAGACGCAAAAGGCAAACCGGAACGCAGTCTGCAATGCTTTCACACCGCTGCCGAGCTGCACCACAAGCTGTTAGGCACTGTGGACTCTCCTTTCGCACACGCAATTCTCTCTTTCTTTGATACATGGCAGCCTGCCGAAGCTGCACAGCACCCTGCTCTTGTCAATGATTACGACAAAATCATTTCCGGTGCCAATCTGGTATTTTATGTGAATAGGCAGTATCCGGCAGATGATCCGGCCATCTGCGCTGCATGGCAGGCGCATTATGACGGTGACTCCGATGCACCCAAACAGCAATGTCTTGTCACCGGCGAACTGGATGAGATTGCCGCCGTTCATCCTGCCATCAAAGGTGTGCGTGATGCGCAGTCCAGCGGCGCCGCACTCGTGTCGTTCAACGCACCCGCCTTCTGTTCCTACGGTCACGAGCAGAACTACAACGCACCTGTTGGCAAGCACGCTGCATTTGCTTATACGACGGCGCTCAATCACCTGCTGGCTGACCGCGAGCATACGCAGTACATCGGCGACACCACTGTCGTTTGCTGGGCGGAGACCGCGGAACCGCAGTATACTGATTTTTTCAGCTGTCTTATGGGCAATAACACGCAAAGCTGGTCGGATAATGACTTATCCGCTGCGCTCAAGCACCTTGCAGCCAGCGAACCGTGTCAGGAATTAAATCTTGATCCTGACCGTGCATTCTACATTCTCGGTCTGGCACCGAATGCTGCGCGTCTGAGTGTGCGATTCTTCTATAAAAACACGTTTGGTGAATTAATGAAGAACGTCAACGCGCACTATGAACGTCTGGAAATCAAGCGTCCGGCGAAGGCGCCTGCCGGCTTTTTGCCGCTGTGGCAGCTGCTTGCCGAAACCGTCAACCAAAGTGCCCGCGACAAAAAGCCGAGTCCGGTTATGGCCGGTGCAACTGCCCGCGCCGTCTGGAACAACGACCGCTATCCGGCTGCACTGCTGAACGGTGTTATGCTCCGTATCCGCGCAGATTCTGAGATAAACTGGCGGCGTGCCGCAATTATCAAGGCATATTACCTAAAAAACAAGGACAAGGACTGTCCCGAGGAGGTTTTAACTGTGAGCCTGAATGAATCCAGCACCAATATTCCCTATACGCTCGGACGGCTGTTCTCGATATACGAAGCCGTACAGCAGGCAGCAAATCCGGGCATCAACACCACCATCAAGGATCGGTATTTCAACTCTGCCGCTGCAACACCTGCCACGATCTTTCCGATTCTCGGCAATCTGTGCCAGAAGCACCTGCGCAAGCTGGATAAAGGTCTGCAGACGTATTATAACCAGCAGATTTGTAAAATCAAGGATATTCTTAGTGAAACCTATCCAACTCGACTGAGCCTGCCGCAGCAAGGTTCGTTTGACCTCGGCTACTATCACCAGACACAGAAGCGTTACACAAAAAAGGAGGACAAGTAAATGGAACCCATCAAAAACCGCTATGAATTTGTAATCTTTTTCGACGTGGAAAACGGCAATCCGAACGGCGATCCGGATGCGGGCAACATGCCGCGTATCGACCCGGAAACCGGCTACGGTCTGGTGACCGATGTATGCCTCAAGCGCAAAATCCGCAACTATGTAGAGATGGCCAAGGAAGGCGAATCCGGCTACCGCATTTACGTTAAGGACAGTGTGCCGCTCAACCGCAGCGATGCGGAAGCCTGCGCTTATGTCGGCGTAGCGCCGGACAAGCTCAAGGATGCAAAGAAGAAGGACGATCAGCTTGACAGCAAGCTGCGTGACTTTATGTGCCAGAATTTCTACGATATTCGCACATTCGGCGCGGTTATGACCACCTTTGTCAAGGGTGCGCTCAACTGCGGACAGGTGCGCGGTCCGGTACAGCTTGGCTTTGCCCGCAGTGTGGATCCCATTGTGCCGCAGGAAGTCACCATCACGCGTGTTGCCATCACCACCGAGGCTGACGCGGAGAAAAAGGGCACCGAAATGGGCCGCAAGTACATCGTGCCTTACGGTCTGTACCGTGCGGAAGGCTATGTTTCCGCTAACCTCGCCCGCAAGACGACCGGATTCTCTGAGGCTGACCTTGAACTGCTGTGGACGGCAATCATCAACATGTTCGAGAACGACCATTCGGCTGCTCGCGGCAAGATGGCTGTACGCCAGCTGATTGTGTTCAAGCATGATTCCGAGCTTGGCAACGCACCCTCGCACAAACTGTTTGATCTGGTTCATGCCGAGCACAACGAAGGCGTGATTGCGCCGCGTGCGTACACGGACTACACCATCACGGTTGACGAAGCCAACCTGCCGGCCGGCGTGACCTGCAAGGTACTGGGGTAATCTACGCCGAGGAGGACTTCCTCCAGCTCTCCGGTTTGCAGCATTTCGCATTCTGCCGTCGGCAATGGGCGCTCATCCATGTGGAGCACCAGTGGGCGGAGAATTACCGCACAGTGGACGGCTCGATTCTGCACGAGAAAGCGCACGGCGGCGGCACAGAAAGCCGCGGCGACCTACTGATTGTTCGTGCCATGCGCATCCATTCGACGGTGCTCGGCGTGTCCGGTGAATGCGATGTGGTGGAATTTCATCGCTCGGAAAACGGCGTTGCCCTGCAGGGACGAGACGGACTGTGGTCGCCGTTTCCAATCGAATACAAGCGCGGCAAGCCCAAGCCGCACGACGCGGACGAGCTGCAGCTGTGCGCTCAGGCGATGTGCCTTGAGGAAATGCTGTGCTGTCAGATTTCCGACAGTGCGCTGTTCTACGGTGAACCGCGCCGACGGACACCTGTCGAATTTACAGACGAACTGCGGCAGCGTGTACGCGACAGCCTTGCCGAAATGCACGACTATCTGCGCCGCGGCTACACGCCTAAGGTAAAACCGCAGAAAGGCTGCTCGGCCTGCTCGCTTAAGGAATTGTGTTTGCCCAAGCTGATGAAGGCAAAATCTGTCTCCGGCTACCTGAAAGGAGCGATGGAGGAATGAAAAAGCTGCTTAACACGCTGTTTGTCACCTCCGAGGACGCCTATCTGACACTCGATGTGGATTGAAATTGTATCTCGGCGGCAATGATATCGCGACCCACAAGTCGCTCCCTTCACGGGAGCGTGGATTGAAATTTTACGCGGAAGGTGCGCTCCTGTGTATCGCGGGTCGCTCCCTTCACGGGAGCGTGGATTGAAATCTATGGAGTGAATACTATACGCAAATACCTTGCGTCGCTCCTTTCGCGGGAGTGTGGATTGAAATTGGACGATCATGGAGGGGCTGCATTACCCGCTGGCGTCGCTCCCTTCACGGGAGCGTGGATTGAAATGGCAATAATAACGCCAAAAATGCCCTTTTCCCCCCCTGTCGCTCCCTTCGCGGGAGCGTGGATTGAAATCTCGTAGTCGCGCAGCTTGCCGCGTTGGTACTCATGTCGCTCCCTTCGCGGGAGCGTGGATTGAAATAACATGGCTACCAAGGCGGTCAGCATTGACCCGGTCGCTCCCTTCGCGGGAGCGTGGATTGAAATGAACGCCTACATTATCCTTTCCAACGACCCACGTCGCTCCCTTCGCGGGAGCGTGGATTGAAATTCGGACGACGGCGCGGCCATTCACACCGAGTGGGCGTCGCTCCCTTCACGGGAGCGTGGATTGAAATTTTACTAACATGTTTACATACGCCACCAGTCATGATGTCGCTCCCTTCACGGGAGCGTGGATTGAAATGAGCACTAACCAACCACCCGCCCCGGAGGAACGAAGTCGCTCCCTTCACGGGAGCGTGGATTGAAATTCGGAGAGGTGACAATTACCTATGGCTGAGTTTGGTCGCTCCCTTCACGGGAGCGTGGATTGAAATCTTGCGCTTCTCGGCGGTCAGCTCGTTAAAATACCGCGTCGCTCCCTTCACGGGAGCGTGGATTGAAATCCAAGGCACGCCTTGATGAAGTGATTGCAGAGCGTCGCTCCCTTCACGGGAGCGTGGATTGAAATTTCGACCGGTGGCGCGACAAGAAGGTGCCGTTCCGTCGCTCCCTTCACGGGAGCGTGGATTGAAATACACCGTAGAACGCTCGAATGAGAGCGTCGTTGGTCGCTCCCTTCACGGGAGCGTGGATTGAAATCACCTTTTGTTGCCGGAGTGCTGGCAACACTGGGGTCGCTCCCTTCACGGGAGCGTGGATTGAAATTACGAGGACTGCACCGCTGAGATGGCGAGCGTGGTGTCGCTCCCTTCACGGGAGCGTGGATTGAAATTCAATGTACCAACGCTCAATATCGTGTTTCTGCGTCGCTCCCTTCACGGGAGCGTGGATTGAAATCCGGCGATATCATATCCGCAAGAGACGCGGATCTGGTCGCTCCCTTCACGGGAGCGTGGATTGAAATACCGTCAACAAGCAGGAATATGACCGCGCAAAGCGTCGCTCCCTTCACGGGAGCGTGGATTGAAATACGGTTTGGTGAATGGGTAAACGGCTCTCGTCAGTCGCTCCCTTCACGGGAGCGTGGATTGAAATTCCGATGATCGCGGGGAAAAGGACGGCGTAGCGGTCGCTCCCTTCACGGGAGCGTGGATTGAAATCGCTGCACCCCCAAACCCCGCTAAGGTATGCGCGTCGCTCCCTTCACGGGAGCGTGGATTGAAATACTTGATACTTATCGTATGTAAAATTCGGCGCGTGTCGCTCCCTTCACGGGAGCGTGGATTGAAATGCCCATTGGGACCGACGCTTGACGCTGGTGCCTCGTCGCTCCCTTCACGGGAGCGTGGATTGAAATAACCAGCTGCTGAGAGCGGCGACCAGGGATCACCTGTCGCTCCCTTCACGGGAGCATGGATTGAAATGGCGATCGCCGCCAAGCTGATCGAGGACGGCAGGTCGCTCCCTTCACGGGAGCGTGGATTGAAATGGCTCAATCGTCCAGCACCTCCCACTCGTCTGCGTGGTCGCTCCCTTCACGGGAGCGTGGATTGAAATCGCTCCTGCACGTTGAGGCATGCCCTATTTTTACGTCGCTCCCTTCACGGGAGCGTGGATTGAAATAACCAGAGCAGGGGAGCCTGCAGCCACAGTTTCGGTCGCTCCCTTCACGGGAGCGTGGATTGAAATGCCCACATTCTGCGTGATGCCGGTCATGTAACCGTCGCTCCCTTCACGGGAGCGTGGATTGAAATATCCCGTTCTACAACAACGCCGACCGGCGTGGCGAGTCGCTCCCTTCACGGGAGCGTGGATTGAAATTACGCTGACCGGCGTAAAAACAGCCTGATCTCCGTCGCTCCCTTCACGGGAGCGTGGATTGAAATTTTTGATCTGTCGGCAACTATGACTACTGCTGTTGTCGCTCCCTTCGCGGGAGCGTGGATTGAAATTTGTAATCACCCGCCAGAATGCGGAACTGTACGCGTCGCTCCCTTCGCGGGAGCGTGGATTGAAATGTGCGACAGCTTGACCGCCTCGTCCGCTTCGGATGTCGCTCCCTTCGCGGGAGCGTGGATTGAAATCTGAATGAGAAGTACGCAAATGCAAAAGTACAGAGTCGCTCCCTTCGCGGGAGCGTGGATTGAAATGATGAGGATGTATACGCGGCACAGATGTATTGTCTGGTCGCTCCCTTCGCGGGAGCGTGGATTGAAATACGAGTTGGGCGGCTGTGTGGAACGGTGCTGTTTCGTCGCTCCCTTCGCGGGAGCGTGGATTGAAATGGAAACAGTGCTCGTCTTTCCGAGCTGTCAGAATGTCGCTCCCTTCGCGGGAGCGTGGATTGAAATCGGCGCTACATCGCGGAAATTCCGAGAAAGCTGCGGTCGCTCCCTTCGCGGGAGCGTGGATTGAAATGTGCCCTCGAACGTCGAGCCGTTCATATCCATCGGCTCGTCGCTCCCTTCGCGGGAGCGTGGATTGAAATTGTGATGACCGGCGGCGTGTAGCTGTCAAGCGCAGGTCGCTCCCTTCGCGGGAGCGTGGATTGAAATCGCTGTGACGCGGACGGCGCTCTGGCGGATACGCGTCGCTCCCTTCGCGGGAGCGTGGATTGAAATGCACCAGAGCGACGGACGTGGATCACATCGAGCCGTCGCTCCCTTCGCGGGAGCGTGGATTGAAATAGCCTGCAGGAGCTTGCCCAGAGCGCCGCAGGCGGGTCGCTCCCTTCGCGGGAGCGTGGATTGAAATGCTGTGCTGCACGATCTGACCGGGTATCTGGCGCGTCGCTCCCTTCGCGGGAGCGTGGATTGAAATATTATCCGGCGGCCGTCCAAACGACCGGCTGTAAGTCGCTCCCTTCGCGGGAGCGTGGATTGAAATTCCGCGATGGCCTGGCGGATGTCTGCCGGACAGACGTCGCTCCCTTCGCGGGAGCGTGGATTGAAATAAAACCACAAGCGTTACGAGGCCGGTTATTATCGGTCGCTCCCTTCGCGGGAGCGTGGATTGAAATCTCGTGTCTCGGCGTAACCTTGGGCGTGGGAATGTCGCGTCGCTCCCTTCGCGGGAGCGTGGATTGAAATACCGGTGATCTCTCAGCTGTCCAGAACGGTTGTATGGTCGCTCCCTTCGCGGGAGCGTGGATTGAAATCGTCCCTCCTCCGGTGCGTATGCGCGACAGACGCCGTCGCTCCCTTCGCGGGAGCGTGGATTGAAATGCTTGCCACATCATAGGTGCCCGGCTCAGCGATCCGGTCGCTCCCTTCGCGGGAGCGTGGATTGAAATGCCGCAGCCTTGCCCATAACTGCGCTGGACGCTCGTCGCTCCCTTCGCGGGAGCGCGGATTGAAATGGCTCACTCACCGCGATCGGACGGCCTGCCACGTCGCTCCCTTCGCGGGAGCGTGGATTGAAATGCATAGAGCTGAAAGCAGGTGCAAGTCCTGCGGAACGTCGCTCCCTTCGCGGGAGCGTGGATTGAAATGTCGAACTGGTGCCGCAGTGTGCAGACCTGCCGCGTCGCTCCCTTCGCGGGAGCGTGGATTGAAATATCGAGACCGTCGAGGCGATGGACATGATGCGCGACGTCGCTCCCTTCGCGGGAGCGTGGATTGAAATTTCGGCCCCCTGTGCCGCCGCCTGTTGCGGCCGCTGGTCGCTCCCTTCACGGGAGCGTGGATTGAAATACCATTGACCTCGGCGATCTTGGTCAAAAGCTGCTGTCGCTCCCTTCGCGGGAGCGTGGATTGAAATTTGCCTTGCTCAAAAGCGGCGATACGAGCAGCAGCGTCGCTCCCTTCGCGGGAGCGTGGATTGAAATACTCGCTGTCGCAATGGACTAAGGAGGAGCAAAAAGTCGCTCCCTTCGCGGGAGCGTGGATTGAAATAAAACGCTAATACGCGCACGCCACACGCGCACACACGTCGCTCCCTTCGCGGGAGCGTGGATTGAAATACGCTGTCGTATTTGACACTAACGGCACGGACAACATGTCGCTCCCTTCGCGGGAGCGTGGATTGAAATGATTGGTTTAGTTTGGCTGACCGTTTGATGGTCGGTCGCTCCCTTCGCGGGAGCGTGGATTGAAATGTGTCGTGTCGTGCCGTTGGTGTGGCTTGTGTTGGTGGTCGCTCCCTTCGCGGGAGCGTGGATTGAAATGCTGCAGTGGATGAGATGGAAGTGGGGCGGGATGTCGCTCCCTTCGCGGGAGCGTGGATTGAAATAATGTCTGTCTGTTTATTATGGAGTTTGCGCTCGAGTCGCTCCCTTCGCGGGAGCGTGGATTGAAATAGCACCTCCCACTCGTCCGCGTCTCGTAACTCGCGCGTCGCTCCCTTCGCGGGAGCGTGGATTGAAATGATCTGAACGATAAACGCGTCATTATTCATGGCGGTCGCTCCCTTCGCGGGAGCGTGGATTGAAATTGCTGTTCAGCAGATTGTTAACGACCTGCTGAAGATGTCGCTCCCTTCGCGGGAGCGTGGATTGAAATCGCCGTCAGCCGCTCGAGATTGCATCGACCGACGTCGCTCCCTTCGCGGGAGCGTGGATTGAAATTTCCACCTCCTCTGCTTTCTTTCGCAGCGGCTTGGTCGCTCCCTTCGCGGGAGCGTGGATTGAAATAACTCCGTCCGATCGAGCCGGAAGAAGCGTCTGACGTCGCTCCCTTCGCGGGAGCGTGGATTGAAATACAATCGTTACAACCTCTGCGCGGGTAATCTGGCGTCGCTCCCTTCGCGGAGCGACGCAGATAGCTGCATCCCCATCCTCCCGTCCAACATCGCAGTCTCCATCCCTTCACGATTTCCCCCAACCCGACCAAAACATTTGCACATGTCATGACACATGTGCTATAATAACTCCAATACCGCTATTGACAGCGCCGCACAGATTGCTGCGGCGTTTTGCCGGGAAGGAGAAAAATCAAATGAAAGCATACTTTGACAGCATCGAAAAGGAGGTTCCGGAGCAATTACAGCAGGTTTTCCTTAATCGCCGCGATACGGCTGTCATTACGATTGACATGCACGATGGACACCTGTCAACCGACCCGGACTGTCCATGTCCGTCTCCGCGAGGACGCGAGATCATCGAACCGCTCAATCATTTCATGAACGAAGCACGCGCGCTCGGTCTGCCGATCATCCATGTCCGCTCAACGCTGCGTAAGGGCGGCGCAGACGAAAAACTGTTTCCGTCTGCGTGGCGTATGGTGTTTCCGGTTACGGTCGGTGAGATTCCCAACATCGCAGAGCACGCCATCGAAGGCACACGCTGGAACAGAATGTCCATCGACGTACACGACGAGGACTACATGGTGACGACCAAAAAGCGCCTGAGCGCGTTCTATCCGACCGATCTGGAGCTGCTGCTGCGCAACCTTGGCATCCGCCGCGTGGTGCTCACCGGCTGCATGACCGACTGCTGCGTTATCAACACTGCATTCGATGCCGCAAACCGCGATTTCCGCGTCGTCGTGCCGCGCGACCTGACCCGCGGCTCCGAGCACCTCGAAGAGCCTGCGCTGCGCATGATCTCGCTGCATCTGGGACTTGTCGTGGATTCGGATGCGCTGCTCGATGAGTGGCGTTCGCAAAAGTAATTACTCAAGGCAATACCGCACAATTGAACAAGAGCGATTTGTGAGTAAATCTGCATTCTGACTATGCGTGGTTTTGCGGTAATGCTTTGTGTATTACCGTGAAATCACAACGACGTCAGGGCACAAAATTTCCACAAAGCGCCGCGGCAGTGCGACCGGAGCCTGCACAAGGAGCCGCCGCTTTAATTGTGCGGTATTGCCTTAAAACAAAAGAGAAAACAAGGTGACATAAAATGAAAATCGGCAGAACAGAGAAAATCTGGCTGGCGTCTGTGCTGTTCTTCTGGGTATTCTATAATTTCCCGGGATTCCCCCCCTACGGCAGCGAGACCGCCTGCATCATACACGGTCTGATCAGCTTTGTCGGCACGGTGCTGTCCGTGTATATCGGCTGCAAGCTGACCGAAAAGGAGTATCCTCTGATTGAGGATGAGGAACAGGACGAAACGGCTGAGAATAATACGCCTGCCGCTTCCGAAACGCAAAAAGAATCGGACAAATAAAGGATAACAGAGAAAATGACAACACAGGGTTTACTTTCAGGCAAAACGGTATGGATCGTTTTTGCGGCATATTTTCTATTTTTGATCGCTATCGCACGCTACACCACATGGAAGGAAAAACGTGACGCAGGCAAGGTCGATCTGCAGGGCGGCCGGTTCAAGTGGCCGGTCATGGTCATGACCTATATCGCCTCCTGCATGAGCGTCTGGGTATTTTTCGCAGGCCCGGGCGCGTATTACCGCTACGGACTGGGCTACTTCTTCTCGGAGATGTGCATCTACTCCATGTTCCCGATCATCTGCTACTTCACGATGACCAAGGTATGGCTGGTCAACCAGCAGAAGCACTTCACCACCCCGGCGGATTTCTTCTTCTGCCGCTACAAGTCCAAGGCGCTGACCGTTATCATCGACATTGTTTACATTATCTGCGCCGTGCCGTTTATCTCGGCGGTACTGGTAGCCGGCGGACGTGCAGCTGAGGTAGCCACCGGCGGCGCGGTATCCTCGCAGACGTTTACGCTCATTTGCGGCATTATCATGACGGTATTCGTCATGCTCGGCGGCGTAAAATCCACCGCACTGGCGGATGCTGTACAGGGCTGGTTCTTCATTCTGGCGCTGTGGGCAATTATTTTCGTAACGCTCAAGATCGTATTCAACGGCTCGATCATCGAGGCATTCCAGACCGTCCGCGTGCAGACACCGGACTGGTTCTCCTATCCGGGTCCGATCGGCATATGCACCTATCCGTCGCGCGTCAGCTATCCGCTTGCGTGTGCATTCGGCTACACGCTGCTGCTGCCGCAGGTCTTTGTACGCTCCGGCTATTACAGCGCAGGTCTGAAGGACCAGCGTCAGATGGCGTTCCTTGCACCGTTCCTGCAGATCATCGTCTGGGGCGGCACGATGCTCATCGGTCTGGTCGCGCTGGCTGCCATGCCTGACCTTACCAGCTCGGAAACCGAACTGGTTATCCCGTATATGTGCAACATCATCGCGGGCACGCACGGTCTGCTCGCGCAGATTCTGATGATCGTGTTCCTCATCGGCGTACTGGCGGTCGGTCTGTCCACCGCAAATGCGCTGCTGATGGTCATGTCCTCTATCATCTACAAGGACCTGCTGGTCGGTATCGGTCACTGCAAATTCAAGGCATCCGAAACCTCGGTTATCCGCGTGGTAATTCTGCTGTTCGGTGCCGTAACGGTTGCCGTATCGCTCATGCACTGGGAATACGTCTACAATCTGATGATTTTCGCGGATTCTCTGGTCGAATCGCTGTTCCCGGCGCTGGTATTCGGCATTTACTGCAAGTGGGCGACCCGAAAAGCCGCTATCACCTCGATTTCGGTCGGTGCGATCATCATCTGCCTGACCTTCTTCATCTGGGATCTCGGCTATGTGTGGTACGGCACGATCGGTCTGGCGACCGCGTTCGTGCTGATGTATGTGGTCTCTAAGCTGACAAAGGACGACCCGAAGGACAGCGAGGACTTTTACGAGGCGCTTGACTCCGGTCACAGACGCTTCATGCGCATCAAAGCAAAAATCAAGTAACGGCAGGAGGGCGAAATCCTATGCTACGATTTACGCTCAATGGCACACAAATTGAAATAGAAGACGGCGAAAACCGCACATTGCTCGAATATCTCCGCAATGTAAAGTGCATGAAGGGCACAAAAGAAGCCTGCAGCACCGGTCACTGCGGCGCGTGCAGCGTCCTCGTGGACGGCAGGCTGACGCGCTCATGCGTGACGCTCGTGCGCCGACTGGACGGCAAAACCGTTGAGACCATTGAAAACGCACCGAACGACACCATGCTGCAGGTGATTCAGCACTCGTTTCTCGATGTCGGCGCCGTGCAGTGCGGCTTCTGCACACCGGGCATGGTGATGGCGACAAAGGCGCTGCTGCTGCACCATCCGGCCCCGACCGAGCCGGAAATCTGCGACGGGCTGAAAAACAACTACTGCCGCTGCACCGGCTACGTCAAAATTATCGAGGCGGTCAAGCTGGCAGCGGCGCGGCTGCGCGGGGAAGATCCGGATATCGACAGCTTCCGTAGCCACGAAAGCACGGTTATTGTGGTTGGTGAAAATCAGGTCGTGCCCGAAATCACCGGTTCCGCGGTCGGTAAGTCGGTCTGGGATGTGGACGGCATGGACAAGACCGGCGGCAAACTGAAATTTTGCGACGACTACACCGCGGAGGACATCGGCGCGGATACCCTGCTGCACGGTGCATTTGTCTGGGCGCCGGCGCCGCACGCAAGGATCAACGCGGTGGACTACTCCGCCGCCGAACAGGCGGAAGGTGTGGTGCGCATCGTGACGGCGGCTGACGTGCCCGGCATGAACAAGGTCGGCACATGGACGCCGGAGCAGCCGGTCTTTTGCACGGATGAGGTGCGGTTTCTCGGTGACCATCTGGCGCTGGTTGTCGCGGATACGGTGGCGCACGCGAGAGCGGCCGTCAAGCTGGTCAAAATCGACTATGAAGAACTGCCCGGTATCTACACCATGGCGGACGGCTACCGCAAAAACAGCTTCATCGTGCACACCGGCCGCGTCAGCGGCGATGTGGAGCAGGCAAAGCAGCAAACGGACATTGTCAAGCTCAACGTCTCCAAGGATATTGAGCCGCAGGAGCACGCCTGCATGGAGCCTGTTTCGGCTATCGGCATGGTGCAGGACGACAAAACGATCCTCTATTCCTGCACACAGGCGCCGTTTGAAATCCGCAGTATGCTGGCAAAGATTCTGGACAAGCCGGAGGAGGATATCCGCGTTATCGTGACGCCGCTCGGCGGCGGCTTCGGTAAAAAATGCGACTCATTTCTTGAAGCACCGGCGGTTGTTGCCGCTCATGCCTGCGGCAAGCCGGTCAAGATTACGCTGACGCGCAAGGAGGATTTGATCCTCACCACCAAACGCCACGGCTACCATACGGATTACGAGATTGGCTTTACGCCGGACGGCAAGTTCCAGTATCTGGACTGCCGCATGTTCTCAGACGGCGGACCGTACGAGTGCGAAAGCTACGGCACGCTGATGACCGGCGCGCTGATGAGCGGCGGGCCGTACATCATTCCCAATGTCAAGGTAGAAGGCTCAGCGATCCGCAACAACAATCTGCAGGGCGGCGCGTTCCGCGGCTACGGTATCAATCAGGCGGCGATCTCCATTGAAACTGCGATGGACATGATGGCGGAAAAGCTGGATATCGACCCGTTCGAGCTGCGCCGGCGCAATGCCGTCTATCCGGGTGCGACCTCGGTCGGCGGTGAGGTGCTCAAATACAGCATGGGTATGATGGATACCATCAACCAGTGCGAAAAAAGTTTGCGAAAAGCACTCAAGGAATACGAAGGACAGTATCCCAAGGGCAGCAAGGTGCTCGGCTGGGGCATGGCCTCGGGATTCAAGAATGTAGGCGTCGGCAAGGGTATTTTCACCGATGACGGTGCGTGCAGGCTGATTCTGCAGGGTGACGGCCACCTGCACATGATCGTTTCCGGCACGGATATGGGACAGGGCTTCCGCACTGCCATGACGCAGATCGCGGCGGAAACGCTCGGCATGGATATCGCGGATATTTACATCACCAACGGCGACACCGAGCTGACCATCCCGACCGGCGAATCGGTTTCCGAGCGGCAGACGCTGTGCGGCGGCCGGGCGGTGTATGAGGCGTGCGTCAAGCTCAAGCAGGATTTAGACAGCCGTCCGTGGCGGCCGGGCGAGGAACGCCGCGCGGAATACTATTATGCATCCGACCCGTGCTTCGCCATCGGTGATTTTGAGGGTGCAAAGCAGCGCGGTGCAAAATACCGCAATTTTCCGGCGTATGCGTATGCCACGCAGGCCGCCATTGTCGAGGTGGACAAAGAAACCGGCAAGGTCCGGCTGCTCAAGATCATCGCGGCGCACGATGTCGGCCGCGCCATCAATCCGCATATCATCGAGGGTCAGATGCACGGCTCGTGCTCGATGGGACAGGGCTATGCACTGACCGAGGGATATCCGACGAAAAACGGCTATCCGGTCAAGACGCTGTACCGTCAGCTGGGTCTGCCGCGTGCCGAGGATACGCCGGATTACGAGATTATTTTAATCGAGGACCCGGAGCCGCAGGGCCCGTTCGGCGCGAAAGGCATTTCCGAGGTTGCGACCGTGCCCGTCACACCGGCGATTCTCAACGCTGTGTCGCGTGCCATCGGCGTGCGCATCAATAAGGTGCCCGCCACACCCGAAGTCGTGCGCGAAGCCATCCGCACCGGCAAGTGTGAGGTGCCAACCATGGAGCAGCAGCTTCAGGCGCTCGAAAAGGATTGCGAATGTCACCGTCCGTCGGACGGTGTGCAGTGAAATTTCTTGTCGTTGTTTACAATGACAGTCGAAACAGCATCACCACCTATAGCGCAAAGACCCGGAATCTTTTTCGGAAGATTCCGGGTCTTTGCCGTTTTCACTTATTTTCCGTCTGTTTTTTTACCGCCTCTGCGATTTTACGATACTCCGGCACATCCACGCCGTACTGCTCCGCCAGACACACAACCTGATAAATCAAACCATCCACCTCGGACTGCTTGCCGGCTTCCATATCGCGCTGCATAGAGGTAGACGCGGTCGGTGCAAGCACATCCAGAATGCGCAGGTTGCGCTCGACCAGCTCCCCCGGCCTGCTCTCCAGCGGAATACCCATCTTGTCCGCCAGCGCAACGACCTCTTTTATCAGGCGTACAAAGCTGTCGCGCACCTCGCCCGGATGCTGCATTTCCGCAGCTTTCGCGTGATAATACTGTCCGCAGGCCGCATTCGGCGACACATACGCAAATTTGAGCAGCGTGTCGCGCTCGACATACGGAGAATAAACCGGGTCAATTCCGGCGTTTTTGAGGTCAGTCTCGACCTGCTGCAGCACCGGATGATCGGTCTTGTGGCTCGGCAGTCCGTACACGATACGGCAGATCGCACCGTGCTTCTGAATGACGCCCGGCGCAATCCTGTTGGCCGAAATGTAGATGCAGCCGTCCGTGACGAGCAGCTCAGGCAGCTCCGCCTGCAGGGCACGGCCCGTGCCGTAGATGTTGAGCACCGGAATAACTACCGTGTCCCTGCCTGCTGCCTTGCGGATGAACGGCACGGTATCCGCGAGAGAGTATCCCTTGACACACACGAAAATCACATCCGGCGCGGGAGCGCCCTGCTCCCGCGCGGCAAGAAAGCCATCCATGTCGATCGCCTTGACCGGAATGCTCTCGCGCTCATTTTCTCCGGATACAAGCGTCAAGCCGTGCTCCTGCAGGACCGCAAGATGCTTTCCGCGTGCAATAAGTGTGGTATCCGCACCGGATTTGCTCAAATACGCGCCTACCGGTCCGCCAACGCCACCGGCACCGATAATCATATAACGCAGCTTCATCCTCTGTTCCTCCGATTGCTTTTTCTGCATTATAGCACAAAATCGGCAATGTATCCACAAGTCTGTGGATATCTCTGTGAAGCGTGTGATTCTCCGCTTCTGTCATTGCATTTGTTCCCTTTTCACGATATAATGATTTTCATATAACTTTCTCACCTGTCTAATTTGTTCGACAAAATTCGACAGCCTGCAAGGAGGTCATTGCACATGGCTGGCAACCCCCAAAAGAAAAGCACCGGCATCGTCAACGCCGCCATTGGCGCGCTGGCAGTCGTGCTGGCTATATTGATTGTCTGGATGATGAACCTCGTTTCCGGTATTCAGGGCACCGCGCGTATCATCAACTACGCCGGACTCGTGCGCGGCAAGACCCAGCGTATCGTCAAGCTGGAAATCTCCGGTCAGCCACAGGACGGCATGATCGCAGATATTGACGCGTTTATCGACGGACTGCGCTTCGGCAGCGACGAGCTCAGCCTCGTGCGGCTGAACAATGACGCCTTCCAAAGCAAAATGCAGGAGCTGGATGACTATTTTCAAGCACTCAAGCAGGAGATCGGCCGTGTGCGCGCAGTCGGCTCAAATAACACGGACATCATTCCCATCAGCGAAACCTTTTTCGGCATCTGCGACGACGCGACCGGTCTGGCGGAGGCGTACTCGCAGCGCAAGGCAACCTCGCTTTCCGCTCTGGAGAAGTACATCACCGCGGATATCGTCGTGCTCATGCTGCTGATCGGCTACCAGCTGTTTCAGGCGCTGCACACGGCTGCGATGAACCGCGCTCTGCAGCATAAGGTCTATCTGGATGCCGCGACCGGCCTGCCCAACAAGAACAAGTGCGAGGAGCTGCTCGACGATCCGACGCCGCCTGCGCCAGAAACCGGCGTGTGCAGCTTTGACCTGAATAATCTGCGCCGCATCAACAACAGCATGGGCCATGAGGCCGGTGACGCATACATCCGGCGATTTGCGGTCGCGCTGCGTGCGGCCATGCCCGAGAAGCATTTTGTCGGCCGTACAGGCGGCGATGAGTTCCTCGCGATAACGCACGGACCGGATGCCGATGCGCTGCAGAAATTGCTTTCCCATGTCCGTAAACAGCTTGCTGAGGAGTCCCGACAGCATCCGGATACACCGCTCAGCTATGCGGCCGGCTTTGCGCTTGCATCGGATAATCCGGACAGCAATATGCGCGATCTGTTTGACCTTGCGGACAAAAACATGTACATCAACAAAAACCACGTCAAGCGCGAGGAAGCCGCCGCCGAAAAGCGGCTGGATTTTCAGCTGCTGAAGCAGGTCAACCGCCTGCACCGCAGCTTTTCCGACTGCCTGTACTGCGATGCGCGTCTGGACACCTACCGCACCATCCGCGCGTGCGAGAGCTTTTTTCTGGCATCGGACGGCAGCTACACCGGCGCCGTCGAGCAGATTGCCGAGGAACAGGCTGCTAAAAGCGAGCGCAGCCGCGTCCGTTCTGCGCTGCAGCTTGACGTACTGCAGCGCAGCCTGCACAGCGCAGAGGATACCCTCGAACTGCAGTACAACGCGGCCGAGGAAAGCCGCTACAGCCGTTTGACCGTTCTTCCGATTGACTGGGACGAAGCCGGTGTGCTGCACCACTTTATCCTCGCGTTCGAGACCATCCGGCTGAACGCCGACCAAGCCATCGACCCGAAGGAGCAGCTGACGCTGTACTACGAGCAGCTAAAGCAGTCTATCCTTGAGAACGACAGCTATGTGGACGCGCTGCTCGATATGGCGGGCACAATCTACACGGTAAACCTCACGCGCGACACCCTCGAGCGCAACATTTCACCTGCGGGCAAGAGCGATTCGGACCGGGCGCTGTTCCTCGACTACCCGCTTCCCTGCTCCTACCGCGACTACTGCGACGAGTACCGCAAGCGCGTCACACCGGCAACACTCGGCAGCTACCGCACGGCAGATACCAGTGCCCGTCTGCTCAAGCGCTTTGCCGCCGGTGAAAAACACATCACGGTGGAATACTGCGTGCAGGAGGATGACGGCGCTATCCGCTGGGTACAGAAAACTGCGCTGATGACGCAGACCACCGTGTTTGATCCGGAAATCAATGCCGAAATGCCGATGGTCACGGCGATTATCCTGCTGCAGGATACCTCGCAGATGCACGCCCGTGACGAGCAAGAGAACGCCCGTCTGCAGGCCGCCTTCGATGAAATGCGTATTGCGAACCGCACCAAAACCGAATTTCTCTCGCGCATGAGTCACGATATCCGCACACCGCTCAACGGCATTATCGGTCTGCTGCAGGTGGACGAAACCCACTTTGATGACAAGGCGCTGCTGCTGGAAAATCACAAAAAAATGCAGATTTCCGCCAATCACCTGCTGTCGCTCATCAACGATGTGCTGCAGATGAGCAAGCTGGAGGAGGGCACGACCGTCCTCACGCACGAGCGCATCAGTCTGGTGGAGCTGACCCGCGATATCATTACCATTATCATCGGCCGCGCCGAAGAAGCCGACATTGAGTGGGAGTACGAAAAGGACAAATCCATCATTCCGTACCCGTATATTTACGGCAGTCCGCTGCATCTGCGGCAGATTTTCCTCAATATTTACAGCAACTGTATCAAATACAACCGTCCCGGCGGTAAAATCACCACCCTTACGGACTCACTCGGCGAACAGGACGGCAAATGCACCTATCGCTGGACGATTTCGGATACGGGTATCGGCATGAGTCCGGACTTTGTTGACCACATTTTTGAACCGTTCACGCAGGAAAAGCAGGACGCGCGCAGCTATTATCACGGCACCGGTCTCGGCATGACCATCACCAAGGAGCTTGTCGACCGGATGGGCGGCTCGATTACGGTCACGAGTCAGCTTGGTGTCGGCTCCACCTTTGTAATCACTTTGCCGTTTGAAATTGCACCGTCTCCCGAGCAGACACCGGACGCACATGCCGCGCCGGATATCAGCATTGCAGGCTGCAGGCTGCTGCTCGTCGAGGACAATGCGCTCAACGCCGAAATCGCCCAGATTCTGCTGACCGACGAAGGAGCGACCGTAACCGTCGTCACGGATGGCAAACAGGCTGTGGAAATCGTGCAGAACAATCCACCGGACACATTCGACGCGGTTCTCATGGATGTGATGATGCCTGTGATGAACGGCATTGACGCTGCGAAGACCATTCGCTCGCTCAACCGACCGGACACGAAAACGCTGCCCATCATCGCCATGACCGCAAACGCCTTTTACGAGGATGCACAGAAGTGCCTCGCCGCAGGCATGAATGCCCATCTGGCAAAGCCGCTGCAGATAAAGAAGGTCAAGCAGACGATCGCCGAATGGGTGAAAAATAACCGAACTGCAAAAAAGGACGCATAAAGCGTCCTTTTTGAGGCTGTCAAAAAACTATCGTTTTTCGAGCAGCCTCTCGCTCGAAACCACGCTTTCGAGCGAATACTGAAGAAAAACCGCGCCCTGCGGGCACATTTTTTCTTCCCTTGTATAAATTCCGAGATACATGCTCCCGGAATTTATGAATTTGCTTCGCAAATTCTATTTTATGCGTGCTGCCGCACGAAACGTAAAAATTAAAATAATACTTTTTTGACAGACTGAAAGGACGCGTAAAGCGTCCTTTTTCATTCTACGGCTAACGCATCCTCGCTGATTACCGCCCGAATCCCCCATGACGGCACCTTATCCGGATAGGCTTCGCCTTCGAGCATGACAAACGCCGCATCGTACTTCGGACGTTTTTTCGGGTAGATGCCGAGTCCGTCCGTGAAGTACAGCAGGCCGCGCAGATGGCGGAACGCGCCTTCGGCATTTAAGCGGTCAACGTGCTCGAAAACCGGACGAAAATCGGTCGCAGACTGACCGATCAGTTCAAAATGCTCCATATATTCCGCGAGTTCCCGCGCATTTGTCACCTTTTTGTCCGAGCGCAGCTGATCGTCGCACTGCAGAATACGCAGGTTGAAATGCCGGAAAAAGCTGGTGTTCTCCTGCAAAAGCTCATAGGTACGGCTGAGGAATGCGCGCACGAGTTCACCGGAGGTGGACATCGAGGTATCAATGGCAATGACGAAATCCTCTATTTTCCGCACCTCCCGCGTTTCTAACGGCTCGATAAGCGGCATATTTCCGAAATGACGCAGTCCGTAGGCGTAGTAGCCGTAGTCGAACGAATCCGCATCCACCGAGACCTCCTCCCGCAGAGCGGCAAACCGGCGCAGGAACGCGCGGAAATCAGTCGTTTTGCGGGTGGAAACGGCAAGCTGCTCCCGCACAGCCTGACCGCCTTCCGCCTTGTTCGCGAAAACCGTCTCCATCGCGGTCTGCGTCCGTTCGGCCTGCTGCTGCCAGCGGCGCTCCTGCTGATCGTCGTCCTCCTTGTACCACAGCGTGTGCTCGTCTGTCGCAAACACGCGCGTGAGCGTGGCACAGTCATACGAATTCAGCCGCGTGCGGCGAAAGTGGCGATAGACCGCCTCAGCCGTCAGGACCGGCAGCTCGTCCTGCAGTTCACGGTAGATATTCTGCCGCCGAACTGACACCTTTTCCGCCTGCAGGCAGCGGTAATCCAGTGAATCCAGCATGCTTTCGACCGCAATATCGCACGACAGATCCCACAGATCGGCATCGCGTCCGCGTGTCTTTCCGGGATGGCGCAGCAGACAGTGGAACAGCGTGTGCAGATAGGCGCGGTTGACGTTCGCGCGGGAACGCTCGTACTGCTGCGCCAGCCAGGCACCGCTGAAAAACAGCACGCGCGTGTCGGTAGCGAGCGTGGGGGTATCGTAACCGTCTGCCGCAGGCAGCGCCGCCAGCGCGGAATCGAGGAACGGCAGGTTCATGTACAGTTCGGTGCGGGCGGAAAACAGGATTTCGCGTCCGATAGAAATCCAGCGGGAGGACTGCGACATAGAAAACATCACCTCACAGGTTCATCTTGCATCGTAGGGCGGGGTGTCCTACGGATTTGTAGTAAATTTTATATCTAATTTTCGATTATCCGCATAAACACTATACTTTCAAGTATTTTGAAGTATAGAAAAAACTCATTTTACCACGAATTTACCACGATTGAATGAGCCTTGATATGACCTATAAAATAACACCCAAAAGACATCATTACACCTAAATGGTGTCTTTTTAAAAAGCAGTCAATCCTAAAACTAACTGCTTTGTGTATATGGATATGAAATTGTAAACTAGAAGCTGTTTATTTTTTCTTTTTAGGTTTTGGCGTTGGTAGTTCATCATACATCACATCAAATAACCCCGTCAGAAAATCTCTATTATCAACTTCTTCCACCAATAACATTTCTTTGGCGTTTTCGTATGGAATTTCATAAGTAACTGTTGGCATATAAGAAATTGCAGACTTTGTTGGTTTTACCAGTAACCTATCATCATATATACCGCCAACGATTTTTCCACGATAATAGATAATAAATTCTCCCATCATTGCACGATATGTTATTTCTTGTAATTCTGATAATTGTTCTAAAACAAATTGTAAATAATCTTTACTTGAAGCCATTTCTAAATCTCCAATCTTGAATTTTATTATTCCAATGCTTTCTTTAAGTCCAGAACAAATTGCTTTTGTTGTTTTTTCAAATAGGTTTTTACAAAAGGTTTCATAAACCACTTTTTAGGTATCACATTTTCTGTAAAGTCTATTTGTGTTTCATTCCCTTTGTCTGTAAAAACACCAATCCAATGACCTTTCATGTTGCTATTCTCCATATCAAATTCCCAGCGTTTATATGGTTCTGCAACGGTAACGGTAAATGTAGTAGCATATCCATTTTTTGTGTATTCAATAAATTGTTTGTCATTTATTATTTCTGTTTTGCTCAAATCACTTCGCCATGAGTTATATTTATCAACAGCTAAAACAATGTTCCAAACTTTTTGAATATCATTACTAATAATTGTATTTATATTTGAAATTGCCACTTTTTCATTTCCCCTTTTTAAATTACCGTTTATCGTTTTTTCATATCCACATTATAACATTCTCATATCAGCACTACAATAAAATTTTATGCTCCGATAATCTTATTGAACAGCTCTAACAGACACCATGTCATCACTCCGATCTGAAATTTTGGCAAGAAAAAAGCAGTCAATCCTAAGACTAACTGCTTTGTGTATAGAGATATGAAATTGTGAAATAGAATTTGCCTATTTCAAATCAAAAAGAGAATTTTCATAGTCCTTTACATAGTATCGTATATTTTTACGCCCCTTTTTGAATAATGGTATGTCCCTCTGCTTCTAATTTTTCTTTCTGCGCTTCAATACCATTTGGATATTTAGCATTTAATTCTCCGTTTGCTTTTAATGTTCTCCAATAGGGTGTTTCATCTTCGGAACGCTGATAACTCGCCCACGCCACAATAGAAACAAATATACCCGCTGTAATCGGCTCTGTAAAATCTGCACCACTCAATTTTGCAAAGTGTTCTCGTATTTTTCCAACCGTAATCACTTTACCATACGGAACTTTTTTCATTACTTTGTCATAGTCAATCGGGGGAGCAAAATACATTTTGTTTCCACCATATTTTTCTCAATACTTTTCTGGTCTATGATAATTTGAAATTTTGGCATATCCTTACTATCATGCAACATAGCATTAAAATCTTTTTTATCTTCATTTGCCATTTGTGCCACCTCCTACTTTAAGGATAGTCTGTTTCTTATTTCCATGCAATGAGGCTGTTTGAAAATTATTAACACTTTCAAATTTGTCGCTTTTTCATATCCATATTATAACAGTTCCATATATCCGCCACAATAAAAATCAGCATACCCTTAGCATTTATGGAACAAAAATGCACACTTTTTCTTTCTTCCTCTTGATTACCCCACAACAGAAAAGAAAAAGCCCTGTCAAGAGCCTTGCCACCATTGGTGGTGCTTTGCACTCTTTACTGGGCTTTTTGTTTGCTGTATCTTCCATGCAAGAGGAAATTAAAGACCTCTGTTCCATTTCGCCTTTAGATAATCTTCATAATCTCCCTCATTGAAGTCTACTTGTGGAAAAGTGTCGGGAATGTTGTTTCTGTTGTCTATATCCGCAAGCTGACGAAATATCCAATCATCATAAGGGTCATGGTATTTATACTCTTTGGGCTGTTCTCTGTATCGGTCTAACCCTCGCATTTCCTTATGTACTTTTATCATGCGTTCCAGTTTTTGACGCTGTATCAACTGCTTGATTTCCATAAGTTCTTCCAACTCCGTAACCTCATTGGTAATGTAGTTATGGATATACTGTATGAGTTTATATGCCTTGTAAAATGTGCATTCTTTTCATCATCGAAAATTCATTTTCAGACAGATAAACTAAAGAAACATTGAAGTCTTGTTCCCGTTTGATAATATCCATGATATATGGCTCAGTGTGGTCGATATACTTCCATTCTCCCGATAATAATTCATTGGGCGTTACACCCAGTACGTCCATTATCTTTTCCAGCGTATCAAAGGTAGGATAATTCACGCCACGTTCAATCTTGGAAAGGCTCTGCATATTGATACCGATTTTGTCCGCAAGTTCCTGTTGTTTCATTCCTCTGTGTTTTCTTATGGTCTGTATGTTTTCTCCTAAGAAACTGATTTTCTTTTCATAATGCTCCATAACTTAGTATAACCGCTCCTTTCGTTGCTTTTCTTGGTATTTATAAGCATATCATACTTAATCTATATCTAAAAGTCAACAAAAACTTTCTTGACAAGTAATTCTAATGGCGTTATTATCACATCAAATAGAGTGATTAAGCACGCTAGGGTCAATCACACGCTTGAGTAAGCACATAAAAATATGTATTTTCACTTTGATAGCATGAATAAGCATGGACTATCAGACTGAAAACAAGGTTTCTGACTGGGGCTGTTCCGTTTAGCCACGAGCCTTACAAGGCTCGTGAGCGTTAAGAACGGGGCAGACACAGGAAGAAAGGGAACGCCTTTAGGCGTTCGTAAAGGGCGTATATGTAACACCGCCCTGCGCATACATGTCATAGTACCTAGAAACTGTGATAAATAAAGGACAAAAACACAATTTTTACCCCGCAAAAAAACGGGGCATACGAAAGGAGAAATGCACTATAACTACACACAAAAATTTATCCGTTAAGATTGATTACATCAGCATTGTATTTGAAACGGCAACCGCCGAAGATGTTATCATGCACATTTTAGGTTTACCGACTGACATTTTCAATGTCTATCCGGCAAGCATTAAATACAAAACCTATCAAGCACGCTGGCAGATTGGAGATATTTATGTATCGGGCGGACGCAAGAAAGACAGAGGATAACCCACAGGGGCTAGGCTGTTATCTTGTTATGACCGGAAGAGGTTGTGATGATATTTTCCGTATTCTCAACAATAGGAATTATACCTTTGGGGATATGTTCCGACGTTGTGAGCGAAGATACGGACTGGATAACTTCCATTTCACAAGACTTGATATTGCCATTGATGATAAAAACGAAAAACCATTTTTTACCATAGAGCAGATAAAGAAGAAATGTGAAAAAGAGGAATTTATCTCGAATAGTGAGGGCTACCACTTTGACGAAAGCAAGTTTGATGATTTCGACACCGCAAAGACTGTTTATATAGGTGCTGGGAAATCGGGATTGTCCTACCGTTTTTATGATAAAGATAAGGAAGTCTGTTCAAAGCATAATAAGACACTTGAGGAAGTTGGCAGTTGGAAACGGACAGAAATGCAACTGCGTGATGATAAGGCTCATGCTTTTGCCATGACATTCAAAGACAGACCGCTGGAACTTGGGGAACTGGCTTTCGGTCTATTGGCAAACAACCTACGCTTTGTCGTACCAAACAGAAATGAAAGTAATAAGAGCAGATGGAAAACGTGTCGGTTTTGGGAACGCTTTTTAGGGGCTGTGGAAGTCTTAAAACTGCAAGTACCGAAACTACATAACTCTCTTGAGGAAACACAGCAATGGCTTACAGAGGGTGGCGTGATTTCCGCTGTGAAAAGTTTTTACTTCTTGGAAGAACATGACGCATTAGGTGGACTGGAAAAAGTGGGAACTATGCTTGATAAGGCAAGATACAGCAATTCCCTTTCCAGCAAACTAACCGCCCACTTACAGAGGATAGACCGCACCGACCTTATCCCCTTATATTCAATATGACACGAAACATAGGAAAGGGGGGATCTGATGAATAACAACGATATTCCTGTATGGGAAAAATACACCCTTACCATTGAAGAAGCGTCAAAGTATTTCCGTATCGGAGAAAACAAGTTAAGACGCTTGGCAGAGGAAAACAAGGACGCTGGCTGGCTCATTATGAATGGCAACCGCATACAGATTAAACGCCGACAGTTTGAAAAGGTTATTGATAAATTGGACGCAATCTAATGCAAATGAGCCTTGTATGTGTTATGATAAACACAAGTCATATCAAGGCTCTTTCCAATAAGGAAAGGAGCAGACACCATGAAAGAAAAAAGACGGGATAGCAAAGGACGTATCCTGCATACTGGAGAGAGCCAACGAACAGACGGAAAATACTTATATAAATATGTAGACGCATTTGGAAACACAAAATATGTGTATGCTTGGAGATTGACACCCACAGACCCGACACCAAAGGGAAAACGGGAAAAACCCTCACTTCGAGAACTGGAACAGCAGATAAGACGGGATATTGAGGACGGTATCGACAGCACAGGCAAGAAAATGACACTTTGCCAACTCTACGCCAAACAGAACGCACAGAGGGCAAACGTGAAGAAAAGCACAATAAAACAACGGGAACAACTCATGCGATTATTGAAAGAGGATAAGTTGGGTGCTAGGAGCATTGATATGATAAAACCCTCTGACGCTAAGGAATGGGCGTTACGCATGAAAGAGAAAGGCTTTTCCTACAATACCATTAACAACCATAAACGCTCGTTAAAAGCGTCATTCTATATCGCCATACAAGACGATTGTGTAAGGAAAAATCCCTTTTGATTTCAAGTTAAGTGAAGTCCTAGAAAATGATACCAAAGAGAAAGTTGCATTGACAGAGGAACAGGAACAAGTCCTACTGTCATTCATCAAGACGGACAACGTGTATCACAAATATTATGATGATGTGCTGATACTGTTGAAAACTGGACTTCGTATCTCGGAACTGTGCGGACTGACAGTAGCCGATATTGATTTCAAGAATGAAGTTGTGATTATCGACCACCAGTTATTAAAGAGCAAGGAACAGGGCTACTATATTGAAACGCCCAAAACAAAGAGCGGAACAAGGCAAGTACCATTAAGCAAGGAAACGATACAAGCATTTCAACGAGTGATGAAGAAACGTCCAAAGGCAGAACCATTTGTGATAGACGGACGGAGCAACTTCTTATTTGCCAATCATAAAGGCAAGCCCAAAGTTGCCATTGATTATACCGCCTTATTTATCCGCATGGTAAAGAAATACAACAAGCACCACAAGGACAATCCCTTGCCACATATCACACCGCATACACTACGCCATACGTTCTGCACAAGACTGGCAAGCAAGAACATGAACCCGAAAGATTTACAGTATATCATGGGGCATTCAAATATCAGTATCACAATGAACTGGTATGCTCATGCGTCCATAGATACTGCAAAATCAGAGGTTCAGCGTCTAATTGCATAAAAAGTATTTACCACGATTTTAACCACGCTTGATAGCGAAAATATAAGAAGATAGACCTAGATATGCGAGGTTTACCACAAAAGCAAAATGCCCGTAGAGCCTATAAAATAAGGCTTTGCGGTCATTTGAGAAGATATAAAAAGATAGTCAAAAAGACATATATAATTTATTGATAACTTCTATATATTTATATCATAATTCAAACGATTTGGCGCGTCCCTTGGACTGCGTTTTGCCGGCGGCTGACAGCAGAACGGACAGCGCTGCCGTCTGCTCTGCTTCGCGGGCAGACGTGCACGCGGCATCCACATCGGCGGCAGAGAGCACACCAAGCGACAGCAGGAAGGTCAAGGCAGCGGTCTCACCTGCCTTGGCGCAGGACTGCGCCAGATTGCCGCCGTGGGTGCGTAAAACCGCGAGATAGTCCGCTTTTGCGGCATCCGAGAGCGCAAACGGTACGGCAAGCCGCCGCACGGCTACGCGTGCCGCGACCGAAAAATCGTGCCGCTCGAGCAGTTCGCTCAGGGCAGCATCATACTGCCGAAAATTCAGCACACCGCTGTCAAAGCACTGACGGTAGCTGTATCCTGCACCGTGAATGCGCCGCTGAAAAATATGCGCCGGACTGAGGTCCTCCAGTTCCTCGACGTACTCGGGGAACAGCAGCCGCGCGTGCTCATCAAACCTCACATCGAGTTCTCCGGCGTACTCGCCGAGCAGCCTGGGCAGGCAGGTCGGCGCAGACGGTGCGGCGTGCAGGATGACTTCGCGCAGGCTCATGCAGTTCATCAGCGCACCGCCGCCGAATTCGCTGACGGAATCAGTCAGTTCGATGCGTTCAAGGTTTCGGCAGTTATAAAATGCATAACTGCCAACACTTTTTGCATCCTTCGGGAGCGTAACCGTGCGGATAGCCGCCGCATTGTGCTTCGGCTCCGTGCCGCCGCAGGTGATACGGACAGCGAACGTGTCCTTGCCTGTTAAGTCGGAGGCCCGCTCGCTGAGTACATACGCGCCGACCTCGGTAACAGGCACACCGTCTATCTCATCCGGCAGACGCACAATATCGTCCTGCGTTTCGCACCGCAAAAGCACAATGCCGCCGCTCGCACTCCGCGAACAGGTCAGCCGCAGTTCGTTTTCGCCCTCTATCACCCGCATTTGCACTCATGTCCTTTCTGCTTTTTCATTCTGCTACCCATTATAGCACAGTGTGCAGAAAAAGACGATACTGCGCCCTTCATTCTCATAATAAGAATTTATAACAGAAATAATATATTGTTTTTCGCAAATCGCACTTGACAATCCACTGTTTTGCGAATATACTGTGACCATACCAAGTAAACCAACACAAACCAATGACGAAGACGAGTAGCAGGGAGACCGAACCTCCAAGAGAGCCGCAGGCGGTGTGATTGCGGCAGGCAAGGACCGTGTGAATGGACTTCAGCAGGGCAAGGCGAACGGCTTCGGCCAAGTAACTGCGACGGGGACTCCGCCCGTTATCAGGGGAGCGCGCATTGTTTGATGTGTGAGCAGAGTGGACGCAGTTTGCGTCAATCTGGGTGGTACCGCAAGAGCGTATTCGCTCCTGTCCCAAGAGAAATCTGGGACAGGAGCTTTTTATTTTGTAAAACAAATTGAGAATTGAAAATGGAGAATTGAGAATTGTGGTATCGCGCAAAGCGCGATGATTTAATAAACGCGCTCTGCGCGTCACATTCATTTTCCATTATCCATTATCAATTCTCCATTACTGCAAAGGAGTAATCACCATGGCTAAGATCCCCCACAGACTTTATTTGACCGAAGACCAGATGCCCAAGCAGTGGTACAACCTGCGGGCGGACATGAAGGAAAAGCCGGACCCGCTGATTCATCCGGGCACGCACCAGCCGCTGCCGGAAGAAGCGCTGTATCCCATCTTCTGTCAAAAGCTGGCGCACCAGGAGCTGGACAACGACACCCGCTACATTGATATTCCCGAGCCGGTGCTCGATATGTATAAGCTGTACCGTCCGTCTCCGCTGTGCCGCGCGTACAATCTGGAGAAGGCGCTGGACACCCCGGCTAAGATCTACTACAAGTTTGAGGGCAACAACACCTCGGGCAGCCACAAGCTGAATTCCGCGATCGCACAGGCGTACTACGCCAAGGAACAGGGCCTCAAGGGCCTTACCACCGAGACCGGTGCCGGTCAGTGGGGTACTGCACTCTCTGAGGCATGCGCGTACTTCGGACTGGATTTGAAGGTATTCATGGTTAAGGTCTCCTACGAGCAGAAGCCGTTCCGCAAGGCCATCATGCAAACCTTTGACGCGAATGTAACGCCGTCTCCGTCCAATACGACCGAGGCAGGCCGCGCTATTCTGGCACACGATCCGACCACCGGCGGTTCGCTCGGCTGTGCGATTTCTGAGGCCGTAGAAGTGGCTACTACGCACGAGGGCTACCGCTATGTACTCGGCTCCGTGCTCAATCAGGTGCTGCTGCACCAGTCCATCATCGGTCTGGAGAGCAAGCAGGCTATGGAGATGCTCGACGAGTATCCGGATATCGTGATCGGCTGTGCCGGCGGCGGCTCCAACCTCGGCGGCCTGATTTCCCCGTTCATGCAGGATAAGCTGCTCGGCAAGGCCGATCCGCGCATCATCGCGGTGGAACCGGCCTCCTGCCCGTCGCTCACCCGCGGCAAGTATGTTTACGATTTCTGTGATACCGGCCACGTTACGCCGCTCGCGCGGATGTATACGCTCGGCAACGGCTTCATGCCTGCGTCCAACCATGCAGGCGGCCTGCGCTACCACGGCATGAGTCCGATCCTCTCCAAGCTGTACCACGACGGTTATATGGAGGCGGTTTCCGTCAAGCAGACCGACGTATTCGACGCGGCAGTTCAATTCGCCAAGGTGGAGACCATTCTTCCGGCGCCGGAGTCCAGCCACGCCATCCGCGCCGCAATCGACGAAGCGCTCAAGTGCAAGGAGACCGGCGAAGCTAAGACCATCCTGTTCGGTCTGACCGGTACCGGCTACTTTGATATGGCAGCATACGAGGCGTATCACAATGGCACCATGCGCAACCACATTCCCACCGATGCAGAGCTGCAGATCGGCTTCGATACCATTCCGCCGCAGGAATAAAACGCAATATAAGGTATATGGCAGACCTCCAATTTCTCTGCTGTATATAGCCGCCTGTTCCCCCACAGGCGGCTTTGTTTTGCCGAAAACAGGTTTCCGAAAAAACTTTCAAAAAATCTGAAAATAATTGTTGACATTAGGTCCCACCCGTGATATTATAATAAGGCAGTCAGCGAGAGCGACAAAGCGAAACGCCGACAGCGAAAGAAAATAGATTTTGTATGCGCCAGTAGCTCAGCTGGATAGAGTGTTTGGCTACGAACCAAAAGGTCGGGGGTTCGAATCCCTTCTGGCGTACCAGATCAACCGGTTATTTCGTTTGAAATAACCGGTTTTTCTTATTTTCTGATATAGGTAAAAGTTTTTGTTCCGATTTGCGAGAGGCAATATAAAGATGCCGCCGCCATACCGGCATACGAGCCGAATACCTAACTTTAGCCCTAAAAGAAACCCTGTCTGTTCCAACACCAGACAGGGTTTTCTCACTTTTACAGCACTTTTACGCCCGCGTTCTCGCACGCCGAAAGGAATTCCGGCGGCAGTCTGCCGTCCGAAATGACGGTATCTACCTCATCGAGACCGCAAATGCGGAATGTACTTCTTCGATCAATTTTAGAGGAATCCAGCAGCACCGCCACATGCTCCGCGCGATGCAGCACAGTCTGCTTGAGCAGCGCCTCCTCCTCTACACCGCAGGCAAAGCCGGTCTCCGGACTGTAGCTCGTCACGCCGAGCAGCAGCAGGTCAAAATGCACGCCCTCCAGTTCCTGAATGCCGCGCACGCCGCACACGCTGTGGCTGAACCGGTTGAGCGTGCCGCCGGGGATGGTCACGCGCGGTTTTTCCAGCCGCGCCAGCTCGATGGCACAGGTCAGTCCGCTCGTGAATATCAGCATGGGTTCGTCCGGCATACAGCGCGCCGCCGCCGTCGCGGTGCTGCCGGAATCCAGAAACACCGTGGTGTTCGGGCGCACCAGCGCCGCCGCCTTTTGGGCGATGATCTGCTTGGCCTCAGCGTTGCGCGCGGTACGCAGGCTCAGCTGGTCGTCCGTGCCGACGACCACCTCCACGGACTTTACGCCGCCGTGTACGCGCACGACCCGCCGCGCCTGATCGAGCGCTTTCAGGTCGGTACGCAGTGTCATTTCGGACACCGACGGGAAAGCCTGCTTGAGCTGGGCAAAGCTCAGGCTGCCCTCGCGGTTGACGAGCTGCACAATGGCATTGCGGCGTTGTTCCATGGGATAGTTCCTCCTGTCAGTCCTCCTGCTGAAAGTTTGCCAGCAGATATTCCTCCGCCTCCGGGCACCACAGGCCGTTGTGTGCATCCACAATGTCAGCCAGTGCGGTGAAGCGGGCATCCTCCGCACCCTTTACACGCAGCTCGGTCAGCGCGATGAGCGGCATGGTCAGGTGCGTGTAGATGAGCTTTTTGCCGCCCGGAATCTTCGGCAGATTGAGTGTAGTCTCGGCTGCCGCATTCAGACCGCCGATATGCGTCACCATAACCGCCGGGTCGATACGTCCGGATGCGGTCAGCTCGAGCGATTCGATCATATCCGCGGTGTTACCGCCGGTCGTGCCCATAACATGCGTGGAATTATAGTGTACATCATAAAAGTTCATCTTGGCAGAGAACTGCTTGTCGGTCGGGCCGGCGAAGAAGTTCAGGCAGCCATCGCGGCCGAGCACCGCGCTGCACAGTTCAACGACTGCCGCAACCGGCGCATAGCAGAATACATCGTCAAAACCGGTGCCGCCGGTCATTTCGCGCAGCTCTGCCGCCGGATTTTCCATCTTGCCGGTGTTGACAAAGTGCAGGTCGATGCCGTCCTTCTCCTTGACCTCAGCCGGCGGGAACAGCGCCTCGGCGCGTGCCAGACGATCCTCGTTCACATCGGTCACAACGACCATGGACGGACGGACGTCACGGTGCAGCGCATACGTCAGCGCACCCAGACCCATCGGACCGGCACCTGCCATGATGGCCAGCTTGCCGCCCTTTTTAATACCCATTTCGTGGTGATAAACACCCATCTTGGTGTGATAAGCGGCGTTGAACGCACCGATCGAGCAGCTCATCGGCTCGGCAAGAGACGCCTCGTAGTAGGCACGCCCCTTGTACTCGAGCAGGCAGCCAAGTTCCATAACCTCAGCCGGAATGATGCAGTAGGTCGCATCGCCGCCGAAGAACTCGTAGGAGTATCCGGGGCTCCACATCGTGCCCTTGTATAGTTGAGCGCCGGCTGCAGCGTGAACTTCATGCCCGGCTTGAACTTATCCTGATGCTTCGCGCCAACCTTGACGATATCGCCCGCAAACTCGTGACCCATGATGGCCGGATGCTCGGCAACATCGGGATGCACGCGCTTGTGCTCGGTACCAAGGATGGCGCACTTGTAGGTGGACATACAGATGCTGTCGGATACGACCTTGACCAGAATCTCATCATCGCGGATTTCCGGCAGCTCAAAGGTATCCAGACGCAGATCATTTGCAGCATGCAGACGTACAGCCCTTGCTTTCATAATAATAACTCTCCTTTATCACTTAGGCAATAGATTTCAACAATTACAGCTTGGAAAAACGTACTTTCGGAAGCAGCTCCTCGATAACCGAGCGCTCGGCGGCCTGTGTGCCGCTGCACATGACATTCGCGGCTCCGGTCGCAGTCGAGAGACGGACAGCGTCCTCCTCGCTCATATCCTGCGACTCGGCATACGCCAGCGCGGCCACCACGCTGTCACCCGCACCGACCGTACTGCCGACCGGAACCTTGAGTCCCTCAGCATAAATCGTGCTGCCCTTGCGCAGATACAGCGCGCCGCGTCCGCCCAGCGAGATAACCACCCGTTCGATGCCGCTCTCCAGCAGCTTTTGGCCCTCTGCAGTCAACTCTTCGATGGTTTCGAGTTTTTTGCCCGCCAGACGCGACAGCTCATCATCATTCGGCTTGATGAGGTACGGCGCGGCCTTTAAGCCTTCTGCCAGTAAAGCGCCGTCCGCATCGAGGAACACCCGCGCACCTGCTTTTTTGCATGCGCTCGTCCACACGCGGTAGGTGTCCTGCGGTGCGCCCTTCGGCAGACTGCCCGCCAGCACCACGATGTCGCCTGCGTGCACCTCAGCCAGAAGGTCGTTCAGCAGCGCATCTAAATCTGCATCCGTGACGGTCAGACCCGGCTCATTGATGTCGGTATTCGTGTGGCCGACCCGGTCAATGATTTTGATATTCGTGCGGGTCTGCCCCTCAACGAACCGGAACTGCGTGGTGAAATTCTCGTTTTCGAGCAGCTTTTCGAGCGTTCTGCCGCTCTCACCACCCAGAATGCCGACTGCGCGGCTGTCTCCGCCGAGTTTGGCAATCACCTTGCTCACGTTGATGCCCTTGCCGCCGGGATCCGTGCGCATTTCCGTGATGCGGTTGACCGTGTCAAGCGCCATACCCGGAATTTCTACCGTTTTATCCAATGCGGGGTTGAGTGTTACCGTATAGATCATGGAATGACCCCTTTCAGATATTTGAAACTGTTGAAACGAAAGCTATAATTATAATACCAACAGTTTGCGCAAGCGTCAATCTGTTATTTCAACAAATAATCGCTTTCGTTTTTGTGATGATTCACAAGAGCGCATTCTCTCTGTAAATTCTGTTCTGCGCGCAAAAGGAGCGGCAATGCAGAATATTTTCCGCATTACCGCTCCCTTTTATGCTTAATTTCCGTGTTCTGAGAACAGACGATCCAGCTTTTCTTCCAACAGCTGCACGGCTGCGTCGCGCTGACCGGTCCGCAGGCGCTCGATCAGCTCAGGCTCCTCGATCAGCTGTGCGCTCACCATGCGCATGACCTCCACCGGAATCGGATCATCGGTATCTGGCGCAAGCAGCACAAATGCCCCCATAATCATCTTTCCGGCCTCGTAGACCGGCGGCTGTGCCTGTAAATAGCCGAATCGGCAGTCCGATACCGCCTTTGTCCTGCAATGCAGCAGCAGCGCGAACAGCGGCTTGATATAGGTATCGCCCATGGCTTCCCGTCGGCGCAGCTGCTGCGCCACCAGACGCGATGCGTCCTCATTCGGGCAGAACAGACGGCTTGCCGCGTCAATCAGGCCCTGCCGCGAGACTGGTTTGCACACAGTCCGGATGCATAAATGGTCGAGCATCTGCACCATCGAGCGCGTGAGGCGATAGGTGTAGCGCAGGCCGCCTTCGGCCGTCGAGGCGGCAGACGGCTCTGCCGGTGTGCCGGTCCGCACGGTGCCGTTCAGTCGCTGCACCGCATCCCGCAGAAGGGCGCGGTCCGGCTCGAGCAACGCGGGATTGACCGTAATCGACGGATACGCCAGCTCGAGCGGCACGGTTGCAATCACAAGGTCGATACCGCGGCTGTGCAGCTGCTCCGGATCGAGTTCGCGCACCGAGCAGCAGCCGTCCACCTTGAGGGTCGGGAATTCGCCCTCGATACGCGAAGCCAGAAATCGACTCGAGCTCATACCCAGCGGGCACGCAACCACCACGCGGGCGGCCTGCCGCAGTGCGCCGTTCTGCTCGAGCACCGCGCCAAAGTGCATGGCAAGATATGCCGCTTCGCTGTCCGGAATGTGCGGCAACGCCATTTCCCGCTCGACCGTGTCGCATGCGGCGCGTGTTGCCGCCCACAACTGCGGATATTCACGCTGAATCGTGTCCAGCTGCGGATTATCCATGTGAATCTGCTCACGCACGCGCAGCAGCATCGGCCGCAAATGTGTAAACAGGTTGTCTCTCAGCGATGCATAGCCCGAGAAATCCACGCGCATCGCGCGTTCTACCTCGCTGATCAGCCGTCCGGTCAGATGGCGCAGGTACATCTCGCCGGCTCCCCATTTTTCGCCATCGTCACCGGTGATATACGCTGCCAGATACTGCTCTAAATACTGCACTTCCTCGGTCGGCAGCGTCAGGCCGAACGCCTGTCCCAAAGCTGCCCCTAACCGCTGTGCGGCGTTTTCCGGCGGATGAACTGCGGCAGACGAGCCGCCCTGTTCGCGCAGCTGCTGCACCGTCAGCGTGCAGTGGATGGCAAGCGTCAGAAAACCCGCATCCGGCAGCCGGAGCTTCTCCTTCTGCTCGAACTGCTGCAGCACCTGCCATACCCGCTCGGCGATTTTCGTATTCAGCAGCGCGGCAAATGCGCCGCCTGCAGCAAAATTGCCGCGCAGCACCGCCTGCAGCTCTTCTTCAGTCAGGCTGCTCTGCAGCAGCGCGGCAGCGGCGCGGCGGCAGGACAGCTTTTCGCCCTTGAGCCATACGCCCACACCGGGTCGGCGGTGCAGCGTCACCGCATACGAGGATACCCACTGCCCGATTTCGTCCAGATCGGCGGCCAGTGTGCTCTCGGAGACGAGCAGCTCCCGCGCCAGTGCTGCGGTTTTCATCGGCTCACGCGCCTGCAGCAGCATACCAAGCAGCTTTTGCCGCCGCTGACGGCGCGGCAGCTCCGCGTAGACTGTGCTGCCGTTCAGCAGCGCGCGCATTTGCTCCCGGCGTGCGGGCGGCTCGTCCAGCAGCAGTCCCTGTCCCGGACTGCGTACAAAGCGATAGCCTGCCGCGGCAATCCATTGCTCCACACTCGGCAGCTCACGCAGCACCGTGCGGCGGCTCACGCCGATGCTCTCCGCGAGCATCGCCGCCGTCACCCAGCCCTGCGGCAGCGTCAGCAGACGGTCGATTAACTTTTGCCCGTTCGCAGTCAGCGAAGGCAGGGTTTCAGACATCGGGATGGCTCCTTTCTATAAAATCCAACAGGTTTAGAATGGAAAATGAATGTCACTGTCAGCATAGTGCATTCATTTGTAAATTCATTTGCAATCGTGTATACGTTAATTCTCCCTTTTCCATTCTCAATTACTTATCTCTATGATACCACATTCTAAAATGACAGCACAAGTGACACTGTTCCGTATCCTGCGTTTTTTGTCACCATCTTCCGGTGACACAACTCCGACAACCCGCTCTGCTGTCACCTCTGTTCTGTGCAGACTGCACAAGCAACCATCCTTTCTTCTGCGCGTTTTCGACAGTCTTACGACATTTGTCACCATTCGCCGGTGACATCAGTCACTATAGTTTCCCTTGTCAGACCCGGATTCCGCCTGTACAATATAATCAAACGAAACGAAAGCGACTCCCCGAATCCCGCAAGTCATGCGGCAACACAGATAAGGAGTTGAAACACTATGAAAAACGCAATTTCCCGTTTTGGCAAGTTTTTGAGCGGCATGGTCATGCCGAACATCGGTGCATTTATTGCATGGGGCTTCCTCACAGCGCTGTTCATCGAAAAGGGCTGGTTCCCGAACGAACGGCTCAGCTCGATGGTCTCACCGATGCTGAGCTACCTGCTGCCCATTCTCATCGCCGGTCAGGGCGGCTATATGGTCGCAAAGGAACGCGGCCGCGTCATTGCCTGCATCGCCGTTATCGGCTGCATCTGCGGCTCGGACTACACCATGCTGATGGGTGCGATGGTGATGGGCCCGCTGGCAGGCTGGGTCATCAAGCAGTTTGACAACCGCGTGGAGGAGCACATTCCCGCCGGTTTTGAAATGCTGGTCCACAATTTCTCCATCGGCATCCTCGGCATGCTGCTGGCGATCCTCGGCTACTATGTTATCGGCCCGTTTATGACCGCCATTCTCACCGTACTTACCGCAGGCGTTGATTTTCTGGTCAGCCACAGCCTGCTGCCGCTGGTTTCCATCTTTATTGAACCGGCAAAGGTGCTGTTCCTGAACAACGCCATCAACCACGGTATTTTCAACCCAATTGGCGTCAGCCAGGCTGCAGAGGCCGGCCGCTCCATCATGTACATGCTCGAGACCAATCCCGGTCCCGGTCTGGGCGTTCTGCTGGCGTACTGCCTGTTCTGCAAGGACAAGACCACACGTCAGTCCGCTCCCGGCGCGGTTGTCATTCACCTGCTCGGCGGTATCCACGAGATCTACTTCCCGTACATTCTGATGAATCCGATCATCATTCTGGCTCCGATCGCGGGCAACTTCTGCGCGATCCTGTTCTACACCATGACCGGTGCCGGTCTGTCCGGCCCGGCATCCCCCGGTTCGATCATTGCCTACATGGCGATGGCGCCGCGTGACTCCGTTCTGACGGTATTTATCGGCGTTGTCCTTGCAGCTGCCGTATCGTTTGTACTCTCGTCTGTCATTCTCAAAGCAACTTCCGGCAATGCGCAGAACCTCAGCGAAGCGCAGGCCAAAATGCAGGATATGAAGGCGCAGGCCAAGGGTGAAGCACCCGCAGCCATCAAATCCGCACCGATAAACGCCGGTGACGTGCACAAGATCGTATTTTCGTGCGACGCAGGCATGGGTTCGAGCGCGATGGGCGCGACCAAGTTCCACAACCGCATCAAGGCCGAGCGTCCGGAGCTGATCGTCACCAACTCCAGTGTAGATAACGTACCTGCTGACGCAGATATCGTTGTCTGCCAGCGTGTTCTCGCCGAGCGTGCCCGCAGGAGTGCACCGCAGGCACAGATTATCACGATTGGCAACTTCCTTGCGGACCCGAATCTGGACACCCTGTACCAGACGCTGACCGCTGCACCTGCCGCGAAAGCCGCGGCTCCCGAAACCACTGACGAACCTGCCGCGCAGGATCAGGGCCTTGTAATCCAGGCCGAGGACATTCAGCTTGGCTTACCCTCTGTTGATAAGGAAACCGCGATCCGCGCCGCAGGTGCGCTGCTTGCCAAACGCGGCTATGTCGATGCCGACTACGCCGATGCAATGGTCGAGCGCGAAAAGCTCGTTACCACCTACATGGGCATGGGCGTTGCCATCCCGCACGGCACGAGCGAAAAGAAATCCACTGTCAAAAAGTCCGGCGTTGTCATGCTGCAGTACCCCGACGGCGTAGACTTCGGTGACGAGAAAGCATACCTCATTTTCGGCATTGCCGGTGTCGGCGATGCACACCTTGACCTGCTCGCCCATGTCTGCGAGGTGCTCGAGGACGAGGAGGCGCTTGAAATGATGAAGAAAACCCCGGATATCAAGTTTGTACTGACCCACCTGCAGTAAAAGGAGAGATTTTCATGAAACAGTTTACCATCACCATTCAGGATAAGGAAGGCCTGCACGCCCGTCCGGCCGGTCTGCTGAGCAAGGCCGCCAAGGGCTTCCAGTGCGCGGTAACGCTCACCAAGGGCGAAAAGACCGCTGACCTCAAGAAGATTTTCGCAGTAATGGGTCTGGCCGTCAAGGGCGGCGACAGCATCACTGTTGCCTGCGACGGCGCAGACGAGGAAGCTGCAGCGGCTGCGCTTGAGAAGATGTTCGCTGAGATCAAGTAACTGAATTTCGACACAATCAAACCTGAAAAACCAGGAGAGGAATAACCTCTCCTGGTTTTTCCTGTTCCGAACGCAAAGGGTCTCCCGCCGAATGGCGGGAGACCCTTTCTCATTTTACCGGCTTATTTACCGGTCTTTTCACACAGATTCTGCATGATAACAGCTACCTGTGCACGGGTGGCCGTGCCCTGCGGGTCAAAACGGTTGCCCGATTTGCCGCTCAGCAGACCAGCCTTCTGCATTCTGGTTACAGCGTCCTTCGCGTAAGCGCGGATGCTTGCGCTGTCGGCAAATGCGGCTGCACTGCCGGTTTCCTCTACCTTAGTGCCGGTGGCGGTCAGATAATTATCCATGATAACCGCAGCCTGCTCACGGGTGATGAGCGCATTCGGATTGAAATGCGAAGCGTCCACGCCGGAAACGATCTTGTTGGCTGCTGCCCAGTTGACGTATGCGTTGTAGTACATTTTGCTGTCTACATCGGCAAACTGGCTCTGGGTGTTGTACGCGGAGACGTCTGCGCCTGCCATACGGCCAAGCACGGTGACAAACATGCCGCGGGTCATGCCCTCGTTCGGGGAGAAGGTGGTTGCGGTCGTGCCGTTGAACAGCGCCTTATCGGTCACATATTCGATGGCATCCTTTGCCCAGTGGCCCGCGATGTCGGTGAAGGTGCTTACCGTACCCTCAACAACCTTGACATTCTTGCCCACGGTGCCGTAGTTGTCGTAATCCACAGAGTAATCGTTGAATACATCATCGGATTCGTAGCCTACTGCATCGGTGAAGGTGCCCTCGTTCCAGTCTGCCAGTGTTGCCCAGATATTGGTATTGCCAGCCTTGATGGAATACGAGTTGATAACCGGAATATCGGTGGACTTCTCTGCAACAGAGGAGTTCAGTACGGTAGTAACGCGAACATACTTTGCACTGCCCAGTGCGGAAATATCAACCGTATTCTTGCCGTTCTTCAGCTCTGCGGACTGGGAAGCCTTTACGGTCTTGCCGTCGTCCGAGGTCTCAACGGTTGCGGTTGCAGAAGCCGCGCCGGTGATTTCTGCGTTATAGGTAAACTGTGCTGCACTGCCGGTCATTGCGCGCCACTCGGTGGTGTGCGTGCCCTTGGTGACAATATTCTCCGGTGCGTAATCCAGCCATACGACCAGCTTGTCGCTTTCCGGACCCTTTGCAGTCGGATTTGCGTAAATCTGCTTGTTCTCCTCTGCGGTCAGCTTGGTGGTGTAGAAGCGGAGCTGGCCGATGTCGCCCGTCAGCATGGTGTGCGTCTTGCCGCGGCCGCGTTCCGTCAGCAAATGACGGTGGAATGCAAAGCCGGAGTACATGGACTTGCCTTCCCAGTTGCGGATCTCAGAATCAAAATTCGGTGCATCGGTGTGACCGCTTGCCTTGGTATCCTCGTAGCTGTCGCCGCCGGTTGCACGATCAAAGCCGCCGGTGTACTGTACCCACTTGCCGAGGGTAACGCCGCCGCCCATATTCTCGTCGTCGTTCCAGAAGTACTCGCCGTTATCGTTGTTAAAGCCAACGCCGTAGGTAACCATGCCGGTCTTGCGGACTGCCATGCGGAACAGGTAGTTGGTGCCGTAGCTGATGGAAGCGCCCTTCATCAGCAGCGGGTTGTGGTCCCACTCATCGCCCGTTGCCAGACGATCGATGTTTGCCCAAACCATGCCGGTAACGCCGTTGTCTACCACATAGTTCTTGTTATCCGGAATTTCCACATAATCATCCACGCCGTCCAGGGACAGACCCCAGCTGCCGTTGTACTTAACGAGCGTCGGATTGCCGCGGATGATACCGTCGTTGCCCTTGCCGGACTTATCCTTTACGATCGGGGTGCCCTGAATGGAACCGAGCACGGCAACGGTCTTCTCTGCCGAGTTGCCGACCTTGACGGTATAGCTGCCGCCTGCCGGTGCCTTGTAGGCAAACTCAACCGTGCGGGTCTCGCCTGCCTTGAGCGCAGTCTTCTGCGAGGTAACGGCTGCGCCGTTGATGTACAGCACTGCCTCTGCGGTGCCGTCCTCATTGCCGATGTTCTGCACATCCGCCTTGGCGTAGATGACATCGCTGGTCGGCTCGCTTACCGTGCCGCTGCCAAGCTGCAGACGCAGGTTGCTGTAGGTGTAGGTCGCCTTGCGGAAGGTAACATTGACAGTCTTGGTGTAGCTGTCCAGCTTGAGGGTATGCGTGCCGAGTGCGGAAAGCGTCAGCGGTGCGCTCAGCGTTACGGACTCGCCGGGATTCAGACCGACAACGCGCTCCTTGCCGCTCTTGCCGAACTCATACAGCCAGCGGTCGGTGCCGTTGTCCTTGACACACATGGAGGCAGTCGCCAGACCCTTGCCGACATTGGTCACCTTGGCGGATACCGTGACAGTGCCGTTAGACTGAACGGTGTCCGGGGTGATGGAAATATCGCTGTACGCCAGCTTGGCGCCGTCCTTGGACAGCGTAACCGTCTCAAATACCTTCTCGCCGTCGCCGCTCAGACCCAGATTCTTATAGGTCAGCAGACCGTCCTTGACGGTTACTTCAAGCATATCGCCCTTGCCGGTTGCAAGCAGGTTGGGATAGTTGTCATCCAGGCGCTGATCCGGCTTGCCGGTGTCGATCTTGCCGCCGCCGATGCGGGCATCGCCCTGGGTTACATACAGGGTATCCGCGCCGCGCTTCGGATCAGCAGAAGCATAGCGGGAATACAGATGGGTATGGCCGCTGAACATGATATTCACGTTGCCGTTCTCCACGATGGGGGGAACATACTTGCGGGTCAGGTCATCCTCGAACGGATGATGCATGGTAACAACGCGGAAGTCAGCCTTCTTGGCATTGTCGGTTGCAAGATCCGCCTTGAGCCAGTCGAGCGACTCGTTTACAACGGCCTTGGTTGCCGCATCCGCCTCGCCGCCGCCTGCAGTGGAGTTCAGCTCGAACAGGGACCACGGGTTGCTGTCCAGCATATCGAAATGCACCGGACCGCAGTCAAACGCTACGTTGCGTCCGGTCTCGTTGGACTTATACTGCTCCTTCTGCACCTTGGTGACATACTCATCAAAGTAGACACCGTAATCGTGGTTGCCGCTGTTGTAGATGACCGGCACATTGTGCAGAAACGAGCCGACATTCTGGAACCAGTACGGGAACTGATCCTTCTGAGAGCCGGTGCCCTCTACCATATCGCCGGTATGCAGGATAAAGTCCGGATCGAACTGTGCGATCATGTCGGAAACCTTGGTTGCCGTTTCAAAGCGATGGCTGTCGCTGACAACCACAAAGCGGATCTCATCCGAATTTTCGGGCAGCGTGCGGAAGTGACCCTCCACAGTCTGTCCGTCCTCGGTCTCAACCTTGTAGGTATAGGTCGTACCCGGAGTCAGATCGGTCAGGCGGGCACGATACATGTGCATGCTCTCACCCTTAAACTTTTCGCCCTCCTCTACCGGAACCTCGAGCGTTTTCTTGTCCGCATCGCTCGTACCGTAGGTAATGGTGGACTTCATCGGTTTATCCAGTTCCCAAACGACAACCATGCCGTTTGTTTTCGGGGTCATCAGGTACGGACCCGTCAGAAAGGAGCCGGTATCCGTCCTTCCGATTGCAGAAGCAGTGCTCGGCACCAGTGTTGCCAGCATCACGGCCGACAGCGCACCGCTGAGCAGCAGCCGCATACGCGAAGATTTTTTAGCCATTTACTTTCTCCTTTCTCTTCACGGTACGGCTGCTGCCATACCGCCGCGTCTATGTTAAACCTTTTAAGCCAAGGTTCGCGCTGTAAATATGCGTGTCGAAGTACGAAATCAGCCGCGTGCGGTTCTTGCCTGCCCACTCCAAATCGTAGGTGATGAGCTTGACCTCGTCCAGCGACGGCAGTCCATCTGCTGCACGGGCGGTGCTGTTTGCCGGAAGGCGACAGCTTTTGGCTTCGATGTAGCACTCCTGTCCGCGTGCCGAAGTCATCCAATCAAGAAAAGTACATGCATTTTCGCGTTCTCCTGCAGGTGCATTGCGCACAAGCGCGCACGCGCCGATCTCATAGCCAGTGCCGTCTGCCGGACTGCGCACCTCAATGGGATAGCCATCCAATACCGCACGGCGGCCATCGTGATAAAACACGATCGCAACAGCATAATCGCCGGTGCTAACCTGTTTAACCAGTTCTGTACTCGATGCAGTATAATATGCTCCGACATTCTGATCTAACTTTTTGAGATACTCCCACGCCTTGTCCTCGCCGCGCATCTGCACAAGCGTTGCCAGCGTAGTATACGAGGTACCCGAGCTTTTCGGAGTTGCCATCACAATCTGCCCTGCCAGTGCAGGCGACAGCAGATCGTCCCAGCAGGTCGGCATCGGCGTTTCCGTCCGTGCAAACCAGTCGGTGTTGCAGGCGAAGCACAGCGTGCCGATGTAAATCGGATTCCACACGCCCTGCTCATCCTGATAGGCTTCGGGCACATCGGTCAGCTCGGGACTTTGATACGCCTCCAGCAGACCGGCCTCTCGCAGCTGAATATAGTTATCCGCCGAGCCGCCCAGCAGCACAGAAGCCTGCGGGTTGTCCCGCTCCTGCTCGAGCCGCGCGGTCATTTCTCCGGCAGGAAGATAAATACAGTCCACGGTAATGCCGGTATCCTTGCGGAAGGCACTGCAGTACAGCAGCATTTCCGACTCCGGCAGCGGACTGTATACGGTAAGATGGTCATATTTCGGTGTTTCTGTCCCCTCCTCCATCGCATGATTGCGCTCCTGCGGTGAGGGATCGTTCTGCTGCTGACCCGTACAGCCGCAGAGCAGTCCGGTCAGCAGCAGAACAACAGGAAGAAAACATATTCTTTTCATAGCTTCCACCTCGATACAAAAGGCGGGGCAGTTTTTCTCTGCCCTTATATTATAACAGTTTAAGCGGCTTCGCTCTACCGTCCATCATCCGATAAAATTTTACCATTCAAGAAGGCCGTTCCTGAACGGTGAATTTCTTACGATATTATTTTACCCTTCTTCCGACCGGCTGCGGTACTCGCGCGGCGAAACGCCGACGTGCTTTTTGAACAGATAGCTGAAATAGTGCGAATCCTGATAACCGACGTCAAACGCAATATCGCTCATGCGGCTGCTGCCACAGGTCAGCAGATGCTTTGCCGCCTCGATGCGGACAGCGGTCAGATATTCGACAAAGGTCTGACCGGTCTCCTGCGAAAACACGGTGGAAAAATGGTTCGGACTGAACCCGACCTCTGCCGCCACCATGTGCAGCGAAATACCGCTGTCTGCATAATTTTCGCGGATAAACTCCTTTGCACGGCTGATCTCCGCACTGTATCGCACATTCTGATGGCGATAACACAGACGAGTCATGCGGCCGAGCACCTCAGCGGCACAGGCCTTTGTGCCCTCGAGCGTCGCCGCCTGACCGAGCACCGCCTGCGGATCCTCCGGAGGCGGAATGCTGCCTGCCTGCACCTCATCAGCCAGCTGAGAGGCCGTGACGAGCAGGTTCATCAGCAGATAATATCGGTACAGCACGCTCTGTACGTCCTGCGCCGCAGAGCCGCCGAAGTAGCCCTCGACAATACGCGGCACGTCCTCGGGGGCGGCATGCCGCAGCTTGTCCGCCAGCGAGCCGCCCGCCGAGAAATCGAACTCGTGCTGCACACCGGCAAAGTCCGTGCTGCCGAATACGCCGTCCTCCGCACATGCGGAGGCCTGCAGCAGTGTATCCTTCGCTGTGCGGTAGCTTTCCGGCAGGGCGCTGACACGGGAGACCGGTGCGCCGATCGCGCACAGCGCGTTCCAGCCCAGCACCTGACAAAGCTCGTGCCGCAGGTTCTGACAGAACTCGTACGCGGTTTCGCGCACAGCTTCCTCGGTCTCTCCGCGCAGCAGGAGCATCAGCCGGCGGCTGCCGCGGAAAAAGGAGCAGACCTCGCTTTCCTCACCGCACAGACGCTCGGTCAGCGCGCGCACCTGCTCCTGCACGGCATTTTCCGGCAGACGCACGATGCACACAAGATACTGCTTCGCCGTCAGCAGCAGCCCCCAGCGTTCTCCCTGTACAGCCGCCTCCGCAGTCGGCACGCTGCCCGAGAGCAGGTCGTTGAGAAAATGCTCACGCAGCACGTCCTCCTCGTGTTCGCTGCGGCTGTTTGCACCTTCCGAGCGAAGCTGCTGCTGCTCCTGCTCAATCTGCTCGGCAACCTGTCCAAGCGTTTCAAGCAGCTGCGCCGAGCTGACCGGCTTGAGCAGATACGCGTCCGCGTGCAGCGAAACCGCCTTCTGTGCATACTCAAATTCATCGTGTCCGCTGAGGAACACAATACGCAGCCACGGCATGGTGCGCCGCACAACCTTTGCCAGCTCCAGACCATCCATAAACGGCATGCGGATGTCCGTAATGAGCACATCCGGCTTCATTTCCATCAGCATAGGCAGTGCCATTTCGCCGTCCGGCGCTTCACCTGCAAACAAAAAGCGTTCCTGCTCCTTTTCAATGCAGTTGCGGATGCCATCCCGGATGATCTCCTCATCATCCGCAATAAATACACGCATCATAGCGTTTTCCCCTCCTGTTCGTCCGGTACGGTGAAGCTGATGCGTGTGCCGTGCCGGTATTCACTCTCGATCGTCAGTCCGCAGCCGTAATACAGCCGCAGACGCTGTTCCACATTGCGCAGACCGTAGCCGCCCTTGCCGTCCGGGTCAAGCGGTGCGCCGTTCTGCAGCGAGGCCCGTACCTCGGCAAGACGCTCGGGTGTCATGCCCATGCCGTTGTCCTCCACGGCGAAGTACATACCGCCTGCCTGCCTGCGGCCGGTTACGGTAATCTGTCCTCTGCCGCGCCTGCGCTTAATGCCGTGATAAATCGCGTTTTCAACCAGCGGCTGCAGCACGATTTTCAGCATATACCGCTCGTGCAGCGCGGGATCAATATCAATCGTATACCGCATGATGCTGCCGTACCGCACCGACTGAATCTGCAAATAGTTTGCAACGTGCTGTTCCTCGCGCTCGACCGTTATGTAATCCGCGCCGCGGCTGAGCGAGATGCGCAGAAAGCCGGTGAACGCCATCGTCATCTCGACGACCTCGCTGTTGCGGCCCTCTTCGGCCAGCCAGACGATGGTTTCCAGCGTATTGTACATGAAATGCGGCGTGATCTGCGCCTGCAGCGCCCGCAGTTCAGCTTTTTTGATGGTCTTTTCCTGCTCGACCCGCTCATGAATGAGCGCACCCAGCTGCTCCGCCATTGTATTGAGATCGCGTGTCAGCAGATGCAGCTCGTCGATCTCGGTCGGCGGGACGCGCTCGGTCAGCTCACCAGCGGCAATGCGGTTGGCAAACTGCTCCAGCTGCCGCAAAGACGCGCCGATCGCACCTTCCAGATTGTCAGATGCCCGAATAGTCAGCCAGATCATCACGCCGACCAGCGCAATGAGTGCAAGCGCTGCCGCACCCAGTCCGTGCTGAATGCGGGCGTTGAAACGGCCCATGCGGGCGATCTCATTCTCGATATAGCGGTCAAGCATGCTGCCCGCCAGATGGCCGACGCTGTGAATCTCGCGGTACAGCGATTCGTTGCGGCTGACTGCGGCACCGGCGTCCATCTGCGTTTCCAGCTGATCAACGTAGCTGTCGATCGTGCGGATGGCGCGCAGCGCCGCGTTGAGGTACTGTGCCTCGTCCTCTCCGGCACTGTCCAGCATATCGTTCAGTTCCCACAGAGCACTGTCGATCAGCATCCGCTGCCGTCCATCCTCGAAGGAAATACGACCGGAAACCACGTTCCACACCTCATCCGGCAGGTCCTGCACCAGCACAGTGCGCACCTCGGAGGCACGGGTCGTCAATGCAATATCCGCGCCATAGCGCTGTGTCAGCACAACCAGCAGACCTGCCAGCACGCACACCGGTAAAATCATGCAGACTACACTGCGCAGCAGCGACCGCCGCAGCAAGCCGTGCAGGCTGTGATGGGATTTACGCATCGGCTGTTCCCTCCTCCGTCAGCACGGCGGTGTCCGCCAGAGCGATATAGGGCTTCCACGGTGCCTTCGCAATCTGCTGGGCTGCGTCTGCGGTCAGCTCGGCCAGCTGGGTGTCATCCAGCGCACCGATTACGGCAACCTCCCCTTTTTTCTGCAGCGCGCGCAGCTCCGCACCGCCGCCAAACGCACAAATCAGCACATCCTTGCCCGGTTTGCGGCCGTGGCTGTGCAGATAATCCACCGCACCGAGCGCCATCGCGTCATTCTGAGCGAAAATGTAGCCGATTTCGTCCAGATGGTCCTCCATCTCCTCCAGTATTTCGCAGCCGCGCGAGCGCATGCCGTCGCCGCACAGGCTGTAGGTTACGGTCAACCCGTGTTCCTCCAGAGACGCGCGGCAGCCGCGTGCAATCTCTCTTGCGTCCGAAGCATTTACCGTGCCGTAAAGCTCCAGTACACCGTCCCGCGGCATGCGCTGCTGCAGAAGCGCATCCGCCGCCTGCTCGGCGAGCAACGCATAATCAAATCCTATATGCTGCAGCGGCACATCATCTACGCCGCGTATCGCGCGGTCTATCGACAGCAGCGGCACGGAGGCGGATTTTGCTTCGCGCAGCACGTTGTCCCAGCCGCTTTCCACCAGCGGCGTAAATGCGATTGCGTCCACCTGATACACGATCAGCGCACGCACGGCTTCAATCTGTGCCTCCTGCGTGCGCTCGACCGGCATTTCCAGCACTTTGAAGCCATGTTCCTCCGCCGCATGTACAAGCGCTTCGGACTGCGCTTCTCGCCGGTCATCCTCTGCCGCCGTGGTGACAATGCCAAGCACCGGCACATGGGCATTCTCTTTTTCCGGCTGTGCCAATCCCTGCAGCAGCCGCAACAGCACAACTGTGCAGAGCAGCAGCAATGCCGCCCCTTTCCATCGCTTCATGGTTTTCTCTCCGTTTCTTGTTCTCTCCTGAATGATTTAATCATATCACACTTTGGAGGAATCAGCCAAATGTATTTAACCATAGTATAAAAACTATCCAAATAAGCGCCCATGATATTGTGCATATTCCCTCACTTAGGCAGAGAAATATCTTCCGGCGCAGTCGGATCTACTTGCATTGGCTGTTGATATGCGGTATAACATGACTACACAAGGAAAGACAAAAGGAGCGCAGATGTTTGCAATCTGCGCTCCTTTTGCACCTGTATTACCGTTCTTCTTTTTCTGTCGGAATCTCCGTCTGCTCGGCTTCACGCGTCTTCCTACGCCGACGGCGCAGGACCGCAACAGTGCCGCCTCCGGCAGCAGCCAGCAGGATCACCGGCCAGAACATCACCGCACCGACGATGAGCGCTCGAACCGCGTCAACCAGACCGCGTGTTCCGGTCTTAGCCGCCTGCGTGAGCTGTGCGCCAAAGCCGCTGCCCGCAGGCGTTGCGGTCAGCGTCTGCACCTCTTCCAGATCCACATAGAAGGTCGAAAATCCGACCAGATCATCGTAATGGCGCTTAGAGCCGGTCAGCGAGTCGATCTCGTATTCACAGTCGGCCAGCGCGTTCTCGAGCGAGATAATATCCTCCATCTTATCCGCCTGATCGAGCAGCGCCAGCAGCCGCTCGTGCTTGGTGGTCAGCGTTGCCAGACGGGTTTCGATATCGGTATACTGCTCGGTCACGTCCTCGCTCGAACGCGAGCTGTACACCACATGCACGCTGCTGCCGAGCTGCTCGTAAAACACCTCAAACTTCTCCTGCGGAATACGCAGGACATAGCTTGCATGCCGGCTGCCTGCATCGCCGGAAAGACTGCTCGATTCAAGATAGCCGCCTGCATCCGCTGCCATTTTCTCAATATCTGCAGAGGCTTTGTCGAAATCCTGCGTTTCGAGCGTCAGATTGGCGTTCAAAATCAGCTTGGCATTCTTTCTCACCGCAGAAAAGTCCGCACCGCTCTCAGCGGTATCTGCCGACGCGTCCTCGGTCCAGCCGTTCGCGTCATCCGGCATACTGCCGCTGTCACCGGCTGCCGCCGATGCCGAATTGCCGACGCCTGCTCCGCAGGCGGAAAGCAGCAGCAAAAGTGCAAGGAACAGGGGGAACAATCGTTTTTTCATAACGGACACCTCGTTTCTTGAGCGGTGCGGCGCACGGCCGCTGTATTTTCTCTTATTACTTGATTAGACGAGATGCCGTGCGATTTGGTTCCCTCTGTTCTGTATATCAATCAAACAATTTTTAATACCGCATTCTATTGAAATCGCGGTCGATTTTGCGTCTTTCTCTTGCAACCCTGTCGTTCTTCACCTATAATAAAATATAATAAACAAATAAATATTCAGCAAACCAGGCGAAAGCCTGCGGCGCAAAGCTAAGAAGCCGCTTTCGCAATGACTGCGAAGCCAGCTTCACAGGGCCTGTAAAATGGCAGCCAGCTGCCTCGTTTGAGATGCACAGATGCATTACCGATGCAGCAGTGCATCTTTTTCCTTTTACAGAGAAAAGCCGGACGCATTCCGGCTTACGGAGGGGCATATGAACAGAATTACAACCAGACTGAAACGGTACGGCTGTCTGCTGCTGTGCCTCTGCCTGCTTATGCCGCTGCTGCAGGACACAGCCGCCGCTGTGCAGGATTCCTCTGTCGTGCGAGTTGCATGGTATCCGGATTCCGCCTACAACATCACCTGCGAGAACGGCGAACGCAGCGGCTACGGCTACGAATATCAGCAGTCCGTCGCCGCATATACTGGCTGGACCTATCATTACATCGAAGCAAACTGGCCGGATTCGCTGAACATGCTGCAAAAGGGCGAAATCGACCTGATGGCCGGCGTATCCTATGCCGAGGGCCGTGCCCAGACCATGCTGTTTTCCGATCTGCCGATGGGCGAGGAAAAATATTACCTATATGCAAATCTTGCCGCTGCCGATATTTCCGTATCTGATTTGACCACCCTGAACGGCAAGCGCATCGGCATGCTGCCCGAAAGTATCCCGACCACGCAGTTCTGCGAATGGGAGACACGCCACGGTCTGCATACCGAGCATGTGACCATCACCAGCGGCGAGGACGCAGCCGCCAAGATCGCCAGCCGCGAAATCGACGGTTTTATCTCGGTCGAGAGCCCCCAGTGGCAGGAATACAGCCTGTCTGCGATCACCTCGTTCGGCAGCTCGGATGTTTACTTCGTGATCAGCAAAAGCCGTCCCGATCTCAAGGAAGCGCTCGATAATGCCATGCGCCGTATTGCACACGACAAGCCGTTCTATCAGGATGATCTGTATCAGCGCTATCTGTCTGCCCAGTCGGTCGAGCTCCTCTCGACCGAGGAGCGGGACTGGCTCCGGCAGCATGGCGCCATCCGCATCGGTTTTCTGAATCATGACACCGGCATCAGCACCTTTGATATCCAAACCGGTGATGTTACCGGTGTTCTCACGGATTATGTCGTATATGCGACGAATTGTCTTGGGGATAACGCCTTGCATTTCGACCTGCACGGCTTTGACACGCAGCTTGAGCAGCTGCAGGCACTGCAGAACGGTGAGATCGACCTGATTTTCCACACCAGCCAGAACCCGAGTGCCGCCGAAGAGAACGGTCTTGCACTGTCGAACACCGTCTTGAGCTTCAGTCAGGCGGCGCTTACCACGAAGAACCATTTTAATGAGCTTGAGCCAAACACCGCTGCCATCCCCGGAAACGATTTTTCGCTCAAGCAGTACCTCGCCTATCATTACCCCAAGTGGACGATCCTCGAATACCCTTCGGCGAATGACGCGATCAAAGCCATGCGGACCGGCAGTGCGGACTGCTATGTAACGCGTGCCGGTCAGCTGCCGCGCTATATGAAGGACAAAACGCTGTACCGCGTGTTCCTCACACAGCCGAGCAAGACCTCGTTCGCCGTACGGCAGGGCGATACGGCTTTGCTGTCCATCCTGAACAAAACGCTCAAAACCATGCCTTCTTCTCTGCTGACCGGTGCACTCGCCATGTACGACAGTGCGCCCGAAAAGGTCACCGCTGCAGACTTTGTCAAGGACAATCTGACCACTGCCTCTGCTGTGTTCATCCTGCTCTCTCTGCTGCTGTTCGGTCTGTTCCGCAAGGCCCGGCAGTCCGCCAAACAGGCGCAGGAGCTGAACCTCAAGCTGCAGCAGAGCCAGACAGAGCTGCAGGAGGCGCTCACGCAGGCCAAGGCTGCCAACGCCGCCAAAACAACGTTCCTGAACAACATGTCGCACGATATCCGCACACCCATCAACGGCATCATCGGCATGCTGACTATCATTCGCAAAAATAAGGACGACCACGCGCGCGTGCGCGACTGTCTGCATAAAATCGAGCTGTCCTCTCAGCTGCTGCTGTCTCTGGTGAACGATGTTCTGGATATGGCTCAGCTGGAAAACGGCACCGTCGTTCTGCGGCGCGAATCCATGAATCTGGATGAAGTCTGCGGCAGCATTACCAATTCGGTGCTGTTTCAGGCGGAAGCCGCCGGTCTGACCGTCACCGGTGAGCATGACGATTTTTCCGGTATTTACGTCCGCAGCAGTGCGCTGCATCTGAAAAAAATCCTGATGAATCTGTTCACCAACTGCGTGAAATACAACAAGCCCGGCGGGTCCATCCACATGCAGATGCACATGCTCGAACTAACGGATGCGAAGATCACCTGCCAATTCATCATCGAGGACACCGGTCTGGGCATGTCCGAAGATTTCATCCAAAACCATCTGTTCAAGCCGTTTGAGCAGGCAGACGAGTCCTCTCGCTCAAGCTATATGGGCACCGGACTCGGCATGTCTATCGTGCAGCAGCTCGTCGAGCAAATGGGCGGCACCATTTCGGTGGAGAGCAAACTCGGCGAAGGCAGCCGTTTTACCGTCGTACTGCCGTTTGAACTCGACCGTGACGCGACCGCAGCAGCAGCTTCGACGCAGACATCGTCAGATATTTCCGGCGCGCGGCTGCTCGTTGCCGAGGATAATGAGCTCAACATGGAGATTGCAATCTTCCTGCTGCACGACAGCGGTGCACAGACTGTTCCGGTGCAGAACGGCAGGCAGGCGCTTGCAGCCTTCCGGGACTCCGAGCCAGGCGGCTTTGATGCCATTCTCATGGACGTGATGATGCCCGAGATGGACGGTCTGGAGGCTGCAAAAGCTATCCGGGCACTCGACCGGCCGGACGCGAAAGCCATTCCGATTATCGCCATGACAGCCAACGTCTTCAAGGAGGACCGCGAGAAGTGTCTCGCCGCAGGCATGAACGCACATCTGTCTAAGCCGCTTGACGCCGAGACGATGAAACGGACCATCTCCGAGCAGCTGCAAAAACGGAAGTAAACACAAAAAGCGGGAGAAACCCTGGTTTCTCCCGCTTTTACTCTGCAAATCTTACCCAATTTCCTCGTCGTGCTCCATGGCTCTGACAAGCGGCGCCACCATCTGCTTCTTGCGGCTGACGACACCGGGCAGGACGACCGAATGCTCGCCGCAGTCGGTCTTGAAAGCCGCACGAACCAACTGCTGCGCGCCCTTGCCGACGTAGAGCAGCTCTGTCTTTTCCTCGATGATGTTGGTCAGCATAGCGAACAGCATGGACAGACCGCTCGATGCCAGGCAGCTTTCCATGTACTCGAGCATTTTATCACGGATGCCGGACAGCTCGTTCTCACTGACACTCGTCACCTGCGAAATCGCAATCTTCTGATTCTGCGCCTGGAAATACTTGAAATCCATGTGGAGCAGCTCATCCATCGAGCGATCGAGCAGACGCGAGCTGGAACGGAACATTTCTGTTGCATACTGCTTGATGTCCAGACCGGCGATTTTCGCCAGCTCTTCTGCAGCCATGCGATCAAGCGGCGTACACGTCGGCGAGCGGAACATCAGCGTGTCCGACAGGATTGCCGAGCACAGCAGACCCGCGATTTTCGGCTCGATCTCCACGTTGTGCTCATGGTACATCTGCGTGATGATGGTCGCGGTGCAGCCGAGCGGCTGATTGCGGAAGTAGATCGGTCCGCTGGTCTCCACCGAGTCAATGCGGTGGTGGTCGATGATCTCAACAATATTGGTCGAACGAATGCCTTCGGCGGCCTGATCGCGCTCGTTGTGATCGACCAGAATGACCGACGGACGCTCCAGATCCAGCAGGTTACGCTGTGAGAACATACCGACGTATCGTCCCTGTTCATCCATCAGCGGGTAATAGCGGATACGCTTTTTGGAAACCGTGCGCTTTACATCCTCAACCGTTTCCTCCGGTTCAAAGGTGATAAGACCCTTTTTCCGCATCACATGCCGCACCGGAACCGCCTGACCGATAACCTTGACACAGGTGTAGGTATCATACGGGGTGGCGATGATGGAAACGCCGTTCTCCGAGGCCAGCTTTCGGATGGTGCGCGAAACCTTGGAGCCGAGGCCGATGACTATGCAGCCGGCGCTCATCTCAATGGCGCACAGCTGGCTTTCATAGCGGTTGCCGAGAATAACCATATCATTTTTGCCGATGTAGTCCTCGAGTACGTCCGGATTAGCCGCCGCAACAACCACACTGCCCTGCTCAAACCGCTGGTCAATGTCGCCAACCTCGAGCGTGCCGTCAAGCACATCGACCAGATTCCGATAGCTGGTCTTGGCCTCCGCCAGCGCATTGGCGTCCTGATCCTCGATGTAGAAGCGCGCGATATCGCCCAGCGTCAGCAGACCCTTCAGGCGGCGATCCTCATCGACAACGGCCAGCGTCTGAATATCATTTTCGTTCATGTAATCCCATGCACGGTGCAACGACAGCTCCTCGCTGATGCCCGGCACCTCGCGGTACTGCACATCGCTCAGGCGCGGCTCAAACGACTTGATGTAGCGCGGCGGCTCCACGCCAAAGCGTTCGAGCACAAATTTGGTCTCCGCATTGACGTGACCCGCGCGGCAGGCTATGTATTCTCCGCCGGTCAGCCTGCGCTTGAGGTGCGCGTAGCAGATTGCAGAGCAAATGGAATCCGTATCCGGATTGCGGTGTCCGATAACAAAAACTGGGTTCATGCACTGATGCTCCTTTATATGATAAGGGATGGCTCCCCTTCGGAATCCGTTTGATGGAATGAAACCTTGTGGTTTGATTGTATCATTTAACCGGGGAAATCGCAAGGTATGGAAGAGGAATCCGACTCAAAACCATCTGCGGCCGCACTGCGTAGGCGATGGAGCTGACAGCACGGATTCCGCCGCTGCACCGAAAATCCTGCCAAAGTCCGCTTCTCCGTCTGCTCACCTACCTTTTGAAAAACCGAAAATCGCAGCAGTCACCGCCGCAGCCCAGCGTTTTTGTGCACGAAAAGCCGAGCTTGTGCAGTCCGCCGTAGGTCACGTCATCCACGTCGCAAAACAGCGGACACAGCTCCGGACAGCCGTTTTCCTGGCACGCCGTGTGCCAGAGACACTTGGTAATCGACGCGGAAAAGTGCGTTTTGTCGTGTTCCTGTGTGCTCTCCCACAGGTCGGAGGTACGCATGATTTTGAGAAAACAATAGCTGTAAATCCGATAAAATCCCGGCACAGACTCCATTTTCGCCGTAAAAGCGTGTTTTTCTGCTGCCACCCAGTCCATCATGTACGTCCGCATGTGCGTAAAGGTTTCCTCCGCAGGCAGCTCTGTCTGCAGCACCTTGTACAGCGCAATGCGCGGCAAAATGGTCTGCACCAGTGTTTTCATCTGGTTTTTGGACCTGTTTGCTGCGGTTTTGATTAACCTATCCAGCATTTTTTCCTGTCGTGAAAACAGCGAGCCGCCCCTGCTTCCGCCGAAGGTCTGTATCAGAAATACCTTGATTTGCTTTTGCTGTTTGCTTTGCATAATTTCTTCATCTCTTTGCTTTTATGGGATTCCAGTATCAATCCATAGTTAGTTTGCCCTAACTATACCACACTGACTTCCAATATGCCACCCTGATACACAAAAATCCCTGCCGATAATCGACATAGTATTGCTTTTTCGGCATAGCCTGATCGAGCTTCACTTCCCATATCATTCCGTCAGATACTATGGCGCACATCAAAAACGGCTCTTTCCCGAAGGCAAGAACCGTTTCCCTTTGTCTTACATACCCAGAAACTGTACATACTCTGCGGCGGACATCAGCGGCGCATCCAGTTGTGTACGGGGCTCTGCTGTGACCTCGCCCTGTGCCGCAAACTCATAGCCGGCCTGCTCGGTCAGCAGCGGACTTTTGAGCGGGATCAGCCGGTCTGCAAAATTCTTAAGCAGCGCCGTCATGTTCCACGAGTACACTGGCGAGTCCAAACAGACCACATCCGCAGACTGATATGCGCGAAGCAGCTTCTCCATGTCATCGTGCTGCACGCACTGTCCGATGCTGTAATCGCCAAGATGGTACAGCTCGGTTTCCGCTCCGGCACGAGCCGCGCCCGCCAGAAAGACCCCGAGCATGCGTCCAGCGGCACTCTTTTCGCCCGCTGGACTGCCGTTGAATGCCGTAAATTTCATTGTTTTCTTTCCTCTTTCGTTTGCTGAAACCTATTGCAGCAAGCAAACGAGAGGGAAACAAGGAACGCTCCGTAGCGTCCAAAAAGCTCGCCGGTTTATCCCCTTCCCAAAATCGCATCCAGGTCCTGCTGCGGATTGGTGGTCGGGTGCAGATCGTAGGTCTCCACCAGTGTTTTGACCACGGTTTCCGACAGAAACGCCGGCAGCGTCGGTCCAAGGTAAATATTCTTCACGCCGAGCGCAAGCAGCGTCAGCAGGATGCACACCGCCTTCTGCTCGTACCACGAGAGCACGAGCGTGAGCGGCAGGTCGTTGACCGTGCAGCCGAACGCATCCGCCAGTGCAAGCGCAACCTTGATGGCGCTGTACGCATCGTTGCACTGGCCCATATCCAGAATGCGCGGCAGGCCGCCGATTTCGCCCAGATCGAGGTCATTGAAGCGGTATTTGCCGCACGCAAGCGTCAGAACCAGCGTATCCATCGGCGTGGATTTGACAAACTCGGTGTAGTAATTTCTGCCCGGATGCGCGCCGTCACAGCCGCCGACCAGAAAGATATGCCGCACCTTGCCGCTCTTGATGAGCGAGATGATCTCCTCCGCGTGAGCCAGCACCGCGCCGTGTGCAAAGCCCGTCATCAGCATATGCCCGCCGTTGATGCCGCTCATGCTGTGGTCGTGCTCGTACCCGCCGAGCGCGAGCGCCTGCTCGATGATGGGCGAAAAGTCCTTGCGGCCGCACGCATCCGCCTCGATATGGCGCAGACCCGCATAGCCCACCACCGAAGTCGTGTACACGCGGTCCTGATAGCTTGGGCGCTGCGGCATCAGACAGTTGGTGGTGAACAGCACAGGCGCGGGAATGTTCTCGAACTCCGTCTGCTGGCTCTGCCATGCCGTGCCGAAATTGCCCGCAAGGTGCGGATGTTTTTTCAGTCCCGGATAGCCGTGCGCGGGCAGCATTTCGCTGTGCGTGTAGATGTTGATGCCCTTTCCCGCCGTCTGCTCGAGCAGCTGCGCTAAGTCGCCCAGGTCGTGCCCGGAAACCACGATGAACGGGCCTTTTTTGATGTCGGTCGGCACTTTTGCGGGCTGCGGCGTGCCGAATGTGCCCGTATTGGCCTCATCGAGCAGCTCCATGCACCGGAAATTCACCTGCCCGAACTCGACGATCAGCGCCAGCCATTCCTCGACCGAATGCGGGCGATTGACCGCGCACAGGCCCTTGTAAAACCACGCGCTCACCTCGTCATCCGTGTAGCCAAGATTCATCGCGTGGTGTGCATAGGCGGCCATGCCTTTCATGCCGAACAGCAGCGTGGAACGCAGCGAAACCGTATCCGTGTCGCCCTTCCACAGCTCCACGACCGCACACGGTTTTCCGCCGAATTTCTCTCGTTCCGCGCGTACCCGCTCGGTGAATTCCGCAATCGCCTGATTGTCAAAATTGACATTGGTCAAGGTGATGAACAGGCCGTCCATCAGCAGCCGGTCGACGATTTGTGTGCGTTGACCGGCCGCAGCTGCCGCCTCGGCCAAGCGAATGAGTTCGTACACCAGCTCATCCTGCAGCGCTGCCGTATCCGGCTGCTTGCCGCAGACACCCACGCTCACGCAGCACTTGTTACCTGCGGTCTGCTGGCACTGAAAGCAAAACATATCTGACATGAAAACACACTCCTTTTACGAGTAGTGTTGCCAAATTTGTCAGAAGGTATGCGTTGTTTTTTGTTTCTTCAGCTGCTTCTGCGCCTCCAGATACATGGGTTCGGTATCGCACCGATCGTTGGTATCCTGCTCAGCGAGATTGCACTCGACGGCAAGGCATCTACTCTGTCCACCGAAGCGTTTCGGTGGGATTGGTTTGGGTAATCTTCCAAAATCATTCGTGCACCGGGACAATCACATTCCTGCATCGTCTACTGAGATAAAAAGGCTGACCGGATTTCCGGCCGGCTTTTTTTCTCCCCGTGCGCGATACTGTCCGCAAATTTTATCCATATTATTAAAACTGTGAAAAATGCCTTGCATATTCCACATAAAAAGTGCTATAATCATTGCGAAAAAATAAAAAAGGAGGCAAGTCCTATGGACAGTTGTGACAGACGAAATGTACATATGACGATGGATACAGACTATACTGCTGTTTCGAGTGTCCGTAAGCATCCTCTTTTGAAATAAGCGCTGAGCCTTGCTCCATCGTGATGAACAAGTCCACAACTGATGTTTGTGTCACTGTATCTGTTACGGTGGATTTTTTGTGCCCTTTTCCGGGCACAGAAGGAGGCTGATTATGAAAAAAGCAACATGGAAAAAAACATCTTTTGCCGAGAAAATCGTTGAGATCATCCGCACCTCCCCTTCGATCAATGAGATGCGGGAGCAGCTGCAGGATTATCACGACAACGATATCGCACAAAGCCTGCAATTCCTAAACCGCGCGGAACGCAATCTGCTGTACAGCGCGCTTGATGCGGAATGGCTGGCGGAAATCATCTCCTATCTGGATGATCCGGCGGAATACATTGATGAAATCGGCATTGACAAGCTGGCCGAAATTCTGAACGAAATGGATGCGGACGACGCGGTCGATCTGTGGGAGAACATCGACGAGAGCGTAAAAGTAAAGCTGCGCCCGATGATCGATGACGAAACCAAGTCAGCCATCCTGCTTATCAATTCCTATGACGACAGCGAAGTCGGCAGCCTGATCACGACCAACTACATCTGCATCAAGCAGAACCTGACCATTCGGCAGGCCATGCACGAGCTGGTAAAGCAGGCCGGTGAAAACGACAACATCGGAACGATTTATGTAGTCGATGATAAAAACCGCTTCTGCGGTGCAATCGACCTGAAGGATCTCATCGTTGCCCGAGAAAATGTGCCGCTGGATTCCATCATCAGCTACGCGTATCCGTATCTGCTTGACCACGAGAAAATTTCAGAGAGCATCGAGAAGATCAAAGATTATGCCGAAGACTCCCTGCCGGTGCTGAATAAGGATAGAAGGATCATCGGTATCATCACCGCACAGGACGTTGTCGAGGCCGTGGATGACGAGCTCGGCGAGGACTATGCAAAGCTCGCCGGTCTGTCCGCCGAGGAGGATCTCAACGAAACCACCAGGGAAAGCATGAAAAAGCGTCTGCCGTGGCTGATCATCCTGCTGTTCCTCGGCATGGGCGTTTCGACCGTTGTCGGTGCATTTGAAGGCGTTGTAGCCGTGCTGCCGGTCGTCATCTGCTTCCAGTCGCTGATTCTCGATATGGCCGGCAACGTCGGTACGCAGTCGCTGGCGGTTACGATTCGTGTGCTGATGGATGAAAAACTGAGTGCTAAGGACAAGCTGCACCTCACCTTCAAGGAAATGAAGGTCGGCACCTGCAACGGCGCGCTGCTCGGCATTATGGCGCTTGTCTTTCTCGGTGCATACATAGCGCTGTTCAAGGGCTATGCCATCGGACATGCGTTCCTGATCTCCGGCTGCGTTGGCATATCACTGCTTGTAGCGATCGTGATTTCCAGTCTGGTCGGTACGCTCGTGCCGATCCTGTTCCATAAAATCAAGGTAGACCCGGCAGTTGCGTCCGGTCCGCTGATTACGACGATCAACGATCTGGTTGCCGTTGTAACATATTACGGTCTGGCATGGATTCTGCTGATTCAGCTTTTGCATATTGTTTGAGTGAAAAAACACCCTCTATATCGAATGATATAGAGGGTGTTTGCTATCTGTTTTTGCTTTTAATCGTGCTTTCTGCGGATACCGAAGTACGCCAGTCCCATTGCGGACAGACCGCACAGAGCCGCCCACAGACCGCCGATATCGCCGGTTTTCGGAACGCTGGACGTCGGAGTCTTGCTGTCGGGAATGTTCACTGCCTTCGTTTTATCCGGCGTCTTGGTCTGTGTTTCCGACTTGGTCGTCGGAACCTTGCTGTCCGGGATGTTCTCCGTCGGCTTCAGCGGATCAAGCGGTGTAGGCTGATCCGGAATATCAACCGGAGGCTTCGGATCGGGATCGGGATCGGGAGTCGGTTTCGGGTCCGGCTTGTGGTGACCGCCGCCGCCACCGCCGCCGCCGGATTTCTTGCTGTTGGTGATGGTGAAGCCATCTGCCATACTGCCGGAAATCGAGGTATTAAAGCCGTCAACGGCCTCCTCTTCGACGGTATAGGTGTAAGCGCCGTCCAGATTTGCAAAGGTGTACGACCAGGTCTTGCCGTCCTTGTCGGTAGATCTTTCGCTCAGAAGCACCGTACCGATCGCGGTTCGCGTGCCATCCTTCGCAATGCGGATAAGGTTTACGGTAACAGCGGTCGGATACGCGCTTGCACCGCTCCAAACCTTGTGTACGGTGAGGGAAACCGGATTTTCCAAGGTGTCCTCACCCGGAATGATCACTTCGCCGTTTGTGCCGACACCGCCGCCGCGCTCTGCGGTATTGCCCATAATCTTGAGCGGTGCGGTTTCAGCCAGTGCCTTGCTCTCTGCGGAAACAACAGCCTTGAGACCGTAGCCCGTGAGCGCACCGGAAGCCGGCTCAACCGGAGCACCCGGGTTCGCTGCATCGTAGCGGTCGCCTCCGAAAGCACCGTAGTTTTGATCACCCGCGCCGATCGAGGTATCGCGGTACCAGGTTACCAGTCCGCCGCCGTACATCTTGCCGCTGAAGCTGGTGGAAAACGTCTCGTTCCACTTGAGCAGGAATGCCGCATCATCAGCAGATTTGCCTGCCGTGTTGCCAAATACAGCCGCATCCGTGCCAAGGCTTACCGTGCCCACCGGGCAGGACCAAATGCCGCCGCCCTGAATGGCTGCCTTGTTTGCGGTGATAAGCGCATTCTTAATCGTGATCGACCACGGTGCATGGCTGACGTAAACGCCGCCGCCCTGTCGATGCGCCGTATTGTTCACGATATTGCCGCCTTCGAGTACAACGCGGTCTCTGCCGGACCAGCTGTATACATCGCCGCAGCAGGAAACGCAGACCGAACCCGAACCCGCTCCGTCTGCCGACCCATATGCACAGGCGCTGGAGCAGATGGACCTGCCTGCTCTGCAGCAGGTCAACAGTGATGTCATCGGCTGGATTGCCATTCCGGGCACCGAGATTTCCTATCCGCTGGTGCAGGGCACGGACAACGACTATTATCTGACACATACCTGGAACCAAAACAGCAGCGCAGTCGGCGCGATTTTCATGGACTGCCGCTGCTCTGCCGATTTCAGCGGCTTTAACACCATCGTGTACGGTCACCGGATGAACAACGGCTCGATGTTTGCCGCGCTGAAGCACTACAAAAAGCAGGATTTCCTGCAGGCACATCCGCAGTTATATGTGACCGATGCAAGCGGAACCCATGCGTACAGAATCTATGCGGCCTATGAGGCAGCTCTTGACGGAACCGCGTATTACAGTGCGTTTTCCGACGAAACGATCAAAAAAGCCTTCATTGACGAAGGCGTTTCCCTGTCGGTGATCCGCACCGGCGCAGCACCGACCGTAAACGACCATATCCTCACGCTTTCCACCTGCACCGGCAACGGGCATGCAACCCGCTGGGTAGTGCAGGCGGTCATGGAATAAAACAACATCCCGCTTGCTGTGCTTCAACAAGTGGGATGTTGTTATATGCCCTTATTCTTCCTCGTCCGCCAGCTTTGCCACGCGGACAAATTCATCCATTTCGCGTGTGCGCCATTTTTCCTTGTGGCTGAAAATCTGGCGGTATAGCGAAATATAGCAGTCCTCGACCGACAAACGGATCAGCCTTCCCTCTTTTACGCTGTTCTCGACTGCGTACCACGGCAGAAAGGATACACCGCGGTCAATCTCAAGCATGCGAATGAGCAGCGAGGTATCACCGCACTCGAGCGACGGCGTAAGGATGGTCCGCCGCGCGGCAAGACGGCGGTTGAGTACACGGCGATAATTATCCTGCTCGGTAAGGAAAAAAGGCTGCGTGAGCAGTTCCTCAATCGTCAGCTCTTTTCCGCCCAGCTCCTCGCGCAGCGATGCAGACGCCACAAATACGATCTCCTCGCGCTGCTCCATCAGCTTGTTCCAGTTGTTGCTGTACAGCGGCTCATCGAGCACATAGATCATGTCCAGCTCGCCGCGTTCCATGTGCTCGATCAAATCCTCCGGCTCACCGACCGTGATGCGGATAGACACTTTCGGGTTGAATTTGCGGTACAGATGCAGCACTGTCGGCAGTTTGAGACATGCAAGTGACTCAATCGTGCCGATATGCAGCGAACCGTGCAGCTCTGCCGTAGATGTGACCGACATGCGCGCCTGATTGACCTGATTCATCACGTCGCATGCATGGCTGAGGAAACGCTCGCCCGTGTCGGTCAGCGCGATACGCTTGCCCATGCGGTCGAACAGACGCGTGTCCAGTTCCTCCTCCAGCTGGCGTATCTGCACCGTTACCGCCGACTGTGAGTAGCCGAGGCTCTCTGCTGCGCGTGAAAAACTCTTAAACTGTGCTACCCGAATAAAGGTTGCAAGCTGCCGAAGCTCCATGAATTTCCCTCTCTCCCCTATATTATCAATATTTTGAATCGAAATGATAAAATATATGAATTTGACTTAACCCATTAAACAGAATATACTAAATCTGCAAAGAGGTCAAGAAAGAAATTGGAGGTTTACCACAGATTTTTTAATTATCCTTTTTACACAAAAACCGCGTCCTATTTTACAGCATTTCGCCTAAAATAAGCGGTTCTTTTTGTGTCCGGAGGCAAAAAATCTCGGCAGACTTCCACGGCAGCAGACCAAAGAGGGGCAAACAAACGGTCTGCGCCGCAAAGGGTAACACCGCATAACCGAACTGTGTGGTGCTGCCCGCCAAAAAAGGAGGAAAAAGAAATGTTATCTTTAGTAGCTAATGTATAGAATGTAAAAGAATAGATATATCCTAATAAACCTTAGTAAATATAAGGGTTTGTTGGGGTGTATTACTGTAAAGTAAGTGTACCTTAAAAATTGAATATTAAAAGATTATTAAACAGTAGTATAACTGTTGAACATATGTTCTTATAGCGGTAAAATATATAGTAAATAAAGGGTATTTTACATATTAGACATATAAGAAGTGTAACGGAGGTGTCAGATACATGGAATTACACGTTACAAAACGTAAAGGAAGGAAGATAGTTGTTCTACTGGATAATGACATGAGAATTGTAAAGCCAGTTTATGACTATCTGAAATACCAAGACCAAAGAGATAGAGCAATCAATACTCTCATAGCATACGGAAATGATTTGAAAGCCTTTTGGGAGTTCTTATCAGATTACGGTTATGCTTATGATGAAGTAAGTCCAAAGATGATAGGTGAATACAAAGAATACCTTATGTCAGAGGATGATAACATCATTGCTATTAACAAAGAAGGTGCAAGAACAGCAAAGACAGTCAATCGTATGCTTAGTACCTTACATGGATTCTTATCAGTATAAAGCAGATATGCAGGAAATTGACAATCCTTTGTTGATGCATGAGGTAAACAGACCATTCAATGCTTTTAAGGGTATCTTGGAACACGCAAGAAGTGATAATAAAACAAAACAGTCTATCTTTAAGGTTAAGGAAAGTGATTACAAGATTAATCTTGTCTCAGATGATGAAATGGAACTGTTTCTGAGCCGTTTAGACAAGCGTAGAGACATTCTTTTATACAAGATGCTTTATCTTACGGGCGGCAAGAATACAGGAGGTTTTGGACCTTGAAATAGAGTCTGTACCAGTACCAGATATGTCACAGGCAGTCGGTTGTTTTCAGCAGATTAAATCAAAAGGCAAGACAAGAGATTTGTATGTGCCTATGTTACTTATACAGGAACTGGATGATTTTATTTTTGAAGAAAGAAACCTTATTGATACAGACCATAGTTACATCTTTGTGTCAGAGCAGGCAAGACAGCTTGGAAAACAGCTTACCTACAGTGCTGCATACGATAAGTTAAAGAAAGGTGCAGAAAGAAGTTGGTATTGACTTTAATTTCCATGATTTAAGACATACCTTCTGTTCCAACCTTGTACAGTCTGGAATGGATGTAAGTGTTGTAAGAATGATTATGGGACATGAACATCTTTCTACTACACAGAAATATACACATCTTTCTAATCCATACATTGAGGACAGTCTTTCGAGGTATTGGAATCAGAGTACACTGATTGGAGGTGACTCTGATGGCAAGTAAAAGACCAGATGGTGATGTATGGAACATCGTTGATAATGATGAAATGTCACAGCACTACGGAAGAAACTTCAAGTTTGATTTTTCGTATATTTCAAATGATGAGATAAAGGAACTTTTTAAGGATTATGTATGGCAGAACCACAGAGTCCACAATAAGGCATTGAATAGTCTTTACAACGAGGTAAATTCATATCTCTATCAATTCATTCAGTTTGCAGAATCAAGGAATATCACATCATTAAAGGAATTAACAAATGTAGATGTTGAGAATTACATCTCCTATCTGCATACAACAATCTCTAAAAAGACAGGAAAACCAATGGGTTATCCGTCGCAGAGGATATATTTAGATTGCTTTAAATCAGTTATCCGTTGGTGTCAGTTACATAGACCTGATGATGTGCCTGTAACCGAGATTTTTACAGGAAATGAATACACAGGAGTTAATCGTAAGTTAAAGATAGATTTCATTCCAGATGATGTTGTAGCACAGATAAATGAGGCTCTTAAAACAGAAGAAAATCCATATCTAAAGTATGGCATTATTATTTTGCAGTCCACAGGGATGCGTATTGGTGACCTTTTAAAACTTCGTATTGACTGCATTAAGCCACATCCTATTAGTGGATATACAATCGAGTGGGTGCAGCATAAAGGACGCAAGAATAAGGCTCCTATGCCTGTCAGAAGTGAGTGTGTTGCTGCCATCGAAAAGCTGATAGAGATTACCAAAGAATTGCGTGATGAAACTGATGAAAAAGACAAAGATGTTCTGATGATATGGCGAACACCGAAAGGTAAGAAAGCTGGAAAAGTAATGAACCTCAATTCAATTCGTTTTAATAAATGGTTTAAGAAAGTTCATCAAAGACAATGACATTAAAGATGTCAATGGTGATTACCACAACCTTACAAGCCACCAGTTCAGACGTACTCTTGGAACAGATATGCTTTCTAAAGGTACTAACATCAATGTGATTCGGCAGGTGTTAGGACATTCAGATGTATTCGCTACAAAGCGTTTCTATGCAGATGTAAAGGATAAGGAACGAGCAGAGGTATTCAAGAGTGTTGGTGTGATTGGAAACATCAATCAGATACAAAGTAGTGCATTTGACAATATATCAGAGTTTGAATGGTTCAAGGCAAACAAGGATAAAGGTGCTTGTATGTGTGATGGTTATTGCACAAAGCCAGTAGTTGACGGAAAGATATGTGACAGACTTCTTAAAAGGCAGAAATGTTATACCTGTAGCAGATATATCACTACTCCAGAATACTTAGATGCTCATAAACGGCACTTGGCAAACCTTGAAAAACAGCTTGAAGAAGGTGTTATCTACGGAGAGCATTACGCAGAACACTTTATACCGACAATAGAGGTTTTAAAGGTCATCATTGAAAGATTGGAGGGATTGCAGAATGGCAACTAACTTGGCATTACAGTTACAGGTCATTGAGCCTGATACAGATTTAAACAGTATAATGATAGGCAATTCCAACTACAATGATGATGTGTGGGATTTAAGACCTTTTATTACTGCTAAATCAACAAAGGAATCGCACAAATACATTAGATTTGAATATATAGCAGATGCAGATATGAAGGAAACTGTTAAGCAGTACGCCTACTACAAACTCGGCAAAACGAAGCCACAGACAGTACGAGGTTATATCAATAGCAAACTTCCAATGTTTATAGAATACTGTGCCTTAAATGGTATTCACAGCTTCGCAGATGTAACTTTAGAGGATTACTTAAACTTCAACCTGTGGATGAAAAATGACAAGAAGGTGGCAGTTGGTACAGGAAATAAGTCTTGCCATGTAGTAGAAGAAATCATCCGTATCGGTCAGATAAAAGGTTGGAATGTACCTACATTTCATCTTCCAAAGGCAGAAAACAGTAAGTCAGCTTTGGAATACAAGGAAGTCAATGAAAACCAACAAGACAAAGCCTATTCCAGAGGATGTATTTGATAAGATTTTGTACCATGCAGTACACGATGAAAAGGATGTACTTGCAAAGTCAGGTATTATTATTCAGAGTCAGACAGGGCTTCGTATCAATGAGGTTTTATCTATACAGGAAGGCTGTGTTAAGCGAACTTTCGATGGTTATGATTACATGGAAGTAACTCTTGGGAAGACTGAAAAAGGCGAACCAATCATTCATAAGGTATTTATCAATGAACTTGTAAAAAACACCATTAAAGAGCTTTCGGACTTTACTGAACCACTTCGTAAAGAAAGTGGATTAAAGGAACTGTTTCTTTGTAAGTCAACAAAAAAAAGAAAAATGCTATCAATGTTTATTCATTGGAAAATTGGAATGGTCAAAAACTAATGCCCTTTATCAAACGATGGGACATCAGAGGCAATAAAGGTGAGTTATATCCACTTACTTCACATAAGTTCAGAGCAACTTTTGTAAGAGAACTTATCAAAAGAAAAGTGCCTATCGCAATGATTATGAAACAGTATTCTCATGTTTCTATTGAAATGACAGCACACTATCTTACCTTGCAGGAAAAAGAAGTCAAAGAAATTTATTCTGATATGATTTTAAGCCCAGAATCAAAGATTGCAGGGCTTAGAGCAAAGGAAATCAAAGGTAAATTAGATGACTTATTTCATGGTAAAACCGAGGATGAGATTGATGATGTAATCACAGATTTGGCTAAAACAATGAGTTTTAATCCACTTCCTACAGGAGTTTGCCTGTATGATTTCAGACGAGGAAACTGTACGGATGGCGATGGATGTTTCTTTTATAACTGCCCTAACTACATCACAGAAGTTCAGTTTTATCCAATCCTAAAGGATGAACTGGATTTACTTGAAAAGGAAATGGCAAGATTAAAGGAACTTGGTCATGAACGAGAATGGCAGAAACAGTATATCAAGTACAAGTATTTAAAACCATTGGTAGAAAGTCTGGAGGTGCAGTTAAATGGCAAAGAAAGTGTCGGATAGCCAGGTTGCAGGCATCAAGGCTCATGCAAAGGCTAAGAATAAGGCAACCATTGATAAAGTTAATAAGGCAATAGATAAACTCAAAAGAAAGGGGAAGCCTATAAACTTTGAAACAGTCTGTAAAGAGGCAGGAGTATCAAGAGCAACACTTTATAACAATCCACAGCTTAAAGAGCGTATTTTAAGCCTTAGAGCAATCTCAAAGGCAAGCCCATTAGATGATGTGGTTGCTGTTAAAAAAGGATAAGTTGCAGCTTAAAGATGATAAGATTTCGGTTCTCCGAGAACAAATCAAAAAGTTAGAGGATGATAAAAAGAAACTTATTGAACAGTTAGTCGATTATGAAGAACTCAAAACTGAGAATGAACGACTAAAGAAACAGTTAGTAAAACAGGCATAGAGGTACATTTATGAATGATGAACATAAAGAAAAGATTTATTACATTCAGCAACAGGCAGATGAGTTGAGTGCAGAAATATCAAAACTTATGAGGAAGGATGCTGACCTTTCGGAAAAGCATCTAAATGATTTAATTAAGTTAGGTGTTTTTATTTCAATGAGCTGTCAAGAGTTGTTGGATGAAGAATAACTAAAAGAAAGGAGAACGTAGTGGACAGTATTTTGTGTAAAGAATGTAAAAAATGCTTATTTATCAATACTTTACAACTTATAATACAGTCCTCTACTAAATATAATCCATGGAAGAAAAGAAAAAATTCAAACTCGGATTACTGCCCAAGCTCATCATCGCCATCATTGTCGGCATCCTGTTCGGCCAGTTCCTGCCGGAAGGCTTCTGCCGCTTTGTGGTAACGCTCTCATCGTTCTTCAGCCAGTTCCTGTCGTTTATCATCCCGCTGATGATCCTCGCGTATGTTACCATGGGCATTGCTAACCTCAAGAGCGGCGCGGGCAAGCTGCTGCTCATCACGGTCGCCATCGCCTACTGCTCGACCCTGATCGCAGGCTCGGCTTCGTTCTTTGTAGCCGACACCCTGTTCCCGCACTTCATGAGTGCGGACGCGCTCGACAAGATCGCCGCAACCGCAGGCAACTCGCTGGAGCCGTACTTCAGCCTGGAAATTCCGGCGCTGATGAACACGCTGTCCGCTGTTGTTACGGCGTTTGTGCTCGGTCTGTGCATGTCCAGCCTGCGCGGCAAGACCATCGGCGACACGCTGTACAACGGCGTTTCCGACTTCTCCGGCATCATTGACTGCGTACTGCACAAGGTCATCATTCCGCTGCTGCCGCTTTACATCTGCGGCACGTTCACCGATATGACCAAGTCCGGCAAGACCTTTGCCATCCTCGGTATTCTGTGGAAGGTATTCATCGTTGTTATCATCATGCACCTGATCTGCATCTGCATCCAGTTTGTAATTGCAGGTCTGGTCAGCCACAAGAACCCGTTCACGCTCATCCGCAACCAGATTCCGGGCTACGCAACCGCACTGGGCACCCAGTCCTCTGCGGCTACCATTCCGGTAAACCTGCAGTGCGCTGAGGCAGACGGCGTTTCCTCGGAAATCCGCAACTTTACGGTTCCGCTGTGCGCGAACATCCACATGGCAGGCTCGATGATCACCATCACCGCCTGCGCTACCGCAGTCTGCCTGATGAACCAGCTGCCGATCTCCATCGGCACCGTTATCCCGTTCATCATGACCCTCGGCATTGCCATGGTGGCATCTCCCGGTGCGCCGGGCGGCTCCATTATGACCGCCCTGCCCTTCCTGTACATGATCTTCGGCACCGAGGCCGGCGACCCGAGCGGCCCGATCTGCGCCATCATGGTTGCACTGTACATCACGCAGGACTCGTTCGGCACCGCCTGCAATGTTTCCGGCGACAACGCGATCGGCGTGATCGTGGAGACCATCTACCGCAGGTTTATCTGCAAATCCTCCGCTCAGTAAGGAGAATCCCCTATGTCCTTTATCAGTGTTTTTGATGTGCTGGGACCGAATATGATCGGTCCCTCCAGCTCCCATACCGCCGGTGCGGCCGTTATCGCGTATCTGGCGCATAAGATGATTGCGCCGCCGCTTAAAAAGGTGGATTTCACCCTGTACGGCTCGTTCGCCAAGACCTACCACGGCCACGGCACCGACCGCGCCCTGCTCGGCGGCATCATGGGCTTTTCGACCGATGACACCCGCATCCGCAACTCGTTTTCGATTGCGACCGAGCGCGGTCTGTCCTACTCATTCACGCCGTGTGAGACCGAGACCGATGTTCATCCGAACACCGTGGACATCCGCATGGAGAACGCCGCCGGTCAGGTGATGACCATTCGCGGCGAGTCGCTCGGCGGCGGCAAGTGCCGCATCGCGCGCATTAACGGCGTTGAGGTTGACTTTACCGGTGAATACAGCACGGTCATCGTCGTTCAGCAGGACAAGCCGGGCGTCGTGGCGCACATCACCAAGGTGCTCAGCGACAAGGGTGTAAACATTGCGTTCATGCGCCTGTTCCGCGAGTCCAAGGGCAACACCGCCTACACGATCGTCGAGTCGGACGGCCATTTCCCCGAGGGCATTGAGGAACCGCTCAAAAACAATCCCAACGTCCACGACGTCATGATCATCGAACCGTAAGGAGGAGAGCAGATTATGGATTTCAAAAACGCATCCGAGCTGCTTGCACTCTGCACGCAGCAGCAGCTCCCCATCTCCGAGATCATGCGCCGCCGCGAGTGCCAGCTGGGCGAAACCACGCGTGATGAGGTCACGCACTGTATGAAGAGAGCACTCGAAATCATGCGCTCATCCGCGCTGACACCGCTCAAAACGCCGGTCAAGTCCATGGGCGGCCTGATTGGCGGCGAGGCAAAAAAGCTGGCGCAGCACGCGGCCAAAGGCCGCTCCATCTGCGGGGATGTGCTGCACAAAGCGGCGCAGTACGCGATGGCAGTCCTCGAGGTAAATGCTTCTATGGGTCTGATTGTCGCAGCACCGACCGCAGGCAGCGCCGGTGTTCTGCCGGGCATGCTGTTTGCCCTGCAGGACCGCTACAACATCTCGGATGAACGGCTGATCGACGCCCTGTTCAACGCCGGTGCGATCGGCTACCTTGCCATGCGCAACGCAACCGTTGCAGGTGCGGTCGGCGGCTGTCAGGCTGAGGTCGGCATCGCATCCGCAATGGCGGCCAGCGCAGCTGTCGAGCTCATGGGCGGCAAGCCTGAGCAGTGCCTTGACGCGGCCTCCACCGTGCTGATGAACATGCTCGGTCTGGTCTGCGATCCGGTCGGCGGACTGGTCGAGTATCCGTGCCAGAACCGCAACGCGGCAGGTGTAGCCAACGCGCTCGTTGCCGCTGAGCTCTCGCTCGCGGGCATTCACCAGTTTATCCCGTTCGATGAAATGCTCGATACCATGTACGCGGTCGGCCGCCGCATCCCCATCGAGCTGCGCGAGACCGCCCTCGGCGGCTGCGCTGCCACACCGTCTGCATGTGCGAAATGCGGACTGTGCTCTTAAATCAGATCATATCGATACTCTTTTTCGCAGGACATTCCCACCCCTCGGGAATGTCCTTTTCGCTTTTCGCTTACAGAATAAGCTCTTATCATGAAAGCAGAACCGCCCAAATCGAACTATCCCTCCCGGGCAGTAACCGGGAGGGATAGTTGTATCATCTGATTATTACTGATACTCCGCATTGAGGAACATGGGCTTGATGGCGACAACCTCATCGTATTCATCCTGCGAGACTGTGACATCCGCGTTTAGCGCCTTCAGGTCAGCCTTCACAACGTCGAGCGCCTGCACGGCAGTCACTGCGCGGCCATCCATGACGGCACGCTGCATGCGGCGCAGCACAACCGGATGTGCATAGCGGGCCGGCAGCGGGAAATTCAGATAATCCGCAAGGTAAGCCTGCATTTTCTCCTGTGCCTGCGCATCATTCTGCATGATGGAGGTACGGTTGTTGCGTGCTGTCGGCAGGACGCTGAAGCCTGCAAACGTGAAAATCGCGGCAAGGCCGAACAGCGTAAAATAAATCGAAAACGAGCCGTGACGCACGAAGGAAACGATACCGTAAGCCAGCGCCGCAAATCCCAGCAGTGTGATCGCCATAGCGGCCCAGCGGTAGCTGCCGTTCGTACACTGAAAGTTCCGGCGGCGTTTTGCGGCTGCGCTCAGTCGTTCGGCCAGCTCAGGACGGCGCTCCAGATAGTCGATTGCGTTATCGAGTGCCTGCACGGTTTTCTCCGCCTGTGCGCTCATCGGCGGACGATTGCGCTCTTCTTCCTCCCGGCGGGCCTTCTCCTCGGCAATGCGCTGCTCTGCCGCCGCGCTGACACACGGAATAGACGGGTGCTCAGCTCGGATAACGCTCAGAAACTCATCGACCTGCTGCTCATACTTGAAATTGCACACCTTCTGTCCGCCGTCGAACTCCACGACCAGATAGGACAGCGTGGCGAAAATGCCCTTGCCAGAAAAGCCGCCCTTGCTCATCGCAACGCGCTTGTACACACGCGTTACCATGGAAAGCGGAACATAATACCGACGGTCAACAAAAAAGCTGTTCAAATAGAGGGCATGCCTGCCGATGCCGCACGGACCGATTTTCCGACAGGTTTTTTTATCCTCGGCAAGCGCCGCGTCATCAATGCGCCCCGCGCTGAGCGGATAAGGTTTCAACATTTTCCGTCACCCCGCAATTATCGTTATGGATGGCCGCAGCCGACCGCACAAAGGAACGGCCGGCTGCAGCAATGTTATTATATTCAAGCAGATTTCTTTGCGCCGCGCTTCTTGGTCGCACGGATGAACAGTGCGAGCAGCAGTGCCGCGAATACAATACCGATCGGGTACGCCACTGCGGTATTGTAGATTACCGTGCCGTCCGCCGTCTTGCTGTTCAGCAGGCTGCCGAGGCACTCCGGTGCAAGGATGAAATAGGTGCAGGAAACTGCACTCATGAACGTAGCCGGAACAGCTGCCATCCAGAAGTTCTTCTTCTCGGTGAACAGGTACATAGCCGCTGCCCACAGAACGATCATAGCGAGCGTCTGGTTGGTCCAGCTGAAGTAACGCCAGATAACCGTGTAGTCGATCAGACCGGTCGCATTGCCGATGCCGAGGATAGCGCCGATACCCAGTACCGGGATGCACAGCTTCAGGCGGTTTGCGTACGAACTCTGATCCATGTGGAACCAGTCGGACAGCGTCAGACGAGCGGAACGGAATGCGGTATCACCGGAAGTGATCGGGCAGATAACAACGCCGATCATGGCCAGAGCAATACCAACGCCGCCCATGGTCTTGGAGCATACATCATAGATCGCTGCGGACTGACCGCCTGCCAGCGCTTCCGCCAGACCGGTGTTGAGACCGCCGGTGACCTCATACAGAGCACAGCCGGCTGCCGCCCAGATCAGTGCGATAATGCCTTCGGCTACCATTGCACCGTAGAATACGAAGTGACCCTGCTTCTCGTTCTTCATGCAGCGCGCCATCAACGGCGACTGCGTGGAATGGAAGCCGGAAATTGCACCGCATGCAACCGTGATGAACATGAAGCTCCATACCGGCGTACCGGACGGGTGCATATTGTACAGGTGAGACCAAATCTCCGGAATGGTGTAATTCGGGTTGGTGAAGATACCGATGATAACGCCGACCGCCATGATGATCAGGCACATGCCGAACAGCGGGTATATCTTGCCGATGATCTTATCAATCGAAATAAAGGTTGCAATAAAGTAGTAAACCAGGATGACGATCAGCCAGAACAGCGTGGTCGAAAGCACACCGGACATACCGTTGTTCTTGCACAGTGTAACAATCAGACCGGCCGGACCGACTGCAAATACCGTGCCGACCATAATCAGCAGTACGACCGAGAACACACGCATGATATTCTGCATGGTGTGACCGAGGTACTTGCCGGTAACCTCTGCGATGGAAGCACCATCATTTCGCTCACTGATCATGCCGGAGAAGTAATCATGTACGCCGCCGGCAAAAATGGTGCCGAATGTGATCCACAGGAATACGACCGGGCCCCAGAGGGCGCCCTGCAGGGCACCGAAGATCGGGCCAAGGCCGGCGATGTTCAGCAGCTGTACCAGAAACAGCTTCCACTGCGGCATGACAACGTAGTCAACGCCATCGTTAATACGAACTGCCGGCGTTTCACGATCATCCGGGCCAAAGGTTTTGTCTACAATTTTACCATAAGTAAGATAGCCGGTGATCAATAATAATAAGCATACGATAAAGCTGATCATATTATCTCCTCCTCTATACCGGCTGCGAAAGCATGGTTTTCGCATGAAAATTACCGAAAATCCTACTTTTTTCATTTCTCTTTTCTCTTTTCGGCAATCTCTATTATGAACCTATGATATAAAAACCTCAAGGGGCAATATGTTATAATTTTAACAAGAAAAATTCGTTGAAATTTGTTTCCTTTAGAAAAAACTATCAGCGCAATAAAATCCCCCGACCAATGGCCGGGGGATTCGTTCGTCCTTACAGGAAAGTATTTACTTTTCCAGTTCGGTCCAGTCACGAGTTTCGCGGATGGTGGTCCACTTCTCGTACTTATCGTCCTTGCTCTTATCCGAGTATGCGTGGCTGTTGGTAGCCTCCTGCACAGCGAGATAGTACCATGCGGAAGCATCGGAATTATCCGGCCACTTGATCATGCTGTCGAGCAGATCGCTGCTGTTCTCGGGCAGACGGTTGAGTACGCGGTTGACAAGCGTCATCGCCTCTGCGCGGGTGATATACTGGTTCGGACGGAACGTATCATCCGGATAGCCATTGATCCAGCCCTTGTTTGCGGCGATACCGATCTCATTCTTTGCCCAGTGAGATGCAATATCCGTGAACTTCGAGGACGTATCCGTGTTCTTATCGTCGAAGCGAGCGGCGATTGCGGCAAATTCCGCACGGGTGATCGGCGCATTCGGCGCGAACGTGCCATCGTTATGACCCTTTACAATGCCCATCGAGGACAGCGTGGAGACAGCATGGTTAAACCACTGACCACGCGTCACATCGGACAGGCTGTTGGACTGGGTGGAATTTGCGGTGCGGACTTCCTCGGTCAGCAGACGGAAGAAGATGGTTGCCACTTCTGCGCGGGTGATGTTGCCGTTCGGCTCAACGTTGCCGTTCGGGTAGCCGACAATGTACGCAAAGTGGTCATCGCCGTTCAGACCGGTCGGTACATCATCCGGAATGGTAACGGTGGGCTTGTGGCTGCCGCCGCCACCGCCGCCGGAGGATTTTTTCGTAAAGGACCATACGCCGTGCAGCGTAAGGTCTGCGGTCAGCTGCTGCTCGCCGGTCAGAACCGTACCGTCATCCTTTTTCCAGCCGTTGAAAGAGAAGGTACCGTTCACGCCGTCCTTCGAGCCGGACACGCTGGCCGGAACCTCTGCAACGGTATAGCTGCTGCCCTTAACCAGCGTCTGCTTTGCCGGAGCGGTATAGCCTTCCGGCAGGTCACCGGTAACATCATACGTCAGCGTGTACATCAGCGGATGCGCTGCCTTGAGCGAAATAGCGTGCGAATCCTTTTCCACCGGGATGTACTCGTCAGCTGTTTCCGCCGTCCAGCAGCCGATCTGCTCATAGCTACCCTGAGCAGCATTCCACTTATTCCAGCCGTCATGATACCAACCGGTAATCTCCATATTGTCGGAGGACAGAATGCGGTCGCCGCTCATGTCCTTTGCATTCGGGAGCGTAAAGATCGTGCCGCTGTAGAAAAACAAATCGTCACCTGCGGTCGCTGCGGTGTTGTTATACACTTCGCTGTTCGCCGCGATGTTAATGTTGGACGCACTCGCGTAGATGCCGCCGCCGTAGCCTGCTGCGGTGTTGTTATACACTGCGCTGTTCGCCGCGATGTTGATGTTTGCAGCATTATAGGCGTAAATCGCACCGCCCATATTAACTACTGCATTATTATCGTGCATCACAGCACCGGACTGAAGATCCACATTGATAACCGCCGAGCCAGACTTATAGGTAAAGATGCCTGCACCGCCGGCAGCAGTATTGCCGCTGACAGAGCTGTTCGTTACAGTGACATTCAGTTCCTTAGCTATTGCATTTGCGTAGATGCCGCCGCCATAGCCGGTTGCCGTATTGGCGTCGATTGCCGTACCGTTCAGCAGGCGAATGTCCGTGTTGCAGACAGCAGTACACAAAGCCAAGATACCTGCGCCGCTCTGTGCCTTATTTTCAGAAATCGAAACACCGTCAAGTTCAATCGTTCCTGCGCTGTAAGCTACGATTGCGCCGCCCTGGGTTGCGCCGTCGTTATTCAACAGCTTGGAATTACGGAGAGTCAGATTAGAGGTTGTGCCGACATACATACCGCCGCCGATACCGTTTTCAGGGTCGAGAACCGTATTGCCGGAGATTGTGGAATCGGTGATAAGGTGGTTGTGCTCGCCGGAACAGCCTTCTTCTGCTTCGTTCGGCGTATCGCCAAAATAGATACCTGCACCGAATTTTGCGGTATTATTCTCAAAAAAGGACTTTGCAGCGTTCAGCACAGAATGTCTCAGAATCATACCGCCGCCGCAGTCCGGAGCGGTGTTCCTCTCAACATGGCAGCCGTCCATGGTCAGAGAACCGTATCTAACCAGAATACCGCCGCCGTCACTGCTGCTTCCCGTAACGCTGTTTTCGGACACGGTAACAATCCGCATGGATACATCTGCGTGCGACGCATAGATACCGCCGCCGCCGACTTCGCCATTGCCGTTGCCGCCGACTGCTTCATTACCCGTTATGGTCAAATCTTCGAGCTGAACAACTGCGCTGTCGATTGCGAAGCCGCCGCCATTCTGCGGATTCCTGCCGCCGGTAACCGTACCGTTTTTCACGGTAACCTGCGGTTTATCACCGGAAATGGTCACAACCGCCGCATTTGCATCACCCGACAGCGTAAACCCGCCGAGGTTGAGCGTCAGAGACTTATTGATGGTGATATTCTCCGTAACATCACGGAGCAGAACGATGGATTCGCTACCGTCTGCTGCAGCAATCGCGGCAGCAACAGTCGGATACTCGTTCTCGCCGATCTTTGCAGCGTTTTTCGGTGCTTCCGGTTTTGTCGGAGTTTCCGATTCTGTCGGGTTCTCCGATTCTGCCGGAGTCTTCGATGTGGATGTGCTGTCTCCTGCAGTGGTGTTCTCATCTGCAGGTTTTACGTCCTTAGAAGACTGGTCTTTCGTCTTAGGCGCTTCGGAGCTTGTGTCCTTAGGAGACTGACCTTCCGTCTTAAGCGCTTCGGAGTTTGTGCCCTCAGAAGACTGACTGTCCATCTGAGACACTGCGGGATTTGCGTTTGTTTCATTTTGAGCAGCAGACTGAACCTGCTCCTGCGTTGTCATTTCTTTCTGCTCCGTTTCATCCGCTGCAAATGCGAACGGAGACATCGTCAGCATCATGGATGCCGCCAAAATGCTGGCTAAGAATCGATTATTTTTTCCTGTTTTCATCATGAAAACCCCTCCTTCAATAGTAAAAGACTACTATGAAGAAGCTGCATTAGGAAACCGGCTGCCATGCGGAATACCTTCCGTTTAGGCCCTTGGCTTTGCGAGACCGGCTTTCACCAGTGGTGCCCTTGTCTGTACAACTTACTCCTTACCGAGTAGCACAGATGGTTGGTTCTTTTTGAAATGACTGTTGGCAACGCAGAATGGTTGTTCAGTCTCCAAATAAAATACCCCCTTTACAGCGCGCATAGCTCTGCAAGGGGGTACACAGTACCTTTGGCAACCGGCTGCCATGCGGAGAAAAAACTCCGTTTAGGCCCATCTGGCTTTGCGACACCGGTTTTCACCGGCTGTGCCTTTGTCTGTACCTGTATCCCTTTACGGAAGTCATGCACAGAATTTTACGATCTTTTCTGTCGGCAGATACGCCGGACTGCATACACAGTCCTTTGCCTGCGCAGGACAGAAATCCTCCGGATCCTCTTCAGTATACCATAAATGCCCGCGAATAACAAACAAATACTGTAAAAAGCGAAGAGGGATTTCAATCCGGAATCGATTTTTTATGCAATAAATCGCCGCTGATCGAACATAAACGCATCCAATCAGGACCATTTGCATACAAAGTAAAACGGAAACGTGTTAAGCCGCAGCTACTGCAAGTGCATCGCTAGTGTTGGTGTAGGTCAGCGGAGATACACAGTCATGCAGGGTTTTTGCGTTCTTTACGCTGCGGGTAACCGCGTAGGTCAGGTCGATCTGATACCACTTGCCGTTCAGGTTTACCTTGTTCCAAGCGTGGTAGCTGGAGCCGGCGTAACCCTTGGTCAGTGCACACGGGATGCCCTGGCTGCGGCACATTGCTGCAAACAGCGAGGAGAAATCGTAGCAGATACCGGTGGTGCCCTTCAGGGTAGCGGCGGTATCCGGGATGTACTTAGTGATCTTGCCGTTGGTGATCTCATTCGCCAGCTTGTTATCATAAGTATAACGGCTTGCCATGTAGTTGTAGATGGCGATAACCTTAGCCTCGTCGGTCTTGGCGTTCTTGCAGAGCTCAGCAGCCTTAGCGGATACCGTGTCGCCCTTGGAGAACTGAACCTCAGAAGTGGAGACCAGATACGGAGCGTAGCTGTCCTTAACGGTTACGTTCATGGACTTGGACTCGACCTGCTGATAGGACGTACCGGAAACGTTGCGGTACAGCGTTACGGTGTACTTGCCGTTGCCCTTATCGAGAGAGAAGGAAGCATCCTTGCCGCTCGGGCAATCATAGAATGCGGTCTTGCCACCGTTGTACTGAATACCAACCTTGAGTCTTGCACTCGAGGAGTAGTTTACGGTAACATAACCGTGGGTGGAATTGCTCATATCCACAACATCATTTACTGCTGCTGCGGTAACGCCCATCGAGAGGGCAGCTGCTGCAAAAACTGTGCATACAATACGAAAAAGCCGCTTCATATCCGGCGATCTCCTTTCGGTAACTGGCTGCCAGCCCTCTCGATGAGGGGTAAGGCCCTATAGCTTTGCGTCGCCACCTTTCGGTGGGTTTGCTATTATCGTTTGAGATGCGGTCAAAGCGACTGCATCATCTTCTTTTATCCTCACTATAGCGCATCTATCGTGTTTTGTCAACAGGGTTTGACAAAAAAAGAAGAATTTATGACACATTTCCGCAGTTTTACCGAAAATATGACATTTTTCCCGATTTCCCCGCTCTTATTGCAGCGGTTTGTCCAGGAATGCAGCTCGCTCCAAAGCGTGAGATGGCGCAAAGGATCGGTAAACAGGCGGCGGCAGGAGTATTCCCCTGCCGCCGCTTTCCATCAGTTGATTTGCTTATTTGCTGCCGTACAGTCTGTACAGGAACGTGACAATCTGTGCACGGGTACAGTTGTTATGCGGACCGAACAGACCGTTTCCGATGCCGTCGGTGATACCCTTCTGCTCTGCCCATGCTGCCGCATCGGCATAGTATGCATCGGCAGGTACATCGGTGAAAGCCGCGCTGCCGCTGACCGCCGGACTGCCTGCCGCACGGTACAGGAGCGCTACGCCTTGTGCTCTCGTGCAGATGGTGCCGGGTGCAAATGTTGTATCGCTCGTGCCCTCGGTAATGCCATTCTCAACCGCCCACGCAACTGCCTTGGCGTAGTACGCGTCTGCCGGAACATCCGCGAAGCTGCTCAGCGCCTTCGGTTCAGGCGAACCCGCCGCGCGCCACAGGAATGTTACGATCTGCGCTCTGGTGCAGGCAGCGTTCGGAGCGAACAGCGTGTCGCTCATACCGCCGGTCACGCCCTTCTGCGCCGCCCAGAGGACTGCGTCATAGTAGTAATCCTCCGCGTGCACATCGGTAAAGAAGTTGAGCATGGTGTTGTCGTCCATAAAGACCGCCTTCACCGTGACCTTGCCCGCCGGCATGGTAAAGGTGTACTTGCCGCTGCCCTTGTCGGTCAGCTCGAGCGCCTTGCCGTCCTTGTCCAGCACGGTCAGGCTTTCAAGGGTGTAGCCCTTGTCGGGGGTTGCCGTGATGGTCACAGTGTCGCCCTTGGAGGCGGATTTGGAAGAGACGGTGACGGCGCCGTGCTTTACATCATCTACAGATACCGAATAGCTGGGTGCGGAGAAGCCTCCTCCTCCTCCGCCACCACCGCCGCCGGACGAGCCGCCGCCGGAGGTAGAGTCTGTGATGCGGATGCTGATCTTCTTTTCAGCGATCACACTGGTATCTGCGTTGACTGCAGCACAGATCAGGGTCATCGTGCCATCCTGCTCACCAAAGCTGAGTGTATTTCCGCTGATAACGGCGTGCGTATCATTCTTTTCCAGCGTCCAGCGTACCGAAGCCGGATAGGCCGCCAGTTCTTCCGGAGTAAAGGCCTTGCCGAACTGATCGAGCGTCGTTACCTTAGCTGCAGACAGATCCAGCGTAGTGTTTTTCCGAACGGACGACGGAATTCCGTCTGCGGTGATCGCAGCCAGCCGTCTCGGGGCATTGACCGTCAGCGTAATGTGGTTACTCTCGATGTCGCCGGAACGGGCATAGATCTCGGTAGAATCTTCTTTCAGTGCCTTGAGTGTTCCGTTTTCGAGCGAAACCACATCCGGCTTGGAGGTAACCCATTCAAAGCTGCCGCCGGTCATTTCTCTGCCATACTGATCGTAGCCGGCAGCGGTAAACTGATCTGCAAGAACCGCATTTTCATCCAGCCGCAGGACAAAACCGTCCTTCATGTCGGCGCGGATTGTCTTGAGGGTCGGCTGCTGCTCGATCTTAACAACGACATTCTTTGCAGTCTTGCCGGCAGAGGCAGAGGAGGCTTCCAGAATCACATCCGCATAGGAGGCATCCGGGACACTGCCAACCGCAACGAGCAGTTTTCCGTTTTCAATCGTGGCATTGGTCTGATTGGTGTCTGCCAGCGTCCACTCGATGTCCGACGGAATTCCACAGGGATTGCCGTGCTGATCGCGCGCCAGCAGCGGAATGCGGGACAGATCATACTCTGCGCCCTCTACTGCGGCGGGAGCGCCGTCATTATAATACAGCTCATTCAGATACGGCTTTGCCGTCACCTGTACGGGCAGCGGCTGTGCCGTCCGATAGACCGTTTCGCCCTGCTCGTCCTGTCCGACCGGATAATACAGGGTAACCGTATCCGTGCCGACTACAAGACCGGTGATTACGCTGCCGCTGATTTCGGCATAGCCCTTGTCCGTGGCAAGCCGCCACTCGAACAGGCCATCGTCAAGCGTCATGTCCTCGCCATACTGATCCTTGGCCTCCACATTGAGCGTGCTCAGGTCAAAGGTGTTCGCCGTATCATCATTATAGATGAGATTGGGAATCGTGCCGTTCACGGTCAGCGTATCGAGCTGCCGTTCGGGCAGAACCTGCAGCGGTACACGGTTGGATTCCGTGCCGTTCACTACGGCATAAACCTGATAGGTTCCCGGTGCGGTAAACTCGATGCTGCCCGTGGTTTCGTCAACCGTAATGTCATCGTTTGCTTCTGCATACCACTTGACCTTGCCGGTTACATCAAAATCGTTGCCGTCCTCGTCCAGAGCGGTCACAGTCAGTGCGGAAACATCGGCGGTATTGCTGCCGTCGTTGAAGTAGAACGGCTCAAAGCTGCCCTCTACCGTAACCGAGGAAAGCACAACGGGCAGGATGGTCAGTTCAATCAGCTCGCTGTTGAAATCATCCGTTGTTTCGATCGCATCCTTCGGCTGATAGCGCAGGAACAGCTGTGCTCCGTCATTCGGCTTGAGCGCATTGAGAACAGGGTAGCCATTGCGGTTTGTCGTGACCTCGGCGTACTCCGAAGCGTCGTTCAGACCTTCGTCCACAACCGTCCATTCGCCGCTCAGGCGGGGATTGAAGCCGTACCAGTCCACGTCGTGTTCATTCTTCGCCTCAACCTTGATGCTGTCCAGACGCAGGCTTTGCTGCTCGTACAGAGAAACCTGTTCGGTATCAGGCACCAGACGATCGAGTGCATAGATTGGGTACACCTTCTGCGGGGTGATGACGGTGTTCTTGGAGGTGTAGTGGAACGAACCGAAGTACGGTGCAACCGGCTGACCGGAGCGCAGCTGATTGGCTGCCGTCTTGAATTCGCCCTGATACAGGGTAATCATATCCAGATTGTCGGGGTCGTAGCCGGTGACAGTCCGGTTTTCGATGCGGGCATCCAGATCCTCGATTGCACTTCTGCCGTTCCGTCCGAAGGTATACTGCTTAAACTCCTGTCCTTTCCATCTATCTGCACTGGTGCCATTCACTTTGGTTACATGATAACCGGTAGCTGAGAGAATCATGGTCTTATATTTGATGTACACCGCGCCGGTATAGGGGATGGTCGTTTGCAGGTCGGTCACATCGACATTGATGTCAATGCCCGTATGTGCCGGCAGCGGTACGGAGATGGTATCCGTAATAGACTGTGCGTAGGACTCTTCCTTGCTGCTCTCGTAGGTCTTTTCCATGCCGTAGGAATAGGAAAAGCTCTGCTCGACCTTGGCAGTGGGCGAAAGCGCGGTCAGAACGGGCACGCTGAATTCAACGCCTACCGTGGTCTCCTCAGTCCAGTTCTGTGAATAGGTATTAGAGACTGTGGTCGAGGTAGTAGTGCTTTTTTCATAGGTATAGCTTTTTTCGACCGTGTTTTCAAAGTCATTGCGGTTTTCCGCCGTCACCTTGTAGCTGTCCGAGCTGCCGCCCAGATTAAACTGATAGCCCTTCTGCTCGAGCAACGCCGTTGTGTCATCCGTCTCGATGGAAGGCGTTTCAAACCGATTCGCAATGCCCTGAATTTCAAAGTCATAGAAAAGCTGAATATAGTAACCGTAACCGTCGCTTTCATAAGAGTGAGAGGTATCGCGGTTTTGCACTGCTTTTGTAGCAACATAGTAAACAGGAGTCTCTTCTTCCGGAAGGCTGTTCAAAACACCCGAGCCGTTCAGAACCGCGCTCTGGTCAACAACGCTGCTGACAGCATCCCGCAGACCCTTGGCTGTATACTGTACCTTTGCATAATCTGCCGCAGTAAAATCCGTATAAGACTCGTTATAGGAGTCCCACTCGTTAGCATTATAGTATGTTTTGGGCAGGACATTGTTCGCGATTGCCGCCCACTGCTCCGCAAATTTGGGATTCTGGATCATCTCCTGCAAAATCTGCTCCTGTGTGCCCGGCAGATTGTAAGTGTCCGAGGCATCAAAGATCTCCCAGTCGTTTTTTGCCGTCACGGCTGCCCCGGCTGTTGGGGGCAGCACTCCTATACACATCGCCACCGCCAGCAGGCCGCACAAACCTCGCCGTCGTATCATCTGCTTTTTACTCATACCATTTTCCTCCTTTTCTGTGTCAGTGTTCCTGCTCGGCCATGGAAAACAGCTCGTTATGACTCATTTCCACATCGCCGAAGCGGACAAAAATGCCGTTCGTCACCGCGCTGTTCCACACCTGCGGGTCGGAAAGTGACCGGAATCGGAATTTATCCAGATAGGGCTTCATATCCAGCAGCAGGCGGCTGCCGGAGATAAAATCGACCTGCAGAACGTGGTCGGTCAGCGGTTTGACTGACTGAATGTATTTCCGGTCCAAATGCGTACCTCCTCTCGCCTACACAAAATAAAAGGTTCACCGTACCTATAGGATACGGTGAACCATTCAAAAAAACCATTCACAAGTTGTTAGTTTTTATCCGCAAGCAGGTCGAGCAGCAGCTTGCGCTTTGCGCGCGGCTCTCCTGCTATCTGCAGTTTGGTGTAAATTTGATTCACATACTGCCGGATACTGCCCTCGGACAGATACAGCTTTTCCGCAATCTCGCGGTTGTTCAGCCGCTGTGCCATCAGCCGGACAATCTCATATTCCCGCTCGGTCAGCGCAGACAGGGCTTCCGGACGGTCAAATCCGGCCTTTCGCCGCTCTGCGGCTTCTCCTAGTTCGATGATCTGCGCAACCGTTCCGGTTTGCAGCCGCTCTGCCAGCAATGGCTTGAGATAACGATAATTCTCCGCAAACGGAATGACAAAGCCATCCGGTTCCGCGTCGGTCAGTGCCTGATCGAGCTGCGCCTGTGCCTCCGCATGCTTACCCAGCATTTCATACGCCGCTGCCGTCTGGATTCGGATATGCATCGCAACCAGTGCATAGTGCATGCCTTCGCACACAGCAAGCAGTCTTTCGCTCCGGCCAACGACACGGGCGTAGTCGCCCTGTGCCAGACCGACCTGATTTTCGATCATCTCGATCATCGGCTTGCCCGGTGCAAGTGTATGCACGGTTGAAAGCCTGTGCGCGCGGAAAACCTCCGGAATCTTGTCGGTTTTGCCAAGCAAAGCGTAATAATACGCCGCAATCGCGTTCCATAGGTTCAGCCAGGAAGCATTGTGCTGCCGCAGCAGCTCCGCGTGCCGCTCGGCAAGCGTGCAGTGATACTTCATCTCCGCAAACAGCGACAGCCGCCACGCCAGAAAATCACAGCACAGCGCCATATTGGCCTGCCCGTTGTCCTGAATCCGGGCGCACGCACTTTCGAGTTCGATATGTGCATCCGTCAAGCGTCCCTGCAGGAACGCCGCCTCGGCACGCATGATAGTCTCGGCACCCTGACCGTGATTGCCGGTGATTTTATAATAGTGCGGCATGCACTCGTCCATCTCGGCAAGCTCGCTCTGCAGCTCGCCCGGTGCGCGGTAAAACATCATCAGCACGGACGGCGAGCCGAAGGTCCAGCCGCCGCCGGACTGGATGCTGATCGCCTTCCGCGACATCTGCGCGCTGGCACTCCGGTGCAGGCGGCTCATGGCGCTGATATCGTTGTAGCAGAGGAAGCTCATGATCAGGTCGCATTCTCCCCGCAAATCACCTTTTTCCTGTGCGGAAAGCGCTGTATTTTCGGAAATCGCCGTCAGCAGCAGCTCCTTCAGCTCCAGCATTTTCGGGATATTGCGCCAGTTGAACATACTCCGCATCAGCACCAGAATCGCCAGCGGATGGCTTGCGAGCACAGCTGCCGGGCATTCGTCCAGTGCTGCCAGCACTGCCTTCGGGTGCAGCGAGGAAAGCAGAATGCCTGCATCCTTCTGCAGCGTGCGCAGCATCGCATCGTAATCGCCGTTTTGCCGGTACTCGGTCATGGCATGCAGATACAGCCGATGATCCTCATACCAGATGCCGAGCCGCCCGCGGTAGACGGTCTGCCGCTCCTTCGGCATGGACAGGAAGGTGTGCAGCGCGCATTCCTTCATCATGTGATGAAACCGGTAGGTCGCGCCGTCCGGCAGACGCTTGACAAACGCATTCTGCCCGGTCAGCGCGGCAAGCAGGTCCTCGGCGTGCGCGTCTGCCATGACGAACTGCGCCATTTCGACCGTAAATTCGTCGGCAAGTCCCATCACCGCAAGGAATTCCCGCTGTTTTTCGGGCAGCGGATCAATCATCGCAGCCGTAAAGATAGAGGAAATATCCGAATTCGGGTCCGGCAGCACACCGTGCTCGGAAAACATCCGCAGATTCAGATAAACCGCCGAAAACCAGCCCTCGCTGTAATACAGCAGCGTATCTATCTGCTCATCGGAAAGCGCGGTTCCGCACCGATTGGTATAGACCGCCAGCTCGGTATGGTTAAGCCTAAGCTGCGCCGTGCCGATCTGGTACACCTTTCCGCCCAGCCGGACAAGCTCTGCCGCCGGCAGAAACAGGTCACGGCTGGCTAAAATCAGATGAACATTGGGCGGCAGCCGTCCGGCCAGCGCACACAGGAATCCGGGTGCGCGCTTGTCGGTCAGCAGGTGAAAATCGTCAATAAAAATATAGCAGGACTTCTCACCGGTCAGCGAATGACACAGATCGTCGATCAGCAGTCCGCCGCTGGCTCCGTCGGTCGGACAGTCGTACTCCCGCAGAAAGGCAAAGCCTGCACGCGCAAAGGCGTCCTGCACACTTTTCCAGAAAATTGCAAGATTGCCCGAGTACACACTGATGCGCACAATGTACGGCGCTTCGGCTCCGGCACGTTCCGCAAGATACCACTCCACCGCCGTCGTTTTGCCGTAGCCCATGGGTGCAACCACGGTCGTCATGGCACAGCGCGAGATTGGCCGCAGGCTCTCCTGCAGCCGCTCGGATATGTAGATCGTGTTCAGATTCCATTTCGATTTTGGCATGGCGCGCACCTCCGAATACTGTAATGTGCTCTCCTGTCCGTTGTACTGTCTAAATTATACTGAATTTCAGAGCGGGTGTAAACCGTGTATGCTGTTAAGACAGTGCGTATATATGCCCTCAATTTGAGCGTCAAGCCGCTTTTCCAACCGGCAGTGTTACCAGAATAGTCGTTCCCGTATCTGCGCTCTGTTCAACGCGCACTGTGCCGCCATGCAGCCGGACAATCTCCTGCACGAGCGCCAGTCCCAGTCCCACGCCGCCCATTGCGCGGCTGCGCGACTTATCCACGCGGAAAAACGGCTGAAAGATGCTGTCTCGGTACTCCTCGGCAATGCCCGGGCCGGTATCCCGCACGCGGATTGCCGCCTGACCGCCTTCCCGCTCGACAGACACTTCCACCGAGCCGCCCGTGCGGTTGTACTTGATCGCGTTCTCTGTCAAATTGAACAGCAGCCGGTACAGCAGCACATCACTGCCGACAAGCTGCACGTTTTCGCCTGCCTGCGTCAGTGTAATACCGTTTTTCTGTGCCAGCGGTGTCAGATCGACCAGCACCTCCTCGACCATCGGTGCAAGGTCGATACGGTCGGTGCGCGGCACCGACCGCAGGTCGCTCATCTCAAGCAGAGTGCGCACAAGCGCACTCAGGCGCTCGACCTGCTCCTGCTGAAAATGCAGTAATTTTGCGGTTTCTTCGCTCATCTGCTGATGTTCCGCCGCAAAGAGCTCCAGCCTTGTCTGCATGAGCGCCAGCGGCGTGCGAAGCTCGTGCGCCGCATTGCCGGTGAACTGCCGCTGCGTGTCAAATGACTGCGCCAGACGGTCGAGCATGGCGTTGACCGACCGGCTCAGCTGCCGGAACTCGGCAGTCGTGTCCTCGGACAGGCGGGTGTCGGTCAGGCTTTCTTCGTTGATCTGTTCGGTCTGCTGTGCAAAATCGCCCAGCGGCTTGAGCGCCCGTCCGCTGACGAAATACGCGATGACAGCGCTCAGCAGTGTCACCAGCGCGGTGATGCACCAGCCCATGCGCTCGAAACGCACCTTTTCTGCACTCACCTGCTGAGAAAAGCCGCTGAAGAACGCCTGCATATTCTCTTGGGGTATCTCAATCGTCATTTCCTGCTGGTTTCCCGTTTTGTACTCCACCACAAAGCCGTTCAGCGCATCCATGCTGTCCGAGCCGGAGTAAAACAGCAGCAGATTCAGGCTCACGCACGCCGCCGCGATGAGCAGCGCAGTCAATATCGTGATGCGCCACTGCACAGAGATTCGTTTGCTCATTCGTCCGCTCCGATCTCGTAGCCCTGACCGATCTTATTGCGGATCGGGTCGTATCCCAGTGCCGCACGCAGCTTTTTTCGCAGCATGGAGATATGCACACGGATGGAGTTGCTGAAGCTGTCCACGCTGCTGTCCCACACATGCTCGATGAGTTCTTCCTGGCTGATGGGTCTGCCGCGGTTGAGCAGCAGATATTCCAGAATGCCGCTCTCCTTGCGCGTGAGCGACAGGGCCTGTCCGTTCGCCGCAGCGGCGCGGCTGCGTGTGTCAAATGTCAGCCCGCCGCACCGCAGGCACACATCCTGCTGGACGAACCGGCGGCGTGTCAGGCTGCGTACCCGCGCCTCCAACTCCTCCAGATGGAACGGCTTGGACAGATAATCGTTCGCACCGGCATCCAGTCCGTCCACCTTGTCGGAAATTTCGCTTCGCGCCGACAGGATGAGCACGCCGGTTTCCTGATCGTGCTCCCGCAGGGTTCGCAGAACGGTCATACCGTCCACCTTGGGCAGGTTAAGGTCGAGCAGCACCAGATCGTAGCGCTCCACCGCCAGCAGCTCGAGCGCCGCCTCCCCGTCAACACAGGTGTCCGCCTCATAACCGGACAGGCGCAGTTTTTTCGCAATATCTTCGCACAGATCGCGCTCGTCCTCTATCACCAAAAGCCGCATGAGCTTTCCTCCTTTGTGTTTTCATACCTTTATTATACCAGACAGGGATAAAATTTGTGTTAACGAAATCTGTTGCAAAAAATTTTTGTTTTTTAAGGCAATACCGCATAATTGAACAAGAGCGATTTGCGAGCAAATTTTGTGTACTGACGAGGCGCGGTTTTGCAGTAATACTTAATGTATTACTGTGAAATCGCAACAAAGTCAGGACACAAAATTTCCGCAAAGCGCCGCCGCTTTAATTGTGCGGTGTTGCCTTAAGCACCTTAACACAGATTTTATCTCCCGTGCGGTATACTGGTGTCAACAACTTCGAAAGGGGCATAACAATGCTGAAGCACAGAACCGCCGCCCAGCTCTTCCTGCTGGCAGTCGGCATTGCAATGATCGGGTTCGGCCTGTGGAGAGGCGAAGCCGATACGGTATTATCAAAGGCGATCCGCCTGTGTATGGAGTGTGTTGGGATTGGATAAGAGAAATATTCCGGTTTTAGCCCGCTTTCGCGGCTGGATACAGGCAGCAGCGGCTCTGCTGACCAATATCCACCTGCCGAATTTTTTGCAGGGCAAATTATATCAGGGCGGCGGCAAGGCGGTCTGCGTGCCCGGCCTGAACTGCTATTCCTGTCCCGGCGCGGCGGGCGCGTGCCCGATCGGCGCCTTTCAGGCAGTCGTCGGCTCGTCGAAGTTCCGGTTTTCGTATTACATCACCGGTATCTTGATCCTGCTCGGCGTGCTGCTCGGACGGTTTATCTGCGGCTTTCTGTGCCCGTTCGGCTGGTTTCAGGAGCTACTGCACAAAATCCCCTCGCCTAAGCTGTCCACCAAAAGGCTGAAGCCGCTCCGCTATGTGAAATATGCGGTGCTGCTGATCATGGTGGTGCTGCTGCCCGTACTTGTCACAAACGAACTCGGCATGGGCGATCCGTTCTTCTGCAAGTACCTGTGTCCGCAGGGTGTGCTCGAGGGCGCGCTGCCGCTGGCGGCGGTCAACTCCGGCATCCGTGCCGCGCTCGGCGCACTGTTTACCTGGAAAGCAGCCGTTCTGCTGACCGTTATCGTGTGCAGCGTGCTGTTTTACCGTCCGTTCTGCAAGTGGCTGTGCCCGCTCGGCGCCTTTTACGCCCTGCTGAACCGCGTTTCACTGTTTCAGATGCAGGTGGATACGCATAAGTGCGTATCCTGCGGCGCATGTGCCAAAGCCTGCAAAATGGATGTGGACATCACCAAAAACCCCAATCATGCCGAGTGCATCCGCTGCGGCATGTGCATGAAAGCCTGCCCGACCGATGCTATCTGCTACCGCTACGGTCTGGGCGATAAAACCCAAACGACTGACAAAGGAGAAACTATCTAATGAAAAAGAATCGACTGATCGCATTTGCCCTGTCCGTAAGCCTGCTGCTCGGCGCATCCGCCTGCGGCAAACCGGCAAAAACCGTCTCCGAGCTGATAGCGGAGGAAAACGCCATCCTCGACCAGCACCAGGAACTGTGGACAACGGCTCTGAATTCGCTCGACAAGGACAATCTGTCGCAGAGCACCCAGAGCACCAACTACGCTGATGTACTCGATCTTGCGATTAAAAACGTCAAGGACCAGCTCTCGGACGAGGACTACAAGACGCTGACCGACGATGCCGCCAAGGTCCGCAAGCTGGAGGACCAGCTGCAGGAACTTCCGCCGGAAACAGCAGAGGCAAACACCTCCTCGGCCGGTGATGCGTTCCCGTCCTTCGAGGGCAAGGACCTGGACGGCAACGCTGTGGACAGCAGCCTGTTCGCAGACAATGCGTTCACCGTCGTGAATTTCTGGTTCAGCGGCTGCAAGCCGTGCGTGGCTGAACTTGGTGATCTGGACAAGCTGAATCAGACTGTCAAGGCGCAGGGTGGCGAGGTTATCGGCATCAATACGGAAACGCTCGATGACAATGCGGATGCCATTGCTACCGCTAAACAGATTCTGCAGACCAAGGGAGCATCCTACCGCAACATTACCTTTGCATCCGGCAGCGAGGCAGGCAAGTTTGCACTGAACATCATGTCATTCCCGACCACCTATGTTATCGACCGTAACGGAAAAATCGTCGGTGAACCGGTACTCGGCGGCATCACAAACGAAAACAGCATGAAGCAGCTGCAGGAGAATATTGACACCGCGATTGCAAACGACGGAAAATAACACCCGAGTGTGATTGCCGCTGCAGATATATCAATTTCCAGCCGAGCGATAATTTGGAGCAAAGCGTCGTAGATGACGTGGAATATATCAGAAATCATCCGCTGGCGGCCTCCAATATTCCGATTTACGGTTATATTTTACGATGTAAAAACAGGCAGGCTGATCGAGGTTGAAAAGACAACGGAGATTGGCAGGACCAAGTAAACGCCAAAGAGAAAAGCCGCAGACTTTCGTCTGCGGCTTTTACGTGCCTGCGGAAATATCCACGAAGATATGCACAAACCTGTGGATAAATTTGAGGACGGAACTTTTCCTTGTTTCTCCTATATGGTATACTAAAATTATACAAGCGAAAATCGCAGGAAAAAGAGAAACACGAGGGATAAACATGGGACTGTTTTCAAAACCGGAGGTTGTGATTGCGAAAGAATCCAGCAACGCAAAGGAGTATCTGCGGCAGCTGGAGGAGCTGGCGGAAAAAGCAGCCGGAGAAAACGCGAAAAAAATCGCAAAAGAGATTGCCGTGGTGAAAGCCGGTATTATCGGTGAGGATAATATTCTGTTTGAGCTGAAAAACAGCGGTATGGATATGGTTGTGCTGCACGATTTGTATATTGAAAGCGTGTCCGGTGCCTCGGCACAGATTGACTTTCTGGTACTGACTCCAAAGATTAACTTTGTGTTAGAGTGCAAAAATCTGTTCGGCAATATCGAGATCAACAGTAAGGGCGATTTTATCCGCACAATTCGCTGCGGCGGTCGGTACTATAAAGAAGGAATTTATTCGCCGATTACGCAGAATCAGCGGCATTTGCAGGTGCTCAAGGAACGAAGGAGCGAAAATGACGGCAAAATCCTTGCCGCATGGAAGAATTACTTGTTTAAGGACTTTTTTAGGGGCTTAGTCGTGCTTGCCAACCCGAAAACTGTTGTCAACGACCGATATGCGAAGAAAGAGGTCAAGGAACAGGTCATTCGAGCAGACCAGTTGATTGAAACGATAAAACGGATGAATAAGGCGTCCAAGGAATCGGCTTCTTCTTTGAAAGATTTGAAGGAAATGGGTGAGCGGTATCTGCAGATGCACATTGAAAAGCCAATCACCTATATCGAAAAATTCAAGCAGGAGGAGCTGGAGGACCAGCCTGCCGCCGAGCGGCCTGCACCTGCGCCGTCGGAGGGAAAATGCTGTCCGAAGTGCGGCAAGCCGCTTGTCATGCGGGAGGCCAGACGCGGTGCGCATGTCGGCGAAAAATTCTGGGGCTGCACAGGATTTCCTCAATGTCATTTTATAAAGAAAATCGTGAAAACCGAAAACAAATAAACCGAAAAGCGGCATGACTTGCATCAAAGTCATGTCGCTTTATGGTTACTTAAAACACAAACGCCTCGCTCTGCTCGATCTCAATCCCGCAGTCCGCGATAACCGTCTGATACTGCGCGTAAACTTCGGCTTCCATGCGCCACGCGATGCCGCATCCGGCGGACAGTCTGCGCGGCACCGGCACCAGCCGACCGGCAATGCCATTCTGTTTGCAGAACGACTCCATCTCCATGGCGGCATCGGTGGTGTGGAAGGTGAGCACCTGATACGGCTTTTTTCTCGCATTACGCCTGAAAAACGATCTCGAAGCACCCGTCCGGACGCACGGTCGTCTGACCGGACTTGTTCTCATACTCGAGCATTTTCTCGATATTCTTGCGGGTGTGCGCCTCGTCACCGAACACACCGCATTTCCGTGCCTATCAAGGCCAGCCGGACCCGCTGACAGCGCTCCTGCACGAACCGTTCCTGCTGCGCGAGGACAACTCGGGCACCAAGCAGGAAACACTGTATTTCCTCCAGAATCACGATCTGTCGCTTGATGAACTGAATCATTGCCGTCATGGATGACGCGGCAGCGCTCAAGCGGTGCATCGCACTGGGCATGGGCATTTCCATTCTGTCGCGCGCAACTGTGCAGACCGATGCACAGCAGGGACGGCTACTGCTGTTCCCCCCTCGGACAGTCAGCGTTCCTGCGCCGGCTGTACATTGTGTATCCGTCCATACGACGTATGTCCGAGCAGGCTATTCACTTTCTGGATTTTATAAAAAGATATTATCGGATCAGATGACAGCCGTGCGTACCGACCGGTACACGGCAGTCCTATCCGCAAGGTCAAAACCGGCAAAGCGGATTCCTCAAATTTACCGGGTATGGTCTTGACAACCGGGACAATCTGCGAGAACATTATACCGATCGCACTTGCTATGCTCGTACTTTCTGATAAAAAGCCGGAAATTGTGGAGGAATATAATCATGTCAAAAGATGAATATTTGATTACCGATGCACCCCTGAAAGCGCTGACGGTTTTTGCAATGCCGATGATTCTCGGCAGCTTTTTTCAGCAGGTATACAATATGGCTGACTCCATTATCGTCGGTCAGTTTGTCGGCTCCTCCGCTCTTGCAGCGGTCGGCGCCTGCGCTGCCCTGACCAATGTTTTCATTTGTGTGGCGCTGGGTGCCGGTGTCGGTGCCGGCGTACTCGTAAGCCGTTATTTCGGCGCCAGAGAGTATGGCAAAATGAAAACCATTGTATCTACCTCCCTGATCAGCTTTTTACTTCTGAGTATCATCCTTGGCGTCTTTGGCTTTTGCTTTTCCCATGCGATGATGAGCGGATTACAGACCCCTGCCGATATTCTGAAGGAGGCAGTACTGTATCTGCGGGTCTATTTCGTAGGTTTTCCGTTTTTGTTCATGTACAATATTCTTTCTACCATGTTCACTTCCATTGGTGAATCAAAAATTCCGCTGGGACTGCTGATCTTTTCATCAATCCTGAATATTGTTATGGATCTTTGGATGGTAGCCGGCCTGGGGCTTGGTGTATTCGGCGCGGCGCTTGCAACGCTGATTGCGCAGGGTATTTCGGCTGTGTTTTCACTTTTGATTTTCTTTTATCGGATGCGGCGGTATAAGAGCAGCTTTGTCTGGTTTGACGGACAGGAGCTGCGTTCGATGCTTCAGATTGCTGTTCCATCGGTTCTGCAGCAGTCTACCGTATCCATCGGTATGATGATTGTACAGGCGGTGGTAAATCCCTTCGGCACACAGGCACTCGCGGGATACGCGGCGACAATGCGGGTGGAAAATGTCTTTTCCCTGATTTTTGTGTCCATCGGCAATGCGGTTTCGCCGTATGTTTCCCAGAACCTTGGTGCAAACAAAACCCAGCGCATCAAAAAAGGCTACCGCGCAGCATTGATACTGGATGTATGTTTTGCTGTTCTTGCCTTCCTTGTCATTGAAACGCTGCACACGCAGATTTCCTCGCTATTCCTTGGAAAAGACGGAACCGCCCTGGCTTATCAGGTGTCCGGGGATTATATGAGATGGCTTGGTTGCTTCTTTATCTTTATGGGTATCAAAATGGCAACCGACGGAGTTCTTCGCGGACTCGGAATCATGCGGCCGTTTCTCATTGCCAATATGGTAAACCTTGCGATTCGCCTGTCTGTGGCGTTGATCTGTGCTCCGCGCTTTGGTATTGCATTTGTCTGGCTTGCCGTGCCGGCCGGCTGGCTTGCCAATTTCCTGGTTTCCTATGCGGCACTCAGAAAATCCTGGCCGACTGAAAAAGTGGTGTCATCTCAGTAAATCCGGATTTACCGAAAATCTGAAATCCTTTGGAATGGCATCTGAAATAATTAACAGCGAAGTAAAAAAACATCCCGAGTCCTGTGCACAGTCCGGGATTGAACTGCCCCCCTCTGTCAGACCGTATATCATACTGTCTGACAGAGGGGGGGCTTTATTATGTTAAGAGGGAAACCGAAACTTACCCTCAACTCTTTACGCTTTGCACAGTCAGTCGATAATCTTAATGCTCTCAATAACCGGCTGATTTTCCGTCTTAACCGTACCGTTATCGTCCTCGACCGGCGTATTATCACAGATTTCATCCACAACATCCATGCCCTTGGTCACATAGCCGAAGCAGGCGTACTGACCGTCGAGATAGGTGCTGTCCTGCTGAACGATGAAGAACTGCGAGGATGCGCTGTCCGGGTCGCTTGAGCGTGCCATCGAAACCGCACCGCGCGTGTGCGACAGCTTGTTCTCCACGCCGTTCTCCGAAAACTCGCCCTTGATGGTATCCTCCGAGCCGCCGGTGCCGTTGCCCAGCGGGTCGCCGCCCTGCATCATAAAGCCGGTAATAATGCGGTGAAAGGTCAGTCCGTCGTAAAAACCGTCGTTTGCCAGGTCCATAAAGTTCTGAACCGAGATAGGCGCTGCATCGCCGTCCAGCTCGATGTCGATCGTGCCGTGGTCCTTGATGGTGATCTGTGCATGATGCTGACCGATGGGCTGTGCGGTCTCCTCAGCGGTCGTCTGCTGCGAGTTATCGCTCGTGTCGGTGGCATCATCCGTCGAGGTCTGCGCGCCTGATTTGCCGCCGCAGGCGGTCAGAACCAGCATCGCCAGCAGGCCAAAAAGCAAAAATGTACGTTTTTTCATGTGAAATTCTCCTTTTTAGGCAATACTGCATCATTGAACAAGAGCGATTTGCGCGTAAATTTTGCGTTCTGATTAGGCGCGAGTTTGCAGCAATACTTTGTGTATTGCAAAAATCCGCAACGACATCAGAGCGTAAAATTTCCGCAAAGCGCCGCAGTTTTAATTGTGCGGTGTTGCCTTATATCCTGAACGGGTGGAATATGAAAATGTTCCCGCGGTACTCCCCTATTATACGGTACTGAGAACGCGAAAACCAGTGTTTTTTCGGTGTCTGCAAAAAAATGCACCGCAGAATTGCGGTGCATTTTCTATCAAATAATACTGTATAGAGCCGATTCCTGCACAAACCGTGTAGTTCCGCGACAGGTCATAGCTTACTTCATAATGTCCTTGTCGTGGGCCGCCTTGGCAACCAGACCGGACAGCGCCAGCAGCGCGATCAGGTTCGGGAATACCATCAGGCCGTTGAACAGGTCGGACAGGTTCCATACCAGATCAACATGCAGTGCGGAGCCGATCACGATGCAGATAACAACGATAGCGGCGTAAACCTTAACAGCCTTGTGGCCGAACAGTGCCTTTACGTTCTGCTCACCGAAGAAATACCAGCCGATGATGGTAGAGAACGCGAAGAACAGCATGCAGATGGCAACAAAAGCCATGCCTGCCGAGCCAAGCGAAGCCTTGAAGGCCGCCTGTGCCAGCTCGGTGCCCTGCAGACCGTCCGGTGCACCCGGATTGAGCATGCCCGAGGTCAGGATGACCATAGCGGTCAGCGTCAGTACGATAAAGGTGTCGATAAATACGGAAACGATAGCAATTTCGCCCTGATCCTGCGGACGGTTTACCTTTGCGAGCGCATGTGCGTGCGGCGTAGAGCCCATGCCGGCCTCGTTCGAGAACAGACCGCGTGCAACGCCGTAGCGCATTGCCTGACGAACCGTGATGCCTGCAGCGCCGCCGAGGATAGCCTGCGGGTCAAATGCTGCAACAAAGATGGACTTGAATGCCGGAATGATCGCTGCATGATTGATGCACAGGATAACAACGCAGCCAGCCATGTAGAACAGCGCCATGATCGGAACGACCTTCTCGGTAACAGCCGCGATACGGCCTACGCCGCCGAGGAAGATGAACGCTGCAATGATCGCGCAGATGATGCCGACAACGATCATCGGTGCGCCGAACGCGGTGTTGAACGCGACGCTGATCGAGTTTGCCTGTACCATGTTGCCGGTAAAGCCCAGTGCAAAAATAATCGCAACCGAGAAGAAGCCGGCAAGGAACTTGCCGAATTTACCGGTAAAGCGTGCGCGGATGTAGTAGATCGGACCGCCGGTAACGTGGCCCTTGTCGTCCGTGGTCTTGTACTTCTGCGCGAGAACCGCCTCGCCGTAGATGGTGGACATGCCGAAGAATGCACTCAGCCACATCCAGAAAATCGCGCCCGGGCCGCCGGAATACAGTGCGGTAGCCGCGCCTGCGATGTTGCCGGTGCCGACCTGCGCCGCGATCGCGGTGGTCAGCGCCTGGAACGGACTCATGCCGTCCTTGCCCGCCTTCTCACCGTTGAGCGAGAAATGGCCGAACAGGTGCTTCCAGCCTGCGCCGAACTTACGCACCTGAATGAAGCGCGTGCGGATGGTAAACACGATGCCGGTTCCGACCAGAAGGTACAGCAGCAGGCCGTTCCACACGACGTTGCTGATTCGGCTTACCCAGTCTGCCAATACTTCCATTGTCATTTTACATACCCCTTCTTTGTTTTGCGGCAAACAAAAAGCCGAACCCAATCAGCATCGGGTTACGGCTCCAAAGAAACGGAAAGACAGCAAACAGACGGTACATCCTGCACCGTGAGAAAACATTTGCTGTGGTTCCGCGGAACTTATTTTTATATCCTAACGTCTATAAAAACAGGTTCATCTCTGTCCTTTTGCCTGAGAGATTGGCACGCAAACCCCTTTTGCGCGCGTTGCACCTTCGGCAGTCCCCTTGAGGAACGTTCTCCAGAGCCACATCCATTTACAGTCCTCATCCGGAAATCCGGACGCCTGAGAGTTTTGCTCCTTCGGCAAGTCTTTGACTTTTTCCTGCAAACTTCGTTTGTCGCGTATGTAGTTTATGGATTCAGTGTAACACCGTGACAACATTCTGTCAATGTCAATCAAGATATTCGTGAAAGTTTGTGAAAAACGGCGAATTTCTTGACAACCTATGCTATAATAGATAGGCTATACTGGTAGTATTATTGGTAAATCCAAGTAATCAACAGCATCCCTCGAAAGGAGGAACTTTACATGAATGATGCTTTGCAGCAGCTTCTCGACAGGCTGACGGCTCTGCTGGCGGAAAAACCGCTCATCGGGGCGTGGTACACAACCGTTGTGCGCTTCGTGTTCCCGCTGCTGGCGCTGATGATCCTTGTCGGTGCGATCCGCTCGCTGTGGAAGGTCAAGCACCCAGATGAGGTCTGGGGCTATCTGGTGCTGCGCAACGGCGTGCGCCTGCCCATCACCCACTGGGAGAACATCATCGGACGCGCCCCCAGCTGCGATGTGCAGCTGGAATATCCGTCGGTATCGCGTCAGCACGCCGCGCTCATCCGCGAGGATGACGGCAGCTGGACGATATACGACCTCGGTTCCAAGGGCGGCATCAAGGTAAACGACCTGCCGGTGGACGAGTATGCGCTCGTCGAGGACGGCGACACGGTCACCTTTGCGGGCATTCCCGCTATCATGGAACCCATTACCGCTGAGGAAAAGCGTGCACAGATGGTCGAGCGCCGCATTGAGGGCAAGCCTGCCGGCATGTGGGGTTCGCTCGTACTGCTGACGCTGTTCCAGATCCTCACCGGTCTGCAGCTCATTATCGCGCAGGGCGACAAGGCGACCACCACCATTCCGCTCACCTTTTTTGTCTTTACGGTAATCTGCTGGGCGTATTTCATCGTCATGCGCCTGTTCCGCCGCATCGGCTTTGAAATGGAGACGATAGCGTTCTTCCTATGTACGCTGTCACTCGCCGTCACCGGCTCGACCGTGCCGGACGAGCTGCCCAAGCAGCTGATTGCGATTTTGATGGGTCTTGCCATCTTTATCGTGCTCGGCTTCTTCCTGCGTGACCTGACCCGGGCGCAGAAGGTGCGCTGGTTCATGAGCGCAACGGCAGTCGGACTGCTGGCTATTACACTGCTGATCGGCTCGTCGCAGGGCGGCGCAAAGGCATGGCTGCGTCTCGGTCCTCTGTCTCTGCAGACCTCGGAAATTGCGAAAATCTGCTATATTTTCGCCGGTGCAGCAACGCTCGACCGCCTGTTCAACAAGCGCAACCTGTGGATGTTCATCGGCCTGACCGCCATCTGCGGCGGCTGTCTCGCGCTGCAGAACGACTTCGGCACCGCACTTGTGTTCTTCGTGACATTCCTTGTCATCGCGTACCTGCGTTCGGGCGATTTCGCCACCATCGGCCTTGTGTGCGCCGGCTGCTTCGGCGCCGGCATGGTCATGCTGACCATCAAGCCGCACGTTGCCGCACGATTTGCCTCCTGGGGACATATCTGGGAGGACGTGTACGACAAGGGCTTCCAGCAGACGCATACGCTGACCGCAGCCGCCTCCGGCGGCATGATCGGCGTCGGTGCCGGCAAGGGCTGGCTCTCGAATCTCCCTGCCGCGGATACCGACATCGTGTTCGGCATGCTTTGTGAGGAATGGGGTCTCGTCATTGCCGTGCTGACCATCCTGTGCATCATTACGCTGGCCGTGTTCGCTGTCCGCGCCTGCCGTGCCGGACGCTCCAGCTTTTACACCATCGCCGCATGCGCGGCCACCAGTCTGCTGGTGTTCCAGACCTGTCTGAACGTATTCGGTGCGGTCGATATTCTGCCGTTTACCGGCGTTACGCTGCCGTTCGTATCCAACGGCGGTTCGTCCATGCTGTCGGCATGGGGCATGCTCGCCTTTTTGAAGGCGACCGACACCCGACAGAATGCATCGTTCGCAGTTCGTCTGCCCAGCCGCCGCGAGCTTAGAGGGGAGGAGTAACCATGCGGAAAATCGAAAAACGCAGTATTTTCTGTCTGATCCTTGCCGCACTGCTCGGTCTGGGTCTGGCGTTCTTCTGCTTCCGGTTTGTTATGGACGGCGGCGACTGGGCCTCCTACCCGTACAACCGTCATCTCTATAACAACGCCGGTCAGCTGAAAGGCGGCACCATCCTCGACCGGGACGGCGATATGCTGTCTACGCTCGACGAGGACGGCAACCGCATCTACAACGATGACGCAACCGTCCGGCGCGCCACACTGCACGCCGTAGGCGACAAAAACGGCAATATCGGCGCGGGTGCGCTCACCTCGTTCGCGGATAAGCTGTCCGGCTACAATCTGCTCACCGGTGTATATTCTCCGCTCGGCACCGGCAACAGCCTGTATCTAACGATTGATGCCTATTTGAACAATGTCGCCTATCAGGCTTTGAACGGAATGAACGGAACGGTTGGCATTTATAACTATAAAACCGGCGAAATTTTGTGCATGGTGTCCACACCGACGTTCGATCCGGCCAATCCGCCGGACATTGCGGCGGACGATCCCGCGTGGGACGGCGTTTACGTCAACCGCTTGCTGTCCGCGAACTCGATTCCGGGCTCTATCTTCAAGGTTGTGACCATCAACGCCGCTATCGAGAACATCCCCGACCTGTTTCAGCGCAAGTGGACGTGCACCGGCTCGGTCAACATCGGCGGCGAGGAAGTCACCTGCCCGCACGCTCACGGCGAACAGGACATCGAGGAAGCGCTCGCCAACTCGTGCAACGGTGTGTTCGGTCAGCTGGCCGTCGAACTCGGCGGCGAAACCATGCAGAAATACGCGGATGCGGCAGGACTGACCAAGTCCATCAAGGTGGACGGCATACAGTCCTCGGTCGGCAAGTTTGATTTCTCGGGCAATGACAATCAGCTGGCGTGGTCGGGTGTCGGTCAGGGTCAGGATACCCTGTGTCCGATCAACATGCTCCAGTATATGGGCGCGATCGCCAACGGCGGCAAGGCTGCCGTGCCGCGTCTGATCGAAAAATCCACCACGGATTACGGCCTGCCGACCGGCATTTACTATCCGCACAAGTCGGCGCAGCTGATCGACGAAAAGACCGCGGGTACCATCGCGGATATGATGCACAACAACGTCATCGAAACCTACGGTCAGGATCGTTTCCCGGGCATGGATATCTGTGCCAAGTCGGGCACCGCCGAGGTCGGCGCGGACAAGTCACCGAACGCATGGTTCACCGGCTTCCTGCGCGACGAGGCCACGCCGTATGCTTTCATCGTTCTCGTCGAGAACGGCGGCGGCGGCTCGTCGGTTGCCGGTACGGTGGCTTCGCAGGTGCTGCAGGCTGCGGTAGAAAAAGCCTACTAATGCTGTCGCGGAACTACCGTTCCGCCGACAAGAGGAACGGACCGCAGGCCGTTCCAAAGTCGTCCGAAAGTTCCTATATAGAAACTTTCTCCCTCTTAAAGTCAAAAAAGAGTGATACATGCTCCCTCTTTTGCTCTCATTAAATGTTTTTAGGGATAGAGGCCTACGGGCTGGCATTGGCAATGCAAATGCTATTTTATACGCACTTACGCACGATAATTTTACTTAGTGCAGTGCAGGGATTGGACGCAAACAAATCAGTGGTCTGAATTGACGATTAAGGAGAGAGAAATCATGGCGCAAAGCACTGAAATACTCCCTAACGGACTGCAATTATTACAGGACGACCGGTTTTTTAAGCTCGGACAGGACAGCGTGCTGCTCAGCGCGTTCGCCAAGCCGAGACGCAATGCCAAACTGCTCGACCTCGGCTGCGGCACAGGCGCTCTGGCGCTGCTCGTATGGCGGCCCGACCTCAAGATTACCGGACTGGAACTGCAGGACGGCCCGCTCGACCTGTTCCGGCAGTCCATCGCGGCAAACGAGCTGGAAAACGTAACCGCTCTGCAGGGCGACCTCCGGCAGATGCGTACGCTGCTGCCGCACGGCAGTATGGATTACGTTATCTGCAACCCGCCGTATTTCGACCGCAACGCAGGCGCGAATGCGCCGACCGCCGAAAAGCGCACCGCAAGGCAGGACGCGACCTGTTCGGTCGAGGAACTGGCGGTTGCGGCCTCGTTCGTGCTGCATACCGGCGGTAAAGCCGCGTTCGTATTCCGGCCGGAACGGCTGTGGGTGCTGCTCGAGGCGCTCTCGCGCGTGCGGCTCGTGCCGAAAAGAATGCGGTTCGTGCACCAGAGCGTGCAGACAGCGCCAAGCGTCGTCATGGTCGAGTGCCGAAAAGGCGGCAGTGCGGAAGGACTTGTTGTTGAGCCGCCGCTGATCGTTGAGAGTGATGAATATTTCCGTATTTACCGAATTGAGCATTGAAAATGGAGAATCCGCGCTATCCTTGCGCGAGTTCCGTCCGCGCTGCGCGGAGACGCGCAATGCGCGATGATTTAATTCGTAATTCGGCACCATGTGCCGCACCTTCATTTTCCATTATCCATTCTCCATTTAAGAAATTCCGGAGGGATTGAATTGTCTACATTATACTTAGTCGCAACGCCGATCGGCAACCTGAGTGATTTATCGCCGCGGGCACGCGAGGTGCTCAGCACGGTGGATTTCATCGCGGCAGAGGACACCCGCGTGACACAAAAGCTGCTTAACGCCTGCGAATTGCCCAAAAAGCCGATGATCTCGTACTACGAACACAATCGCCGCGCACGCGGTGAAGCGGTTTTGGAGAAGCTGCTCGCCGGTGAGACCTGTGCGCTCGTAACCGATGCGGGCACGCCTGCGGTTTCCGATCCGGGTGAGGATCTGGTCGCGCTGTGCGCCGAGCACGATGTACCCGTTATCCCGATTCCGGGCTGCTGTGCGGCGGTCTGCGCGCTGGCGGCATCCGGTCTGCCGACCGGACGCTGGTGCTTTGAAGGCTTCCTGTCGGTCAATAAAAAGGCCCGCAGAGAGCACTTGGACACTCTGCAGGGTGAAAAACGCACGATGATCTTCTACGAAGCACCGCACAAGCTGTGTGCAACGCTGCGCGACTTGCGCGCCGCCTTCGGCGGCGACCGCCGGCTGTCACTCTCGCGCGAGCTGACCAAGCTGCATGAGCAGACGCTCCGCATGACGCTCGACGAGGCGGTTGCCTACTTTGACGCCAACGCGCCGCGCGGCGAGTTCGTGCTCATCCTCGAGGGTGCGCCGGACGAGCCGGAGACCGAGCAGGATGAGGCCGAACGTCTTGCCTCTGCCGCCGAGGCGGTCCGCCGCCGCATGGAGCAGGGCCAGACCCAGAAGGACGCGGTCAAGGCAGTTTCCGCCGAAACCGGCGTAAAGAAAAACGCGCTGTACCGCTATGTGCTCGATCACGAAGAATAACGAAAAAACCGTTGCTTTGGCAACGGTTTTTTCGTTTTCTGCACTTATTTTTGATGTTTCGGGCAGCCGCTGCGGCAGCAATGTCCGCGTCCGGGGCACTGTGCATGCCGTTCGCACAGCGCAACATCGCCGCCCTCGATCACCAGCCGTTTGCCGTTTACAAGGCAATCCGCCAGCTTGCGGCGGGCGTTGTTGTAGATCAGCTGCACCGTTGTGCGGGCCACGCCCATCTGCGCGGCAGCCTGCTCCTGCTGCAGATTTTCCAGATCCATCAGACGGATGGCTTCATATTCATCCAGCGTCATTTGCACGCACTCTGTCGTACTTTCCTGCGGGGAAAACTCGCTGAACGTCGGCAGACCGCAAATTCTGCGGCATTTTCTCGGTCTCGGCATGAATTATTCGTGACAGTGACCGCCGCAGCCGTGGCTGCCGCAGGAATGGCCTTCGCCGTGGTCATGGTGCGTGCAGTGCACATTGGGATCAAACGCCAGCGTACCGTTCAGGAACGCCTGCACTGCCTCATCGGCATTGCCCTGCACACCGCCGATCAGACGGATATTGGCCTCCGCAAGCGCTGCCTGTGCGCCGCCGCCAATGCCGCCGCAGATCAGCGTATCCACACCGAGCTGTGCCAGCAGGCCGGCCAGCGCACCGTGGCCGCTGCCGTTCGTATCCACCACCTGCGCATGCAGCAGCTTGCCGCCGGATACCTCGTACAGCTTAAACTGCTCCGTGTGGCCAAAATGCTGGAAAACCTCTCCGTTTTCATAGGTAACTGCGATCTTCATAACCATTTCCTCCGAATTCATTTCTGGCATATGTCAATAACGTTACTTATAGTCTATCACGTTTTCGGCATATGTCAATAATAAGTTTTGGCATACCGCTATTCCATTATGATAGGCAGCAGACGCCGATATCCGGATAAAGCAAAAACCCTTCCGAAAATCGGAAGGGTTTTGTGTTTCGTTGACAAAAAAGATGCAGTTCTACTATCTATTGACATTCTAAATTTTTTTACCAGTCAACTTCTGGTTTGCGCCAACGTTTCTAAAGATAAAAGCAAGTGGGGTGATTCGATTGAATTACTCGCTTGCTTACCCCAATGGAATTCCTGTTGCTTTACCAACTTTTTCAATTTGATTATATAGTGCGGAGTATATGCCGCTAGGTGGTATATCACGGTCCCTTCGGATCTCCAACGCCAAAACAGTAGTTCTTGCCCTAGTATCATAAAAAGCAGAGTGGGCGTTAATTCTGTTATCCCCACATACTTGCGGATAACGGCGGCGAAGCTGTCGAAGTCGCTTTTATTCTGTTCGTAGGTATCGACTTCTTTCTGCTCCGCATTTACCTTTTCCGTCAGTTCTTTCTGCTCAGTTTCATACTCTGCGGACAGCTTCAAAAATCGCTCATGGCTGATTGTGCCGTTGATGTCGTCCTCATAAATCCGCTTGAAAATCCGGTCAAGTTCTGCAATCCGTTTTCTTGCCTGTTCGACCTCACGCCGCTTGCGTTTCATGTCCTTTTCTGCTTCATCAAACCGCTGTTGCCGTATCAGTTCCATAAAAGCGGTAATATCATCATAGAACATGGCAGTTACGGCAAATATCCGATTGAGAACGATTTTCCGTAAGACTTCCTCTCTGATGAAGTGCGCCGTACAATCTCCTGTATTGCTTTTATATCTTGCACAGCGGTAGTTGTCTTGTGAACCGTCAAAACTTTTGCAGGTAGCGAAGTGCAGTTTACTTCCACAATCCGCACAGAATACCAAGCCGGAAAACATTCCCTGTCGCTCTGCCTTTGTGGGGCGGCGTTTATTTGCCCTTAATTCCTGTACCCGTTCAAAGACAGCTTCCTCAACGATTGCGTCATGTGTATTGCGGAAAATCGCCTGCTGTTCCTTTGAACCGTTTGCAACCGACAACTATTTTGAGCAGTATGTTTATGAAAAGCCGACTGTTTTTGTTGTTCAAGGGAAAGAAGTTGTCGTTACAAGTAGACGGTTAGCCGACGCATTAGCTAATCTGTCAGAACAAAGGCGCACTGTTCTGCTGATGAATTTCTTCCTCGGTTACAGCGAAAGAAAAATCGGGAATGAGTACGGAAGAAGCAGAAGTACAGTCAACTACTGGAAACTGGCGGCATTGAAGCAGTTAAGAAAAGAACTGGAGGAAACAAAACATGAGGAATAAGAAACTGATACCCTTTGAAACCATTGAAAAAGCTGTTGCCGGCGAGCCGGAAGCCATAGACGCGGTATTACGGCATTACACAGCGCGGATTAAATATCTGTCTACCTATCGCGGGCATATTAACGACGATATTCAAGACCGTCTGAAAGCACAGCTTATCAAAGCTATCCTGCAATTCCGTTTTGACAGGTAACAGATAGCAAAGCCAAAAACAGTCGTCAAGGATAAACTTTGCGCAAGCGTCCTTGATGACTGTTTCCGTCTTTGCTGTTGGGCAACCAAGAGAGCACAATCGGATAAACCGCTTGCGCTCTCAATCCAGTATGGAATGTTATGCGATAGGGTGCGTTTCTCGCTTGATTTAAGCGCGTTACAGCGACGATAGGGGCAAGGGTAAACCACCCTTAAAAATGACGTTCTACTGCGTAACATGGCAAACGATATTTTGTATTGTCGCTTCTGTTCCATTCTTTTCCGTTCCGGCGGCTCTGCCGCTATACCTTGCCCCAAAGGAGAGGGATTAGGGAAAGGATAGGAAAGGAATAGGTATTTGATTAAATCTGTATTTGTTTTTTCTTTAGTTAGTATATCTTTATTTAATTGCGTTGGATTATCCGATGTCAGAAAATCCAATATCGGATAATCCAACAACGGGAAAACCGAGATATGTGGTCTATGCTTTATCGGATAATTACCACAGGTTTGTTACGCAGTAGAGGGGAAAAAGCGCTTGATTTATGCGGCTTGCAGAACGTGTAAAACGTTTAGATGATATTTTATACTTCTACCCTCAAAAATGACGTTCTATTGCGTAACTTTGAGGTTAAATTTTAAATTTATATTTATAATAACATTACAAATTCAAACATAACGTGCAATATAATACAAGAAATAAGAATGAAATACAAGATTTTCTTGTAATACTATTGACATTTACAAGAAATGTGGTAATATATAGTAGAAAGGAGCGTGAAAACATGACGAAAAGCGCAAGAATACAAGAGGGTGTTGTAGAATTTCTTGCAGATGGCTGTCCTCATACAGTTCAAGAAATTAAGAGCTTTCTACAGCAAGTCGGAATTTCTGATTATTCAGAGGGACAGTTTTCCGGTTCGATAAATACACTGCTCAGAAACCAATCTATCAAAAAAATTGATAGAGGAATTTATAAAATAAATCAAAATTTTGGAGGTAAAACTTTTATGAAAACTTGTTTTGTGGTATCTCCTATTGGAGATGTAGGAAGTGAAATAAGAATTAATGCGGATAAGCTATTTAAATATATCATTAGCCCAGTTTGTAAAAGTTGTGGTTTTGAACCTGTACGCGTAGACCAAATTAACGATTCTGATTCAATTACACAAACCATTATTGATAAGCTTTTATCATCAGAGCTTGTTATAGCTGATATTTCTGGACATAACCCTAATGTTTTTTATGAAATGGGATATAGAAAATGTACAGATAAGCCAATTATTCACTTAAAAAGAAAGGTGAAAGCATACCATTCGATGTAAACACAGTAAGAACATTCGAGTATGATTTAACTGATTTGGATAATGTAGAAGAAACCAAAAAGCGTTTAGAACAAACAATAGAAACATTTTCTTTTGAAAATCAAGATGATACATTGGGGCAAGATGAGGAAGCCAACAAGCAACCCTTTACTCAAGGTATTCTTACTATGTTGTATCAAATCCAAGACTCTATTACGGAATTAAAAGAGCAAGTAAATAAAAAAGATACGGAAACTATACAAGCAATAATGCAAACTAGCCTAAACAATGTAAAAAAAGAGGAATCCGCTGATGCTATTATGATGAAAATGCTATTGCCTGAGTTGATTAAAAACCCTGAATCTTTTCAAAATTTAATGCAGATTGCTGAAATAGCTAATAAATCTAAGAAGTAAATAAAAGCGAGTGAAAGTCAAACTTTTCACTCGCTTTTATTTTGCTACTCTGTCTATCGGACGTTAAGTTAATTTTTGTGAATACTTCCTTATCACTGTAAATCAAAGTCATTCCACGTTTTTGCTGAATGGTGTGAGAATAAAGGTTTTGCAGGAATTCGTTATCCAAGCACGCGAATGAAACTTATCGATCAAAGATGTTCGAATATCGTTCTGTTTGATGCCGATTCAGCTGTAGCTGATGAATCAACTTTCCGAATCTGTAGAAATGCTTGAGTACAACAAAATGTGCCCTCACAGATGAAACTCTGTGAGGGCACTGTGTTTTACTGGATGGCGTCCTTCAGACCCTTTTCAGGTTTGAACGCAGGCACCTTTGCCGCGGCGATCTCGATCGTCTCGCCGGTGTGCGGGTTGCGGCCCGTGCGGGCGGCACGCTCACGCACTTCAAAGCTGCCAAAGCCAGGGATCTGTACCTTGTCGTTCTGTTTCAAGGTCTCCTGCACCGTGCTGAAAAAGGCGTTCAATACCTGCTCGGTGTCCTTCTTGCCCACGCCTACGTCTTCCGCGACCGCCGCGATCAGTTCCGTTTTGTTCATGTTCTCGTTCTCCTGATTCGTTTTTTGTTCAGTCGTAGATGGATTCCATGTCCCATTCGATGATCGCGCCGGTATTGGCGTCGATGGTGAAGTCGTACTCCATCGTGCCATAGCGGATCTCGCCTTCGTACTCCCAGCGGCCATCGTCAAAGTCCAGCTTGAACTTGTAGATATTCGCAGCCGTCGCGCCGGGGACGCTGGACAGGGCGATCTGCTTTGCCGTGGCCTCGCTGATCTTCACATTTGCGTTGGTGTTGGTGCTCTGGGACGGGGTGTAGTTCTCGGCGTCGTAGTCGTAGCTGACAATCTTGCCGGTGGCGGCGTCGATCTCATAGTCGTACTTCGCGCCGTTCGCGTACCATTCAATTTCGTACACCTGACGGCCATCGTCATAGTCCAGCTTGGACTTGGTGATGGTGGCGTCCGCCGCCTTGACCCCGGCGTGTGCCAGAGCGATCTCCTGCGCCTTGGCCTCGTCCACCGCGCCGGTAGAGGTGTTGATGTTGGGGGTAGTCTGCGCCGGAGTGGTGGTCGCGCCGGATGCAGTGGTATCCGTCTGAGCGCTGTCCGTGGGCGCGGCGTTCTTGTCCCGGTAACTCGCCTCCAGCACCTCGCCGCTCTCAGCATTGATGGAGTAGGCGTAGGTATGATTGCCAGAGGTGAACTCAACCTTGTAGCAGGTCACGCCAGCCACCTCGCTGAGCGTCGCGGAAGAAATGTCCGCGTCCGCCGCGTCGATGTTGGCGGCGTCCAGCGCCGCCGTCTGCGCCTGTTCCATGCTGATCTTTGCCGCCTGATCTGCCAGGCGTATTACCGCATCCGGCCAGCGCCGCCGCAAGCAGGAGCGCTGTTCCGGTTAAAAGCCATTTTTGTTTCATGCTGCTTCCTCCTATTCAGGTGTTGTAGGAAATGTAGCAGATTATAACATACTATGTCAATAGGTAAAATAAAATCCAGTGGTTTCCAAACCCGCACATCTCACGTCTATTGGACAGCGAGAAATATGATTTGAGTTCGCCCCATGGGCATCATTATTTAAGGAGCTGCTTCAAATCTTCTTCCGGCGTGGTGATGGGAGCAATGCCGAAATTCTCTACAAGGTAGTTCAGCACATTGGGCGAAACGAACGCCGGCAGCGTGGGGCCAAGGCGAATATTCTTGATCCCCAGATGCAGCAGCGTCAGCAGGATGCACACCGCCTTCTGCTCATACCAGGAAAGAACCATGGACAAGGGCAAATCGTTCACGCCGCAGCCGAACGCCTCCGCCAGCGCCAGCGCGATTTTGACAGCTCCGTAAGCATCATTGCACTGGCCCACATCCATGAGTCGAGGCAGGCCGCCAATGGTCCCGAGGTCAAGGTCGTTGAAGCGGTATTTGCCGCAGGCCAGCGTCAGCACTACGGTGTCGGCGGGTGTCTGCTTGACAAACTCGGTGTAGTAGTTTCGTCCGGGGCGGGCACCGTCACAGCCGCCAACCAGGAAAAAGTGTCGGATCGCGCCGCTCTTTACCGCCTCGATCACCTGATCCGCCACGCCAAGCACCGCGCCATGGCCGAAGCCGGTCATGACCGTGCCGCCGCCGTTGATGCCGGTGAACGGCTTGTCCTCGTTGTAGCCGCCAAGCTCCAATGCCTTTTCGATGACAGGGGTAAAGTCCTTATCCTCGCCGATGTGCGTCAGTTCCGGGTAGGATACCACCGCTGTGGTGAACACGCGGTCGGCGTAGCTTGCTTTCGGCGGCATCAGGCAGTTGGTGGTAAACAGCACCGGCGCGGGGATGTCGGCAAATTCTCTTTGCTGATTCTGCCACGCCGTGCCGAAGTTGCCCTTGAGATGGGCATATTTTTTCAGTTCAGGATAGCCGTGGGCAGGCAGCATTTCGCCATGGGTGTAGATGTTGACGCCTTTGCCCTCGGTCTGCTCCAGCAACAGCTTCAGGTCGTGGAGGTCGTGGCCTGTGATGACGATGAACGGCCCCTTCTCCACCGTCAGCGGGACGGTGGCAGGCGCGGGCGTACCGTAGCTTTCGGTGTTGGCCTTATCCAGAAGCGCCATGCACTTAAGGTTTTTCTCGCCCACCTCCATTACGATGGGCAGCAGCGCATCCATGCCCCAGTCCTCGCCCACGGCAAAAAGAGCCTTGGCGAAAAAGCGGTTCACTTCCTCATCGGCATAGCCCAGCATCATAGCGTGATGGGCGTAAGCCGCCATGCCGCGCACGCCGAAGAGAATCAGGGATTTGAGGCTGCGAATATCCTCCTCCGCGTTCCAGAGCAAATTCATGTCATAATCATCGTTTGACCCGCAGCGGGAGCCGCAGCCGGAGCAGCCTGGAACAAGGCGTGCCTTTTCCTCGTGTACCCGATCGATCAGCTCCCGAATGGTCTTTTCGTTGAAGCTCACATTGGTGACGGTAGTGAACAGGCCCTCGATCATCAGCCGCCATGTATCAGCGTTGACCGGTGCATCGCCATCTGTGGCTCTTGCCAGCCCAATGAGCGCGCCCGTCAACTCGTCCTGAAGCTTCGCTACATCGGCGGTCTTGCCGCAGACACCGGCTTTTCCGGTACAACCGGCGCAGCCAGCCGTCTGCTCACACTGAAAGCAAAACATTTTGTGATTCATTATCGTTTTCCTCCTATTTCGGTTCAAATCATGTCCTTTTTATCAGAAGCTCACGCCTCCTCGAAGGACTCCTTGCCCACATTGCACAGGGGGCACTCAAAATCCTCCGGCACCTCGCTCCACGGCGTACCGGGGGCGATGCCACCTTCCGGGTAACCCGCGCTTTCGTCGTATTCCCAACCGCAAAGACTGCATACATACTTCATTATGCTTCTTCCTTTCTTGTTTCTGATGAGTTTATCATTCTTCCTTCAGCCGGCCGTCCACCGTGACGGTGACCACCTGCCACGGAATGAATTTCCCGCTCTGCTGGAGCGCCTTTTTCGCCGCCAGTTCCAGCCCGCCGCAGCAGGGCACCTCCATCCGCACAACGGTGACGCTCTTGATGTCGTTCTCCCGGATGATCTCCGTCAGCTTTTCGGAATAGTCCACGCTGTCCAGCTTGGGGCAGCCCACTAGCGTGATGTGTCCCTTAATGAACCGCTCGTGGAAGGCGGCGTAGGCGTAAGCGGTGCAGTCGGCGGCAATGAGCAGCCGCGCGCCGTCAAAATACGGGGCATTCACCGGCACCAGATTGATCTGCACCGGCCACTGGGAAAGGCGGCTCGTCTGCTGGGCTTGCGGCGTTTCCACGGCGGGCGCGTCCTGGCGCTGAATATTCCGGGACTGGCTGCCGGGGCAGCCGCAGGGCAGAGTCATGCCCTCTTTCCGCATTTTCTGCTGCTTATTTTCCATGACGGCCTGCTCGTCATAGGCCGCCGCCTCCCTCTCTACAAAGGTGATAGCCCCGGTTGGGCAGGTAGGCAGGCAGTCCCCCAGACCGTCGCAGTAATCGTCCCGCATGAGCCGCGCCTTGCCGTCCACCATGGCGATGGCGCCCTCATGACAGGCGGCAGCGCAGGCACCGCAGCCGTTGCATTTATTTTCGTCGATCTCGATGATCCGTCGTTTCATTGCAATGCCTCCTTGCTTTTGTGGCTTGATTATACTAAAATTAAATCAGCAAGTCGGTTGAATTTTCAACGAAAGAGGACTTTTTATGAAAGAATTTTTTCCGGTACTCCACACCGCGGCGCTTTTCTCCGGTATTTCCGACGAGGAGCTTGCCGCCATGCTCTCCTGCCTTGGTGCGAGGATCGATGCCTTCCCCAAAGGCTCCCGCCTGCTCCGCGCCGGGGAGGCGGTGGAGGAGGTGGGTCTTGTGCTGGCGGGCAGCGCCCTCATCGTGCAGGAGGATATCTGGGGAAACCGCAACATCCTCTCCAAGACCGGGCCGGGGCAGACCTTCGCGGAGGTGTTCGCCTGCGCGCCGGGAGCGGTTCTCAATGTGAGCGTGGAAGCGGAGAGCGCGGTGACGGTGATGTTTTTGCATATAAAGCGCGTTTTGAGCATGTGCCCCTCCGCCTGCTCCCATCATAACCGAATCATCCGCAACCTGCTGAGCGAACTGGCAGAGAAGAACCTGCGGCTCAACGAAAAGCTCACCCACATGGGCCAGCGCACAACGCGGGCAAAGCTGATGTCCTATTTTTCCGCCGAGGCGCAGCGCCGGGGTGGCTATGAATTCGACATTCCATTCTCCCGCCAGCAGCTTGCGGATTATCTCGGCGTGGAGCGCAGTGGACTGTCGCTGGAGCTTGGAAAAATGCGGGATGAGGGCCTGCTTGACTTTCATAAAAGCCACTTTGTTTTGAAGGTGTGACAGTTTTATCCAAACAGGCGCCTCAAAATGGCAAGGTCTACATTGTATAGCTGCTTGTGCGGCATTTAGGCTACCGTTTGGATACGATTCGGATTACCCTGCGAATAATATCTCAGTGACCTTGTAGATGTCTGCCATGCAGAACTGACGCACCCTTACCATATCTGCTTTGCTGCGCGCATAGTTCTCATTCCGTAAAATATCTCGGTCTGCCGATCATAGTAAAGCCGATCTTTCCAGTCACCACCACATTATCGGAGCTGCTGGCGCAGTGGATGATGAGGATATTTCCGCTGCTGTCGAAGCCGCAGACGATCCCCACATGACTGTCGCCAGGATAAAAGACGAGGTCGCCCGGCTTGGCATTGTTCCAACTGATGGGTGTGCAGTAGTTGTGCTGGGCAGACGCCCCTCCACCATGGCCGATGATGTACTGCCCTCCGCTCTGGTTGTAGAATACCCAATCGATAAACCCCGAACAATCTAAGCCGAACGGACGCACGGTCCCGCTGCTGGAGCTGCCTGCGGCTGTCACCTCCATAGGCGTTCCCCAGCGAGAGTCCCATCCAAGCACAAGACTCTTTCCTCCCCAGAAGTAGTTTACCTTTCCCAAGAGCTGATACGCAGTCAATACCACCTGCTTGCGCTCCTCGCTGAGATCGGTGGGGAGCTTTTTGATAATCTCCTGGATCTCTTCCGGAGACAGGTCGATATCCTGATAACTGCCGGTCAGCGCCATGAACAGCTCCTGATACTCCGGCTGCATCAGTTCTCCCAACAGCTTGCGCCGCTCGGTGTTGAACCGATACTCGTCCGCCATTTGCAGATGATCCTTGACTGTGACAGTGATGTGCAGGATAACGGTATCGCTTTCATCTTCATCACCGGAGACGGTTTCCACCCAATAAGAGATGGCGTTCATATCCCAGAAGATCTGACGCAGGATGTCCAGTTTTTCTGCCGTCAGCATGGCAATAGCTCGGCGCGAAAGTGTATGATTTTTGTTCAAGTGCTGAATTCCTCCTTAAAATTTTTGGGTATAGAGATGCTGGGATCGCAGTTGATGTTACTTAGTTCATCGCCCCCTTTCCAGCGCTTTCCTTTTTTTGCAGGTACTCGTTCCAGTCCTTCCCGATGCGGGGTTTCTCCTGTGATATCTCATATCCCATTTCCGCGTATTTTTTTCGGAGCTGTTCCGCCGTTTCTTGTCCCGGTGTATCCATATCCAAACAAAGAACGATCCGCTTGATCTGGGGATTGTTCCGAAGATAGGATCACAAGGGATAGCGAAGCCGATGTTTTTGTCACTGCCGGATACATCTCCACGAAACCCTTTCCCGTCACGGTCATAGGTGCCGCGCAGTCCTGCATATCTGGCTTGTCCGGTGTGATCCCTGCCAACAAAAACGCAGTTGTGATGGACTGCATCCTCATACAGCGATCCGCTGTTCATAAACTGACGGATCACCTGTGCAGCAATGCCGCGCTTGCAAAGGTAAGCGAATACGCGGCGGTCATCTGCATTGCGCGGTGGCAATGCAAACTCTTTTAGCGGCTCGTCCTGCTTGGTGACTGGTTTTGTTTTGACAGGAGCGTCTCTGGCCTTGCCTTGAAAGGTCAGCAGGTACTCTACTGCCTCCAGAAAAGTTTTATCGCAGAACTGCTGCAGGAATGTGATCGCATCGCCGTCGATGCCTTGAGAGTAGCGGAACCAGGTGTGCCGGTCCTTGATCCGCAGACTGTCCATCTCCGCGGTAGTATGGAAGCGTCCCACGCGCTTGACCTGATAGCCGAGGTGGGAGAGCAGCTCCGGCGTTTCTTTGGCGATCTGCATTTCTGTGTCTGTGAAGCGATTTCTGAGCTCGCTTGCCATAATGTGTGCCTCCTTTCTGATGAAACGCAAAAAGCCGCCCTGGGCATCTGATGATCTCAGATGCCCAGGGCGGCTTTCTCCATGTGTGATTTGTTTTTTACTTCGGCGTTTGCGAACTTACACGGCGCTTTCTGCTCAGGGGGTGTCCGTATCCGCAGTGTCTGCTTTATCGGCCACACAGGGCGCGACAGGGGGCTACGTGGGGGTATAAAAGGAAGCAGGAAGTCTGTTTCCGAAGAAGCAGGCTTCCTGCCCTATGTGCTGCTTATGACGCGCTGTCCAACGGGTTTGGGCGGTATCCATCCATAAGTTCATCATTTTCCATGATGAAGGAACGTGTCGTATCCTGTCCCCATGCAGTATCGTATTTTTCCATCAGATAATCGCTCAGTTCGGTTCTGTTCTGAATCTTTACCAGGCGGTACGGCTCCTGAAAGGCGACCTTTTCAATGAAATACAGACTTCCGTCCTCTGCCGGCAGTAATACGCCCACGTGCCCGATGAACAGCGTATTGTCCGTATCCGAAAATCGGTCATGGAGGACAACGGAGATCAGACGGGCAGAGCTGTCTTCAAAGGAAATCCCGCACTCCGACCAGCCCGCCTGAAGCGCTTTGACCTGATCCGCCACCTCTGTGGTGTCTGCGGCAGTTACCGGTGCAAACAATGCGCAGAACTTGGACGTGCTGTCCCCGCAGAGAACGGCGGGATCTGCGGCCAGCGTTTCAAGATCCATAAAGAGGGAGTTCTCGCCCTGCGTTTCCGGCTGATCTACTCCGGCGGTGACGAACTCACCGAACAGACTGAAGGCCGTGATCCGGCAGTTATAGCCGGGGAAGCCGCCGTTCTTCTTCGTCCACAGATCTTGCATCTCATAGGGGTCATATCTGGTCTCGGTGGTAGCGGCGCTCTCAAACCCGCCTGTCAGCCATTCGCTCTTGACGCTGGCATTGAACTGATCCACGCGGTCCAGCAGCAGCTTCGTTCGGGTCTCATCCACATTGGCATCTGCAAGCGCTTCGGTGAGCAGCTTGCGCGAGTCCGCGTCCGTCAGATTGGAGTACGTTACGGTTTCCAGCGGCGGCTGCGCTGAATCCGGCTCGGCTTGTTGCCCGCAGCCTGAGAGTGCCATGAGGAGGAAGCTGACCACCAGAAGCGTGGTCAGGGAATTTCTTTTCAGTTTCATAATTGATTTTGCCTTTCCTTTCATCGATCCTTGCGGGACAAAGCTGAACCTGCCGCACGGAACACTTAATATGGTAACCGACTCAGCAGGAAAAGTCCATATCAAGTATAACGTTTTCTTTTCAATTAGGTTATAGAGCCCACTTCAGATTATGTGTCCGACTCCCATCTGATAGGAAAAGCCGCTGCCTCACACGCCAGAAGAGGGACGGGTGATACAGCGGCTGCTGGTTTTCTTTGTTTTTAAGCCTTGGTGTTCGAGTCACACCAGTCCATAAAAGAGTTCCGCTGCATCTCTGAAATGTCGCCTCTCGCGTGGAAAAACTGATTTTCCGGAAAAAGCGTTTTTTCGAACTTTTTCCTGCATGAAACGGCGTTAAATATGCAAAAAACACCGCACTTTCGTGCGGTGTTTTCGGTGCTGCATCTTTCATCAACACATTCTGGAGCTTGTGGCCGGACTCGAACCGGCGACCTGCGCATTACGAATGCGCTGCTCTACCAACTGAGCCACACAAGCAACTATTTGCTGCCGGAACGAGTCTTTTCTCGTTCACAGTGTTCTCAGTATATCATGCTTTTGAAAGTTCGTCAATATTTTTTTGAAATTTTTCTTGACATTCTCCGTGTATCCGTTATAATGGTATAGTATCCTTGCTCACATCAAAGGATGTGGGCCAAAAGTCCAAAAGGAGGTGCTAAGAATATGGCAAAGATTTCTGGCAAGTACGAGACTATCTTCATCGTTAACCCCAAGCTGGAAGAGGCAGCGGCTACCGCTGTTGTGGACAAGTTCAAGTCTCTCGTTGAGGCGAACGGCACGAACGTAGAGGTCGAGGACTGGGGCAAGCGCCGTCTGGCGTACCCGATCGAGGATCAGACGGAGGGCGTTTACACGCTGGTTCGTTTTGAGTCCAAGCCCGATTTCCCGGCTGAGCTGGACCGTATCTACAAGATCACGGACGGCATCATGCGTTCCATCATCGTCTGCCTGGACGACTAAGGCGGTGAACACCAATGCTCAATAAGGCGATTCTGATGGGTCGTTTGACCCGCGATCCCGAATTGCGCCATACCCAGTCCAACATGGCTGTGTGCTCGTTCTCGCTTGCGATCGACCGTGGTCGCAAGGATCAGAACGGCGAACGCCAGACCGACTTCATCGACTGTGTCGCATGGGGCCGTCAGGCAGAGTTCGTTGCACAGTGGTTCACGAAGGGTTCTATGGCAATCGTAGTCGGCCGTATCCAGTCCCGCCGCTGGCAGGACCAGAACGGCAACAACCGCACTGCAATCGAAGTAAATTGCGACGAGGTTTCCTTCGGTGAAACGAAGAAATCCCGCGATGCCTACAATGCAGGCAATCAGGGCGGTTTTGGCGGCTATGACAACGGATCGCAGATGCGGCCCGAGCCTGCCGCGTCCCAGGTTGCTCCGGCTTTCGATCTCCCCGCAGGAGATTCGGATTTTCAGGAGCTTGCTGATGACGACGGCGATGTCCCATTCTAAACTGAAGGAGGTTACGTGATCATGGAAGAAACCAAGAAGGAATTTACTCCCCGTCCGGAGCGTGCAGAGCGCCCGCAGCGCGGCCGTCGCCGTCGCAAGGTATGCGCATTCTGCGTAGATAAGGTTGCACACGTTGACTATAAAGATGCCGGCAAGCTGAAGAAGTACATGTCCGAGCGCGGCAAGATCCTGCCCCGCCGCATGACCGGTACCTGCGCTGCTCATCAGCGTCAGCTGACCGAGGCTATCAAGCGTGCACGTCACATTGCTCTTCTGCCGTACACCGCAGAGTAAGCAATTCGTTTTTTATAATCAAGGATACGCAAAGCGTCGTTTTCGCAAGAAAGCGGCGCTTTTTCCTGCTGTTTCTCGTTTGCGGCAAACAAAAAGGACGCCTGATGCGTCCTTTTTCGTTATTCCTGTGTTCAGTTCATCAGATCGAGCAGCTTATAGCAGTGTGTTTTGGTGTAGCTCTGCTTAAAGCTGTAGGATGCAAGCTGCTTTGCGGTGTCATCCTCGGTCTCCTTTGCGGCATTTTCCGCACCGGAATCCCGCTCCTGCACCCACTGCTTGTAGCTTGCCTCCTCGGAAGCGTACTGATCGGCGTTGAGCACGGTCGCAAGGTAGTCGTACATCTCACTCAACAGGTTATCCCATTGCTCGAACGAGCTTGCGGTCATGGCCAGCTCATCCTCCTGATTCTCTGCCGACGAAATTTTCAGATCGTCACTTTCCAGCTCATCCATCTTTTTGCTGAACGCATCGCGCTGCTCGGCCTTTTTCTGGCTGCTCTCTTCCTGCTGCTTTTCCTGCTGCTGTGCATCGGAAAGCTGCTTCTGCAGCTCCTTGACCTGCTTTTTCTGGTCATCGGTCAGCGAATCATCATTTGCCAGAGAATCCAGTTTGCCGCTGGCGGCATCGTACTTTTTATCGTCCAGATAGCTCTGTGCCTCGTCCAGATCGGAGTTGAACTGATCGTCCGACTGGGCAGACTGCGCCTTATCGAGCAAATCCTCGATGGCCTTGTACATCGCGGAATCCGGGTCGGTGACACGGTTCTGCAGCTGCTTGAGCGCCGCAATGGCCTCGGTGTACTGGCCGTTATTGACGTAATCCTCGGCAGACTGATAGTCCTTGATCAGCTGAATGGTCGCATCCAGAGCCGCCGGATCCTTGGCTTCCGCCTGCGCCTTCTGGTAATACTCGAGCGCCTTGTCGAAGTCACCGCGATCCATATACTTTTCGGCCATGACGAGGTTTTCATCGGTCTTGTGTGAATTTGTAAAATACCACACACCGCCGCCAATCAAAGCCGCCACGATGATGACCACCAGCGCAATGATCAGGCCGCGTTTTCCCTTGGACGGCTTTTTGTAAACGCGGTCCTTCGGATCGGCCTCACCGTTGTAGTAGGTCGTGCGGCGCTCGGGCGTGCCCGCAGTACGGCGGACCGGCGGCGTGTCGATCGGACGCATGGCAGCCTGCGTGGGAATGCTCGGATTCGGAATATTGGGATTGGTGTCTGCCAGCGGATCGGCAGCCGTGTCGTCCACCGGAAGCTGCTGCTTTTCGTTCCGCATAGCCGCGTCAAACGCGCTGGTGTCAATCGGACCGGTCTCAACAGGGTCCTTCATATCATCCGGCAGGGTGGTAAATACAGCTGTTTCGTCGTTGACACCGGTCTGCTCGACAGCTGCGCCGCAGAAGGGGCAGAATTTTCCGGCGATCGGCAGCTCCTTGCCGCAGTTTTTGCAAAGCATGGGTGATTTCCTCCTTTGAAAAAGGGTCGTTTTTATGCTTATTTTATAGTATAACATGCTGTATTCAGATTGTAAAGCGTGGATGGCTGTTCCCAGTATTGGGATTCGCCGCCTGCGGACGGCGGGAACGTCGCCGCGCCCCGCGGCGGGGCAAGAGGGTAGACACCAATGGTTTCTACCCTCTTAACGCCCACTTCCTTTTGTTTCTTAGTCTGGCGCAGACCAGAGACCGGCGACCGCTGCAAAATGGGGAACGGCAGTCGGGTTACCGCAGCGTGTCTTTCTCCGCCTTTTCGCATTTCACAGACAGCTTACTGCTACACATATGGTTAAATCTACGCAGGGTGCGGCACAAGGTGAATTGCCCAAAGGGTAAGAGAGAGTCCCCTGGGGGATGACAGTACCGCACAAGTCTTTAACGCGTTATATTGTAGGACGGGGTGACCTCACCCCGCCGTTTTTTACGATTTGCTGCCATTTACATACGGCGGGATGAGGTCATCCCGCCTTACAAGATAGATTCTGCAACGGATGAAATCCGCAGGTGCCATGCACAACAACGTGCAAACGAGTTGCGCAACACTGTTATGTTGCGCCTGCGGAAATTGAACCGCCTGTGTAGCAGTACGAATACAGCTTGAGCGATGAAGGTGGAGAAATGGGCGGACACATTGGTCCGCCCCTACGGAAGCTGAGCAGTACAGCCGTTCCCCCTGGCGAGTCTCAGTTCTCCGATTTTCGCCGTGCTCTCCCAAGGGAAACGGGAGTCAAGAGGGTAGAAACCGCAGGTGTCTCCCCTCTTGCCCTCTCGGCGTGGGTACGCCGTCCCCAGCGGACAGCGAAATGTTTCGGAACTGAAACCTTACTCGTCTTGACAAGCTATGGTCAGGAACGTAAAATATAGGTAATGATAATAAGGTAAGGCAGAATGTCCGCATTCTGCAACTGTCAAAAAGGGGATAGTATTTTGAAGTTGACAAAACGCATTTTCAGCGGTCTGCTGGCCGCCATGATGCTGTTCACCACTGCTTTTGCCGTAAATGATTCGGCGACAACCACGGCTGCAAACGCGCTGATGTTTGCACTCAAGCCGATCACCGGCAGCGCGTACGACAGCACTGCTCTCCAGACCGATCTGGCAGCAGCGCAGAAGATCATCTCGCAGCGCATGCAGCTTGAGGGTCTGACCGGCGCGTCTGCCGCCGTTTCCGGCGATGTGATCACCGTTTCCATTCCGAAAACAGCTACCGGCAACACTGCCGCTTACTGGGCCGCTCGTCTGGGCGACCGCCGTCTATGCAGTGTGACCGACTTTCTGAATGAGGAGTGGCAGTTCGACCGTGCAGATTTTGCCTCTGCCAAGGCAACCACCGAGAACGGCGCAGAAGCCGTTGAGATCGACCTGACCGACTCCGGCAAGACCAAGCTGACCGAGGCCCACAACAAGGTAAAGGCATACCTTGCGGACAGCAAGAACGACGCTGACAAGGCGCAGTGGCTCACCTTCCACTGGGGCACCACCACCTTCCGCATGCTGGTGGACGACAGCTTCTCCGACAGCAAGCTGGTGATCGGCGGCGATTCCGATCCGCTGCGTGCCGGTGCGTCCAAGTACATGCCGCAGTATCTGATGCTCGATCCGCTCCCGTTTGCACTGGAGCAGACCGCCGTTCCGACGACCACCGAACCGACGACTCCGACCACTCCCACCGAACCCACGACTCCGACTGACCCGACCACACCTTCCGATCCGGCGACCACGGATTTCCCGGATATCGACGGTCACTGGGCTGCCGCTTCGCTGCGCAAGGGTGTTGAACTGGGTCTGCTGAAGGGCATCAACGGCAAAATTATGCCGAACAACTCGGTCAAGCGTTCCGAGGCTATCGTTATCCTCAACCGTGCGCTTGGCGCAACGCAGGCCGACAGTGTATCCGGTCTGGCTGCCAGCCAGCAGTCCGCATGGTACAGCGGGGATCTGGGCAAGGCCATCCACCTCGGTCTGATTACCGCAAACGACAACCGCAGCTTTGACACTGCAGCTACCCGTGCCGAGGCTTTCGTGCTGATGGCTCGTGCGTTCGCGTACGACCGTGCAGAGACCGCTACCGATGAGCTGAGCAGCTTCACCGATACCTCCTCCATGACCACCGAGCAGAAGCAGGCTGCTGCCGCTCTGATCAGCCAGGGCGTTGTAAACGGTACTTCTGCTGCCAAGCTGTCTCCGTCGAACAAGCTGACCCGTGCACAGTTCGTCACCATGATCGTGCGCATTGCAGCTGCCACCAACGCAGACAGCTCACCGACCGAGCTGGCCGGCGGCACCGTACTCACCAATCCGAGCATCGCTCTGACCGGTGCTGTCGCAGACGGCGACTGGATCTTTGCCGCTCCCACGAATGAAATTTCGCTCGATTCCGTCAGCAGCTCGCACCGCATCGTCCTCAAGGGCGAGGAGCGTGCTGTACTGAACGGCACCAAGCAGACCAGCATTTCCACGCTTGCTGTTGACCCGGCAGGCACGGCGGATGTTAAGATGGACAACACTTCGTCCGTAAACACGCTCGTTATCGCGGGCAAGGGCGGCTCCGTTGGCTACAGCGGCGCAGTCTCCAACATCGAGATCACCGCTTCCGGCCGCACCATCGTGCTCGAAGGCATGACCTCGGATGCCATCACCATTACCGGCAGCAACAACACCATCCTGCTCAAGGGCGACGCGGATACCGTTTCCGTACTGCGCGGCTCCGGCAACCGCATCACGCTGTCCGGCACGGTCGGCACGATGGTTCTGGCCGGCAAGAACACCACGGTTGACGGCACCGGCAAGATCGGCACCGTAGACACCCGCATGGTCGGCTGCACGGTAACGGCTAAGGCCGACCACACGATCGACAACATCGATCCCGGTCTGGATGGCGTTCAAATCACGATGACCGTTCCGGATAAGGTTAAGGCCGGCGGCTCGCTGACTGCCAAGGTCAGCTTCTCCGGCGTAAAGGAAGGCGTTACCTGCACTGCAATCTGGTATCAGGACGGCTCCGCGATCAAGGGCTGCACGAACAACAGCTTCGAGCTGACCAACGACAAGACCTCCAGCCACACCAGCACCTTCACCTTCACCAAGAATATGAAGACCAGCACGGCGATTGGCTTCAAGCTGCTCTACAACAACCCGTCCACCGGCGAAACCGAGCAGGTTTACGCCCAGAAGACCGTTCCGATCGAGAATTACTCTGCCGAGTGGTATGCACAGCGCGATGCTGCCGCTATCCTCAAGCAGGTATCCTCGGTTTACCGCGGCAACTACACCACATCCTACGCGGCCAACAACGATTACTCCAAGACCACCAAGGAGGTCTGGATCAACGCCAAGGGCTACTCCAGCAACACCAATTATCTGGTCTGGATCAACCGCGCCTATCAGCATGTAAACGTATTCACCGGCTCCAAGGGCAACTGGAAGCTGACCAAGAGCTTTATCGTCGGCACCGGCGCTGCCTCTACCCCGACTCCGGTCGGCGTGACCACCGTCAGCTACAAGCTGAAGGCAGGCTGGACCACCGGTACTTACACGGTTCGTCCGGTTGTAGGCTTCTACCCGGGCACCGGCTACGCGTTCCACTCCCGCCTGTGCTATCCCGGCACCGACACCGAATATGACTTCAGCAGCGGCTATCCGGTTTCGCACGGCTGTGTACGCATGAAGCACAATGACATCAACTGGATTTACAACAACGTACCGATCGGCTCGACTGTCGTAATCTACTAAACCGCAGCTGCAAACACCGATATTCTCCGTTTTTCCGGAGAGTATCGGTGTTTTTTTGCTGTAAAACAGTGTGTACATCATCAACATCCCGTCTTGCACCGCAACGATAAATTCTCACCGCGAGAATGCAATTCGTCATTTTATACGCATTTTTCACAAATGCAATTGGTTATCGTTGTGACATTTTAATGTTGACACCGACAACATCAAGGACTATAATAAACCCATCACAACAAACAACGAGGTGAGGAAATGGCCGATCAGTATCATCACGGAAATCTGAAAAGCAAGCTGCTGGAGGAAGCGGTCACGCTGATCTCGCAGGACGGCCTCGAAAATCTTTCTCTCCGGCGACTGGCAACGCAGTGCGGCGTGAGTCACAACGCCATCTACCGCCACTTTGACAGCAAAGAGCGCCTGATCGACGCCTGCCGTGCCTATGTCATGCAGGAGCTGACGCGCACACTCGAGCTGACGCTCAGCGGTCTGGACGAAAGCCTGCCGCAGACCATGGAGCAGCTCGGCACCGCCTATCTGGATTTTTACATGCGCAACCCGACGTATTTCAGCGCGTATTTCCGCAATGCGTCCCAGAAGCTGACGTTCTCGCTTGAGCCGATCGAGGGCAACTACCCGCCGTTTTCCGTTTTCCGCCGTGTGGCTGTTGCTATCGCAGAAAAGCAAGGCATTCCGCTGGATGAGACACGATGGCGGCTTCTGCGCTACTGGACGATGCTCAACGGCATGTTCGCCATGTGGATCTCCTCCAACGTGGAACTGCCCGAAAACTGGAAAACCTGTCTGAAAAACGAATTTTAAGGAGCGTTTACGATATGAAACAGATCATTCTTACGGGCGACCGCCCGACCGGCAACCTGCATGTCGGCCACTACGTCGGCTCACTGGCCGAGCGCGTGAAGCTGCAGAATTCCGGAAAATATGACGAAATTTACATCATGATTGCGGACGCGCAGGCGCTGACCGACAACGCCGAGCATCCGGAGCGCGTGCGCCAGAATATTATGAAGGTCGCGCTGGACTATCTTGCGGTCGGCATTGACCCGGAAAAGGCGAATATCTTCATCCAGTCCATGGTGCCGCAGCTGACCGAGCTGACGTTCTACTACATGAACCTTGTCACCGTGTCCCGTGTACAGCGCAACCCTACCGTTAAGGCAGAGATTCAGATGCGCAACTTTGAAGCCAGCATTCCGGTCGGTTTTTTCTGCTATCCGATCAGTCAGGCGGCGGACATCACCGCATTCAACGCTACGGCTGTTCCGGTCGGCGAGGACCAGGAGCCGATGCTCGAGCAGTGCCGCGAAATCGTGCACAAGTTCAACACGGTTTACGGCGAAACGCTGACGATGCCGCAGATTGTTCTTCCGTCCAACAACGCCTGCATGCGTCTGCCCGGCACAGACGGCAAGTCGAAGATGAGCAAGTCGCTCGGCAACTGCATCTACCTTGCGGATCCGGAGGAGGTCGTTCGTGAGAAGATCATGTCCATGTACACCGATCCGAACCATATCCGCGTGCAGGATCCCGGCAAGCTGGAGGGCAATACCGTGTTCACCTATCTGGATGCGTTCTGCCAGCCGGAGCACTTCGCAGAATTCCTGCCGGACTACCAGAACCTTGACGAGCTGAAAGCGCACTACCAGCGCGGCGGACTCGGCGATGTGAAGGTAAAGAAGTTCCTGAACAACGTCATGCAGTCTCTGCTGTCGCCCATGCGCGAGCGCCGTGCACAGTGGGAGGGTCGCCTGCCCGAAGTCTACGAGATTCTCAAGAAGGGCAGCGAAATCGCCGCTGAGACCGCTCAGGGCACGCTCGATCGAGTCCGTCACGCGATGAAGATCGACTATTTCACCGATAACGGCCTGCTCAAGTAAAAACAGCAAAATAAAGGACGAACCGCTTGGTTCGTCCTTTCTGTTAGATTTTCGGGATTTGCTGGGTCACACAGTGAATATTGCCGCCGCCGATCAGAATATCGCGGGCAGCAATCGCAACTACCTTGCGGGTCGGGAAAAGCTCCTGCAGGATAGCCTGCGCCTTTTCATCCATCGGGTCACCGAAGGCGGGCATGACAACAGCCTCGTTCGCAATGTAGAAGTTGACGTAGCTTGCCGCCAGACGCTCTCCCGGGGTACGGGTCGGCTCGCCGTCGCACAGGTCAAGGCCGTCGCACTCCTCCGCGGTGATAGTCACCGGCTTGGGCAGCGGCAGCTTGTGCACCTTGATCCTGCGGCCCTTGGCATCGGTCGCAGCTTCCAGTGCATCCAGACTGGCCTTGGAGAGCGCATACTGCGGGTCGGTCTCGTCGTCCGTCCACGCGAGCACAACCTCGCCCGGAGCCGTGAAAGCGCATACGTTGTCAACGTGCTCGTTGGTCTCGTCGTTGTAAATACCGCGCGGCAGCCAGATCACCTTGGAAACGCCCAGATAATCGCACAAAACCTGCTCAATTTGAGTCTTTGTGAGATCGGGATTGCGTCCCGCGCTCAGCAGGCAGGCTTCTGTGACGAGTGCGGTGCCCTCGCCGTCCGAGTGGATGGAGCCACCCTCGCAAATGAAATCGCGTTTATCGTATACGTCGTTGCTGACCAGGTCGCAGAACTTGCGCGCCACGCGGTTGTCCTTCTCCCACGAGGGATACAGGCCGTCCACATCGCCGCCCCACGCGTTGAAACCCCAGTCGATGCCGCGGCGCTCTCCCCTGCCGTTGATAACAAAGGTCGGGCCAACGTCACGCGCCCACGCATCGTCAGTCTCCATCACGACCAGACGAACGCGGTCGGGCAGCTGCGCACGCGCGTTGTCATACTGCCCTTCCGAGCAGAGCACGGTCATGCTTTCGCTTTCGGAAATCGTCTCGATCACACGCAAAAAGGCTTTCCGGGCCGCATAGGCGCCGTACTGCCAGCTGTCGGCGCGTTCCGGCCAGATCATCAGGCAGCCCTCATGCGGTGCAAACTCCGCAGGCATATAAAACCCGTCCTGCGCGGGTGTAGTGTGCAAAATTTTCATGGTATCTCTCCTGTTCGGTGGTACATCAAGAGTACAACATTTTGATGGAATTTGCAATGGTCGTAGGCGGTTTGAAATGAAAAATTGAGAATAGAGAATGCTATACTATCGCAGCGGAACAATCGGCGGTTGAGGTGGAAAAACCATGAACCTTTTGGGGCAAAATGGTCTATGTTCTGCCGCCTGAAAGTCCGCAGCTATGTATTGGCTGCGAATGTTGCAGGTACGTTAAAAGTTGCGCCGCTTCAAATTCTCAAGTTTCCGGTCGTCCTTCCACATAAGTTTTTGGATGCCGAGAAGTTCAATCTGCGGTTTTCGGACGCATCCGAGATCACGGAAATTGCGGACAAACTGCGGTGGTATCGTTATCAAAAAGGACTTCGCCAGCGTGACGCGGCGGACTATACGGGTATTGACCGCAGTACCTACATCCATTACGAATAGGCAGGGCGGGACTTTTATCCGAAGGAGCATATGGAGAAGCTGGCGGAGCTGTTTGAGGTACCGCTTGAGAATTTGCTGGATGACTATAAAGCGGCTTTATGGTGGCTGCTGCCAGTTGTGTGGGGAGAACGCTTTTCGTGAATTTAATGCAGATATTTCCGAAGCGCATCATATTGCTTATTTTTCGGATTCCAAAATAACGATTCTTCAAATATAATCATTCTTTGCCCCAACCATCATCGGCTGATACATAAATTAAATCCGAAGTTTGATTATAACAGAGGTTGCTTTGTATTCTCAGAAAATTCCGAACTAAGAATTGAGCTTGATTTTCACCTGATGAAATGACATCGGAATAAAAATGGCATCCGCTGAACGATCTTTAATATTGAGAACTGGTCTTTTGATTGAGCTTACAAAACCTCTTGGGGGTGTCAATTAAGTCGCGCCCCATTATACCCTTGATTTCAAGGGTATAATGGGGTATAATTCTACATAGAATAGTATCTCACAGGAGGTGCGCTATGGACTTATCTGAGATGCAAACCCGCGTGGCGGAGTTGGAACAGCAGATTTCTGCTTTGCCCGCTGGCTCTGTCACGAAGAAAACCATCAATGGTAAGGAGTACTTTTACCACCGTTGGACAGAGAACAAGAAGCGGCGGGAGAAGTATATTCCTGCTGACGAATTGGAGAATTTCCGTGCTCAGATCGAGCGGCGGAAGGCGCTAGAACAGGAGCTGAAAGCGCTGAAAAAGCAGCTGCCCAAGGCGAAATCTACGAACCCTGCTGCGTTTACTACCAATGTCCGCACCGGCGAGACGCTGCGTTCCTTTGCGGCATCTGTTCGCGGCTATCGCAGGCGCGAGTGCTTCCGGCAACTGCACGACTTTGTCTGCGGCGAGCCGCAGGACAAGGTGTTCATTCTCTACGGCCTGCGCCGGACGGGTAAAACCACCATGATCCGGCAGATTTTTGCGGAGATGAGCGACACGGAGCTTGCCAAGTCAGCGTTCATTCAGATTACCGCAAAAGACTCGCTGGCAGACGTGAACCGTGACCTCAAGGCACTGGAAGCACAAGGCTTCCGCTATGTGTTTCTCGATGAAGTGACGCTGATGGAGGATTTCATCGAGGGCGCGGCGCTGTTTTCTGACGTGTTTGCAGCCTGCGGCATGAAGATCGTGCTCTCCGGCACGGACTCGCTGGGCTTCCTCTTTACAGAGGACGAGCAGCTTTACGACCGCTGCATCCTGCTGCACACCACATTCATCCCTTACCGAGAGTTTGAATCCGTCCTCGGCATCCACGGCATCGACGAGTATATCCGCTACGGCGGCACCATGAGTCTCGGCGGTGTTCACTACAACGAGACCTCCACGTTTGCCAGCAAGGAAAGTACCGACGAATACGTGGACACCGCCATTGCCCGCAACATCCAACACTCTCTGCGCTGCTATCAGTATGAGGGGCATTTCCGTCATTTGCGGGATTTGTACGACAAGAATGAGCTGACCAGCGCCATCAACCGGGTGGTGGAGGACATCAACCACCGCTTCACGCTGGAGGTGCTGGCGCAGGATTGGAAGTCCCACGACCTCGGCATTTCCGCCAGCAACCTGCGCCGGGATCGGAAGAACCCGACGGACATCCTCGACCGCATCGACCTTGCGCTTGTCACCGACAGTCTGCGGAAGCTGCTGGAAATCCGCAACAGGGCAGAGCAGACCGTGGCGCTGGACGATGTTCACGCGGCGGAGATCAAGGAGTATCTGGACTTGTTGGACTTAACGCGGGAGATCGATGTGCTGCACCTGCCGGATGTCAGCACGAAATCCAGCCGCACGGTGATCGCGCAGCCGGGTCTCCGCTATGCGCAGGCGGACGCGCTGATCCGCAGTCTGCTGCTGGATGAGACGTTCAGCGCGCTGTCTCTGGCAGAGCGCACCGCTGTGCAGCAGCGCATCCTGACCGAGATCAAAGGGCGGATGCTGGAGGACATCGTCCTGCTGGAAACCAAGCTGGCAAACCCCAAGAAGCAGGTATTTGTCCTGCAATTCCCTGTGGGCGAATTTGACATGGTGGTGTTTGACCCGGAGGTAGGCTCCTGCCGGATTTTCGAGATCAAGCACAGCAAGGAAGCTGTCCCGCAGCAGTATCGCCATTTGATCGACAAGCAAAAATGCGCCCAGACCGAGCACCGCTACGGCCCGATCACCGGGAAGTTTGTCCTCTATCGCGGGGGAAGCCAAGAGATAGACGGTATTCAGTATCAGAACGTGGAAGAATATCTGCGAAGCCTTGCATAACAAAACCGCCGTCCCGATTTTTCGTTCGGGGCGGCGGTTTTTATGATGCAGCTTGTCATATGACAAGCTGTGACGCAAAACAAACTTGACGTATGACAAGTAATGAAGCGCAAAAATCGTGCGGCGCGACTGTACGAATGCAGTCGATGACGAAAACAATAATGTTCTAAATAGCACGCATCGCTCATTCCATCAATCATTTTCTCGATTCACATGAGTGATGCCCTCCGAACTGGCACGATCAGCGCGCAAAAACCTCTGTCTATCCGCAGAAATTTTCAGATTCTTCCCTTGGGTAGCTTTTCAAATGGATTCCAATTCGATATATATATCTACCAACCTAACGAATAACGCGAGGTGCCGCCATGAAACCGAAAGATACGCCGAAGCAATATGTCATCTACTCCCGCAAGTCCAAATTCACCGGCAAGGGCGAGAGCATCGAGAACCAGATTGAGCTGTGCCGCCAGTACATCGCCATGCACTTTGGCGAGGATGCGTCGGAAAACGTGCTGGTCTACGAGGATGAGGGCTTTTCCGGCGGCAATCTGGCGCGCCCGCAGTTCAAGAAAATGATGAAGGACTCGCAGAAGATCGCGTTTGCGGCCATTGTTGTTTACCGCTTCGACCGGATCAGCCGCAACATCGGTGACTTCGCAAAGCTCATCGAGGACCTGGGCGACCGGAACATTGACTTCATCTCCATCCGCGAGCAGTTCGACACGTCCTCCCCCATGGGCCGGGCGATGATGTATATTGCGTCGGTGTTCTCTCAGCTGGAGCGGGAGACCATCGCCGAGCGCATCCGTGACAACATGCACGAGCTGTCCAAGACCGGACGCTGGCTGGGCGGCACAACGCCTACGGGCTACGCCTCAGAAAGCCTGTCCAGCGTGACGGTGGACGGCAAGGTAAAGAAAGCCTGCAAGCTCAAACCCATCCCGGAGGAAATCCAGCTGGTCAAGACGATCTTCGAGGTGTTCATGGAGACCGGCTCTCTCAACAAGACCGACCAGTATCTTTGGGAGCATCGCTGCGTCACGAAGCGCGGCAAGCAGTTCACCCGCTTTGCCATCCGGGGCATTCTCACGAACCCGGTTTACATGATTGCCGACGAGACGGCGTATCAGTATCTGAAAGAAAACAATGTTGACCTGTTTGCCGAACGCTCGGAGTTCGATGGCGAGCACGGCATCATGGCCTATAACCGCACCCTCCAGCGCCCCGGCAAGGCAAACCAGATCCGTCCCATGGAGGAATGGATCATGGCGGTGGGCAAGCATCCCGGCATCATCGCGGGCAGCGATTGGGTGCGGGTGCAGGCCATGCTGGATGTCAACAAATCCAAGAGCTACCGCAGACCCCGCAGCAACGTGGCGCTGCTGTCCGGGCTTCTGCGCTGCGGCGAATGCGGCGACTATATGCGCCCGAAGCTGACCAACCGCAAGAATGCGGACGACGAGCTGATCTACACCTACATGTGCTCCACCAAGGAGCGCAGCCACGGTACGGTCTGCTCTATGAAAAACTGCAACGGCAACACGCTGGACGCCAAGATCATCGAGGAGATCCGCAAGCTGTCCGCCGACAAGGAGACCCTTACCCGGCTGCTGGCGCAGACCAAGAAGGTTATCAGCGGCAGCAAGGAGGGCTACGATGCAGAGCTTGCGCTGCTCCGGGAGAAACACGCCGAGACGGAAGAACGCCTCAAGCGGCTGGTGGAGTCCCTGTCCGTTGCCAGCGACACCTCCGCGAAGTACGTCATGGAGCAGATCGACGCGCTCCATCAGGAGAGCGAGACACAGCAGCTGCGCCTTGCCGAACTGGAAGCCCTCACCGAACAGAGCCGGATGCTGCATCAGGAGTTCGCCTTCCATCAGGAAATGATCGAGTCGTTCGCCAGCGCGGTGGATTCTGCCACGCTGGAGGAAAAACGCCGCCTGCTGCGCACCTTCGTCAAAAAGGTGGTCTGGGACGGCAAAAATGCCTATGTTTACCTCTTTGCGGAGGATGGAGAGGCGGATTTGCCGCCCGTAGAACAACCTATGTATCCGTTGGAAGAGGATAGCGAATGGAAAATGAACGTAATATTTAACGGTATGCGGGCGGTCACTGACCGGTCCCTGCGATTCCACGATTGCCGCCGTTTCTTAATGATAACGCCATTCTCACCTGATAAATACACCGATTTTCCCCTCACCTGCATTCTCCATTCTCCATTTCCCATTCTCAATTATCCAACTTTCCCTTTATCAACCCCGCAGAATATGGTACACTAAAAATGTATCAACTCATTTCCAAAGGAGAGGTGCATACCATGAATTACGCTTACACCTATACATACACACCGCTTTTCTCAATGATTTTGCCGATTCTGGCACTTTTACTGATTCTTGCGGGCGGCATCGCGCTGTACACGCTGTTTGTCCGCCAACCGAATCACTACCACGGTGCAGCGGCAAAGCTGCATGATTTTCTCAATTTCCGGCACGCATACACCGAGGGTCTGCTGAAAATCCTGTACTGCATGACGGTCGCTGCGCTGGCTGTTTACAGCGTTATTCTGCTGTTTTTCCACTTTTTCTGGGCGATCCTGCTGTTTATCGTCGGAAATATTGCTGCACGGCTCGGCTATGAATTTATTATGATGCTGTTCAGCATGCACCGCACCCTGCGCAGCATTGACCGCAAAATGCCCGAGCCGCAGCCGTTCGAGCAGCCGGCTCCCGCACCGCAGCCCGAGCCGCAGAATACACCGGAAAATCCGCTCCCGCCCGATCAGCCGTAACACAGACCGCTGTTTCCGCTTGAAATTTGTTCAACGCAGATTGCAAAAACACGCAAGTCATGATAAAATAGATATACTATTACAGAATTTCGCGGCAGGACCAACCCATGTGCTGCCCTACAGAAAAGAGTATCTTAAAAAAGGAGGTCCGTGCATTGAAAATTCAGGAAAGCGCGGAAAACTACCTGGAAGCCATCCTGGTTCTGACGCAGAAAAATGGACAGGTGCGCTCGATCGATGTTGCGCACTACACCGGCTTTTCCAAGCCGAGCATCAGCCGTGCCGTTGGCCTGCTGCGCGATAACGGTTACGTTTCCATCGACCAGAACGGTCTGCTGGGACTGACCGAATCCGGCATGCAGATTGCCACCAGCATTTACGAGCGCCACACCGTGCTCACCGCGTTCCTCACCGCTCTCGGCGTAGACGCTGAGACCGCCGCTGAGGATGCGTGTCGCATCGAGCATGTGCTGAGCGAGGAAACCTTCGACAAGCTCAAGCAGCATGCGAAGGCGTATATCGACGCACAGGGTAAATAAGACCCGTTGAAAATCCTGCCTTTTCAGGCAGGATTTTTTATATCAAATTTTATCGAACAAATTTTCGATAAAATCATTGCATTCAAATCGGCACCCTGTTATAATGGGTGTATCGAATCCGAATACACCGCCGCTCTGCGGCTTGCATATTTGTAACTTTTTCAGGAGGAAATGCTATCATGGCTACCAAAAAGCAGTTGGAACCGGTCGCTCCTGCGGCTGATAAGAAGAAAGCACTTGCCGCTGCGCTCGGTCAGATCGAAAAGCAGTTCGGCAAAGGCTCGGTTATGCGTCTGGGCGAAAACACCGGCATGAATATCGAACACATCCCGACCGGCTCGATCGGTCTGGATCTCGCGCTCGGCATCGGCGGTCTGCCGCGCGGCCGAATCATTGAGATCTACGGACCGGAATCCTCCGGTAAGACCACGGTTGCGCTGCACAGCGTTGCAGAGGCGCAGAAGCTGGGCGGCACGGCTGCGTTTATCGACGCCGAGCACGCGCTCGACCCGGTTTACGCCAAGGCACTCGGCGTTGACATTGACAGCCTGCTGGTCTCCCAGCCGGACACCGGCGAGCAGGGTCTGGACATTGCAGAAGCGCTTGTGCGCTCGGGCGCGATCGACATCGTGGTTATCGACTCGGTTGCCGCGCTGACGCCGCGCGCCGAAATCGAAGGCGAAATGGGCGATTCCTTTGTCGGTCTGCATGCCCGCATGATGAGTCAGGCGATGCGCAAGCTGGCCGGCTCGATCGCCAAGAGCCAGTGCGTAGCCATCTTTATCAACCAGCTGCGTGAGAAGGTCGGCGTCATTTACGGCAATCCGGAGGTCACCACCGGCGGCCGTGCGCTCAAGTTCTATGCGTCTGTCCGCATGGAGGTCCGCCGCGTGGAGCATCTGAAAAACGGCACCGAGCTGATCGGCAGCCACACCCGCGTAAAGGTTGTAAAAAACAAGGTCGCTCCCCCGTTCAAGCAGGCTGAGTTCGATATTATGTACGGCGAAGGCATTTCCCGCACGAGCGAGCTGGTCGATCTCGGCGTGGAATTCGGCATCCTCAACAAATCCGGCGCGTGGTTCTCCATGGGTGATACCCGTCTGGGTCAGGGCCGCGATGCTGCCAAGCAGTATTTCAAGGATCATCCGGACATCGCGGATGACGTACAGAAGCAGATCATGGAAAAGGTTGCCGAGGAGCGCAGCAAGCTGGCGCAGAGCCATGCGGCACGTCCTTCCGCTGCTGTGCCGACCGAGAAGGCCGAAAAACCTGCGGATAAGGCACCGCGTCCGTCGTCCTCCAAGGCGGTCTCCATCGACGCGGACGATTTTGACGACCTCGACGAAGAATAATGAGCGAGGATAAATACCGCGCAGCCCTCGATATGGCGGCAAAACAGCTGTCTTACCGGGCGCTGAGTGCGAAAATGCTGCGCGACAAGCTGCTTGCCAAGGGGCACGATGAGGAAGCCGCCGATTACGCGCTTGCGTGGCTGACCGAACGCAGCATGCTCAATGACGAGCTGTTCGCGGAAAGCGTTGTGCGCAGCTACACGCGCAAGGGCTACGGCGCGGCACGCATCCGACAGGAGCTGACCCGCCGCGGCATAGACCGCGACACCGCAGAAGCGGCTATGCAGACCTTCTCTCCGGATGAGGCGCAAATGCTGGCTCTGCTCGAAAAACGCCTGCGCGGTGACGTTTCCGATCGAAAAGAGGTCGAAAAAGCCGTTGCGGCACTCCAGCGTCGCGGTTTTGCATGGAATGATATCAAGCGTGCACTCGAAACCTACGGCAATTCGCTGCCGGAGGAAGAATAACAAACATCCCGCTTTTTTGCAAGGAAAGCGGGATGTTTGATTTTATCGCGGTAAATCGCTTGCATGAATCCCGCGGTTGGAGTATCATAATAAGAGGAGAAAACTCTACCGGAAAGGAAGTATTTCCATGGAAACCAATAAAATTCCCGCCCGCGCAGATGTGCCCGAAAAGGACAAATGGGCGATTCAGGATCTGTTTGCGACCGACGATGACTGGCGTGCCGCGTTAGCGAAGGCCAAAGAGTTCCTTCCGCGCATCACCGCATTCCGCGGCAGACTGGCCGAAAGCGGCGCTGCTCTGCTGTCTTTTTTCCGTCTGGATGATGAAATCAGCCTTGCATTTGACGCGCTCGTACACTACGCGCAGCGCCGCAGCGATGAGGACACCCGCGTCGCCGCGTATCAGGAGATGGTCAGCCAGGCGACGCGCTTCGCGGTCGAAATTCAGTCTGCCGCTGCGTTTGAGACCCCTGAGCTGCTCGCCATCAGCGATGAGGACATGAACCGTCTGTACGCCGAAGCACCCGAGCTGGAGCTGTACCGCCTGAATATCGACCGCATTCGCCGCCGCCGAGAGCATGTGCTGTCCGACAAGGAGGAGGCAATCCTCGCCGCTGCAGGCGAAATGGCCGCCAGCCCGGATGACATTTACTCCATGCTCAACGACGCCGACCTCAAATTCCCGGACGCGGTGGACAAGGACGGCAATAAGCACCCCGTCACGCACGGCACGTTCATCCCGCTGATGCAGTCCTACGACCGCGTGCTCCGCAAGTCCGCGTTCGATTCGCTGTACTCGGTTTACGGCCAGTTCCGCAACACCTCGGCGGCAACGCTGTCCGCTCAGCTCAAGCAGCTGCTGTTCTTTGCGAATGTCCGCAAGTACCCCTCGACGCTGGATGCCGCCCTTGACGGCAATGAAGTGCCGACCGAGATTTACCGCAACCTGATCGACGCGGTGCACCGCTCGTTTGCGCCCATGTACCGCTATGTTGCGCTGAGAAAGAAGCTGCTCGGCGTGGACGAACTGCACATGTACGACCTGTATGTGCCGGTCATGGACGGCGTGGAAATGAAATTCACATTCGAGGAGGCCAAGGAGATCGCACTGAAGGCGCTCGCGCCGCTCGGCGAGGACTACCTGAATCTGCTCCGCGAAGGCTTTGCAAACGGCTGGATCGACGTGTACGAGAACGAGGGCAAGCGCTCGGGCGCGTACTCGGCAGGTGCGCGCGTACACCCGTATGTGCTGCTCAACTTCAAGGGCACGCTCGACGATGTGTTCACGCTCGTGCATGAGATGGGCCACTCCATCCACTCGTACCTGTCCAACAAGACCCAACCGACCGCGTATCAGGATTACGTTATCTTTGTTGCTGAGGTTGCATCCACCTGCAACGAAGCGCTGCTGATGGAGTACCTGCTGTCCGTCACGACCGATAAGAAGGAGCGCGCGTACCTCATCAACCACTTCCTCGAGCAGTTCCGCGGCACGCTGTACCGCCAGACCATGTTCGCCGAGTTCGAGCTGACCGCCAACGAGATGACGCAGCGCGGCGAGGGCACGACCGCCGAAGCGCTCTGCGCGATGTACAAAAAGCTGAACGAGCAGTATTTCGGACCGGAAATGAACGTAGACGAGGAGATCTCGCTTGAATGGGCGCGTATTCCGCACTTCTACTACGATTACTACGTTTACCAGTACGCGACCGGCTATGCCGCCGCAATCGCACTGTCGCGCCGCATCCTGCGCGAGGGTGAACCGGCGGTGAAGGATTACCTCGGCTTCCTGTCCGGCGGCTGCTCTGCCGACCCGATTACGCTGCTGCGCGGCGCAGGCGTCGATATGGCAAGCCCGAAGCCGATCGAGGACGCAACAAAGCTGTTTGATGAAATGATCTCGGAGATGGAAAAGATTCTGAATTGAGAATTGAGGATGAAAAATGGAGAATGACGTTTCTTTTTGCATTTTTCATTGTCTGTAACACTCGATTAGAGCAAAGAAAAGGCACAGCTGATTGAAGTGACCCCAAAAAGTTAGACAAAAATTGTTCAAGCAGCCGAAAGGGCTTGCTTCCTGTGAATTGCAGGCGGCAGGCCCTTTAGTTTAGCCTTAATCCTGCGGTTGTTGTAGTAGTCCAAGCTCTACCTTGACAAAGGCAGAGCCGTGAGCGTATAATAAACATAGAAATGGTGGACACTGTTCCACGATCAATCACCTTTTAGATCATCATTAAGTCGATGACCGTTCGGGTCCCATCCGAGCGGTCATCGCGCATTTATAAGGGAAATGTGCAGTACGATGACCACACAAATAAAAAGACGAAATGCTTTTTCCTTCATAACGCATTCACCTTCTCCCGCCCACAAACTGTAGGAGCAGAAGGGATTGACCGCTGTAAGCAAACCAAGTAATCTGCCTCAAGAACAGTGGCCGCTTATGGATAGCAAATAAATGCGTATATGTTTATATGCTTTCAATCGTTTGGTGTACATACCATCAAAATTGGGAATATGTATATCAATATAATCATATCCCTCATCAAAAACCCCGGTCTGCAAACAAGTGCAGACCGGGGTTTTAACAGATGAAGTATTGCCGTAAAGACGGCGAACTGTAAAATTACTGGCTGATGGTCTGACGCAGTGCGTCGATCGAGGTGTTGACACCTGCATCAACGGTCATGGTCAGGTCCTCCATCTCGAGCGAAACGTCGCCGTCGTAGCCCATCATGTGGCATACAGAGAAGAATTCCTTCCACCACTGCAGGTCCTTGCCGCAGCCGACTGCAACATAGTTCCATACGCGGTCAGCGGACTCGGTAACAGGACGAGGCTCGAGCAGACCGTCGGTGTCAGCCAGACCGCGCTCGATACGGGCATCCTTGCCGTGAACGTGGAAGATGCAGCCCTTCAGAGCACGAGCAGCCGCGATCGGGTCAGCGCCGAGGACCATCATGTGGGACGGGTCGAGGTTGATGCCGAGCATCGGGTCGGTAGCCTCACGCAGCTTGAGCAGGGTCGAAGCAGACCAAACCATGGTGCCCGGGAACTCCTCGATAGCGATGTGCTCGATGCCGCACTTCTTGCAGTGTGCGATGAACTCATTCCAGAACTCGATGGTTACCTTCCACTGGTACTCGTAAGCCGGAGCCATAAAGTCCGGCCAGGAAACGGTAGAGGTGATCCAGTTCGGGGTGGTGTCGGTCTCGTTGCCGGCCGGCAGACCAGCCATGGCAACGATCTTCTTGACGCCCAGCAGACCTGCCAGCGTAGCACAGTCGTACATGGACTTCTTGTACTCCTCGCCGGTCTTGGACGGCCAAAGCGGATTGCAGGACGTGTTCAGAGCAGAAATACGCATGCTGCGCTTCTCGAGCTCGCCCATGAATTCCTTGCGCTTGCCTTCGTCAGCAAGAAGCTCCGCGGTGTTGCAGTGCTTGCGGGCGCCCCAGCCGCCTGCGGTCATCTCAACCGCGTCGATACCGAGAGACTTAACCTTATCGAGCATGTCCGTGTAGGACAGGTCAGCAAAAACATCCGTGCAGATTGCGAGTTTCATATAAAGATTACCTCCTGAAAATAGGCAGCGGATGCGCGGATCGCCGCACACCCGCCGAAGAAAAAAGAGAGAAGTTAGGGTCTAAGTGAAAATGCTAAAGTGATATAAAATAATTGAATTACTTCTTGTAGAAATCCGGCATCTCGTCGTATACGACCGGCTGGATGGTCTGGGTTTCGCGTGCCTTGGAAGCTGCAGCCGCAGCAACCTGGCAGCAGTAGCCATCCCATGCGGTCGGGCCGTCCACGTAGCCTGCCTTGGAAGCGTTGATCCAGGTCTGGATCTCTGCGTTATATGCATCTGCAAAGCGCTGGAAGCAATCCGTGTACATTGCCTGACCGGTGGTTGCATTTGCGTTTACCGAGATGTAATTCGGCTTCGGCATGTTGAGCACCGCGCCGTCACATACGATCTCGCACTTGATGTCGTAGTCATTCTTGTTATTTACGAAGGATTCAACGTCGATGCGGACGCCGGACTTGGTGGTCAAGATCATGATCTGCGGGTCGTGCAGGTCCTTCGGACCGTTGTTGGTGGACTTGCCGTAGCGAACCTCAGCGGTAGCGTAATCCTCGCCGAGCAGCCAGCGCAGAACGTCGATTTCGTGAACCATGGAGTTTTCAACTGCCATGGAGTTGTCCCAGTCATCCGGAACAGACGGGTTGCGGTGTGCGCAGTGCAGCAGCAGGGCTTCGCCGTACTTGCCGCTGTCAACCGCTGCCTTCAGCTGCTTGTAGCCTTCGTCATAGCGGCGCATGAAGCCAACCTGAACCAGCTTCTTGCCGGCCTTCATCTCCGCCTCAACGATGCGCTTGCACGCATCGGCCTTGGGAGCGAGCGGCTTCTCGCAGAACACATACTTGCCTGCTGCGATGGAAGCCAGAACATATTCCTCGTGATACGGATCAGCGGTGGTGCACATGACTGCATCGATCTCGGAATCGTTGATCATATCGATCGGGTTCTCAAAGCCCTTGATGCCGTACTTCTCGGCAACCGACAGGCCGAATGCGCCAGCCGGATCTGCACAAGCAACAACTTTGCCGCCCTGCAGGGTGTTGTTAATGCGCTCGATATGGGTACGGCCGATGCCGCCGGTGCCTACAAGACCAATTCTCAAAGTTTCCATGGTATATTCTCCTTTTGGCTGCTTGTTCTCCTCCCTGCGGGGCTGCCCCGCAGGGGGAAAAGTGATATGCATTAGATGTGGTCGAAATGAAGTGATGCTTACTTCAGATACTCGTCAACATTGTCCTTGGTGATGGACTGGAACGGAACGATAACTTCCTTGTCCGGAGTCTCGCCGTTCTTCAGCTTCTCGAGAACCTCGTGGGCAGCCTTAGCCTGACCTGCTGCATCCTGCAGAACGGTCTGGCACATATAGCCGTCCTTAACAGCCTTCAGACCGTCGTCGGAGCCGTCAACACCGGTAATGAGGATCTCACCGGCATTGGTCAGCAGACCTGCACCCTTCAGGGATTCCACAGCACCCAGAGCCATCTGGTCGTTTGCACATACAACTGCGTCGAAATCGGCCTTGCCGCCCGAAGCGTAAGTCTGAATCCAAGCGTCGCAGATACGCATTGCTTCGTCCTTAACGTAATCGCCGTCCTGGTCAGCCAGAATGGTGATGTCATCGCGGCCTGCTTCGCTCAGAGCATCCTTGAAGCCCTGACGGCGGTCAGCGGAGTGCTGCAGACCAGCGGTGCCTGCCAGATACAGAACCTTAGCGCCCTGCGGCAGGTTTTCTGCCATGTACTCGCCCTGCATGTGGCCGGAGTCGTAGTTCTCGGAGCCTACGAAGGTGAAGTCACCGGAGTTTGCCTTGATGCCGAGGCAGATAACCGGAGTGCCCTTGCTGTTTGCAGCGGAGATAGCCGGAGCGATTGCATCCGAGTCAGCTGGTACGAGGATGAGCGCGTCAACACCCTTTGCGAGGAATGCGTTGGTCTGGTCGATCTGCTTCTGGTTGTCGTTGTTGCCGTCAGAGAACGATACGGAGTAACCGGTACCATCAAGCTCTGTGGTCAACGCGCTCTCACGAGCCATGCAGAATACGTCGGTATCGGCAAGGTTTACATAGCCGATATTCCAGCCGTCGCTGCCTGCGGAATCACCGCCGCCGCTGCTGCTGCCGCCGCCGCAGCCGGTGAGTGCCAGTGCCGAAAATGCCGTTACCATTGCCATTGCGCCGATGCGTTTCCAGATTTTCATAATAATTTCCTCCTAAATTATCATTTCTCGTTTCTTCTTCTCTTTACCAATCTGTGCGGAAGCGGAGCCTCCGCACAAAATTGAATACAACAGTTTTGGATTAGCGTGCCTTCTTCGCGGAATTTTTGGTAACTACATCGATGATAACCGCGCCGACGATGATAACACCCTTGACGATCTTCTGGATGTTGGAGTCAACGCCCATCAGGGTCTGTACGTTGTTGATGATACCAACGATGATAGCACCTACCAGCGTACCAAGCAGCGTGCCAGAGCCGCCGGACATCGAGGTACCGCCTACGATAACAGCGGTGATGGCGTCCATCTCATAGGAGAGGCCGGCGCCCGGAACACCGGAGTTCAGACGGCCCATCAGCAGCAGGCTGCCGACGCCGACCAGTGCACCATCAAGCAGGTATGCCTTAAAGGTTACGGACTTCGGGCTGATACCGGAAGCCTCCGCTGCCTTGGAGTTGCCGCCTACCGCGTAGATGTAGCGGCCGTACGGAGTCTTGTTGAGGATGACCCACATGATTGCGAAGCAGATCAGCAGGATGATAACCGCCATCGGGATCGGGCCTACATAGCCCTGGCCCATAAAGGTAAAGCCGCTGGAAATGCCGGAGATCGTGTTGCCCTTGGTTACCAGTACCGCACCGCCGCGGGCAGCTTCGGTTAGTGCGAGGGTCATGATAAATGCCGGAATACTGAATTTTGTGATGATAAAGCCGGTCAAAGCGCCGAGTACAACGCCGATTACAAGTGCTACTGCGATAGCCGCCCATACGGAACCGGTGGCAACGTCAACCATGCAGGCGATACAGCCTATAAACGCGATTTCCGAGCCGTACGCGATGTTGATGTGGCCCAGAATGATGATGAATGTTGCACCGAAGCCAAGCACTGTTGTGCAGGCGATCGCCAGCAGGATGCTCTTGAGGTTATACGTGCTCAGAAAGCCTGGAACGAAAAGCGATGCTGCGATGAAAATTACAACAAAGATCAGTGCGATACCGTATTTGCCATAGAATTGACCGAAATTAAACTTCTTCTCTGCCTGTTTGCTCATGATTTTCCTACTCCCCTCGTAGCCAGTTTCATAATGCTTTCCTGCGTTGCTTCTGAACGATCCAGAGTACCCTGGATAATACCCTCCTGCATAACAACCACACGGTCGCTCATGCCGAGGACCTCAGGCAGCTCGGAAGAGATCATGATGATGCCCATACCCTCACGAGCAAACTTTGTCATCAGCTTGTGAATTTCGGACTTTGCGCCGACGTCGATGCCTCGGGTCGGCTCGTCTAGGATCATGACCTTAACATCGCCTACCAGCCACTTGGCCAGTACAACCTTCTGCTGGTTGCCGCCGGAGAGCGTGCCTGCTTCCACATCTTCGTTTGCGATCTTGATCTGAAGCAGCTCACGCATCTTTTCAACGTCCTTGCTGATCTTCCTGTCATCAATCAGGCCCTTGGTATATTTCTTCAGGTTTACCAGCGATACGTTGTGGTGGATGCTGCGGCCGAGCACCAGACCGTAGGTACGGCGGTCCTCGTTTACCATTGCGATGCCGTAGTTGATGGCATCACGGGTGTTCTTGATGTGCACTTCCCTGCCGTTCAGATAAACCGAACCGGAGGAGATGGGATCCAGACCAAAGATGGCACGCATGACCTCACTTCGGCCTGCGCCTACCAGACCGGCAAAGCCGAGGATCTCGCCTGCGCGGAGCTGGAAGTTGATGTTTCGGAAGCGGCCGCCGTCGGCCTTTTCCTGTGTCAGCTCCTTTACCTCAAAGATAACGTCGCCGATCGGCACCGTGGTGTCCTTGGGGAATACGTTGGTAATCTCGCGGCCTACCATGCGGGCGACCAGCTTATCCGGGTTGTAATCGGTTGCCAGACCGGTTTCGATCCACTGGCCGTCGCGGATGATGGTGATGTCGTCCGCGATGCGGAAGATCTCGTCCATCTTGTGGGTGATGTACAAAATCGCTACGCCCTGTTCCCGGAGGGAGAAGATCTGCTTGAACAATACGTTGATCTCCTCGTCACCGATGGCCGAGGACGGCTCATCCATGATGATGACCGATGCGTTGCACGAGATTGCCTTTGCAATCTCGACCAGCTGGTGGCCTGCGATGGACAGCTCGTACATCTTCTGATTTGCCTTGTACGGCATATCCAGCTTGTCGAGCAGCTCCTGCGTGTCCTTCTGCATCTTGCCGAAGTCTACGAACCTGCCCTTTCTCGGCTCGCGGCCCAGCCAGATGTTCTCTGCGATGGTCATTTCGAGCACCGGATTGAGCTCCTGATAGATCATTGCGATGCCCATTTTGAGGGTATCCTGCACGGTGTGAGGACCGATCTTCTCGCCCTTATAGAACATCTCGCCCTCATCGGCAACGTAAGTACCGTTGATGATCTTCATCAGCGTGGATTTACCTGCGCCGTTCTCGCCGCAAATAACGTGCACCTTGCCGGGCCGAACCTGCAGTTTAACGCCGTCCAGCGCACGCACGCCGGGAAATACCTTTACAATATCCCGCATTTCCAGTACATACTCTGGATTTGCCATGCTGCTTCCTCCTTCTTTCTCCGTTTCTTCTCTTTGCGCGAATTGCGAGCTCGTGCTCGTTCTTCTCTAAAAAAAATATTTCGGGAACGAGCTCGTGCTCGTAACCCTGTAAAAAATATTTGCTCCAGAAAGCAAATATTTTTTTCAACTGATTTACAGGCTTTCCTTTACCAGTACGCGAATATCGGTAAAAATCTGCTGCTGTTCGGGTTCCTTGCCGAATACCAGATAATCCATGATGATCTGTACCGGTATCTCGCCCTGCTGCTGGAGCTCTCCGGCAAGCGTACAGTCGATAACATCCTTTCGGATGAGGTCTACAACCTCGGGGTAATCCTCAAAGGAGATCACGCGGATATCTTTCGCTCTCCCGCTCTCCTCCAACGCCCGTCCCACTTGGGAAACGCCGCCGCAGGTGATGTAGATACCTTGCAGGTCTTGGTAATCCCGCAGAAGTTTGACTGTCTTTTCGTAAGTGATCTGCGGATCCTCAAAGCTGTCCAGCGTGGTGATGATCTCGATGTCCGGATATTCTTTATGGATGAAGTCCGCAAATTCGGTTTCACGGACCTGAACGTAATAATTGTTGTTCTCGGAGGCGATCGCGCTGGAAACCACTGCGATCTTTCCCGTACCTCCGAGGAACTGACCCATCAGACGGCCTGCAATGCGGGCGGCCTTGCGGTTGTTGATGCCGACGCAGCAGGTTCGCTTTGTCCCGTCGATATCGGCGTTAGTGGCAACGACCGGTATCCCGGAATCCACCGCTCTGTCGATCGCCTTTCGAACACGCTCGGAATTGATCGGGCTGATGATGATGCCGTCCGCTCTTGCGGCGATAGCGTTATCAATAAATTCCTTCTGCCGTTCGGCATCCTGAAATTTGCTGATGGCGTAGGTGACTTCAATATCAAAGCCGACCTGATTGTGTACGCCCTGCTCGATACCGGCCTTGAGGAACGGCAGTGCGTCAACCTCGACCAGTATCGCTTCGATGCGGTACTTCTTGCCCTGCTTTTGCAGTACGCGGCCGGCAGGATTCGGCGTGTAGCCCATCTCCTTGATGATGCGCTGCACCTTCATTCTCACTTCATCGCTTACACCGACCCGGTTATGCAGGACCTTATCTACCGTAGCGCGGTGAACGCCCGCACGTTCCGCGATTTCCTTGATCGTTACTTTCATCGGGCTTTCACTTCCTCTCCGGTAAATAATAGCATATCCGGCAGTTCTCAGCAAATCATGCCGCCGGTTTCAGAAGCCCGTGCTCGCATTCTATCGAGCTCGTGCTCTTTGTTTTACGAGCTCGTGCTCGTTTCTCTTTGTGATGTTAATATAACCGAAACCGAATGAAAAGTCAACGGATTTTTTATTTATTTTTTTAATTTGGCAGGATAGCTAAATCCCACCGGAGGTATTTCGTACAGCCTGCCTAACGCCGCGTACATATCGCACAAAATTGCATATATAAAACCGACATGCAAAACCCGTCCGCAGGCAAGGCCGATTTTGCCCGAAACAGCCGCAGAGATTTCAGACAAAGATCGCGTTATTGCACTGCTGAAAAAGGTATTGAAATCCGGCTCTATGATGGACACCGCTGACAGCGATATCATTGCAAATTTTGTTGCCAGGCAAAAAAACGGTATGCAAATACCCAACGGGAGAAACTGCGGTTTCTCCCGTTTTTTAATGGCAACTCCCCCTTCCCCGCTGTTGATTTTCGCCAGTCCGCATGCTATGATGAAGGCAGAAAAGGCGCGTGTTCGCTGCGCACGCTACTGCGGCTTCGGTGTTCTGGACGAGATCAACATGGCGAAAAACGAAGCGCTGGCGGTGCTGCACGCCACGCTGGATTTCCGACGTTCGATTGACGTACCGGGTTATGACCGATTGGATGTCGATCCGGCCGCGCGGTTCATCGGCACCATGAACTACGGCTACGCCGGTACCCGTGAGCTGAATGAGGCGCTGACCAGCCGTTTCGCTGTCATTCAGGTGCCCGCCATTGACGGCAGCAATCTGGAACGGCTGCTGACCGAGGAATTTCCCACCCTGGAAAAGAAATATCGCGAACAATTTGTACAGCTGTTTCTGGACCTGCAGAAAAAGTGCGAGAATGCCGAGATTTCCTCCAGGGCACTCGATCTCCGCGGCATGCTGGATGCGCTGCGGCTGATTCAAAAGGGACTCAGCGCCGGAACCGCGCTCGATATGGGCATCACAAACAAGGCGTTCGACAGCTATGAGCAGGGTTTGATTCGGGACGTCATCGCCGCCCGCATTCCGGCCAAGCTGGACCGCGCCCGCCTGTTTACCGACTGATATGGAAACTTCTGCTTACAGTGCCCGTCAGCGGCGGGCTATCAATCAGATCTGGACCGCCTGCGGAGATTATCGGTTTGAACCGCAGTTTCTGGCGATGCGTTCGGACGGTCAGCCCGATCTTTACATGAACTGCGTGATCGGTCTGGTGCACAAGTGGTTTGGAGAAGATCTGTCAAAAAAGCTGTTTGCCTCGTGGGCGGGTGACGCTCATCAGGCCATGTATGACGATCTGGCATGGCTGGCATTGGAAAATGCCGTCTACGAAAAAGAGCTGCCGGAGCGCCCCGCGCTGGCGGAACTGCGGCAGGCGCATGCCGCTGCCTTTTTTGCCTCGGAATACCAGCTTTCCCGACAGGAGTGGATGGCGAAAAACCAGCTGGTATACGCGCTTCAATCCGCCCGCTGGAAAGCTGTGCTCGAACAAAAGCCGCCTGTTCTGGCGCCTTGGGAAAAAGGTCTGTCGGCGGCGCTGGCCTGCCCCGGCACGCTGAGCGGTGAGGAACTGACAGAGGCAGTACGGACAGCCTTCCGGAAATATCTGCGCTTTGACGGCACTGCTCATGCAAAAAAGCCGTTCACCCTCCATTTCGGGGAGCGATGGGTGCCGCTGCTGACCAAGCTGTTCACGACCGAAATGGTCCGCACCGACGATCTGGCCATTGACCGCTCTGCGGCGGCCGGCGAAAACGGAATGGTGCGGGCGTCCAATGCGCTGCGCGCGCAGTTGGAATCCGGCGACCGCGAAAATGAGGATCGGGATTACGTGGAAGGCTGTTTCGGCCGCAGTCTGTATCCCTCGCGAGAGCTGGCGCTGATTGAACAGCGGCTCTGCACCGGAAACCATCTCGGCTGTCACCTCTGGTTTACCCGCGGTGAGACGGCGCAAGGCAAAACCATGCGTGCCGATGTGCAGCACCTTTTCGATCAGGCGGCCGAACAGGCCGAACGGAACCGTGCAGATTTCCTCAAAAACAATGACCTGTATCAAAGCTCCATCCTGCGGCTGACCGAGCACATCCGCAACTGCATGCAGGTGCAGCAGCAGCCGGATGCCGTTTCCGCCCGACAGGGACATGTCGATAGTCAGCGCATCTGGCGGCTTCCGGTACTGCAGGACGGAAAGGTATTTCTCCGCAGCGAGGAGGAAAACAATCCCGGCTTTACGGTGGATCTGCTGTTGGACGGTTCGGCCTCGCGCCTGCACTGTCAGGAGACTATCGCAGCGCAAGGCTACATTCTGGCCCGCAGTCTGGCTACCTGTGGAATTCCGGTCCGCGTCAGCAGCTTCTGCAGTCTGCGCGATTATACGGTCGTGCGGATTCTCAAGGATTTCAGCGAGAAAAACGCGGAAAGAAAAATTTTCAATTACTTTGCCGCCGGCTGGAATCGGGACGGACTGGCGCTACGCATGGCAGGAAAGCTGCTGGATACCGCTCCGGCGGATCAGCATCTGCTGATCCTGCTGACCGATGCCAGCCCGGATGACAGCCGCAAAATTCTCCCCACCGGCAAGGTGCCGCTCAGCCGCAGCTACGATGGCGAGGCAGGCGTGCAGGACACCGCCGAGGAGGTTCGTGCTTTGCGGCAGCAGGGCGTCCGGGTCGCCGCCGTCTTTATGGGCGAGAACGTCAGCGCCTCCGATGCACGGACGATTTACGGGCAGGATCTGGTCCGTATCCAGCGGATGGATCAGCTTGCCGCCGCTGCCGGAAAACTCATTCAGGAGGAGATTCGGGAGTTATCCGAGTGAGCATGTGCAAGTATATTGTAAAAGTTATCATTTCTCCCTGCAGCCGACATAAAAAAGGAGCCTCCGCAGAGACTCCTCCGGTTACAGGCCCCACAAGCATCTGTAACCTAATCGCTATAAATTATAGCATTTTCGTGTAAATTGTCAATGAAAAGTTTCTATTATAGAGAACACAGTTATTTGCAAAAGTAAATTCCTGTTGGGTGTGGAATTTAACCTTACAAACAGGACTATGGAAATTAACCTTACAAATAAAACATTATATAATAAAATCTGCAGGCAATCCCATTCGCTTAGCATAATCCTTTTCATACTCAAATCGAGTAATCCCTTCAATAAAGAGTTTTTCTTTCGGAGTTGCTGCACTCCAGCGAACATTGAACCTTTTACACATCTCAAAAAAGATGCCGTCAAAAATATCTGCTTCACCGCTGCATCGATCAAAATACCATTTCGCGTCCGAACGAACGGGTTCGCCTTTATAATTGATTGCTGCCATTATAAATTCTCCTTTCCAGAATCGGTCAAATAATCAGAGATAATAGCTAACGACACATCGCCATCAAACATGAAACGTTGAGGTCCACCAACCGATGTTAACGGGATTGCATGATATGCATTGTAATAATGCATTGCTAACTCTGTCGTTTTTACTTCAAGAGTAACGCAACCATAACAACCGTTGTTTACAGAAAGTGCAATACCTGCCGCAATTAACGCCTTTCCAATTCCATCATACTTTTTATGGCTGACTAACGTAGGATTGCTTTCCGGATGACTTTCCATATATACAATTCTGACTACAACATATTTAGCACGAATCTCATATGCAACGAGTCCAACCAGTTCCCCATCGCATGTTTTAAGCGAAAACTTCTCCTTTTCCTCATCTTGAATATATTCAGTATCCCACTCTGTCTGCCAATGTGGTTCCTGAGTGGTTACCAATACATCTTCTTTTGCCATAATAAAAGGCCCTCCTAATGATATTTATTTTATCATAGAAGGACCTTGCTTAGGTTATTTTACAGAAAAAATTTCACAGGCTCTTTGCATCATCGTTTTTATTTCGCCAGGGTACAGTTATTTGTTTGCATGGTGACTTCTTTCCTGCTGCACGGCATTCGCTGCTAAAAAGTTCTGTATCAAGCGTCAAAAATGCACCTGCAAAACGAACCTATCGCCTCCGAGTTATAAAAAATCGATAATCAGTAGATTCTTAATTCTTAATAGTCCCAGCACACGCATTCCTGAACAATATGCTTCGCAATCCCGTTCTCCTTATGGATAACAGCTTTTTGATAATACTGATATAGTGCGTTCTCCTGAATTCTGTACTCTGCGATTCCCTTTTTCTCACATATTATAGCTACCTCTGCAATAAGTGCCGTTCCAACCGAAGCTATCATTTGATCCTTACATGATATTCCCACGCACACAATATCACTCTTCATATCAGACATAAGATCGTAAATTGCTTTCCGCTGTACATCAGTTGCTTTCCGCTCATTGGATCCAGTGATTGCATAAAATAACATATTCGTCGTCATGCAGTAAACACCATGATCCAGAAATGAAAAAACGGCTTTCAGAAGTGTACGATGTTTAGCATTAAATCTGGTTATAGGCAACATACGCTCTGCAAATTCATCAAAAGTATCAAATTGAGGCATCTTTTGTATAACTTCTTCAGACAATTCCTTCAATGGGTCTTCCACGAATATGTCCAATGCATTTTCTTTCATAATAACTACTCCTCTTGTCGTTAATATTCGATTTTAACGCAAAAGGATTTGCAAATTTCATTGCGATTTCTTAAAGCTGCGACTCCGAAAATGCATCCTGCTCCTGCTGAATCATCAGTTCAACGACCTGCAGGATACGCTGTTGTGATGCAACAGGAAGATTTTCCAGCTTTTTTGAAAGCACTGAAGTCTGATAATCCGGCGAACTCGTCAAGACATCGCAGAACACAGCATCCGCCGGAACTCCAAGCGCATTCAGTAGTTGAACCAGCTTTTCGCACCGCGGAAACGTCATGCCGCGTTCAATCGTAGAGATATAATTGATGGTCACACCCATATTCTTTGCAAACTCCTCTTGTGTCAGGCCAAGTTTTTCCCTGCACTGCTTAAAACGCTGTCCAATTCGCTTATCAATCATTTTTAATCCTCGTTTCTATTGTTCATCAGTAATACACAGAAATGCTTGGCCTTTTATTTCTTCTGTTCGAAGGAACTTAAAATCCCTCCAACTCGTGCATAGCGAAACAGTAAGTGTGCATTATGATGTAGAAATTCCGTGAAATATGCGGTTTCCTGCTCTGTAAAGCCATCGCACATCAACCATCGATAAGACGGCAGTTCACACCGTGCGGAATCAAAACCACCCATTTTCGGTCGCTCAAAATGGACCTGCACCGTCTCGCTGTTGCCTTCTCCCAATACCCGCGAATGCGTAACTAAGGTTTGATCTGCGAATTCCATATATTCATACATCATAAGCGCTACGCTATATTCTCCTGTATATCGCTATACGTTTAATTCATCTGTTTTGCGTCAGCCAGTTGATCACGCTTTATCCCTTGAGCGGCTCTGGACAGGTCTGCTGTACCCAGCGAAGAAAATCATGCACTGTGGTGTCTTCTATTTTCAACTGCGTCTTACCCCCATTACAAAGCGGAAGTTTAGTGACAACGCCATCCAAATTCACCACAAACAAAAAATCATTTTGATGCGGATTTTCACAATTCCAGACTTCCGAAAAAATACCATACTGGACTAATCGGCCGCGCAAGTATACCATCAGGCCTGCAGACTTGCGATCACCGCGATAAAATCGCCAATTTTCTGGCATCGGGTGAATCTTTCCAAAAGTATACTGTGCATACACTTCGCTATCATGTTTTACGATATTTGCACGGTCATAGCCCACATTTTGCTGTGTCCAAATCGGTGAAAGCGCCGTCAAATCAATGGCCTGTTCCTGGCCAAGCAGCGGAGTCCATAGCAACTGAATACTGAGATGGCTGTCCTCCTCTTCCTGCTGTTCCTTCGGAAGCAACGGTGCATAAGTCACCCGCAGTATCTCAACGAGCATTGCAATCCGTTCTTCATCACTCTCCGTGCCTTCCAATCCGCGCTCAAAAACGCTGCGCGAGAGCATCGACGAAATAATTGTTCCCGATCTTCTCAGACTTTTCAGTTCTTTAGGATTGAGCGATTCAAACGCCATCTGCTCTGCATACGGTGCACCAATGTACGAGCACTCGCCATTGGTGGCTTTGGTGCGGATTTCCCACGAAAGATTTTCCGGATCAGCGTTAGCTAAAGCAACCTTCAGGCCCATTCCACATCTCTTATAGGCCAACGCGCCTCGCAAAGCCCCAACACTAAAAATCTGATCAAAATCCTCCCTGGCCATTCCGTATCCATCGTCTGTGACTTCCAGTGAAAATTCATCAGTATCCGTCTGCACCAGATGTACCGTAATCCTTGTTGCAGCCGCTGCCCGAGCATCATCAATAAACTCGTTGATAATTTCTGCGAAGTTGAGTTGTTCTTTACTTAACACGTTCCATATACCGCAGCATCGAGGCTTAAAAGCATTTTCCATAGTTTTCCTCCAATTGTGTAATTTTGCATTCGCGGTTTTTCGGTTTTTAGGATTTATAAAAACCCTAAAAAGTGATAGAAAAACAAAAAAGTATGCAGATTTTAAGCCTACACACTCGCAAAAATTACACACCAAGGAACAGAATATATCACTTCTTGAAAACTTGTGCAACCTATATTGCGGTCTTAAGCAAAAAAAGGTATACTGTTATTGCGGTGCGGATTTTATCCGTTGTGTAGGTGGGTTAGTCACCTGCGCAGGCTGACAAGGGCGGCCACCCTTGTCAGCTGCTGTTTCTGTTTTCAATTTATTATACCATGTACGTGCCCGTACATCAATAGTTATATTGCACAATTATGCTTATGAAGATTTTAGCATCATGAAAGGAGGACTTTTTTTGCATATCAGCGAAGCTCGCCGCCGTGCCAATGACAAATGGCGCGATAAATTTGACGAAATGCGTTTTCGAGTTCCCAAAGGACAAAAAGAAGTTATTTCAAATTACGCCGCAGCAAATGGCGAATCAGTAAATGCCTTTATTAATCGTCTTATTAATGAAGAACTATCAAAATTAAATACCTCTGAATGAGTAAAGAGCCGATTTTATCGGCTCTTTACTCGTTTTCTGACGAATCTCTTCCGCTTATTTTACCTTTTGACGATAAAACTTCGTTCTTTCAAGATACCTCGGTATTCTCATATGATATGCCTGCATAAATTTCAGAAGTTCTGCTAAATCATCTGATTTTTCCTTATTCCACTCGCGATATCTTCTATGATAAATCAGCCAGACGCCAATAATATTGTAAAGCAATTCAAACCAATCATGCTCTTCTTCTATCGTATGACCGCAAAGCGCTCGGCATATAATCGGACTTTCAGCATAGTACTGATTACAAGCCTTCCAGGCTGCTGAAACATCAGCCATTGTCCACGGATACTGCTTTTTTCTTCTCCACTCATAATTGCATTCACCCATCAATAGGACCATACCTTTCACGCAAGTCTTCCAACTTCGCTTTATTATCTTTCAAAATACCTGTCAATGATTCCGTTGCGCTGGCTGCAGGCGTATTTTTTTTATCCTTTGTAAGCCTCATCCAAAGGCCTTCACGTTCCAGCTTATCCCGACAATATTTACGATTGATTTTATTCGTTTGTTTGCGCAATTTCCGAATACCTTTCGGAATATCTGTACAGCCGATGTTCTTCAGATACTCCTGTATCGTACCGATAGAACCCAGTCTCATGCCACACCGGAACCCCTTAATATAGTCCAGTTTATTCTGCTCACTTTTCTCTGGTAGATCGATCAACGATGCCCGGATACCAAGATAGTAGTCCACCGCTTTATGAAAGTCTGCTACCGTTTCCTGTGCAGTATGCCCCGCAAAGTAAATACTGCATTCTGCATCCATCAGGATACCGATAAAGGTTTTCGTCTCTTCATCATAGTCAACAACGCCTCGGCAGTCACGATATTCGATTACACGGTTCAGCTGTACGTCGTAACAAGTTTTGGAATCAGCAATACCATCAGATGCTCGGCAGGCCTGCTCCTGTACCTCTGGAATGCGACTGTTAAAAAGCAGTTCCAGCGCAGCCTTGCATGCCGGTACATACATCTTGCAATCCCAGTCCAGAAACTCACCGGTCATCTGCATAGAAATACCGTTGGGACCGCTTACCACCACCAGATTATAGTCATCGTCCAAATAGCAATCCGCATTCGGACACCATATTTCACGATTTCCATCGTATCGGATCAGCACACCATTCTCCAGTGCAAGCACCTACACAATATCATTCTTGCTGTTGTATAATCTGATTTTCATAGGTTATCCCTGCTTTTGCCTTATTATCTTTAATTTACACCAGTATTTTCTCGTTCGAGTTTTGTATCTTTATAATCCGAAACAATTTTAAATACATTTATACATGGTATAATAAACCTCAACAAGCACTTTGTCAAGCATCATACAAACACATTTCTTCTTCAGTTATTTGTAAAAGTAAATTTCTGTTGGGTGTGGAATTTAACCTTACAAACGGGACTATGGAAATTAACCTTACAAATAAAACATTATCTCAGAACAGTAAAAAAGAGAAGACTGCAGCACCGCAATGCTGAACTGCACCCCATTTGTTAGACAGTATGATATACTATCTAACAAGTGGGGTGTTTTGCTATGCCAAAAGGAGTACCAAACAAACGATATACGCCGGAATTCAAAAAACTGGTGATTGAAACCATGCAGAAAGAGAAATTGAGTTACAGCGAAACCTGCCGTAGATTTGAGGTAAACAGCAGAGATCGAATCAAATCATGGGAGCGAATCTACCTGGAGGAAGGGCCGGAAGGCTTTGCCGTTGAACGGCGCGGCCGCAGCAGTAAGGGCCGTCCACCAAAGCGGTTGCCGAAAGAGGTAACGGAAGATCTGCTGGCAGAGGTTCAGCGGCTGCGTGCGGAGGTAGACTACCTAAAAAATTTGCAAGCCTTGGTTTTGGAAGACGAGCGACGCCAGCACAAAAAACGCTGGTAGTTCAAAAGCTAAGGCAAAAACACGCACTCAGTATACTGCTCTCAATCGCTCAACTGCCCCGTGCAACTTTCTACTATCATTTGAAGCAGATGCAGAGAGAAGACAAATATGCATCTGTTAAGCCTGCAAAACCTGCCAAGAGCTGTCAAGGGTAAAAAGGCACAAAAGAAAGAAAAACATGATTTTCGTGAAAAAGGTATAGCAAAGCAGGCCTCCACATTGCGAAGGCCTCGAAACATAGAAATAACGATCAATTTATAGAAGAAATTATGTATCTTCTAAATAAGCCCTAACTGTACCGTAATAGATCCTCAGGAATTTATTCGCAGCAGCAGTCATGTAGACATAGTAGTGTTTTCCTTCTTGCCGTTTACGGTCAAGAAATTGAAATACAGGATTGTCTGCAGGTGCATGCTGAATGATAGTAGACATGATTTGGAAAAGTGTTTTTCGCAGCCGGGGAGATCCACGTTTAGAAATATGCCTGTTTTTCGATTCGAAAGTGCCAGACTGACAAGGAGGTGCATCCACACCGGCAAAAGCTACTAAAGATTGCTTATGATGAAATCGACGCACATCGCCAATTTCCGCTATAAGCTGAGGCCCCAATACAGGACCAACGCCAAACATTTTCATTACAACAGGAAATTCCGGGAGCTTGGATGCCAGGGTAAGCATTTCATTCTGAATAACGGAAAGGGTTTCTATAATCGTATTAAGCTGAGATGCTGCGAGGATGACTAAACGTTTGATTGCATCAGACATTGGAAGTGTATTCACTTGTGCAGCAGCATGAGCGTAGATGGATGCTGCTTTCGCTTCATTGAATCGGTACCCCGCTTTAGTGCACCACTTGCGATATTGATTTGTGAACGATTTTTCGGTGCATCCACAAACACATTCTCGGTGCCAGAATTTGATAGCGAAATCTATCCATTTCTCATGCCCATCCACATCTCTGGGAGCGCTTTTGAACAATGTATTAAGGCCCGGAAAGTTCCGTCTAATAGAGTAATTAGATTGTTTTAAGATTAACTTTTAACTTGATATATTGGTCATACTGTCGATGACATGTTTTAAGTTCCTGTCGGATAGGATCAATCAAAGTAAAACGGTCAAGATCCAACCAATGGTCAAGACAATAGTTTGCGATTTTTACAGCATCTAACTTATCGGTTTTCCCTTTTCGAATAGAATTGTTTCCATACTTATGGATTAACAGCGCATTTACAACAGAAACCCACAAGCCTGCGTCATGCAGTGCCTTAGCGATAGGCTGCCAATAGATGCCTGTGTGTTCCATAACAATCCGTGTTTCGCCAGGAAGTTTCTCAAGGATGCAGACCAGTTTTTAGTTCGATCTCTGTATGCTTTATCTCAAATGGTGTTGCTACCACTTCACCAAAAGGCCGCATAATAGCCACCATGCTCTTTCCTTTGGAAACGTCAATCCCTACTGCGTTCATTTCGTATATACCTCTCTATCCGATTCGATTTTAAATTGGCGGCCATCGTTTTCTCACTACCGATTCAAATTGCTTAGTCACACGAACATCCTGTACTTCAGTGGTTCAACCTGCCTCAACCGAACGCTGCAGCGGAAGGATGGCTGACTGTTTAGCAGCCGGACATGGTTAGTCCATCAAAAGTCTCGTCAGGCCAATTTCCCTTCCATTGTAGCTTAAGTGTGAGTCCAAGAAAAGCATGACTGGCTGACACGCTTTATCCGGCCTGTTGACATTGTAGCAATAAAAAGTCAAGCCCTCAAGCGGACTTGACAAAAGAAAATATCGCAGGCAGCGGGCGGAGAAAAGCACAACACCAAAAGGCCGCCACGAATGCGCCGACCTGCAGAGCCTGATTACAGCTGTTTATTTCGTGTGATGCAAGCCTGTGGAATCCATATCTACAGGCGGCAGATCTTCCAATGCAGCGAAGTATGCCATCCTACCTCGCACCTTCGGCACATCAATATGAGCCATGTCGTTCACCTCCAATTTTTCATTTTGCGTAAGTTTGCGATACACCACTCTTGCCGTCTTGTCAATACGTTATGCGAAAGTTTTTACGTGAAACGCAATTTTTGCTTGCGCAACGTATTTGCCTGTGATATAGTTAACTTATCATAAGAGGGAGGTACTCATTATGGGAAATATATCATCTGTCTTGAAAGCAAAGCGCAAAGAATTAGGACTTACACTCGCACAGATTGCCGAAAAAATCGGCGTAACCGAAGCTACTGTGCAGCGTTGGGAAAGTGGAAATATTAAATCGTTACGGCATGAACGCATTGCCAAACTGGCTGACATTCTCGGCGTTACTCCTGCTGTATTGATGGGCTGGGACGAACCCACCGCACCAACTCTCCCCTCCCCCACCATCACCGAGGACACAGTGACATTTCCGGTCATCACCAGCGTAGCGACGCACTACGACGGCGTATCCATCGACGAGAGCGCGGCCGGCGAGAAGATCGAAGTGCCGCGCGCCTACCTCAAAGGCCGGAAAGCCGAGGACTTCTGTGCTATGCGCGTGCGCGGCGACAGTATGTATCCGGCGTTCCAGAACGGCGACATCGTGCTGGTACTGCGTCAGTCCACCATGAACCACTCCGGCGAGATCGGCGTGATCAGCTACGGCGATGACGAAATGACCATCAAACGCATCAACTATGTGGACGGCGAAGACTGGCTCAAGCTTGTGCCGCTCAATCCCGCGTACCCGCCCCGCCGCATTGAAGGCGTAGACCTCGAAAGCTGCCATATCATCGGCATCCCGCAGGTGCTGATACGGGAATATTAAGAAAAGGAGCTATCCCGCATGAATGACCTGAAACCTGCTCTTGCACAGCTTGCGAAGGACTGCGGTGCACGCAAACTCGTCCTGTTCGGCTCCCGCGCACGCGGCGATAACCGTCCGCGCAGTGATATTGACCTTGCGGTGTTCGGTATGCCGGAGGAGCAGCAGACGCGGTTCTGGTGCGGCATGGACGATCTGCCGACCCTGCTGAAATACGACGTTGTGTTTGTCGATGACTACACCTCGCCCGAGCTGCTTGCTGAAATTGACCGAGATGGAGTGATACTGTATGAAAACCAAACGCGATAACTTTGTAAATGCTGCACATCGACTGGCGGAGGCGGTAACGGACTATCGGAACATCCGAAACGACACCGTCCGCGACGGCATGATCCAGCGGTTTGAATTTACCTTTGAGCTGGGCTGGAAGGCACTCAAGGAATATATGCTCGACGCTGGCATGCAGAATACCCTGCAATTCCCAAAGCAAGTGCTGCGTGAGGCGTACGCCGCCGAGCTGATCGACGATGAAAGCGTCTGGCTGGATATGCTGAATGCCCGCAACCAGACTTCGCATATCTACGATGACCATACTGCCGCTGTTATCGCAGCAAAAATCCAGAACGCCTATCTGCCCGAGTTGCAAAAGCTCGCCGCGCGGTGGGAGAAATAAAAAATCCCGCCCCGGTGCTACCAACACCAGAGCGGGACATTCACGGCAAGCCGCTGCGCAAGTCCTTTTACAGCACGGTGAGTCTGTCCGATGCGAAGAAGAAAGCCGAGGAGTACCGCGTAGCCTCCGAGGTGTCGGCTCGTACCGGTGAAGCCTTTGTGCCCTCCACCTACAAGCAGCCGTTCGTTGACGTCAACACCTATGAGCTGACCTATGTCAGTCTGGTCGAGGGTCATCTGATCCCCTATTTCGGGGCGGCGCGGTTGAGCGATATTCGTCCGGCGGACATACAGGCGTACTTCGCCACAAAGACGGAATGTTCGGAGAGCCGGCTGAAGAAATGAACTGCACCCCATTTGTTAGACAGTATGATATACTATCTAATAGATGGGGTGATTTATTATGTCGCGAGGAAAACCGAACAAACGGTACACGCCGGAATTTAAGAAGCTGGTCGTGGAAACCATGATGGAAGAAAGGTTGAGTCACAGCGAAACCTGCCGTAGATTTGAGGTAAACAGCAGAGATCAGATCAAATCATAGGAGCGAATCCATCTGGAAGAAGGGCCGGAAGGCTTGTCGGTTGAGCGACGGGGCCGCAGCAGCACTGGTCGGCCAAAGAAGCTGCCGAAGGATGTAGAAGAAGATCTGCTGGCCGAAGTGCAGCGACTGCGTGCGGAGAACGATTACCTAAAAAACTTGCAAGCCTTGGTTTTGGAAGACGAGCGACGCCAGCGCAGAAAGCGCAGGTAGTTCAAAAGCTGAGGCAAAGACATTCTCTGGATATTCTTCTCTCAATCGCTCAACTGCCCCGTGCAACTTTCTACTATCATTTGAAGCAGATGCAAAAAGATGACAAATACGTATCTGTTAAGGAAGAAATCGCAGCAATTTAATTCTCTCTGAACCCCAAGACTGTCCAGCGGCTTATGAAGGAGCTGGGCTTAGTTTGTCGTGTCAGGATGAAAAAATATCGCTCCTACAAGGGAGAAGTGGGCAAAATCGCACCAAATCTGCTGAATCGAGATTTTCATGCGGACAAGCCAAACCAGAAGTGGGTCACCGATGTGACAGAGTTCAGTTTGTTTGGGGAGAAGCTGTATCTGTCCCCAATTCTCGATCTGCACAGCAGCGATCTGGTCAGCTATACCATATCGGATCGCCCTGTGCTCAGCATGGTGACAAACATGCTGAACGAGGCATTTGCAAAAATTCCAGACGGAACAAACCTCATTCTCCATTTTTCTTTGGGCTGCCCAAAAGTGAGCTGCTGTATTTGCAGGAGTTCCGCTCCATGGAGCACTTCAAACAGGAACTCGTTGCATATCTGGATTACTACAACATCCGCAGAATCAAGGCAAAACTGAAGGGCTTGCCGCCTGCAATTCACAGACAACAAGCCCTTTCGGCTGCTTGAACAATTTTTACTTCAAAATATTGTCTAACTTTTTGGGGGCACTTCATGCCGCATGTCTTCTCTTCATAACTGGTTTTTCTGTCGTCCGCCGACATACAGTTCCATCTGATCAAAGACCATTCTACTGCATCGCTATCGGGTTTTTCCGTTGCCCGCCAACATTCCGGCCCAAAGTCCGGCATCAATTTCGGATTTTAGGTGCCAGCCGCACCAGAGGGATGACGCCCTCTGTCCATTTTCATTATATGCATTTCCAGTGGAAAAGTCAACGAAACGTGTGAAGAAAGAGCTGTCTACTTGCGCAGTTAACTCTTTTTGCTGCATCATAACTCTTTTCAAGTTAAGATACAATATTAGAGTTAAGATCCGTCGCAGACCTACATCTCCACTACCGCTTCTCAGCTAAGCTACTGATAGCGCTGCGCTTATGCACTTTATAAAATAAAACGAAATTTCAAAAGAGAATTCTCAAAACTGGTTGATTAAAAACCATATATCGAATATACTATAAATAGGAAAGCAGGCGACAGCCTGCTGGTGCGGCTGACACCTTAAATCCGATAGAGAATCCGGGTGTATAAACCGGAGGGTTGGCAGGCAACGATAAAACCTGATTGTGATTCCAGACGTATGGGCTGGAGTGTTGGCGGACAACGATAAAATCAGTCATAAGGGGGAGACGCACAGCATCGCGGTGTTGTAGTCTCCCTTTTAATTTATATGGAGTCAACATCAACCGAATATTTAAAAAGGTTGCGAAATTAGTTGATATTACGGTATGGAGGATTGTCTAACTTTTTTTGGGGGCACTTCAATATTCTATTCGCGCGGGAATAAATTCAAAAAACTTCTATTGTCATTATACCTATCGCACAAACGAAAACCAGCAAATCCCACTCTCATTTTATCCCCGTTGGGGTACAGTTGGGGCCAGAGCGCCTGTCCGCATTCCTCCAAACCTCTGAAAAAATACAAAAAACGCTGATTTCCTACGAAATCAGCGGTTAAGCATGGTTGTGGGGACAGGATTTGAACCTGTGGCCTCCGGGTTATGAGTGATTGCAAGTGTATTACAGCCGTCCATAGCGCAATATACTGTATATGCCATCACATCATATGTGCTATATATTATATGTGCTGTTGCCTGCCGGATACTATATCTGCACCGTAAAGAACAAATAAAGAACAACGTCTGCACGGCTACTATCAGCTTTCCCCCTGGCAACAGACAGCTTGACAGCGCCATACAAAACAGTTATACTAAAGACAATAAAAGGGCACTGTCCACAGACGGTTAGCCCTTTAAGAAAATCGTATCAAGAAATGACCGCTTTACTTGTCAGGGAAAGGCGGTCATTTCGCATATATAGTGAGTATGTAGAGCAAAACTGCTGTGCCTACAAAGAAATGCAAAAGTTTCTTGCCCATGCGCCCCCTTTACAAGGGAGTGACTAACCGCCTGCTATCTGGAACTGTGTCTTGCTACGAGTATAACAAAATTCGACATAAGCAGCAATAGCAAAAGGACGCTTCAAGCGTCCTTTTTACTGTGCAAGCGGGTGCAGCAGGTCTTGCTGCATATTGCGAAGCTAAACGGCCGAGTTTGCGGAGCAAACCGGCCGCATTCCGTTTTTGAACAGCCGATTTGCTACCTGCCTATGTAATTCAATCCTTATAATGATAGTAACCATCCCAGGGATGGTGAATACATCATTTTAATTTCTGAAGAAGAAAATGTTAAATCGCTTAACTCAATTGATGTAATTTTTCACAAAAATCAGAGAGTTAGACAAGCTTGGAAGTCCTATATGGATGAAGCAGACAAACCTTCTTCAAACCCACAACAACTTAATGATAGATACATAAAATTGCTTGAAGAGATGGCGCTTATCTGTGGATATAAAGATATACGGTGGAATAATCTCAAGCGGTATTACTATCCAAGTGGCCTTTCAAATCGAAAAAATGATGATGAAATTTTGAAAAGCTGCAAATTAAGACCGCAGAAAAGGCCGCGTCCGATGCGGTTGGCCAACAAAATACTCCTCAAAATGAACAGTTCGCTAACCAAATGATGCTTCAGCTATTGCCTAAGCTAATCGAAAATCCAGATAGCTTTAGCAAACTAATAAAGCTTGCAGATAAAGCAAAAAAGTAATTACAGAGGGAAAAATCGGCAAGTTTCTGGTAAAACTTGCCGATTTTAATTTATTCGGTTTTTTTCACGTAGTAGGTCTTTGAACAAGGCGCTCATGTAATCGCTGCGGCCATACAGAACATGGTCAATGTGGACATCGCTGTCTTGCACACGGTAAAACACCATATAATTGCCGCTGACAAGAAAACGATAGTCCGTACCGACGTCTGCAATAGAGGATAATAGGGTTTCCATCTCTGCGAAGTTTTTCAACTGGTCAACCGCATCCATAATGCGATCGACCACATGCTCCGCAGCAGAACGGTTTTGAAGCTCCGATACGATATAATCCCAAATATCATCCAAATCACGGCGGGACTCGGGCGAATAATGAATTTTATTCTTCATTCGCTTTTGCGCGGAAGTGCGCCCTCATATCGTCCGTTGTCAGCCAGCCTTCCGTTTCGCCAGAGTGACGGCCTTTTGCAAGCTCGTTCATCAGGCGGATAGTTGCCTGTGTTTTCTCATAGTCCTGCATATCCACGATGGCGTACCGTTCGCGCCCATTCTTCGTCAAAAAGACAGGAGCACCCACAGCCACATCAGGCAGTACCTCGCTGTAATTTCGCAGGTCAGAAATGGGTTTAATATTCGGCACATCTATCAGCTCATTTCAAACATAGCATATCCCATTCTGCTGTAAAATTCAACAGCAAGTTTGCAGCACTCGCATATTTAGAATAAATACCTCTTGCCAACTGCCAGCAAACCCTTTCAGCTGCTTGAACAATTTTTGCGTTGAATTTTTGTCTAACTTTTTTGGGACACTTCAATTTCTGTCCCCACTGATTAAAATAATTCCTTATTCTTATTATATCTGTTTTAGTTTTACCCTATCGCGAATAGAACTCACTTTCTGCCACTCTGACCACAAAGTCATACTCCGTTGGGGTTGCTTTAGAAGGAGCAATATTATAGCGTTTGAAAACCTTTCTCAAATAAGCAAAATGGTCCTTATCTTCTTGGGGCAGCGGAGCAACCCAGCCGGTTTCATCTGCATGCCTCTCCACCTGACGGAGATATTCAAGTCGCTTCTGATCCATCATTAGGCACCTTTTTATTATAAAAAACTAGGACGCCGTCGCAACGCCGCCCCGTACAAAAACTATAAATCGTTTTTTGATGCTGAAACTATTATATATACTCTCAGTCTGAAAATCAATCCTCATTCTCCAACTTTTTAGAAGATGTGGTATGATTGATTCTTATAAAATCTGACGGATTAGACTTTTCAAATTTGACTGAATGATATTCTGAAATTTGACCGATTGAAATTGTAAAATCCGACTAAATAGCCTGCAATAGCAGCAAGATGCATAAACCGCCCATATAGCGACGCCTGCACGGACTTTCAGCGACATCTTGCCGAAGAAATAGCGGCACCTCGCCGGAACGCAGCGACAACCTTTTGAATTCACGATATAATGACTTAACACATGTGCAATCAGCATGTGACAAATCATAGCTCAGATCACACAGTGCGTGTCATCCTGAAAGAAGCGACTAAACACAATATTCACTGGCCTCTTGACGAGGACATTACCAACGCCGAGCTGGAGCGAATTCTTTTCCCATACAAATACCAGAAAATCAGCACTTACGTGGAACCCGGTTATCCGTACATTCACCGCGAACTGGCCAATCCCGGCGTTACGCTGACGCTCCTTTGGGAAGAATACTGCCGTAAGCGCTACGAAAGCAGCCGCACGCCGTACATGAGTACACAGCTTGGCGATAAATACCGCAGATGGGCTCGCATTACCAAGGCAACCATGCGCATTCAGCATAAGCCGGGAGATGCAATCCAGGTTGACTGGGCCGGAGATACTGTCCCGGTATATGACTCAGTTACTGGCGCACAGAGTGCGGCCTATCTGTTTGTAGCGGTGCTCCCGTGCAGCTGCTATGCCTATGCAAAAGCCTGCGACGACATGAAAACAGTGAACTGGCTGAACTGTCATGTTCATGCTTTCAATTATTTCGGCGGCGTGAGCAAAGCTGCTCATCTGGTACAATGGGATAAGAACAACTTTTAGGAGAGATTTGTACAAGCTGTTTCCTAAAATATGAGCCATATTATGTAAGATAGCCGGTACAGTAGAAGCCGTTCTCGAATGAGGACGGCTTCTCTGGTTCACTTTTCGTAGGGGATACGGAAATAGTCAAGATAGGCTTTGTACTTATCCTGTGCGGTTAAGCAGGTATCCGTAAGATATCCCTTTTCGTTATACCATTCCTTGAGACCGCGATAATAAAACAGCTTGAGGTTTTCTTCTATGATAAACGGAACGATGTTGTATTTGAGACATTCCTTGAACATGATAAGCCGTCCAACGCGACCGTTGCCGTCTTGAAATGGGTGGATACGCTCAAAGCGCACGTAAAAATCCAGAATATCGTCCAGTGTCTTTTTAGTAACGGCATTATAGTCAGATAGCAGAGCTTTCATTCTATCGGCAACTTCTTCTGGAAGTGAGGTCTGCATACCACCGACCTCATTTGGCAAGCGCTTATACCCGCCAACGGCGAACCAGTCCTTACGGGAATCGCTAGTGCCGGTTTTCCGAATATGGTGCAGTTTTTTGATGAGATGCTCGCTTAGCGTGCTGGCTGCATGATCGATGATTAGATCAATGCAACGAAAATGATTCGAGGTTTCAATCACATCGTCCACATTCAGCACCTCGTTTTCTATACCGATGGTGTTGGTTTCAAAAATATAACGTGTCTGGTCGTGCGTCAGGCGGCTGCCTTCGATGTGGTTAGAGTTGTAGGTCAGGTCGATTTGGGTTTTGTGATAGATGCCTCCGGCATACTTGGTTCGTTTTTCTTCCTGCAGAATGGAAAGCAATGTTTTGACAGGCGTTTTTTTGCCGTTACTGCGAGCAGGCTTTTCCGCATTCTCGGGAATGTGCCATGTTTTGCCGATCAGCACAGCATCCGGAATACGGTCTTGTGCGCAGTAATTTCGCACGCTTCGTTCAGAAATATTCCACTTTTTCGCTGTTTCTGCAACAGAAAGATAGTTCATATACTCACCTCCGAGCGGGATAGCTGTATTTATAGTATACCATATTATCGGCAAGAAATATACAGAAGTACAGAATGAGTCGGATTGTTTTTTGCCGATGCATAGGTCAAAAGCCGTTCTCAAATGAGTACAGCTTTTTCATTACCCGAAAAAGGAGAAGATGTCGCTCTATTACGTGAAAGTGTCGCTGAAACTCCGTGCAGATGCCGCTCTCACTCCGATTTATGCACAAGATATTGCGTATTTAGCATAGTGATTTTTCTTGTTTCGCGCTCAAAAGCGTGGTATGCTGAGAGAAAAGTAACATACAGCGGATATTCTCCCTATCCGTTGAGAAGGAATACAGAATGAAGATCACCTATGCAGAAGAAAAAGACATTGCTGCCATCGCCGCGGCAGAAGCCGCCTGCTTTCCGCCGGCAGAAGCGGCAACCGAGCAGGAATTTGTCGAGCGGATTAAGTATTACGGCAATCACTTCTGGCTGCTGTACGACGCCGACAAGCTGATTGCGTTTGTCGATGGGTTTGTCACGGACGAGCCGGATTTGACCGATACAATGTACGAAAACGCCTGTATGCACAACGAAAACGGTGCATGGCAGATGATTTTCGGCGTCAATACCCTGCCGGAGTACCGCAAACGCGGCTATGCCGGTGAGCTGATCCGCCGTGCCATCGCCGATGCCAGACAGCAGGGCCGCAAGGGACTGGTGCTGACCTGCAAGGAACGGCTCATTGCGTACTACGCGAAATTCGGCTTTGTCGATGAAGGCGTGTCCGAGAAATCCACGCACGGAAATGTCCGGTGGCATCAGATGCGGCTGACGTTTTGAGAAGTTAGAGGCACGAAACCGCTGCTTTTTGACGGCAATCACATAACATAATATCTACTATTCCGCAAGGCGTACGCTTCTTACCCCAAGAAGCAATCCCCAAAGCAAAAGGTTTATGGTCCTTTGCTTTGGGGATTGTTCTGTCCCCCCGCTTATGCGGGGATAATTTGCCGATTTTCAAATCTAAGCGCTTACATCAAATTGGGGTGACCCCCGCAAATGCGGGGAAGAATTGTAAGACACTTTGCGTGTCTTCCATTCCTTTTTCGAGAGTTACTCATATTTTTAAGTAATACCCAAATCGGCGTCTATCAAGCGTTTTGACGGCGATATCGGCACATTCCTCAGCTGACAATTCTGTCAGCTCTGCAATTTCTTGAAAGGACAAACCGTCATAACGAGCCTGCAAAATAACATATTCAAGCTCAACCCATTCAAGAGCTTCCTTCCAAGGCACGCCAGGTTTATAGGGCTCCTTAGGCACCTTTGGACGACAGTTGTAACACACACCATCCCGTGCAGGAGTACGTCTTTTCCCACAGATAATGCAAATCTGTGCAGAATTAACCCTTTTCTTGTCCCGGCACCATTCACACAATCGATCCTCAGAATTTGTGAGGTGTTCCTTACAGTCTTTACATACATATTTATATTCTCTCATATTGATTCTCCTCATATATTTCCGCAGCATTTACTCATCCACATTCTGCGATGTGCTTGCGACGGCGATGCACACGCCTTGCCGCTTCAGGTACTTTCTCTTCAGCGCTTTTCGGTGCAAATAATCGGGTATTCTGCCATGCGTGTGTAACTGCTCCGACCGGTGCGACAGCCGCCATTGCTTTTCGCATCGAAGCATCGCGCGGGTGAACGTAGTAGTGCGTGGTCGTGGTTACATCCGCGTGTCCAAGCAGACCCGCAACCGTTGCAACATCGATCCCCTGCTCGATCGCACGGGTGGCAAATGTATGCCGAATGTCGTGAAAACGAACGTGCGGCAGGCCAAGACCGTCCAGTACATCGCCCCAGTAGCTGCTCAGATGGTCCGGATCCATTACACCACCGACTGTATTATAGATGATGAAATCATCAGCATTCGGCGTGCGCTTAAAAAGAGACTCGAACCGCTGATACTGTACGGTAAGCAAACCCTGCAGTACTTCCGGCAGATACAGATCTCGCTCGGAAGCATCGCTTTTCGCAGAGCTGAAGATAAGTTCCGTCCGCTTGCCATACTCTGCCGCAGGATCAACCATCACCCGGCGTACGGTCTGTGTAATATGCAGCGTGCCGCTCATCGCGTCGTAATTACCCCAACGTGCAGCACAGACTTCACCCAGACGCATACCGCTGTACAGTGCTAAGATAATACCTGCATTATTAAGCGACAGATCAGAAAACAGCCACTTTTCGAGCACTTTTTGATCGCTATCACTCATAATATTGTGCTTCTTCGAGCGGCAATACGTATATACGGTCGCAGCAACCGGATTTGCAGCCATAAGGCCGTCCGCAACAGCACGCTTACAACAAACATCCAAGACAACGCGCATATTTTTGATGCTTTTTGCGCTCAGCGCGCCGCCAGTCCGCAGATTGCCATGCAGGGATTCCTCGTTGAGAAAGTGCTGTACCACGGCGGTAGTCAGACTTTTCAAAGGCACGTCACCCAATTTCGGCAGGATATGTTTGTACATGTTGTCATAGTAGTGTTCATAGCCGCTCGGCTTGGCTACCGGCTTAACGTAAACCTCCAGCCACTGCTGCGACCATTCCCGCAAAGTTACACCCATGACCTCGCCTCCTTGCTCGGGAAAATAAAATCTCCCATGCGCGGTGCGTGATGATGTTGATCGATATACTGTGTGTACTGCGTCTGTACCTGCCTGCTCTGGCTGTCCGTCAAACGGATTTGTCTGCCGTTCGGAAAGGTCAGCCGCTGACACTCGAACTCGTAGTCTTTCCAGTGCAGCCTTTGCATATCTGAGAAGGAATTCTTCTTCATCGTAATTTCGCCTCTTTCTATATGTGATTTTGAGCGAAAATAAAACCGTGCAGGCAATATAGAGCCTACACGGTGTCAAAATCATACAGCAGAAAGAAGTATAAATATAGCACTAACAAAGGTCTTGTGCAACCCTTAAAAAAAGGGTATACTAATACTGCGGTGCGGAGTTTTCCGTTGTGTAGGTGGTCGAGTCACCTGCGCAGGCTGTCAAGGGTGCCAGCTCTTGGCAGCTGCTGTTTTATTTTCTGATTGTATTATAAATAATACGCGCGCGTATATCAAGGAGTATTTTTGCCAAATATACGCACGCGTATATATTGATTCTGCACATTACCTACAATAGGGGGTATCCACCATGGCATCTGAAGCACAGCGTCGTGCTAACGATAAGTGGCGCGAAAAATTTGATGAAATACGTTTTCGTGTGCCTAAAGGCCAAAAAGCATGGATTCAAAATCATGCCATTGCTCAAGGAGAATCAGTAAACGCTTTTGTAAATCGTGCTATTCAAGAGGCTATGGAGCGGGATAATGCTGCAAAGTAAATAAATCTCTTAAAATTCAAAACACTTTCTCTTAGGATTTCTTTATGACGTATGATTCGTCTCTCAAAGAATTAGTGAGGGGCCCGAAACCTGCACTTTTTCAGCAGTACACCTTCTACGTCCCTGCCGTTACACATACCGTAGACATATTAAATCATATAGATATTTCAAAATCTCAATGGCATTTGTTCAATAATTATGTTATCCTGTATACACTTAAATTTTTTAAGGCTGTGGCTCCCCTACTTTTAAGTTGCATTAGAGAGATGGGAGCGCTCAGATTTCCTTACCCACGAAGGACCTGTACGTTTAGATACAGGTCCTTTATCATACCATAAAATATCTAATGCTCCGGTGCTTTACTTTTACCTACATATTTATATATACTGTTGGCGAACACTAAATTCGTCAAAATAATTTTTTTATTTTCGTGTTTGCTTATATCTTTTTACTTTTTATGTTTTATTCCGGAACATATTTCTTGTGCCAATTTTCCTATATAAAGTTATAAATACACTATATTTTCGATTTTTCATTACCCTTTTCTCATATATTAGTTTTTTCATATGCCATCTCAAAAAGATTCTCGCACTGGTGCTGGCGTTCGCTTGCGCGTTCACCATGTTCGCTGGTGCGGCGTCTTACAGCGACAAGGCTGACATCAAGGCTTCGACTGCTGTAGACATGCTCTCTCTGGGCGTAATCCAGGGTTACGATGACGGCTCCTTCAAGCCGAACACCACCGTTACCCGTGCTCAGATGGGAAAGATGATCTTTACGATCATGAATGGCGGTAATGACAACGCCAACGCTTACGCATCCCTCCCGACTGCGTTCACCGATCTGCCGACCGCAGCTTGGGCTCAGGGCTACGTACGTTACCTGCAGAACACCGGCATCATCGCTGGTAAGTCTGCTACCAAGTTTGCTCGAACGACACCGTAACCGGTCTCGAGGCTGCAAAGATGGTACTGGTAGCTGCTGGCTACAATGCTCAGAAGGCTGGCCTGACCGGCGCAGCTTGGGCTCAGAACACCATGAAGTACGGCCAGCTGAACAACCTGTTCGAGGACGTTGACACCGATCTGAACGCTGCTCTACCGCGTCAGTACGCTGCACAGATCCTGTACAACGCACTCGACATGGAGCGCGTAGTTTGGTCCAACGACATCGAGGACTTCAAGCCGGCTACCGACGTTGATGACGACAAGACCATCGGCGGCAAGTACATGGACCTCGTTAAGACCGATGCTGCTCAGCTTCTGTCTGTCGAGAAGACCTCCGGCAAGGACACCTACGAGATCACCCTGGGCAAGGCTGTTAAGTACGGCGATGGCGATCACACCAAGGCTAAGTTCGACAAGGTTCCGACCGATGTTGCTGATATGATTGGCCTGAATGTTAAGGTTCTGGTTAAGGCTAAGGCTAACGGCGACACCAACGTTTACGGCGTATACGCTGACGACGACTCCAAGGTACTGGCTACCGGTACTGTTGGTCAGTTGGGCGATGTTAAGAACGAGACCAAGAAGTTCAAGCTGGACGGCACCGAGTACAAGGCTGATAAGGCTCTGACTGACACCAAGGCTATCTGCCCGAACAAGGAGCAGCCGGTTGCTGGTGTTGCTGACCTGGATTCTGCTATCACTCACAAGGATGCTTACGCTGCTTACGGCTTCAAGGCTGTTGACCTGAACGGCAACAACAAGGCTGACCTGTTCGTTATCGTTCCGACCGAGGTTAAGGAAGTAACCTACGTTGGTTCTTCTGCTGCTACCATCGGCGGCAAGTCCTACAAGTTCGACGACGTTGACATTTACGACGGCGTTAAGAAGGACGACTGGGCTGTTGTTGTTTCCGGCGACTTCACCTCCTCTGGCGATCCGATCATCACCAAGGCTGCTGCCGTTTCCGGCAAGGTTACAGGCGTTAAGTCTGGCTCTCCGGTCGAAGTTAAGATTGACGGCAACTGGTACAAGATGACCTCTTCTGCAAGCACTCCGACGTTGACGACGAAGTAACTGCTGCTGTCGTTGGCAACTACGTTTACGACATCGACACCACCGGCGCTTCTGCTAAGAACGTTGTATTCATCACTGCTAATAAGGAAGCTGAGAACAACCTGAGCAAGGATTACACTGCTGAGGCTCGTGCTTACTTCACTGATGGCACCAACAAGAAGATTACTGTTGACAAGCTGAACGGTCAGGACATCACCGACCGCACCGGCACTAACTCTGCAAAGGTTACCGTAGTTAACGTAGACACTCTGGCTAACCGTCTGTACACCTACACCACCGATAAGGATGGCAACTACGAGCTGAAGGAAATCGCTGCTTCTGCAGGCGCTTCTTCCATCAACGGTAGCATCACCCTGAGCAAGAACATGGCTGGTTTCGATACTTACAACACCACTGCTAAGTATTACAGCAATGCTAAGGACGGCACCACCGGTGGTTGGACCGCTTACTACAACAAGCGCCTGAACAACACCATCATCGCTGAGGATGCTGTTCTGTTCGTTGTAGCAAACAACGAGATCAAGGTTGTTTCCGGCAAGACTGCTCGCGACTGGAACAACAACACCGCAACCCGCAACTACGGTTTCCTGACCGCCGAGTCCAACGGCATCAACTATGTAAAGGTTGCAGCTGTTAAGGTTAACAGCGATGATGTTGTCAAGGCTGACGGCGACAAGCTGTACGCTTATGTAACTGAGGATTCTTTCGAAACCAAGAAGGACGGCGATACCGTAACCGCATTCAAGGCTATCGTAGGCAACAGCACTGAGGCTACCGACCTGTATGAGGATGGCACTACCAATGTTGGCGTTAAGGCTGGTTCTGTAATCGTTTACACCGTAGACGGCGACGAGATCGACGTTCAGGCTGTTGTATCCGCTGCAAACTACACCACCTACCGCAACTCTGGCGCTTACGCTATCAAGGGCTTCGACGGCAAGAAGAAGGGCGATATGTCCCTCGTTAAGGCTGACGGCACTGTTACCAGCGTAACTCTGGACGAGGATTGCGTATTCATCGGCGTTGACGATGCTAAGAACGTTGGTACTGTTAGCGAGATCGGCGCTGTTCCGACCTCTGCTGATAAGGACGAGTTCGACCGTTACGACATGAACGCTTATGTTGTATTCAACTCTGACAACAAGGTTGCAGCTGTTGTATACGATACCGTAAACAACGAGCTGGATATCTCCAACGTTAAGACCGCTTCTACCGCAGCTGCTCAGGCTCTGACCGTAGCTACTTCTTCTGTAACCGCTACCGGCACAGATAACGCTGCTACCTTTGCTGTAGCTACCGCTCCGGCTACTGGCAACGTTAAGTGGGGCACTACCGTTACCGTAACTGTTACTCCGACCACCGCTGTTACTGCTGGCAACAAGGCTGTTGTAACCGTAAAGGCTGGTACCACCACCGTTGGCACCCTGACCTTTGCAGCTGGTGCAGCTGGCGCTACCGCAGCTCAGACTGTAACGTTCACCATGCCGAACGCTGCTACCGCAGTTTCCGCTGCTGCTGTAACTTCCGCAGTTGCTGCTTAATTAACTCTCGTTAGTTAAAGGCATACCTAAACCCCCGAGGAATCCTCGGGGGTTTTCTTTAATTTCGAGAAGATTACAATGGCATCGAAATTTATCAGACAAAATGCAAAAGAAAAATTTGTGTATTATCTCTAAACAACATATAGTGCCGTTTTGCGTCAATACCGAAAATATACCATCCTGAATTGCTTGACTTAAGTCGCAAACTGGCCGCTGCATTTGATGTTAAGCTCAAATGGTAACAAGAAGCTCCGAGGGAATCCTCGGGAGCTTTTATGTACTGATATGAAGTTCTATTTAACAAGCATAAAGTACGCCAGCACAGCGATACCGAGGATAATCCGATACCAGCCGAACACCTTGAAATCGTGCTTTGACGAAGCCCATCAGGAAACGGATGATGAGCAGTGAGGACACGAACGCGGTGATTGTGCCGATGCCGAGGATCATCAGCTCGGTGGATGTAAACGCAAAGCCGAACTTGAGAATCTTGAGCAGGCTTGCGCCGAACATGACCGGAATGGCCAGAAGAACGTAAACTCCGCAGCCACGATACGCGACACGCCGAGCAGCAGCGCACCAACAATCGTGGCGCCGGAGCGAAGTGTCAACACAGCCGCAATCAGCTGGAACATACCGATCATAAATACAGTCGGGTAAGTAAGCTCTGTGAGTGCGTTGATGCGCGCCGGCTTGCCCTTATGGGCATTCTCGACCAGAATGAACGCCACGCCGAACACGATCAGCGCGATGGAAACCGTCTGGTAATTGTAGAACAGTTCTTCAAACAGATCGTTCCACTTGAGTCCGACAATCGCCGCCGGAACGCAAGCTACCAGAATCTTGATCCACAGCTTGACGGTATCCATATTCAGCACGATGGATGCACCGCCGTGACGGCCCTTTCGCCGTTCAAACGGGAAAATCTGTCCCCAGAACAGAACAACAACCGCGAGTATCGCACCGAGCTGAATAACCACCTCGAACATGCTGTAAAACGCTTCCGACACGTCCAGTTTGACGAACTCGTTGAGCAGGATCATATGTCCGGTACTGCTGATCGGCAGCCACTCGGTGATGCCCTCTACAATGCCGAACAGAAATGCTTTGAGCAATTCTATCATGTGATTATCCTCCAAAATCAATTTATTTACTGATAATACAATAGTATAACTTACCCTTCACTGCAAGTGAGCGCACAAAGAAAACCCCCGAGGAAATTTTTCCTCGGGGAATCTTTACTCATTCAGCGGGAGCCAAACAAGTTATTCGGTTTTTCCGAACAAATTACCACTGGGTAATGTTGCGGTTTACGTCAACAACCAGAACAGTGATCTGATCGTTATCGTCGAAGTAAGCCATTACGTTCGGAGTAGCGTCCTCAGACAGACCAGTAATGGTGTAAGTGTTAGAGGTCTTATCATAAGAGGTGGTGCAGAAGTCGCTGTCGAATGCGTAAGCCAGATTGATGTTGGTGTAATCCATACCGGTTACGCCCTCAGAATCATCAGAATTTACGAACATTACGATGGTGTCCTTGCTGTCAACCTTGCCGTAACGGTCTTCCTTACCAGACTCGGTCTTCTTGGTCAGAGTGCCGGTGTACTTGGTCTTGTCAGAAGCATCCTGAGTCAGCTTACCCTCCAGCAGAGTGATATCGCCAGAAGCTGCATCGTAATCAGATACGAAGTAGTTGTCAGCAGTCTTAACAGAAACGTCAGCATCATTCAGATCGCCGGAGTAGGTGATCAGAGTGCCACCAGACAGGTTCTTAACCTTGCTGTCCTCGGTCTTGATGGTGATGGCCTGAGAACCGTTCCAAGCCGAGATAACGTACTTGGTGCCGTCGGTGGTGTCCTTAACAACATCATCGGTGATTACCGCATAGTTGTCATCGCTGCCGCCGGTGGATGCATCGCCAATGTTGATGTAAGCAGCCTGAGCGTACCAGGAGTTGCCAGACTTGTTTACAACTGCGGAAGCCTCGGTCAGAGTCTTGTCATAACCGGAAGCAGTCTTGCCGGTAACAACCTTGTAATCTGCAGAACCATCAGCCTTAACCTTGTACTTAACGAATACCGTACCGGTTGCTTCGTAGTACAGTTTGGAAAGCTCGTGCTTGGTGGCACCGTCATGCTCGGTTACTTCGATCTTCGCAGCATTCTTGATGCTGCCATCGGTCTTGGTAGTAGCATTCGTAGTTACAGCAGCATAGCCATCATAACCTGCGGTTTCAAAATCGTTGCCATCATATACGTGCTTTGCACCAATCTTGGTCAGGGTGTAAACGCCGTTGGATACAGAGTAGGTAACCAGAACCGGAGTGTTTGTGCCTTCAACCATCTTCGGGATAGTAGCGCCCGCCTGGTCGTTGTCCTTGTCTTCCCACTTCTTCTCGATGTCAACGGTCTTGTCAGAGCCATCAGCGAAGATCATGCGAGCTTCCCACTTGGAACCAGTGCCGCCCTTAGCAGCAGCCTCAACCAACAGTGCTACATCCTCAACAGAACCAGCAGTGGTATCAACAAAGTAAACGTAGCCGTTGACAATTACCATGTCAACCTTAGAGCCGGTGTTCGGACGATTGTCGGTATTGGACTGACCCTGTACGCCAGCCATAGTGTACCAGTTGCCGCCAACGGAAACGCCGTCGTCAGACTTGGTGCCGGTTACCTTGCCGGTAACAACTTCAGCCTTCTCAACCAGGCCGTGGTTGGTACCGTAGTTGCCCTTAGCAGTCAGGATAACGTAGTCATCCTTCTTAACGCCGTCGTACCAATCCCACTCGTCATCCTCGAGCTTGGTCTTGGTGACGATGTCCTTGTCGCCTCTCTTGTAAGTTACATTGATGTAGTCAGAGCCTACAGCGGTAACCTTAGCAACAGCGAAGGTCTTAACCTTCAGGATGGAGTAGTTGGAAGTGCCATCAGTAGCCATCAGGGATACCTCGGTGCCCTGCCAGTACTTAGAATCCTTATACTTATTAGCAGCCTTGTTGCCGTGAGCATCAACAAAGGCCTTGATGGTAACATCCTTGTTATTATCGGTCAGCTTTTCGCCGTTTACATAAACGGTGGTCTTGTCAGCCAGATCGTACTTGGTGCCGTTCAGCTTAACCTTAGAGCCGTCCATCTCCAGCTTCTTCAGAATATTGGACTGCTGGGTGTTGTCAGAGGTAGCAAAAACGCCGTAAACAGTCTTGCGATCCTTGTGGAGTACAGTAACGGTCTTGTACAGCAGGTCAGAGTAATCCTTCTGAACGTCGGTAAAATCGAATACTGCCTTCTTGAAGTCAAGGTCTCGGTGGTGTTGTCCCAGTCAACTACCTTATCATCGTTGTCCAGCTTCAGCTCGTAGGTGTCCTTACCATTGGTCTTGGAAACCTTGGTCAGGGTAGAAGTAGTCTTCTTCAGGTTCATGTACTTCTCGCCAACGGTCTTGTTGTCAACGCCCATAGCAGTCTGATCGGTGTACTCGCCGTCGCGCAGAACTACGGTCTTAGCGTCGATTGCGTTGTAGATGAGCTGTGCAGCGTACTGACGCGCAAGCGGAAGTGAAGGAAGTGTTTACGTCCTCCAGCAGGCCAGCCTCATCAGCCAGTGCATTGGTCTTGGATGCCCAATTAGCGCCTACCAGACCTGCCTTGTCAGCATTGTAACCGAGGGTTACCAGCAGCATCTTAGCTGCTTCCTGAGCGGTTACCTTGTCGTTCGGAGCGAACTTGGTGTTGCTCTTACCAGCAATGATGCCCAGAGACTTGCAGTACTTGATGTAGCCGCGTGCCCAGTGGGAGCCAATGTCGGTGAAAGAGGTCTTGTCGTCGTTGTACGCAGAAGCGTCAGAGTTACCGGTGCGCAGAACGTAGATCATCTTCGCCATCTCCGCACGGGTTACGGTGCCGTTGGGCTGGAAAGAGCCATCATCGTAGCCGTTTACTACGCCCAGAGAGCAACCAGAGTGTCCACAACTTCAGCGTCCACCTTAATGTCAGCCGAATCCGTGAGCGCTGCACCAGCGAACATGGTGAACGCGCAAGCGAACGCCTGGTTACACCGATCCAGAAGATATTTGGGCACAGACGGCCTGCGAAGAGACTTTGCCACCAGCAGCGCAAGCAGGATCGTCAGCAAGGTCATGAGCATATACATCCGCATCATCGTCACATTCGAGATCATTTCACGGTTGAACGCATACAATGCACAGACGAACAATGCTTTTTCCAGTCTGCAAACAGCTCCATACCCAGCGCATACAGCGCTGCCAGCGTGCCGCCCAGCAGCACAAAATTCATCCCCAGACCCGTCCATTTTGTAAAGCTGCCCGGAAATAATGAGCACACCGTGTGCAGCAAAAAGTAGAACAGCGGCGGATGAACGTCCTGCGTCTGATTATAGTAGACCGACGCATAGTCGAACCGTGTTTCCTGCGGGGCAACATAATTCAGAAACTCGCTCTGCGTGAACACTGCTTCCGGCAGCTTGCCGTTTGCCACCTGTTCTCCACCATGGAGCCAGCTTAAAAACGGAACATAACTGCTGTTTGAAAGGCCGTAGGAGTAGATCTCATCCAGAAAGAAACCCTCTTTCCGCACAGCCCACCAGCCGCAAAGACAGATCAGAACAATCACAAAAGCGCGACCGCCCGTTTTTTCTTTTTATTTCCTGCATAGTTTCTGTTTTTCCTCGCTTTTTGTCCGTTCTGCAGCCAAATATAGCTTTGCTTTTCCAGTATATCATATTTAGAACACAAGTCAAAACTTTTCGGGTTGCAGATCCCGCTGCTCCTAGCAGCATGCACCCTGTTAGACATTCCTAGCCGGTGGAACCCGCGGGCTAAACAAAGCCATACTATGGCTTTGTTTGCGGTGCTTCGCACCGCCGCCCTGTTCAAATCCCGCGCGGAGACAAAAGAACCAGTACACGAATGTGTTAGCAGCATGCACCCTGTTAGACATTCCTAGCCGGTGGGACCCGCGGGCTAAACAAAGCCATACTATGGCTTTGTTTGCGGTGCTTCGCACCGCCGCCCTGTTCAAATCCCGTGCGGAGACAAAAGAACCAGTACACGAATGTGTTAGCAGCATGCACCCTGTTAGACATTCCTAGCCGGTGGAACCCGCGGGCTAAACAAAGCCATACTATGGCTTTGTTTGCGGTGCTTCGCACCGCCGCCCTGTTCAAATCCCGTGCGGAGACAAAAGAACCAGTACACGAATGTGTTAGCAGCATGCACCTTGTTAGACATTCCTACGGGTTGGGACCCGCGGGCTAAACAAAGCCATACTATGGCTTTGTTTGCGGTGCTTCGCACCGCCGCCCTGTTCAAATCCCGCGCGGAGACAAAAGAACCAGTACACGAATGTGTACTGGTTCTTTTGTCGGAGCAGCGGGATTTGAACCCACGGCCTCGTCCCGAACGAGGCGCGCTACCAACTGCGCTATGCCCCGAAAATACCGCAGCCAGTTGAGACTGCGGTTTTCTTGGTTGGGGATGAGAGAATCGAACTCCCACAAGTAGAGTCAGAGTCTACCGCACTACCACTATGCAAATCCCCATTATTCAGTTTGTCTGCCGCGCCGTGCGCTGCTGACAAGGGATATTATACTCAAAAGGCCCGCGCTTGTCAACCATTTTTTATTTTTCTGCAAAAGTTTTCCCGCTGTTCTCCTGCCCGCAGAAATGCACCGTGGAAGCGTGTAAATTTTCTGCGCTTCTCTTGACAGCGGCCCCATCCGGAATAATCTTATACTATAAACAGGTAGGTCTCCGGGCAGACTGACTTTGAAAGGCAGAACGCGCGGCGCTGAATACCAAATGAAAGAGGGCTTTTGAATGAAAAAACGTGTTGGAATCCTGACCTCTGGCGGCGACTGTCCGGGCCTGAACGCCACCATCCGCGGCGTAGCAAAAGCACTGTACGCCCGCATGGGCGACAACGTGGAGATCGTCGGCATCCTGAACGGATACAGCGGCCTGATCAACGGCGACTACAAGGAGATGTGCGAGGACGATTTCCGCGGCATCCTGACGCTGGGCGGCACCATTCTGGGCACCAAGCGCACCCCCTTTAAAATGATGCGTGTGGTGGAGGACGACAACATTGATAAAGTTGCCGCCATGAAAAGACCTACAAGGAAGCCAAGCTGGACTGCCTGCTGTGCCTGGGCGGCAATGGCACCCACAAAACCGCAAACCTGCTCTCGCAGGAGGGTCTGAACATCATCGGCCTGCCCAAGACCATTGATAACGATATCTATGGTACCGACGTAACCTTCGGCTTCCACACCGCCGTGGACATTGCCACCGATGTGATCGACCGCATCCACACCACCGCAGGCAGCCACAGCCGCGTGATGTGCATTGAGATCATGGGCAACAAGGCAGGCTGGCTGACGCTGTATTCCGGCATTGCAGGTGGTGCAGATATTATTCTGCTGCCGGAACAGCCCTATGATATCGACCGTGTGTGCTCTGCCGTGGAACGCCGCGCAAAGAAGGGTTCCAACTTCTCCATCATCGCTGTGGCCGAGGGTGCCATCAACTGCGAGGAAGCCGGCATGAAGCGCAAGGAATGGATGGCAAAGCGCGCCGAGGCAGGCTTTGGCACCACCGCCACCAACCGCATTGCACAGGCCGTGCAGAAAAAAACCGGCATGGAGACCCGTGTGTGCATCCGGGCCACATGCAGCGCGGCGGCGCCAGCGCCTACGACCGTGTGCTGGCCACCCAGTTCGGCAGCTATGCGGCAAAGCTGGTGGAGATCGAGCGCTACGGCGTGACCGTTGCCATGGTGAACCGCCATGTCACCCAGAACCGTCTGGCCGACATTGCAGGCAAGACCCGCAACGTGCCGGAGAACTGCGACCTGCTCACCGTCGCCCGCCGCATGGGCATCAGTCTGGGTTGATTACCATTTGAATGCTCTCCGCTTTGCTCTGAGCATTTTAGCGGAATAATTATTTTTATTGGGGATTCCTGAAAATCTGCGGATTTTCAGGAATCCCTTTTTCACCGGAAGGGTCCCAACCGGCAGATGCTTCAAACAAACGGAATGCCGTTTTCCGCTGCACCCCCTCCCGTGAAAATGCAGATCCCGGCAGACCGCAGTCTGCCGGGATCTGCTCTATTCAGAAATACTGTTTCCGCTGAAGATGGCCAGAGTGCAACGGTGGCCATTCAAAATCGTCCGCCGGACAAATCAAAGGTCCGTCACATCATGCCGGGTGGGCTGGCCTTTTCAAAGGCAACCGCGCTTTCCAGCACACCGCGCACCATGCTCTCCACATCCTCGTGGGTGTAGAAAGCCGTGTGGTCGGTCAGGATCACATTGGGCATGCTGCGCAGAGCCGCCAGCTCCGGGTTCGGGATCACATCGCCCATGCGATTATAATAGTACAGGCCGTTCTCATTTTCCAGCACGTCCAGGCCCGCCGCGCCAATCTTGCCGCTTTCCAGCCCGGCGATCAGTGCATCGCTGTCGATCAGCTTGCCGCGGGCGGTGTTGATGATGGTCACGCCCGGCTTCATGCTCTCAATTGCTTTGGTGTCGATGAGATGGTGATTCTCCTCCGTAGCGTTGGTGTGCAGAGTGATGACATCGCTTTCCGCCAGCAGAGTCTCCAGCGGCACATACTCGGCGATCTTCTTTACCTCGTCGTTGGGGTACAGGTCGTAGGCCAGCAGGCGGCGCCAAAGCCGGACAGATGCTGCAGCACCGTGCGGCCAATGCGGCCTGTACCGATCACACCCACAGTGCAGGTGGAAATATCGCGGCCGATTTTTCCCTGCAGGAGTAGTCCTGCGCTTCGCCGCGCTTGAGGATGTGCCCTGCCTTGCGCAGGCTCATCAGCATGAGCATAATGGCAAAGTTTGCAACGCCGTTTGGCGGGTAGTCCACATTTGCCACCTTCATGCCCAGTTCCCGGGCCGTCTCGCGGTCTACGTGGTCATAGCCGATGGAACGGCAGCAGATGGACTTTACTCCTAGCTCGTGAAACCGCTTGACCATGGGCGCGCTCATATCACAGGGCGTTACCGACACGGCATCATAGCCCTTTGCCAGTTCAGCGTTTTCCAGCGTGGGATACTCCTGCGTAGAGCCAAACTCAACGTCCAGCTGCGGTGCCAGCCGCTGCGCGATGCCCAGCTCATCGTAGGGGCGCAGGGTGTAAAAAGACTTTTGTTGCCATAAAACTTCCCTCCCGGCTTATTTTGTACCTATTGTAGCACGTTCTGCACAGATGGATGCATTTTACTGCATGAATTTTGTTCACCTTAAAATGAGGATTCATCTTTCCATATGAATGCGCGCAAAACAGTTGTAAATTGTCGGAAAAGATGGTATGATAAAGGAACTGAGAAGTATACATCACTGAAATATAAAGGAGTGTGCCTTATGCGCGCTTATGAACGGCTTTTGAATTATGTCCTGGTGCATTCCACCTCGGACGAAAACTCCGGTACGCACCCTTCCGTTGAACGGGAGTTTGACCTTGCCCGCCAGCTGGTGGATGAGATGTAGGCCCTTGGCATGGAGGATGCCCATGTGGACGAGCACTGCTACGTCTATGGCACCCTGCCTGCCACGCCCGGCTGTGAGGATCAACACGCTCTGGGCCTGATTGCCCACATGGACACTGCCGACGATGCCAGCGGTGAGAATGTGCAGCCCGTTGTGTGGGAAAACTACAACGGCGGCGACGTAACTCTGCCCGCCACCGGCATGGTGATGAAGCCCTCTGTGTTCCCCTTCCTTACTTCCATGAAGGGCGAGACCCTCATCACCTCAGACGGTACCACCCTGCTGGGTGCCGACGATAAGGCCGGTATTGCCGAAATTTTGACCGCTGTTGAAACCATTCAGGAAAAAGGCCTGCCCCACGGCAAGCTGTGTATCGCCTTTACTCCGGATGAAGAGATCGGCGAGGGTGCAGAGCTGTTCGATATTCCGGGCTTCGGTGCCGACTTTGCCTATACGGTGGACGGCGGCGATGCCGGCTCCATTGAGTACGAGAACTTCAACGCCGCTTCCGCCACCGTGACCATCCGCGGCTTCTCGGTGCACCCGGGCACCGCCAAGGACACCATGATCAACGCTTCCAACGTAGCAATGGAGTTCCACGGTTCTCTGCCCGTCACAGCCCGGCCGGAGACGACCGACGGCCGCCAGGGGTTCTATCACCTGTGCCAGATGTACGGCGATGTGACCACCGCAAAGCTGGGCTACATCCTGCGCGACCACGATGCCGCAAAGCTGCAGTTCAAGAAGGACAACATGCTGGATATTGCCGAATTTTTGAACGGAAAGTACGGCGAAGGCACCGTGACCGTGGAGATCAAGGACAGCTACCGCAACATGCTGGAAAAATCAAGCCGCATTTCCACTTAGTAGAGACCGCCCGCAAGGCCACCCGCATGGCCGGGCTGGAACCGGAGGAAATTCCGGTGCGCGGCGGCACCGACGGCGCTACCCTGAGCTGGAACGGCTTGCCCTGCCCCAACCTGGGCACCGGCGGATTCAATTTCCACGGCGTATGCGAGTGCATCACCGCTGAGCGCATGGACCGCTGCACTGAGATCTTGCTGAACATCATAAAGCTGTACGCAGAGTAAATTTTATTTTTCAATATACAAAAAAGTGGGTGCTATTTTCGGATAGCATCCACTTTTGTTATACTCTGACGCTTATCTCTACGACTCCACTCGTGAAAATGCATTTGGAGCAGCCCTGCGGTTGCGTAGCAATGAAAGCCCCAGTGGGGCTTTCAAGCAGGCGAGCGGTCTGCGTTAGCAGATGGAAGGGATTCGCCCTGACAAGCGTCAGGGCTGCGACAAATGCGAAAAATAAAAATCAAATTCCACTGAACATGCCCAGAGTACAACAACGACGACCGCTGCCTGCGGCAGAAGCAGGAGGAGTTGTTGAACCGCAACCAGCAAGACACGAATGCCGCTCAAGGCATGAAGTGGATGCTGGGAGCCGCAACTCTAGGAGGGCATTCAAAATCGTTTAACCAACGTTGATATGCCCCACCGGCATGATCTTCCGTTTGTTGTCGTCCGGCTTTGCTGTCAGGCTCATGGCCAGCGACACCGGGCCGACACGGCCCATGAACATGACCAGCATATACAGGATTTTTGCGCCCCGGTTCAGCTGAGCGGTAACGCCCACCGAAAGGCCAACTGTGCCAAAGGCAGAGCAGGACTCGAAAATAGCGTCAATGACCGACACAGCGTCCGAGGTGTTATAGAACACCACCACAGCCGAGCCAACCGCCGCCAGCGCGCCGAGCACGATAATGGTCAAAGCACGATAAACCGTCTTGGACTCGATGTGGTGCTCTGCGATCACACAGTCGTCGCGACCCTGAGCCACACTGCGGATCGTCAGGATGATCACAGCGAACGTAGTCACCTTCACGCCGCCGCCGGTAGAGCCGGGTGCCGCACCAATGAACTGCAGCGCGCTCATCAGCAGTTTGGTGATGGGGCCGCAGGCCGCAAGGTCGATGGTATTCATGCCCGCAGTACGAGTGGACACCGACTGGAACAGTGCCGCCATCAGCTTGCCGGGCACAGAGAGCCCGCCCATGCTGGCAGGATTGTTCCACTCCATCAGCGCGATGAGCGCCGCGCCGCCGAGCCACAGGATCACCGAGAAGCTCAGCACCACCTTGGCCTGCAGGGAAAGCCGGTGCTTTTGCGGTATTGACCGATCTCCACCCATACCATGAAACCCAGACCGCCGGAGATGATCATGAACATCACAACGGCCTGAACATAGTAATTGTTCACATAGGGTGCCAGTGAGGAATACTGGCCGAACCGGCCAAACAGATCAAAGCCCGCGTTACAGAAAGCCGAGATGGCCGTGAACACGCTCACCCAGATGCCTTCCAGCCCGAACTGCGGCACAAAGGCGAACAGTAGCAGCACAATGCCAATGCCTTCAAACAGGCCAGCCAGTCCCACCACGATCTTCAGCACGTCCTTGGCCTGCGCATATCCGTCCGCTGAGACGCTTTCTCCCAGCAGCCGCAGATCGCGGAAGCCCATGCGCCGCCGCATAGCCAGCGCGAAGAAGCTGGTGAGGGTGACCAACCCCAGACCACCCACCTGAATGAGCAGCAGGATCACCGCCTGCCCAAAGTAGGTGAACTGGGTCCAAGTATCCCGCACGATCAGACCAGTAACGCAGGTAGCGCTTGTAGCGGTGAACATGGCATCCAGTACATCCAGCCGCCCGTGCTTGCTGGCAACAGGCAGGCTGAGCAGAAAGGTGCCCAGCGCGATCACGATGACAAAGCTCACACAGATGATCTGCGTAGGCGTATACATTCCCTTGCGCTTGCCCGCCGGGCGGTAAAACAGCTTTTCCCTTTTGCCTTTTCCATAAGTTCCTCCGCACGCGGCAAAGCCTGCCGCGGCTATTTTCATTTCCTCTATAGCATACACCATTTTGCCCTCCGGTTCAACTTGATTTTATCCGCAAAATGCTGTATTATAATAGGGCATCCGTCTCCGTAGCTCAGATGGATAGAGCGCAAGCCTCCTAAGGTTACGTTCAACGCTCACCTTGAAACCTTGGAGCTGAGTCCGATAATTACTGACAAAATTAAATACGTCCCAATAGCAGTTGGATAGAGCAAGTTATGCTCTAACGATGATCGTTACCAATTTTAATTGAATAGATGTCTCTGTAGCTCAGCAGGATAGAGCGTTCGCCTAAGAATTCGGTCAACCTGATACCTTGGAGGCAGAAGTGATTGCTCTAATCAAAAGCAAGACCGGGAATCGAAGTTTTCTCAACAATTTTTGCATGCAACAAGTTTAACACCGTTCCGGTTGCAACGCAGTCGGTCACTTCGTTGTGAAAAGCATTCCATACAAAGTGCAGAAAAGTCAAAATCAACGATAATACATGTATGTCTCTATACCTCAGCTGGATAGAGGGTTCGCCTCCTAAGGAAACGCCCCGGTTCGAACCCGGGTGGGACATCCTTTAAGAAATGCGAAGGTCATTTTCCATGTGAAAGACGATCGTCGCATTTTTCATTTTGAACCTATCACCAAAATTAGCCAGCTAATGCCATTAGCAGAATTTTCAGCTCCAGCTAATAAAATCGGCTTTCCAGCTAATGAAGCCTCATAAAGCGCCTTTTGAACCCTGTTTTCTGGCTCTCTGCTAAGATTGGTAAACGCTTTCCTGTAAATCCATGTAAATACAAGATAATCTGTGTGAATCTATTTTCCACCTTTCTGCTGGAAGCCGTGCAAAACACTTTTCTCCATACATAGCGCGTTCACTCGCTGTTCTCTCGGAACAGAAAGAGGAACGCTTTTTGTTTTCGGGCCGAACTTCCCGAATCCACCAAAGGAGGGTTTACCGATGAAAAAAGTTCTGACCGTCACGATGGACGGTATCCGCTACCATGCTTCCCGCCCGGCAGATTGCCGGCACTGCTTCTTCTGGAAGAATCGAAGAAGGGCTGCGTTCTCGGCAAAGAGAACTGCTACTACCTGATCGAGTCGCCCAAAGGCCCCAGCAAGTGCGAAGGGTGCCCCTACAAGCGGGCAAAGCCCTGTGTGCTAGTTCCTTGCTACAAGGACCTGATGGCACCGCTGGAGAAGCGAGGTGATGCCAAGTGAGCCACAAGCGAAACGAAGCTCTGCGCCATGTCCAGCACTCCATGCACCATGTGATCGCCGCTGGCGAAGGTTCTGACCGTGCCCCGGACAGTTGCAAGCTGTGTCCGTACCATCGACCCGATTTCAAGTTCCGCACCTGCCTGTATGCCCACTGCCCTTATAAGAAGCAGGTCAATGTATTCCGTTCCACACCTGAAAAATGGGATATTCTCTATGCCCGAAAGAAAGCCGACAAGAACCGCAGACCTTGATTACTTCTATGGGCAGTCCAGCGAGCTGTTCTCCTTCTACCGAATTCCCAAGCTGTTGTTTCAGGATAGCCGCTTTCAACCGCTTTCCACAGATGCCAAAACGCTGTACGGTATCCTGCTCGACCGCATGAGCCTTTCAGCCCGGAACGGTTGGTTGGACAAGGCTGGGCGGGTGTTCATCATCTATACCGTGCAGGAAGTGCAGGATTCACTGGGCTGTGCCGATAAAAGGCGACCAAGCTGCTGCGAGAACTGGAAGAGTACGGCCTGATTGAACGCAAACGGAGGGGCTGGGCAAGCCCGATCTCATCTATGTGAAGAATTTTTCGTCAGAATCGTCAAAACTACGCTTTCTGAATCGTGATAATGACGATTCTGGAGTCGTCAGAATACGCTTCAAGACCCGGCCAAACTACGATGTAATAAGACTGAGAGAAATAATACAGAGATAAGCGATACTGATCCTATCTCTTCCGATGAAAACGACTGGATGAGCGAACGTGAACAACTGGAAGAATATTTTTCTCAGGCTTTGGAGGTAGACCTTCTGCTCCGGCTTTGCCCGGATGATGAGGACACCATCTATCAAATCGTGAATTTGCTGGTGGATACCTGCGCTACCAACCGTAAGCTACTGCATTGCCGGGGACGAGGAACCTGCCGAGGTGGTACGCAGCCGGTTTATGAAGCTGAACGCCGACCATATCCGTTTTGTGCTGAAGTGCCTTGCAGAGAACAGCAGCCCAATCCGAAACATGAAACAATATCTGCTCGCTTCTCTGTACAACGCACCCACCACGATGCAGCTTTCCTACCAGAACCAAACCAACCACGACTTAGCGATGCGGGGTGATGAAAATTTCAAAGAAAGCAACCACGATTGCCATCGTCAACCAGAAAGGCGGCACTGGCAAGACCACTACTTGCGAAAATCTGGGCATTGGGCTGGCGATGGAGGGCAAGAAAGTCCTGTTGGTAGACGCTGACCCGCAGGGAAGCTTGACCATCAGCATGGGCTGGCAGCAGCCCGATGAACTGCCCACAACCCTTTCCACCTTGATGGCAAAAGCCATGAACGACCAGAGCATTCCACCCGGCGAAGGCATCCTGCACCACGCAGAAGGCATTGACCTGATTCCGGCAAACATTGAACTGGCAGGGCTGGAAGTTTCCCTTGTCAACTGCATGAACCGGGAAAGATGCTGAAACAGGTGTTGGAAGGTGCGAAGCACGAGTACGATTTCATTCTGCTGGATTGCACCCCTTCCCTTGGGATGCTGACCGTCAATGCACTGGCGGCGGCAGACACCACCCTGATTCCGGTGCAGGCGCAGTACCTTTCCGCAAAAGGTCTGGAACAGCTTTTGCAGACCGTCCAAAAGTCCGGCGGCAGATAAACCCGAAATTAAAATTGAGGGCATTCTGCTGACTATGACAGATAGCCGCACCAACTATGGGCAGCAGATCGACAACCTGATTCGGGGTGCTTACGGCAGCAAGATCAAGGTGTTCGACCAGACCATTCCCCGGTCTGTCCGCGCTGCGGAGATCAGTGCCGTGGGTAAGAGCATTTTCCAGCACGACCCCAAAGGCAAGGTGGCAGAAGCCTATAAATCTCTGACCGAGGAGGTGATGGCGAATGCCGAAAGGCAGCTTAAACGTGTCGCTGAAAGGGGCAGATGATATTTTCTCCACAGAAGAATCCCGGCAGGAGCAGCAGCGAGCAGGTGCAGCAGATTCCCATCGGGGAGCTGTTCCCTTTCAAGAATCATCCATTTAAGGTTTTGGATGATGAATCCATGCAGCGCACGGTGGAAAGCGTGGAACAGTACGGCGTGCTTTCTCCGCTGATTGCCCGCCCTCGCCCGGAGGGTGGCTATGAGATCATCTCCGGGCACCGCCGTCAGCACGCTGCACAGCTTGCCGGGCTGGAAACCCTGCCGGTCATTGTCCGCAATATGGATGATGATGCCGCAGTTTTACTCATGGTGGATAGCAATCTCCAGCGTGAGCACATCCTGCCCAGTGAAAGGGCTTTCGCCTACAAAATGAAGCTGGAAGCCTTAAAAATCAAGGTGCTAGGTCGGATTTAACTTCATCCCAAGTTGGGATGAAGTTGCAAGCCCTTGATATTGTTGGTCAGGAAGCTGGCGATAGTCGAAATCAAGTGCACCGCTTTATCCGCCTGACCAGCCTTATCCCTGAGCTGCTGGACATGGTGGACGAAAAGAAAATCGCTTTTAATCCCGCTGTGGAGTTGTCCTATCTGGACGAAAGCCAACAGCGGGATTTTAAAGCGATGAATGACACCCAGAATGCGCCGTCCCTTTCTCAAGCGCAGCGGCTCAAAAGCTGGCGCAGGAAGGGCACTTCTCGTATGACGTTGCCTTTGCAGTCATGGGCGAAGAGAAAAGGACGAGCTGGACAAGGTGGTCATCAAAACGACACCCTGCGGAAATACTTTCCTCGCAGCTACACCCCGAAACAGATGGAGGACACTATCATCAAGCTGCTGGAACAGTGGCAGCGCAAACTCCAGCGGCAGAACGAACGCTGACTTATACCGTAACGAAAGACCCGGTGGGGCCTTTTTCTTTGCAAACAAAAGGAGAAAAACACTATGAACACTACTATTGATCTCAAGACCGCAAAGACCATCGAAGCCATGAACCAGAAGATCAACCACATGGACAATGCTGTGACCGACTTCTTCAACAAGATGAGCGATGTGCTGGAGCGGCAGCTCGGCGATGATGAAGTTTACGCCGCCGTGATTGCCCCGGAGATCGAACTGACCATCACCCGCTGGCGAACGTTCGCAGTTACCTGCCTTGCTTCGATGAAACTGATTCCTGCTACAGCATCAGCGAAGATGTGCCGCTGGCACTCTGCTACGATCCTCGTCAGGTCATTACGCTGGCTGGCAAGCGTTACCTGTCCGGTGCCGCTGTCTTTGTTCGCTACGATACCAATGGCAGCTTTGTTGCCCTTACCACCAGTGACCTGTACCTGATCCAGTGTTATCTGGGCGAGAACAGTGTTCCTCTGATGGCTGGACGCGAGAAGATGGTCTGCATCTGCATTGACTGAGAGATGCAGCATGGATACTGAAATGGCCTGCTATGAGAGTTTCGCAGAAGTCACGGAGGACTTTTACTGTTCCGCCGTTGATGTTTTGAAGATTCTGGTTCTCCGTCTGCACGACTACCATGCTCGTTGCTTCCATTCTCTGCGGGATGCTCTGTACAACTATTTTTCTACCGATGCCGCACCGCATACTCATACCAATGTTTTCACTAAGCATACCGTTGTCGCGTCTTGCGCTCCCCGTCCTCCCTGAGAGGAGTCTTCTCACAGTTCAGTCAATGCAGGGGGTTCGCTATGAATTATATTTATTCGTTTATCATTTTGAAGCTGGTGCCCTTTGTGGTTTTTTCATCGCCGCACTGATGAATGCCGCTCGTGCCGGGCAGGAGATCACCATCAAATTCGAGGAGGAAGATAATGGAGCAGAACGAGAACACTCTGTCGGTGCTGAAAATTGCACCGGGACAGTATCCGCAGCAGGTCGAGATTGATAACGACCTGAAAGCCTTGCAGCAGGCGGTGGGCGGCTCCATCGGCGCAAGCTACCCTTTTGAAGATCCGGTCGCCATCGTCTACAACGATGATGGCAAGCTCATGGGTCTGCCGCTGAACCGTGCCCTGTGGGACGAGGACGGGCTGATGTACGATGTTATTGCCGGAACCTTTCTGGTGGTGGGGCTGGGAGAGGAAGATTTTGTGTCGCTCTCTCCGGAGCTGGCTCAGAAGTATGAAGAAGAATTCCATCAACCCGAAGCTTTTCTCCCTCTGGGGCGTCGCCTGATGGTCATTCCGGTTCCGGATGAATCAGTTCAGAGTGATGCAGAAAAGGCTGTGAGTAAGCCCCCGGTGGAACATGACCGTTAAGGCGATTTTCTGCACAGGAGGTGGTAACGATGCAGGAAGAAATCGAGCATAAGACGGTCAACCTTGCCATCTCGACCACAAAACTGTCTGCCCGCACCCTGCTGCGTGGGATGCAGTTTCTGCTGCGGCAGTACGACAAGCACGCTTCGCAGGGCAAGCAGTCCATGAAGCGGCTGGTACGGCAGAACCGTGGCGTGACCAATGTGGAGATCCAGAAAACTGGCATCAAGGATTTTGACCGCTATGCTAAGCGGTATCACATCGACTACTCCATCCAGAAAGACCTGTCCTGCACGCCGCCCCGATATCTGGTCTACTTCAAGGCACAGGACACGGATGCCTTGGGCGCAGCGTTCAAGGAATATTCGGCATCGGTGCTTGATAAAACCAAGCGTCCTTCCGTGCTGGCAAAGCTGCATGATCTGGCGCAGTCCGTTGCAAATCTGCCAGACAAAGTGCGGCACAAGCAGGAGGAGCGCGGCCTATGAGCAAAAACTTTCAAGCTGCTGGCGCTCTATCTGCCCTATGTGGTGATTGGGCTTGCTGGCAACCAATCTGGGCGAGGCATGGCGGCTGGCTGTGGGCAAGGAACTGGGCGATAAAATCGTATCGCTGATGGATACGCTCCCGGCTGTATTTTCAAATCCGCTGCCCAGCCTGCACCCATTTGACTTGTTCATTGGTCTGTGCTGCGGTGCTGAATGCGGCTGGCGGTGTACCTGAAAGGCAAAACGCCAAGAAGTACCGTCACGGCATGGAGTACGGCTCTGCCCGGTGGGGCGGGCCTAAAGATATCGAACCTTTCATGGCTCCGAAATTTGAGGACAATATCATTCTGACCAAAACAGAACGCCTGATGATGTCCAACCGCCCGCCGGACCCCAAGAATGCCCGAAACAAAATGTGCTGGTAGTCGGCGGCTCCGGCAGCGGTAAGACAAGGTTCTTTATCAAGCCGAATCTGCTGCAATGTGATTCCAAGAATTTTCCAGTATCATTCGTGGTTACAGATCCGAAAGGTAGTATCGGCGTGGAATGTGGAGAAGCCCTGTTAAAGCACGGCTACAAGCTAAAATTCTTCAACACCATCAACTTTTCCAAGAGTATGCGCTATAACCCCATGGCGTACATCCACAGTGAAAAGGATGTTCTGAAACTCGTGACGCACTGATGACCAACACCAAAGGTGAAGGTCAGGGCGGCGACCCATTCTGGGACAAAGCGGAACGGCTTTTGCTCGTTTCGCTGATCGCATACCTCCACTATGAAGCCCCGGTTGAAGAGCAAAACTTCGCTACTCTGTTGGAAATGCTCAACACCATGCAGGTGTCCGAGGACGATGAAACGTATCAGAATCCGGTAGACCTGTTGTTTGAGGATTTGGGCAAGAAAACCAAAATCCTTTGCAGTGCGGCAGTACAAACTTTATAAGCTGGCTGCCGGCAAAACGGCCAAGTCCATCCTTATTTCCTGCGGTGCCCGGCTTGCGCCCTTCGACATTCAGAAAGTTCGGGATGAGCCATGGTACGATGAACTGGAACTGAAAACAAGTTTGGGCATGAGCGATACGGTTTCTCAGCATGAGCGATGACGGACCATGATCTACACTTTAGCTTTTCCTGATCTCCATGATAAGGCAGACGATCTGCTCAATACGACGCCAATGCGGCGGCAAGGTGCCCGTCCAGCGGTGCCTGATCGGGCAGTCCCGCGGGCTGGAAAAGCTGCTGGAGCCACCATCCGTAGCCGAGAGATTTCGGCTTGCCTTGTCTTGCAGACCCGCAGCCAGCTGAAAGCCATCTACAAGGACAACGCCGATACCATTGTCGGCAATATGGATTCGCAGATCTTCCTCGGCGGCAGCGAGCCACCACTCTGAAAGATCTTGCCGAAGCACTCGGCAAGGAAACCATCGACAGCTACAACAATTCTGATACCCGTGGCAATAGCCCAAGCTATGGCACCAACTATCAAAACTCGGCCACGAACTTATGAGCAGGGATGAACTGGCGGTGCGGGATGGCGGCAAGTGCATCCTGCAACTGCGGGTGTGCGCCCGTTTTTGAGCGACAAGTACGACCTGACCCAGCACCCGAACTACAAGTACACCTCCGATTATGACCCCAAGAACGCCCTCGATATCGAGAAGTTCTTGAACCGAAGAAAAATCCACCCGGATGATACCTTCATCATGGTGGATGCTGATTCACTCCCGCCCGCCTGATAAGACGGAGCGGTTATTTTACCCATTGACCCAACAGGTTCACCGGAGAATCAACCTTCGCCGTGGTTTTCGGCTTTGCAAACGGATTTCAGGTGTGAGGGTCGCTTTTCAAAGGAATTCTTTATCAAATCTCAGAACACGTTAACGTTCCGCACTGGTCTGTTGACTTGGGACTTGCCGTTCTGGGCGGTTGGCGTTTCCTGCCCATGGATGGGTTACGGCGGCGATAACCTCCGCAAATGCTCATGTACGGTAGAGAAGCACAAAGCAAAACAAGGATAGCCAGCCCTGCCACTATTCCGAAGTCAGGGGAACGCAATAGAAAAATTTATAGCTGTATGCTATACTTAATTAGCATTTGAACATATCAAGCTGACACAGCAATCTCTTTACTTGCCGTTAATGCGCGTCTACCAATAGTCCGCACAAAGCAAGAGTAGCGTAAAGGTATAAAAATTTCAAACTTCTTTGTAACGAAATTCCGATTTCTCCGTCTAACCTATGAAGCTGAAGGAGGTGATGACAAGTATGGACTATGAAAAGCTCTATAAAGCCTACTATTTACAGGTATACTCGTATACTATTTCTCTTGCCAAAATCGTGAGATAGCAGAGGAAATCGCGCAGAACACATTCTATAAGGCTGTTTCTACAACATCACAATTCAAAGGTAAGTCAGATGAATTGACATGGCTCTGCTCCATAGCAAAAAACCTTTACCATGATGAAATGCGAAGCCGTCAGCGAGTAGCTGATGTGAGTGAAATCAATGACTTGCCATCAAATGAAAATGTTGAGAACTCAGTTGCAGATTCTGACATGGCGTTCCGCATACACCTCGTTCTTCACCGTTTGGAAGAACCATACAAAGAAGTCTTTCAGCTTCGCGTATTCGGGGAACTATCTTTTCACGAATCGCTGCAATTTTGGAAAAACAGAATCATGGGCGAGAGTTACTTATCATCGTGCAAAGCTAAAAATTCAAGAAAGGATGGATGAAAAGCATGAGTAAACAATGCGATATTGTTCGAGATATTCTTCCGCTGTATGTTGACGGTGCTTGCAGCGAAGCAAGCGCAGAGATGGTAAAAGAGCATTTGAACGCCTGTGCTGACTGTAACGCAATTTATCAGAAATTGCTTTCTCACACGAGCGAAGATGTTCTTCACGAAGAAAGCGAAAGCGTTATTATGCGCCATGAGGCAAAAGAAAAGCAGAGAGGCAGAAAAAGATAACGATTGCTGTTCTCGTTTCCATCGCTCTTTGTACCATTGCAATTTTTACAGCTCTCTTTCTGTTACCTATAAACATTGCTTATGAGCCTGTCAAAATCGACTTCCCATTTGAGGTTGAAGATGTCGAAAACGTTGAAATGTACCACTATGACGGAGTGCCTGCATCAGCAGAAAAGAAAGTAGTTGTTGCTGAAAATGATATAAAGACCCTGTATGATAAGTTCAAGGGCTTATCCTTAAAAGACAAAACGACTGAGGAAACTGCCGGAGCAGATGTGACCAGCTTTAGATTTAACCTCTCAGATGGAACAAGCTACGATTTGATTTACGCCTGCTATGGGGTTAAAAACGGCGAATTGAAGTCAGCAGCAGGCGGTTTTAAGTATTTCACAAGTGCGGATATTGGCTCTTATTGGAACAATTTGAATACGGAACTTGAGGCAATTCCTATCAATGAGAGTGAATTGCCGTGAGCAGATAAAACCCAGCCGAGCCTGTCAACGGTCAAGATGAACGGCGCAAATGCGCCGCCGTTGACAGCCCCGCCCGTCTTTGCTGTTCGGTAATCAAGAGGGCGACAGCACAAGATGCTGCCGCCCTCTGCCATTATTCAGAAAGGGATTTTCCATGACCGAACACGAAAAGTATCAAGAACATATCCGGCATACACACGATGCCTTTTGCAAGACTGTTATTCGCCACGCTGCCATAGACGCAGCCCGGAGCATACGGAGCCGCCGCAAGCGGGAAATCTCGCTTGAATATCTGATAGAAGAAAAACACTATCCATTCAGTACCACAGATAAATACTTTGCGGAGCAATCCGGCATGACCAGCTATCCGCTTTTCGTCTGTGGTCAGATGGTGCTTTTGGAAAGCCCAGAGCTTGCTGCAGCCCTGTCCGCACTATCACAGATGGAACAGGAAATCATTTTCTTGTACTACTTCCAACGATTGACGCATAGGAGATTGGACGGAGATATGGACGGGCTGGCAACACAACCGGGCGGCGTATTCAGATGATTTTACGGCGGCTACGGGCAGAGTTGGAGGGTTTGTCCTATGAGCCAGCTACTTCCTATGAGACAATCGTTAAGGCAAGCGAGGGCGACCCGGAAGCTGTTGCCGCCGTTCTATCTCATTATGCCGGATATATCCGCTCTTGTGCGAAAATGGACGGACAGATTAACACGGATATGCAGGAGCATATCGTCAGGCAACTGATAGAAAGCCTGTTGAAGTTCCGCTTTGACCGTTAAACAGAAAAGTTGTATAATTAGAGCCTGACAAATTAAACTTTAATGAGGGTAGAGCAAATGGAACAGATTATCAATTATAGAGACATACCCACAGATAAAAGGATTGACATATTAAATGCCCTTGAGCGAATAGGTTTTCCGGCATACGGCGGCGTGAAAACAATGCAGCAAATTATGGAAAAGTCAGTTCCAGGTTCAGGCCCACAATTCTATTTCGTTCTCCGTGAAAATGAGTTGATAGGATACAATTTTCTCATTGGTGACACTAAGAAATATAAAGCGTTCCCCTGGCTTGCTATTAGCAATATGGATGAGCAGAAGTTGACTGTTTGTGAAGAACTGATGAAAATGCAAATTTCCTTTTTTGAAGAACTCGGAATGCAAAAGATAGCAGATCATTGCGTTAGGATTATGGAAGATTACAGAAAAGGGATTGGAAAGCAGAAAGAAAGCGATTGCAGATAAATTCCATTTGAAAAACGGCTGACAATTTAATACCGCCGCCCATCACAGCGGCATATAAGCAGTAAATCTTGAAAAGGTTTGCTGCTTTTTTTGCGCCCATTTTCAAAAATCTTTGGCAAACCATACCGCCGGATTGTTGTAGGGAGCAGACAGGGAAAACAAAAAAATTTCCGCTGCATTTGCCAAAACGCCCCCTTTTCACCGTTGTAGTGGTGAACAGCGGGCAGAACACGCCGCTGCAATCGCTATATTGGTGGAGCAAGCCAGTATATCCGCAAACCAGAGCCGCCGAGGAAAGCGGTAGTTTTTTAGAGCAAGATTCTACCACGGTGCCAAAATCCGCATATCTGCGGTTTTGCCCCTTTGGTAAATCTTGTTGGGGAGTGCCTTCCCCAAACCCTGCTATGCGCCCTGTCGGGCGAAAGGAGGTCAACGCTTGAAGAAAAATACAATACGCCCCACCGCAGCCATGTGGTCAAAACCCGCATGACCGAGGAAGAATATGCCGACTTCACCGAGCGGCTGAAACACTATGACATGAGCCAATCCGAGTTTATCCGGCAAGCCATAACACGGGCGACCATTCGCCCCATCGTCACCGTTTCCCCGGTCAATGATGAACTGTTGTCCGCCGTTGGCAGGCTGACCGCAGAATACGGGAAAATCGGCGGCAACCTCAATCAGATCGCCCGCGCCCTCAATGAGTACGGCACACCATACAACGCCCTCTCCGTTGAAGTCCGCGCCGCCATTTCTGACCTTGCCGCCTTGAAGTTTGAAGTCTTGCGAAAGGTAGGTGACGCTGTTGGCAACATTCAAACATATCAGCTCTAAAAATGCGGACTATGGCGCAGCCGAGCAGTACCTCACCTTTGAACATGACGAGTTTACCATGAAGCCCACCCTTGACGAAAACGGGCGGCTCATACTCCGGGAGGACTACCGAATAGCCACGCTGAACTGCGGCGAGGAAGATTTTGCCGTTGCCTGTATGCGCTCCAATTTCCGCTACGGCAAGAACCAAAAGCGGGAAGATGTAAAAAGCCACCACTACATTATCAGCTTTGACCCACGGGACGCAGCGGACAACGGATTGACCGTAGACAGGGCGCAAGAATTGGGCGAGAAATTTTGTGCCGAACATTTCCCCGGACACCAAGCCATTGTCTGTACCCACCCGGACGGACACAACCACAGCGGCAATATCCATGTGCATATCGTTATCAATTCTCTGCGGATAGAGGAAGTTCCGTTCCTGCCTTACATGGACAGACCGGCAGACACCCGTGCCGGGTGCAAACACCGCTGCACGGACGCGGCTATGGAATACTTCAAAGCCGAAGTCATGGAGATGTGCCACCGGGAAAATCTCTATCAGATCGACCTGCTCCATGGCAGTAAAAACCGTATTACCGAGCGTGAGTATTGGGCGCAGCGGAAAGGGCAGGCAAAGCTGGACAAGGAAGCTGCCGCCTTGCCAGCCGAGGAGCAGCCAGCCAAGCCCACGAAGTTTGAAACAGACAAGGAAAAATTGCGGCAGGCCATACGCACCGCGCTGTCCTCTGCCACAAGCTATGGCGAGTTCACCGCCGTTCTCTTGCAACAGGGCGTGACTGTCAAGGAGAGCCGAGGGCGGCTATCCTACCTCACGCCGGACAGGACAAAGCCCATTACCGCCCGCAAGCTGGGAGATGATTTTGACCGCGCTGCCGTTCTTGCCCTTTTTGAGCAGAACGCCCACAGAGCCGCCGAAAAGACCGCACCCATACCCGAATACCCCGCAACATAAGGGGCGTTTGCAGGGCAAAAAGCTGTCCAAACCACCCCGGAAAAGGACGGTATTCAGCGCATGGTTGACCGGGCAGCGAAGCGAGCGGAGGGAAAGGGCGCGGGCTATGACCGTTGGGCGGCTGTCCATAATCTCAAACAGATGGCGGCTACCGTTTCCGCCTACGTGCAGTACGGCTATTCGCCGGAGGAGCTGGACGCAGCCCTGGTATCTGCCAATGCGGATTTACAGGACAGCACCGCCAAGCTGAAAGCCCTGGACGCTGCTATCCGGGAGAAAAAGGAACTTCAGACACAGGTGCTTGCCTATGCCAAGACCAAGCCTGCCCGTGACGGTCTGAAAGCACAGAAAACGGAGAATGCCCGCAGCACCTACCGGGAACGGCACGAAAGCGATTTTATCATAGCGGACGCAGCCACCCGTTATTTCCGGGCGCATGGCGTTTCCAAGCTGCCAAGCCATAAAGCCCTGCAAGCGGAAATCGAGCAGCTTACCGCCGAAAAGAACGCCCATTACAACGAATACCGGGAGAAAAAGCCCGTGTCAAGGGCTGCATACCGTGAAAAGCAATCTTTCTCAAATCCTGCAAGGCGAGAAAGACAGAGAGAAAAAGCACGAACATGAGCGTTAAAAACCGCCCCGAAACGATACCAAAACGGGGATATGCCCTGCACCCTATCCGCAATACTGCCCACCTTTGAAACGGGCGCACAGCGCAGGAAATCCCCGAAAATGACACCGAGAAACTACATTTTACCGACCTATCCGCTTATACCAGCGGAAACGGCAGAAAGGAGCGAGAAATGCCACGTATGAGCAAAAAGCGGCGGTTGGAATGGAGCTTTTTCCTCAACCACCGAAACCGTATTACCTACAATGACCTTTGCCGGGGCTGCACACGATTGCAAGCAGAGCTTCCGGGCGATTATCGTCCTCTGCCCCGGTATTTCTCTAAGAGATGGAAACACAGGGAGGACACCGCCAATGGCAGATAACCGCAAATATTACTACCTCAAACTGAAAGAAAACTTCTTCGACAGCGATTCAATTGTGCTGTTGGAGGACATGAAAGACGGGATTTTGTATTCCAATATCCTCTTGAAGCTGTACTTAAAATCGCTGAAAAATGGCGGCAGATTGCAGCTTGACGAGCATATCCCTATACCGCCCAGATGATAGCCACGCTGACCCGTCACCAAATCGGGACGGTGGAACGGGCATTAGCCATCTTCCAGCAGTTAGGGCTTGTGGAGCAGCTTGACTGCGGGCTGCTTTATATGACCGACATTGAGCTGATGATTGGTCAATCCTCTACCGAAGCGGAACGGAAACGCGCCGCAAGGCTTGAAAATAAGGCACTTTTGCCGCCGCCGACAAATGGCGGACATTTGTCCGACATTCGTCCACCAGAGATAGAGATAAAGAAAGAGATAGATATAGAGTTAGAAAAAGAGGGAGAGTTAAAACAGGGACAAGCCCTCGCCCGCAGCTATGGCAGATATGAGAATGTATTTCTGACTGATACGGAGCTTTCCGAACTGCAAGCGGAGCTGCCCGAAAAATGGGCGTACTACATTGAGCGGCTTTCCGGCTATATCGCGTCCACGGGCAAGAAATATAAAAACCACGCCGCCACTATCCGCAGATGGGCGGCAGACGATACCGCAAAGGCTGCCCCGAAAAGGGCATACCCGATTACACCTGCAAGGAGGGCGAGAGCTTATGAGTAATCTGTTTACAGAACGAGTTTTGAATATGGCGGCTGTTACCCCACAGCCGGAGGACTACGGGCGAGGACGGACTGCTTTACTGCGGCAAGTGTCACACGGCGAAAGAAGCCTACTTCCCGGAAAAGCAAGCCGCCCTGTTTGGGCGTGACCGCCACCCGGCAGAATGTGACTGCCAGAAAGCCCAGCGTTTGGAGCGTGAAGCCGCCGAGCAGCGCAGAAAGCACCTTGACACCGTGGAGGACTTGAAGCGCCGGGGATTTACCAATCCTACCATGCAGGAATGGACTTTCGCCAACGACAACGGGAAATGCCCGCAAATGGAGATTGCACACTTCTATGTGGAGCATTGGGAAATCATGCGCGAGGAAAATATCGGCTATCTGCTATGGGGCAAGGTCGGCACAGGAAAAAGCTATTTTGCCGGGTGTATCGCTAATGCCCTCATGGAGCAGGAAGTCGCTGTCCGCATGACGAACTTCTCTGCGATTTTGAATGACCTGACCGCCAGCTTTGAGGGGCGCAACGAGTATATCGAGCGTCTTTGCCGTTTTCCTCTGCTTATCATTGATGATTTTGGAATGGAGCGCGGCACAGAATACGGTCTGGAACAGGTCTACAATGTGATTGACAGCCGCTACCGCAGCCGCAAGCCCTTAATCGTTACCACCAATCTGACATTGGACAGCCTGCAAAATCCGCTGGACACCGCCCATGCCCGGATTTATGACCGCCTTTTGAAAATGTGCGCCCCTATCCTCTTTACGGGAGAGAACTTCCGCCGTGAAACGGCGCAAGGCCAAGCTGAACAGACTAAAAGAATTGATGAAATGAAAGGAGTTGCCTATGACAGAAAACAAACAGAACACCACCCGGAACGCCGCCCGGACTGCGTGACAGAGATCCGCATGGGCAACACCGTCCTTGTCGTTTCCGGCTATTTCAAAGGACACCACCGCCACCGCCGCCGATAAAATGCTGAAAGTGCTGGAGGCGGAAGCCGCCGCAGGACACAAAGCCCAGCTTTCGCCCTAACGCTACAAGCCGCACAGAAAAATCGTCATTTTACCGGGCGGTAAAGAAGCAGAAGCCGCTATACAGACAGCCGCCCCATGTGGTATAATCGAAATACGGAATAGTGGGGCTGGCTGTCGGAAACGGAGGATTTTATGTTAAGACAGACCACACAGAAAATCACTGCCCTTTATCCAAGACTATCCCATGAGGACGAGCTGCAAGGCGAAAGTAATTCCATTTCCAACCAGAAGCGTATTCTTGAAACCTACGCAAAGCAGAACGGTTTTCAATCTGCGCTGGTACACGGACGATGGTTATTCTGGTGCGAACTTCCAAAGACCGGGCTTTCAATCCATGCTTGCGGATATTGAAGCCGGGAAAGTGGCTACTGTTATCGTAAAGGATATGTCACGGTTAGGGCGAAACTACCTGCAGGTGGGAATGTATACCGAGATGATTTTCCCACAAAAAGGCGTCCGCTTTATCGCCATTAACGATGGAGTGGACAGCGCACAGGGCGATAATGATTTTGCCTTTGCGGAACATTTTCAACGAATGGCTGGTGAGAGATACGAGCAAGAAAATCAAAGCCGTAAAACGGTCAAAAGGCATGAGCGGCAAGCCTGTTACGAGCAAACCCGTGTACGGCTACCTCATGGACGAGGACGAAAACTTCATCATTGACGAGGAAGCCGCACCCGTGGTCAAGCAGATATACCGTCTGTGCCTTGCCGGGAACGGTCCGACCAAGATAGCCCGTATGCTGACCGAGCAGGAAATCCCAACGCCGGGAACGCTGGAATACCGCAGGACGGGCAGCACACGCCGCTATCACCCCGGCTATGAGTGCAAATGGGCGACAAATACCGTGGTGCATATCCTTGAAAACCGGGAGTACATGGGCTGTTTGGTGAACTTCAAGACGGAGAAACCGTCCTACAAGACCAAGCACAGCATAGAAAATCCCATTGAGAAACAGGCAATTTTCGAGAACCACCATGAGCCTATCATTGACACCCAGACATGGGGCGTGTGCAGGAATTACGCAAACAGCGCAAGCGTCCGAACCGCTATGATGAAGTGGGCTTGTTCTCTGGTATGCTCTTTTGCGCGGACTGCGGCAGCGTCATGTATCAGCAGCGTTACCAGACCGATAAGCGGAAACAGGACTGCTATATCTGCGGGAACTACAAGAAGCGCACCCATGACTGCACCGCACATTTTATCCGCACCGACCTTTTGACTGCGGGCGTTCTCTCCAATCTACGGAAAGTGACGAGCTATGCGGCAAAGCATGAAGCCCGGTTTATGAAGCTGCTGATCGAGCAGAACGAGGACGGCGGCAAACGCCGGAACGCCGCCAAGAAAAAGGAACTGGAAGCTGCCGAAAAGCGTATCGGTGAACTTTCCGCTATTTTCAAGCGGCTGTATGAGGACAGCGTAAGCGGTCGCATTTCTGACGAGCGTTTCACGGAGCTTTCGGCAGACTATGAAGCCGAACAGCAGGAATTGAAAGAGCGTGTTGCCAGAATACAGGCGGAGCTTTCCAAAGCACAGGAAGCTACCGTAAACGCAGAAAAGTTTATGAACATTGTCCGCAAGCACATGAACTTTGAAGAACTGACCACACCCTCTTGCGTGAGTTTGTAGAAAATCGTTGTGCATGAGTGCAGCTACGATGAAAACGGCACACGCAGACAGGATATTGAGATTTACTATTCTTTCGTCGGCAAGGTGGACTTGCCCGAATGACCGCCCGCCCTATCCGATACCAAAGACAAGTATCGGATAGGAAAGGCAAAATTTTTTACACTTCTATTACTTCTTTATCACACATAAGCAAATGTGCAGGAATCGTATCAGCGGCTCACCATTCATGTGCAGCGTTCCGACACCCGGTTCAGCGTCAGCAAGACCGCGATGGCGAATAAAACGACTCGGAACGTACTGACGGTCTGGCTGAAGAACAAGCTGTCCGGTATGGCAGGGCACAAGGTCCTTGTGGTTACATACAAGGGCTACGCGAAAGAGCTTTGGGATGCCCTGAGCGAGTTCCACGATCGTCTGATTCCGCTTCAAGCGGATGACAACAGTGGACCCAAAGAGAGTCTGCCGTATTTCGGAGGCATGAACGGATCGAATCGATACAATGAAGCGGATTGCGTGATTTGTGCCGGTTTGGGCCGTTTCGACTCGGAAGAATATTTCAATCGAGCACTGGCATTCGATTTCGATGGCAGTGCGTGGGGCGAATTCGAGCAGGCGTGTCTCGATCCGAGTTTCCGGAATACAGACGATCTGGCGTGCGTACAGAAAATGAGAAATCTAACGATGGTGCGCGATCTGGTTCAGCTTGTATTCCGCAGTACGCTGCGCAATCATGGCGGTAAAGAACCAGTTTCTCTGTGGCTGATTCAGCCGCCCGAAGAGGTTGTCATGCACGTTCGTGAATCGTTCAGAGACTGCCAACATGACGAGATTTCCGAATTACCGTTCGAATGCTTGTCCGAACTGGCAGCCGGCCGAACCTTTCAAGGAAAACCGACCCATGCCTCAAAGCTGCTCAAATGGCTCGCGGATTGGGACGGTTCCCCAATCTTGATTGCAGAGGTCCAGGGACAGCTCGGTATGAAGCCGGGGCAATGGAAAGAAGCTCGGAAGAACGCGGCTGTCAAGGAAGCGTTCAAGCATATCGAAACCGATGGTTCGGGCAAAAACTGCAAAATCAAGCGTTCTGAAAACGTTGAATGAGCGGCTATATATTATAACAATGAAGCAGTATAAACCTGTATTGAATTTGGAACAATGCACCTGTAGGAGGGGTAATTATGCAAACCAAAATCCACGAACCGACCCAAATCGTTGAAGTCATGCTCACCCACGCCGAGCAGGCAGACGAGTTTACGGAGCTGCTCACACGCGAGCGCCGCATTCAGGACAACCTCGCTCTGCTCCAGTGGGCCTTTGTGGGTATGGTTGAGATGATCAAAGCGCGCATGGAATTGTCTTCCAGTGATGAGCATGCTCTCAACGAGAAGTTTTGGGAGGCGGTTCACCGATCTGTCCGCAAGCAGGTTACGGAATTCCGCATGATTCAATCAAAGTTCAATGAATGAAATATTGCTTTCCTCCTCTGCGAAGCAATCGACAGCGACGAGTTTGATCTGTGCCGCAAAAGACGAACCTCTTCAAGCGTAATGGCATCATCTGGAAGGAGAAGAAGGGTGTCATCAAACAGGTATGAAGGATATCGGCTGTCTGACCATAAATGAGGATAAGAGCAACACCGTCCACATCGGCAAACTCAAGGATGGCAAGCGCCCCCTGCCTCGTGTTCTGCTGATTGATGTGCAGACTCTGCGTGACAACGCCGAGAAATATGAACTTTTCGCAGAACAGGCGCGCGAGTAATCCCGTTCTCAGTATAGCACCTGCGGCATCGAGCCGCAACACAGGCGCGGTTCCGCAGGTGTCTGATACAGCGAAATCCGATTATCCTCCACCAGTCGTATATATAGTATAACAATGGAAAGAATATACAATGTCTCTGTTATCCACCCAAACCAAAGGAGGTCAACCCTATGCTCAAGTCCACACTTCCCTGCCCGCTCCCCGACATCCGCGAAGCGCGCATTGACCCGACCCTGCCAGTGGACGAGCGGCTGCGCCTGTTCGCCGCCGCCATCGGCGATCCGCACCGCTTCCGCGTCGGCGACACTGAAGTCGAGGTGCTGTTCGATGACAGCGCGCCCAGCCTGCAAGCCTGCCTGACCGGCATGTGCAGACAGCTGCAATAGTGTCAAAAACCGGATAATATATCTTGAAACTTGCGGTACGCTGCGCGCTGTGGTACAATAAACGTGCAAAACACAGCTATCAGCGTGCCGCCTGTTTTTTGGAAGGAGGCACGCAAAATGGCACGCAAAAGTAAATACGAAAACAATCCAACAAATTATCCACAGCCCTGTGGAAACCGGCACTTTATATTCGTCTCTCACGCGAGGACGGCGACCGCGAAGAAAGCAACAGCATCGCCAGCCAGCGCGAACTGCTGACCGAGTTCGTAGACACGCAGACCGACATGGCTGCGCCCCGGCTGTATACCGATGACGGCTGCACCGGCACCGACTTCGACCGGCCGGACTTTCAGCGCATGCTCAATGACCTGCGCGCAGGCATCATCAACTGCGTGATCGTCAAGGATCTGTCACGTTTCGGCCGAAACTATGTCGGCGTCGGCGAGTATCTGGAACACGTTTTCCCCCTGCTGAACGTGCGCTTCATCTCGGTCAGCGACAACGTGGACAGCTACCTCGACCCACGCTCGGTGAACAATCTCGTCGTACCGTTCAAGAACATTCTAAATGACGAATACGCCCGCGACATCTCCAACAAGGTTCGCGCATCACTTGATTTGAAGCGCCGACAAGGCAAATTTATCGGCTCGTTCGCATCCTACGGCTACCGCAAAGACCCGAATGACCACAGCCGTCTGCTGATTGACGAACCGGCTGCCGCCGTTGTCCGCGACATTTTCAACTGGTTTCTCGCCGGAACGAGCGTACTCGGTATTGCCAAAAAGCTGAATGCTAAGGGCATTCCGAATCCATCCGCCTACAAGCGGCAGCAGGGCATGAACTACCGCCATCCGACCTCGGACAAGCTGGACGATCTGTGGCCGGACAGCTCGGTTCGCCGCATTCTGCGCAATCCGCTGTACACCGGCACGATGGTGCAGGGCAAAAACCGCACGAAAAGCTACAAGCTGCATGTTAGCGAGTCCGTTCCTGAGGAAGACTGGATCACCGTTGAGCAGACACATGAGGCCATCATCCCTATCGAACTGTTCGACAAAGCACAGGCGCTTTTTGAGCGCGATACGCGCACCGCACCCACACAGCCGCAGGTTTATCTGTTCTCCGGTTTTCTCCGCTGCGCGGACTGCGGCAAGGCGATGAACCGCAAGACCATTTCACAGCCTTACCGCAACTATTACTACTATATCTGCTCAACGTTCAAGAAGCAGCACAGCGGCGCCTGCACCAAGCACACCATCCGCAGCGACCGTCTGGAACAGGCCGTGCTCGAGACGCTCCGCAGCCAGATCGCGCTTGCGGTCGAGATGGATGAGCTGATTGCCGAGATCAACCGCAGCGGCGCACGCAGCCGTTCCGCAGACCATCTGCAAGCCGAGCGGGCACAGCTTACAGTCGAGCGTGAACGCATCGAGCAGATGAAGCTGTCCCTGTATCCGGACTGGAAAGCCGGAGACATCTCCCGCGAGGAATACCATCGGCTGAAGGAGCAGTTTGAGCAGCAGCAGGCCAGGCTGGACACGCGCCTTGCGTCCCTGCAAACACGCATTGACGAGGCGCAGAACGGCGTGGACGAAACCAACTCGTTCCTGTCGCAGTTCGTCAAATACCGCAATCTGCAAACGCTGACGCGCGAAGTCATTGTCGAACTGATCGACATGATTTACGTCCACGAGGGCGGCAAAATCACGATAAAATTCAAGTTTTCCGACGCCTATGCGGCAGTACAGGACTATATCCGCAAGCATGGAAAGACCGCATAGTCCTAAAATAACATCTTCCCCCGCTGCTGCCGACACCCTTTCCGCGCTGTTGGAGGATCTCGGCGCACAGCCGCGGGACTTTGACTGCATCGTTACCGGCGACCTCGGTCACATCGGCGCGGACCTTCTGCTGACGCTGCTGCGCGGCGACAGCATCGACCTGTCCCCGGTCTACTCGGACTGCGGCAGCCTGATTTTCGGTGACGAGCAGGACGCGCATGCAGGCGGCTCGGGCTGCGGCTGCTCAGCGGCAGTTCTCTGCGGACCGCTGCTGCGCGATATGCATCGCGGCAAAATCCATCGGCTGGTGTTTGCGGGCACGGGTGCGATGATGAGTCCGACCTCGGTGCAGCAGGGACAGCCGATTGCGGGCATCTGCCACGCCGTCGTGCTGGAAAGGAGCGAAGCATGAACTACCTGAACGCTTTCTGGGTCGGCGGACTGATCTGTGCGCTGTGTCAGGTGCTGATTGACAAAACCAAGCTGACACCGGCGCGTATTCTCGTTTCGCTGGTGGTGCTCGGCGTTATCCTGCAGGGGCTCGGCTGGTATCAGGCAGTTGTGGACTACGCAGGTGCAGGCGCGACTGTACCGCTGCTCGGCTTCGGATACTCGCTGGCGAAAGGCGTCGCCAAAGCAGTTGCGGAGAGCGGTCTGCTTGGCGTGTTCACCGGCGGCGTGACCGGTGCGGCAGGCGGTATTGCCGCCGCGATCGTGTTCGGCTGTCTGTTCGCGCTGCTGTCCAGACCGCAATCGAAATCGTAAAAAATAACACTCCCGCTCGGAATCCACCTTCCGAACGGGAGCGTTTTTGCAGCCAATTCTTTCTTTATCCGATCACGCAGATCACGGTCATTACCATGGCGCATACCACCGCAGCCGCGCTGACAGTGCGTACCTTGCTTACCACGCCATCGGCCTGCTGCCGGTCTTCACCCAACAGCCATGCCGGTCGGAAATAGAACAAGATACCGAGAACGAACAATACGCCTATGCTGACCCAGTCATAGATTTGCATTTTCAATGCCCCATTTCTTCATTTCCGTAACCCAATACTCTCTCTTCATTTCTCTCTCCTGCTTCCGTCTGCCGAAAGCTGCGGCACTAACCGACCGGCTGCAATCCGTCGGCATCTGCCGCTCGCGCACCTGCGTCTGTATACGCGGTGCGGACCTGCTCATCGCCTGTCTCTGCAGGTGATTCTTTTTTATCAGGTTGATATTATTTTATCACACCCTGCTGTAAATCTCAATGTTTCTGCGGCTTTACAAAACACTTTCTCCGATTTAACCAATTTCTTTTTTGTGTTTTTGGCAGGAACCCTTTATTTTTGTGCACTTTATCTGTATCTATCTCCTTGCTTTATTGCATATTTTCGAGTATACTAAGAAAACCGAACTTTATCCCGCAATCGGGAAGGAGGAACTTTTCCAAATGCTGTACTCCAAAAACAAAAAAACGCGGCTTCACGCTCGTGGAGCTCATCGTTGTGCTGGTTATTTTAGCCATCCTCGCGGCGCTGCTCATTCCAGCATTGACAGGATATATTGATAAGGCGAAAAAGGATCAGGTCATCGCGGAGACGCGAATGCTGCATGAGGCGGTGCAGACGGAGATGGGGGAAATTTACGGCAGCTCCGCACAATGGAGAACTACTGATAAGGGTGCTACCACCATCGCAAGTTCAAAAGGCACCGCTATTGCAGCGAGTAGCATTTATGTTGATTCAGCAACCTTAAAAAATCGTTGCGATGAAGTTATTAAACTATCTGAAGTTCCCAGTCTGCAAGCTGGCACCGGCAATTTTTTCGCTTTGATAAACGGAAAAGCGAAAGTCTATGCATTGATTTACAATTCCGGACGCGGATATTTAGGTGTTTACTTTTCTGATACCCAGCAATATTCTGCATATAAACTCGGCGAAACAACAGAATATGGTGTAGTAAGTGATCTTGCCTATTCCACCAAGTACTACAATACACTCTATTATCATGCAGCCGTAGATCTGTCTTATAATGATGCTTCCGAGAAGGATACAATTGTCGCCTATTCCTGGTCTTGTGACGGTATTCGAGCCGCTCTTGGCATTGGCAAATGGGACCCTCCTGAAACCTAACAAAAACTCCCCGCCACCCGGCGGGGAGTTTTTCACTTTTTTAGAGAAAATATGCGTTTTCCTTGCGTTCCTCGGTGTAATACTGCTCGAGCATAGCCGTGTGCGACAGGAAATCCGGGTCGTCGAACTTCTTTGCGCCGGTCGGGCAGTAGGTCGTGCAGGCACAGCATTTGATGCACGTTCCGGGGATTTCCGTCGGGTTTTCCGGGTCTATCGCGCCCATCGGACACAGCTTGGCGCACAGGCCGCACTTTTCGCACAGCACTGCCGCCGTGTTCGGCTTTGCCTTGAGGAATTTCGCGGGCGTTTTGTCCGTCTTGAGCGGCGTGTAGTAGGCTGCCTGCGCGTCACCCGGTACCTTCGGCGGCTTGATCTCTCCCTCGCTTCTCAGCTTGCGCGCCACGCCCTGTGCCAGCATACGCAGCTCACTGAGGTCAGCTGCGTCCGGACGGCCTGCCGCCAGCTTGTCCGAGAATACATGCCGGCACAAAAAAGCGCCTCCTGCCGCCGGTTTGAAGTTGTTTTTTGTCAGCAGCTCGCACATTTCGGCAAGCGCGTTGTCATACGCTCTACCGCCGTAGGTGACGAGCGCCACCGCCGGTGTACCCTCACCGTGCAAGCAGCGAGCAAAGTCCGGCGAAATCTTGTTCGGCAGCCGACCGGCATACACCGGACAGCCGAATACGACCAGCTCATCCGGGGCAAACTGATACTCCTGCGCACGGTCAGACGGCGTGTTGAGTGATATGTATCGGCACTCTGCCTTAAACAGACGCGCCAGTTCATCCACCGTTGTTTCAACAACGGTCTTTGTGCTTCCTGCCGGACTGAAATACACACCCGTAACTTTTTTGATATCCATATTCTTTTCGCCCTCCGTCTTACGATTATTCTACCATTTCAATACGGAATACGTTGATCGTGTCCACATCGGGGCAGCAAAACACCGCCGTGCCGTCCTCCTGCCCAGGAAGATGGCCGCCGTAACGCAGAATGTCGATGTACGGGAACGCAACGTGCATCGCCATCGGGCAAAGCTGCCCGCGCTCGGTGTCAAAGTCGAAGCTGTCACCGATTTTGTGCCCGCGGTGACAGCCGTGCTTGCCTTTTCGGTCGATCAGCGTAATTTTGATCTTGGGTCTGCTCATTTGCGCCACGGCTCCTCACCCTGATGCAGAATTTCCATCTGGCACAGACGCATCGCATTCAGCGCAGTGTCGTGCGACTCCGGCGTGACGCACGCGCAGAGTGCCGCATCGATCACAATATTCGCCTCCGGAAATGCCGCCTTGCACAGCATGGCGTTGGAAATCACGCAAATGCCGGTGCATACGCCGACAAATTCAATTTCCGTCGGCGGTTCCGGCAGCACGCGGAGCATGTCCGGCAGGGCCACCGAGCCGAACGTCGGCTTACGGATAATGCGGGACGCCGGAATGCCGTCCACAGCGGCAGCAATGGCATTGTCCAGTGCATGACCTTCCGTTCCTTCGATGCAGTGCGGCACCGGCAGATGACGCCCTTCGTTTGTCTCCATATAGTTCGGCTGGTGGGTGTCCAGCGTGACAAACAGGTTCTCACGCGGTGTATTTTTTGCCTTCTCTGCCACATAGGGCACGATAGCGCGCGCTTCAGCCGTACCGAGAGGGCCGCTGATAAAATCCTTCTGCATATCCACTACGATAAGAATTTTCATAAATTACGGTTCTCCTTTGTGTAGTGGTTATAGTATAGCATTGTTTGATGGGGTTTTCCATGCGTTTTCGTTTTTTAGCGAGTACTAACCGGTGGATTGCCGCTTACGAAGCGAAAGAACCTGCGCTGACGCCGCGCGGGCGCACAAGAGGGTAGACAACCTGCGGTTTTCCACCCTCTTATGAATCTCCCCTTTTCCCTTAGAAAGTCTGGCGCAGACCGGAGACCGGCGACCGCTGCGAAACATGGGAACGGCAGAGGATTTTTTCTTCCGCAGAGACGCACTGCGTGCGCTCATGTATCCGCGTATTCGCAGTGTCAGATACCGTTCTGCTACACAGGCGGTTTATTCTACGCAGAGCGCGGCATAGCAGTGCCGCGCAACTCGTTTGCGCGTTGTGCCGGAAGGCACCTGCGAATCTATCTGGTTTATACCATTTATCCTCACAGGTGCTGTCTGTAATCTCCAGACTTACGAATCGTGCGGCACAAGGTGAAATCACATGTGTAGCAAAATACTATCTGACACTGCGAATCGGTTGCGAAAGACACGGAAGTAAAAATCCTCTGCCGTTCCCCTTTTCTACGCTTACGCAGTCTACCATCTGCACCCAAGCTACACCCCAAGGGAAACGGGTGTTCAAAGAGGGTAGAAACCGTAGGTGTCTACCCTTTTTGTTCCCGCGCCGGACGGCGCACGTTCCCCGCACGCCGCAGCGTGCGAAATCTCTCGCCCAGAAATGGCGAACCTCTTTACCCGATGAAATCCTCCACCCGGTCTGCCGCCCTGTGCATCGCATGCTCCGCCTTATGCGCCGCGTGCTTGGCATTCCGCCGCATCGACGGATTGAGCATCGCGCCGGCCGCTACCATCGAAACCACCGCGCCTGCCATCGCTCCGGTTGCAATGCCGGAAACAAAAGGTGAAATTCGCATAAAAGATCTACCGCCTTTCATAAAGTTTATAGAATCAGTATGCCCGCTCGTCCCTCAAATTTTGCACAGCAAAAAAATGCTTGTTTGGCACAATCGACTATTTACAATCGCATGTTCATATTATATAATATATCTAACAATCCGCCTTTAAGGTGCGGCCCGTGAGCCGCGCAAGGCAGAAAACAGTGCATACGCCGTCAGCCGTAAGACAAGGGGGACAGGTGTAGTATTCGTGCGGCTTTCTGCTAATTGTTGTGGCGGAGAGTCATTTTTTTGCATTTTTGAAGGGAGGCGGCAGATTGACCGAACCGAAGATCATACTCGATCAGGATGGCATTCGCCGTGCACTGACCCGCATCGCGTTCGAAATCGTAGAGAAAAACAAGGGCGCGGAGCACCTGCTGCTCGCCGGTGTGAAAACACGCGGTATCTATCTGGCGCAGCGCATTGCTGCCAAGCTGGGCGAGGTCGAAGGCAAGGCACCTCCTGTGCTCGAGCTGGACGTTACGCCGTGGCGCGATGACGTGCCGCGCACGGACGCTCCTCTGCCCGATCTCGATCCGCGTATTGCAGGCGCGACCGTCATCATCGTGGACGATGTGCTGTACACCGGACGCACCGTGCGTGCCGCCATCGAAGCCATCTCTCACCGAGGACGCGCCGAGCGCATACAGCTGGCTGTACTGGTCGATCGCGGTCACCGCGAACTGCCGCTGCGGCCGGATTATATCGGCAAAAACCTGCCTACCGCGCGTGATGAACGCGTTTTTGTCCGCCTGACCGAAGTGGACGGCGAAGACAGTGTAAACATACAAGCTCGCAATCCGTAAAACAACATCGCACCTGAGAAAGGAAGAACCGAATGTCTATCCAAACCTTAGTAGAAAAGATCAAGGAAAAGGGCAACCCGACCGTAGCCGGCCTGGACGCTCGACTGGAGTACATCCCGCAGCATATTTCGGGACGCAACATGATGCTGCACGGCGAAACGCTGCGTGCTGCCGCTGAGAGCGTCGTAGCCTTCAACTGTGGCCTGATCGACGCACTGTGCGACATTGTTCCGGCCGTAAAGCCGCAGGCTGCGTATTACGAGCTGCTCGGCTCCTACGGTGCGATGGCGCTCAAGGAGACCATCGACTACGCACACGCCAAGGGCATGTACGTTATCGGCGATATCAAGCGCAACGACATCGGCGCTACCGCAACCGCTTACGCAGAGGCTTACCTCGGCAAGACCCGCGTCGGCGATACCGAGATCGCACCGTACGGCTGCGATTCGGTTACCGTAAACGGCTATCTCGGCACCGACGGTGTAGAGCCGTTCCTCAAGGAGTGCCGCAGCCGCGAGAAGAGCCTGTTTATGCTGGTAAAGACCTCTAACCCGTCCTCCGGCGAGCTGCAGAACCGCGACATGGAAGGCAAGCCGCTCTACGCCCGCATGGCGGAGATGGTAGCAAAGTGGGGCGAGGGTCTGGATACGCCGTGCGGCTACAACCAGATCGGTGCCGTAGTCGGCGCAACCTATCCCGAGGAGCAGAAGATCATCCGTGAGCTGCTGCCGAAGAGCTACTTCCTCGTACCGGGTTACGGCGCGCAGGGCGCAACCGCAAAGGACATCGCCAATGCGTTCAACGACGACGGTCTCGGTGCTATCGTCAACTCCTCCCGCGGCATCATGTGTGCATGGAAGAAAACCGGTAACAACGGCGAGGATTACAAGGAAGCTGCCCGCGCAGAAGCCATCCGGATGCGCGACGACATCGTAGCGGCGATTAAATAATATAAACCGCGCCATCGGCGCGCATTAAAATAGAATTTGCCTTGCAAATTCATAAAAACCTGGAGCATGTATCAAGGTTTTTATACAAGTACGGAGCAAAGTTTCGCTCGTCGGAACTTTGTGCAGTTCTGGATATATCCGCGCTTTCAGCGCGGTATGTCCCCTCGATTGAAACCGTGGTTTCAATCGAAGAATTAAGGAGCGTGTGGATATAGTGAAAAAAGCATACTTACTGCTGGCGGACGGCACTCTGTTCGAGGGTACCGCAGTCGGCTACGAAGGACAGAGCATCGGTGAGGTCGTATTCAACACCGGCATGGCAGGTTATCAGGAGGTTCTGACCGACCCGTCCTACTACGGTCAGGTCGTTACCATGACCTACCCGCTCATCGGCAACTACGGCATCAACTTTGACGATTACGAGTCCCGCAAAAGCTGGGTTTCCGGCTTTATCATGCGCGAGATGTGCGAATACCCGTCCAACTGGCGCTGCAAGGTAACACTCGACGAGTACCTCAAGGCGCAGAAGGTTGTCGGTCTGGCCGGCATTGATACCCGCCGTCTGACCCGCAAGCTGCGAGGCGAGGGCGTTATGAACGGCGTGATCTACACCGAGGGCTTTGAGCCGGATGAGCAGACCATTGCGGAAATGAAGGCTTACGTTGTAAAGGATGCGGTTAAGGCCGTAACCTGCGACGAAAATATCGTTTATCCCGCTGACGGTGAGACCAAGTACCGCATTGCCCTGTTCGACTACGGCGTAAAGTACAACATCGAGCGTGAGCTGTGCAAGCGCGGCTGTGAAGTCACCGTTGTTCCGGCATACACCAAGCCGGAGGACGTAGTCGGCAAGTACGACGGCGTGATGCTGTCCAACGGCCCCGGCGACCCGGCGGAGAATGTCGAGATCGTGGCAAACCTCAAGGAGCTGCTGAAGTCCGATATGCCGATTTTCGGCATCTGCCTCGGTCACCAGCTGCTGGCACTGGCTATCGACGCAAAGACCACCAAGCTGAAGTACGGCCACCGCGGTGTCAACCATCCGGTAAAGGACATCGACGCGGACCGCACCTACATCACCTCGCAGAACCACGGCTATGCCGTTGTAGGCGAGTCGGTTGACCCGCAGATCGCCCGCGTGCGCTATGTCAACCTGAACGACGGCACCGTTGAGGGCCTCGAGCACATCGGCCGTCCGGTATTCACCGTGCAGTATCACCCGGAGGTATGCCCGGGCCCGATGGATACCTCGTATCTGTTTGATAAGTTCATCGAAAATATTGAAAAGTCGAAAGGAGGCGCTCAGTAATGCCGCTGCGCAAGGATATTCATAAGGTAATGGTACTGGGCTCCGGCCCGATCGTTATCGGTCAGGCTGCCGAGTTCGACTATGCAGGCACGCAGGCGTGCCGCGCACTGCGCGAGGAGGGTCTGGAGGTCGTTCTGGTAAACTCCAACCCGGCGACCATCATGACCGACAAGGCCATGGCAGACAAGGTCTACATCGAGCCGATGACGGTCGAGGCCGTGCAGGAGATCATCAAAAAGGAACATCCGGACTCCCTGCTGCCCAACCTCGGCGGTCAGACCGGTCTGAACCTCGCCATGGAGCTGTGCGAGAACGGTTTCCTTGATAAAATGGGCGTAAAGCTGCTCGGCGCTAATCCGACCACCATCGCAAAGGCAGAGGACCGCCAGATGTTCAAGGACACCATGGAGAAGATCGGCGAGCCGATCATTGCCTCCAAGGTTGTTCACTCGGTTGAGGATGCGGTTGATTTCACCCGTGAGATCGGTCTGCCGGTCATCATCCGTCCGGCGTACACGCTCGGCGGCACCGGCGGCGGCATCGCCTACACCTGGGAGCAGCTGCGCGAAATTGCGGCCTCCGGCATCATGTACTCGCGTGTTGACGAGATTCTGGTCGAGAAGTGCATCGCAGGCTGGAAGGAAATCGAGTATGAGGTCATGCGCGACCACAAGGGCAACGCCATCACCATCTGTAACATGGAGAACGTTGACCCGGTCGGCGTACACACCGGCGACTCTGTCGTAGTTGCGCCGTCGCAGACCCTGTGCGACAAGGAATATCAGATGCTCCGTACCTCCGCGCTCAACATCATCACCGAGCTGGGCATCGAGGGCGGCTGCAACGTGCAGTACGCGCTCAATCCGGAATCCTTCGAGTACGCCGTAATCGAGGTAAACCCGCGTGTTTCCCGTTCCTCTGCACTGGCTTCCAAGGCAACCGGCTACCCGATTGCAAAGGTAACCGCAAAGATTGCAGTCGGCTATGGCCTGGATGAGATCTCCAACGCCGTTACCGGCAAGACCAAGGCATGCTTCGAGCCGACCCTCGACTACTGCGTTGTCAAGTTCCCGCGCTGGCCGTTTGACAAGTTCGTTTACGCGGACAACACTCTCGGCACCCAGATGAAGGCCACCGGCGAGGTTATGGCCATCGACAACACCTTCGAGGGCGCGCTGATGAAGGCCGTTCGCGGCTGTGAGATCAAGCTGGACAGCATGATCGCGCCGCGCATCCAGAAGCAGTCTGACGCCGAGATTAAGAAGGGCGTGGCACGCACAGACGATCAGCGCCTGTTCCACATCTGCGAGGCTCTGCGCCGCGGCATCATGACCATTGAAGAAATCCACGACATCACAACGATGGACGTGTTCTTCCTGCATAAGTTCCAGAACATCATCGACATGGAAAAGGAGCTGGCTTCCGCAGAGAAGATCGACTCCGATCTGTATATCCGCGCCAAGAAGATGGGCTTCCTCGACAAGACCATCGAGCAGCTGTCCGGTAAGGACATTTCGGACGTTAAGCGTCTGCCGGTATACAAGATGGTTGATACCTGTGCCGCTGAGTTCGAGGCAGAGACCCCGTATTACTACTCCACCTACGATGATGAGACCGAGGTTGCACCTCCGTCCGGCAAGAAGAAGATTCTGGTACTTGGCTCCGGTCCGATCCGTATCGGTCAGGGCATCGAGTTCGACTACTGCTCGGTTCACGCTGTCTGGGCGCTGCAGAAGCTGGGCTGTGAGACCGTTATCATCAACAACAACCCGGAGACCGTTTCCACTGACTTTGACACCGCAGACCGTCTGTACTTCGAGCCGCTGACACCTGAGGACGTTACCGGCGTTGTCGAGGCCGAGAAGCCGGATTACGCTATCGTACAGTTCGGCGGTCAGACCGCCATCAACCTTGCGGCTCACCTTGAGAAGCTGGGTGTTCCGATCCTCGGCACGCCGGCATGGTCGATCGACGCCGCTGAGGACCGTGAAAAGTTCGACGTTATCCTCGAAAAGTGCGGTATCCCGCGTCCGGCAGGCCACACGGTTATGACCGAGGAGGAGGCTGTCAAGGCGGCTGACGAGCTTGGCTATCCGGTTCTCGTTCGTCCGTCCTACGTTCTGGGCGGTCAGGGCATGGAGATTGCCTACAAGGAGGCCGATGTCCGCGAGTTCATGCAGGTTATCACCCGCAACAAGGTTGAGAACCCAGTTCTGGTCGATAAGTACATGATGGGCCGCGAGATCGAGGTCGATGCCATCTGTGACGGCGACGACATCCTCATCCCGGGTATCATGGAGCACTTCGAGCGCGCAGGCGTTCACTCCGGCGACTCCATCTCCATCTATCCGTCCATCAACATCGAGCAGAAGCACAAGGACACCCTCGTTAAGTACACCGAGGCTCTGGCAAAGAACCTCGCTGTTCTCGGTCTGGTCAACATCCAGTTCGTTCTGTACAACGATCAGATCTACGTTATCGAGGTAAACCCGCGTTCGTCCCGTACCGTACCGTACATCTCCAAGGTTACCGGCGTGCCGATGGTCGATCTGGCTACCCGCTGCATGTTCGGTGAAAAGCTGAAGGACATGGGCTGCGGCACCGGTCTGCATCCGGAAAGCGACCACTATGCGGTCAAGGTTCCGGTATTCTCGTTCCAGAAGCTGCGTGATCTGGATACCCAGCTTGGCCCTGAGATGAAGTCCACCGGCGAGGTTCTGGGCGTTGCCAAGACCTTCCGCGAGGCACTGCTCAAGGGTCTGACCGGCGCAGGCTTCCAGATGAAGAAGAAGGGCGCTGTCCTCATTTCTGTCCGCGACTCGGACAAGCAGGAGGCAATCCGCATCGGTGAGCGCTTCGAGGCTCTTGGCTTTGATATTTACGCTACCAGCGGCACCGCAAACGTGCTCAACCGCCACATGGTCGCAACCAACTCCATCCGCAATGTGGATGAGCCGTCCCCGAACATCATCGACCTGATCGAGTCCGGCAAGATCGACTACGTTGTTGCTACCTCGGTCAAGGGCCGTCATCCGGAGCTTGGCTCGGTACACATCCGCCGTACCGCGGTAGAGCGTGCAATCCCGTGCCTGACCTCGATGGATACGGTTTCCGCGCTGCTGCGCTGCCTCGAGGGCGATGTTAAGATCGAAAACTGCGAAATGGTTGATATCAACACCATCTGATTGCAGTGAAATAAAACAGGAACCCGAAGGGAGAAACTTCGTAAAGAAGTTTCTCCCTTCGGGTTTTGTAATCCGCCGGAATGGATACGCCGTATGAACAGCATCCGGAGCCGCGCAAAGGAAATGGAAAAATCATTTCAATCTCTTGTATAGCGTAAGAAAACAGAAACGGTGCAGTCAATAAGACTGCACCGTTTCGAAAAATGTTAAATTAAGCTGCAAAAGCTGTTATACGAGAGAAATTAGTCCTCGTCGTCGATCTCCAGGTAATCCTTAAGATCCTTGAACAGTGCGGTCGGATCAACGTCATCCTCGAGAACGATCTGAAGCGGCTCGTTCAGTGACAGCAGGAACATACCGAGCAGGCTCTTTGCGTCTACCATACCGCTCTTGCCGTGAATCCAAATATCAAAACCGTAACGGGTTACGATCTTGTTGATCTTCTGAATGTCGTCCGTATTCTTTACACGGATACCTCTGGTCATAATAACTACCTCCTGAGATTGTACTTCGTGAAGCCCTTTTATGTTAGTTTCATTATAGCATAAAACAGCAGAAAGAAAAGAGGTTTTTATAGATTTTCTCATTTTTCAGCGTTTTTCGCTTAACATAAGCACAATTTCTCAGTCGTTTGGGCACTATTCACAGATTATATCCTCTGTGCTTGTGCACAGTGTCGAGTCTCTCGGTCGGATGATTCATGAGAAGCGACAAAAAACTGTGTAAAAAATCATATATTCTGTCAGGCAGAATTTTACTTGCTCAGTGAAGCAACGTGATCCTGCTGTGACAGGCGGCCTTTCCCTGCGGTATGCCGCAACAGCACGGCGGCGATTACTGCGGTCAGCACCTCCGCGATGGGGAACGCCAGCCACACGCCGGCCGGCAGCAGGCGCGCGAACAGCCATGCCGCCGGCAGTACGAAGATCAGCTGACGCAGCAGTGACACGAGCAGCGACTGCACACCGCCCTCGGTGGCCTGGAACACGCCCTGTATGGCAATGTTTGCACCTGCGAACACGAAACTGACCGCCAGCACGCGCAGACCGGTCACGCACAGGCCCATCGTGCCTGCGGACAGTGAGAAAATACCTGCCAGCGGCTGCGCCAGAATTTCTACAGCCGCAGTGCAGACCAGCATGAGAACACTGGTATACATCAGACCGCAGCGCACGCCCTCGCGGATGCGTTTCGCGTTTTGCATGCCGTAGCTGAACGACACAATCGGCGTAATCGCGTCACGCAGACCAAATGCCGCGAACAAAACAAACTGCTGAATTTTGTACACAATGCCATAAGCGGTGACATACGAACTGTCCAGACTGCCGAAAATCAAATTAACACAATAATTCATCACGCTCATCGCACCCTGTGCTATGATGGCCGGTACGCCGATGGCGTAAATCTCGCCGACGATACTGCGGCGCAGGCGCAGAGCCTTGCGTCTGAACGGCAGTTCCCTGTTCAGACGGAAATGGAACACGGCTGCCAGAGCCAGAGACGCAATCTGACCGAGCACGGTTGCCCATGCCGCACCTGCTACGCCCAGTTTCGGACAGCCGAGCAGACCGTAGATCATAATCGGGTCAAGCACGATGTTCGTCAGTGCGCCTGCCACCTGTGCAATCGTGGAATAGAGTGAGCGGCCGGTCGCCTGCAGGGTTTTCTCAAACACCGAGAAGAACAGAATGCCGAACGATGCCATACAGCAGATGCGCAGGTACTGACTGCCCATCGCCAGAGCGATCGGGTCGCTCGTCTGCGAGCCGATGTACGCACCCGCACCGAACGCGCCGAACAGCAGGCACACCGCATAAATAATCCCCATGAGCGTCATCGCATTGCCTGCCGCTGCCCCCGCCTTCTCTCGGTCACCCTGACCGAGCGCGCGTGCGATGAGCGCATTTGCGCCAACACCGGTGCCGATGCCGACGGCGACCATCATCATCTGCACCGGAAACGCAAGTGTCAGCGCGTTGACCGCGATTTCACCGTTTTCCGCCATGTTTGCCACAAAATAGCTGTCCACAATGTTGTAGACCGCCTGCAGCATCATAGATAGTATCATCGGTGTGCCCATCTGCAGCATGAGCCGTCCTACCGGCGCGGTCGCCATTCGTTTTTCTGCCTTGTTCCGATCCATATCGAAACCTCCTGATTGGATTTTCGGAGTCTTTATGGAAAGCTGCCACAACCTGTCTTTTGCACAAAAGAAAAAAGTGCGTAAATCCATCTGGATTTACGCACTTCTGCTACTCGACTGCTTTATTTTATCAGCGTTTTTCGCACTTGTCAAGCGGTTAAACCGGATACTTCCGAAAGATTCCGGGTGCAACGCCAACGTTCTTGCGGAAGCTGTGAATGAAATTCTCCTCGCTGTTGTAGCCGGTCGCGTAGGCGATTTCCTTGACCGACAATTCGGTGGAGGCCAGCATATACTTCGCCTTGTCGATGCGGCGCAGCACGATGTACTCATACGGCGAATAGCCGGTCCGCGCCTTGAACTGCCGTGAGAAATGCGATGGACTCAGGCTGACGGCTGCTGCCGCGTCCTGCACGCCGATCGGCTCGAACAAATGCCGGTTCATATAGCGGATGGCCTGTGCAATACGGTCGCCGCCGGCGGTGCTCTCAGTGGTCTCGTCCAGCAGGAGCAGGCACAGCAGTCGGTGGATCAGCTGTGAGCACCGTGCCTCGCTCAGCCGCGCGTCCTCGGCGCAGGCGCTCCGCAGAGAATCCAGCATTTGCGCAATCTCCGCCGGTGCGGCCGGCGAAAATGCCCTGCGGCCGCGTGCCTGCAGGATTTTCTGATAGAATGCGCGGGCATTCAGGCCGTTGAACAGCAGCCAGGTGAACTCCAGTCCGTCCGAGGCGGCATAGCTGTATGGCTCACGGCAGTCGAACAGCACGATCTGTCCGGCGCCGGCGATGGCAGGCGTACCGTTCAGCGTCAGTTCCATTGCGCCATCATGCACAAAAAACAGCATGATATTTTGGTTGTGATCACCCTGCAGGGCGATTTCCGACCGATGATTGAAGGAATACCGGCTGCTGCAGAAGTAATGTCCGAGCCGCGTCGGGTAATAAAAAAGCTCTTTTGCAAGCGAAGACGGCGTAAAAAAGTACCGTTCCGAGGTCTGATGGACACCTAATTCGGGAATCAGCATAGCGGTCACTCTCCTTGTCTCTATCCTACCAGAAGTATCCGTTTGATGCAATAGCGAATAGCAGGATTTCGCAGGTTTAGGGTAATTTGTATCATTGGCAAGACGGCAGGAACGCTTTATAATAGAGCCATCAAACAGGGAAGCCACCCTTGATATGGCAAACAGACAAGGAGGATCATTCTTATGAAAATCGCATTTGACGTTGACGTTCTTGCCAAGCAGATGTCCATCAACGATTATGTTCACAAGGTAGCAGACTGGGGCTACAAGTACATCGAGCAGTCCCCGCATCCGCGCATCAACCCGTTCTACAAGCACCCGCTGTTCTCCAAGGAGTGCCAGCAGGAGTACAAGCAGGCTCTCAAGGAGACCGGTGTAGAGATTTCCTCTTTCATCGTTGTTTACCGCTGGTCCGGTCCGACCGAGGAGCAGCGCCAGCACGCAGTTGCAAACTGGAAGCGTATGATCGAAATCGCGGTTGACATGGGTGTACCGGTCATCAATACCGAGTTCTCCGGCGACCCGAACCAGCAGGAGATCTGCAACGGCATGTTCTTCAAGTCTATGGAGGAGCTTCTCCCGATCATCGAGCGTGAGGGCATCCGCGTAGAGTGCCAGTCCCATCCGTATGACTTCGTAGAGCTGAACGACGAGGCCTGCGACATCGTGAAGTCCTTCCGCTCCAAGAACCTCGGCTACGTTTACTCCGCATCCCACGGCTTCTTCTACGATCAGGGCAAGGGCGACGTTCGCCACATGCTGAAGTACGCCGGCGATGAGCTGACCCACGTTCTTCTGGCTGACACCTGGAACCAGACCAAGGACTGCCGCTACATCGTAAATCCGCCCTGGCTGAACCAGCACGGCCGTGCTGACTACACCATCCATCAGCACACCGCTATGGGTGAAGGCGAGGTTGATTTCGACGGCATCTTCGAGACCCTGCGTGAGATGGACTTCGCAAACAAGCAGCTGAAGCCGGACGCACCGAAGGTTGGCGGCGACAATATCATCTGCGTATCCTACTTCGGCTTCCCGGAGAAGATGGATCAGCAGGCTCCGGAGGCACTCGACCGCATTAAGCACGAGCTGCTGTAAAGAATACTTTCTGAATACACAAAAGGACTTGAGTTTTCACTCAAGTCCTTTGAGACTGTCGCGAAACTACAGTTTCGCCGACAAGCAGGAACGGACCGTGGGCCGTTCCAAAGTCGTCCGAAAGTTCCTATACAGAAACTTTCTCCCTCCAGAAGTTCAAAAATGGTGATACATGCTCCCCCTTTTTGAGCATTTGCAGAGCAAATGCTATTTCATGCGCGCTGCCGCGCGAAATGCTGAAAAATGCTGACTATACGACTTTTCGACAGACAGAAGGACTTGAGTTTTCACTCAAGTCCTTTTTTCATACTGTCACAAAACGTCATTTCAGCCGACAAGCGGAATGGAACGCGCGCTGCCGCGCAAATCGATTGGCTTTGCGCCATATGCACTTATCGGCAGATAAAAACGGACAAACCGCTTTGGTTTGTCCGTTATATTTTTATTCTCCGCAGCCGGGACAGTCGGAACAGTCACCGCACTCGGTGCCTTCCGTAGCCTTACGGTCCTCGTAGGCGCGCAGCGTGCCTTCGGTCATGTGGCTGAGAGCCGCCAGCCGCTCGTTTACCATATCCCACAGGCACATCGGCAAATGGTCGCGGTGTCCGCGGTGGATAGTCACGCACTCGAAGCAGTTGCCGTGATGGCGGCACGCCTCCTTGCACGGGCAGTGGTCACCGGATTCGCGCACCTGACGCAGAAATTCCAGCTTGATCTTGAGCGCTTCTTCCTTCTTGCCCTCGCGATCAAGATCGTTCTGCAGGATGGCCAGTTCGTTTCCGTCTATTTTCATAAGTATCGCTCCTCTATATATTGCACTACATCGCATTTTTATCATAGCAGGGTTTTGACAGTTTCGTCAAAGCAACTTTACCCAAAACCGTGTTTTCGTGCAGTTATACAGATTTTCAGCGTTCATTTTATCTATTTTGCCATTGACAAAAAGGACAGAATAAAGCCCTCATTCACAGACACATGAACGAGGGCTTTTACTTCCAAATCTCCATAGATCCTCTTTTCCCGACAGGATATTTCCCATCGCATTTGGATTGGTATTCGGTTGTTTTTTCGGCATCTTTCGATCTTACGTTCGCGGAACCGCCCGGCTAAGGTTCGTTTACTGCACAAACTACATAATCCGTTTGGTTGCCTTTCCTACATTCGGGAACTCTATTTCCAGTGGGTGATGCGTCACTGCTCGGCGGAAGATGTGATACAGCCTGCCTTGTCGAACCGGATGTTACTCGGACTTTGATATCATCTCGTTCCGATGCGGTATGTCTATGCTGCAGATACTCATCAGTATGCCCATCGGCTGGTGCAGCATCCGGCAGGTATCGTAAGATACTTCGTTTTGTTCGCCGGCGCATCAAATATCAGGGTTCTGTCATGTATGAACCTTACTTTCCTGCTGCCTCGATCCGCTTGACTGTCTTAGTATGCCATGTACGGATAGTTAAATTCACGAGGATAGCTTCCCCAAAGTTACCGTTGTTGTTACCTTTGCTTAGAAGCCGATCGCGCTTTTCAGGCGGTTCAAATTGTGGAATTGGAACTCGCTCATTTTTTCAGCTATCACCTTGATCGTTTCGGTCACAGCGCCGCGGCGAGTCCCGCGAACTGGTAAGATGCCTCTTCTGATACCATTGGACTCACCTCTTTCGTGGGTATCAAACCGGATTGACATCCTTCAGATTAGATGAAGGTTTGCGCCTTTTGGAGTAAAACCCCTGTTTTACTTTGCCTTTGGTGTTTGCCTTTATCTTTTCTGTGTCATTATAATATCATCAATATTGCACAACGTCAAGCGTTTTTACGCAGATTTTTACGAGCATACTGCACAATAAAAAGCATACTATTTCGGTAATTTCACTCTTTCCCGCGCGGCGCAGATTTGGTATAATAATAATGCTGGGCGTTTTCCCGGCATATTTTTTCGCATAGCCAATACGAGTGCCGCCCTGTTGCCGCGGCAGCCGTTTTCTGCATTGCTGCGGCGCGGTCGCGGCAGATTGCATGGATTTTGCGCGGGAAAGAACGTAAACCGTTACGTTATCTTCACTCTGAACGCAAATTACTAACTTCTAATTCCTAATTAAATTGAAAAGGGGATGTCTTTTTATGGGAACCTTTAGCTTTTATATGCCCACCCGCCTCTATTTCGGCGCCGGTTCGGTAAAGCGCCTTGCCAAGGCACACCTGCCGCAGGGCACGGGTCTGATCATCACCGGCGGCACCTCCACCACCAAACTGGGCTATGTGGCCAAGGTGGCGGATACGTTGACGGAAGCCGGTCATCCGACCGTAGTATACAACAAGGTACAGCCGAACCCGACGATTGAGGGCGTGCGCGAGTGCGCTGCGCTCTGCCGTGAGCAGAACATTGCATTTGTTGTCGGTCTCGGCGGCGGCTCGTCCATCGACACGGCCAAGGCGGTTGCCATTATGGCGACCAACGACGGCGACTGGTGGGACTATATTCACGGCGGCACGGGCGGCGGCAAGCGCATGGTCAATGCCGGACTGCCGATTGTTGCCATTCCGACGACCGCAGGCACGGGCACGGAGGCTGACCCGTTCACGGTTATCACTAACGGCGAGGAAAAGATCGGCGGCGGCGGTGAGAAGTGCTTCCCGACCATTTCGATCGTCGATCCGGACTTTATGATGACCGTTCCGCCGCATCTGACGGCATACCAGGGTTTTGACGCATTCTTCCATGCGGCCGAAGGCTATCTGGCTAAGACTGCAAACCCGATGAGCGACATGTTCGCGCTGCAGGCAATTGCGCTGATCGGCAAATCGCTGGCAGCGGCTGTTAAGGATGGCAGCAACGCCGATGCACGCGCGGATGTGGCACTGGCGAACACGCTGGCAGGTTTTGTCGAAACGCTGTCGAGCTGCAGCGGCGAGCATGCCATCGAGCATGCGCTGAGCGCATTCCATCCCGATCTGCCGCACGGCGCGGGTCTGATCATGCTGTCCAAGGCATACTGGAGCCGCTTCAAGGACACCTCGGCTGACCGCCTGCAGGCCATTGCACACGCACTTGGACGTGCGGACGGCGATTTTCTCGCTGCGCTGGCTGAGCTGCAGCAGGCGTGCGGCGTGGACAAGCTGCGCCTGTCCGACTACGGCGTAAAGCCGGAAGACGCAGGCGAACTTGCCGACAACGCAGCAAGCACCATGGGTGCCCTGTTCCGTGTCGATCCGCGCACGCTGTCCCGCGAGGAAATTATGGACATCATCACCGAAAGCATTTAAGCGAATACGCTGAGAGCGGACCGATCGGTCCGCTCTTTTTTCGATAACGGCAGTTGCTAACACATTTTCGCGTGATAGCGCTGACTTTTTGACTTTGAGAGGGAGAAAGTTTCAACCAACGGGCGGAACTTTCGGACGACTTTGTGTCGTTTGCGTTACATCTGTGTTACACCGCTTGTATTTCCGCCAGACCATGCTATAATAGTCGCAGAGTATGATATACGTCATACATCTATTGGCTTGCGGCTCTGCCGCAGACAAGGAGGTACACTCTATGAAATTTCAACAGGTAATGGCATTTTTCCTCACCGGTGCAACGGCACTCTCCATGAGCACCACCGCGCTCGCTGCCGACCTTCCGGATAACGTTGATATCACCGTATCCACCACACAGACCGCCGACGAGCAGGAAAACAACCTTTACACCAAGAACGACAAGGACCTGACCGATGCCGAGTTCGAGCAGAAATACGAGCTGCCGGAGAACTCGTGGTTCACGCCCGCAGTCCGCTATGTGATTGAGAACAACATCATGCTGCCGGCGGGTCATATCGACGGTAAAGAATATTTTCCGTGGTTCAATCCGGCGGAAAACCGCTGCACGGTTGCCGAAGCGATTTACAACAGTGCAAAGCTCGTTGACCCGGAACTAACTGCATCCTATGCGGGCATGGCTGTTAAGGAAGCGCCCGATTACGCCGAAATCCCCGAGCTTTACCGTGATGGCGCTTCGTTCTGCTTTGAATCCGGCATTATGACCGGTGACAGTCAACACCACCTGCGTCCCTATGACTCCATCTCCCGTCAGGAGTTCGCGGCAGTGCTGCAGCGCTACATCACGCTGCTCCAAAAGGCCGGAAAGATTACGGTTTCGACTGATACGAGTGTAAATACCGCGTTTACCGATGCTTCTTCGATCGCTCCGTGGGCGAAGGATGCCGTTGCGTTCTGTCAGACCAACAAGCTGATGAACGGCGACAATCACGGCGCATTCAATCCCAAGGGACAGATCAAGTCGGTTGAGCTGGCACAGGTGCTGTACAACCTGTCTCAGCAGATCAAATAATGTGCAAAACCACCTGTTATCACTAATAACAGGTGGTTTTTCTATGTCTTTGGGACGTCAATTCCACGTCACAGTTTTCAGTCAAAACGCGAATTGTAAAAATACGTTTTATCTGCTATAGTGCAGATACCGAGAGGCAGCTTCCGCGAAAGAGGTGACGGCTCCATGAAAAAACGCATTGCATTCCTGCTGATCGTTCCGCTGCTGTGCGTACTGGCTGCAAGTCTGAGCATCATCTATATGCCGACCGGCGGCCTGCTTTTTATCAGCACATGCACACTGGATGGTGAATCGTTCACTATCCGGCAGAAAACCATGCCTGACGGTACGAAAATCGCTGTGTACGACGGCGAAACCTCCATCGTATACGCAAAATACCGCGGTTTGACGTACACCATCACCGAAATTCAGAAGCCTGCGGATGGGCATTGGCTGCCGGAGTCCATTAAGGTCTACCGCGGTTCGTACAGCTCTCCCGCCAACACATAAGAGAACAGCCTCAGAGTGCGATTTCTCCACGCCTCCAAGGCTGTTTTATTTCATTCCAGGATGGAAAATTCAATTTCTTCGGCGGTATAGCCGTCCTCGATGATAGTCGGTGCGCGGAACAGGTCATCCTCGAGCGTATGCGGTAAATGCGCCAGACACAGGTGCAGCACACTGCCGCCGCCCTCTCTCTGTGTGAGCAGCAACCGTCCGCCGTGCGCCTGTGCAATTTGATTGACGAGCGGCAGACCAAGACCAAGCGGTGTGCCGCCGCGCACGAGCGCCCGGTAATCGTCTATCGAGGTGGTGCGCCGCCAGCCGGAAAGCAGATCATCGAACTTCGCAGGGTCCAGTCCCGGACCGGTATCGGCAACCGCAATCGTCACAAAATCCCGCGTATCGGTCAGCGAAACCGTAATTTCGCCGTCCTCCGATGTTGCGCGCAGCGCGTTCGTCAGCAGGTTATAGATTGCCGTACGCACCAGTCTCGCGTCAATGAGCGCGTCTGCATGCTCCGGCACCTGTACGATGAATTTTGCACTGCCCGCAGGCGCATGCGTCTCCGCCTGCTGCACAGCGTCGCGGCAGAGCGCTGACAGGTCGCAGCGCCGCAGAGAAAGCTGCTCGGTCAGAAGCGGGTCGTGCAGTAAATCCGAGTGCGTCAGCAGCCGGTACAGCCGCATACACTGCCGCCGCAGCCCGTCTGCCAATGCAGGATCCTCCACCTGCTCGGCCTCGGCCATCAAAGCACCCAGATAACGCGAGCTTTTGTCCTGAATGACCCGCAGGCTGCCGTCATAGGCGGCACGGTCGCGCCGCAGATACGCCAGCAGTGCACCGCCGCGGTGCGGGATCATTTCGACCGTGTAGACCGTTCCGTCGATGTCCTCCTCTGCGGTGCAGGCAGACTGTGTATTTATGCACCGGAGCAGTATATTCCGCGTGCTGCCGCTCAGGAACGGATCCAGCTCCTCCATCGGGTGCAGACCGGAAAGCTGCTGTGCCGCGTCGCTGCACCGCTCGATACGCAGCGTATCGCTCACTGCGAACAGCGCCGCATGCCGCAGCTCGGTGCGCAGCAGCAGCTCCCGGACTGCGTTGCCGTCCAGCTGCGAAAAAAATGCGTCTTCCATCATTATCCTCCCAAAACACCGTGTAATTTTACCTTTGTACTGTGGGAAAGCTGCTGTCATTCTCGATCGTGTTTTCCTGCGTCCGGTATATGCTGCGCGGTATTTGGCATACTAATCTCTGTCTTCGCGGATGTGAAAAAACAGTACGGCGCGCGCTGTGCTTTTCTCATCCCGAAAATCGGGGGATTATACAAACCGAATCCCCATATTTTGTACGATGTGTTTATTATACCACTGCCGCTACTGTCATTGCAAAGAAAATTATACAAAAATGCAAGGCAGAATGACAAGAAAATCACAAATATTACACCTTGCGGCAAACTGCGCATTTAGTGTATAATAATAACATCAACAGAGAACTTCATCAAAACATTTAGGAGGAACACTGTAAAATGGGTATCAAAGTAGGTATCAATGGCTTTGGCCGTATCGGCCGTATGGTTTTCCGCGCTGGTCTGAAGAACCCGAACATTGAGTTCGTAGCGGTAAACGATCCGTTCATGACTCCGGACTACATGGCATACATGCTCAAGTATGACACCATGCACGGTCGTTACGACGGCACCATCGAGTATGATGACAACTCCATCACCGTTGATGGCAAGAAGGTTCAGTTCTTTGCAGAGATGGACCCGAAGAACATTCCGTGGGGCAAGGTTGGCGCTGACTACGTTGTAGAGTCTACCGGCGTATTCCTGACCAAGGAGAAGGCACAGGCTCACATCGATGGCGGTGCTAAGAAGGTTATCATGTCTGCTCCGTCCAAGGACGACACCCCGATGTTCGTAATGGGCGTTAACCAGAACACTTACACCAAGGATATGACCTTCGTATCCAACGCATCCTGCACCACCAACTGCCTGGCTCCGATCGCTAAGGTACTGGACGAGGCATTCGGCATCACCGAGGGCCTGATGACCACCGTACACTCTGCAACCGGCACTCAGAAGGTTGTTGACGGTCCGTCCAAGAAGGACTGGCGCGGCGGCCGTGCTGCTTGCGGCAACATCATCCCGTCCACCACTGGCGCTGCAAAGGCTGTAGGCAAGGTTTACCCGAAGCTGAACGGCAAGCTGACCGGTATCTCCATGCGTGTACCGACCCTGGACGTTTCCGTTGTTGACCTGACTGCTAACCTGGCTAAGCCGGCTACCAAGGAAGACATCTGCGCTGCTATGAAGGCTGCTTCCGAGAAGCCGCTGTCTGAGGGCGGCCTGAAGGGCGTTCTGGGCTACACCGAGGATGCTGTTGTATCTTCTGACTTCCTGGGCGACGAGCGCACCTCCATTTTCGACGCTAACGCTGGCGTTTACCTGACCGACACCTTCGTAAAGGTTGTTTCCTGGTACGACAACGAGTGGGGCTACTCCAACAAGCTGCTGATGCTCATCGAGCACATGGCAGAGGTTGACAACAAGTAATTGTTGCCCACTGGCGTAATACAGTGAATAGAAATACCCTTATTCTTCGGAATAAGGGTATTTTTTATCTCTTTTTGTTTCTGCTGATATGTGATTGACACATTCGCTGTCCCATGTTATAATTACTTCAAATTTAGACTATCTATTTTTGAAGAGGTGTTTTCATGAATCCATACATGGAATTTGCGCACAAGACCGATCTGGCATACAGTGCGCTGTGTCACTCGCTGTGCCGCGAGCTGAACCTGCCGCAGACTGCGTTTGACATCCTGCTGTTCCTCGCTAACAATCCGGAATGCGACACGGCAAGCGACATTGTAGAACTGCGCAAGATCAAGGCGAATCTTGTGTCGGTCAACGTCAACCGACTGGTCGAGGAAGGCTATCTGTACCGTGAACCCGTGCCCGGTGACCGCCGCAAGACCCGTCTGCTGTGCACCAAGCAGGCGCAGCCGATCATCGATAAGGGACGCGCGCTGCAGGCACAGTTTGCCGCGCGGCTGCTCTCCGGCATGAGCGAAAGACAGCGGCAGGCGTTTGCCGATGCGGCCGCAGTTATCAATCACAATTTAGACGAAATCCTGCAGGAGGTACACTGATATGACCCTGCTTTTCACGGTTATTGTTACATTTTTCGCAGGCATGGGTGCCGGACTCGGCACCGGCTTTGCGGGCATGAGTGCTGCCGCCGTCATCAGCCCCATGCTCATCACCTTCCTGCATATGGACCCATACATGGCGGTCGGCATTGCCCTGTCGTCCGACGTACTGGCGAGCGCTGTGTCCGCCTACACCTACGGCAAAAACAAAAATCTGGATGTAAAAAACGGCCTTCTGATGATGGTCAGCGTGCTTACGTTCACCGTGGTCGGCAGTTACATCGCCAGCCTGCTGCCCTCTCGGACAATGGGCAGCTTTTCCGTGTTTATGACCTTCCTGCTCGGCGTAAAATTCATCGTCCGTCCGGTTATGACCACCAAAGAGGCAATGATGGGCGTATCCGCGCACAAGCGTGCCGTGCAGTCCATCGTCTGCGGTGTGCTGATCGGGTTTATCTGCGGTTTTGTCGGTGCCGGCGGCGGCATGATGATGCTGTTGATTTTGACCTCCGTGCTCGGCTACGAACTGAAAACCGCAGTCGGCACCAGCGTATTTATCATGACGTTCACCGCGCTGACCGGTGCAGTCTCGCACTTCGCCATCGGCGGCATGCCGGATCCGCTTGTGTGGGTGCTTTGCGTGGTTTTCACGCTTGTCTGGGCTCGTATCGCAGCGGTTTTTGCCAATAAGGCGGCACCGAAAACGCTTAACCGTGCGACCGGTGTTATTCTCGTCGTACTTGGAATTGCTGTTATGGTATTCTCCAGACTGGCATAAATCCCCCCTGTTTGCGACTGCCGGCGGGACAACAGTCCCGCCGGCAAGCAGGAACGCCCCACGCGTTCCAAAGTCGTCCGGAAGCGGCTCCTTCTCAGAACGGCGATAGACGCGTTCAGCGCAGCGTACCGCGCCCATAGCTTTCTTATTTACTTAACCCCTCCTCAGCAACCCAACTAAGGTACAGCAGCGCCTAAAGGCGCATAAAAGCGACGCCAACCGCAAACGGCTGGCGTCGCTTTCTCATTATGGCAGAAGGCTTCTCTCGTACTCCAATCGACGCTTTCGCTTTTTCTTCCCCACAAGCAAAAACTTGTTGGTTTTTTAGAATAAAAAGAAAAAGCAGCAACTTTTGTTGCTGCTTAGATGTAGGCGTTGAGTTATCTTCCCGGGCCGTCGCCAGCCAAGTATTGTCACCGTAAACGAGCTTAACTACTGTGTTCGGAATGGGAACAGGTGTACCCTCGTCACCATTAACACCTACTATTTCGTTGCACATTCCTGTGCAGCTTTGTTATTATACCATACCATCAGCCTGCTGTCAACATCTTTCTTGAAGAAATTTGGTGACCCGTGGGAGAATCGAACTCCCGTTTGCGGCGTGAGAGGCCGCCGTCTTAGCCGCTTGACCAACGGGCCATAACAGTCCAGACTTCCGGTATCTCGGTTTCGCTGTGGACTCTCTCGAACCCACAGCGCACTGAATCTGGTACACCATCACGGGCTCGAACCGTGGACCCACTGATTAAGAGTCAGTTGCTCTACCAACTGAGCTAATGGTGCATACTTTCTTGTGTACAAGAAAGTATGCAAAGAAAACTTTACCTGCACACTTCGTGTGCTTTACTTTCTCATTCACAATCTGAAAGTGTAATTTTTATCTTTACACCCTCAAAACTGAACAATCCTACTCGCAAGCTATCTTTCGAGGTTACCTAACATTTAAGGTCAAGCCCTCGGCCTATTAGTATCAGTCCGCTCCATACATTACTGCACTTCCACTCCTGACCTATCAACCTTGTAGTCTACAAGGGGCCTTACTCCCGAAGGATGGGAACACTTATCTCGAGGGGAGTTTCACGCTTAGATGCCTTCAGCGTTTATCTCGTCCGTACTTAGCTACCCAGCTATGCCCTTGGCAGAACAACTGGTGCACCAGCGGTACGTCCATCCCGGTCCTCTCGTACTAAGGACAGCTCCTCTCAATATTCCTGCGCCCGCAACAGATAGGGACCGAACTGTCTCACGACGTTCTGAACCCAGCTCGCGTACCGCTTTAAATGGCGAACAGCCATACCCTTGGGACCTACTTCAGCCCCAGGATGCGATGAGCCGACATCGAGGTGCCAAACCTCCCCGTCGATGTGGACTCTGGGGAGATCAGCCTGTTATCCCCGGGGTAGCTTTTATCCGTTGAGCGACGGCCCTTCCATTCGGATACCGCCGGATCACTAACTCAACTTTCGTTACTGCTCGAACCGTCATTCTCGCAGTTAGGCTCGTTTATGCGTTTACACTCACTGCACGGTTTCCGTCCGTGCTGAACGAACCTTTGAGCGCCTCCGTTACTCTTTGGAGGCGACCGCCCCAGTCAAACTGCCCACCTGACAGTGTCCCAGACCAGATTCATGGTCGCAGGTTAGAATCCCAATATCCCAAGAGTGGTATCCTGTTGGCTCCATAAACGCTGGCGCGCTCGCTTCATAGTCTCCCACCTATCCTGTACATGTAGTACCAAGACCCAATGTCAAGCTACAGTAAAGCTCCATGGGGTCTTTCCGTCTAGTTGCGGGTAACTGGCTTCTTCACCAGTACAACAATTTCGCCGGGTGGGCTGTTGAGACAGCGCCCAAGTCGTTACACCATTCGTGCGGGTCGGAACTTACCTGACAAGGAATTTCGCTACCTTAGGACCGTTATAGTTACGGCCGCCGTTTACTGGGGCTTAAGTTCGCACCTTCGCATTGCTGCTAAGCACCCCTTAACCTTCCAGCACCGGGCAGGCGTCACCCCCTATACGTCATCTTTCGATTTAGCAGAGAGCTGTGTTTTTGCTAAACAGTCGCTTGGGCCTATTCTCTGCGGCCTGCTCACAGGCACCCCTTCTCCCGAAGTTACGGGGTCATTTTGCCGAGTTCCTTAACAACCCTTCTCCCGTTGGCCTTAGAATACTCATCCCATCTACCTGTGTCGGTTTACGGTACGGGCACCTTAGTATACACTAGAGCTTTTCGTCTCTCTCGCCAGTTACTTCCCTACTAAATTTCGGTCCCTTACGCCCGGGGCAACCATCGCCCGGGATAACCTTAAAGAAAGCGTCCCTCTAGCTTAAATGTTCGGTGGTTACGGAATTTCTACCGTATGTGCATCGCCTACGCCTTTCGGCCTGAGCTTAGCTCCCGACTAACCTTGGGCGGACGAACCTTCCCCAAGAAACCTTAGATTTTCGGCCATTATGATTCTCACATAATTCTCGCTACTTATTCCGGCATTCTCACTCGTATGCAGTCCACCAGTGCTTCCGCTCTGACTTCGCCCCGCATACGACGCTCCCCTACCCAATGCATTACTGCAATGCCTAAGCTTCGGTTGAACACTTAGCCCCGTTACATTTTCTGCGCAGAACCACTCGACCAGTGAGCTATTACGCACTCTTTGAATGAGTGGCTGCTTCTAAGCCAACATCCTGGTTGTCTTCGCAGTTTCACATCATTTTCCACTTAGTGTTCATTTGGGACCTTAGCTGTAGATCTGGGCTGTTTCCTTTGACTATGAGACTTATCTCACACAGTCTGACTGCTATTCATCAATTATCCGGCATTCAGAGTTTGATAGGCTTTGGTAACCTCGCGGCCCCTAGACCATTCAGTGCTTTACCTCCGGTAATCTAAAATAACGCTAGCCCTAAAGCTATTTCGGGGAGAACCAGCTATCTCCGAGTTCGATTGGAATTTCACCGCTATCCACAAGTCATCCCCGGCTTTTTCAACAGACGTGGGTGCGGCCCTCCACGGTGTCTTACCACCGCTTCAGCCTGCTCATGGATAGGTCACCCGGTTTCGGGTCTAATACCTGCAACTTCATACGCCCTTTTCACTCGCTCGCTGCGGCTCCGGAACTCCAGTTCCTTAACCTCGCTGCAAATATTAACTCGCCGGACCGTTCTAAAAGTACCCGATCACACTTTAACGTGCTCTCGGTGCTTGTAGGCACAAGGTTTCAGGTTCTTTTCACTCTCCCGGGGTCCTTTTCACCTTTCCCTCACGGTACTGCTCCTCTATCGGTCACTGAGTAGTATTTAGGCTTGGAGGATGGTCCCCCCATCTTCCCACCGGGTTTCACGTGTCCGCTGGTACTCTGGATACTGCTAGCACTCAACTTTTCACTTACGGGGCTATCACCCTATATTGCTGCTCTTCCCAAAGCATTCAGTTAAAGATTAAAGTTGCATATTGCAGTCCTAACCCGGAAATATTGCTACTCCGGTTTGGCCTCTTCCGCGTTCGCTCGCCACTACTAGCGGAATCTCGGTTGATTTCTCTTCCTCGCCTTACTTAGATGTTTCAGTTCAGGCGGTTCCCCACATGTACCTATGTATTCAGTACATGTTGACAGAGTATTGCTCTGCCGGGTTTCCCCATTCGGAAATCCACGGATCAAAGCCCATTTGCGGCTCCCCGTAGCTTATCGCAGCTTGTCGCGTCCTTCGTCGGCTCTCAGTGCCAAGGCATTCCCCTTGCGCCCTTTACAGCTTGACCAGCTGTAAAATCCATTTACATGGATTGTAGCGGATAAACTTTCGTTTATCCAATTATTAGAGTAATCTCGGTTAAATTTAGCTATTTTGTAGTATGATCTTTCGATCATATCCCAACAATATAAACGTCAAAACCTATTTGCTGATCTATAAATTAAGATCGGAATAACATTTTAACATTTCCTCTATTGTTGCTTTTGCTTTCGTATTGTTCAGTTTTCAAGGTGCAAATGATAAGAACCTCGCTTCCTTTATGCTTATGCAAAATTTTATTTCATAAAATTTTGCAAGCATCGCTCGTTTCTTATTGGTGGGCTTGAGAGGACTCGATCCTCCGACCACACGCTTATCAGGCGTGCGCTCTAACCACCTGAGCTACAAGCCCATGTTAGTTTCGGCGTCCGGTCGTCGTTTCCGTCTTCCGACGCCCTGTGGTGGAGATGAGGAGGATCGAACTCCTGACCCCCTGCTTGCAAGGCAGGTGCTCTCCCAGCTGAGCTACACCCCAAATAATTCAGGGACATCAGAATCTTAATCTTCTTTTCCACGTTTGAAGGTACACAATCTTTCGATTGCACCCTCTAAATTAAACAACGATCTGCAAGTGCTCATTCTGATTGACCATAGGATATGAGACTTTATTCAAATCTCAGGTCTCCTTAGAAAGGAGGTGATCCAGCCGCACCTTCCGATACGGCTACCTTGTTACGACTTCACCCTTATTACACCCCTACCTTCGGCCGCGCCCTCCAAGAAGGTTAGGCTACGGACTTCGGGTATTTGGCTCTCATGGTGTGACGGGCGGTGTGTACAAGGCCCGAACGTATTCACCGCGGCATGCTGATCCGCGATTACTAGCAATTCCGACTTCATGCAGGCGGGTTGCAGCCTGCAATCTGAACTGGGACAGCTTTTAGGATTTGCTCCACCTCGCGGTATTGCCTCCCTCTGTATGACCACCATTGTAGCACGTGTGTGGCCCAGGACATAAGGGGCATGATGATTTGACGTCGTCCCCACCTTCCTCCGTTTTGTCAACGGCAGTCCGGCTAGAGTGATCTTGCGTATCAACTAACCGTAAGGGTTGCGCTCGTTGCGGGACTTAACCCAACATCTCACGACACGAGCTGACGACAACCATGCACCACCTGTCACCGATGTTCCGAAGAAAAACTCATTACTGAAGCGGTCATCGGGATGTCAAGATCAGGTAAGGTTCTTCGCGTTGCTTCGAATTAAACCACATGCTCCACTGCTTGTGCGGGCCCCGTCAATTCCTTTGAGTTTCAACCTTGCGGCCGTACTCCCAGGTGGGATACTTATTGTGTTAACTGCGGCACGGAAGGGTCAATACCTCCCACACCTAGTATCCATCGTTTACGGCGTGGACTACCAGGTTATCTAATCCTGTTTGCTCCCCACGCTTTCGCGCCTCAGCGTCAGTTAATGTCCAGCAGGCCGCCTTCGCCACTGGTGTTCCTCCGTATATCTACGCATTTCACCGCTACACGGAATTCCGCCTGCCTCTCCATCACTCCAAGACCAGCAGTTTTGAAAGCAGTTTATGGGTTAAGCCCATAGATTTCACTTCAACTTACCGGCCCGCCTGCGTGCCCTTTACGCCCAGTTATTCCGATTAACGCTCGCACCCTCCGTATTACCGCGGCTGCTGGCGTAGTTAGCCGGAGCTTATTCTTCAGGTACCGTCATTTGTTTCGTCCCTGATTAAAGATCTTTACAACCGGAGGCCTTCTTCAATCACGCGGCGTTGCTGCGTCAGGGTTTCCCCGCGCAATATTCCCCACTGCTGCCTCCGTAGGAGTCTGGGCCGTGTCTCAGTCCCAATGTGGCCGGTCAACCTCTCAGTCCGGCTACTGATCGTCGCCTAGGTGGGCCGTTACCCCGCCAACTAGCTAATCAGACGCGAGCTCATCTAAAAGCGGATTGCTCCTTTGGCATCAAAATCATGCGAATTTGATGCTTTATGCGGTATTAGCAGCCGTTTCCGACTGTTATCCCCCTCTTAAAGGCAGATTGCTCACGCGTTACTCACCCGTCCGCCACTAAGTCGAGAATTCCATCTCCGAAGAGATTTCCAAAACGACTCCGTTCGACTTGCATGTGTTAGGCACGCCGCCAGCGTTCATCCTGAGCCAGGATCAAACTCTCTAAAAACTGTATTAAAAGAACCGAAGTTCATTTAATCGACTTTAGAGTCTGACGTGTCACTTTGTTTTAACTGGAGTTGTGACTTCCAGCGATTTACCAAGAGTAAAAAACTCTCGAAATTTCAGGTTCGCACTACAACCTTGTTCATATCGAACAAAAGTTTAAGCACATCGTTGTTTAATTTACAAGGTACAATCTACTGTTTTCAAAGAGTTTTCACAACTTTTCGTTGTTCTTAACTGCTCATTAACAGCTTATTTAGTATATCAAAACCAGAAGCGTTTGTCAAGAACTTTTTTCAAATTCTTTTTTTGGGGCGGCTTGTAATATTAAATGCGAAAGAACAAATACCACGTCGAATGACGGGTACGCGTTCTATCGCATTTATTTTTTTTACCATAAAAAGCCCGAAAGCGCAAGGAGGACGCGAAAATGAAGCACGTTTCTTTTGAAGAGTACGAAGCCGCGAAAGCCGAAATCATCGGCGGAGTTCACTACATCGAGAAATCCACGATGGAAAACGACGTGATTCACAAGACCTATTCCACCGAAGAGAACGGCACGTTCTACGAGGTGAACGACAAAGGCCGCGTCGAGTTTTGGAGCGACAAGCATTCCGAAAGCCGGATTTACGACGAAAACGAGCGGGCCACCGAAACGGACAAAAAGGCGGGGCCGGGCTACGGCGATTTGCTGGCGGAGAGAATCAGAGCGAACGCCGACGCGTCGAAGCTGACCGACTTTGAAAAGTTCGTCCTTGACCGCGGCTATATGTTCGCAACGGAAGCGGACTTGAAAGCCGGGTACGACCGCAAATGGAAAGCGAACCACGGAATCGCCCTAACGCTGGAAGAGTTCACGGCGGAAGCGGAATGCAGGGGCCGCAAGCTGGACACCTTGCAGGAGGTTTACCGGGTCATTTCGGAACACATCAAGGCCGGGCGGCTGACTGCGGGTGCGCTGATGGACTATGCGTATTACGCATGGTGTCTGAGAAAGCCGGAAGCAATCATCGCATATCAGATCGGAACGGGAAAAGACACGCCGGTTCACCAGAAATGGGCGGTCAATAACTGTTCGCAGGAAATCACGGAAGCGGAAGCCCGCGTTGCAGTTTGCGAAGAATTCGGGTTCGAGGTTAGCCGGGTCCGCATCATCGGGACACCGTACTACGACGCGACCGACTGGAATTTCATTCGGTTTGACTGCGCCGGGCGGTGCTGGCTGATGAAAAATGCTTCCCTCTATCCCGTCTACGAATAAAAAAGCAGAGGGGCGGCGAAAGCCTGCCGCCCCTCCCGGAAAGGTGGTAAGGAATGGGCTGTATTTTTAGGCCGGAAGCGCTTTCGTGGGAGGACATCGACGGCGGGCGCGGCGAAATGACGATGGAAGCAATCAGGAACTTCATAAGCGAATATTGCTATCCTGACGAATACGCCGACTATGGCGACGATGAAGAACTACCAAACGAACTTGTTTTCTTTGCGGAAATGTGGGAAAGGCTGGACGGCTACTACACGCCGATTTCAGACAGTTTCCAAACGGCGGCGGTTCTTTCGCTGATTGACGGCGCATTTTTCGACAGCATGGCGGCGGACAGAATTGCCGAAAAGCTGACAAAATCGGCAACAAAGCCGGATTTGGTGCGGATTATTACGCACGTCGCAAGCGCCTATTGCTGGTATGTGTCGCTGAAAGCGCGTGTCGAAAAAGCAAAAGGCGAAGAATAAGCCGCAACGGTGAAAAGAAACGGGGTGAAATGGTGCGGCAGTACAGATACATAGACTTTCAGGACCGCAAGGAGATTTCCACGCGATACCTGAACGGCGACCGGGTGGCGGACATCGCCGACGGGCTGGGCGTGACAACCGCTACCGTCTACCGGGAGTTGAAACGTGGCGAAACGGGCGGGCTTGACCGCAACCAGCGGAGAGCATACAACCCCGTTCTTGCACAACAGCGCGTGCAAGAGAACTTCAAACGCCGCGGCAAAACCGCGGTCAATTCGTAAAGGAGGTTCCACGGTGAACAATTTTGAAGAAATCACGAAGAACCCGGAAACGCTGGGCGCTTTCTTGCGGGGCCTGCCCGTCATTGAAGCGCCGTGGGACGAAGCATTCCAGCGGAAGTATTGCGCCGGGTGTGGGAAAGTCAGTTGTGACGATGGTAGCCCTTGTCCGTATGAGGACAAGCGGAACAATCCGCTTTGGTGGCTGTCACAGGAGAGCGAGGGAACGCAACGTGCTTGAAATCGTACCGATGACGCTTAGAGAAGCAAACGCGTTTGTCGAGCAAAACCACCGACACAACGGGGCAACCGTGGGGCATAAGTTTTCCATTGGGCTATCTGACGGTGAAAAAATCGTAGGGGTTGCCATTGTGGGCCGTCCTGTATCGCGCCACCTTGACGACGGTTGGACATTGGAGGTCAACCGACTTTGCACGGACGGAACCCGCAACGCCTGTTCAATGCTTTACGCCGCGGCATGGAGAGCGGCGCGGGCGATGGGCTATAAACGGGTAGTCACCTATATTCTGGACACAGAAAACGGCGCAAGCCTGCGGGCCGCTGGGTGGAAATGCGTTGGACAAGCCGGGGGCCTGCGCTGGACAGGGACCCGCCGCCCGGAAGTGGACCTTTGCCCCGCACAAATGAAAATCAGGTTCGAGCGGGAGGAAACAACATGACGAAAAAGGAACAGCACCCCGGCGGGGTCAAGTTGACGGCGAAGACGGCCCGCACCCTCGCAATGCAGGAGTTCGGGACCGCCCGCGGCCTGACGAAAAGTACGTCATTCGTCGGCGTGTACTTTATGGAGTTTGGAAACCTGCGTATCGAGATTTGCGCGGACACGGCTTGCATTGTTGTTCGCGTGGTTCTGTCCCACGGTACGGGTTCCAGCGTGAAATACTTTGACCCGGACACCCTGCAAGAAAACTTCAAGGCTATCGACAAACACCGTGAAGACGAAGACCGCGCCATTATCAGTGATTGGGTCAACTTGAACGGCCCGGAATACTGCCGGAAGCAGGTTGAAGCGATTTGGAAACAAGGAGGTTGAAAACGTGGTAGGAAACGGAAAATGCATCGCAAAAGAAGCGACGAACGGCGTTATTTACGACAGCACCGGACAGATCGTACATAATGGGTTGTTGGAGATTTGCCCGTTCTGCGGCGAAATGAACAACCATTTTGGAAGCGGCGGAAGCGTGAACATTTGGACGGTTGGCGCGATTGAACGCAGGGAGTGTACGAAGTGCCGAAAGCAGTTCCACACAATCAGCCTGACGGTTCCGCCCGATGAAACCCCGGAAGCGTTCTATTTGCGGGTCATAAAGGCGGTGACAGCATGAAACGTCAATTCTGCTTGCCCTGCTTCCTCGAAATCAAGAAAGCCGGGAAACACGATATTGAGCGTGTCCGCGGCGGCGTGAATATGAAAATCACCTGTTGGCGGTGCAAGCGCCGTCGTTTCGGGGCCGAATACGAGATTTCCCGGAAAGGCGGTGTGTCCCGTGACAACGGCTGATTTGAAGCGGGCATTCATGGACGAACGCCCGGTACGGTACAACGGCATCACCTACCAGCGAGTAACAGCGGTGATTTACCGCAAGACCCCGGACAAAACCGGGTTGCTGGTACAAGGTGAACTGCTGGACAAGAACGGACGTGCCGTTATGATCGCGGCGGCGGAGCGAATCGAAGTGGAGGAACCGAAATGACACAAGAGATTATCACAATCACCGTTGAAGCCGGGCAAATGACCGCCCGGCGGAAGACCCTGAAAATCGCCCAGCACCGCCCGGTCCCCGTGTGGGCTATCGTGAAGTATGCGGCCCTGACGATTGCCGGAATTATGCTGTTTCGTGAGGGCGCGGCCCGTGCGCTGGCCTACCGGGGCTATTTTGCCGTCGGCGGAGAGGTTTTCGCCCTCTTCCTCCCGGTTTTCTATTACTGCCTTTCCCGGACGGTCCGGGACCTTATCACGGACATTAAGAACGGCTTCAAGCCGGAATATGAGGAGGACTAAACCATGAAGAAAATTTCGCAGATCGAAACGGGCGGGCGCTTCCTGTACGGCGGCGTTGAGTGGGTCAAGCTGTACGCAGGCGACGGGACCGTTGCGATTTCCGCCGAACCCGTCTTTGAACGCGCTTTCGACGAAGACAACAAGAACGATTGGCGTTCTTCTTCCCTGCGCCGCGAACTGAACGGCGCGTTCCTCGACGCGCTGGTTGCAGAGGGCGCGGACCGGGCGGCGTTCCTCGATTGGGAAAGCGACCTGACCGCCGATGACGGTATGACCGACTACGGGACCGCCACCGACAAAATCGCTTTGCTGTCGGACAAGCTGTATAGAATGTTCCGCGGCATTATCCCGCGCGTGGACGCGTGGTGCTGGAACCTGACCCCGTGGACCTGCGGCGCGTCCAACTCTTGCAGCGTCCGCAGCGTCTATTCCTCCGGCGCGATGGACTGGATCTACGCTTACATCGGCGACGTCGGCGTTCGCCCGCTTTGCTATCTGAAATCCGAAATCTTGGTATCTGTCCCCGGAGAGGACGACGAAGAGAAAAACGTTGAAGTCGCCGAAGAGGACCGCGCACAGCTTGTTCTTATCGCAAGCGACAGAATTTTGAATGCCCTGAATGAATACCCCGTGGAAGTTTGGGGCGAAGCGCTGGGCGCGGCTGTGGCTTCTCTGTTCACGTCGAAGCAGGACGCGGCGCAGATCGCGCAGGAAGACAAAGACAAAGCGGCGGAGGTCTGAACCCCCGCCGTCGTGAAAACTGGATAAAGAAAAACCGCCCCGCGTTTGCTTGGGAGAGCAGACGCGAAGCGGGTTCCGCCGATGAAAATATATCAGCTATCAACCTACCGTTAGTATATCAAAAACGGCGGAAAAAGTCAACAAATAACGCCGTTTTTGCGCGGCGTGGCGGGCTTGTAATGGGTATTAACGTTCCTGCGATTAGCCTTGTCACGCATGACAACAGGACCGGGAAGAAAGACACGCCCTATCCGGTGTTCTTCTCGCCTGCATAGACAACTACACACGCCGGAAGTAAAGCCCCGCCCGCTTCCTCTACCCGCAAAAGGAGTGAAGCAAGTGCGAAGTTTTATGAGAGAAAAGAAAATCTACTGCGGAAAGCATTATCGGGAGGTAGATATATACCCCTATACCGCCGCGCAACTGACAGCATCTACGCGCGGGAAGAGGTCAAAGAAAATCAAGGAAACAGAGCCGAAGCAAAAGAACCTGAATGACAAGAACGCCCGCCGCTACTTCACGCAGACGGCGAACCTGAATTTCGGTTCTGACCCGGAAGCCCTGCACGTTACAGCTACATACAGCGGAAAATATCTGCCCGACACGGTGGAACAGGCCGAACAGGAAGCAACAAACTTCCTACGCCGGGTCCAGTACCGCCGGAAGAAAGAGGGCTTGCCGCCGCTAAAGTACATGATCGTTACCGCCTACACCACGAAGCGAAACAGCGAAACCCCCGTTCGTATTCATCACCACATCATTATGAACGGCGGGCTTGACCGTGACGTTGTGGAAGACCTGTGGAGAAAACGCAGGCGCAAGGGACAGAAAAAGGGCGACAAAATCGGCTTTTGTAATGCTGACCGCCTGCAAGCCGATGAAAACGGCATAGCCGCCCTTTGCACCTACCTTGTGAAGCAGGGGTGCGGGAAAAAGCGGTGGAATTCCTCGCATAACCTCGAAAGGCCGTATAACCGGACGAACGACGGCAAGTACAATCGCCGTCAGATTGAGAAGTGGGCGAAAGAACACCCGCCCCGTGAGTTTTGGGAAAAGAAATATCCCGGCTGGACCCTGACAGACGATGACTACGGCGTTCAGTACGAATACAACGACTTCACGGGCTGGGCGGTCTACCTGAAATTGCGAAAGAAAGAGTAAAGAAAGGGGCTGTTCAATATGGCAAGGCCGTTCAAAATCTGCCCGGACTGCGGCGCACACCTCGACGCTTCCGAACCCTGCGACTGCAAGGACGCAATCGAGCGGGAGCCGCCGAAGCCGCGGGAGCGGTTGAAACTGCTTGCTGTCTGCCGGGAGGTAGACAAGGAAAGCGGGCGCGTCAGCGTTTACCCGCTTGACCTCGAAATCACAAGTGAAATCCTTGCAAGCCTGAAAATGCGGGCGCAGTTCAACCCGGAATTGCGCTACTTCACGACCACGACGGCACGTTGGGACCGCTACGGCGAAGTCATGGCGGGTATCCTGAAACGCCGCACGGTGAGCCGGGCCGATTTGGACAATATCGGGGGTATCTGCGAGATATGAGAAGAAATGAGCCGACCCCGGAAGAACAGGAAGTCGAAGAAATGAAGCGGGCCGCGCGGGTCATCAAGGAAATTTGCGACCGCAGGACGGCGGACGACGCTTGTTCGCTCTGCCCGTTCTGCGATATGTGCCGCACGGAACCTTACACATGGGAGGTATGACAATGACGGAGCGGGAACGCCTGTTAGAGAAGATACGCAAGGTTCAAGCCCTTGCAAACCGCGGCGCAGACGGTGAAAAGAAGTCAGCCGCCGCCCTGCTTGACAAGCTGATGAAGCAATACGGCATCGACGAAGCCGAAATAGCGGAAGAGCGTTTGGAAAAGTGCTTCTTCCGTTACAAGACCCCGTATGAAAGAAAACTGCTGGTTCAGGTGATTTATACCGTGACCGGGAAAATTCCCTTTAAGTGCGTCGGGTCCTATTCAGGCCGCGCACGAAAGCAAGTCGGAATTGACTGCACCGCGGCGGAACGGCTGGAAATCGAATTCAGCTATGAGTTTTATAAAGCCGCGCTGGAAGAGGAAATGGAACGGTTCTATTCGGCGTTCCTGATGAAGAACGACATCTTCCCGCCTGCTTCCAAAAAGGCCGAAGAAATCCCGGCGGCGGAAATCAGCAGAAGCGAAGCCCTTAAACTTCAAGCGCTTATGGCGGGCATGGGCGACCACACGCGCCGCCCTGTATTGGGAAGCGGGGTGGAACCGTGATAGACAACCAACGCGCCGCCATGCGGTATCAAAACAAGGTCAACAACGCACAGGGCCACTTTTTCGAGAGTGCCATAAAAGCCGCCTGCGCCCTCTATTCTGACCGGGAGCGGGCCGACGTAGACAAAACCCCTGAACCGTTCCGCGTTCTGGAAAAGAGCCGCGACGGAAAGTTCAAGGGCCGCTTTACCGCCCGCGCACAGCCGGACTTTCAAGGAACGCTTGACGGCGGGCGCTCCATAGTCTTTGAAGCGAAGTACACAACGACAGATCGTTTGAAGTGGGACGTTCTGACACAGGAACAGCGGGACACGCTGGAACGCCACGCCCGGCGGGGTGCGCTTGCCGCAGTCTGCGGCGGAATTGGAAACGAATTCTTCTTTGTTCCGTGGGCGGTGTGGCGGGACATGAAAGAGCATTTCGGCAGAAAGTACGTTACCGCGGCGGACCTCGAACAATGGCGGGTCCGCTTCAATGGGGCGGTGCTATTCCTCGATTACGTCCACCACGAAAGGAGCGGGACACCATGAAAAAACAGCACACACAGAAAATGACGGTCCGCGTCACGGCACAGACGGCCTACAACCTCGAACGTCTTATGCTTATGAGCGGGCAGAAAACGCCGGGCCGCGTCGTCGATAAGCTGGTTCGTGAAAAAATGCTTGCCCTGCGGGGCCGAAACATCGAAACGGAGGAAACGAAATGAAGTATGACTGCATGAAGCCTGAATGGGCCGACAAGGAGCCTTGCCCGCTCGACACGGGCGAACTGGAAAACTGCGCCGAATGTGTGTGGGCGCGTGAGCGGGAAACGGAGGACTGACAATGCGTGCCGGAATTCTGCTGATCGTTCTTTATTGGGCGCTGTTCACCATTCGAGCGGGTTTGCAACCGAAAGTGGCGGCGGAGGTCAAAGCGGCGACCTATGACATGAAACGGGCATCGGGTCTTGAAAAGCTGAAACACACCCGCCGCCTGCAATGTTGGACCGTGGCAAAGTGGGCCTTGCGCGTCTGCGGCTGGACTGAAAACGTCCTGTTGGGTGCGGCTATCCTGTGGGTTGCTTTCATGCTGGGCGCAGTCCTGACAGGAACCGTCATTGTATTTGGCTACCCGGTGTAAAGGAGCGTTATCTATGAAGCTGACGAAGTGTGAGCAATGCGGCGGACCGACGGCGGAGGGCCTGCCCCTCTGCCCTGACTGCATGAGAGCAACGGGCGCGGCGGCGGACCAAATCGCCGCGGCGGAGGAACTGCGGGACATTGCACGGGTCCTGTCCATCACGGCGAACACGGACGCAAACATTCGTGAAGCAATCGTCGGAATTTTGAATATCGCCGAAAGGCTGGAAAGAGGGAAATAAAATGGAACTTCTGCAATTCGTGTTTTCAAGTTTTTGGGTTTGGCTGGGCTGTGTGGTCCTGATTGTCGCGGCGGGTGAAGCTGTGGCGACCGCGGCGGCGGGGTTCCGTCAGAAGCGTAAAGTTTCCGTATACCACGTCGGCGACGTGACGCGGGTTGAAGTGGAGAACGCGGGCCGCGCCGACATTCCGGCGGCGGTAAAGGCGTTGAACGAGCAGGCGGCGGAGGTAGACGAATGAATCTGAAAAAGGTTCTTTCTATCTGCAAGACGAACGGGCTTTATTACCTGTATGACCGCATCGACAGATCGGGAGAAATCACACAATGGTTGGGCGACGGCTACGCCATCTATCCTCTGGACGGCCTGCCTATTCTGGACGAAGAAAGTTTCTGCGCCGTGTTCGATATTACCGGGAAGCAACGCGAAAAAATTCTTTTCCGGCATGAGCGCTTGCCGGAACACCTGAACGTCGAGGACGTGGCGGCGGACGACAAACTGGTTCGGGAGTACGAAACGACCTTTATCAATGGCGGGTTGCGCTTGAAGCCGCTGAAAACGAACAACGGCGTTATGTTCATTCGGAGCCTGTACCTTTCGCCGCTGGAAGACGTTATCGACATGGTGCAATTCTACGAGCGGACCACGCCGCAGGGCGGTTCGTACATCGTCGCAAAGGCCGGGTTCCTGACGGCGGCGGTCATCATGCCTTATGTCATTAGTAAGAAATTCGCCGACGAACTGGAAGAACTGTCCTATCAATGCCGCCACTTCCTGAACACCCGGAGCGCATTCACTACCCCGGCGGCGGAGGACGAAGAAAAGCCGGACGAAAACCAGACGACCGCATTTGACGCGGAAACGGCGGAGGACACGGAATGAAAGCCTTTACCGTGTATCAGCCCTACGCACACGCAATCGTAGCAGGGGTAAAGCATTATGAAACCCGACCCCGGCGGACGCATATTCGGGGCCGCGTCGCCGTCCACGCCGGGCGGCTGGACGAAGTGCAAGCGACAAAGCATCTGACGAACGGTGAGTTTTGGGCCGTACTGGAAGCCGCAGGCGGCGGTGGAAACCTGCCGCGGGGCGCAGTCATCGGAACCGTTGAAATCGTCGATTGCGTGCCTGTGGAAGAACTTGTGGACAGTTTGGATAACCGGGAACGCCTGTTAGGTGATTATTCGCCGGGGCGGTTCGCATGGGTGCTTCAAAACCCGGTTATGTTCAAAACGCCCATTCCCGCCCACGGGAAACAAGGGTGGTGGAATTGGGAGGAACCGACATGAAGTGCCGCGAATGTGAATTTGCATCGGTCCACAAATACCCACGCAACGGAAACGGCAACAGCGCCCACGTCGGGCATTTCGGGCAGGAAGCGTCTTTCTGCAATCACCCACAATGCCCGCCGCCGGGTCCGCTACTGTTCTACGGGAAGACGGCCCCGCGATACTGCCCGTTGAAAAAGAAAGAGAGGAAATAGACATGGGGAAAATCACGATCACAGAGAAGCAGGAAGCAATCATTCGGCGGCTGAATGACCCACTTTATACCGTGGAATTTCTGAAAGAATGGGTCAACCGCAACGACAACGTATTTATCAACGCGCCCGCGGCCCTGCAAGCTATGGGCGCAAGCGGATTCTTTGCCGCCGTTCGCGCAATCGAGCAGGCGAAAGAAAGCGACGGTGAAAATACATGAACTATCGACCGAAAGTTGTTCGTTGCCGCCTGAAAACGGGCGGCAAGAGCATTCCACAAATCCGGGAGGAATGCAGAGGGCAAGGCTTGACCTACCGGGACTTTGAGAATATCCAGAGATCGAACGAAGAGTTCGACGGGCTGGTTGTTCTGCTTTCCCTGTGGGCCTACGACAACCACGCAAGCTATCACCTGCATAATTGGGACCCGGCGGACGACGAAAGAATGATGATGGCGATTTACTACGCCGAACAGGTACACCCGTTCCCGCGCTACAAAAACGACCTTGTGAAATTCAAGGCGGATTGGGCGGCGCAGGCATACGACCCCGGCGGCGCGTCCCTGACGTTCGCCCCGGCGGACGTGGAGGAACTGGAAGTTCTCTGCGAGGAAGCGACGGAGCCGGAACCGCCCGCCCCTCCCGCTCCAAAGCGGAAAAAGCATAAGCGGCGGCGGAAGTAAGACCGGGAGCCGCTGACAAACGAAACGGAGGTAAAAGAAAATGAAACTTGCGGCATTCAATGCGACGTGTCCTTTCGAGATCGGGGACAAAATCGGCATGAGGAAGAAAGCCTGCGCGGTGGGCGGCAGAACGCTTGACGTTATCGTTGAACGGACTATCACCGACATTGTGTGTATGCACTCAGTCAAAGCCGGAACGGTGAAGTTCCTGTACGAACTGGACAACGACGGGCGTTTGGTAGAAATCGTTCGCTGACCCGCTTTCGAGCGGGAGAACCACAAAAGGAGGTTTAGACGGTGAAAACCATATCAATTATCAACCTAAAAGGCGGCGTTGCAAAGACGCTGACCGCTGACAGCATGGCCCACGTCCTCGCAACGTTCCACAACAAGCGTGTTTTGCTTGTGGACAACGACAAGCAGGGCAACACGTCAAAGGCATTCGGGGTCCATTCCTACGATGACAAGAGCATTTCGGACGTGCTGACTGCCCGGCGGCTGGACCCGCGGGAGGTCATCAAGAAGACCCGGTTCCAGAATATCGACGTAATGCCCGCAAATATGACCTTGATTCGGGCGAACATGGAAGTCCTGATGGACAGCACCCGCCCCCAACAAACGCGCCTGCGGTCCGCCCTGAACACGATTGCGGCAGAGAATTTCTATGATTTCTGCATCATCGACAACGCCCCGGACATCAACATTTCGACGATAAACGCCCTTGTCGCGTCCGACGACGTGATTATTCCCATAAAGATTGACAAGTACGCCTTTGACGGGCTGGAAGAACTGAAAGAACAGATCGAGGACACACGGGACGACCTGAACCCGCGCTTGCGCCTTGCTGGGTGCTTGATTACCTGCTTTATCCGCGCCGACGCAGAGAAGCAGGGCGAAGCGTGGTTGCGGTCCCGCCCGGAGTACCCCGTCTTTGACACTCGCATTCGCTATTCGGATAAAGTCACCGAAAGCACCTTTTCGGAAATCCCTATCGTGGAGTATAGCCGACGGAGCGGAACCGCGATGGACTATATCGCGTTTGTACGGGAGTATTTGCGGAGGGGCAAAAAGTGAAAAACTGCAATTATTGTGAACACCTGAACTTGACAGAGGAACAGCAACACAAAGCCGGAACAGACAAGCCGCATATTTGCTTGAAGTACGGGAAACGGGTTTTTCACAGATCGACCGAACGGGGGTATCACGAAATGATTTACCCTTGCCGGGAATGCGAAAATGAAAGTTTGTCCGAATCGGACGGGAAAGGGGTTATCTATGGGAAGATTTAATTTGAACCAGATTTTGAGTGACACGTCAAAGGCGGCGGCGGGCGGCGGGAGCGCAAAGCCCCGCCCCTCTGAAAGCCGCTATGAGAAATTGAGCGTCTTTGACCTTGTACCGTCGGAGGACAATTTCTATTCCATGCGGGAAATCGGGGAACTGAAAGCGGCAATCGAAATCGCCGGGAAAGTTCTTCAAAACCTTGTCGTCGTTCCGCTGGGCGACGGCAAGTACAAGGTCATTGCCGGGCATCGCCGCCGCCTTGCTTCTATCGAACTTGTGAACGATGGGAAGCCGGAATACGAATTCGTTCCATGCGTCATCGAACCGACAGAGGAAGCGGCGGACGAACAGGAAATACGCGACGGGCTGGACCTGATCGTTACCAACTCGCAGAGAGAAAAGACCGCATGGGACAAAATCGAAGAGGTCCGCTATCTGCGGGAGGTTTTGGAGAAAGCGAAGACAAAGCCCCGGTTCGTCGAACTGTTGCGCCGCATCGTCGAAAAGACGTTTGAAGACGGAGAGTTACAGACGGACGGGACCCGCGATTTTATCGCAAAGGTGCTTCATACCAGCACAACGCAGATCGGACGATATGACACCATCATTCGCCATTTGTCCCCGGAATTCACGGAGGAACTGAAAGCGGACCGCATCAACCTTTCGACCGCCTATGAATTGGCGGGCCTGCCTGTGGAGAACCAGAACGCCGCCTTTAAGGAATATCACCTGACCGGGGCAATTTCCATCAAGGCCGCGCGGGAATGGAAACGTCCTGCCCCGCCTGCACCGCCCGCAGAGAACACCGCCACACCTACGCAGGCAGAACGCCCGCAGAAAGAGCGGGAACCCGTAGTCGAGCGGGACAAAGTGCCGGACACGCAGGCCACGCCGCCGTATAGCGCCGCTGTGGAGCGGGACACCGCAGACGGGACGCAGGACACGAAGCCGACCGAAAGCACCCAGCAGAGCGCACCACGCCGCCCGCAGGCTACCAGAAGTAGCGAATGCGGGATTTGCCCGTATTGCGGGGCGAAGTTTGACGCGGCAAAAGTTATCGAATACAGCATTCGCGGCGCGGCGGAGGGAAAGCCGCACACCTGCCAACATTGCGGACAGCGGGTGAAAATCTTTTGTTCGGTTTCTTATTTCTGTTCCCCGGCGGAAGAGTGAGGGGCGCAGATGGACGAATACAAGACCGATTATCTGGAAGCTGCGGCGGAGGAAGCAGAGCGTTTCCGTGAAGCCGCGATGATACTTGCGGAGCGGGCGGGCATATCAGCGGAAGAAGCCATATACCGCATTCAAGAAGCTGTGCAGGTCATACGGGACGAAATCACGTCCATTGCGGACACGCTGACAAGCGCAGTTGAAAAATTCATCACGCAAGTTGAAGAAGCCGTAGCGCAGGCAGAGCCGAAGCACCGCCGCAGAAAACGGCAGAGAGAGCGGGCCGCGCTGATTGAACGGCGGTACATGGTACAAATCAGGCATTACGAGCGGGCGCACCCTTTCCGCAGGGTATATAAGCCGCCTTGATAGAGCAGGAACAGGAGGAAACGGAGCAATGAAGCAAGAAAGAGTTATTGCTATTCTGGATTTTTACCGGGATATAGATAAAACAGTCACCATGAACGAGCGGGTTATTCGGAACCTTGAAGATCAATACTATTCCACGTTGGGCGCGGTGAATTCCGACGGTATGCCACACGGGAAAGGCGGGGTTTCAAACCCTGTCGAACGCGTCGTGCTGAATATCCCGCAATCCGTTTCCGACACTATCGCAAATATGCGCCGGGAAAACGAAAAGCTGACCGCAATAAAGGGTGAAATTCTTTCGGAGTTGAACGCCCTGAACTACCGCGAAAAAGCGGTGATTTACGGCTTCTACATAGACGGGCTTCAATGGGAACGTCTTTCGCAACGCGTAAATTACAGCCCGCGGCAATGCCGGAATATCCGAAACATTGCGTTGGAAAGATTAGCAAAGCGCTTTGAGCAGAACAAGCGGATTTCCCACTACGTTTTCCTGGAAAAATAAGATTGCCACCTATTGCCCGTTTTTCCTGCTATAATTGACATTGTGAAAAGTGAACACAACGATACGGGCGGCGCATTCCTCCACGCCGCCGGGAGCCTGAAAACGGACCATGTTTTGAACATGGCCCGTTTTTTACGCACTTCCGCGGCAACGCCCGGAACGAAAAATGAAAAACAAACGAAAGGGGGCGCGGCGGACGCATGGCGAGAGAGCGAAACCCGGAACGTGACAAAGCCCGGCGGATATGGCTTGATTCCGGCGGCACGCTGACGGCCCGACAGGTTGCGGAGCAAGTCGGCGTAAAGCCTGAACAGGTCCGCAAATGGAAAAGCCTTGATAGCTGGGCGGCGGAACTTGAAGCGCAGAAACCACCGCGGAAGCGCGGCGGACAACCCGGCAATAAGAACGCCGCAGGTGCAGGCGCTCCACACGGGAACCGAAACGCGGAAACCCACGGCGCATATTCAACGGTTCGCCTTGCGGACCTCCCGGACGAACAGCGCGAATACATCGAAAGTATCACGCTTGACACGGGAACAAATATGCTTTCTGAATTGCAACTTCTGATTGCAAAGGAAGCCGACCTGCAAAGCAAGATTGCAAAGATAGAGAACGGCGACCCGGACGCGCTGTATATTGACCGCGTTGTTGAAATGCGTGCGCCAAAGAGTACGGAGCGTTTGGAGCAACAGCAAGAGAAATTGGAAACCCTGCGCCGTAAGCGTGATGACCTGACGTGGGAGATTGACAGCGGCCCGGATGGTAAGCCGCCGTCAAAGGCAAAGCAAAAGCAACTGGACGCATTACAACGCGAAATAGCCGCGCTGGAAGATACCACGGCAGACCGTCAAATGGAGTTGGAGAAATCCAGTTACAAAGTCAATATGCAAACAGTCATCAAGGCAAGCGCGTTTGATCGCGCTATGAAACTGGAAGCCGAACTGAACAAGATACACGGGCGTATCATCAAGCTACTTGATTCTATCAAGGGTTATGAGATGGAAAGCCGCCGCCTGCGCCTTGAAGAGCGCAAATATAATCTTGCGAAGCAAAAACTATCAGGAGCGTTCGACGTTGACCCTGAAACGGGCGAAATCATCGACGAAGTGGACGACCCGTGCGGCGACCCGGAAATTTGAAATAGGTTCTTTCGGCGGAGCCTACGGCCTGCGGGTCCGCGACGCCCGGCGTTTTTTTAGCCACGAAATTTTTTTGAACGCTTCCGGGCCGTGCCGATTTTTTCAGTATGGGGGTGTTTTTTCGAGAAATAAGGGCTTGGGAGGGGTGAAAAACCGTGAAACTTTACGACGTGCGGGCGATTGCCCGGTTTCTGGACGTGTCAGAACGGCGTGTCCGGCAGTTGCGCGACGAAAAAGTGATAGCGGAGGTTCGCCCCGGCCTGTATGACCTGATCGACACGAACCACCGCTATATTAACTACCTCCGAAAGCGAAACCCGGAGGGCGACGAAACCATAGATTACAACACGGAGCGGGCGAAGCTGGTTCGGGCGAAGCGCAAAAACGAAGAGTACGAATTGCAGTTGAAAGAAAATCAGCTTCACGCGGCGGAGGACATCGAAGCCGTTATGACTGATATGCTGGTAAACTTCAAATCCCGGCTTATGGCGATTCCCTCGAAGCTGGCCCCGGTCCTTTGTAAGAAGACGGACAAGGCGGAAATTTTCGCCCTGTTGAAAGACCACATCGACGAAGCGTTGATGGAACTTTCGGACTTCAAAACGACATTCGGGGAAAGGGTGAAAGAAGATGAAAAAAGCGACGGTTGACCTGTTCACCCGCATTTTCTCCGTTCTGGCCCCGCCCCCCAACATGACCGTTTCGCAATGGGCGGACAAATACCGCCGCTTGTCCTCCGAATCATCGGCAGAGCCGGGGCGATGGCGAACGTCAAAGGCCCCGTATCAACGCGAAATCATGGACGCAGTATGCGACATGAGGGTTCAGAAAGTCGTTATCATGTCCGCGGCGCAGATCGGTAAAACCGACGCGCTTATATTAAATCCTATCGGCTACTATATGCACTACGACCCGTCACCGATTATGGTTATGCAACCAACTATTCAGATGGCGGAAACATTCAGCAAAGACCGTCTTTCACCTATGTTGCGCGATACCCCGGTTCTGCGCGACAAGGTGAACGACAAAAGCCGGAACAGCGGCAACACCATTTTGCAAAAAATCTTTCCGGGCGGTCATGTAACGATGGTAGGCGCAAATTCGCCGTCGTCCCTTGCGTCACGCCCTATCCGCATTCTGCTTGCGGACGAAATCGACCGATACCCGGCGACGGCGGGCAACGAGGGCGACCCTCTGTTACTTGCCGGAAAGCGTCTTGCGACGTTTTGGAATAAAAAAGAAGTCTGCGTTTCGACCCCTACCAACAAGGAAACGTCCCGCATCGCTGTTGAATTTGAACACAGCACGCAAGAAGAATGGAACGTACCTTGTCCGGCCTGCGGAGCATTCACGCCCCTACTGTGGGCGAACATCGTATTTGACCGGGACAAGCTGGACGAAATCGGCTGTACCTGCCCGGCCTGCGGCGTTGTTTCAAGCGAAACGGAGTGGAAAGAACAGTACATCAACGGAAAATTCGTTGCGGCCCACCCGGAACGAAAGGTTCGGGGCTTCCACCTGAACGCCCTTGCTTCCCTGTTTGTAGATTGGCGGGAAATCGTTGAAAAGTTCCTGACCGCAAACGAAGAGAAGAAAAAAGGCAACATCGAACTTCTGAAAGTCTGGACAAATACCGAAATGGGCGAAACGTGGGAAGAGGACGGAGAACAGATCGAAACGGACGACCTCTACAAGCGCCGCGAAAAGTATAATTGCGAAGTGCCGGAAGAAGTTCTTGTGCTGACGGCGGGCGTTGACGTTCAGGACGACCGTTTTGAAGCGGAAGTCGTCGGCTGGGGCGTGGACAAGGAAAGTTGGGGCATCAAGTATCAAGTCATTTACGGCGATTTGAAGCTAAAGCCCGTATGGGACGAACTGGACCGCTTTCTTTCACAGACGTTCACAACGGCAGACGGAAGACACCTGAAAATCATTTGCGCCTGCGTCGATTCCGGCGGACACTTCACGACGCAGGTTTACCGCTTCTGCAAGGAGCGGACAGCCCGCCGCGTGTTTGCAATCAAGGGCAAGGGCGGCGCGGAAGTCCCGTACTTCAACCGACCGTCAACGGCAAACAACATCAAAACCCCGCTTTTTACCGTGGGCGTTGATACAGGCAAGGCGCTTTTATATCAGCGTTTGGCGGTGCAGGAAGAGGGGCCGAATTACTGCCACTTCCCGCGGGAGAAAGACCGGGGATATACGCAGGAATACTTCAAGGGCCTAACCGCCGAAAAAATGGTTATCAGCTACAAGCGGGGCAAAGCACAATACGTCTGGACCCTGAAAGACGGCGGCTACAAGCGAAACGAGCCGTTGGACATTCGGAACTATGCGACCGTCGCGCTGGAAATCGCAAACCCGATTTTGAAGCCGCCGGAGCATGACACCACCGCACCCACCCCGCGGCGGCGCGGCAGGCGTTCACGGACGAACGGAGGAATTCTATAAATGGCTACATCACAGAAAGCGCGGCTTGAAATCGCGCGAAAACACCTTGAAGCGTGGCTTGCCGCCGAATTGGAGGTAACAACGCATCAAAGCTATACCATCGGTTCGCGGAGCCTGACGAAAGCCGACCTTTCCGAAATCGGCGAACGCATCAAGTATTGGACGAATGAGGTTTCCCGGCTGGAAAACATCGAAGCCCGCGGCGGAAGAAACCGCGTGTTCCGGGTAGTACCGCGGGACCTGTGAGAAAGGACGGTGAAGCGGTTTGAACGCATTAGACCGGGTGATTGCCGCCGTGTCACCGCAAACGGCGGTAAAACGCGCCGCCGCCCGCCGGAAGCTGGATATTCTGGATAGCGGGTATGGAAACTACGGCGCATCACACACGAAGAAATCGCTTGCGGGCTGGCTGTATGGCGGCGGGTCCGCAAAGGAAGATATTCAGGACAATTTATCGACCCTGCGGCAACGTTGCCGCGACCTCTACATGGGCGTTCCGTTGGCGACGGGTGCGCTGAAAACCTGCCGAACAAACGTCATCGGGTCCGGCCTGCGGCTGAAAAGTCAAATCGACTATGAAGCGTTGGGAATGGACGAAGAAGCCGCCCGCGACCTTGAACGCAAAATCGAGCGGGAATTTTCACTGTGGGCCGATTCGACCGCCTGCGACCTTGAACGGCTTGACAACTTCTACGAACTGCAACAACTCGCGTTTCTGAACTGGCTTATGAGCGGTGACGTTATCGCAACATTGCCCGTGACAAAGCGGGCAAATATGCCTTACGACCTGCGAATTTGTCTGATCGAAGCGGACAGGTTGAGCAATCCGAACGGGATTGTTGACCCGCATATCATCGGCGGCGTTGAAACCAACGACGCGGGCGAAGTCGTGGCCTACCATATCAGCAAGCACCACCCTCTTTCGTATGACATGACGGAAACCGGGTGGACGCGCGTTGAAGCGTGGGGCGCAAAGACCGGGCGGCGAAATGTGCTTCACATTATGAACCGGGAGCGCATCGGACAGCGCCGCGGCGTGCCGTTTCTTGCCCCGGTCATTGAAGCGCTGAAACAGCTTGGGCGATATACAGACGCGGAACTTGTCGCCGCCGTGGTTTCTGGTATGTTCACGGTGTTTATCGAAAAAGAATCCGCGTCCAGCGACGTCGGGTTCGGTGAAATCATTCCAGAGGACGCACAAGTAGACGCAGGCGACGACAGCACGATTGAACTTGCCCCCGGCGCAATCGTGGATTTGAACGAGGGCGAAAAAGCACACGACATGAACCCCGGCAGACCGAACACGGCTTTTGACGGGTTCGTTGTGGCTATCTGCCGTCAGATCGGCGCGGCCCTTGAAATCCCCTATGAACTGTTGGTAAAGAACTTCAACGCGTCTTACAGTGCGTCCCGCGGGGCGCTTCTGGAAGCATGGAAAATGTTCCGTATGTATCGGACGTGGCTTGCAAATGATTTTTGCCAACCAGTCTATGAAGAATGGTTCGCCGAAGCCGTGGCAAAGGGCCGCATTCCCGCGCCCGGCTTTTTCTCTGACCCGCTGATACGCAAGGCGTACACGGGCGCAGAGTGGAACGGCCCGGCGCAGGGCCTTTTGAACCCGGTACAGGAAGTCACCGCGGCGGAAAAGCGCGTGCAGAATGGTTTCTCCACCCGCGACCGCGAAGCTATGGAAATGAACGGTTCAGACTTCTACCGAAACGCCGCGCAGTTGAAGCGCGAAGAAAAAATGTTAAGGGAGGTAAAAGAAAATGGAGAAAACGGCAACGCCGCAGGCAAAACCGAAGAATAAACACTTTTGGAACTTCCAACCAGCAAGCGGGGACAATCCCCCGGAACTCATTCTTTACGGCGACATCGCTTCTGAAACATGGTGGGGCGATGAAGTGACCCCGCGGCAGTTCACGGAGGAACTGGACGCGCTGGGCGCTGTGCCTGAAATCGTGGTACGCATCAACAGCGGCGGCGGTGACGTGTTCGCCGCAAATGCCATTTACACCCGCCTGAAAGACAACGCGGCGAAAATCACCGTGAAAATCGACGGTTGGGCCGCGTCTGCGGCGACGATTATTGCAATGGCGGGCGACAGCATCGAAATCCCCGGAAACGGCGTTTTCATGGTGCATGACCCGGCGTTGGGGCTGTTGGGCTACTTCAACGAAACGGAACTTGCGAAAATGACCGATGAACTAAAGGTCATCAAGCAGTCTATCGTGAACGCCTATACCCTGAAAACGGGAAAGGACGCGGCGGACGTTGCCGCAATCATGGCGGCTGAAACGTGGTACGACGGCAAACAGGCCGTTGACGCGGGTTTCTGCGACAAACTTATGTTTGAGGACGCGGAAACGACCGTGGAAAATGCGGCGAAAGTCGTTGTGAACAGCGTTTCCCTCGACCTGACGCGCTTTCCGAATATGCCTGTATCGTTGTTAAACCGCATGACGGCCCGCACGCCCGGCGGTTTTTCAAATAAAACCAACCATAAAAATACCGAAAAGGAGCGAAACACAATGGACGGAATCGAAAAAATCACTACGGTTGACGGCCTGAAAGCGGCTTTCCCCGACCTGACGCGTCAGATCGAGGACGCGGCGACAACCGCGGAGCGCAAGCGTATTCAGGACATTGAAGACGTGGCGCTTGCGGGCTATGAGAGCATCGTAAACGACGCGAAGTTCAACAACCCAATTGCGGCGGGTGACGTGGCAAAAGCTATCGTTGCCGCGCAGAAGAAGCAGGGCGGAACTTACATCAAGAACCGCGACGACGACGCGCAGAAGAGCGGTGCGGGCGACGTTGGAGCGGGCGCACATGAGGGCGCAGGCGATGACGGCGGCGACAATGACGTTGACAAGGCCATTGACAAGCTGTTCCCCGCGACGAAGTAAAGGAGGAAACACCATGTACGAAATCCAGAAAGACCAGAGCGTACCCGTGAAGTTTTTCGCCGGAGAATACCCCGTCGTTACGGCGGTCAAGGCTGTTGCCACCGGAAAGAGCGTCAAGCAGTACGAACCCGTCAAGCTGACGGACAACGGCATTGAACCCGTTGTAAAAGTCGCCGCAAGCGAAGCCGTGAGCGGCACAAGCACCCCGGCGAAGTCCGAGTATGAGAACACCACGGCGGGCATTTACGGCATCGCCGCGACCGCCGCACAAGCCGCGGAAGAAGTCGTCGTCTACCTGACGGGCGAATTTTTCGCGGACGCTATCACCTTGCCGGAGGGCGTGACCGCCGATACGCTGGCAAAGGCGTTCCGCAATATCGGAATCTTTTTGAAGTAAAGGAGCGAAGAGAAAATGGCTATCGAAACAACTATTTACACCACGCGCACGCTGGGTAAGCTGATTACCAGAATGCCCCCCGTGCATACTTTTTTCCGCGATACACTGTTCAAGAACCGCCGCACTTTCCCCACGAAGAGCGTTGACGTTGACTTCAAGAAAGGAAGCCGCGCCCTCGCACCGTTCGTTCACCCGAAAGTCGGCGGCAAGGTGGTTCCGAACAGCGGCTACCAGACGAAGACTTACACCCCCGTTCTGCTGGCCCCTGACAAAATCACCACCGTTGACGACCTGCTGAACCGTTCTGCGGGTGAAAACCCGTACAGCGGCAGAACCCCCGCGGAGCGTGCCGTTGAGAAGCTGGCGGACGACCTGCGCGAACTGAACGAAATGATCGTGCGCCGCGAAGAGTGGATGGCGGCTACCGCCATTTTCACCGGGCAGATTCCCATTATCGGCGAGGGCCTGAACGAAGTCATCGACTTTGACTTCACCAACAAGGAAACCATCGTCAGCGCCGAAAAGAAGTGGAACGCCGATACTTCCGACCCGCTGGGCGATTTGGAGCGCTGGCGCGAAGCCGTCCAGAAAGAGGGCTTTGTGAACTGCAATATCTGCATCATGGCAAAGGACGTTGCGAACGCCTTTGTGAACAATGCAAAGGTCAAGTCCGTTTTGGACGTTCGCGCCTATGATTTGGCAGTTATCAAGCCCCGCGAACTGCCGAACGGCCTTACTTACATCGGAACTATCCATAAGCTGGGCCTTGACATCTACCAGTATAACGAGTGGTATCTGGACAACTGGACCAACCCCAACGCCCCGACGCAGAAGCCGCTTGTTCCCGACGGCACGCTTGCCCTGCTGTCTACCGAAGCGGAGTATTCCATCTACTACGGCGCAATCACCATGATTCCCGAAGAGGGTAAGACGTTTGTTACCGTGGAGGGCGACCGCGTGCCGCAGACGTGGGTTGAGCGCCGCCCGGACCGCCGCTTCCTGCAAGTCAACAGTAAGCCGCTGACCGTTCCCCATGAGGTCAATAGCTGGTACGTTGCAAAGGTCCTGTAATGAACTTCAAAGCGCAGGTTGAACGGGACCTTACAGCGGTATTCCATAACGCCCGCGAACACGCCGACGTTATGGAATTCTGGATTGACGGGGTGCGCTACAAAGGCCCTGTCATCATTGATGACGGCGGCGCACAGGACAGGAAAAAGCCGTCTACGGACCATGTAGACGGCTTGGTTCTTGTTGACCTTGTTGTATATGTCCCGCTATCCCTGTTGAAGACAATTCCACAAAAGGGCCTGAATATGGAAATCGGCGACCACATTTACCAAATCACAAAGGTTCACCCGGAAGCCGGGGAAATCGTTCTTTATTTGGAGATGCTGACCGAATGATTACTATTACAGCCGAACAGATCGAGCGGGTCAACCTGATTTTATCGGGTGTTCCCGGCGGCATAGAAAAGGCGCTGTCAAGCACTATCCGCCGGGCGAACAACACTGTTCGTTCTGAAACCCTAAAGGGCATCACGACCGTTTATGCAATCACGCGGCAGAACGTCCGGGCGGAAACGACAATCAAGGTCCGCACACAGTCCAGCGACGGCGGAATTGTTGGAACTGTCCTGTTTGCGGGCCACAAGATACCGCTATACCGCTTCAACGTATCGCCGACAATTCCTATCCAACGGGCTACCGTGTCGGCGGCGGTGCTTGCCGGAAACGGGCGCACGCCGTTTCAAGACGCGTTCATTGCACGAATGCAAAGCGGACATACAGGTATGTTCGAGCGCGACGGTTCAAAGCGCCTGCCTATCAGCGAGTTCATGGGACCGTCTACGGCACAGATGGCGGGAAACAGTATCGTTCTTGCCGACGTGGAGGAAAAGGCACAAGAGGTCATCAACAAGCGCGTTGAACACGAAATCACCCGCATTCTGAACGGGTACGGAGGTTGAACGCATGACACCTTTACAACTGCTTGACGCGCTGGAAGCGTTTGTGAAGCAAGAAACAAAAGACATTCTTTTACCCGTCCGGGTGGACCGCAAGAGCGGAGAGAACAAGGAACGCGCGGCGGAGGTCTATAAAATGCGCCTGCCGAACAAAACCGCGCAGACGGAGCGGGTCCCCTACCTGCTATTGCAGTACATCAAAAGCACCGACACACAGGAACCGGGACAGGACCCGGAAAGCGAATGCACCGTGCGTATCGTCGCCGCCACCTATTCGGAGGACGAAAGCGAGGGCGCAATGTGCGTCTTGAACCTGCTGACGCGAATTCGTGTCGCCCTGCTGAAAGATGGCGTTGTCGGCGGGCAGTTCGTCTTGAAATCTCCACTTGAAATGATTGTGTACCCGGACAGCACAGCCCCTTACTATTTGGGCGAAATGATGACAACATGGACCATGCCGATTATCGAAAGTGAGGTTCAACAGATATGGCAGTAGAATTCAAGTCCAGCATGAGCAAAAACGAACTGCTGGAAATTGCCGCGGAACACGGCATCGAAGCCGACGACAGCATGAAGAAAAACGACATTCTAAAACTGCTGGAACAGGCACGCGCCGCAGAGGGCGCACAGGAGCCGCAGGACGGCGCAGAAACGCCCCCGGAGGGTAACGACCCGGCGGAGGGCGACGAAGCAACACAGGAGCCGCAGGACGGCGAGGAAAGCACCACCGGGGACAGCAACACAGAGCCGCCCGCAGAGGACGCGCAGGAAGCCGCCCCGGAGGGCTACGGCCTGTTCGTGTATGCCGGTCCCTCCCTCCCGCACGGACGCTTGAAAGAACACGCCGTATTCAACGGTACGTTCGAGGACGTGAAAGCCTACCTTGCGGACGTGCTGGAAGACTACCCGCAGGCGGAACGTCTGATTGTTCCCGTGGAGCGGCTTTCCGCGTTTGCCGCAAAGGTCAAGACCCCCGGCAATATCGCGCACAAGTATTACAACGACATTGTTTCGACAATGCGAGGAAACAAGGAGGTATAAACGATGGCAAACTATTTTCACGGCGTTTCGACGCGTCAGAACGACACGTCGATTTCTACCCCTGTAACCGCTGATTCTGGTATTGCGTTCGTCGTCGGCGCGGCCCCCGGTCATACCGTGGACGGCGCACCGAACGACCCTATCATGTGTCAGTCTTACGCGGAAGCCGTCGCCGCTTTGGGGTATAGCGACGATTGGGAGAAGTACCCCATTTGCGAAGCTATCTATTCGCAGTTCAAGCTGTACGGCGTGGCCCCTGTGGTGTTCGTGAACGTGCTTGACCCTGCGAAGCACAAGAAGAGCGTCGCAGAACAGAACTACCCCGTCGCAGACGGAAAAGTTCTGCTTCCCCTCGAAGCCCTGAAAAACACGGTCAAGGTGACAAGCTACACAGCCGGGACCGACTACGAACTTTTCTATGAGGGTGAAAACCTGATTCTTGAAGTTCTGGACGGCGGCAGTATTCCCGCTGAAACGGGAGAACTGACAATCACGTTCGACGCGGTGGACCCCTCCAAAATCAACGAAAACGACATTATCGGCGGTTTCGACACCAGCACGAAGAAGTATTCCGGCCTTGAACTGATCGACAAGGTTTTCCCGAAATACGGCATCGTCCCCGACCTTATCGTTGCCCCCGGCTGGTCCGACAAATCCAACGTCGCGGCGGTTATGACCGCAAAGGCGGATGCAATCAACACCGTGTTCACGGGTGCAAAAGCCCTGATCGACGCGGACACCAACACCGTTCGCCACTACGCGGACGTTCCCGCATGGAAGAAAGCACAGAACATGAACAGCAAGGCGGAAATTCTCTGCTGGCCTATGTTCGGGCTGGGCGACCGTGCGTTTCATGCGTCCGTCCACGCCGCGGGCCTGATGGGAAAGACCGATTCGGACAACGGCGGTTGCCCGGCGGAAAGCCCGTCGAACAAGTCCTTGCAGATCGACCGCGCTATGCTTGCGGACGGAACGACTGTGCTTCTCGATCTCGCGCAGGCAAACTACCTGAACAGTAACGGTATCGTTACGGCGCTGAACTTCATTGGAAGTTATGTGCTGTGGGGCGACGAAACCGCCTGCTTCCCCGCTGATACGGACGTGAAGAACTACTTCATTTCCGTTTCCCGTATGTTCGGTTGGGTTGCCCGTTCTGTCATTCTTACTTATTGGAGTAAGATCGACAAGAAAATGACGCGCCGCCTTATCGACAGCATTGTTGATTCCGTCAACATTTGGCTGAACGGCCTTGTTTCGGAAGAAAAGCTGTTGGGCGCACGCGTGGAGTTTCTGGACGAAGAGAACAGCACGACCGCACTTATGGCGGGCAAGGCTGTTTTCCATATCTACATGACCCCCGCAAGCCCCATGAGGGAATGCGAATTCGTCCTTGAATACGACGCGGACTATGTGACTGCGGCGCTGTCGGCGTAAGGAGGTAAAGAACAATGAAAATTGAAAACGGCGTAACCAACTTTGCCGTATATGAGGACGCGACCGAATATTACGGCATGGCAGAAGTCACACTCCCCGAAATCACGCAGATTTCGGAAGAGGTCAAGGGCGCGGGCATCGCAGGTACGTTCGACGGAACGTTTGTCGGACACCTTGAAGCTATGTCCCTGACCCTGAATTTCCGTTCCGTCACTACGGACGCTATCAAACTGGCAGAGCCGCGTAAGCACCAGCTTGATTTGCGGGCGGCACAGCAGTCTTGGGATAACAGCACGGGCCGCTACGTTCAGCAGGCCGTGAAGCACGTCCTTGTCGTAAATCCGAAAAAGTTTGCCCCCGGCAAGCTGGCCCCGGCATCTTCCGCGGAAGCGTCCGGCGAATACCCCGTGACCTACTACGCAACGTACATCGACGGTAAAAAGGTTCTGGAAATCGACATTCTGAACTTTATCTATTACGTCAACGGCGTTGATTACCTCGAAGACGTGAGAAAGGCACTTGGCAAGTAAAACCCGGCGGGGCTTCCCGCTGGGTTTTATTATGCCCTTTTCTGTATCTGAAAATATGAATTTCTAAATCGGAGGAATTGACAATGAGTGAGAACATCAAAAACACCGCCGCAGAGAGCGCACAGAACGCCGCAGGCGCGGCGGAAGCTGTCACCCATGATATGACCGTGGAAGCCGTAAACGAACCCGTACAGGCTGACGCAGGCGTTTATACGCACACGTTCAAGAAGCCTTTCGAGTACGCAGGCGAAACCTATACGACCATGACGTTCGATTTCGAGAAAATGACGGGCCGCGACATGGTTTCTATCGAAACCGAAATGCAGATGAACAATGAATACTGCCTTGCGCCGGAAGTGTCCCGGAGTTTTCAGGCGAAAATGGCGGCAAAGGCCGCGGGTATCGGTAGCGACGTTCTCGACGCTATGCCTATCAAGGACTTTAACCGCATCACCAACGCGGCAAGGAGTTTTTTAATCGACACGGGCTATTAAAAAGCCCGGCGAAGTGGTGGCGGCGGGAGTGCTTCAAGCTGGCGCAGGCAACGTATACGCCCGTCCCGTTCTGGCTTGATATGAACATGACGGAAATTACGGCGTGGATTGAGGACATAAACGCCGCCGCGAAACAGAAATAGACGAAAAGGGGTGGTGAATTTGGCTGGACGAAAAGAATATGAACTGCTTTTCAAACTGCAAGCGGCTTTGGGCGGCAACTTCAACACGGTTTTTCAAAGCGCGTTGAACACCACGAAGCAGATGCAGAACAGCCTAACGAAGCTAAATTCCATCACCGGGAAAATCGACGCTTACAAAAAGCAGGAAGCCGCCCTTGAATCGAACCGTCAAAAGCTGGAACGCCTGACCGCAGAGCATGACAAACTCCAACGGGAAATGAGCGAAACCGCCGCCCCGTCGGAAGAACTGCGGCAGAAGATGGCGAAGAATGAAAAGCAGATCGCCGCGACAACTGCGAAAATCGAAGCGCAGGAACAGCGGTTGCAGACGCTTGGTTCCGAACTGTCCGCCGCAGGCGTTAACACGGCGAATTTGAGCGCGGAGAATGAACGGCTTGCAAAGACCTATGACAAGGTAAAGAAAAGTCAAGAGGAATTGGCAAAGGTAAGCGCCGCCCTTGAACAGAACAACGCGGCAATCTCCCAAACGAAGACCCAACTTGCGGGAACGCTTGGAACCCTTGCCGCGCTGGGCGGCGCTATCTATGCCGGACCCGTGAAAAAGGCTGCTGAATTTGAAGCCCAAATGTCAACCGTCAAGGCCATTTCCAACGCATCGGCGGACGACATGAAGCGGCTTTCAGAGGAAGCGAAGCACATGGGCGCGACAACGAAGTTCACCGCAGTTGAAGCCGGAAAAGCCCTTGAATATATGGCTATGGCGGGTTGGAAGACCGACCAAATGTTGGGCGGCTTGCCCGGCATTATGAACCTTGCCGCCGCGTCCGGCGAAGACTTGGGGCAGGTTTCCGACATTGTAACGGACGCACTGACAGCGTTCAACATGACAGCAGACCAGTCCGGGCGCTTTGCGGACGTACTCGCGCAGGCATCTTCCAACGCGAACACCAATGTTTCCATGATGGGTTCGACATTCCAGAAAGTAGCGCCCGTGGCGGGCGCGTTGGGCTACTCTGTGGAAGATATGTCGCTTGGAATCGGTTTGATGGCGAATGCGTCCATCAAGGCAGAAGTCGCAGGCACAAGCCTAAAGACGGCCCTTGCGAACATGGCAAAGCCCACAAAGCAAATGCAAGCCTACATGGACAAGTACGGAATCAGCCTGACAAATGCGGACGGAAGCATGAAGACGTTCCGCGGGGTCATCGACAATCTGCGGTCCAGTTTGGGCGGGCTTTCCGAATCCGAACAGGTGGCGGCGGCTACCGCCATTTTCGGCAAAGAGTCTTTCGCGGGTATGCTTGCTATCGTAAACGCAAGTGACGCTGACTTCAAGAAACTGTCCGATTCGGTCAACAACGCCGCAGGCGCGGCGGAGCGCATGGCACAAATCAAACTGGACAATTTCGAGGGTAAAGTTACCCTGCTGAAATCCGCATTTGAGGGCCTGCAAATCGCGCTGGGCGACGCGCTGTTACCGACATTCACGCAGGGACCAGCAGAGAAAGCCGCCGAACTGATTTCCAAACTGACGGAATTTATCAACGCAAACCCGGAACTTGTGCGGACCATCGTAAAGGTGACGGCGGGGCTGTTGGCATTCAAGGCCGCGGCCCTGACTGCAAAGTTGGGCTTTCTTGAACTAAAAGGCGGCGTGCTGACCATTCAAAAGGTCATGGCGCTTTTCAAGGGAAAGACAGCACTTGCGGGCGTGGAAGCCGTCGGGTTCGCAGGAAAGGTCAAGGGCGTTGCAAAGAGCGTGACCGGGTATTTCGGCGGCATTGGGTCCGCGGCGGGCGGTGTAGGCCGCGCGTTCGGGCAAATGTTCAGCGGAACAAAAATCGGCGGCGCGTTCTCCAAAATCGGCGGCGCGGCGGGCGGCGTATTCTCGAAGCTGTTTTCGGGAATGGGCGGCGTTGCGACGCGGGCATTCACAGGCGTTGCCGGGACAATCACCAACATATTAGGCAAGGCCGGGACCGCTGTTGCGGCGGGTCCGCTGGGTAAAATCGGTTCCGTTATCGGAAAGGGTTTCGGGAAAATAGGAACCCTGATTGCCCCGCTTCAAAAGCTGGGCGGCGCTATCTTGGGGCCGTTCAGCGGCATTCTTGGCAAGGTGCTTCCCGTGGTGGGCGTTATTTCGCTGATCGTTGCCGCGGTCCAAATCCTACGGGACAATCTGGACAAGGTGCGCGAAGTCGTAGGCCGGGTGTTCGGTGACGCTGGACTTGTCATTTTCGACAAGGTGGTTGCGGCAATAACAAACATCGGCGATACGATACGCAACGTCTTCACGGACGGCAACTTGGGCGGCGCACGGCAATTCCTGATAAACCTGTTCGGAGAGGAAGCAACGGGCGTTATCGACGGGGCCATTACGATTTTACAAACCGTCTGGAATATTCTTTCCGGGTTCATCGAGTTTGTGAACACCTATGTTCGCCCGATTGTGGAGCAAATCTTTTCTTTCATCGTCGGGACCGTGCTTCCGCAGATCGCGCAGGCGTTCGCAGAGTGGGCACCGACTATCGCTTCTATCCTGCAAGGACTTGCGGAAGTGGTTTCCACCATTGCAACGGCAATCATGGCAGTTATTCAATTCCTTATGCCGACGATACAAAGCATCATCGGCGTTGCGCTTGAAACCATCAAGGGCGTTGTATCTGGTGCGCTGACCGCGATAAAGGGCCTTGTAGACGTTTTCGCAGGCATCTTCACGGGAGATTGGACCCGTGTTTGGGAGGGCGTGAAAAGCATATTCAGCGGCGTTTGGAATTCTCTAAAGAGCATTGCAAGCGGCGTACTGAACGGCATTATCAGCCTTGTAAACGGCGTGATTTCCGGCTTGAACAAGCTGAAAATCCCTGATTGGGTCCCCGGCATCGGCGGAAAGGGCATCAACATTCCGCTGATACCGCAATTTGCAACAGGTACGGACAGCACGCCGGACACGTTCATAGCTGGTGAGCAGGGCGCGGAACTTATCACCAACGCAAAGAACCGAAGCGTATTCACCGCGGCGCAGACGGGAAGCATCTTCCGCAATCTTGCGGACACGGTAAACGCTATTCGCACCGCAGGGGCCGCGCCGTATCAACTGGCCTATGCGGGAGCGCCCAGCGTTGCCGCACCGACCCTGAACGCAGGCGACGGCAGAACGTCCGTCGTCATTCACAGCGCACCCGTGTTCCACGTCGGCAACGACGCGCAGGCACAGGACATTGAAGAAATGCTACGCCGCCACGACGAAGAGTTGTTGGACGAAATCGACGAGCGGGAGCGGCAAAGACAGGACGACGAAAGGCGGCGGAACTATGACTAAATACACCACAATAGCCGGGGATATGTGGGACGGCATCGCCTATAAGACATTGGGCGACGAAGCCTACACAGACCGGCTTATGAAGTTGAACCCGCAGTACCGCCGCACTTTCGTTTTTCCCGCCGGAATCACACTGACAGTTCCAGAGCCGGAAACGCGGGTTTCCTCTGACCTGCCGCCGTGGAAGCGAGGGACTGCCGAATGAATGCACGAAGAACCGCTGTCCGCCTGACCTTTGCGGGGGTGGACATTTCGACCGACATAAACAAGCATCTTCTTTCACTGACCTACACGGACAACGAAGAGGATAAAACGGACGACCTGCAACTATCGCTTGATGACCGCGAGGGCGTGTGGCTGGGAAACTGGCTGAACACACCCGGCGCGTCAAAGGGCGTGGAAATCTCCGCCGTCATCGTTCAAAAGAATTGGGAATCCAACGGGAAAGACCGTGTGCTTGACTGTGGCGTTTTTGAAATCGACACCGTGGACGGGAGCGGCCCGCCCCCAAAAGTGACCATCAAGGCCGGGTCCATTCCCTACAAGTCCACCGTGCGGACGCAGAAGAAAACGAAAGCATGGGAGAACTACACGCTTTCCAGCATCGCAAAGGAAATTGCGGGCAAAAACGGGCTTACCTGTATGTTTGAATCCGCGTTCGACCCTCTGTATACCCGGAAAGAGCAGATACAGGAATCGGACATCACCTTTCTTCAACGGCTTTGCAAGGCCGCGGGAATCAGCCTGAAAGTTACCGCAAAAATCATCGTTCTTTTCGACGCGGCGGCTTATGAGCAGAAAGACGCGGTGCGCGTCATCAAGCGCGGGACGGCGGACGTTAGTTCGTGGTCCTTTTCAACCAGCTTGCACGACGCGTCATATAGCAAGTGCCACGTTTCCTATACCGACCCAACGACGGGAAAGACCATCGAATACACCTACACCCCGCGAAACGCGGATAAGGACGGTCAAGTTCTGGAAGTGAACGAAAAGGTTTCCAACAGAGAGGAAGCCCGGCAACTGGCAATGAAGCGCCTGCGGCAGAAGAACAAGGGCGAATTCAAGGCATCGTTCAAACTGACCGGGGACGCGCGGCTTGTGGCTGGCATCACGGTTCAGGTATCGGGCTACGGCGCGTTCGACGGGAAATACATCATCGAAACGGCGACGCATTCCGTGTCAAAGAGCGGCTATAAAACCGATTTGACGCTACGCCGGGTATTGGAGGGGTATTGATGGCCGATCTATCAGTTTTGAAAAATATCGTGAGGACGGGCCGGGTTTCATCGGTCAACGCCGGGAACCGCACCGCCCGCGTCACGTTCGAGGACAAGGGGCAATCGCCGCTTGTGTCGGGAGAACTAAAGGTCATCAAGAACCCGCCGTTCATTCCGGCAAAGGGAGCGGCACAGAGGACGGAAAGCGAAAGCGGCGGAAGCGGTGAAGCCGCCTTTGCCGCCCATTCGCACGCCGTCAAAATAGCCCCGTGGTTGCCGTCGCCGGGCGACTATGTTTTATGCCTGTATATCCCGACGGACGACGGCGACGGGTTCGTGATTGGAGGGATATAAACAATGGCACTTATCGGGAATTGGGGTGACTTCACGTTCTACGTTTCCGCAGACCAAATCAAGACGTTCGACAGTCTGAAATGGGACAGCGCGGCGAAGTATTCCACCCACGACCGACACTTACGGGAACCCCTGTTGGAATTCACCGGGACAGACGTTGAAACGATAACGTTTACCATGTTCTTTTCCGTGTTCTTGGGGGTAAACCCTATCAAAGAAATTGCAAGCCTGCTTCAAGCTATGCGGCGGGGCGAAGTAAACCGACTTGTCATCGGGCCGAAAGCCTACGGCACGAACAAATGGGTCATTACGAAACTGTCAAATTCCTTGAAGCGGTTCGACCGATGGGGCAACCTGCTTGTCGCGTCGGTGAATGTTACGATGCAGTCTTACGCAGTCAGATAAGGAGGGCGGGAAATGGCATATATCGTGAAAGCCTTTACGCCCGGCAAACTCAACCTTGCGCCGGAAACGCTGGAAGAGGAAGTTTTGCAGAACGTCGCTATCATCGTGTCAACGCCGAAATTCTCTGTCCCACTCGATAGGGGGCTTGGGTTGGCGCAACGGTTCATCGACAAGCCGATACAGGTTGCACAATCTATCTTGATTTCGGAGGTTCTGGACGCGGTAGAAGAGTATGAACCGCGGGCAGAGGTAACAAACGTCACGTTTGAAGCGGGCGAAACGCCGGGCCTGCTGGTCCCCGTATTGGAGGTGAATATCGTTGACAACGAAGAGTAGAACATACCCCGACATTTCCTACGTCGAAACCGACACGGAAACCATCGTGAACACGCTGATACAGGGGTACGAAAAAATCGCCGGGCGCACGCTGTACCCGGCGGACCCGGCACGACTGTTCATTCTGTGGGTTGCCGATATTATCGTTCAAGAGCGGGTGAACATCGACTTTTCCGCGAAACAGAACATCCCGCGGTATGCAGAGGGCGAATATCTGGATTCCCTCGCGGAACTGTTCAAGGGCGCGGAGCGGTTGGAGCCTGAAAAGGCCCGAACGACCCTGCAATATACGCTTTCTATCCCGCTGGAAGTGGCAACGACCATTCCGGCAGGCACGCGGGCCACGCCTGACGGTGAAATCGTGTTCGCTACGCTGGAGGACCTGACAATTCCTGCGGGACAGCGGACCGGGAGCGTGGAAGCGGAGTGCCAAATAGAGGGCGAAAACGGAAACGGATTTATCCCCGGACAAATCAACCAGCCGATAGACGTTTTCCCTTACTACGAAAGCGTCGAGAACATAACGGAGAGCGCAGGGGGAGCAGACAGGGAAAGCGACGCGGCATTCTATGAGCGTATGCGTGAGAGTGTGGAAACCTATTCTACGGCGGGACCGCTGGGCGGGTATGAGTATTTCGCAAAATCCGCGTCGGCGCTGATCGCAGACGTGAAAGCAACGTCCCCGAAGCCGGGAGAAGTAGACGTGCGCGTTCTGCTGACGGGCGGCGAACTGCCGGGGGAAGAAATCTTGAAAGAGGTTTTGGACATTCTGAACGCCGACACGGTGCGCCCGCTGACGGACCATGTGACCGTCGCCGCGCCGCAGGCCGTCCCGTACAACATCGACGTGACCTACTACACGCAGGAGGGCGGCGCATTGAGCGCCGACACCATCGCGGCGGACGTTGCCGCGGCGGTGAAGTCTTTCCAGAAGTGGCAGGCCGAAAAGATGGGACGGGACGTGAACCCCTCCCAGCTTATCGCCTTGTTGATGCAAACGGGCGTGAAGCGTGTTGAAGTCCGTTCCCCTGTCTTTACGACTGTGGCAGACAACGCCGTTGCACAAATCGGCACGGTTTCCGTCGTGAACGGAGGTGCGGAACGTGAATAACGAAGACTTCTATTCGGCAGACTTCACGAATTCGCTTCCGCCTGCACTGAAAAACGACCCTGACATGATGACACTCGCACAGACCATTTCAGCGCAGTTACAGACGACCGCGGCGGAAGTCCGAAAGAACATCATTTACGCCCGTATCGACGAACTGGACGAAGCGACGTTGGACGTGCTGGCTTACGACCTGCACGTTGACTGGTACGACTATTCCTATCCTATCGAGGTAAAGCGCCGGACCATTCGGGACAGCATACAGGTCCACCGCAGATTGGGAACGAAGTATGCTGTTGAAAAGGCGTTGGGGGCTGTGTACCCCGGAACGAAAGTGGAAGAGTGGTTCGAGTACGGCGGCGACCCGTATAAATTCCGCGTCGTCATCGGCGCAACGGAAGCGGGCATCACCGCAGACCGTCAAGCGGCGGTCCTCGACCGTGTGCGTTTTTATAAAAACCTGCGGTCACACCTTGAAGCAATCAGTTACCAAATCGAAAAGCGAACAGCGGTCAAGGTTGCCGCCGTCCACGCTATCGGGCAACGCGTCGAAGTCTACCCATACTTGGCGCGAAATATGGAATCGCACGGCGGGTTCTACTGCGGCGGCTATACGCAGTACGGGCGGAAACTTGCAGTATTCCCAAATAAATAACGAACGGAGGGTGAAGAAATGGAAGATAAAACGTATGGAACCCTTGTGACCGACTGCGGAATACAACTGATTGCGGCGGCGGTCATGGAGGGAAAGAAAATCAATATTACGGACCTTGCTGTGGGTGACGGCGGCGGAAGCTACTACAAGCCGAATTCTACCATGACCGCATTAAAGGGCGAAAAGTGGCGCGGAAAAGTAAACCGCGTAGAGATCAACGAGAAATCCCCAAACATGATTGACGTAGTAGCGGTGATTCCGTCCGATGTTGGCGGGTGGACAATCCGCGAAATGGGCGTTCTGGACGAAACAGAAACCCTTATCGCGGTTTGCAATACCCCTGACACGGAAAAAGCCATCATTTCAAGCGGAGCGGCGGGCGAAATCGAATTGACGATGCACATTGAGATTTCCAACGCGGACGCTATCTCTTTTATCATCGACCCGAACGTAGTAACGGCAACAAAAAAAGACATTGAAGACCACGACGCATCGAAGACGGCACACGCCGCAGAGTTTGAGAAAAAAGCAGACGTTACCGACCTAAACGCACACGCGAATAATACGGATATTCATGTAAACCCGTCTACGATGGGAAATTACGACACGGCAATTTCGGGGCTGATCGAACACAAGGAAGATACGAAAATTCATGTGACGGCGGAAGAAAAAGCATCGTGGACGGAGGGTGCAGAGCAGGCGGCGGCGGACGCGAACAGAGTAACCGAAGCGCTTAACGCCATTGCAGGAATCGAAAGCCGCGTTTCTCGCGTGGAAGACGGCCTGTTCAACAACATCACCGGGAACCCGTTTCTTGCGTCCTTTGATTCCCTCGACGGCATAACGCTTGTTAAGGGTATCTGGAACGAAGAAAGAAAGCGCATCGAATGTTGACGGAATATGCCTGCCCGCGGCGGGAACTGTCCTGCATCGTCGGAAACCTGTTCGTCGAACTGGAACCACCCTGCGACCATTGCGCCGTCGGGGACAGCCTGACGATATGCGGAACGACATACGCCGGGACACGGGCAACGCTGACCGTCACCGAATACGGATTTACATTTGACGGACCGCCGGAGGAAGTCGAACAAATCCGGGAAAGGCGGTGTCTAAAATAGACCAGCGACAAACCGAACAAAAGCCCGCACAAGAATTTGCAATCATCACGAAAGCGAAAGATTTAGTCAAGCACACGTTTATGATGACAAGCGAACGGAGATTTCCGAAGAAGTACCGCTTCACCATCGTAAACCGCTTGCACGATTTGACGCTTGACATTTTCCAGCACATACAGGAAGCGAACGAACTTGACCTTACAGACCCGCAGGAATACCGCGAACGGCGCTACGAACAGAAAAAGGCGCTGACAGAGTGCAAGACGGTTCTTTTCCTGATCGAACTTTCCTTTGAAAAGGAACTTATCTCTTCCGAACAATGCGCGGAATGGACCCGGCACGTTATGAACGTGAAGAACATGACGGCAAAGTGGAGGAAGCAGGATAGAGAGCGGTTCGCCGCACTACAACAGAATAGAGGAATCACGCCGCGGCGGTAACGCCCGGCGTTTTTCTTGGGGTGCGGCTTGTAGCGTCCAACTCTTACAACGTCCGCAACGTCAATTCCTCTGGCGCGATGAACTGGAACAACGCTTACAACGGCAACAACGGCGTTCGCCCGCTTTGGTGGAAACCGCGATTGAGTAGGCCGAAAGGCTGAAAACAGAGGACCACTATCAAAGGAAGCCGCATCCCTCCGCCGCGGTGACAGCGCGACGGTAAATACAAGATTGGTGAAGCAAGGTCCACGGAAACCAGCTTCCGCCCGCCGCGGACGCGCGGTGCGGTCCGATGATGACGCGTTGCGTGCGGCGGGAGCCGCAGACGCGCAAGGCCGATTCTATACACGGCAAGGAGTTTTTTATATGCAAGGCGCAGAATTCGAGCAGGTATATGATTTTGGGAACCTATACGCGGGGTTCCTGAAAGCACGCAGGGGCAAGCGACACAAACCCAGCGTTGAAAAATTTGAAGCAAATCTTCTTGAAGCCCTATGCCTACTTTCGGAAATGCTGAAAACCAAAACATACCGACCGTCAGATTATTTCGTTTTCAAGGTCTATGAGCCGAAAGAACGAATCGTTATGACGAACGCATTCAAAGACAAGGTGGTTCAGCATTCCCTATGCGACAACATACTTGAACCCGCGTTTTCAAAAGCCTTTATCCGGGACAACTACGCATCGCAGAGCGGGCGCGGAACACATGACGGGTTATACCGCCTTGAAGAATTCATGCGGTCCTACTACTTCACACGCAAGGCGAACGCCGAGCGGGAGCGGCGGGCCGCGGGATTGCCGCCGCCCGGCCCGGAGGAAGTGCGGCACTATTCGGACGGCTGGGTTTTGAAATGCGACATATCGAAGTATTTCTATTCAATCCAGCATGAACCATTAAAGCAGATGACGCGGAAGTACATCAAAGACCCGGATATTCTGTGGTTAGTTGACCTGATCGTTGACAGCACGGAAAATCCGGGAATTCCTATCGGCAACCAGACTTCACAATGGTTCGCCGTCATGTATCTTTCGGGCATGGACCATTTCATAAAAGAAAAGCTGGGTATTCGCTATTATGGGCGGTACATGGACGATTTCTATTTGATACATGAGGACAAGGCATATTTGCAATATTGCCGGGGCGAGATCGAACAATACGTTGCCCGGCTGGGCCTGCGGATGAACAAGAAAACAAATATTTTCCCGTTGCGGAACGGTATTGATTTCTTGGGCTTCCACACCTACTTGACCGAATCGGGCAAAATCATTCGCAAAGTCCGGCGGTCAAGCAAAAGTAACGCACAACGCAAATTGAAGAAACAGCGCGGTCTACTGGACCGGGAGAAAATCAGCCTTTCGGACATTGAACAGTCATACGGAAGTTGGCGGAGCCACGTCGTAAAGGGAAACTGCTATCACCTGATACAGAAAACCGACAGTCTGTTTCAAAATCTATTCAAGGAGAGTGAAAAACAATGGCCCAAAGTTTGAATGCGCTTGCCGTCGGTGCGCTTGTCAAAGATACAGGCACGCTTTACAACGGTAAGCCGATCATTTGGAAAATCGCCGACAAGGGACACACAGGCTACCCGTCCGGCGCTGTGACCCTGATTACGGAGCGCATTATTTCGCTGAAATGCTTTGACGCTATCGAATCCGGCAACAGCGACGGCAACCGCCGCAGTTACGGCAATAACCGTTGGACCCTTTCAAACCTGCGGCAATGGCTGAATAGTCAGGCCGCCGCCGGGAAGTGGTACAGCGCCCAGCACGGCGCAGACGCGGCCCCGACGAATGCGAACGTATGGAGCAACTACAACGAATACGACGCGGAAGCGGGCTTTCTTGCGGGCTTCTCCGCGAACTTCATTGCGGCCCTGCTGACTACGACCCACACCGTAGGCAAGGCGACCGTAGACGGCGGCGGTACGGAGAGTTGCGCCGACAAAATCTTCCTTGCGACCTGTACGGAAGTCGGCTTGTCCGGCGACGTGACCGCGGGAAGCAAGCTGGCCTTGTTCAGCGACGACAGTTCCCGCCTTGCCTACCCCACGGCGGAAGCCGTGAGCAAGAGCGAATACACGAACGGCGGTTTCAACGTAAATTCGCCGTGGTGGTGGTGGCTTGCCGACGCTTACGCGTCCAACTCTTACGGCGTCCGCGGCGTCTATTCCTCTGGCGCGATGAGCTGGGGCGACGCTTGCAGCGGCGGCGGCGTTCGCCCGCTTTGTAATTTGTCCTCTGGAATCTTGGTATCTGATAGCCCGGATTCCGACGGAGCATACACGATCATTTGGAACCGCGCCCCCTCGAAACCCTCTTCCATCACGGTTCCGTCCAACGTTCGCGGCGGCGAAAGCCTGTCTATCAGTTGGGGGGCTTCCACGGACGAAGACGGCAATCTTTCCGGCTATATCCTCGAACGGCAGGTCAACGGCGGCGCATGGGCGCAGGTATACAAGGGCATCAACCGCAGTTACACCGACGCAATCACGTTCGGCTGGACCTCTATTGCGTACCGCGTCAAGGCGTATGACAGCGCGGGCGCGGAAAGCGCCTACAACACCAGCGCGACGCGGACGGTGGTAAACAACCATGCGCCCGTTATCAGCGGCACAGATTCCAACTTGGGAGCGAAGACCGCCGCGTTCGCGCAGAGTTACAGCGTAACGGACGAAGACAGCGGGCAGACCTTGACCGTGACGGAGTACATCGACGGCACGCAGAAGCGTTCCTACACCGCGACAAGCGGACAGAACTATTCGTTCAACATCACCGCCGCAGAGTGGGTGAAGCTGTTGAACGGGTCCCATACGCTGAAAATCGTTGCGGCGGACAACTACGGCGGAAGCGCGACCCGGACGTATACGTTCACGAAAAATGAAACGGAAATCGAACTTACACTTGCTACCCCGCTTACTGCCGATGATATGGTGACAAAAGGTATCATGTCTGTCGTGCGTCAAATTCCAGCAGGTGCAAAATTCACCGTGGAAGTCTGCAACAACGGCAACGACGCTTCCCCGACGTGGGAGGACGTGACGCAAAACGTCGTAAGCGGAAGTAAGTTCTTCCTTTCCAACACCACCAAAACGGCGAGCGCTTGGGGCTACAATTTCCGCATCAAGGTAAAGCGCGGAACGGCAACGGGCGATTGCTTCATTACGTCTGCGGGAGGTAACTTTGAATGAGCATTCAGCACAGAGAAGACAGCATTCGTGATATGAAGTTGGAGCGGCTGGGCGTGACCCCGCCGCAGGACTGGAACGACGTTGAGCAGGTCCGCACGGCGAAGAAAGCCGAAATCGGCCTTGCGTGTTCCGCGGCTATCTACGCCGGAATCGACGTGGGCGGCGCACATTACAGTCTGACCGAACACGACCAAACCGAACTTATGGCGCAGTTCCAGACGGTCAAGGAGGGTGCGGAGGAAGTGCCGTACCACGCCGACGGTGAACTTTGTCGTATGTATACCGCGGAGGAATTCACCGCGCTTACACAGGCCGCGACCGCCCACGTCTTCTATCACCGCACTTACTGCAACCACCTGAACGCGTGGATTAAACGGGCCGGGCTTGATGAAATCCCGGCTATCGTGTACGGCGCGGACCTGCCCGCCGACCTTGCGGCAAGCATGGCGGCGCTGATCGAGAAAGCAGGTGGCGACGCGTGAAACGTATCTTGACGATTTGGGCCGCGCTGGGCGCGGCTTACGTCGTATTTGAAACGCTTTTCCGTGGGTACTCCCACCCGTCTATGTTCGTTGTAGGCGGGCTGTGCGGGGTTCTGGTTGGTGCTATCAATCAGGCCCCGCGCTTTTATCGCGCCCCGGTCATCGTGCAATCGGTCATCGGGGCCGTTATCGTGCTTGCGGTAGAGTTTGTTTCCGGGTGTGTCCTGAACCTGTGGTTAGGGCTGGACGTTTGGGATTACAGCAATCAGCAGGGAAACGTGCTGGGCCAAATCTGCCCGGTGTTCGGTCTGCTGTGGTTTTTCATTATGCCGCTTGCTATTTGGGCGGAGGACACAACGCGCTATTTGGTTTGGGCGTATGACTGCGCGGTTTATCACTCGCAGGAAGCACCGCCCACAATCGCCCCGTATTCGCTGAAAAGCGTTTACGGGGACTTCATTTGCGGGAGGTGACAGAATGACAATCAGAGAGATAGCAAGCGGCGGAGGAATTGCCTTTGTGGTTCTGACGCTGGTTCAAATCGCCCCCGTGAAGTTGAACCCGTGGACGTGGCTTGCGCGTGCCATTGGGCGGGCAATCAACGGCGACGTTCTGCGGAAGCTGGACGAAACCCGTAAAACCCTTGACGACCATATCAAAACGGACGACGCGCGGAACGCTGATTTTCACCGTTCAAAAATCCTGCGATTCAACAATGAACTGTTGCGGGACATTCCGCACACGCAGGAAGACTTCATCGAGATTTTGCACGAAATCGACCTTTACGAAAAATACTGCGACACACACCCAGAATATGAAAACAACCGCGCCACACACGCGGTTGCAAACATCAAGCGGGTGTATGACGAACGGTTGGTAAAGCACGATTTTCTATGAGAAAGGTGGCGCGGCATGATTTATCTTTTCAGCGTTGCCGCCGGGTTGGTTGGCGGGTTCGCCGCCGTCCTGCTGTTGAGCGGACGACGGCCCCGCCGACGAAGAGAGGGCAAGCAGAGCCGCCGGAAGATAGAGTGTTCAAAGCTGGTTCTTTGGGCGGTCCTCTGTACCTATTTCGCCGGGTTCGGCGTGGGCGTATGGGCTGTTGTCCTCGACGTTTCACAGCTTGGCGTTTTCCTTGCCTACGTTGGGACACCGACGGCAACGGTCATCGGCTTTTATTCGTGGAAAGCAAAGGCGGAAAACGTTGTGAAAATCAAAAAGGCAAACCCGGAGGAAACGGAGGGAATGCCCGTTGACCTGAACAACGTTCAGCCGTAACGGAGGAATACACATGACACAGGAACAAAAGAAATTCATCGAGCGGGTGGGCGCACTTGCCGCGGCGGATATGCAGAAAAGCGGGGTCCTCGCGTCCCTGACGATAGCACAAGCAATCCTTGAAAGCGGCTGGGGCAAATCCGGCTTGACGGTCAAGGGAAACGCCCTGTTCGGCATCAAGGCCGGGACAAGCTGGACCGGGGCCGTTTACAGCGGCAAAACGCAAGAGTGCTACGACGGCGTGACATTTACGACCGTGACGGGCCTTTTCCGGGCCTATGGCAGTTGGGCGGAAAGCGTCGCCGATCATTCCGACTTGCTTTCGCGCAATGCCCGCTATAAAGCGGTCATCGGGGAGCGGGACTATAAAGCCGCGTGCCGGGCAATCGCCGCGGCGGGCTATGCGACCGACCCGAAGTATGCGGACAAACTGGTTCAAATCATCGAAGCATACGCCCTGACCGCCTACGACGGCGCAGGAAGCGCCGCAAAGCCCAGCGGTTCAAATACCACGGCGGGGACCACAAGCCCCGCAGACGCGAAAGGAGCAGGCAAAATGAAAGCGTCTGAATTTATCAACAAATTGCAAAACATTGTGGACAACTATAAAACGCTGTACGTCATGGGCTGTTTCGGTGCGCCCCTGACAGGCGCGAACGTGTCCCGCTATTGCACAAATCACAGGTACAACAAGCAGGCCGCGCGAACGGCGATGATTCGGGCGGCGGCGGATAAGAACCCGCCCGTCTACGGGTTCGACTGCGTATGCCTTATCAAAGGCGTTCTTTGGGGTTGGAGCGGAAACGCCGCGAAGCCATACGGCGGCGCGGCCTATGCTTCCAACGGCGTTCCCGATCTTGGGGCCGACACCATGATTACGAAGTGTTCCGGCGTGTCCGCTGATTTCGGCGGCATTGTTCCGGGTGAAGCTGTCTGGTTGCCCGGTCATATCGGCGTATACATCGGCGGCGGAAAGGTCATCGAATGTTCGCCCGCTTTCAAGAACTGCGTGCAGGTGACGGCGTGCCTGAACATTGGCACTATTTCCGGCATGAACGGGCGCAAGTGGACGAAGCACGGGAAGTTGCCGTATATCACCTACGACACCGCAGGCGGCGCACAGAACGGCGCAGAAAGCGCGACAAAGCCCAGCGGCACAACTACAACCCCGGCGACGCTTGCGTTCGCTGTGGGCGACGTAGTGCGCTTCACGGGCAACACTCATTACACCAACGCGGCGGCGGCAAGCGGCGCGGCCTGCAAGCCGGGAACGGCAAAGGTAACGGCGCTTGCAAAGGGCGCAAAGCACCCCTACCACCTTATCAAACAGCCCGGCGGCGGTTCTACCGTTTACGGCTGGGTCAATGCGGCGGACGTGCAGGCCGTCGGGAGCGGTACGACCGCGCCGAAAATGCGCGTCGGTGCAAAGGTGAAGTATTCCGGCCCGCTGTACCGTGACAGCAACGGCGGCGGACAGGGCAAGACCGTAAACGGAACGTATACGGTGAAGTATTACTATCCGGGCCGCAAGTGCGGCGTACACATCGACGGTTTGGGCTGGGTCCCTGAATCCGGCTGTACCGTCATTGGCTGACAGATAGAAAGGAGAAACGGAAATGAACGTTCTTACATTCCTTGCGAAGAATTGGGACAGCGTGCTTGTCGTCGTTGCTTTCCTTGCGCTGGTTGTCGTGCTTATCAAGCGCGGCGAAACAAAGATTTTGAAGCAAATCCTTTTCAACCTTGTAACGCAGGCCGAAAAGCAGTTCGGAAGCGGTACGGGTTCCCTGAAATATGCCGCCGTCGCGGACTGGATTTATCAGCGAATCCCGGCGGTGCTGAAACTGCTTTTCACGTCCAGCGATATTGAAAAAATGATCGAAGCCGCTTTGGAGGAAGCGAAGAAAGCATGGGGCGCGAATGAGAATTTGAAAGGCTACATCGACACCCCATCCGTGGAAAGCCTGCTTGTCGGCATCGAAGAACAGGCCGTCCAGACCGAACCCGCAGAAAACTAAACACGTCCGATTCGGACAAAAACGAAAGCCCGTCGGGGGTCATTCCCCGGCGGGCTTTTTTGTTTACTCCATTGCGCTTTCGATACTGTCGCACGCGGAAGAGATAGATTCAATCGCTTCATCAATGCTGTATGAGGCAGATTCGGACTGTTCATAGCGTTCCGAACCTTGCAGACTTTCGGGCATATTCTCCCGGCTTTCGTCCTCTTCCTCTTTGATGGATTCGAGTTCGTCAGAGAGAGCGGACAGTTTATCGAAGATTTCTTGAAGAGCCTTGCGACGGATTTTGTTCATACAAATTTCCTTTTCTTTGCTGGGGCAGGCGGCGTTTGCGCCGCCTGCTTTCATCTTACGCGCTGACCGTGGACACGTCAAGCCGGAACGCGAGGTCAAGGACCTTTGCGCGGGTTGCGGCGTTGTGCTGAACGGCCTTTTCCAACGTGGCCCGGACCCCAGCGGGAGCAAGGGACAGACCGTAGGCAATCAAACTATCTTCCGACGCTTTCAGGACGGAACGGGCGGCGTTCAGTTCTTCTTCAAGCCCGGCGGAAACAATCAGCGCGGCGCATTCGTCGTTCGCCTTTTCAAAGGCCGCGTCATCCTCCATGCAGTAAAGGAATTCGGGAATGGAGCCGTCGGGATTGACAATGCCTTTGTCGGCAATGAACTTCTTTTCGATGGCTTCTTGCTGGGATTCGACTTCCTGCACGCGGGCTTTGGCGACCATATAGGCCCGCTGGAACTTGTTTGCAGTTCTTTTCATGTTCATTTCCCTTTCTTGCGGCGGTAATGGACCGCGGCGGCGATAATCAGTTTCACAACGGCAACAGCAATCAGGAAGATTCCGATTTTCAAAAGCATGATTGACAGTTCAGAAGAAAAAGTGTATTCTATGGGTGGGCGGTGAACCCGCCCATAGAATACGGGGTTTCGGCTTACGTCAGCTTATCAATTATCAGTAACGCAAGCCCTACCAGAAAGTCCACGATTGCGGTTATCACGATGGTCCGAACATCGACCCGCGATTTCGTGGGCTTTTTCTTTTTCTTCTTCACCTTGTCACCCCCTTTCTTTATGCTCTTATTATATACTAACGTTAGTATAAAGTCAATAGGGAAAATGCGAAAAAGCAGAAAAATTTTGCGCCGTTGCGGTAGATACAGTGGCACGAAAAACGGAGCGGCGGAAACCGCCGCCCCGGTAAAGCATCAAGCGACGAACACACCCAACGGAGAGCCGCCGGGAGAGCGCCACCCGCGGCGGTGAATGTCGGACAGGCAGACACGTTCAGGAGCCTTTGCACCGTCATACAGGACCATAGCGAAAACGCCGCCGTGAAAGAAACGGGTATCAGGCATACTAACAAAGCCGATGACGGTTCCGCCCTGCGGAGGATAGCAAGCGCCGCAGATACGTTCGACGCGCTGGCCCACCATAACAACAACGGTGTTCACGTCGGCGGGCTGGGCGATTTCAACGCCGCAGGACGTTTCGACGGCGGCTTCCTCGACGCTGGGTTCCTCTTCCGGCTGAACCTCGTTTTCAGCACGGAAGACCGGGGCCATAGAATAACGTTCGGGAATGATATATTCGCCGCGTTCATCGAAGAACAGCTTTGCACGGCGGGTCTTGCCGTTACGCTCGAACGTCACCGTCTTTTCGGTGCGCTTGATAATCTTGATGGTGAAAATGCAATCGTGATTGCAGGCGCTACGGTCAAAATATTCCTTGCCGATCTCGAACTTTTTCATATTGATTACCCCCATATATAAAACCAGAAGTTGAAGTGTCATTGTATGCCGTGTCGGTTCCCTTTTCGTGTCAGCCCGTAAGGTTGGCTGTTGTCGAACTCTACGCCCCGACAACCGGGCGGCTTTGGTTTCCCTTTCTGATTATGATTATATACTAACGTTAGTATAAATGCAAGTTGGAATGATGCACAAATATACTAACGATAGATTGTATGTTTTTATACTTGCGTTAGTATAAACAGCGTGATAAAATGGACAAGTAAAGGAGTGGTGACAATGGCAAGCAAATATGGAAACCCACGCGGGAAAGCCGCAACAGACGCGAAGCGGAAATACAACAGCAAAAACTATGACAGGATTTACCCGTATGTAAAGAAAGGAAAGAAGTCCGTATATCAGAGAGCGGCAAAGGCAAGCGGGTTTGATAGCATAAACGATATGATCGAATCGCTGATGGACGAACGGGCGGCGGCGGTGTTGGGACTGTCGCCGGAGCAGTTCGCGGCAGAGGTTCAGGCCGCGGCAGACGCGGAACAGGAAAAGGCATAAAGAAAGCGGCGGGCGTTGTGAAGTGACCCCAAAAAGTTAGACAATATTTTGAAGTAAAAATTGTTCAAGCAGCCGAAAGGGCTTGCTGTCTGTGAATTGCAGGCGGCAAGCCCTTTAGCTTTGCCTTGATTCTGCGGTTGTTGTAGTAATCTAGATATTCGATCAGTTCCAGTTTGAAGTGTTCCATGGAGCGGAACTCCTGCAAATACAGTAGCTCACTTTTGAGCAGCCCAAAGAAATTTTCTATCACAGCATTGTCCAGACAGTTTCCCTTGCGGCTCATGCTCTGGCGAACACCTTTCTCCCGGAGCATCTGTTGGTATTGTTTGTGTTGGTACTGCCAGCCTTGGTCAGAATGGAGAATGAGGTTTGTTCCGTCCGGAATTTTTGCAAATGCCTCGTTCAGCATGGTCGTCACCATGCTGAGCACAGGACGATCCGATATGGTATAGCTGACCAGATCGTTGCTGTGCAAATCGAGAATCGGGGATAGATAGAGCTTTTTTCCGAACAGGCTAAACTCCGTCACATCCGTGACCCATTTCTGATTCGGCTTTTCGGCATGAAAATCCCGATTTAGCAAATTTGGTGCAATTTTGCCTACTTCTCCCTTGTAGGAACGATATTTTTTCATCCTGACATGACAAACTAAGCCCAGCTTCTTCATGAGCCGCTGGACAGTCTTGTGGTTCACAGAGAATTTACGCTTGCGAAGTTCTGCCGTGATCCGGCGATAGCCGTACCGGCCCCTGTTTTCGTGGTAAATTGCTGCGATTTCTTCTTTAACAGATGCATATTTGTCTTCTCTCTGCATCTGCTTCAAATGATAGTAGAAAGTTGCACGGGGCAGTTGAGCGATTGAGAGCAGTATACTGAGTGCGTGTTTTGCCTTAGCTTTGAACTACCAGCGTTTTTGTGCTGGCGTCGCTCGTCTTCCAAAACCAAGGCTTGCAAATTTTTTAGGTAGTCTACCTCCGCACGCAGCCGCTGAACCTCTGCCAGCAGATCTTCTTCTACCTGCTTCGGCAACTGCTTTGGCGGACGACCCTTACTGCTGCGGCCGCGCCGTTCAACGGCAAAGCCTTCCGGTCCTTCCTCCAGGTAGATTCGCTCCCATGATTTGATCTGATCTCTGCTGTTTACATCAAATCGTCGGCAGGTTTCGCTGTAACTCAATTTCTCTTCCTGCATGGTTTCGATCACCAGCTTCTTGAATTCCGCTGTGTATCGTTTGTTCGGTACTCCCTTTGGCATAGCAAAACACCCCACTTGTTAGATAGTATACCATACTGTCTAACAAATGGGGTGCAGTTCATTGCGCCCGTCGCTTTTGCTTTCCTGCTGTTCAGAACTGTTCGTATGTATAGCCGCCGTTTTCGTCCAGCGTGATAGCGCCGTAATCTTCAAGAATAGAACCGTCGGTATCTTGCTTCCCGTATGTACCGACATAGTACATAGAACCGGGGAAACAAATACCCGTGCCGTCATCACAAAGAATTGCAACCCAGTTGTAGCCGCTGTCCTTGACGACGGTTTCAACGAATTCTTTGTAGTTTTCTTCCGTAATGGATTGAAGCTGTGCTTTCGTAATGCGGATATAGGCGTATTCACCGATTTTGTCGCCGGAACCAGTTTTCACGTCCTTTACAGTTAAGTCATAGTCCATCAAGACGTTGTGTTTGTGATATTCAGGGTACAGCATATCACGCCCAGAATAGACGGTTTCAACCGCACCGTCAGAAAGTACAACGTCGAGGGATGAACCGCCGTAATAGACGGTATACGCGCCCTTGCTTTCGGAAATGCTTGTAATCTTCCCATCAAGGCCGCAGGAAGTCAGAATGATAAAGACTTCATCGGCCTGTTCGGGAGTGATTTTCATATCCGCCCGAATGGTGTTCATGGCATCGGGGTAAAAATCATACTGCGCCGTCAGTTCCTCCGATTTGGGCGTGTCCAGATCGACAAGAGCGCCGCCGCAGGCAGAGAGGGACGCGGCAAGCACCGCCGCAAGGACAAGAGATAGAACCTTTTTCATGTGGAATCCTCCGTTCTGCCGCCCAGCGTCCGGGCGGCTTGCGTTATTTTCAAAGGCCGGGACCATTGCTTTTTCTGGATTCTGACCTTTAACACAATTATCAACGCTTATTGTGTTAAAGTCAAGAAAAATGCAGACCTTTAACACAAAAGGAGGAATCGGCGGTTGAAGATATACGACTACAAGGGACGAAAGAACCTTTGCGGAAATCGCGTCAAAGAAGCACGCGCCCGGCTGAATATCACGCAAACAGACCTTGCGGCGCGTCTACAAGTTGCAGGAATTACAATGGAGCGGGACAGCGTAAGCAGAATTGAAATCGGGACCCGCTTTGTGACCGATTATGAACTTGCGGTGCTTGCGAAGATACTTGGCGTATCTATGGAATGGCTGACAGAAAATGAGCAATAGTTTTTTATACTTGCGTTAGTATAAAAATATTGTTATAATCTTTTTGCGGGGAACCGCTGAAAAGAGGAACAAAACCCGCCCGGCTTGATAGCGTGGGCGGGTTTCGCATTTTGGGAGGTTATAGCATGGGGCATTGTTTCAGTCATTTACAGCTCACAGATCGGCGGAAAATCGAATACGGTTTGAACCGCGGCGATACACCGAAGCAGATCGCGGCGGAACTTCATGTTCATGTCAGCACGATTTATAGAGAAATCAAACGCGCCCGTTGGGAGCATCTGGACGGCGATACATGGATTATGGAAGACCGCTATAACCCGGACGGAGCGGAAAAAAGATACCGTGAAAATCTCGCGGCGAAAGGTGCGCCGTTGAAAATCGGAAACGACCATGAACTTGCTGACTATTTGGAACGCAAGGTCATCGAAGAAGACCGTTCACCTGCCGCGGCCCTTGCTGACATAACGATAGAGGGCCGGACATTCAAAACCTCTATTTGTGTCAGCACTTTTTACGGTTACATTGAAAAGGGCGTGTTTCTGAACCTGACGAATAAAGACTTACCAGAAAAGCCGAAGCGGAAGCGCCCATATCACAAAGTTAAAACGACGAAACGCGCACCGCGCGGAGAGAGCATAGAAAAACGCCCGGAAGTGATTAACCAGAGAATCACTTTCGGGCATTGGGAAATGGATACTGTATATTCCGGCAAGGACGGTTCGTGCGCCCTGTTGGTGCTGACGGAACGCCTATCACGAAAAGAAATTATAGAGAAAATGCGCGACAGAACCGCAATCAGCACCGTTCGCGCCTTGAACCGTATTGAACGGAGGTTCGGGACGATGTTTCCACGCGTGTTCCAGACAATCACGGTAGACAACGGCGGGGAGTTCTCCGACGTGAAGAGCCTTGAACGGTCTATCCTACGCAAAGGCAGACGAACCAAAATGTATTATTGCCACCCGTACACAAGTTGCGAACGAGGGTCAAATGAGTGCGCGAACAAAATGGTTCGGCGGAAGTTCCCGAAAGGGACTGATTTCAATAAGGTCAGTCGAGCGGAAGTGAAGAAAGCCGAAGAATGGATGAACAACTATCCGCGTGAAATATTGGGCTGGAAAACTGCTGAAATCGTGTTTGCGGAATGTCTTGAAGAATTGGCGCGGGAAGCCTGATTATATTTTTTTATATTTTTTTCGCATTTACTATTGACATTTCCGAAATTCTTTTTTTGGAACCTCAATCGGTTCTAAAACAAACTTTTCGGTTTTGCGCTTGTCTCTGAGAGACAGCTTTAATAGAATACCAAATCCAAGAGCATTTGTCAAATACTTTTTTCGTTTTTTGCAAAAAATTTTGCTGCAAACAAAAACGGCGGCTCACGCCGTCGTTTTCTCTTTCTCCCGATGTTCGGACAAAATCAGACCGCCAAGCGCCAAAACCGTGCCCAGCCACATGATCGGCGTCATGGTTTCGTGCAGAATCAACGCTGAGCTTACTATTGTAATAACCGGCGTTGCATAAATGTACACGCTGGTTTTCACCGGACCGAGCAGGAAAACCGCGCGATTCCACGTCACAAAGCACGTTGCAGACGCACAAAGACCCAGAAACAGCAGATTTGCCAGATGAACCGGCTGCGTCCACACGCTCAAACCGGACGGAAACCCTTCAATCACCGCAGGAACGAGCAAAAACAGCAAACCGTATCCAAAAATGCGGCAGGTAAGCGGAATGGTACGGTAGCCCATGTGACCAAGCTGGCGCACGAGCACCGAGTACACACCCCAGACCAGAGCCGCGCCTACGCCGAGCAGTGCACCAATCGGGCTGAAATGCAGCTCACTGACGCCCGCGAGCGACACGAGCGCGACACCCGCCATCGCACAAACAAAGCCGAAAAAGAACCATTTGCTGAGTTTTTCGTGCAGCACGACCGCTGCGATCAGCGCGGTAAACAGCGGCGCTGCCGCTACGATAACGCCGACCAGCGACGCGGAAATGTACGTCAGCGCAATATTTTCCATCAAAAAGTACAGCGTAACGCCCGAAAGACCGGCCAGCGCAAACAATCCCTCATGCCACCGTTTCTGCGGGCGCATGAGGCCCTTTCCCACGATGAGCAGCGCCAGAAAGCCGAGCGTGAACCGCGCTACCATAATCTCCAGCGGCGTGAACGCGCGCAGCAGCACCTTGGTGGAGACAAATGTCGTGCCCCAGACAAGCACGCTGAACGCGCCGAACAAATGCCCCTGTATTCTGCGATTTTCCTGCATGATATTCTCCTTGTCAGCGAAAACAGGCGGTTACGGCTTGACCCAGTTCTCCTGTCCTGCGAATGCGTTATACGGTGCCGGATTGAAATGATTGATCAGACCGCTTCTAAGCACAACCTGCTGCCGCTCAAATGCCAGCGGAATGAGCGGCATTTCGTTCAGAAATGTCGTGTACAGACCCTCCGTATTCTCGCCGCTGCGGTACGCCGTGATGGCATTGCTCATGTCCTCACTCGAGTACGATCCGTAATTCAGTCCGCCCTGCGGAGACAGCAGCGGACGCAGATCGAAGTCCGGCGTCAGCTGGGTTTCGCCGTAGTACGCGTCGAACGAGCCGCTCTGCAGCATGGAAACATAGGTATCATACGGCTCCTCATCCACCGTGACATTGACGCCGTTCAGCGAATTCCACGAAGCCGCGACCTGTTTTGCCGCCGCTACCTTAAACGCGTTGTCCGAGTTGACGAGCAGGCGGAACGAAAGCTGCACGGTCGCCGCATCCGTCACTATCGTATCGGTTACTGCGGTATCGGTCGAGCCGGAACCGTCCGTAGAATCGGTCGAATCGCCGGAGTCCGTATTCTCATTGTCCAAAAACACAACTTTCCCGTCCGAAACCGTCGAATCGGTCCGGTTTTTCGGCGTGCGCACGGTCAGAAAATCCACCTTGTAATCGGTATCGCTTGCCCGGCCGCTCGTATAATAGATAAAGTCGCCGTCCTCGTCGTAGTAGCCGTCCTCCTCGGAAGAGTCCGAAGAAGTGTCCGAATCATCATCGGAATTGTCCGTAGAATCCGAATCTCCGTCCGAAGAATCGGTATTGCCGTCGCTGCCGCCTGCCGAAGCCGCACCCTCCTGTGCCGCCTCGCGCAGCAGCTGTGCCGCAGTCATCAAATCCGCCGACAGGCTGTACGACACGCCGGTGTCCGCCGGCTGCGGATTGATCGGCAGCACCGCCGGATCGGCATAATCCTGCAGCTGGGTTGCACACAGACCCTGACGGCTGATCGCCATAGAAAGCGCCTGCCGCACTTTTGCATTCGTGAACTGGCTGTTATTGTAATTCAAACCGATATAATGCAGCATAGCACTGCTCACCGGAACGGTATCGACCTCGCCGGTGAATGCGATATTCTGGTCGTCCGGCGCAATACGGGCGCTGCGCATGATGGATACATCGCCGGTGCGGAAGCTGGTGTCCGCCGCATCCGCGCGCGTCATTTTAACCAGCGTAATGTGCCGAATGGTGCCGAGAAAGCCGCCGTGCCAGTTCTCGTTGGCCTCCAGCGTCCATGCGGCGCCGTTCTGAACCGGCTTGTACGGTCCGGTGCCCTCGGCGAACTCTCCTTCGTCAGTCGTACCCGCCCGATAGATCGGAATATCCAGCAGTTTCGGGAAGTTGACGTTCGGCGACGCAAGCGTAATGCGGACCATGCGCTTTGTCACCGCTTCGATCGAGGAAACCTCGGTCAGTCGGTTGTGGTACGGCGAACTTTCGTTTTCCAGCACAGTCTTGAGACTTTCGGCAACATCACTTGCCGTCAGCTCCGCACCCGACCAGAACTTGATGCCCTTTTTTATCGTAAAGCTGAACGCGGTTCCATCGCTCGTATAGTCCTCGCACAGCTCGTTTTCGAGTGTAAAATCGCTTTTTATCTCAAAAAGGCCCTCGTAAAGCGCCTCACGCAGCATGCTGTTGACCTCGGTGCCGTCCATGACCGGATTGAGCGTTGTGCCCGAACGATACCACGCCAGACCGAAATACGCGTCCGACACATCCACGTTGTCTACCGGTGCGCCGTCGCCGTCGTTTCCCTGTCCAAATGGGAACGTGCAGCCGCCGAGCACGACCAAAGCCGCCATTGTCAGCGCCAGCGCACGTTTTTTCCAACTTTTCATTGTATTGATCCTTTCGCTTACAGACAGATCATGCCGCCCTGCACGCCGCGCACGCCGTGCGTTACGCGGTGCGACCAGAACTCATCCGAATGACACATGGTGCAGATGCCGCTGTCGATCACATTTTCCGCCGAAAGTCCAGCATCCTGCAGCAGCTTTACGCCAATGCCCTGCAGGTCCACATGGAATTTCGGACCTTTCTCCATAATGAACGGATGCACCTGTGCACCGAGCAGCTCTTCCATCGCTTCCGGCACATCCGCATCCGTCTCGAAGCACTCCTGCCGGATGGACGGACCGAGCACGGCGATCAGGCTTTCACGTTTTGTGCCGAGCTGCTCCGCCATCACATCGACGGTTTTCGGCAGGATACCTGCCGCCATGCCGCGCCAGCCGGAATGACACACGCCTGCGGTATGCGTCGCCGGATCATATAATAAGGTGACAACGCAGTCCGCGTAAAAGCCGATGATGGGCGTGTCCGCGAGTGCGGTCACGATCGCGTCCGACTGCCATTCCATCGGGCGGTGCAGACCCATGCCGACCTTGTCCTCGGTCACGACCGACACCTGCGTGTCGTGGATCTGCTTGGTGAGCGTCATGCGCGTCTCATCCACGCCGAGCGCCTCGCCCAGCAGGCGATAGTTTTCGCGCACATTCTCCAACTCGTCACCGCGGTTGAAGCCTAAATTCAGGCTTTCGCACGCGCCTGTGCTCACACCGCCGAATTTGGTGGTGAAGGCATGCCGCACCGGAATCCGTCGGCAGGTATAATATGCGAAAGAACCGCGCTGTACGCGGCACATAGACTCGTTCATAGTCGTTCCTCCTCGTCTCTTCCATGAGGGAATACAGAATTATTATAGCAAATCGCCCTGCTGTTCACAAGAGCGCACACCGGCCGTTTTCAAAAAACACCAAAAACCGCGTATGTCAGCTTGTCTTTTTCTTGACAGTTTGACGAATAGGCTTTACAATTAAACATAGTATAATACCTGCTGTAACAGAGCCGGTGCCAATGGTGAGCACGGCTTTTTTCAAAGGCATTATCATGAACCGCCAATTCCGATGCGGATTGACGGAACCGCATTTTTCTTTTGACAGCGCAAAACCCTGATTTTTTCGAGCGAATCTTCGCTTTTTCGGCGTATTCTGCCTTTATTCTTCGTGCAGTGCTCATGCGTGCTGCGCGTGTTTCACCGTGGAATCAGCTTGTTTTCTGCCGAACTGCCGCTCTATTGAGAAACAGCACCGCAGATCTGCGGTATTGTCTTGGTTTTGTGCCGTCTCCCAAAATTCGTAAATAGGAGGACACACCAACAGACATGAGCAACATCATCATACCGATCATCACCGGTATCGTGTGTCTCGCAGTAGGCGTAATCATCGGATTCCTGTATCGCAAGAGCGTTGCGGAAAAAGAGATCGGCTCTGCCGAGACCGAGGCCACCCGCATCATCAACGAAGCGATCAAGGCCGGCGAGACCAAAAAACGCGAATCCATACTCGAGGCAAAGGACGAAATCCACAAGCAGCGCGTCGAAGCCGACCGCGAGCTGAAGGAACGCCGCAATGAGACCCAGCAGCTTGAGCGCCGCCTGATTCAGCGCGAGGAAGCACTGGATAAGAAGAGCGACATGCTCGACCGCAAAAATGATGACCTTAACCGCCAGCTGGACGCAAGCCAGAAGGAAAAGGAAGAACTCGAGCGCATCAAGCTCGAGCAGGTAGAAAAGCTGGAGCAGATTGCCAGCATGACCCGCGACGAAGCACGCGAGATGCTCGTCCAGTCCATTGAAAACGAAGCGACCCACGATGCAGCCGTCAAGCTGCGCGAGATCAATCAGCGCCTGAAGGACGAGAGCGAGCAGACCGCCCGCGAGATTATCTCGACCGCAATTCAGCGCTGTGCCGCCGATCAGGTATCCGAGGCGACCGTTTCGGTCGTTCCGCTGCCGAACGACGAGATGAAGGGCCGCATTATCGGCCGAGAGGGCCGCAACATCCGCACGCTGGAAACCCTTACCGGCGTAGACCTCATCATCGACGATACGCCCGAGGCCATCACCCTGTCCTCGTTCGATCCGGTTCGCCGTGAGATCGCACGTCTGGCCCTCGAAAAGCTGATCGTTGACGGTCGTATTCATCCGGCTCGCATTGAGGAAATGGTTGACAAGGCTCGCCGTGAGGTTGAGCAGATCATCAAGAGCGAAGGCGAGCGTGCTACCTTCGAGACCGGCATCCACGGCATTCATCCGGAGCTGGTCAAGATTCTCGGCCGCCTGCGCTACCGCACCAGTTATGGTCAGAACGTCCTGCAGCACTCCATCGAGGTGGCACACATTGCCGGCATGATGGCCAGCGAACTCGGCCTCGATCCGGTTCCGGCACGCCGTGCAGGTCTGCTGCATGATATCGGCAAGGCCATCGACCACGAAGTTGAAGGCAGCCACGTTCAGATTGGCGTAGACCTTGCCAAGAAGTACAAGGAATCCCAGCCGATCATCCATGCCATCGAGGCACACCACGGCGATGTAGAGGCTAAGACCATCGTAGCATGTCTGGTTCAGGCAGCCGATGCCATCTCCGCTGCACGTCCGGGCGCTCGCCGTGAGAACCTGGAGAACTATATCAAGCGTCTGGAGAAGCTCGAGAGCATCGCCAACGAGACGCCCGGTGTTTCCGGTTCGTTTGCCATTCAGGCAGGCCGCGAGATTCGCATTATCGTCAATCCGGAGAAGGTTTCGGACGACAAGATGGTGCTTCTCGCCCGCGAAATCGCCAAGAAGATCGAGAACGAGCTGGATTATCCCGGCCAGATCAAGGTCAACATGGTACGCGAAACGCGCGCGATCGATTACGCAAAATAAGCAAAATCATACCCCGCAAGAGATTCTCTTGCGGGGTATTTTTATGCCCTTTTTCAGCTTTTAATCTTTATTGCAGACAATGAACCGCACGCCGCCCTTTATATTTTCCGCCTTGCAGGTCAGGCCGTGCAGAGCGAGTATTTTCTGCAGAATGGCCAGTCCCAGTCCGTGTCCGCCTGCGCGGTCGCGCGCCTTATCGCCGCGATAGAACATCTCAAACAGGCGCGGCAGCTCGGTTTCCGGAATGGGTTCGCAGTCGTTCTCGACGGTCAGCAGATGATTGCGGCTGTTCGTCAGCCGAACGGACACGCGCCCGTTTTCCGGCGAATACTTGGCGGCATTCTCGAGCAGGCAGCCGACGGCACGCCGCAGCAGCGTTTCGTCGCCGCGGATACGCACGCTGTCCGCAATATCGGCGGTCAGGCGGCGTTTCTCAAACAATGGCGCGTATTCGGTCAGCACATCGCGCACCAGCGCGGTCAGATTGAGCGTTTTGCGGTTTTTCAGCTCATCCGTGCGGTCAAGACGGGTGTAATCCAGCATTTCCCGCACCAGACCGTTCATACGGTCGGTTTCTTGCTCGATAGCGGCGAGATACCGCGCGTTTTCCTCCGGCGAAATGTCCTGCGCGATGGCCTCGGCGTACCCGCCGATGAGCGCAAGCGGTGTTTTCAGGTCGTGGCTTGCCGCCGACACAAACTGCTGGCGTTTGTCCTCGAGGTCGCGTTCGCTGTCCCAGCGGGTGTGCAGAGTCGCCGCCATTTCGCTCAGCGCACGGTTGAGTTCCCCGATTTCGTCTCCGCGGTTCAGGTCAGGTTTGAATTCGTCGAATGCAAGGTTTGCAACCAGATTGGCTTCTCTGGCCGTTTCGTCCAATGGGTTGGTAATCATGCGGCGCACGAGCTTATAGAACAGGAACAGAAACAGAATATACAGCGAGTTCGTCACAGATGCCATGCCGTAAAAGTGGTTATCGTATGCCGTTTCCCATTCTATTGGTGCAGCTGCAACGATTACTCCCCGTCCGAAGATCGTTTCATTAGAACCGGACGAAAACAGCTTGGCATTTTCTGTTTCATGTTTGTCTTTGATATCCTCGCCATTAACACACCGCAGTTCGATAGCTATCGCCTCTCTTGCCGCAAAGTATGCCTCCATGCAATAGTCCTCGTCAAAGCACCACTGAATCGGTGTTGCTTCCCATTGACCGACTTCCTCAACCGGTGTCTGGGCAGTCCATTCATAATTATACGCACCTACACTGATTCGGTTCGGAATATATACGATATGACCATCGCTCTCAATTCTTTTACCATATATTGTTGCAATATAGCCGACAGCAGTCGAACCGCCCTTTTTCGGTCCGTATACCTCACGCATCTCACGAATATCCTTCTCGGAAAAATCGCTAATGTCAATATCTCCATCCGCACCATATAACAACAGCGGAGAACGCATGACAACTTGCTTGTTCTGTCCGTCATAATACTGCATGAGATACGGTTGTTCCAATCTCCAGTTATAATATGCCACATCAAAACGCATTGCATCGTATTCCGGTGTATTGACGGACGGCATATTATCCGGGTCGTAACCTTTCTCTGTCAGCCGGTAATCAATTCCTCTGAATCTGTTATTCACATCACTGTTTGCACTGTCTTGCGCATCAAACCATACTTGTTTCGCTGTATTGACCACCCACGGCACCACAAACACCGCCAGAATCACCGCCACGATCGCGGTCAGCCTTGCCGCGATGCCGATTTTACGAATCCGCTTTGTCATGTCGATCCCCCCAATCGGTAGCCCTTGCCGTACACCGCACGGATATGCTGCGAGGCTGTTCCAAGCGCCTTACGCAGACTGGCAATGTGCCGGTCGATCATGCGCTCGTCCCCGTCGAAATCTGTGCCCCATACCCGCTCGATAAGCAAATCGCGCGACACCGTGCGTCCCTGCTCACGCAGCAGCAGTTCGAGTATCTTCGCCTCCTTGGGACGCAGATTCACCGGATTTCCGTCCACCGTTACCGTGCCCGAGGCCGTATCCATCAGGATATTCGCGTAGCCGAGCTCACTCGCGCCCAGCCGCAGCCCGCGGGCCCGCCGCATGAGCGCCTGCGCCTTTGCTACCAGCACCGGAAACGAAAACGGCTTGGTGATATAATCGTCCGCGCCCGCGCGGAACCCTGCCAGCGTGTCACCCTCTTGCCCAAGTGCCGTGACGAAAATAACCGGAACGTCGCTCTCCTGCCGCACCGCTTCGCAGACCTCCAGCCCGTTCAGATGCGGCATCATAACATCCAGCACCAGCAGGTCAAACGGCTGCTCCTGCGCCAGCACGAGCGCCTGTTCGCCGTCATACGCCGGTGTCACCGCCACGCCTGCCGCCCGAAAGAAATCCTGCATCAGCGCGGATAACGCCTTGTCGTCCTCCGCCAAAAGAATGTGTCCTGCCATGGGAATGCCCCCTCTCTATCTGTCATTGGTCTATCCTTTTCCTGTATTTAGTATAGCATAGAATTGTCCATTCTTTATCCAATGAAAAAAGCCTTTCCGAAAAAATTTCGGAAAGGCTTTTGTGTAGTTCGATTTAGACGGCTTCTTTACGCCTGCGGCGGGATACAGCCGACACCATCCAGAATAAAGTGCGGACGGTATGCGTAATTTTCCACATCCTTGCGGGTAGTGCAGCCGGAGAGCACCAGAACGGTGTCCAGACCGGTTTCGATGCCGGCAACGATGTCGGTGTCCATGCGGTCGCCGATCATAGCCGCTTCGTGCGAATGCACGCCCAGCAGGCGCAGACCGGTACGCATCATCAGCGGGTTCGGCTTGCCGACATAGTATGCGGTCTTGCCGGTGGCCAGCTCAATCGGAGAAACCAGTGCGCGGCATGCCGGAATAATTCCCTGCTCGGACGGGCCGGTCAGGTCGGAGTTGGTCGCGATCAGGCGCGCGCCCTTGTTGATCAGATCGACCGCCTTGAGGATGGTCTGATAGTTGTAGGTGTTGGTTTCACCCGCGATAACGTAATCCGGGTCAACATCGTTCATCACGATGCCCGCCTCGTACAGCGCACCGACCAGACCGGGCGCACCGATAACATACGCAGATGCGTGCGGCTTCTGGCTGGCGATGAACTTTGCCGTAGCCAGAGCAGAGGTGTAGAAATGCTCCTCACCGATCTCCAGACCCATGCGTGCCAGCTTCTGCTGCAGCTCAAGCGGCGAACGCTCGGAGGAGTTGGTCAGAAAGAGGAAGCTCTTGTTCTCGCGCTGTAACCAGTCCACAAATTCGGTTACACCGGGCAGCAGACGGTTGCCGTGATAGATAACACCGTCCATATCGCAGATGAAGCCTTTCTTCTCGCGAAGCAGCTCTAATTCTTCGTTCATTGTGCTGATCTCCTTTCGGTAACGACCCATGCTCAAACAGCATGGCCGGAAATCTTTTTGTCCATTCTTATTATGCGTAAAATTTCAGCCAACGTCAAGAGCCAACCGAGGAAAAAATGTTAAATCCTCGTAAAGAGCTGAAAAGAGAGTGAGGAGTGAAGATTTTCTTCTCCGGGCGCATACCAAGGGACACAGGCGGCTCTGCCGCCGTGTCCCACCCCGCGAACGCAGTTCGCGGCATAAAATACGCGATTTGCTTGCATAATCGCACCCACAAGGCAGGCGGCTCGTGCCGCCGCGCCTTCCGCGGGCGCCCATGTTCACGCCAACCCAAAAATCCCGCAGGGATTTCTGCACCCAGAAAACCCGTCACGCCGCGGAGCGCATAAAATGGAGCGCCTCCGGCGCGACAAAAAAGTCAGGACATGCGCCTGACTTTTTTAACAAACACGAAAACACCCCGAAAACCGGAAAGTTTTCGGGGTGTTTTCGTGCAATAGGTGTTCCCGCCCTGCCCGCAAAGCGGGCGCGCGCGGCGACACCGTCCCTCGTACCAAAGGCCGCAAAGCGGCCTTTGGTACGAAGCGAGAGCCTTTACGGCTCGAGTCTATTCATATCACGCGGGAACATGGAAGCCTCGCGGATGTTGTTCAGCTTAAGGAGCTGCATGGTCAGGCGCTCCAGACCAATGCCCAGACCGCCATGCGGCGGCATACCGTACTTGTGCAGCATGGTGAAGGACTCAAACAGCTCGGCGTTCATCTTGCGGGCCGCCAGCTTGTCCATCTGCTCCTGATAATCGTGGATACGCTGACCGCCGGTGGTGATCTCCAGGCCGCGGAACAGCAGGTCGAACGACAGCGCCAGCTTCGGGTCCTCCGGATCATCCTTCGCGTAGAACGGGCGCTTTGCGGACGGGAAGTGGGTTACGAATACGAAATCGGAATCGTGCTCTTCCTTGGCCCACTGGCACAGCAGCACTTCTTCGTCCGGGTTGAGGTCGTAACGGTTCTTGGACTTGTGACCGAACTTCTCCTCCATGATCTGCTTAGCCTCGTGGAAGCGGATGGTCGGGATTTCCTTGATCTCCGGAACCTCGGCGTTCAGCATAGCGAGTTCCTCAGCGCAGTGCTCCTTAACGTAAGCCATAACGGACTTCAGCATGCCGGTCTCCATTGCCATTACATCGTACATGGAATCAATGTAGGCCATCTCGAAGTCCAGACCCATATACTCGTTCAGATGACGGGAGGTATTGTGACGCTCTGCACGGTAAACCGAGCCGATCTCGTATACACGGCCGAATGCACCGGCGAGGTACTGCTTGTGGAACTGCGGGGACTGTGCCAGATAAGCCGGAGTGCCAAAGTAATCCAGCTTGAACAGGTTTGCGCCGCCCTCAGCGCCTGCAACTACGATCTTCGGGGTGTGGATGTGGGTGAAGCCCTGCGACTGCATATACTGTGCAAAGCCGTCAGCGATCGCACCCTGTACGCGGAAGATCGCCTGCTTGCGCGGATGACGCAGCGTGATCGGACGCAGCGGCAGATCAACATCGAGGGACAGGCCCATATACTTCTTGCCGAGCGGTACCGGCAGCTGGTCGTACGGCTTGCCGAGGATGGACAGTGCGCTCAGAACGACCTCAACGCCGTGCTCTGCACGCGGCTCCTCACGAACGGTACCAGTAACCTCGAGTACCATTGCGTCCTTAACGTCCGAACGCTTGATGCCGCCGATCTCGTCACCCTGGAAGGTGCACTGGATCAAACCGCGCTCAACGCGCATTACAACAAAAGAAAAGTCAGACATATCGCGTACACGGTGAACCGTGCCGCGGAACGTGACCTCGCTGCCGACTGCTTCGCAGACGCGCTTTACGGTGTCAACGTACTGACCCGCTTCATGAATCATTTCCATAATATTACGCCTCTCTGTTTACAATTTTCAGATAGAGTTATTGTAGCATGGATTTACTGCCGTGACAAGGTTTTACCAGTGAAATCCACGCTGTTTTGACAATTTTTCTTATCGTTTCAGCCTGCGGAGCACCGCCTGTACTTCCTCGCGGCCCTCACCGCTGACGATAATGCACACCGCATAAACGCCTGCACCGACCACGACAGCCGCGCCAAGGCGAATGAGATTGCCGACCGGCAGCAGCGTGCACGCAAAGGCCACCGCGCCGCACAGCAGCGCCGAAACGATGATGCGCACCAGACTGATCGGTGCCACACGGAACAGGAATCGGCTGCGCACGCGCACACAGGTAATGATAAAGTAGGACGCAAATGCGACCACCGAACCGAGCGCACCGCCCGTAAATCCGAGGGTTTTGAGCAGAATGACACTCGAAACCACCTTGATAACTGCTGCGATCGCGCTGTTCTGCAGAACGTGTACGGTGGACTGCTCCAGCTCATACGCCTTGTTGGCGTACTCGGTCAGGCCCATGAACAGCATGGCAAGCGCGGTATACGCAATGACCGGCGCACCGGCGGCATACTTCGCGGGGAACAGAAACCGACTGAGCGGCAGCGCCACCGCAGTCAGACCCGCAACAGCAGGCACAGCGATCAGCAGATACAGCCGCACGCCCTGATCGAGCAGCGGCTTTGCTGCGGCTTTGCCGCCCTCACGCCAGCCGCGCAGCACGGCAGGATACACGCCGCGCATAATACCGACCGAGATCATCGTGAACAGACCGCTCGCGATGGAGTTGTTGTTGGAGTAGTACGCATACAAGATGTTGCCGTAAAAGCCGACAACGAGGTATTTGTCGATCTGGTTGAGCAGCGCCACCGAGATGGAAACGCCCATCAGCGGTACGCCGTATTTGAGGAACCTGTTCAGCAGAGGCTTGGAGAAATACTTCAGCCGCACAACAACCGGCAGGCTGAGCGCAAACACCGCACCGATGGTCGCAACGCCGTCCGCAATGGTATTGGCAAAGATAGCCGGGAACGGCGACGGATAATTCGACTTGCCGCCGACAAGCGCGAATGCAACCGCGAGCTTGAGCACCGCCGAGGTCAGCGACCACAGGATGGATGCTTTGACGCGGCCGAGCTGAATCAGCGCCGCATTGAGCACCTGAAACGCCGTGTAGGTGCAGAACATCAGCGCACCGCCCAGATAAACCGGACTTTGCGTCACAGCTGCCGTAATGCAGCAGCCGATGGCAACGAGCACGCACAATCCCACATAGATGGTAGAAACCGTGGAGAACAGGCCGCGTCCTTCATCGGCGCGGTACTCCTCACCGACATAGCGGGTGGCGGAATTCGCCATCCAGCCCGCAAGGATGAGGTACAGCAGCTGTATCGTGGTGTTGGTCAGGTTGAATGCACTGACCGCACCCTCCACAAAAATGTGGGAATACAGCGAGGAACACCCGATGACGAGCAGTCCCTCGACCACCTTGGCCGGCAGGAACAGCATCGCATCGCGCGTCATGGTATTTTTAGAGGACAAAAGAAAAACCCTCGCTTTCCGTCAGATAGATAGGCAAGACCGCATAATTGAACAAAAGCGCAAAATTTCCGTAAAGCGCCGCGGCAGCGCGACCGGAGCCTGCGCAAGGAGCCGCAGCCGCAGCTTCAATTGTGCGGTGTTGCCTTAAGTATACCATGAAAGCGGTGGAAACACAAACTTCGTTTGCCGAAAAATCGCCGAAAAAGCCGCATTTTCCTGTCTCACGGTTTTGCAATCCCCCTGTTTTCATGGTATACTGATTATACTTGTCAAGTGGAGGTATTTGACTTTGCGAATCATGCATGTAATGGGCGGCGGCGATGTAGGCGGCGCCAAGACCCAGATTATGAATACCGTGACCGGACTCAACCGCAATAACGATGTGATGCTCATCTCGTTCCGCGCAGGTCCGTTTGCGGATGAAGCGCGCGAGCGCGGCATTGATGTGCGCGTGATCGAGCGGCACAATCCGTTCCGCGCGGCACGGACCATGCGCGACCTGGTAGATGCGTTCAAGCCCGACATTATTCACTGCCACGGCGGCCGCGCCAACCTGATGGGCGCCATGGTGCGCCGCAGCCGTCAGGTGCCGATCGTCACGACCGTGCACTCAGATTACCGGCTGGACTACCTCGGCAGTCCGCTCAAGCAGTATACGCTCGGCACGGCGAATGCCATCGCGCTGCGCTTTCTCGACTTCTATCAGCCGGTCGCAGACCGTATGGCGCGCACGCTCATCGAGCGCGGCTTTGACCCGGAGCGCATTGTAAAAATCTACAACGGCATGGATTTTGACCGTCCGAAGGGCGAATTTGACCGTGTTGCCTATCTGCGGGACACCTACGGAGCCGAGATCGAGGACGGCGACGTGCTGTGCGGCATTGCCGCGCGTCTGACTGCCGTCAAGGATATTGCGACCACCATCCGCGGCTTTGCCGAGGCGCTGAAATCCGCGCCGCAGCTGCGCCTGTTCATCGCCGGCGACGGCGAGGACGAGGACATGCTCAAAAAGCTGTGCGACCAGCTCGGCGTGCGCGAGCGCGTGACATTCTGCGGCTGGGTATCGCCGGTCATGCCGTTCTTCCGTGCGATGGACATCAACCTGCTGTCCTCGGTGTCCGAAACCTTCCCGTACTCCATTCTCGAGGGCGTTTGTGCCGGCTGCGCGACCATCTGCTCGGATGTCGGCGGCATGCCCGAGCTCATCGACACCGGCGAAAACGGCTATATCTTCCCGGTCGGGGACGATAAGCGGCTGGCGGAATATCTGGTCCGTCTGGGCAACGATGCCGCGCTGCGGCAGAAATTTGCGGATGCGCTGTACGAAAAAGCCTCCCGCGATTTCTCGCGCGACAAAATGTGCGAACGTCAGATGGAAAACTACCGTCAACTGCTGGCACGGTTCCACCGTCCGAAAAACGAGCGCGAGAGCATTGTCATCTGCGGTGCTTACGGACGCGGCAACGCCGGTGACGATGCCATCCTCGAGGCCATTGTGCAGGAGATGCGTCAGCTCGATCCCGAACGCACCATCTGCGTTATGTCGCGCAGGCCGAAGGAAACGCGCCTGATCTACCGCACGAACGCCATCTATACTTTTAATGTGTTCTCCGTTCTGCGCAAGTTCCGTCATGCCGCGCTGTATATCAACGGCGGCGGCTCACTCATGCAGGATGTCACGTCCACCCGCTCGATCTGGTACTACTGCTACACGCTGTACGCCGCCAAAAAGCGCGGCTGCAAGGTAATGATGTACGGCTGCGGCATCGGTCCGATCAACCGTCCGGGCAACCGCCGGATGGCCGCCAGGACCATTGACGCATCGGTTGACCGCATCACACTGCGCGATGACAATTCCCGCGCACTGCTTGCCGAAATGGGCGTTACCCGGCCGGATATCCGTGTTTCCGCCGACCCGACCATCATTCTGACGCCGGCGCCGCGTGAAATCGTCAATATTGCCCTCGAGCAGAGCGGCATTGACCCGAACGGAAAGTATATCGGCTTCGGTCTGCGCAACTGGAAGGGTCTGGACGCGGCTCTGCCCGAAATCGCGGCTGCAGCCAACTATGCCTACGAAAAGCACGGTCTGACGCCGGTTTTCGTACCCATCGAGTTCCCGAGCGACCTCATGCCCGCAGAACGCGTCGGCGCACTGCTGCACTGTCCGTGGCACGCCGTGCGTACCCGACAGCCCATCGAAGTCACCATCGGCATCCTCTCCCGCATGAAAACCGTGGTTGGCATCCGACTGCATTCGCTGATGTTCTCCGCCGGTCAGGGCGTTCCGGTCGTCGGCATGAGCTACGACATCAAGGTGGACGGCTTCCTGAAATATATCGGCAGCCGCACCTGCCTGCAGCTTTCGTCCGTCAAGGCGGAGCCGCTGTGCCGCCTCATCGACGAGTGCGTCTCCGGTGCGCTCGATAACGAGGTGCACCGCACCGCAGAAATGCTGAGAGAAAGAGAATCCGAGAATGTGAAGGGTGCAGCGAAGCTGCTGAACATTTCCGAAAACTAAACCGTAGAGCGGGGTGCCCTCACCCCGCCGTCTTTACCATCTGCATACCGCTAACCACGGCGGGCTGAGGTCAGCCGCCCTACGATATATGATAAAACAATCCACTAAAGGGGTTATATAGATATGAAGAACCACATCGTCTGTCTTTCGACAACGAACTACCATCCTCTGCCGACGCGCAAGCAGAACGTGATGAGCCGTCTGCGCAACAGCGAAATCCTGTATTTTGATCCTCCGGTGTCCATGATCGCACCGCTCAAGGACAAAAAAGCCTCCGCATATATAGAAAAGTACAAGCAGCCCGGCGAAAAGGTCGAGGGACACGAAAACATCACCGTTTACGCACTGCCGCCGGTACTGCCGTTTTTCAACAAGTTCCGCTGGATCAACAAAATCAACCAGAAGCGGCAGGCGGCGTTCATCCGCGAAAAGATGCGCGAGCATGGCTTCGGTGACGAGACCGTGCTGTGGTGCTACTCGCCGTCCTCGTGCGATATTGTGGAGCACCTGCCGCACTCCAAGCTGGTATACGACTGTGTAGACCGTCATTCCGCATACAAGGGCCACATCAATCCCAAGGTTGTGGACAAGATGGAATGCGATCTGGCCAAGCCTGCCGATCAGGTATTCGCAACCGCAGTCGGACTGGCAGAGACACTGGAAAAGATCAACCCGACCACCCAGATGATCCCGAATGGCGCGGCTTACGAGATTTTCTCGCGCGTACAGACCGAGAAGGACACCCTTCCCTGCCCGGAGGACATGAAGGATCTGCCGCATCCGATCTACGGCTTTGTCGGCATGCTGCAGGAGTGCATCGACTATGCACTGATCGAAAAGCTGGCGAAGAGCCGTCCAAACGCGACGATTTTCCTGATCGGACGCACGCTGCCGGGTGTTGACCTGACCAACCTCAAGCAGTACCCGAACATTGTATTCCACGGTCTGGTGCCGCAGCCCGAGCTGCCCGCATATCTGGCGCAGATGGACGTCTGCCTGAACGTATTCCGTGCCGGTGCGCTCTCCAAGGACGTTTCGCCGCTCAAGTTCTACGAATATCTGGCAACCGGCAAGCCGATCGTTTCCACGCGTGAGCCGCTGCAGGTCGAGGATTTCAAGGATGTGGTCTACATTGCCCGCAATCCCGAGATGTTCCTGCCGCTGTGCGATGCCGCTGCCAAGGAAAAACGTCCGGCATGGACGGAAAAACGCCTTGCCTACGGCGCGCAGTGCTCGTGGACCGAGCGCGTGCACCAGATGGAAGAGGTGCTTTATAAAAAGGGCGTTCTGCACGAAAGTGCAGAGGAGTAAAATTTATCTTTGGGCATTTACACGAATCCCGAAAAAAGCGGGTAAAATACTTGCATTAACAAGTTAAATTGGCTAAAATAAATATGTATCGTCACCGTTGGTTTTAAGAAAGAGGTGTACTCATGACCGGCAGCGTATTTTTGAACCAGACTGCAGCTGAACAGTTTTTTGTTCTCGGGCATTCGTGCATTCTCTCGGGCATCGGTGCACATAAATGAGCGATTATAGGGCACGGGTATACCCGTGCCCTCATTTGTTTTTGTAGGAGGAATAACAAATGAAAAAAGTTCTCGTTGTCATGGGATCCGACAGTGATCTCAAGGTAATGGAAAAGTGTGTTGACCGTCTGAAATCGTTCGATATTCCGACTGAGGTCCGCATCTGCTCCGCGCACCGCACCCCGGCAGCTGCCGAGCAGCTGGCGAAGAACGCGGCAGCCGAAGGCTTCGGCGTTATCATCGCGGCAGCAGGCAAGGCCGCACATCTCGGCGGTGTACTGGCGGCTTACACCACGCTTCCGGTAATCGGCGTGCCGATGGCCACCAGCGTCATGGGCGGCATGGACAGCCTGCTCTCCATCGTGCAGATGCCCAAGGGCATTCCGGTGGCAACCGTTGCGATCGACGGCGCAGACAACGCCGCTATCCTCGCAGCACAGATGATCGCCCTGTCGGATGACGCGCTGGCAGCAAAGCTCGCGCAGTTCAAGGCCGATATGGCAGCGGAAGTTACCGCAAAGGACGAAAAGGTTCGCGCTCAGTTCGCGTAATCTATATAGGTATCTCTGATACCGCATCCCCGCAAGGTAAAGGCATTGGTGCCGCTCCCATTGGCAGCTAAAATGTACAACCTGCAAACACTTAGCAGCACTAAAACTCCCGCGCCGCAGCGCGCATTAAATCCAACCGCAGGTTCGTAAAAACCGGGAGCATGTATCACGGTTTTTACACAAGTGCGTGCAAAAGTTTCAACCACCGGGCGGAACTTTTGGTAGCTTAGGGCATATCCGAACACTGTTCGGTATGTCCCCTCGATTGAAAGCATGCTTTCAATCGAAAAGTCGTTTCAAATTAACACTACTTATACAAATGGAGGAATTGGACATGGAAAAGAAAGAACAGCTGTACGAAGGCAAGGCTAAGAAGGTATTTGCTACCGACGACGCAAATCTCGTAATCGTTGACTACAAGGACGATGCAACCGCATTCAACGGTGAGAAGAAGGGCACCATCACCGGCAAGGGCGTGATCAACAACGTAATGAGCAATCACATGTTCCAGCTGCTCGAGCAGCAGGGCGTGCCGACCCACTTTGTTGAGCAGCTCTCCGAGCGCGAGACCCTGGTAAAGAAGGTCTCCATTGTTCCGCTGGAGGTCATCATCCGCAACATTTCCGCCGGTTCCTTTGCAAAGCGTTTCGGCGTGGAAGAGGGCATCGTATTCGACGAGCCGACCATCGAGTTCTCCTACAAAAACGATGAGCTTGGCGACCCGCTCATGAACGCTTACCACGCTATCGCACTGAAGGCTGCTACCCGCGAGGAGATCGAGACCATCAAGGCAATGGCCTTCAAGGTAAACGAGGTTATGAAGCAGTACTTCGATACCCTGAACGTCATCCTCGTTGACTTTAAGCTCGAGTTCGGCAAGACTGCGGACGGCAAGATCGTTCTCGCAGACGAAATCTCTCCGGATACCTGCCGCCTGTGGGACAAGACCACCAAGGAGAAGCTGGACAAGGATCGCTTCCGTCGTGACATGGGCGGTGTCGAGGAGGCATATCAGGAGATCATGAAGCGCGTTATGGGCAAGTAAGCCCATCCGCAAGGCAAGATTCGGACAAGAAAAGGCTGAAGAATGAAATATCGTATTTTAAGAAAAAGCAGCACTCCGTTTGACAAGGTGCATGAGGAGTGCGGTGTATTCGGTATCGCAGCGCCGGAAGGCAAGGAGATTTCCGCCGCGCACGACGCGTATACTGCACTGTTTGCTCTCCAGCACCGCGGTCAGGAGGCTGCCGGTATCGCCGTAAACAAAAACGGCGTGATCCACTGCCACAAGGATGTCGGTCTGGTCAGCGCCGTGTTCAATCAGGAGATTCTGGACAACATGCCCGGCTCGATGGCCATCGGCCATGTGCGCTACTCCACCACCGGTGATACCCGTCGCGAGAATGCGCAGCCGATCTCCATCACCCATGTAAAGGGCAATCTCGCGGTTGCGCACAACGGCAACCTCGTAAACGCAGGTGAGCTGCGCCGCGAGATCGAGCTGGACGGCGGCATTTTCCGCTCCTCGAACGACACCGAGGTTCTGGTATACACCATTGTTAAGGAACGCCTCAAGTGCGGCTCTATTGAAGAAGCCGTTATGAACACCATGCACCGCATCGAGGGTGCCTACTCTCTGGTTGTTATGTCTCCGCGCAAGCTGATCGCGGCACGCGACCCGCACGGCTTCCGTCCGCTGTGTATCGGCCTGCTGGACAACGACTGCTACATTTTCGCTTCCGAGACCTGCGCTCTGGACGCGCTCGGTGCAAAGTTCATCCGCGATGTAGAACCCGGTGAGGTCTGCGTTGTCGAAAACGGTGAGCTGCGCTCCATGCACTGCGGTATCGAGTGCAAGTCCTCCGCGTGCGTATTCGAGTACATTTACTTTGCCCGTCCGGACTCCATCATCGACGGTGCATCGGTTGAGCTGGCCCGTCAGGAGGCCGGCAAGTATCTGTCCATCGAGCATCCGGTCGGCGCTGACGTGGTTATCGGCGTACCGGATTCCGGTATCCCGGCAGCCATCGGCTACGCGAAGTTCTCCGGCATTCCGTACGGCGTGGGCCTTATCAAGAACCGCTATATCGCCCGCACCTTTATCCAGCCGGGTCAGGACAAGCGCGAGCGCTCCGTACGTCTCAAGCTGAATGCCCTGCGCACCGCTATTGAGGGCAAGCGCGTCATCATGGTCGATGACTCCATCGTCCGCGGTACGACCTGCGGCCGTCTGGTAAAGCTGCTGCGCGACGCAGGCGCGGCTGAGGTTCACATGAGGATTTCGGCACCTCCGTTCCGTCATCCCTGCTTCTTCGGCACGGATATTCCGGAGCGCAACCAGCTGCTCGCACACAACCGCACGGTTGAGGAAATGCGCGAGATCATCGGCGTGGATTCGCTCGGCTTCCTGTCGCTCGAGGCCTGCCGCAAGATTGCAGTCGGCTGCAAGCTGGGTTTCTGCGATGCATGCTTCTCCGGCGAGTACCCGATTCCGGTACCCGAACAGGTGAATAAGAACATGTTCGAGACCGAGATTCCGCTCCCCTCTAACAAAGACTAAACCTGAATGGAAAATGATGATTGATAATGAAGGTCACACGCCTTCATTATCAATTTTCCATCTTTAATTATGAAAGTGAGATGTTAAGAATGAGTGTAAGCCGTTCTGAAAGCTACAAGGCTGCCGGCGTTGACGTTACCGCAGGCTACGAAGCGGTCAAGCTGATGAAGCCGATGGTAGAAAGCACCTTTACCAAGGGCGTTATGGGTACGCTCGGCGGCTTCGGCGGCCTGTTCCGTCCGGATTTCAATGGCATGAAGGATCCGATCCTCGTTTCCGGTACGGATGGCGTCGGCACCAAGCTCAAGCTGGCGTTCCTGATGGACAAGCACGACACCGTTGGCATCGACTGCGTTGCCATGTGTGTCAACGATATCGCCTGCTGCGGTGCACAGCCGCTGTTCTTCCTCGACTATGTTGCAGTCGGCAAGAACCACCCGGAGAAGATCGCACAGATGGTTTCCGGTATCGCAGAGGGCTGCCGTCAGGCAGGCTGCGCGCTGATCGGCGGCGAGACCGCTGAAATGCCGGGCTTCTATCCGGAAAACGAGTACGATATGGCCGGCTTCTCTGTCGGCATGGTCGATAAGGAAAAGATGATCGACGGCACCGGCATCAAGGCCGGCGACGCGCTGATCGGTGTTGCCTCCTCCGGCGTACACTCCAACGGCTATTCTCTGGTTCGTAAGACGCTCGGCATCAACGAGAAGTCTGTCCGCCGCTACATCGACGAATTCGGCAAGACCCTCGGCGAAGAGCTGCTGACCCCGACTAAGATCTACGTTAAGGCGATCCAGTCCCTGATGGGCAAGGTTGAGGTCAAGGGCATCAGCCACATCACCGGCGGCGGCTTCTATGAAAACGTACCGCGCATGCTTCCGGCAGGCATCGTTGCCAAGATTGAGAAGGCTGCTATGCCGGTTCCGCCGGTATTCGACCTGATCGCAAAGACCGGCAAGATTCCGGAGCGCGATATGTACAACACCTTCAACATGGGCGCCGGTCTGGTTCTGGCCGTTGCCGCTGAGGACGCTTCCCGCGCGGTTGCAGCAATTTCCGCTGCAGGCGAGCAGGCTTATGTGATCGGCGAGTGCGTAAACGGCGCTGAAAAGGGCGTAGAGCTGGTATAATTCTATCCCGTTTCGTAGGGCGGGGTGCCCTCACCCCGCCGCTTCTAACGATAAGCAGATAATTTACAACGGCGGGGTGAGGGCACCCCGCCCTACGGAGAAGAAGATGCTGTTTTCAGCATACTTCGATTTTCGGAGAAAAATAAATGACAAAAATTGCAGTTTTGGTTTCGGGCGGCGGCACGAACCTGCAGGCGCTCATTGATGCACAGCAGGCGGGCAAGATCGAAAACGGACAGATTTCGCTCGTTATTTCGTCCAACCCGAAGGCGTATGCACTCGAGCGTGCCGCAAAAGCGGCTATTCCCTCCGAGGTGCTGCGCCGCAAGGACTTTTCCGACGCGGAAGAGTACGGCAAGGCGCTTACCGCTCTGCTGGAGAACGCAGACATCGGTCTGATCGTGCTCGCAGGCTTTATGACCGTCCTGCCGGACAGCTTCTGCCGCCATTTTGAAAACCGCATTATCAACGTACATCCCTCGCTCATCCCCTCCTTCTGCGGAGAGGGCTTCTACGGTCTGCGCGTGCATGAAGCCGCGCTGGCAAAAGGGGTAAAGGTTACCGGTGCGACCGTACATTTTGTATCCGAAGTGGTAGACGGCGGCGCAATCATCGCGCAGAAGGCCGTTGAAGTAGAGGATGGCGACACACCGGAGACCTTGCAGAAGCGCGTCATGCAGAACGCGGAGTGGATTCTTCTGCCGCAGGCAGTATCCGACTTCTGCGCAGGCAGACTGCGCGTGGACGGCGCTATCGTCCATAAAAACTGAACAGGAGTAACAGCATTATGAGCAAGAATGTTTTTGACATCAGCCAGGAGCTGATGAGCAACGCATATCCCGGTCGCGGCATCATTCTCGGCCGCACCCCGGATAATAAAAAGAATGTTATCGCCTACTTCATCATGGGCCGCTCGGAGAACAGCCGCAACCGCGTATTCACCGAAACCGAGGACGGTATCCGCACCGAGGCATTTGACCCGTCCAAGATGGTCGATCCATCGCTGATCATCTATCATCCGGTGCGCCTGTACAACGGCACGCTGGTCGTTACCAACGGCGACCAGACCGATACCATCGTGGACTATCTCAAGCAGGGCAAGAGCTACTTTGAGGCGCTCCGCACCCGCGAGTTTGAGCCGGATGCGCCCAACTACACCTCCCGCATTTCGGGCGTTGTCAATCCGGACGGCTCCTACAGCCTGTCCATCCTCAAGAACTTCACCTCGGACCGCACCGCCAACAAGCGTTTCTTCTATGAGTACGATAAGCCGGTTGCCGGTCTGGGACACTTCATCCATACCTACCAGTGTGACGGCGATCCGCTGCCGCCGTTCCGCGGCGAGCCGAAGTGCATCCGCATCGAGCTGCCCATCCGCGAGTTCACCAACCTGCTCTGGAACAGCCTGAACGAGCAGAATAAGGTTTCGCTGTTCGTGCGCTACGTCGATCTGGAGACCGGCGAAGTTGAGCAGGAAATCCGCAACAAGAACGCAGAATAACTGCGACCTGATGAGCAGAAAGGACTATTTATGAAAGAATTAGCCTTAAAGTACGGCTGCAACCCGAACCAGAAGCCGGCCCGCATTTTTATGACCGAGGGCGAGCTTCCGATCGAGGTACTCAACGGCAAGCCGGGTTATATCAACTTCTGTGACGCATTCAACTCTTGGCAGCTTGTCCGTGCGCTGAAAAAGGCGACCGGCCTGCCCGCAGCTGCGTCCTTCAAGCACGTTTCTCCGGCCGGTGCCGCTCTCGGCAAGCCGCTGACCGATATTGAGAAGCAGATGTACTTTGTTGACACCGATAAGGAGCTGTCTCCCATCGCATGTGCGTATATCCGCGCACGCGGCGCGGACCGTCTGTGCTCCTACGGCGACTGGGCGGCTCTGTCCGATACCTGCGACGCAGACACCGCTTCCTACCTCGCACACGAGGTTTCCGACGGCATCATCGCGCCGGACTTCACCGCTGAGGCCCTCGAGATCCTCAAGACCAAGCGCAAGGGCGGCTACAACGTTGTCAAGATCGACCCGAACTATGAACCGAAGCCGATCGAGCAGCGCGACATTTTCGGCATCCGCTTCGAGCAGGGTTACAACAACTACGAGATCAACGAGAGCCTGCTCACCAACATCGTCACCGAGAACAAGAATCTGCCGGAGAGCGCAAAGCACGACATGATCCTTGCGCTCATCACGCTCAAGTACACGCAGTCCAACTCGGTCTGCTACGTCAAGGACGGCATGACCATCGGTGTCGGCGCCGGTCAGCAGAGCCGCATCCACTGCACCCGTCTGGCTGGCAACAAGGCCGACAACTGGTTCGTTCGTCAGCATCCGAAGGTTCTCGGTCTGCAGTTTGTTGACGGCATCCGCCGCCCGGACCGCGACAACGCGATCGACGTTTACACCTCGGACGAGTATGAGGACATACTGGCTGAAGGCGTATGGCAGAAGACCTTCAAGGTAAAGCCGGAGGTGCTCACCGCTGAGGAAAAGAAGGCGTGGATTGCAAAGAATACCGGCGTAACCGTTGGTTCGGACGCATTCTTCCCGTTCGGCGACAATGTAGAACGCGCACGCAAGTCCGGCGTGGAGTACATCGTACAGCCGGGCGGCTCCATCCGCGATGACAATGTTATCGAGACCGCGAACAAGTACGGCATCACGATGGCGTTCACCGGCATGCGTCTGTTCCATCACTAATGAAACTGCTGAAAGGCTATTATGCCTACTTAGCCGTATCCGGCGGACTGCTGCTCGGTCTGGCCGCGCAGAACAACTGGGCACTGCAGATGCTGGCGTTCGCGCTGGTGTCTGCCGGTGCGCTGTCCGTGCAGAATGCGTCCCGCTGGTACATGCGCGCAAGCATTGCCGCGGACGTGACGATGGCGTTCAAGCTCATCCTCGGTCCGGCAGTCATCCCGCCCGGCCTGCTGCGGATTGTGCTGCTGTATGCGGCGCTCGTGCCGCTGCTGCTCACCGGCTGCATGCTGCTGATGGGTGTCAAAGACCAGATGCACAAGATCGACCGCAGCACCCTGCCCGAATGGGTTTTGCTGGTGGTCTGGAGCACAGGCTGCATCCTTACGCTGCTCATCGCGCCCGGCTGGCTGAATGACTATCTGGCACCGCTGGCGGCAAAGGCGGCAAACACGCTCCTGCCGATCGGCTATGTTGCACTTATTGTAGAAATGTTCCGCGCACAGCGTGTGTATTTACAAACGGAGGAACAATAAATGAAAGTTTTGGTTATCGGCGGCGGCGGCCGTGAGCACGCCATCGTCCATACATTGAAGAAGAGCCCCAAGGTGGACCACATCTGGTGTGCGCCGGGCAACGGCGGCATTGCCGCTGAGGCAGAGTGCGTTGCCATCAAGGCAACCGACATCGACGGCATGGTTGCTTTCGCCAAGGAGCACAAGCCGGATCTCGTTATGGTAGCACCGGACGACCCGCTTGCACTCGGCATGGTAGACGCACTCGAGGCCGCAGGCATCCGTGCCTTCGGTCCGCGCAAGAACGCTGCCATCATCGAGGGCAGCAAGTCCTTTGCGAAGGATTTAATGCAGAAATACAACATCCCGACCGCGGGCTACGCTGTTTTTGAGAACTCCGCAGACGCGATCGAGTACATCAAGAAGAACGGTGCGCCGATTGTTGTCAAGGCGGACGGTCTTGCACTCGGCAAGGGCGTTACCGTTGCTATGACCGAGGAAGAAGCCATCGAGGCAGTCAAGGACGCGATCGACGGCGGTGCATTCGGCGGTGCCGGTGCGCGTGTCGTTATCGAGGAATTCCTGACCGGTCCGGAGGTTTCCGTGCTCGCCTTCGTAGACGGCAAGCACCTCAAGACCATGCCGTCCGCACAGGATCACAAGCGTGCCTACGACCATGACGAAGGCCCGAACACCGGCGGTATGGGCGCATTCTCGCCGTCCCGCTTCTATACCGACGACATTGCCGCCGAGTGCATGGAGACCATCTTCAAGCCGACCGTCGCGGCCATGGAGAAGGAAGGCCGTCCGTTCAAGGGCGTGCTGTATTTCGGCCTGATGCTGACCCCGAAGGGCCCGCGCGTTATCGAGTACAACGCTCGTTTCGGCGACCCGGAAACGCAGGCTGTCCTGTCCCGACTGGACACCGACCTGTTCGACATCTTCAATGCCGTTATCGACGAAAAGCTCGAGAATATCGACATCAAGTGGGCGGACAACGCCGCCTGCTGCGTCTGCATGGCGTCCGGCGGCTATCCGAAAGCCTATGAAAAGGGCAAGGAGATCACCGGTCTGGACGATGTGACCGACTCGTTCGTATTCCACGCCGGCACCGCCGTCAAGGACGGCAAGCTGGTAACGAACGGCGGCCGCGTGCTCGGCGTAACGGCTACCGCACCGACCCTTGACGAAGCCATCCAGAAGGCTTATGCCGATGTGAAGAAAATTCACTTCGATAAGGCGCATTACCGCACCGATATCGGCGTAAAGTAATATTTTACGTTTATTGTAGGGCGGGCTGACCCCAGCCCGCCGTCGTTCGCGTCAGCAGTTGACGAAAACGGCGGTGCGGGGTCACCCCGCCCTACATTCTGCGTTAATGGAAGAAAGGAAAAAAGAATGAAAATCGAACAGCAAAATCAGATTTTAGGCTGCATGAACGATGTTCTCAACCAAAACGGTTTCCGGGCGGAGATCATGCAGAAGGACGGCGCACCGACCATTCTGCGCTGCGAGGCGATGCGTCAGGGCAAGGTTGCCAAGGACGTTGTGATCGAAGCCTGCTTCATCCCGATGCAGCTGCCCGCAGAGGACATGGGTCTGCTGCAGTTCTTCGTCACTCTGTTTCAGGGTGCACCGGAAAACAACAAGGTGCAGCTCCGCCATGCGTGCGACTACTGCAACAACTTCTGTGCGCTCGGCTCGTTCGGCTTCTTTGAGGAGGCCGGTCAGATTTACCTCAAGCACAACACGCTGGTAGACGGCTCTCTCGAGCTCGAGAAAATCATTCCGTTTGTGGCAGACAACATTTCCGTGCTGATCGCGGCAGTCTCCCGCTTCATCGACGGTCTGGCGCAGATTGCCTACGCAGGCATGACGCTCGACGCTGTTATTGAGCAGGATTTGTTCCCGAAGCTCGGCTAATTGCAAACAAGAAAACACCGCAGAGCCTTGCTCTGCGGTGTTTTCTTTTGCCGAGAAAGCGGTTAAGAATCTCTTCACTCTTCTTCCGAATCGGTGCCGATATCCAGAACCTTCTGCGTTTCGCTCTCGCTGAGCTCGGTAACGCCCTTCAGCTTGCGGCGGATAGCGCGCGTGCGCGTACCGACCAGCTTATCCAGTTCACGGCTCGCCTGATCGAGTCGGTTCTGCGTCTGCGTCAGGCAGGCTTCAAACTTATCAAACTCAGTCTTGACCGCGCCGAGCACGCTCCAGACCTCACCCGAGCGCTTCTGAATCGCAATCGTGCGGAACGACATCTGCAGACTGTTCAGCAGCGCCGCCATCGTACTCGGACCTGCCAGATTAACATGATAGTCCCGCTGCAGAATCTCCACCATGCCACGGCTGACGGCTTCGGCATACAGTCCCTCGAACGGCAGGAACATGATGCCAAACTCGGTCGTATGCGGCGGCGCAAGGTACTTATCGTGAATGTCCTTCGCCTCGGATTTGAGGGTGGCGATCAACTGCTTGACGCATGCGTCAATCTGCTCGCGCGAGCCTTCCTCATACGCGTCACGGAGCGCCCCATAGGTGTCTCCCGGGAACTTGGAGTCAATCGGCAGCCAGACAAAGCTGCCGTCCTCAACGGGCAGCTTGACCGCGTACTCGACTACATTGCGGCTGTTCGGCACGGTCACCACGTTGGTCTCGTACTGCTCGGGCGCGAGAATATCCTCAAGGATCGCACCCAGCTGAATCTCGCCCACGATGCCGCGGGTCTTGACATTGGTGAGTACCTTCTTCAAATCACCGACACCCTGTGCCAGCGTCTGCATCTCACCGAGACCCTTGTAAACCTGCTCCAAGCGCTCGTTGACCAGCTTAAACGACTCGTTCATGCGCTCAGACAGCGTTTTCTGCAGCTTTTCGTCTACAATCTGGCGCATATCGTCCAGCTTTTTGTTGTTGTCTTCCTGCATGGCACGCAGATTTTTATCCACTGTAACGCGAATGTTTTCCAAATCCTGCTTGGTCTCACCCGTGAAGGTGTGCAGATTTTTATCTACCGTTTCGCGGATAGTTTCCAAATCCTGTTTGGTTTCGCCGGTGAACGTGTGCAGATTCTTGTTCATCGTGCTGCGAATAGTTTCCAGATTCTGTTTTGTCTCACCCGTGAAGGTGTGCAGGTTTTTATCCACGGTTTCGCGAATATTAGTCAGATTCTGCGTTGTTTCCGCCGTAAAACCCTGCAGACGTGTCTCAAACCGGCCGAGCTGATCGGTCAGACCGCTCATTTTGTCTCCAAGGCTCTTGTCCATCGCGGAAAGCTGATTGCTCTGCGCTTCCCGGCCTTCGCGCAGGTTTTGCGTCACGAGCGTGCCGAGCGCAGTAATGGATGCGGTTGGGTCAATCTGCTGCGGAAGGTCCGGCTTTTCCGGCTTGCGGGTCAGCAGAACAATGACCAGTCCCAGCAGGATTACCACCAGAACCAGGGTTATAATGGGTATGTATTGCATAATTTCTCCTTTTACAGCACTTTCAGTTCTTTTGCGATGCGCTGCATCTCCTGATCGGTCTCCGCAATAACATCCGCACACTTCTTCAAATCATCAGATACATGCTCCGGAATCTCCACATCAGATTTATAGCGCAGCTGGTGCTCCAGGCTGGCCCAGAAATCCATCGCCATCGTGCGAATCTGCAGCTCGATGCGTACCGGCTGCGTGCGTTCCGCGAGGAAAATCGGCACCTCGAGGATCAGATGCAGGCTGCGGTAGCCGTTCGGCTTGGGATTGGCAATGTAGTCCTTCTTCTCGATCAGCGTCAAGTCGTCCTGCCGCATGAGCATGTCCGCTACCGTGTAAATATCCTCGATAAACGGACAGATTACACGGATACCGCCAATATCGTTCAGATTATCTATCATGGACTGCAGCGTGATCGGAAATCCGCGCCGCTTGAGCTTGCCGATAATGCTGCGCGGGCTTTTGATGCGGCTCTTGATGGCATCGATCGGGCTTGGCTTGCCCGAAATACGCGACTCATCGCTCAGAATATCCAGCTTGGTCTTGATCTCGCGGATGCCGGATTCGTATAGCATCATCATCTGCTGCATTTGCATCGCGGATTCGATCAGCAGTTCCTCGTCGTGCTGCGACAGCCGGTCAATCGCGAAAAAGTCAGCCAGTTCCATAGTCTTTACCCTCCTTGCGTTTCTCTTTTCTTTATTTAGTATACCACATTCGGCGATTGGGTACAATCCGCAGACGTCCCCCCTTTTATGGGCTATCCGGCATCTGCCGATGAAGTGTCCGCTGTGCCGCAAATTTTCGGCGGCGCGTATATTTTCCGCAGCAGCTGACCATACTGTCAGCAACGGAGGTAAAGGGACATGAAGCAATATCAATCCAAACACACCGCGGCGCTCTCTACCCGCGGATTCTACACCATTCTTTCGCTGTGTGCGCTCATCATCGCCGCATCCGCATGGGTGATCTGGGGCAATGCACACCGGCAGAACGCGGTCGAGCCGGACACCGGCATGCCTATCATCGCACCGGCCGACTCGACCGCCGAAGCACCGACCGAACCGGCCACCGTTCCGCAGCAGGAGCAGGAACCCGAGTCAGTGATCGAGGAACAGCCGGTCGCGGCGGCAGAGCCGGAACCGGCGGTGACGGTCAGCGCACCCGTGTATGTGCGGCCGGTGTCCGGAGCCGTGCTGACGCCGTTTTCGGGTGACACGCTGCTGTTCCAGCCGACCATGGGTGACTGGCGTGTTCATGCCGGCACAGACTTCTCTGCCGAAGTCGGCGAAACCGTGCTCGCACTGACCGACGGTACTGTACAGCAGATTGCCGAGGACGGTCTGTACGGCACCTGCGTGACACTGACGCACAATAACAGCCTGACCTCGTCGTACTGCGGCATGGACGATGTACGCGTGCAGGAAGGGCAGGTTGTCTCCGCCGGTGAGGCGCTCGGCGTGTGCGCGGACAGCATTCCCGCAGAATCCGCACTCGGCACCCATGTGCATGTGCAGGTGACGCAGAATGACGCGCCGATTGATGTACTCACGCTGCTCGACGAGGATGAGCCGGAGTAAATTGACACAGACTGTGCGTTCTCTGCTCCTTCACAAATATTTAAGAAATCTTTCATCATTTTGTGCAGGAATCGGCGAAAAAATTGCGGTACAATAATACCGTAAAAAGAAAACTTTCCCGCAGGAGGAACAGGCTGTGAAACAGAATAATTTGACGAAAAACAGGCTTTGGGCATGGCTGCACCGCCTGATGGGGTTGTGCTTTGGGCCGATTGAACAAAGCAAGAATCGCATTTAGCCGCACCCGCGGCTGAGGGCAAGAGGGTAGACACCTACGGTTTCTACCCTCTTGACTCCCGTTTCCCTTTATTGCTTAGCCCGGCGAAAATCGGAGAGCGGCGACCGCTTCGAAATAAGGGAACGGCAGAGGTTTTTTGCTACCATGTCTTTCTCAACATATTCGCAGTGTCAGATACCATACTGCTACACAGGTCGGAGGGTCAACGCAGGCGCGACACAAGGTGAATTGCCCGAAAGGGCAAGAGAAGGTCCCCTGGGGGATAACAGTGTCGCGCAACCCTTTTGCACGTTGCAACGCACGGCACCTACGGATTATGCGTTCGATACCATTTATCTTCGCAGGTGCCGTCTGTAATAACGCACTAACGAATTGTGCGGCACTGTCATGCCGCACGCTGCGCAAAGTAGCCCGTATGTGTAGCAGAACGGTATCTGACACTGCGAATATGTCGAGAAAGACATGGTAGTAAAAATCCTCTGCCGTTCCCCTTTTCGGAGCGGTCGCCGGTCTCTGGTCTGCGCCAGACTATCTAACAAGGGAAAGGCAGGAGTTCAAAGAGGAAGGAAAACCGCAGGTTGTCCTTCCTCTTTGCCCCCGCGGCGGGCACCGCGAATCCCCGCGCTCCGCAGAGCGCAACTCCCCCGCTGAGATTCAGCGAACACCCCCGCCCGTTAGGGGCGAACACGCCTACGCGGTTCGTACACCCCGCTGGGTCGGTGCAGCGAAAAAAGGCTGCCGCCCGGAAAGGCGCAGCACCAACGTTCCTCGTGTTCCCCAGATAGTCAGTGCAGGAAAAATAAAAGGACGTACCATGAAAGTACGTCCTTTCCCTTATTCTGCTTCCTGCAGATAATAGCCGATGCCTCGCTCGGAGATCAGCTCGGCCTTCGAGCCGACCGCACGCAGCTTGCGGCGCACAAGTGTCAGATAAACCTCGATGTTATTGTAGGTCGCGTCCCTGCCTGCTCCCCAGACCTTCTGGTGCAGCATTTCACGCGGCAGCACCTGTCCCGGTTCCCGCAGGAACATCTCTACAAGCTGCAGCTCCTTGCCGGACAGACGGACTTCGCCGTCATTGCTCGACAGCACACAACGGCCGCGGTCGAGCGTCAGATCGCCGGCGGTCAGGATTTCACTCTGCATCATTCTTGGCCGACGTGCCAGTGCATTGACATGCGCCAGAATCTCATCGCTCTGGCACGGACGCATGAGTACATTGTCCGCACCCGCATTCAGAATACGGATACGCGCCCGCGCGGTCGTGTGACCTGCCATGACGAGCAACGGTGTCATATCACCGCTTTCGCGCAGGGAGTGCACCGCGTCGATGGTCTTCTCATCCAGCTTAGTGGCATTGTACACGATTACATCATATATATTCTCCGAAATATCAAGCGTGTCGCTCTCCGGCTGCTGATCATACAGAATATGTTCATGCTTGAAAGTGGCGAACAGGCGCTCGTCCTGCTCTGCATTGATTAACAAAATACGCATGAGAACATCTCCTCCTATCGGTGTAACCATTGTGCCGAACTTGTGTGGATTTTTTGTGTATAGCTTATGGATAAATTGTTAAATTGATTCTTTTTCATCAAGCTGCCGTCAAGCGATACGGCAACCCATTTTCAACATTCACGGAATATAAAAGGGAGAAAACAACGTTTTCTCCCTTTTTCGCAATTTACAGAACAATAAGCTGCTTGGACGCATCGGTCAGATCAATGCAGCCGTCCTCAATGACGTACAGCATATCCTCAATACGCACGCCAAACTTGCCCGGCAGATAAATACCCGGCTCTGCGGTGACGATACTGCCTGCCGGCAGCGGCGCTTCTCCGCGCGGAGAGGCAACCGGAGCCTCGTGGATCTCCAGTCCTACACCATGGCCGAAGCCGTGGCCGAAGGCATCACCGTAGCCTGCCGCCTCGATAATCTTACGGCCTGCCGCGTCAACGTCCCGACCGGTCACACCGGCCTTGCAGGCAGCAATGCCTGCAAGCTGTGCGTTCAGCACCGTGTCGTACACGGTCTGCATCTCGTCGGTGACATGACCGACCGCAACCGTGCGCGTCATATCCGAGCAGTAGCCGTCATAAATACAGCCGAAGTCCATCGTCACGAAATCGCCCGCCCCGATGGTCTTTTCACCCGGTACGCCATGCGGCTTGGAGCTGTTCGCGCCCGAAACGACGATCGGATCAAACGACATGTTCTCCGCACCGTAGTGCAGCATGAGGTAGGTCAGCCGTGCCGCGATCTCCTTCTCGGTCACGCCGACCTTGATGTCGTTCAGTACCTCCTCGAGCGCCTGCTCCGCGATTCGCTGTGCCGCGACGATCTTCTCAACCTCGTCCTCTTCCTTGCACATGCGCAGCTGCTCCACACCGTCCTCAAGACGGACGGCTGTCGCGTGCAGCGCCGTGCCCCAGGACATGAACTCCGCATAAGTGAGCGTTTTGTCCTCGAGAGCGACCTTTTTCGCGCCGTCCTCGTCAAGCAGCTCATTGATAAGCGCGGAATAGCTCTGCCCCGCCTTGATCTCGCGCACTTCAAAATCCTTGATGGCCGCGTGTGCCGCTTCGACATAACGGAAATCCGTGAAGAATACCGCCTGTTTAGCCGACAGGTACACCGCGCCTGCCGTCGAGTGAAAGCCCGTGGCGTAGCGGCGGCTGATCTCGCTGGTCAGCACCAGCGCGTCATACGGCTGCTCGAGCAGCATGGCACGCAGTTCGTTTCTTTTCATGGTAATCGCCTCTTAAATATTAGCCGATGATGGATTTTACCGCATCCACGGCGAGCAGATAGCTGTGCTTGCCGAAGCCTGCAATGACGCCCGCACACACCGGTCCGATGACCGACTTGTGGCGGAATTCCTCGCGCGCGTGCACGTTGGACATATGTACCTCCACGCAGGGCAGGCGCACAGCCGCAATCGCATCGCGGATGGCATAGCTGTAGTGCGTGTACGCACCGGCATTCATGATGATCGCATCGCAGTCCTCACGAGCCGCGTGAATACGGTCGATCAGCGCACCCTCGGAGTTGGACTGGAATACCGCGCATTCCATCCCCAGACGTTCGCACTTCTGTACAACCTCCGCATTGATGGATGCCAGTGTGTTCGAACCATAAATGCCCGGTTCGCGCTGACCGGTCAGGTTCAGGTTAGGACCGTGGATCAATAATACCTTTTTCATACGTTTATACCCCTTTGCATAGTTCTACAAAGCGTCTCCGTAGGGCAAATATCCTACTTTTTTACTTTTCTGCCTGAGCCATAAAGCACTGCTTCATGGCGAGTGCGTCCTCCGCCTGCGTTCCGGCGGATTCGCAGATGAATGTCGGTGCGTAGCCGCGCGCAGCGGTTTCCTCCGCGACCGGCGTGAAATCCGGACCGTATACCGTATCCGCGAACGTCAAATGGCGCACCTCGCCCTTATCGTTATACTCGATATGAGAGAAGTGGGCGTGCAGCTTGGCGGTACGCTCGTGACCGATGGTATTTTCCATCAGGTCGAACAGCGCTTTCACTTCCTCACGGGTGTTCATATGCCCGCCCGTGCGGCAGTTGAGATGACCGAAGTCGATGCACGGCAGCAGGCGGTCATCGGCAGCCACCAGCCCACAGACCTCCTCGGCAGTGCCGAGCACGCTCTTTTTCCCCATGGTTTCCAGGCAGACCGCGCAGCCGGTCAGGTGCGCCTCATCCAGCGCACGCAGGATGTTTTTTACGTTTTCGTGCGAGTTGCGCATGGCGCGGTCACGGGTCAGCTTGCCCTGACCGCCGCAGTGCACGACCATGCGTGTTGCGCCAAGCGGCACAGCCAGCCGCGCAGTCTCCAGCACATAACCGACGTTTTTCTCCATGCGCTCGCTCTCCTCGGACGAGAGATTGATGAAATACGGCGCATGAATGCTCATCTGAATGCCGTGCTGCTTGGCTGCCGCACCGATTTTGAGGGCGGTTTCCTCGCCGCAGCGCACGCCGCGTCCACACTGATACTCAAACGCGGTCAGTCCCATCTGTTCGAGCCATGCAGGCGCATCCTCGCTTTTCTTGAAGCCTGCGGCGGCAAACGACTCCGAGTTGCCCGCAGGACCGAATTTTGGCTCAGCCATGATGCGCTCTCGCCTCCATTCTGCGCCGTCCGCGCGCGATAAAGCCGCGCTCAAGCTGATAGCGCACATTGATCCAGAAAAACCGGCGGTCGAGCGTTTCGACGTAGCAGGTCAGCGCGCCTGCGCGGTTGCCGCCGAACACGTCGGTGAAAATCTGGTCGCCGATAACGGCAATCTCGCGCATGGACAGGCTAAGCCGATTTGCCGCCTTGCGGAAGCCGCGCGAAAACGGCTTTCCGGCATGGCTGATATAGCCCACACCGAGCGGCTCGCAGAACTTTCCTACCCGCTCGGGATGGTTGTTGGAGAACACCAGCACAGCGATGCCGGCATCCTTCAGCCGATCGACAAAGGTGTGCAGCGTCTCGGGCGGCAGAGCGGCCTTGTGGGAGGCCATTGTACCGTCCAGATCGACCAGCACGCCGCGTACGCCGTGGGCAGTCAGCACCTCCGGCGTAATATCGTAAATCGAATCAAATACATAATCGGGAATCAGTTTGCTCATTCATACACTCCTGTTAATACCCGTATTCTAATTTAGCGTAATGCTACATATAGTGTAATGGAATTTATTCAAAAAGTCCAGAAAAGATAATTTTATCGCAAAGGAGTCGATCCATGATGGTCTACACGAAAAACCTTATTCTGGTATGCACCGGACGCGACACGACGAAAGCCGCTTCGCTCGGCATGCCGGTTTTGCAGCTTTGTCTTGGCATTTCGCAGTCCGGGGCGCTGCAGCGGCTCAAGGTGTCCGCGGTGCAGCGGCACTGCCTGCTCGGCGTGACCGACCCACCGCAGGCTATCAACTTCTGCAGCGCCGAGCGCATTGCTGCCGATCTGGTTTTCGAGGCGCGGCGCACTGAAGCGCCCGGCGTATTCGCGGATTTTGAGCACGACACGCCGCTGAACCGCCGCCTGCTGGCCGCATTCGACGAAGCACTGTACGATGCGGATATTCCGCTGTATGTGCCGCTCGAGTGCGGACGCACGCTATCGCACGCGATACTCACGGTCTCCACCGCGATTTCGGGCGGCAGTCTGACCGAGTACATTTCCTCCCTGCAGGGCATTTACAGCGCTGCGCGGATTGCCGCGTTTCTGCAGCCGGTTTCGCAGGATTTCACCCTGCCGTCACCCACGCCGAACGGCATTTCACTCAGTGCCGCAGCAAGAGCCGCGCTGCTCGCGCAGACCGGCGCACAGCCGTTCTTTTCGCGCGAGCTGTGCGCGAAATACTTCACCTACATGAATGCAGACGGACAGGCACACTTTGTCCTGTACGACGATGATTCCACGCTGGCGGCCAAGCTGGCGCAGCTGGCAGGCTGCGGCGTGCAGAACGTGTTCGCGCTGTTTCCGGATGCGGCAGGGCTGCTGAAGCCGCAGGCGTAAGGCAGCACTGCACAATTAAGACTACGGCGCTTTGCGGAAATTTTGTATCCTGACTTTATAACGGTTCCTTGTGCAGGCTCCGGTCGCGCTGCCGCTGATTCTACGGTAATACATCAAGTATTACCGCAAAGCCGCGCCTCGTCAGTGCACAAAATCCACTCACAAATCGCTCTTGTTTAATCATGCAGTATTGCTTTAATCCGTCGTGATATGCGCGGTCGCGGCGCGTGTCAGCTTGATGAGATCCGCCGGTGCACATTCGATCTGGAAGCCAATCTTGCCCGCAGAGACCATCACGGTCGGAACATTGTTCACGCTCTCGTCAAACACGGTCGGGAACGCCTTTTTCATGCCGACCGGCGAGCAGCCGCCGCGTACATAGCCGGTAAGGCCCAACAGTTCCTTGACATGCACCATCTCGACCGACTTTTCGCCTGCCGCCTTGGCTGCTTTTTTTAGGTCAAGCTCCTTTGCGACCGGAATAACGAATACATGAAAGCCGCCCGATTTGCCTCGTGCAACCAGCGTCTTGAATACCTGATCGGGGTTCTGACCGAGCAGCTCCGCAACCGAAACACCGTCTACGGCGTCCTTGCCGTGCGGGTATTCGTGCGGCTTATAGGCGATCTTGTGCTGCTCGAGCACACGCATTACATTTGTTTTATCCGAAGCCATATTGTTCGCTCCTATCTGCAATTTATACAAATATTATAGACTTCACTTGTGCGATATGCAAGGAAATATCGGAATTGAAAATTGAGAATGAAGAATGGAAAATTATCGCGGCGGTTGAATCAATACGTCGTTTGTAAATTCATTTGCACTCGTATACCTCGTAGGGGCGAACAGTGTTCGCCCAAGTCATCGTTAAATGAGTGCGGGAACACACTGTGCTCCCCTGCGGAGTAGATAGTACAGACATTGGACAACTGCGGTACCCATTTTACCCGCCATTCATTCTCAATTCAAAAAGGGAACCGAAATCGGTTCCCTTTTTGCTTACTGCTGCGGATTTTTCTTATGGAAGTTAAACTTGGGCAGCTTGATTTTCTTAAACAGGCCGGAAAGGCGGGAAGCGACGCTGTCGGTCAGCGAATAGTAAACCGGGGTGATAAACAGCGTTGCGATGGTGGAGATAACCATACCGGTCATCATAACAACACCCATCGGCTTCATCATCTCGGAGCCTTCACCGCTGGAGCATACCATCGGCACAAGGCCGAGGATAGTGGTCATAGCGGTCATCAGCACCGGACGGACACGGCGCGGACATGCGTTCAGGATAGCCGTATTCTTATCCTCACCGCGCTGACGGCGCTGCAGGGTATAGTCGATCAGCACGATGGACGAGTTGACGACTGTACCGGCCAGAATGATAACACCGAGCAGTGCGACCATGGAAACATGATTTCCGGTCGGCCACAGCAGGATCATCGAGCCAAGCAGACCGATCGGCAGGATCAGCATGATTGCAATCGGCAACGAGAACGAGTTGAACTGCGTTGCCAGAATGAAATATACCAGCAGGATTGCCACCGCAAGGGCCAGCATCAGCGTACCGGTGGTCTCCGCGATCTGCGAAGCAGCGGTATCGCCTTCGCCGACCTCTACGCCGTCCGGCAGCTCGTACTTGGCAACAATGTCGTCAACGGCTGCCTTAATGGCATTGCTGTCACCGGATTCGCTTTCACCGGTGATGGTTACGGTCTCCTTCTGGTTCTTGCGCACGATGGACTGCGGGCTGAGCTCGGTGTAGACATCCGCCACCATGGACAGCGGTACGGTGCCGCCGGTCATGGTCGGAATCTGCATGGAGCGCAGTGCGTCCAGACTGGTTGCTACATCCTCGTCGCCAGCAACGGTAACATCGTATTCCTCACCGTTCATGCGGAGCGTGGTTGCGGTCGAGCCGGTCAGCTCACCACGAACCAGGCCGCCAATGGTGGCCGCATTCAGGCCGAAGCGAGACGCATTCTCGCGGTTGATCTTAACAGCAACACGCGGGGTCTGCTCGCCTGCCGAGGACTCCACGTTGATAGCATCCGGCAGGGCGCTGATCTGGTTTGCCAGATCGTCTGCCGTCTCAGCCAGCTGGTCGTAGTCATCGCCGGTCAGCTCAACGCTGATGTCCGAATCCGTGGACATCGACATGGTGCTGCTGGTCGAAACCGTCAGTTCACAGCCTGCAATATCCTGCAGGTTATGGCGCAGCTGCTTGGCGATATCCGCTGACGAGCGGTCACGCTGATCGAGATCTACCAGCGAAATGGTAACGCTTGCGCCCGAGGACGAGGACATGATCGAGGTCGAAGAACCGGTCGAGTAGTAGATCTGCTCCAGCTCCGGGATGGTATCAACTGCGATGGCCGCAATGCGGTCCTCGATGGCGGCAGTGTCCTCCATAGTCGAACCGTTCGGCATGGAAACCGTAACACTCACCTCACCCTCATCCATCTCCGGGATGAGTTCCATGCCCGCCTGGCTGACGCTGAGCACGCTGACAATACAGATGACAACGGTCAGCACGACGCCTGCCCAGCGGTGGGTGATCAGGAAATTCAGCGAACTGCGGTATGCACGCGACAGCGGCTTTTCGGTGATCGGCGTTGCGCCCGAGCCCTGCGGCTTGATGCTCTGCTGCTTGGTGCCGCCGAGCAGGAAATAGCACAGCAGCGGCACGAGCGTGATGGAAATGATCAGCGAGCTGAGCAGCAGCGCTACGATGGTGATACAGAATTCCTTGAACATCATGCCGGCCATGCCGCCGGAAAGTGCGATCGGCAGGAATACGGCGACCGTGGTCAGCGTGGAGGCGATAACCGCACCGATGACCTCGCCGGTGCCCTTGGTGCAGGCCTCCAGACGGTCGTAGCCGTCCGCTCGATAGGTAAAGATATTCTCCAGAACAACGATGGAGTTATCCACGATCATACCTACACCGAGCGTGATACCGCCGAGCGACATCATGTTCAGCGTAATGCCCAGCACGTTCATAATCAGGAACGTAAACAGGATACAGCACGGCATTGCGATGGTAACAGCCATGGTCGCGCCGAAGTCGCGCAGGAAAAGGAACAGCACGATCGCGGCGAACAGCACGCCCATCCAGATGTTCTGAATAGCGTTATCAACCGTCATGTTGATATAGTCGGACTGATCCATAACGATATTCCACTGCAGGGAATCGTTGCTCTTAAGCAGGGAGTCAAACTCAGCCTTGGCCAGCTCGGCAATCTGCGCCGTATTGGAGCCGGACTGCTTGTTGACCGACAGGATGATACATTCCTCACCGTCAACCTTGGAGATGGCGTCCTGATCCTTCGGCTGCATGGAAACATCCGCAATTTGGCTCAGACGGACCGTGCCGCCTGCCGGAAGCGAGATCAGAGCGTTCTTAACATCATCAATGGACGAATACTCGCCGTCCGTGCGGACAGCCAGCGTCTGCGAACCGTTATCCAGATCGCCGCCCGGAATGGCGATGTTGTCCGCGCCGAGCTGCTGGCCGATGGACGAAATGGTCAGGTTGTAGCCCTTCAGGCGGGAGGCGTCCGTGTGGACTGCGATCTCCTGCTCGTAGCCGCCCGAAATATCAACAGACGCTACGCCGTCCAGGCGCTCGAGCGCCGGCTGAATCTCGTCCTCGGCCATCGCCTGAAGCGAAGCAAGGTCGTTGCCGCGCAGCGCCACCGAAACGACCGGCATGGAGTCAATATCAATCGACATAACGGTCGGGTCGGATGCGTCATCCGGCAGCTGGCTCTTTACCTGTGCAACCTTGTCGCGCAGGTCGGTCATTGCCTGATCCATATCGGTATCATTCGTAAACCGGATGACCAGCATAGCCATATTCTCGGACGAGGTGGACTGGAGCGTATCCAGACCGGACAGACCCGCTACCGCACCCTCGAGTTTTTTGGTTACCTGCTGCTCGATATCCTCCGGGCCGGCACCCGGGTAAGTAGCGTAAACAACCGCTGCCGGAACCTCCATGGACGGCATGAGCGCCAGCGGCAGGTTCTGGAAGCTGTAAAAACCAAACACAACGACCAGTATGTACAGCAGGATGGTCATTACATGGTGTTTGATAAAGGTTTGTGCGAATTTCATGCGCGCTTAGCCCTCCCCGCCGTCTGCGGCGTCCGAGGTGACGACATGCACGGCTGCACCGTCCGACAGATAGGACTGACCCTTGGTAACAACCCGGTCGCCCGCCTTAAGACCGGAAACGATCTCGGTCGAATCCTTGGTAACCAGTCCGGTAGTGACGGTAACGCGGGTTGCGGCAGTGCCGTCCGCATTTACGGTGAACACATACTGCTCGTTGTTGTTGCCGGTCAGGATGGACTCGGTCGGCACGGAAATCGTGCTTGCGCGGCGGTCGGTATAGAAGGTGACGGTAGCAAACGCGCCGATCGGCGGCTTGGTGCCGGACGGCAGAGAAACCGAAACGTCATACAGATTGGTCTGTGCATTGGCAGCCGCCGGCAGCGTGCTGACCGTACCGTTCATCGACTCCTTGGAGACAGCGGAAACCGTGACGCCTGCGGTATCGCCGACCTTGATGCCGGTGAATACGTCCTCAGCGACAGAAACCTGCACCTCAACCGCACCGTTCTCGGCAATAACCACGCTCGGCTGCGCCGAGGATGCCATGCCGCCGCGGTCTACGTTTACAGCCGTAACCGTACCCGAGCACGGAGCGGTTACCGTGCCAAGGCTTGCCTGCTTGTTGATCTGGTCCATAGACGCCTGAATCTGCGCCAGAGACGCGGATTGCTGGGCCTCAGCCTGCGCGACACCTGCCTGCGCCTGCGTCAGTGCCTGCTTAGCCTTGGTCAGATCCTGCTCGGCAGCCGCACCGGCTTCGAGCAGTGCTTCCGTGTTGCTGACCGCCAGTTCCGCCTGCTCCACACCGACCTTTGCCGATTCAATCGCACGGTCGGTCGCGGTCTTTGTGGCGCTGTAGGATTGCTGCAGCGAGCTCATCGTCGAGGTAACCGTCGAGGTATCCACCGTAAACAAGGTCTGACCCTTGGATACGGTGTCGCCTTCGCTGACGTTCAGCGTCTGCACCTGACCTGCCAGCAGCGGGAACACCTGCACCTCATTGACGGCGGCAATCTTGCCATTCAGCGTGTACTCCGAGCTCATCGCACCCGAGGTAACATCGGTTACCTCAACCGCAGTGCTGTTTGAGCTTTCCTCCTCGGTTTCCTCTTCCTTGCCGCAGCCTGCACACAGTACCATCGCACCGGCCAGCAGCGCCGCAAGGATTCGTTTGCTATTGCTCATCGGGGTCCTCCAATTCATTATACATATCTGCTATATTCGCAAAAACGGTCAGCTTATCAAGTTGTTGCCGTAATTACACCGCGTTTTGCCCACTGATAGGTGTTGTAGGCGGTCAGCAGATCAATACGTGCTGCAACCTCGGTCTCCTGTGCGGTGGTGAAGGTGTCAAGCGCATCCGTGTACGCCATCTTGGAGATCATGCCGCGCGTGTACTGCACCTGGCTTACCGTAAACGTCTTTTTCGCCTGTGCGAGATCGGCATCCGCCGCAGCAAGTGCGGTCTGCTTCTCCTGCAGGTCGGTATACAGCTTGCGGAAGGAAGCGGTCGTGCTCTCCTTCTGTGCGTCGCGGTCGATCTTGGCTGCCTGATAAGCATACAGCGTGTTGGTCTTGTTGTTCTCGTAATCGTCGGACGCGGTCTGCATTGCGTACTCCTTAGAGTAGATCGCATAGCTGTTCTTGAGCGTCTCGGCAAGGTCCTTGTCATAATCAATGGAAGTGACCTGCTCGGCGGTTACGACCGGAAGATCGCTCGTTTCGATCTGTGTACCGGTGGTATAGCCGCACTGGATAGCGAGCGTGTTGGTCAGCGCCTCTACCTGCGTGGTCAGCGATGCCTTGCCGGCAACGGCGCTCTCACGCTGTGCCTGCAGGCTCTTGAGCGTATTTACACCAGTCATGCCCAGCTTTACCTGCTTCTGCACAGTCGCAATGTTGCGGTCAAGCTGCTGAATGCTGCGGTTTGTCTGGTTGAGCGTATACTTCATGCCGCGCAGAGAAATGTAGGTGTTTTCCGCACTCAGGCAGATCTCATCGGCTGCATTCTGCATCTGACGGCGGGTGTGATCAACCGTTTTCTCCTGATCTTCCTCTGCGTCGTCCTCGTCGTCGTCGAGGTTCCTGTACGAAGCCTCAGCGGCTGCCAGATTGCGCTGCAGGATGGAAATCTGGCTCTCAAGCGTCTTGCGCAGACCGGCGTTCGCCTTGTCGGTTCCCAGTTCCTTCAGCGTTTTCTGCAGTTCCTTGATCTGCTTCTGGTAGGACGAAATCTGCTCGGAAAGCTGGAAATAGCTTTCGATGTACTGGTCACTTACATCGGTCTTTTCCGCGCTGAGCACGGTGTTGTTGTTCGCCTTGATGGTGACGTTGTTCTGGCGGACGGTCTCCTCCAGCTTGTCAAACGTCAGCTTGACCGGCGCCGTCGGCTGGGTCTGGGTGGTGCCGGTGGTGTTCGTCGCGGTCTTGGTATCGGCGGCAAACGCCGGTACGACCATGCCGCACAGCAGAGCGGCAGAAAGACCGGCTGCAATGGTTCGTTTCATATTGTTTTCTCCCTTCTGTTATGCGGCTGCGGTGGTGATAAGTACGCCTTCCTTGGCCCATTCGTACTGGTTATATGCGGTATACAGCGACAGATACGCGCTTTCCACATTCAGCTTTGCGGTCGTTACGGCATCCTGCGCCTGCTGATACGCCAGCTTGGAGATGATGCCCTTCCTGTACTTCACGGTCGCGGTTTTCAGATCAAGCTCCGCCTGTGACTGTGCGGTTCGCTTGGCTGCCAGAGTCGTCCGGCAGTCCTTGACAGTCTTGTAGGTGCTGTCGAATGCAGCCACTACCGACTCCTTGGCCGCCGCCAGTGCGTCCTCAGCGGACTTGACCGCCTCGGCGGTACCGCTGATGTTCTTGTCGTACGAGTTGTACGCGCTGCGCACAGCGTCCTGCTTCTGCCAGATGAGGAAGCTGTTCTTCTGCGCCTGCTCCAAATCCTTATTATAAGACATCTTATCCAGATTGCCCTCGTACAGCGTCTCAAAGTCGGCCGGCATCACGATGGTGTTCGCATCCAGACCGCACATCAGCGCAACGCTCGAACCGAGGTTTTCGCGGGTGGTCTCCAGTGTGTCGATGGACTGCGCCAGCTTGTCGCGCTGATTCTGCACCGTGTCAAGCTGCAGCTGCCCAATCATGCCGAGTTTTCTCTGAGTTTTCAGCACAGCCAGATTGCGGTCCAGCTGTGTGAGCGTTACCTGCAGGTTTTCCTTGGTGTAGCCCAGATTTTTAATGGTAATCAGCATGGTCTGTGCACCGAGCGCCAGCTGACCGGAGACGTTTTTCGCCTGCTTGCGCAGCGTGTACGCCGCGTCATCCAGCTGGGACAGCATGGCCATCGCCTGCTGCATGCCGCTGACGGCGTTCTGGTTCAGGCTGGTCTGGTAATCCTCTAATACCTTTAACTGTGCCGCATAGGTCTTATAAAGATCACTGGTCTTATCCAGTCCGTCCATGGCCTTTTTCATATCCTCAATCAGCGCAGCGTAGATTGCTATCTCGCTCTCGCCGGTCGCACCGGACGCTGAACCCGACATATACGAGCTGCTGTCCAGCGAAGCTGCCGTTTTGTTCAGCATTTTCACCGTGTTATTGTCGCTCTCCACCGTACGCTTAACGCCCAGCAGACCCATTTTCTTGACGGTATAAGCCGCCGGTTTGCTCTGCGCGGTGCTCGTCCCGGTCTGCGACGCTGCCGGTTGTCCGGTGCTTACCGCGCCTGCAGGCCATACAAATCCGGCGCACAGCACCAGAGACAGCAGTGTGCGCTTCCAGTTTGCTTTCATATAGGCTCCTTTCTCACAACAATTCCCTTGTGATAATGCTGGTGTGAATGTATTCGATGCTCTGCCGCGGCGACTCTCCGGTACGCAGTGTATGCGCCAGCACTTCGATCGCGCGCGTCGTCTGCGCCGAAAAATCCTGATCGACGATGAAATCCAGCCGTCCGTCCTCCAAATACTGGCGCGCATGCGGCGTCAGATCGTGACAGACAACATGAATGCGCCGATTGGGCTTTGCGCGCTCGAGCGCGTCCATACAGCCGCGCACGGACTCGTTTGCCATATAAATACCGCGCAGACGCGGGTTCTGCCGCACCTGCTGCAGTACACCGTCGTAGGTCAGCTCGTACTGCTCGACACTCTCGATGACGTTGACGTTTACGTTATCATCAAAAATCTCGTGCAGACGGTCAAGGAAGCCGCGCACACGCAGTCCGTGCGCCGTGAATTCACGGTTGCCGGTAACGACGAGCACATCCTGTCCCTCAACGTACGGTGCAAGCAGTCCGGCGGCAATCCGGCCGGATTTGACCATGTTCTGTCCGATATGATACAGGCGGCGGCTCTGCCGCACATCCGAGTCGCAGGTAACGACCGGAATGCCGATTGCGACCAGCCGGTCGATCTCCTCACTCATCGCTACCGTGTCCGGCGCGGTGACAATGAGACCGTCAATGCCGCGCTCCTCCATGCGTCCGATGGCCTCGAAATACGCACGGTGCGAGCGGTTTTTCAGCTCCTCCACCAGCACATTTACATCATTTAATCCGCGGTTGTGTACAGCCACGCGAATGCCCTCGCGCATCCGGCGGATGAAAAACGCATCCCAGCTCGGCAGAATCACGCCGATGCGGAACGCGCCGTGTCCCGCACGGGCGGCCTGCCGCTGCGACGGCGTTTTGTAGCCGTATTCGCTGATTATTTTCTGCACGCGCTCCCGCACTTCCGGCGCTACATTCGGTCGGCCGTTTACAACTCGGTCCACTGTTCCACGCGATACGCCGCACTGCTCTGCGATCCACTGTGCAGTTACCTTCATAAGATATTCTCCTTTTCAGGCATCCATGTATCCTCTTTTATCCCTAAAAGACACATTTTTGCCACAATACGTTCATATTTTATCATAGTGCAGTAAAGCGCACAAGCGTTTCACCGCATTTTAGACACCAACGTGCAATGTGTTGCATTTTCCTGTGCATTTTCTATTTTAGCACAATGCACGGATATTTTGCACGATTTTTTTGCGCTCCGCTTTGCTATTTTTCACCAAACAGAAGCCCCAAAATTGGGCGGTGCGCTGAAAAATACGCTGCACCCTTGAAGCACACCCGCAAGTGGTTTATAATAGAATCACCTTATATAAAAGGAGAGAATTCCAATGGGCATTTTGAAAATTGGCGTTGTAGGCTGCGGCCGAATCGGCAAGCTGCACATCAACAACCTGATCAACTCCGTACCGGGCGTTCAGGTAGTAGCTGCTGCTGACCCGATGCTCGACAAGTCCGGCGCACGCGAGTGGCTGGCAGAGCGCAAGATCACCAACGTTTCCACCGACTTTATGGACGTTATCAACAATCCTGAGGTAGACGTAGTATTCGTTTGCTCCTCCACTGACACCCACTGCGATGTTTCCATGGCAGCAGTTCAGGCTGGCAAGCACGTATTCTGCGAGAAGCCGATCGACTATGATATCGACAAGATCAAGAAGCTGCTCGCACTCGTTGAGGAGAAGGGCGTTAAGTTCCAGGTAGGCTTCAACCGCCGCTTCGACCACAACCACAAGGCAGTTGCAGACGCAGTTAAGGACGGCACGATCGGCGATCCGCATATCGTTATCGTTTCCTCCCGTGACCCGGAGCCGCCCCTGGCTTCCTACGTTGCAGTTTCCGGCGGTATCTTCTACGATATGATGATCCACGACTTCGATATGGTTCGCTACGTAACTGGTTCCGAGGCTGTTGAGATCTCCGCTGTTGGTTCCTGCCTCGTTAACCCGAACCTGCAGGAAGAGTCCGGCATTCCGGACGTTGACACCGCTGTTGTTACCATGAAGATGGCTAACGGCTGCATCGCTGTCATCAACAACTCCCGTCAGGCAGTTTACGGCTACGACCAGCGCGTAGAGGCGTTCGGTTCTAAGGGCATGGCTTCCGATGCCAACGACCTGCTGAACACCACCACCGTACTGACCAAGGACGGCGCTCACTCCGAGAAGCCGCTGTGGTTCTTCCTCGAGCGTTACAACCAGGCATTCATCAACCAGGTTATCTCCTTCGTTGATGCAATCAACAACGATACAGAGACTGCTGTCGGCGCTATCGATGGCCTGCGTCCGGTTCTCATGGCTAAGGCTGCTACCGAGTCCTGCCGTAACGGCGGCGTATACGTTAAGGTTGAGGAGTAATTTCTCCGCTTAACAAACCAAAGTTGCATAAAAAGGAATCCTCGAAAGAGGGTTCCTTTTTTGTTGCAGTAATTGAAAATTGAGAATGGAGAATGGAAAATTAACGCGATGGTCAAATTCAACTCACTGCAATTACATAACCGTATGTCCGCACTCATTTAACATTGATGCGGGAGCACAATGTGCTCCCCTACGATTTTAATCATGCAACTGAATTTACAAAACAGCGGGGTAAGGTCACCCCGCCCTCCGGTATATTGTAATCATTATGGTATATACGTTGAACCATTTGACAAATTGTATCATGTAGGGCGGGACAAGGTGAATTGCCCGAAGGGCAAGAGAAGGTGCCCTGGGGTATGACCCCATCCCGCCGTTTCTCGTCGAATTACACCAATTTTATCAACCTGTACCCGTCAACTGCCGCGTTCATTCTCCATTTTCCACTCTCAATTCTCAATTCCCCCTTGACTTAGAGCACACTCCAAGTGCTACACTAAGGGCAAAGGAAGGTGACTCCCATGACCATCGCAGAAGTGAGCAGACAGTTCGACATCACGCCGGACACACTGCGCTACTACGAGCGCATCGGCCTGATTCCGCCGGTACCGCGCACCAAAAGCGGCATCCGCGATTACGACCAGACCTCGTGCAGCTGGATCGAGTTTATTAAATGTATGCGTGCGGCCGGTCTGCAAATTGAGGCGCTCATCGAATATGTGGCTCTGTTCCAACAGGGCGACAGCACCATCGGCGCCCGCAAGGCCCTGCTCCTCGAGCAGCGCGACCAGCTCGAGGAACGCATTGCCACCATGCAGCAGACGCTCGAGCGACTCAATCACAAGATTGAAAACTACGGCAACTGCCTCGCCAAAGAACCCGAGCTTCTTGGTAAAGCCAAAGACTGAACTGCACCAACACTTCACCACCGCAGAGTTCTCCCGCCGGAGAGCTCTGTGTATTTGTGTATTTTTACCAGTTTCCATCGTTTTTTTCGGTATTTATCACCATACCCCGCGTTTTGAGAATATTCCGCTTGTGCAATCCCTTATAATTTACCAAATTTATTGCTTTATTCCGTTAATATTGACAGTTGACGCTTGCTATCTGGTGTGGTATATTGGTAGACGGAACAAAAACTTAACAAAAAAGTGTGCAAAACCCGCTCCAAACCGAACCACCCTATCGATCGGTTAGACACGGGCAAGCGGTTCCCTGCCGCACCAAATGGCAGTCTGCAACAGGCGGAATGCCGGTTTTTACCGGCTTTGGCAATAAATATCCAAACAAGAAGGAGACTTGAACATGGATTTCCATCTGACCCGTGAACAGGAACTGGTTCGCCAGATGATGCATGACTTCACCGAGAACGAAGTTAAGCCCATCGCTGCGGAAACCGACAAAACCTCTACTTACCCCCGCGAGAACATCGAGAAGCTGTTCGATCTGGGCGTTATGGGCATGGTCGTGCCCGAGGAGTTCGGCGGCGCAGGCGCTGACGACCTGTCCTCCGCTATCGCTATCGAAGAGCTGTCCAAGCAGTGCGCTTCCACCGGCGATATCCTCGCTACCCACAATGGTCTGTGCTGCGGCCCGATCATTGCAAACGGTACTCCCGCACAGAAGGAGAAGTACCTCCGCATGCTGACCGAAGGCCACAAGGTAGGCGCTTTCGCACTGACCGAGCCGGACGCTGGTTCTGACGCTGCAAAGGGCACCTGCGTTGCTGAGCTGCAGGGTGACCACTACGTACTGAACGGCTCCAAGATCTTCATCACCAACGGCTACGTTGCTGACGTATTCGTAGTATTCGCTATGACCGACAAGTCCAAGGGCACCAGGGGCATTTCTGCATTTATCGTAGAGAGCTCCTTCCCGGGCTTCTCTGTTGGCAAGCACGAGGAGAAGCTTGGCCTGCACGGCTCCCCGACGGCTGAGATCGTATTCACCGACTGCATCGTTCCGAAGGAGAACCTCCTCGGCGCAGAAGGCAAGGGCTTCAAGATCGCTATGCAGACCCTGGACGGCGGCCGTATCGGCATCGCTGCACAGGCACTGGGCATCGCAGAGGGCGCTATGGAAGAGTCCATCAACTTTGCTAAGACCCGTGAGCAGTTCGGCCGTCCGATCGCAAAGTTCCAGAACACTCAGTTCCTCTTTGCTGATATGCATGTTGCAATCGAGGCTGCTCGCCTGCTGACCTACAAGGCTGCTGTTGCTAAGTCTGAGGGCGGCCGCTTCACTGTGGACGCTGCAACCGCTAAGCTGTTCGCTTCCGAGGCTGCTATGAAGATCACCACCAAGGCAGTTCAGGTACACGGCGGTTACGGCTACACCAAGGATTACCCGGTTGAGCGCATGATGCGTGATGCCAAGATCACCGAGATCTACGAGGGCACCAGCGAGATTCAGCGCGTTGTTATCTCCGGTAACATTCTCGGTAAGTAAGAATAGGAGGAAAACTGAACTATGAAGGCAATTGTTTGTGTAAAGCAGGTTCCGGATACCTCCGGTAAGGTTGCTGTTAATCCCGATGGCACTCTGAACCGCGCATCCATGGCTACCATCATCAACCCGGACGACAAGAACGCGGTTGAGGCTGCTCTGAAGCTGAAGGACGCTACCGGCTGCAAGGTCGTTGTTATCACCATGGGTCCTCCCCCGGCACAGGGCATGCTGCGTGAGCTGATGGCTATGGGCGCTGACGAGGGCATTCTGGTTTCCGCTCGTGAGTTCGGCGGTTCCGATACCTTCGCAACCTCCCAGATCCTGGCTGCTGCTATCAAGAAGTATGGCGTTGACGCTGATGACGTAGTATTCTGCGGCCGTCAGGCTATCGACGGTGATACCGCTCAGGTTGGTTCTCAGATCGCTGAGAAGCTGGACATCCCGCAGGTCTCCTACGCTGCTGACGTAAAGATCGAGGGCACCACCGTTACCGTTAAGCGCGCTCTGGAGGATGGCTACATGTCCATCGAGACCCAGACCCCGTGCCTGCTGACCTGCATCAAGGAGCTGAACGAGCCCCGCTACATGTCCATCAAGGGCATCATGGGCTGCTACGATAAGCCGATCGCAGTTTATGACTACAACACCCTGAAGGACGATCCGCTGATCGATCCCACCACCATTGGTCTGAAGGGTTCTCCCACCAACATCTTCAAGTCCTTCACTCCTCCCCAGAAGGGTCAGGGCAAGATGCTTGAGGGCGCTGACAAGGCTACCTGCGACGAGCTGGTTGCTGAGCTTCAGAAGAAGCACATCATTTAATCGGAAGGAGAATACTGAACAATGGCTGATTTCAATAATACGAACCTCGCCGATTTTTCCGGCGTATGGGTATTCTGTGAGCAGCGCCAGGGCGAGCTGCAGCCGACCGTACTCGAGCTGATCTCTGAGGCACGCAAGCTGGCAGACGACATGGGCACTGAAGTTTGCGGCCTGCTGCTTGGCGGCAAGGGCGTAGGCGAGAAGATGGCAAAGGAACTGGGCGCTTACGGCGCTGACAAGGTTCTGGTTTGCGAGAGCGACCTGCTCGATACCTACACCACCGATGCATACGCAAAGGTTCTGTGCGACACCGTTATGGCTAAGAAGCCGGAGATCCTGCTGATCGCCGCTACCAACATTGGCCGTGACCTCGGCCCGCGCTGCGCAGCTCGTCTGCACACCGGTCTGACCGCAGACTGCACCCACCTCGACGTAGACGTAGAAGTACGCTGCATTCCTGCAGGATGCTTCCACTCTGCCGCAGGCTCAGATCGATGCTCTGAACCGCGAGGACCGCAACCTGAAGATGACCCGTCCGGCATTCGGCGGTCACCTGATGGCTACCATTATCTGCCCGCGCTTCCGTCCGCAGATGGCTACCGTTCGTCCGGGCGTACTGAAGAAGGGCGAGTACAACGAGGCTAAGGCTAACGCAGTAGTTGTTGAGCCGGTAGCTTTCGAGCTGTCCGAGGCTGACATCAAGACCAAGGTTCTCGAGGTTGTTAAGGAAGCTAAGGAGCTGGTTGACCTGACCGGCGCTGAGGTAGTTGTATCTGTAGGCCGTGGTATCTCCAAGGACGTTGACACCGGCATCAAGCTGGCTGAAGAGCTGGCTGGCCTGTTCGGCGGCGTTGTTGGCGGTTCCCGTGCTGCTATCGACTCCGGCTGGCTGTCTGCTGACCACCAGGTTGGTCAGACCGGCAAGACCGTACATCCGAAGCTGTACGTTGCTCTGGGCATTTCCGGTGCTATCCAGCATAAGGCTGGTATGCAGGATTCCGAGTGCATCGTAGCAGTTAACAAGTCTGATTCCGCTCCGATCTTCGACGTAGCTGACTACGGCATCTGCGGCGACCTGTTCAAGGTTGTTCCGATGATGATCGACGCAATCAAGGCTGCTAAGGAGTCTAAGTAATCATCTGATTGCTTTTTGAAGCGCCGTGCTGCCTGCGACCTCCCGGTTTGCGGCGGGTTTTGGAGCCCCGCTTGCAACATCCGCCATGCCCGCGGAAAGCGCAGCACGCTGCTTCTGATTGTATAAGAAAAGCCGCAGAGCAATGCTCTGCGGCTTTTTTCGGCACAAAATAAAGAGAAAGAGCCTGTCTGCGCTGCAGACAGGCTCTTTTCAATCCAGATAATCGCCTACCGGACTCCGGTTATACTGCTTGATGATACGAAGGACTACCGAACCATCCTCCTGCTCCGCCTCGTCTACGATCTTATGGCGCGTGCGGTTGCGCTCCAGTGCCTGCTTGTAGTGCTCGACTTCCTCGCGCACCAGGCGCACCGCAATACTGTGCTCCAAATCCTCCTTCAGCTGGAAATGCAGGGTCTGACAAATGCACGCCGCCTTAATCCGCTTCATGTCCATTCCTCCTGTTTTGTTGATGAAATACGCAAAAAACAATATACACAGTCGTTTTTACATATTTATTATACTGAAAACAGAATTTTTCCGCAAAGGCGGTTTTTCACAAAGTTTGGTGTTCCCTGTTTGTGGAAAATCGCCATAGGCACGTAGTTTTGTTTGTGCAGAACAGAAAAAAGACGCACAATGTGCGCCCCTACGGAGAGTTACCGGCATGTTTAGCAGCAATGTATCCGACACTGCGTAAAGGTAGAGAAATGGGAGCACGCTGTGCTCCCCTACAGTAGAAAAAATCCTCTGCCGTTCCCCTATTTCGAAGCGGTCGCCGCTCTCCGATTTTCGCCAGACTAAGAAACAAAGGGAAACGGGAGTTAAGAGGGTAGAAACCGTAGGTGTCTACCCTCTTGCCCACCGCGGCGGGCGCCGCAACGTCCCCGCCGTCCGCAGACGGCGCACTCCCCCGCTGAGGTTCAGCGAAAACTCCCCGCCCGTAAGGGACGAACACGCCCCGCGCAGTTCGCTTGCCCCAGTCAGCCAGTGCAGAAAAACCTTGCCTCAGAAAACAGGTATGCGACCCCGTTTTCCCGTTCGGAAAAGTACCCCAAAACAAATAAAAACGCGACATCAGGCCGCGCTGCTGCACCGCCCCGTCGCGTTTCTTAGCAATAAATAAAAACGGCAGCGAGCGAGAAGAACTCTCAAGCTCTCCACCGATGATGGTAGTAATTATAGCACTCCGCCTCTTTCAGAACAAGATTCAAATGTGCCAAAATCGCATTTACAATTCGTTCATAATTGTACAATCCGACAATTCACACAGCAGTATTCCGCAGAAACTGACAACTTATACAAAAACACGCCTGTTTTTTCGTCAAACGCGCGTCTGTTTTTGAGATTTTATGCTGAAATCCGCGAAAATCGCTTTACAAACGGTCATTTTCATGGTAATATATATATACTTTCGCCCCGCGCTTAGCTGACGGACAAAGGGAGCGTTCCTATCGCCTCCATTCACCAAGCCGCGGCCCGGCCTGTGGGTGAGTAAAAATCTATTTAACGAAAGGTGAAATACCGACATGATCCGTAAGGAAGACAAGACTGCCGTTATCGAGGCAAACCGTACCCACGCTACCGACACCGGTTCCCCGGAGGTTCAGGTTGCAATCCTGACCGCCCGCATCAAGGAGCTGACCGAGCACCTGAAGGTACACAAGAAGGATAACCACTCTCGCCGCGGTCTGCTGAAGATGGTTGGTCAGCGCCGTTCTATGCTGGCTTACCTGCAGAAGAAGGACATCAACCGTTACCGTGCCCTGATCGCTAAGCTGGGTATCCGTAAGTAAGAAAATGCGAAAATAGGGGAGCAGTCTGCTCCCCTGTTTCTGTATTTTAAGCTGGGCGGCATTATCGCTTTTTAGCAGTTGAAAGAGAGACCAAATCATGCAGAGCATGATTTGGAATTGAAAATGGAAAATAGCGCTCTCCTTGCGCAAGTTCCGTCCGCGCTGCGCTGGTTGCGCTACGCGCTTATTATTATTGCGCAGTGCGCGATACAGTAATTCTCCATTTTCCATTCCGCTTGGTTTTTGTTTCAAGTGCTAAAAAAGCTGCTGCCGCCCTCCCCAAACGATTAAAGGAGGAAACAAAATGGCAAACATCAACCACTTTGACTTCAAAAACTACCGCGTTTTTGAGACCGAGATCGCCGGCCGCAAGCTGACCGTCGAGACCGGCAAGATGGCACAGCTCGCTAACGGCTCCTGCCTGGTTCGCTACGGCGAGACCGCTGTTCTCGTTACCGCTACCGCATCCGCTAAGCCGCGTGACGGCATCGACTTTTTCCCGCTCTCCGTTGACTTTGAGGAGCGTATGTACGCAGTAGGCCGCATTCCCGGCTCGTTCATGCGCCGTGAGGGCCGTCCGTCCGAGAAGGCGATCCTGTCCTCTCGTCAGATCGACCGTCCGATGCGTCCGCTGTTCCCGAAGGACCTGCGCAACGACGTTTCCATCGTCTGCACCGTTCTGGAGAACGACTACGACAACTCTCCGGAGGTAGTTGCTCTGCTGGGCGCTTCCATCGCTGTTTCTATCTCTGATATTCCGTTCGACTACGTTGTAGCCGGCTGCCAGGTTGGCATCGTTGACGGCAAGACCGTTATCAACCCGACCTCCGAGCAGCGCGCTGCTTCCGAGATGGACGTTACCCTGTGCGCTACCAAGGACAAGATCGTTATGATCGAGGCCGGTGCAAAGGAAGTTCCGGAGGACGATATGTTTAACGCCCTCATGGAGGCTCATGAGGAGCTGAAAAAGGTTTGCGCGTTCATCCAGTCCATCAAGGACGAGATCGGTAAGCCGAAGTTCGAGTACGAGCATCATGACATCGACCACGACCTGTTCGACAAGCTCGAGGCAGCCTGCAACGACAAGTTCGAGGTTGCTATGGATACCGATGACAAGACCGTTCGTGACGCCGGCGTGCGCGCTATCGTTGACGAGTTTGAAGCAACTCTGGACGAGGAGTACAAGGAAGAGCACGGCGCTAACCTTGGCGAGTGCGTAGACAAGCTGCAGAAGAAGATCGTTCGCCGCTGGCTGGCAAACGGCAAGCGCGTAGACGGCCGCGGCATGGAAGAGGTTCGTCCGCTGGCTGCCGAGGTTCACGTTCTGCCGCGCGTACACGGTTCCGGCATGTTTACCCGCGGTCAGACCCAGGTTCTGACGCTCTGCACCCTGGGTACTCTGGGCGATGCGCAGGAGCTGGACACCATCTTCGAGGAGAAGGAGAAGCGTTATATCCATCACTACAACTTCCCGTCCTTCTCTGTTGGCGAGACCCGTCCGTCCCGCGGTCCCGGCCGTCGTGAGATTGGTCACGGCGCACTGGCTGAGCGCGCTCTGCTGCCGGTTATCCCGCCGGTAAGCGAGTTCCCGTACGCTCTGCGTCTGGTTTCCGAGGTTATTTCCTCCAACGGCTCCACCTCTCAGGGCTCTGTCTGCGGTTCCACGCTGGCTCTGATGGACGCCGGTGTTCCGATCAAGGCACCGGTTGCCGGTATTTCCTGCGGTCTGATCACCGACGGCGGTCAGGAGACCACCTTCACCGATATCCAGGGCGTTGAAGACTTCTATGGCGATATGGACTTTAAGGTAGCAGGTACCAAGAAGGGCATCACCGCTATTCAGGTTGACATCAAGGTTGACGGTCTGACCCCGAACATCATCAAGCAGGCGTTTGAGAAGTGCCGCGTTGCTCGTTACGGCATTCTGGACGAGATCATGCTCAAGGCTATCCCGCAGCCGCGTGAGGACGTTTCCGACTGGGCACCGAAGATGACCACCATGCACATCAATCCGGACAAGATCCGCGAGGTTATCGGCAAGGGCGGTTCTGTAATCCAGAACATCGTTGCTGAGTCCGGTGCAAAGGTTGACATCGAGGACGACGGCACTGTTACCATCGCTGCTGTTAAGGCAACCGACGCTGACAAGGCGAAGAAGATGATCGAAGCGATCGTCAAGGAACCGGAGCCGGGCGAGATCTACTACGGCAAGGTTGTCCGCCTGATGAACTTCGGCGCATTCGTAAACCTGCTGCCGGGCAAGGACGGCATGGTTCACATCTCCAAGATGGCTGACCACCGCATCGAGAAGGTTGAGGACGCTGTCAAGGAAGGCGACATGGTTTGGGTTAAGGTCATGGAGATCGACGACAAGGGCCGTGTAAACCTGTCCATGAAGGACGTTAAGCCGGAAGAGAAGATTCTGTAATTGAATCTCGGCTGAAATAGAGAAAAAAGGCTTCGGAGCAGTGCTCCGAAGCCTTTTTATTCATCCGGGATATACTCGATAATGTCCGAAACGCTGCAGTTTAGGATAAAGCACAGTGTATCCAGCGTTTTCAGTGTGATTGTTTTACCGTGCTTCATGCGGTGCAGAATATTGGCGGAAAAGCCCTGTTTGTAAATTAAATGGTATTCTGTAACGCCTTTTTCTAAAAGCGTCCGGTAAAACGGAGCGTAACTGATCATGTACGATCACCTCACGCACAACATAACACGACCTAATATATTGACTATGCCCAATATATTAAGTATAATGTGTGTGAGGTGAGCTTATGGCTGAATTTTGTCTGGATTGTCTCAACCGTCTGGAGGGCACCTGCTATACCAAATGGGATGTTTCACTCTCTTGGAGCAAAGATATTTGCGAAGGCTGCAGTCAGCTTCGCCGAACCGTGATTTGCCTGCGTAAGCGGACAATTCGACGGCAATATCTCGGTTTATATGATGATAATCACCGCAAATCACGCAAATAAACCCATATTGACTTTCCCCTTAAAACCGCTATAATGAAGATAGAAAAAGAGCGCAGCCGGTTGACGGTTACTCTCTCACGTTTTCGTCAAAAGAAATTGACCGCATACTTGTGAGGTAGGGCGGTCATTTCTTTTTGTTTACCTGAATCAACAAGGACGCAAAGGTATGGTGAGAGAATAACCGCGGGCCGTTGTACTGGCTGCGCCGAAAACTGATGTTTCCCTCGATTTTACCTATAGCCGTACAATTCTTCCCTCTTCAAATGAAGAGGGATTTATGCTATAATGAGGGATACACCAAAATCCACCGGAAAGAAGGACAAGCCCATGACCTCTGTGCTGCTGCCCGAGGGCGAACTGCGCGTAGCACGCTGCGACATGCTCGACAAGCTGATCGCGGTCGGCGACGGCGATGCGGCGCTGCTGTATCTTTATATCCTGCGGCACGGCGGCACGGACGGCTCCGCTGCAGCGCGCGCCCTGCGTCTGAGCGCCGACCGCTACGAACGTGCGGCATTTACGCTCAACAACCTGATCGCGCCGACGGAAAAAGCCAAATCAACAACCGACAAATCCGCCGAAGCGCCGCGCTACACTGGCGATGAGCTGCGCCGCGCCCGTCTGGATGACCAGACCTTCTCCGGCCTTTGTGACGCAGCAGAGGGCATTACAGGCCGCGCATTGACCGAGGGTCAGCTGCGCTGTCTGCTGACAATTTACGACTATCTCGGTCTGGACGCAGGCGCAACGATTGAGCTGCTCAGCTATCTGAAAAGCGAAAAGGGCACGGTCCGCACGACCGATCTGCGCCGCGAAGCCAATCAGTGGGCCGATATGGGCATTGTCACCGCGCAGGCGGCCCAGCAGTACCTGACACGCCGCGCGGATGAAAAACCGCTCAGCGAGGCGATCTACCGCGCACTCGGTGCAGATACCGAGCAGCCCGCGCCCAAGGAGCAGCGCGTCTGCCGCTTTGCACTGGCGCACGGCTTCCCTGCCGACGCGGTGGAGCTGGCGGTGCACCGCACCGGTCAAAAGCAGGGACACAAAAGTCTGGATTACACGCTCGGCATTCTGCGTCGATGGGACAATGCGGGCGTACATACGGTCAGCGAAATCACCGCTCTCGAACCGGAAACCCGCACGTCTGCCGTGTCTGCCGTGCCTGCCGCCGTCGGTCAGACACCCGCACAGCCGACCGACAGCGCCACGCTCGCCGCTTGGGAGCAGGACTGGGCTGCACGCGTGCGCAGTCATCGCCGCAACACGGAGGAATAACCTATGGCATACGATAAAAAACTGCTCGCCGCCGCACGGCGCGAGCTGGAACGCGAGCGCACGGCTCACACCGAGGAGCTGGAAGCGCGCCGGCGTGATATTTACACACGCGAGCCGCGTATCCGCGCAATCGACCGCGAGCTGAGCACCACAGCAGCGTCCGTTCTGCGGGCCGCAATGGAGTCCGGCGGAGACCCGACTGCTGCAATCGAAAAGCTGCGCGACCGCAATCTCGGTCTGCAGGAGGAACGCGGCAACCTGCTCCGGCAGCTGGGACTTCCCGCCGATTATCTGACCGACAAGCCGCTGTGCTCAAAATGCGGCGACACCGGCTATGCCGGCAGTGCGACCTGCGAGTGCGTCAAGGCGCGCTATGCTAAGCTGCTCAAGGAGCAGCTTTCCTCGGTGCTGCCGATTGCCGACCAGAACTTTGCCAAATTCGACATGAGCTTTTACTCCACCCGCCCGGATGGCCGCAGCGGTATTTCGCCGCGCGAAAATATGGAATATAATCTGGGCGAATGCAAGGCTTATGCCGCAAAATTCAGCAAGGATTCCCCCAATCTGCTGCTGTTCGGCTCAACCGGTCTGGGCAAGACCTTTCTCTCTACCTGCATTGCCGAGGCGGTCTCTGCACGCGGATTTTCCGTGGCCTACGACACCGCCATCAACATTGTGGCCGCGTATGAGACCATCAAATTCGGCTCCGGTGACGGCGAAGCCGCCGCAGAACGCGCTGCACGCTACGAGCGCGCCGACCTGCTCATTATCGACGATATGGGCACCGAAATGGGTACTGCCTTTACGGTTTCCGCGCTGTACAACCTGATCAACAACCGCCTGATGGCTAGGCGCCCCATGATCATCAACACCAACTTGCTGCCGGAAACGCTCAGCGAGAAATACTCGCCTGCCGTGGCCTCCCGCCTGCTCGGCGAGTTCCTGCCGCTGCGGTTCTTCGGCGATGACATCCGGCTGCTGAAAATGCGCAGAACATAAATAAATCCCTCTCTTTTGCGAGAAAGAGAGGGATTTTTAGGTAACACCGCATAATTGAACAAGAGCGATTTGCGAGGAATTTTGCGTGCTGATTAGGCGCGGCTTTGCAGCAATACTTTGTGTATTACAAAAAGATGCGGCAGCGCGACCGGAGCCTGCGCAAGGAGCCGCAGTTTAATTGTGCGGTGTTGCCTCAGATTTCGGATTGTTTACCGAGCAGCTTATCGCGCCAGCGACCGAACCGATGCGTGATCATGCGCAGCTCGATACCGACAAGCAGCGCCGCGATAACCGTTCCGATGCCAACGCTGCCCAGTCCGTGCAGGAAGATCAGGCAGGTGATGAGCGAAATAATGACCATGGACACGTCAAACGCGATTTTGACGGTCGGGAACGGCTTGCCGGTCAGCGTGGAGATGGCCAGCATAGCGCCTTCACCGGCCAGCGGCATAATGTCCGCCGGAACGTAGAAAAAGATGCCGATTGCAACGAAAACAGTGGCAATCCAGCACATCAGCAAACGGATAATCAGGTTGTCCGTCGATGGAAACATCGCCGCGAGCGTGTTGCAGGTGGTCGTGAATGCGCCGAACACCATGCCGACCGGAATCTGCAGCAGATTTTTGCATTCAAAGCGTCGGCGCATCAGCAGCATTTGCAGGATGACCAGAATAACGTGGAAAATGACGGTCGCAACACCCATCTCAATGCCCCAGACGCAGGTCATGGTGTATGGAATGGAGCTGACCGGCGATACGCCGAGATTGGACTTGACCGACAGTGCAATGCCGATAGTCATGACGAAGAAGCCGCCGAAGTAATACAGCAGCCGAATACCGAGTTTAGAGCCTTTCATGCCTATTTTATCCCCTTTTAGTTGTTTAGATTGCGATAAATACGCTCGAGCAGGGTCTGTACCTGCTGCATCTCCTGCGGTGAGAAGCCGCGCAGCGCCTCCTCTTCTGCGGCTGCAAAGATAGCATTCAAGCGGCGGCACTGCTCCCGGCCGAGGTCGGTCAGACGGACATACACCGTACGGCGGTTTTCGTCGCGTGTGCTGCGTTCAAGCAGTCCGGCGCGTTCCATTCCCCCGAGGATGGTAGAAAGCGAGGACGGCTCGATATGGCAGCCCTTGGCGATATCCTTTTGCATGGCACCGTCGTGATCCTGCAGGAAGTCCAGCACTTTTGGCTGTCCAGTGGTCAGACCGAGCGGTTTGATGCGCGACATAACAAGTTTCTGCAGCATGGCATGATCAGCCATGAGCAGGTAATGAGTGGAAAATTCCATTGCGTTCTCCTTTGTTCTAATTCAAACAGTTAGCTTTCTAATTATATACTTATGAGTTCTGATTGTCAAATTGCATTTTTATACGTTTTGTTATATTTTCTTTCTTTATTATAGATTACTTATTGTTATATTATTATTAGTTATAACTTTGCGCTGTTTCCTTAACGATTCTGCCCCTGCGCGGCGCAGGCGTACAAGAGGGTAGCTGCCAAGGTTGCTTACTCCGAATTTTGAAGCATTTTCGGTTTCAGAAATTCCGCAGATTCTGCAAAATACCGTAGTTTTCCCGAAACAAGTATATACTAAAAATGTTCGTTTATTATTGATAAAATAAAACAGGAGCGTATAGCTTGAAATTGCTATACGCTCTTTTTATGGTCTTGCAATCTATTTGAAAAAAGCATGAATTTTTACACATTTCCACGGAATTTAATCGTAATATCCGTCATATTCATGCGCTCTCTGGGGAACTGATGGCGCTCGAGGTAGTCGTAGAGCAGGCGGATCGGGAGCGTGCCTTGCGTTTTGACGTCCTGCCCGATGATGAAATCGACCGTACCGTTTTTGACCATTTTGATGTTGCCCTCGGTGATGTCGTGAACGACGATGTGCAGCTTTTCGCTGCGGTATGCGGCGTGCACGGCGCGGTAAACGCCCTCCCGTCCCGCAGAGGTCAGATAGATGCCGCGCAGCTCGCTGTCCGACTGAATGGCGCGCATAGCGATGCGCTCGGAAAGGCTTTCATCGAGGAACGAGCATTCCGGGTGCAGAACCCGGATATCCGGAAAACTCTCCGCCATTTCGGTGCTGAAGCCGGTAAAACGCTGCGAATCGGCATAGTGACCGCTGCGCTGGCCCAGAATCGGCAACACGCTGCCGTGCCCCTGCATGACCATGCCGAGCAACGCGGCGGCGGCGCGGCCGCTCGCGATGTTGTCCGCGCCGACATAGGCGATGCGGTTCGCATCGGTGATGTCCGTGTTGAATGTCACGACAGGGATGCCCTGCTGCTCGCTGAGCGTGTTGATCTTGTCTCGCACGAGCGTGTTCGCGAGCGGCATGAGCGCAAGGCCGTCGATGTGCTCGGTCGTCACCAGCTCATCGATCAGCGTCAGCTGATGCTGCACATCCATGTCCTGCATCGCGCGCACGATGACCGTGATGTTTGGGAGAAGCTCACGCTCGGAAAAGCTCTCGAACAGCTCGCACAGCATCTGCACGAAGGGCGAATGGCCGGAGTGGAGCACCACGCCGATCTTCCACTGCTGCGTCTGCTGCATGACGAGGCGGTTGGAGATATAACCCATTTCACGCGCCGTCGCACGGATGCGCTCCGCGACCTCCTCGCGCACGCCCTCCTTGTGGTGCAGGGCGCGGTCCACCGTGCCGCGCGACACCCCACAGCGGTCTGCGATCTGCTGCATCGTTACCATAAAATCACTCTCCTGCGTTGTCTGTACTTATACTATATCATAAAACACAGCCGTGCGCCAGATGTTACATCTGCACGAAAATGTTGTACTGCACATCGCCTGTGATACAATGATAGCGCTATTTTTATGCATAGTATCATAAATACTTGCGGCTTTAATGTGCATAATCACGAGATAATGCACGGATAAATGATAGTACGCCCGAGCTATTGCAACCGAAAATCCAATGTGCTATTCTGTGATTGTCAAGTGAACAAGGCCGTTCACGAAACCGAAAAATTCCCCAAAAGAGAGTGAGAGAAACAAAATGTCATTTTTCAGTTCCATGATCTGGATCGCGCTGAGCTTCCTGTTTTTCACCGTCATGGTGGCAGTCATTTCAGCGTGGAAGACCAGAGATGACAAGCTCGACACCGCCGAGGGCTACTTCCTCGCGGGGCGCGGACTGCCGGGTATTGTCATTGCAGGCTCGCTGCTGCTGACCAACCTGTCCGCAGAACAGCTTGTCGGCACAAACGGTCAGGGCTGGGCTTCCAATATGAGTCCGATCGGCTGGGAGGTTGGTGCACTGTTCACGCTGTTTGCACTGGCATTGTGGTTCCTGCCGACCTACCTCAAAATGGGCACGACCACCATCCCGCAGCTGATGGAGGCACGCTTTGGCCGCGGCACCAAGCTAATGTTCTCGTTCGTCATCGTCGTGATGTACTCCATCCTCAATCTGCCGGTCATCCTTTACTCCGGTGCAGTTGTATTTGAGAATATCTTCGATATTTCCGGTATCTTCGGCATCAGCAAGTTCACAGCAGTTGCGATTCTGTGTGTCGTCATCGGTATTATCGGCGGCTGCTACGCCATCTTCGGCGGTTTGAAGGCGGTTGCCGTATCCGACACCATCAACGGCATCGGCCTTATCATCGGCGGTCTGATGATTCCGTTCCTCGCGCTGGCGCTGCTGGGTCACGAGACCACCGGCGGCGGTCTGGTAGAAGGTGTCAAGTACCTCGTACAAGCCGAACCCGAAAAGCTCAACGCATGGGCTTCGTGGGATGCTGCTGAACCGGCTCTGCCGTGGCCGCTCATCTTCACGGGCATGTTCTTCAACAACCTGTACTGGTGGTGCACGAATCAGTCCTTTGTACAGCGTGCACTCGCCGCAAAGAGCCTGAAGGAAGGTCAGAAGGGCGCGATCTACTGCGGCTTCCTCAAGACCATCGGCTTCTTCTATCTGGTGCTGCCGGGCGTTATCGCTTACCATCTGCCGTCCATTCAGGACAAGCTGGCGGCGGCCGGTTCCTCCGCGATTGACTTCGCTTATCCGGCGCTGGTTTCCGCCGTTGTTCCCAAGCCGGTCATGGGCTTCTTCGCCGCTGTTCTGTTCGGCGCGATTCTGTCCTCGTTTAACTCGGTGCTCAACTCCGCATCGACCATGTTTACCCTCGACCTGTACCGCACTGCCATCAATCCGAAGGCTTCGGATATGCAGTGTGTCAAGATCGGCAAGATCTACGGCACCTGTGCCGGTGCAGTCGCTATCTGCGTGGCACCGTTCGTTATGTTCGCACAGGGCATCACGACCTTCCTCAACTCTATGAGCCAGTTCGTTTCCCTGCCGATTCTGTTCACCGTACTCGGCGCACTCATCTTCCGCAAGGCACCGAAGTACGCACCCAAGGTCATCACCGCTGTTCACGTTATCGCCTATGGCGCGTTTATGATCCTCAAGCCCTGCTACCCCACCTCGGGTGAGCCGATTCATTATCTGTACGCCATCGCTGTGCTGTTCGTCGTTGAATTTGCCATCATGTGGTATCTGAACAAGTACCGCGGCACAGAGGACTATGTTCCGGCCGATGTCGGCGCAGTCGATCTGACCCCGTGGAAGTATCGCCATATCGTATGTATCATCGGTATCATTCTGGCGATCGGCATCTACATTCTGTTTTCGCCCATCGGCATTGCCGCATGAGTATAATAAAGCCTAAGCAACAACCTCATTGAGAAAAGAAAAGGAGAAATTACTATGAAACTCGGATTTAACGAAGCAAACGACCGTTTTTGTGCCAACCACAGTGTTATGATGGACCTCGAGCTGTGCGAGAAGTACGGCTTCGACTGCATCGATATTCAGTCGGAATGCCTGAACCGCGACCTCGAAGCCGGCAAGATCACCCTCGAGGAGATGGGCGCCTGGTTCCAGAGCCACCATCTGAAGATGCTCTCCTACAATGCGCTGTGCTTCTTCAACATGAAGCAGACGCAGGAGGAAAAGGACGCCGTGATGGCGGAGCTGGACGAGATCATCCGCCGCTGCAACATCCTCGGCTGCAAGATGATTGTCGTTGTGCCGAGCAAGGACATGAAGGAGCGCGGCCTGACCCCGACCCGCAAGGAGATCCGCGAGGATGCAGTTGCCGTTCTCAAGGAAATGGTCAAGAAGTGCGAGCCACACGGTATCCGCCTGAGCCTCGAGTTCTGCGGCGAGCCGTCCATGACTATCAACCGTTTCGAGGATGCTTACGCCATCGTCGAGGAGGTCAACAGCCCGTATGTCGGCGTAACGCTCGATCAGTACCACTTCTACGCAATGGGCTCCGGCTGGGATACGCTCGAAAAGGCCGACGGCAAGAAGATTTTCGTATGGCATCTGAACGGCACCGAGGACATGCCGTGCGGCGCGTACTACAACAACGACGAGAAGCGTCTGTGGCCGGGTGCCGAGGGCGACTGCCTGCCGCATGCGCGCTACGCAGATACCCTCAAGAAGATTGGCTTTGACGGCGACTGCTGCACCATCGAGATTTTCCGTCCGGCATACTATGAGATGTCGCAGGAGGAGAACGTAAAGAAGTCCGCAGAAGTCACCCGCGCACACGTTGCAAAATATGCACAGTTCTAATTCCATCCCCGCATAAAAAGAGTCTAAAGAGCAAATTTTATGTATTTAAGATGAAGGAGAATTACTTATGAGCTACTTAAAGAAAATCGGCGCACTGTTTGTTTCCTCCGCATTGATGGCATCCATGCTCGCAGGCTGCGGCTCGTCCTCCGCTTCCACCGGCGGCAGCGGCTCTCAGGCCGAGGGCGGCGACGGCAATTACAACATTTCCATCGTGTTCAAGACCACCTCGAACGAATACACCCAGTACATGATGGCAGGCGCGGAAAAGGCGGCGGCTGAGACCGGCGCAGTGCTCGACATGAAGGGCGCGACCTCGGAAACCGCCTATGACGAGCAGCAGAACATGATCGAAACCGATCTGCACGCCAACAAGTATGACGCGATGATTATCGCACCGCTGCAGGGCGATATGGCCTCCACGCTGGTAAGCGGCACGGATATGCCCATCTTCGCAATCGACACGGACTTTAATGCACCGGAGAAGATTTCGTTCATCGGCATCGGCCAGAAGGATGCAGCGGCAAGCGGCGGCGAGAAAGCTGTCGAGGCGGCGAAGGCAGCCGGCTGGGATAAGATCGAAGCAGCGTATATCGCAGGTGTTCAGGGTGACTCCACCGCCGATGCACGCCGCACCGGTTTTCAGGAAGGCATTGACGGCGCAGGCGGCACGTTCCTCGCAGACGAGGTGCAGTATGCTGATGCGGTAGCGGACAAGGCAACCGTGTGCATGGAGGGCATCATGCAGAGCCATCCGGAAGGTCTGGCTATCATTGCATGCCACAATGACGACTGCGCGATCGCGGCAGCGCGTGCAGCAGCGAACAATCCGGCATACGCTAAGACCATCTTCATCGGCTTTGATGGCAATATTACCGCAGCACAGTCCATCCTCGATGGCGGCGAAACCATGACCGTTGCACAGAGCGGTTATGATCAGGGCTATCAGGCGGTCAAGACCGTTGTTGCACATCTCAACGGCGAAAAGGTAGACAGCTTTGTTGACTGCGGCACCAAGGTCATCGACAGCACCACCGCCGAGGACTACATGGCAACCCTCAAGAGCCAGATGGACGGCAAGGCAGTTGCACAGTAAACCGTAATACCATGCGATGCACTTGCGGCAGTAAGTGCATCGCATCTATTAAAAATTCACTTTAATGCAAGGAGAAAAAAAACAATGGGCATTTTGAAAATTGGCGTTGTAGGCTGCGGCCGAATCGGCAAGCTGCACATCAACAACCTGATCAACTCCGTACCGGGCGTTCAGGTAGTAGCTGCTGCTGACCCGATGCTCGATAAGTCCGGCGCACGCGAGTGGCTGGCAGAGCGCAAGATCACCAACGTTTCCACCGACTTTATGGACGTTATCAACAATCCTGAGGTAGACGTAGTATTCGTTTGCTCCTCCACTGACACCCACTGCGATGTTTCCATGGCAGCAGTTCAGGCTGGCAAGCACGTATTCTGCGAGAAGCCGATCGACTATGATATCGACAAGATCAAGAAGCTGCTCGCACTCGTTGAGGAGAAGGGCGTTAAGTTCCAGGTAGGCTTCAACCGCCGCTTCGACCACAACCACAAGGCTGTTGCAGACGCAGTTAAGGACGGCACGATCGGCGATCCGCATATCGTTATCGTTTCCTCCCGTGACCCGGAGCCGCCCCCGGCTTCCTACGTTGCAGTTTCCGGCGGTATCTTCTACGATATGATGATCCACGACTTCGATATGGTTCGCTACGTAACCGGTTCCGAGGCTGTTGAGATCTCCGCTGTTGGTTCCTGCCTCGTTAACCCGAACCTGCAGGAAGAGTCCGGCATTCCGGACGTTGACACCGCTGTTGTTACCATGAAGATGGCTAACGGCTGCATCGCTGTTATCAACAACTCCCGTCAGGCAGTTTACGGCTACGACCAGCGCGTTGAGGCGTTCGGCTCTAAGGGCATGGCTTCCGATGCCAACGACCTGCTGAACACCACCACCGTACTGACCAAGGACGGCGCTCACTCCGAGAAGCCGCTGTGGTTCTTCCTCGAGCGTTACAACCAGGCATTCATCAACCAGGTTATCTCCTTCGTTGATGCAATCAACAACGATACCCAGACTGCTGTCGGCGCTATCGACGGCCTGCGCCCGGTTCTCATGGCTAAGGCTGCTACCGAGTCCTGCCAGGCTGGCGGCGTGTTCGTCAAGGTCGGCGAATAACTCTTATTAGCATTTCTTTCTTCTCTTTCCACATTTCAAATTAGAAAAGCAGCTCCAAATGCTTTTCATTCCCTCAAATACAACAGCAAGACAGTTTTTAAAGTGACCTCTAAAAGTCAGACAAAAATTGTTCAAGCGACCGAAAGGGCTTGCTGCCTGTGAATTACAGGCGGCAGGCCCTTTCGCTTTTCCTTTACTCTACACCTTCATCCTATATACAATTTGTTATATTCCATCTATATATAACAAAAGAGTGCTGTTCCCTCAACAGCACTCTTTCCCTTAATACTGATACTTTTTCCGTCCCTTGACGAGAAAAAACACCGAAACCATCACGCCGAGCGCCTCTGCTACCGGAACAGCCAGCCAGATGCCAGTTTCCTGCAAAATCAGCGGCAGGAGCAGCAGCATCGCCACGAGAAACACAAGCGTGCGCGAAAACGAGATGATCGCAGACACGAGACCATCCGAGAGCGCGGTAAACAGCGAGGACGCGAAAATACTCGTGCCCATGAGCAGGAAGCTGACCGCATAAATTGGAAAGCCGTGCATGGCAATCTCGTACACACTGCTGCCGCGCGGCGTAAACAGGGTCAGCGCTGGCTCGAGCGTCAGCCACGAGAGCACATATGTGCCGAGCGAGCACGCCAGCACGAACGTCATGCAGATGCGGAAGATATGCCTCAGCTGCGGGGTATTTTTCTCGCCGAATTTGTAGCTGATAACCGGTGCAACGCCCATTGAGAAGCCGAAATACACCGCCGTAAACACGAACTGGAAGTACATTGCAATCGTGATGGCGGCTACACCGTCCTCGCCGCGGTAGCGCATGAACAGCGTATTGAACACGAACGTGGTGATGGCGTTCGCAATGTTGCTGACCATCTCAGATGAGCCGTTGCCGCACGCGGCGGCCAGTGTTGCGCCGTCAAATTTGAAGGGCACAAAGTACAAACTTCCGGTGCGGTTTTTGGTGAAATACACCAGACCAACGATGGACGGCACGCAGTAGCCGAGGCAGGTGGCAATCGCCGCACCGGCAACGCCCATGTTCATCGGGCCCATGAACAGCCAGTCAAGCACCACGTTTGTAATGCCGCCGCCCACCGAGGTCAGCAGACCCAAGCCCGGCTTGCCTGCGGTGACGAACAATGTCTGGAAGGCAGTCTGCAGAAACAGCATGGGTGCAAACACCAGCTGAATGCGTGTGTAAATACGGCAGTCTGCCCACTGCAGCTCACTCGTGCCAAGCAGACGCAGGATGGGGTTCAGAAACAGATTGCCAAACACGGCGAAAATCAGGCCGATGCCCAACGCAACCGCAATCAGCATGGTGAAGTTGCGGCGCGCCTCATCTGTGCGTCCCTCTCCCTGCCGGCGGGCGATAATAGCGCTGCCGCCCGTGCCGAGCATAATGCCGGTAGCCATCTGCAGGCAGTTGAGCGGATACGACATATTGATTGCGGAAAGCGCGGTCGTGCCGGCAAACCGCGAAATAAACATACCGTCCACGATGGTGTACATCGAGAGCAGCATCATCATTGCAATGTTCGGCAGTGCGAATCGGAGCAGCGATGCGGCGTTGAATTCGCGCGCAAGTGCATTATTCTGCTCCATTGCGAATCTCCTTTTCAAAAGAATCGGTAAATTTTCGGGTCATTTCCACCATAGCGGCGAACTGCTCCGCGCCCATGGCAGCGGCGGCGCGTTCCTCTGCGCGGTACAGACCGCATAGCTTGTCCGCTGTGTAGCGCTTGCCGGATTCGGTCAGGCGCAGCGGCTTTTCCTTGCGGCCGGAGACGCTCACCTTTTCCAGATAACCGGCCTGCTCCAGCTCCTGCACCACCGTGTGAATTGTCTGCTTGGGCAGCAGATATATTTTCGATATCCAACCCTGTGTGCAGGTTTCAAACTGGTCGAGCAGATACAGCACGGCTACCGTGCTCGGTTTCATCCTATTCTGTTTTGCCCAGATGTCATACAGCTCATTCTGCCGGTAGATCTGCGCAAAAAAGTCGTTCATTTGTCTGCGGAAATCCATAATGCACCTCAATAGTCCTAAATCGTATCACGCTATTATAGTATGATTTGGGACTATTGTCAAGTAAAAGAAAAGCAGACCCGTAAAAGAGTCCGCTTTAAATTTACCCCATCAACATAGTCCAGAGTGCGCTGAACGGCATAACGAGTATCAGCGCGGGCATGAGATCGACCAGCGGCACGGATTTGATCTTGGAGACACGAAAACCGGCCGACATAGTCAGCACGCCGCCGCACGCGGACAAATCCGCGAACATTTCCGGTGTGAGCGCACCGGACAGCAGCCGTCCTGCGGTAAACACGCACAGGAGAATCACGCACTGCGGCAGCGGGATGGCGCAGATGGCCTTGCCGAGCGTGGACGCGAAGATCATCGCAGTGAAGAAGTCCAGCACGGACTTTGCAAACAGCAGATTCGGATCGCCCGCGATGCCCTCGGTCAGCGTGCTGTACCAGCCAAAGCCAGAGCAGCAGAACAGCGCGACCGCCGTGATGTAAAACTCCATATCAATATTATCCCCGCCGAGGTGCATGGTTTTGACCAGCCGATGAAAAAACCGGCTTGCCCAATCCTCAAGGTGCAGCAGGTGCCCGATGGTAAACCCCACCAGAATCGCCAGCACGACCGCTGTCATGCTGACCGCCTTGATAATGGAATTGATGCCGATAGCGATCGAACACATGCCGAACAGCGTCGGCAGATGCTCTTTCAGGCTGTTCGGCAGGACGTGCCCCAGTGCGGAACCGATCACGCCGCCGGCCAGCACCGAGATACAGTTGACAATTACTCCGATTGGCATAGGATTTCCTTCTTTCTCTTTCCCCTTCTCCTCTGTTTTCCATTTTACCGTAGAAAAACGTCTTTGGCAAGCAAAAGAAAACCGCACAGCCGAAGCTGTGCGGTTTAGGAAGGTTTTGCTTACTTTACGTTCTCGCAGAAGCGCATGAGCATTGCCGCTACCTCAGCGCGGGTAGCATTGCCCTTCGGGTCGAGCTTGCTGCCGGACTTGCCGGTAACAACGCCAGCGCCGCACGCCCACTGGATTGCAGGAATCGCGTAGGTGCTTATGCTCTGTGCATCGTCGTAGGAGAGAATGTTGGTGTCCTCACCCACAGAAACGTCGTACTTCTTGTACTGCGCGTAGCGGTACAGGATAGCCGCAAGCTGCTCGCGGGTAACCTTGTCATTCGGGCCAAACTTGCCGCTACCGTAGCCGGAAACGATGCCGTTAGCATTCGCCCAGGCAACCGCATTTGCGTAGTACGCGCCGGAAGCCACATCCGTGAAGGAAGCCGCCGAGGTGCTCGGCTGGTTCTCCAGGCGGTACAGCACGGTAACGACCATGCCGCGGGTGGTGTTCGCCTTCGGGGAGAAGGTGTTGTCGGCGGTGCCGTTCATCATGCCCTTGCCGGTTACATAATCAACTGCGGAAGCGAACCAGTCGTTCGCGGAAACGTCGTTAAACTTGGTCTTGGACGGGGTTTCGGTGGCCTTAACATAGCTTACGCCAACCTTCACTGCGGAAGCAGGCATGGTGAAGGTGTAAACCGTGTCGCTCTTCTTAACGGTGGAGACCGTCTTGCCGGAGCCGTCGGTAACGGTCAGCTTGTCCAGCTTGTAACCCTTGTCCGGGGACAGGGTAATAGTGATGGTCGCGCCCTTTTCCGCGTTGGACGGAGAAGCGTTTACGCCGCCGTTGTTGACCGCCGAGGTGGTTACCTTGTAGGTCGCCTTGCCGGAGGAGGAGCCGCCGGAGGAGCCGGAGGAACGCTTGGAGAAATCAGGCGTTGCAGAAACCGTACCGCTCTTAGCTGCCAGCTTAGTCAGCAGTTCATCGGTCAGGGTGGTGTAAACGCCATCAATACCCTCAAACTTCCAGCCGTTGAATACATAACCGCTCTCTGCCGCAGTGGTCGGCAGTGCATCGTTTACGTTGGACGGGCCGTAGGATTTAGCAGAACCAATATTGTGGTTGTCCTTGTCCGTGAACTGAATGGTTGTGCTGCGCGCATCGCTCAGAACGGTAAAGGTGCTGAAACCCTTGTCGTTGGTGAACGTAATAGTGTTGTCAGCAGTATTGTAGGTCGTATCGTGGTAGCCTACCAACTTGCCGTTCTTTTCGTGCTTAACTTTCAGATTTTCCGTCGCAAATCCTGTCGGCAACGGAAGACTTAGGGTAATTGGAGTAGTAACTTCAGGTACCTGACAATTCATTCTAATGGCATTTTTATTATCGCCATTAAATCTAATGTCCTGTACCGAAGTTGCTGTAGATACAATCTTTTGAATCTGCGGAACAATGTTATAAGTTACAGAGGTAATTACATTATTCTCAACGGTCGCATCCATTACCGTAATTCCCATGTACGGTCGAATGTAAAATGTAACCGTCTTACCTTCCACCGAAACACCTTGTTTTTTCAGCTGTTCGGTCTCATACTCCACTTCATCAGAATCAATTTCCGTTGCTTCAATACTACCGACAGCCGCCAATCCTTCTATAGTGGTATTTCTCGTGCCGATAGCATCTCTTGCAGTTTCCATTGCATTTTTCACAACATCAGACTTTCCATCCATGTCACCAGTGGAAACCGTTGAACCACTCGGAACAACTTTTACATTGTTTACAATATCACCAACGGTAAACGGATACTTCTTGTCCCCGCTGGCAACGCCAGTCTTACCCTCTGCGCAGTAAGTAGTCGGATCAACGGTAAAGTAGCCGCCCTTGATAGCGATGGAACCGAAATCGTAATGAACCCCATTCTCGTCATTGCCTTTACGAATTTTACCGCTGAACTTACCATCGTTAATAATCAGCTGATGCTTGTCATGCTCAGCATCGTTACCCGTGCAGACACCACAGTTCAGAATTGCATACACCGTAGAGCCATCAAAAGTACCACCGTTAATAGTTGCAATATTGTGGTTCTGGAATGCAGCCTGCGCATAGTTAGCGAAAGTACCATCATCGATAATCATAGTAGCATCATCATCGTTTTTTACAGTGTTAATGCCACCGGTAAAGTTACCGCTTTTAATTGTCAAAATCGGATTAGCAATACCATTTTTCGTTTCCGGTTTCTGGTTGAAATAACCATTCTCAAACAGGCTGGAATAGCCACCCTTGTTATTAACGGTAACATTTGCAACCGTCATAGTACCGTGATTCAAGAGAGTGTAATAGGTATTGCTATCCTTAATACCATCTTCCTTGCTACGGTCGTAGGTGCCACCGTTCAGAGTAACCGTACCCTTGTTATAAATAGTAGTTTTCTGATGGGTTACATTATCAACCGTACCCTCACCGTTAATCGTCAAGGTTGCACCCTGTTCAACAGTAATGGTATGACCGGTCTTGTTCGTCAGCTTCTTGCCATTCAGGTCAAGCGTAATGGTCTTGCCAGCCGGAATAACAACATCTTCAACTGTGTTTTTCAGCAGAGTTACAGTATCGCCATTGTTAGCTGCTGCAACAGCGTCAGCCAGCGTAGCATACTGAACATCGTCAATCGCCGCCGCGTTATCAGACTTTACCTGTGCGGTGTACAAACCGTCAGTGCCTTCAACGGTTTCATAGCCGGACGTTGCAAAATTCGTTCCCGTACCCTCAGCAGCATTATCTACCGGATTAAAATGAGCGAATGTACCGCCGGTAATCAAAACTTTAGCAGTGCCATTTTTATAATTTTGATCATAGCAGTTTATCGTTAAACCATATTGATTCTGCACACCATTACTATTCAACTGCTTAATCGAATAACTACCGTCTTTTACAACCAATGTTCCTTCAAAAACGTAAACCGTTGTAATATTACCAACGAAAGTACCGTTTTCCAGTGTTGCCTTTGCGGTTTCATCCTGCACATCCACAGCATAGCAATCGTCTTTTTTCGCATCCAAAGTACCGTTGCCGGTAATCGTCAAATCGCCATTTTCTCGTACAGAAATCAACGACCAGTTATTATCCTTTTCTGTTGGAGCATCCCACAAGTCTTTCGTATTATACAACTTGTGTCCTGCCAGATCCAGCGTCAGCTTCTTCGTGACTACCAGTGTCCGCTGTACATCAATATCGCCGTTCAGCGTGATTGTATCGCCGTCAGACGCGCTATTGATCGCTTCAACCAAAGAATCATACGAGTCAACACTCGTATCCGCCGCAAACGCCACCGGCGCCATGGTCAGCACCATCATCACAGCGAGAAAAGCCGATAACAATCTTCTTTCCATGTTTATCCTCCTCAAAATTACTTTTTCCGGCAAAAGCGGTGCCGTTTCGCCTTTCCTTCGCAAAATTTGTACTTAGGAAGGTTTTGTGTCTGAGGGCGAGTACCTCAGACACAAGGGTACCCTTGTGCCACTTTATTTGCCTACATCATATCATTGTTTTACATTTTTTGCAATGATATTTATCACAAAATTTTGTCGATTTGGTGTCGGTTTTGTGTATTTATAACTTTTTTCATTGCTTCTGCACAATTGGAACTGCCAGCATTTGTACATATTATCACCGCTTGTGTTTTGCGCCCGGTTATGCTATGGTAAAAGCAGTAATTTGGAAAATTTGTGTTCAACCGCTTCTGAGTCCGTTTTATCGGACACCCGATATGCGATACTCAAAGCATGAAAGGGAGGCATGGCATATGAAAAACGACGATTACGGCTTCTACGGCAAGGGACTTGACGGCTATGTGCACTACCGGCAGGGCATGCAGGAAGCGGCGCGCAATGCACCGAATGCGTCCGGCGGCCGCCGGCCTGTCTCCGCAGAACAGAAAACAACCGAGCCTGCACCGAAATCCGACGAATCCGGTCAGATCAGCAAGTGGATCCTGCAGCATCCGCTGCATACGGCGTGCATGATCAGCTTGTTTATTGCGCTGACCTGCGTGATTATTGAAAGCCTGGGCGAACCGTCCATCCAGTTTATGGCGGCAACGGCTGTCATCTGCGTGGTTGCCCTGATTTTCCTCGGCATAGAGGTTATCAACTTTATCATCTGGTTTTTCAAAAACTGCTGAGCACCAAAAAACGAGCCGACAGCATGGCTTTCGGCTCGTTTTCTCTTTGTTGCTATACCTGCGGGAAACGCGTATCAGTATCCCTCCGACCGGTTTACGACATTTTTCAACGGGTTTCCGGTCAAATACCGCTCCAGATTGTCCATGCAGATATGCCAGATCGTGTTCTGCACGTCCGCACTGCCGCCGAAGCTCGGGCCTGCGATATGCGGCGTGAGCAGCACGTTCTCCATGTCCCACAGCAGACAGTCCGCCGGAAGCGGTTCGGTCTCGAACACATCGAGTGCGGCGCCGCCGAGGTGGCCGTCCTGCAGAGCCGACACCAGATCGTCCGTCCCCGCCAGACTGCCGCGTCCGACATTGACCAGCACCGCGCCTGCTTTCATCGCGTGCAGACGCTCGGCCGTCAGCAGACCCGCGGTCTCGCGCGTGTTCGGAAGGCAGCCAATGACGATGTCCGCCCGCGGGAGCAGAGCGTCTAACGCATCGAGTGTATGCGCTTCGTCGAAGTCTGCCGGTACGGCCGAAACCGCTGTGCGCTTCACGCCGAGCACAGCTGCGCCGAAGACCTTCAATCGGCGGGCCACATTCGCGCCGATGTCGCCCATGCCGAGTACAAGTGCGGTCTTGCCAGAAATCGTCTCCGCATGGTCGTATTTTTGCCAGATATGCGCCTGTTTATTGCTCCAGTACCGTCCAAACGAGCGGTACAGCGCCACCAGACTGCCAATCGCGTACTCCGCGATGATCGTGCCGAACGCACCGGACGCGTTCGCCAGCACCGCGCTCTGCGGCAGGTTTTCCATGCACGTGTACTTATCCGCGCCCGCCCAGGTCAGCTGCAGCAGACGCAGGTTTTCGGTCTGCGCCAGCTGGGCTTCACTCGGCTCGCCGAAAATAACCGCAGCCGCGCGAAGCTGCTCTGCGGTCGGGTGTTCGCCGTTCTCCGCGAACGTGAACGCGCACTGCGTGCCGAATCGGGTATTTAACGTCTCGCGCATGGTCAAATCGCACTGCGCGAGCACCAAAACGGATGTTTTTTCGTTCTGCATTGTGTTTTCTCCGTTATCTGTCAGGATATTTACAATTATATAGTAAGGATTTTCGGTTTTCAACAATGGGATAATAAAAAGCATCTGCATGAGCAGACACCTTTCAAATTATTTTTATAATTTCATTTCGCGGTTCTTTCTACGCAGATGGGTCGCCAGCGCATACAGAACGGCGATATCCTCCTCGTCCAGACCTGTTAAATCCAGCGTCTGCGTTTTTGCAACACACAGCAGATAGTCCGTCGATACCTTGAAAATCTCGGATAATTCGATAATATACTGCGTACTCGGTACATTCAGTCCCAATTCCCACGCATTTACGCTCGACCGTGTGATGCCCAGCCGCTTTGCCAGCGCGGCCTGTGAAAGGTTGTGACTCTCCCGCAGCATTTTAATTCGTTCCCCTATAATCAGCATGCAATCACCTTATTATAGGGTATGCCAATCACGATGATATTACGATATCATTATGATATTCATAATTGACATACATATTTCTTCCAGCTATACTAAAGAAGATAACAGGAGGACTGTACATGGTAATCTTACGAACGCTCTTAGTATGTCTAATCATAGCTCTCATACTCTGGGGAATCTATGCTGCCCTTCGTTCCATACTATCCAATAAGTGGCTTCATGACGAAGCACGACAGGATGTTGTGCATCTGTTTAATCAAGACTTACCGAAATGGTTGGAAGCAGCTTATACCGCCTTAAACCAGCATTTGCAGACACAAGGCAGCAAATGTCACTGGAGCATAGAAATCACATGCCCCTCCCATGCTGTTATTGATCGATGCCGTATCAACTTTTCCGGTTCGCAAGGTATTATTCTGGACAGTGCCAATCAGCAATTATTCTATTATAAAACAAAGGATTTGCCGGAATTACATGCCCTTCAATGCACAAATGCCCATCCGTTAGAAGCATTTGAGTGTTTTTCTCTCCCCTACTCCGATATTCTCCAGGCACAGCTTATTACTTCAAAACACGCCTATACGCAAATGAAAACGAAAGGCGGCATTTCTCAAGACGCCGCCGAACAGCATGCCGCCGGGCAAACGGTCTATGACAAATTAGCAATCGTTATTCAAAGCAAGAATCCCTATCACCCATATATAGAATTAGACTTTTCTAATCATACCGCGGTATCTGAAATGTGGAAAAGCCTTCAGACCTCCAGTATATTAGGAAATATCTTTGAAACCGAGACTAAATTCAGCATTTCATATGCAGGCTGCGATACCGATATCAAGATTCGGAAGCGTTTCTCCGCTATTCCATCGCTTCCATTCGCTCTGACGTCGATCGGACCGGCACAGCTGAATATGTTAAATCAAACCCTGCTCCATCTGGAAGCGATTGCACAAGCTGATTCGTCCAATTCCGCACCTGTTTCATGATTTTCATAATAAAAAAGCGTCTGCTCACGCAGACGCTTTTTCCATATTCACTTACGCATCATTCGACAGATGGAACTTATCGAACGCATAGAACACAAGGCTCATGATCATGCCGACGATAGCGGCGAGGGTCATGCCGGAGAGCGAAACATCACCCAGCGCCAGCGTAACGCCGGACAGGCCGGTAACAAAGATAACCGAGGTCAGGATCATGTTGCGGTTCTTGCTGTAATCCACATGATTGTCAACCAGAATACGCAGACCGGAGGTGCCGATCATGCCGTACAGCAGGAACGAGATACCGCCGATGACCGGACCCGGAATCGTCTGGATAAGCGCCGCCAGCGGGCCGACAAACGAGCAGATGATGCTCAGCACAGCCGCGCCGCCGATAACGCGCACGGAGTACACCTTGGTGATAGCCATAACACCGATGTTCTCGCCGTAGGTGGTGGTCGGCACCGAGCCGATAAAGCCGGAGATCATGGTCGAGAAGTTATCCGCGAACAGCGAACGATGCAGACCGGGGTCTTTCAGCAGGTCGCGGCCGATGACCTTGCCGGTAACCAGCTGATGACCGATATGCTCGTTTGCGATAACCAGAAGGACCGGAAGAATGATTAAAATCGCGTTGATGTCAAACTTCGGGGTCTGGAAATTCGGAATGGAGATAAAGCTGGTGTGCAGCGCATCCACAATGGTCTGGGTCTCGATAACACCGGTGCAGATGCCCGCAATATAGCCGCAGATAATGGCGATCAGAATCGGGATAGTCGAGAAGAAGCCGCGGAACAGCACGCTGCCGAATACCGCAACGGCCAGCGTTACAAGGAATGTGATAACCGTTCCGGTGGTGACGCTGTCACCGACAATGCAGCCGGTTTCAGCCGCCGAGCCTGCCAGCTCAAGGCCGATCAGGGCAACAACCGGACCCATAGCAGCGGGCGGCAGAACGACGTTGATCCAGTCCGTGCCGCACTTATAGATAATGAATGCGAGCACACAGCCGCACGCACCCACGACAACAAAGCCGCCGAGTGCATACTGATAACCCCAGTTGTTGATAACGATGGTCGCCGGTGCGATAAATGCGAACGACGAGCCGAGGTATGCGGGCGCCTTGCCCTTGGTGATGAGGATGAACAGCAGCGTGCCGATACCGTTCATGAACAGCACGATCGCCGGGTTCATCTTGAAGATGAACGGCACGAGCACGGACGCGCCGAACATCGCAAACATATGCTGGATGGACAGCGGCACGAGCAGGCGCGGCGGCACCTTTTCCTCTACCTGAATGATTCTGTTGCTTTGCATCGTTTTTTCATTCCCCCTAAAATATTTCTCTTTTACCAAAACCCGTCAGCGGAACAGATTTTTGATCTGCTCCATCCGGGCACACGTCATATTATACCCCATTTCATAGCCCCATTCCAGCTTTTTCACGTCTTTTTCAAAGCTGTTCAGCGATTTTTCCGGCTGAAGGAGTACGGTGTCCTGCGGTTTGTTCTCCGCAAGGCGGTGACAGAAGCAAACTGTCTCGTTGTAGTGCTTGGCACGCTCAAGCAGCACCTTTGGCATTGCCGGATATTTGCGTTTCAGCCACTTTGCGGTGAACTGCACGCCGCGTCCAAGCGTTTTGCGGTAGCTTTCCGGCTGCGTGAGCACGATCAGATTGCGCTCGTTGCCATCGTGCAGGCTGCGCAGAATCGGGATCGGGTCGGCCAGACCGCCGTCGTAATAGGTCTCGCCGTCCATCTGCACCGGCGGAAAGTAGATTGGGATGGCGCAGGTCGCTCGCAGCATCGTGCACGGACGATCCATGCGCATGCCGTCGAGGTATTCGGCCTTACCGGTCTTTGCATTGGTAACACCCACCAAATATTTCCCCTGATATTTGTGAAATTCGTCCCAGTCAAACGGCACAAGCTGGTTCGGGATAGTATCGAACACGAAATCCGTACCGAAAATGGAGTGGTCGTGCAGCAGGTTGCGCGCGCCGAAATAGCGCTTGTCGCCACGATACTGCCGCAGTATGTTGATGTTGCGCTCGCGCTGCCGCGAGAGATACGACGCCGCATAGGTGATGCCGGCGGAAACGCCGATGACGTAATCGAACATGATGTCATTATCGAGCAGCGCATCCATCACGCCGCAGGAGAATACCGGGCGGAAGGTTCCGCCTTCTAAGACTAAACCGGGCATAATTAACCTGCCTTTCCTGCTATTTTTCTGAAATCGAGAGAGTTTTCGTATTGTTCGGCACACGCTGTCTGGTGCAGTAAAAATCCACGCTATTTTACAAAAAGACAGACCAACAATCGAAATCATCGGTCTGTCTTTCTGACTCTCAGCGGAAAACCGCCGAGTAAAATGCTATTGAATTAGCCGATCATCTTTGCGGTGCTTACCTTGATGCCGGGGCCCATGGTAGAAGCAATAACGCAGGAACGAACGTACTGACCCTTTGCAGCAGCCGGCTTAGCCTTGATGATAGCACCCATCAGAGCGTCGAAGTTGTCCTGCAGCTTCTCAGCGCCGAAGGAAGCCTTGCCGATCGGGCAGTGGATGATGTTGGTCTTGTCGAGACGGTACTCGATCTTACCAGCCTTGGACTCCTGAACAGCCTTGGTAACGTCCATAGATACGGTACCAGCCTTCGGGTTCGGCATCAGGCCCTTAGGACCAAGCACGCGGCCCAGACGGCCTACAACGCCCATCATGTCCGGGGTAGCGATAACTACGTCGAACTCAAAGAAGTTCTCCTTCTGGATGCGCTCCATCAGGTCCTCTGCACCAACGATGTCTGCGCCTGCAGCCAGAGCCTCGTCAGCCTTTGCGCCCTTAGCGAATACAGCAACGCGAACCTGCTTGCCGGTGCCGTGGGGCAGAACGATAGCGCCGCGAACCTGCTGGTCAGCGTGACGGGAGTCAACGCCCAGCTTTACGTGCAGCTCGATGGTCTCATCGAACTTAGCCTTCGCGGTGGAAACAACGGTGGAAAGCGCTTCAGCCGGATCGTACTGCTTGGTGCGGTCGATCGTCTTTGCGCTGTCTACATACTTTTTACCTTTATGCACAATAAATCCTCCTTAAGTGGTTAAGCGGGAACTTGAATAACCCTCCCACTGTATGCGGCAGATAGCCGCAGCTTCGTACAACAAATAAAAACCGGAGATTACTCCTCGACGGTGATACCCATCGAACGGGCGGTGCCCGCGATCATGCTCATAGCAGCCTCAAGAGAAGCGGCGTTCAGGTCGGGCATCTTGGTCTCTGCGATCTTCTGGCAGTCAGCCTTGGACAGCTTTGCAACCTTGGTCTTGTTCGGTACAGCAGAACCGGACTCGATGCCGCAAGCCTTCTTGATCAGAACCGGCGCCGGAGGCGTCTTGGTAACGAAGCTGAACGAACGGTCAGCATAAACCGTAATGATAACCGGAATGATCATGCCGGCATCGTTCTTGGTGCGCTCGTTGAATTCCTTGGTGAAAGCCATAATGTTTACACCGTGCTGGCCGAGAGCCGGACCTACCGGGGGAGCCGGGGTTGCCTTGCCTGCGGGAATCTGGAGCTTGATATAACCTACTACTTTCTGTGCCATGTTGAAAGGTTCCTCCTTCAAAAAATGTGGTGGCTGGCGAGTTCCTAATTGGCACGGAACTCTCCCACTTGCCGTAAATGCGGAAATCTATCTTCCGCTCATTGTCACTCGTCGAGAGTTTCAACCTGATCGAGCTCAAGCTCGACAGGGGTTTCGCGGCCGAACATGGAAACGGTTACGTTTACCTTGTTCTTATCCGGCTCAACCGACGATACAACGCCGATAAAGCCTGCCAGCGCGCCGTCGATAACGCGAACACTGTCGCCTGCGGCGTAGTTTACCTCGATCTCGCGCTTTTCCACGCCCATTGCGATGATCTCTTCCTCAGTCAGCGGAATCGGCTTAGAGCCGCCGGACTTGTCCTGACCCAGAAAACCGGTGCAGCCGCGCGTATTGCGGACCAGATACCAGGTTTCATCGGTCATGATCATCTTAACGAGCACGTAGCCCGGGTACAGCTTGCGCTCTACCTCGCGGCTTTTGCCGTCCTTTACCTCAACGACCTTCTCGGTCGGGATGTTGACGGCTTGGATCAGGTCATGCAGCTTGCGGTTTTCGACCGCTTTTTCGATCGAAGAGGCTACCTTGTTTTCGTAGCCGGAGTACGTATGAACAACGTACCATTTTGCAGCGTCTGACATTGTTGCCTCCTTTTAAGTTAGGCGGCGAAATGTTTAAGCAGCGTCTGGACACCAAGACCGAATACGATGTCAAGCACCCAGATGAAAATGCCGATGATGACTACGCAGGCGATAACGACCAGCGTATTGTTCGTCGTCTGCTCACGGGTGGGCCAGACGATCTTACGGCATTCGCTCTTCAATTCGCGGAACCACTTGCCGATACGAGCAAAGAGACCGGGCTTTTTCGCTTTGGTTTCTTCAGCCATTAAGCTACTTCCTTTCCCTTACTTCGTTTCGCGGTGAAGCGTGTGCTTCCGGCAGAAACGGCAGTACTTGTTCATTTCCAGACGATCCGGATCATTCTTCTTGTTCTTCATTGTGTCATAGTTTCTCTGCTTGCACTCGGTGCAGGCCAGCGTGATCTTTACGCGCATAGATAACGGCACCTCCTTTTAATATCTCGCTTCGTTTCCGTATCCCTGTGACACGGCTTGAAGCTAATTGCCTCCCTCTGTCAGCGTTCCGACGTCAACTTTTCAGACACACGAAAAATAGGCGCAAAAAAAGAACCTGCATAGGTGTTTTTAGTATAGCATGTGAGCGATTTACGGTCAAGCATTTTTTCTGAAAAAGTGCTGATTATTTTCGTTTTTTATGGTATACTCAGGGTAATCACACGGGCAGAAAACACCGATTTGAAAAACTGCCCAAGAAACAGGAGTATGACTATGCGTATTTTGGGCATTGATTACGGAGACGCCCGCACCGGCCTTTCGATCTCCGATCCTTCCGGCTTTCTTGCCGGTTCGCCGAGCGTCATCCATGAGTGGAATTACGCCAAGCTGGTGGACAAGCTGGTGGCCTTCATTCAGGAAAACAAGATCGAGGAGATCGTCCTCGGCCACCCGAAGAATATGGACGGCACGGTTGGCCCTCGCGCCGAAAAGTGCGAGACTCTGGCGAAGGAGCTGGAGGAGCGCACCGGACTGCACGTTGTGCTGTGGGACGAGCGCCGCACGACGGTCGCCGCACACGAAATCCTGCACCGCAGCGGCAAAAAGGAAAAAAAGCACCGCCAGAGCGTCGATGCCGTTGCAGCAACGCTTATCTTGCAGGGCTATCTGGATTTTAAGCGCCGCCAGTAATTTCCGTTTTACCTATTTATATAGTATCTTTCGGCACCTGTTCCCCGCAGGTGCCGTTTGCTTTTCCAATAACTGCTTTCGATAAGAAACATTTCTTGACGGTTTGGCTTTTTTCTGCTACAATAAGAAAAACTTCAATACTTTACCGTGTGCAAGTCCCGCTGCATGCGGTTTTTGTTTCTAAGGAGAACCATCCATGTCTATTCTTTTCAGCCTGCTCACAAACCCGGTCACGATATCCGTACTGGTGCTCTGTGTTCTGTGCTTGACCGGTTTGAATGTGCTGCTGTCCATGCTCATCGCGTGCATCATCGGCGGCGTGGCCGGCGGTATCCCGCTGCTGAACGCGCCCGAGGGCACGCAGACCGTTATGCAGCTGCTGACCGGCGGCTTTGCCAGCAACGCTACGACTGCGCTGGCGTACATCCTGCTCGGCACGTTTGCCACCTGCATCGCCACGACCGGTCTGGCCGATATTCTGTCGAAAAAGCTGTCACGCCTGCTCGGCGGACACAAGCTGGCGCTCATCGGTGTGCTGACGCTCGTTGCCTGCCTGTCGCAGAACCTCATTCCGGTGCATATCGCGTATATCCCGATTCTCGTGCCGCCGCTGCTCGGCATGATGAACCGTATGCGACTTGACCGGCGTGCCGTTGCGTGTGCGCTGGCGTTCGGCCATAAAGCGCCGTATATCACCATTCCGTTTGGTTTCGGATTGATTTTCCAGCGCGTTATCGCGGATAATCTGAGTGAAAACGGTCTTTCTGTAACGGTCAAGGACGTTACCGCCGCCAACTGGAGTATTGGCGTTGCCATGCTGATCGGTCTGTTCATCGCCGTATTTGTCCTGTACCGCAAGCCGCGGGACTACCACGACATTGAAGCAGACACCTCCGCTGCCGAGGTAATTTCGGAAAAGCTCGAGTACCGCCATTATGTCATGCTTGCCGCCGCGATTGTTGTCGCAGTCGTGCAGGTTATCAGTCAGGATCTGGCGCTTTCCGCGCTGTGCGGCCTGATCATCATCATCGTGTTCCGCGCTATCAAATGGAGTGACATTGACGAGCAGATCGAGGGCGGTATCCGTCTGATGGGTCAGATTGCCATTATTATGCTGGTGGCAGGCGGCTACGCCTCGGTCATCAAGGCCACCGGCGGCATTGACGCGCTCGTAAACGCCGGTATTTCCGCCGTAGGCGGCAGCAAGGCTGTCGCTGCGGTTGTCATTACGCTCATCGGTCTGCTGGTGACGATGGGTATCGGCACCTCGTTCGGCACTGTGCCTGTGCTGGCTGTGCTGTTCGTGCCGATGTGCAGCTCGCTTGGGTTCTCCACTCCGGCTACTATTCTGCTCATCTCAGCCGCTGCTGCCCTCGGTGATGCAGGCTCGCCCGCGTCCGATACTACGCTCGGTCCAACCTCCGGTCTCAACGCCGACGGTCAGCACGACCATATCCGCGATACCTGTATCCCAACGTTTATCGCGTTTAATATTCCGATTATGATCTGCGCGATTTTGATGTCGCAGGTGCTGTAAAATAACACCCCTGCAATAATATTAAGGTTTAAGGCGCGGCCTCCAGCTGCGCCTTTTCTCCGCCGTGACGATAAAAACGCTCGAGATTGATATGCTCCCCCTGTAGAAGACAAAGAATTAGAAAAGTCTTCTATAGGGGGAGCATATCAGATTACTCGAGCGTTTTTATTTTATCCACAGCAATGTGGATAACTTGGTGGAAAGCTACTCTGCCTTTTCAGCCAGAATTTCCGCAATATCGTCAACCAGCTGTTCCCAGTCATCCTCGGTGCCCTCGGTCTGCAGAAAACCGGTACCCATATCGTTGACAAAGGCGTGTCCGATGTCGATATAGCTGTCGTAATCCGGCTCATGATAGCCGTATTCCGTGCCGAGCAGCACGATTTCGTCGCATTCATCGCCCTGCAGATGCGCCATCGCTACATTGAGAAAGCCGTTTTCCGCCATGCTGTCGTCATCGTCCGGCGCCGCCCATGCACGCTCCCAGTATTCATCCTCATCCTCGTTGAACAGGCCGTCCTTGTAATAGTCCAGCTCACGCCGAATGCTCTGCTTGAGAAAATTTCGGTCCATGTTGTTCGCTCCCCTTTTCTCTGTTTTGCGACTTTATTATAGCATGTGCAACTCGTTTTTCAAGTCGGTAAATTATCCACAAACTTGTGGACAAATTTGTGCGCAATTTCTTTTCATACACGCTCCGCTGTGCTATACTGCTGACAGAACCATCAGGCGAACCGAGGAACCCAGCATGAAAACATTAGGCATTGACATCGGCACCACAACAATCAGCGCGGCTGTGCTCGAGGACGAGCAGTTTCTCGCCAGCGAAACGCGGGCAAACGGTGCCTTTATTCCGTCTGCGCTGGCGTGCGCACGCGAGCAGGACGTGGAAAAGATCACGCAAATCGCACTTTCTGTTATCGAAACGCTGTTTGAACGCTATCCGGATATTCATTCCATTGGCGTGACCGGGCAAATGCACGGCATTCTGTATGTGGACGCGGACGGCAATGCCGTCAGTCCGCTGTACACCTGGCAGGACGCGCGCGGCAGCCTGCCGCACAGCAAAACCGAAAGCTGGGTGCAGTATCTCACGCGCGAGACCGGATGCCTTGCCGCAGTCGGTTTCGGTCTGGCAACGCACGCGTACAACCTTGCCGCCGGACTTGTGCCGCCCGCCGCCGTCACCTGCTGCACCATCGGTGACTACCTTGCCATGCGGCTGTGCGGATTGGCTGCGCCGCGCATGGATGACAGCAATGCCGCAAGCATCGGCTTCTTCGACGCGGAACGCTGTGCTTTCGACCAAAACGCTCTGCAAAAAGCCGGTATCGACCCGAACTTTGTCCCGCAGCTTGCCGCCGAGCCGGTAATCGGGCACTTCCGGAATGCGGCTGTCTGTGCCGCCATCGGTGACAATCAAGCCAGCTTTCTGCGCTCGGTGCGCGACAAAACCGCCGAAATGCTTGTGAATGTCGGCACCGGCAGTCAGTTTTCCGTGTTCACGCCGCACTATCTGCAGGCAGACGGCTTAGAGACCCGTCCCATGCCGGGCGGCGGCTATCTTCTGTCCGGTGCTTCGCTGTGCGGCGGACGCGCTTACGCGCTGCTTGAGCAGTTTTTCCGCTCCACCGCGTCCATGCTCGGCACGGAGGTGCACAGCTGCTACGACGCAATGGCGCGTCTGCTAAATGAAAATCCGCGTCCGGATGATGTGCCTGCCGTCTGCACCCTGTTTGAAGGCACGCGCGCAGACAGCAGCCTGACCGGCAGTATTTCCGGCCTTACAACGCACAATTTCACGCCTTTACACCTGATTTACGGCGTGATGGACGGCATGGCCGACGAGCTGCATCGAATGTACACCGCGTATCGGCAGGCCGGCGGCACGCCGAAAAGGCTGATCGGCTCGGGCAACGGTCTGCGGCAGAACCGGTATCTGCAGCAGCGCTTTGAGTCTGCCTTCGGCTGTCCGCTCACGCTGTCCGACGGCCGCGAGGAAGCTGCCGCAGGCGCGGCGCAGTTCGCCGCCGAGCAGCAGATTTGACAGCAAAAAAGCTATCGAAAAGTCATATCATCAATATTCTCAAATATTTCGCGCGTTAGCGCGCATCAAATAGCATTTGCTTTGCAAATGCAAAAAATCCGGGGACATGCACCTCGGATTTTTGACTTCTGGAGGGAGAAAGTTTCGACCATCGGGAGGAACTTTCGTACGACTTTGGAACGGCCCACGGTCCGTTCCTGCTTGTCGGCGAAACTGTAGTTTCGCGACAGCTTATGCAAAATGGAACAGATTGAGTCCGGTCACATCGTCATATTTACGGTCGATCTTGCCGTCGATCATCCGGATTACCATCTCGCAGGTTGCGCTGACGACCGCGCGGTTGAGGTGTCCGCCGAACACCTGTCCCCGCTCATTGCCCGCGCTCAGGTGCAGATGGCAGTAAAATCCGTCGTTCATCGTGTCGATCGTGCCGGTCAGCGACACAATCTCAAAGCTGCCCTTGAAATCGTTCGCGTAATACTTCTTTTCCGCAACATTGTACACGCCGACCGTAAAATCATTGATCGCACCGAGCGCCTGCACGCTTGCGAGCGCAATCTGCTCCTTGAGAGCCACCGCCTTCACCTGCTCTAAAATCTCCTCGCCGCGATCCATACGGACGAGAATCGTATCGTCAAATCGTTTGTAATCCATATTGCGCCTCCCGTTCTCTCATAATTGTAGCATTTCTGCGTTCAAAATGCAATTTCCGTTCCCGCTCGGCGCGGTGCTGTGCTATAATCAGAGTAACCATCAGGGTTCGGAAAGGATGGAATGCTATGCAAGCCTTCAAAAAAGTCGATATGGAAAGCTGGCCTCGCCGTGAGCACTACCGCTACTATACCGAGGCTCTCAAGGTCGAATTCAACATGACGGCGCCGGTGGATGTGCAAAACCTGCTCCGTTTCTGTCATGCACACGGCTGTAAATTCTACGCAGCGGCGATTTACTGCGTCACCAAGGCACTCAACCGCATCGAGAACTTCCGCATGTTCAAAAACGCGGACGGCGAACTCTGTGTCTGGGATAAAATCGTGCCGAATTTCACGTTCTTTCATCCGGATGACTGCACGTTTTCCGACTGCTGGACGGACTTTTCCGAGGATTTCCCCACGTTTTACAACGCCATTACCGCAGATATGCAGACCTACAAGGATGTCAAGGGCATCAAGACCAAGCCGAACCAGCCTGCGAATTTCTATTGCGTATCCTGTACGCCGTGGACGGCGTTTACCGGCTGCGGCAGCCGCGTCGCGGACGGACAGCCTGCATACTTCCCCATCGTTGTCATGGGAAGGTATGAAAAATGCGGCGGCAAGGTCAATATGCCGGTCAATATCACCATCGCACATGCGGTAGCAGATGGATACCACGCAGGCCTGTTCTTCCGGTATCTGCAGGAAGAACTCGATTTCTTACGCTAACTATACAAAAATCCACGCTCTTCTTTGTGAAGAGCGTGGATTTTCTTATTCATTCTGTCCAAAGATTACCCCGTCCAGCATCAGCACATCCTCCATCGGAATCACCGTGCCGTCTGTCAGGGTCAGCCGTCGCGCGAATTCATCCGCCTTTTTGACCACACCGGAAACTGTGCGGTATACACCGCCGGATTTGCGTTCATCCGGCACAAAATAGGTGATCTCCACCTCAGGTTCTGCATCAAGCACGGAAAGCAGCAGCTGATACCGCTCATTGAGCGCGGTCAGCATGGTCTCATCCAGCTCGATTTTACGGTCGGTCAGCCGCGCTGTCTCACGAATAACACCGGCATATCCGGTCAGCGCCGCAAACGGTGAAAACTGCGCCGCACGGTCGCTTATGGGCATCTGCGGACGGGTTGGGGAGACATGATGCGGCAGATTCATAATCCCGGCGTATTTTCGATTGTCTATTACGGACATGCTTCACCTGCTTTCTTCTACTGCGTTTCGTCCAGAAAAATCCACAGCAGCTCATGTACGTCTGCGGAACTCCGGTCGGTCATGGTGATTTTGAGATGTACCCGGCTGCCGTCCCGTATCTGATAGGTCATCTTCAGCGAACCATGCGCCGCAATCTGCTCCTCTATATAGCTGTAATCCAGCAGCTTTGCAAATTCGTCATGATACTCCGGGTGGACCAGTTCGCGGCAGTACTCACGCACGGAAGACATAAACGCATGATGATTATTCTCCAGCATGGTCTTAAAATATGACGGAACATAGATATACCGACAGGTATCCTGCTTGGTATTGACCATGTACACTCCCCTGTAAAGCGGTGCGATCGCCTGCAGAAAACGGGTGACATCCTGCTTTTTGATGAGCAGCTGCTCCAGCTTGTCGTCGATGATACGCATTTGACGGATACCGCCGTTATTGCGGTAAAACTCCATCTTGTCATGCCGCATGGCCGTTTCAGCCTGATTGACTGTCTCGTTCAGCGTCTGTCTGTCCGTGCTCTCAGACACGCCGACCGAGACCTCATACCCCATCTCACGGATTGTGTCGCAGAACGCCGCAAGGCTTTCTGCAAGCTTCTCCGGCTGACGCGCCGGACACAGCAGGACAAACTCGTCACCGCCGATACGATACGCGCAGTCATCCGGGAAATACTTTCGAATCCCGTCCGCAATCGAGCGCAGCATGTGGTCTCCGGCCTCATGTCCCAAGTGGTTGTTGATCTCATGCAGGCCGACGGCATCCATATAAATGCAGGTCAGCCGCGCATAATTCGCCAGCTGAAAGACCTTGAGGTCGTGCTCGTACTTGCAGCGCGTGTACAAATGGGTCAGCACATCATGATTATAGTAGTCCTCGGAATGGTCGGCTGTGTGGTACGACAGCTGCAGTTCCTCTTCACCGAGCACGATAGGCTGACCGTTCTCACCGTTCTTGAGTGAAAGCGTGATTTCCATATTTTCATCCAGAATCATATCATCCGGATATCGTTTTTCCAAATATTCCGCTACCAGACGCAGGACATTCCCGGCGTGATAGCCTTTTTCGCAGATAATTTTCATTTGCCTTCTCCGTATGCAGCTGCCTTGCGGCTTCGCAATCCTTCCAGAAAAGATATATTCTCCATATTATTGTGAATATATTATATTTCCTTTGATTGCCATATACAAGGATGACTGCCTGAAATGTCGAATTTTCGACACAGAACGTCCGTGAAGAGGCAGAATCAGGCAATATATTGACATTGCCTTAGGGCAATACCGCATAATTGAACAAGAGCGATTTGCAAGCAAATTTTGCGTGCTGACAAGGCGCGGTTTTGCGGTAATACTTGATGGATTACCGTGAAATCGCAACAAAGTCAGGACATAAAATTTCCGCAAAGCGCCGCGGCAGTGCGACCGGAGCCTGCACAAGGAGCCGCAGCTTTAATTGTGCGGTGTTGCCTTAGCATGTTTTTCCGATTATGCGTTATGCCCGCCGATTTTTCCGTTTCGCTCGATGGCAGTCGCGCCTTTCTCGAGGTTCATGCCCTTGAGCAGCGCGTTTTTGCCGTATTTGCTCTTGATGGCGAGCGCCGCCTGCTGCAGCTTTCGCTCCCGCTCGAGTGCGGCCTGCTCTGCCCTCCTGCGTTCCTGCTCAGCGGCGTAGTCGGTGAACAGGTCAAGCTGCTCACACCGAGCCGGCTGGGGCGCGTCAGATTCCGGAATGACGTGATTTGCCACCAGATACATGCGCCGGATGAGCAGATTCGGGTCGATAATGCGGTCGAACAGCACGGTCGCTGCGTCCATGAGCTTTTGTGTAGACGAGGTCAGTTCTCCGAGGCTCTGCGTACCGTGTGCAGATTTGGGCAGCGTGCGCCCGTAGCGATCGGTCTCGGTCCTGCCGTGGTAGTTAATCCGCCGTGCCGGATCGTTCAGGTTATCAATATCGTACCCGACGGTCAGCACAAGCCGGTCGGTGACCAGGCCCTTGCTCACCAGATCAAGTACCAGCTGATCCGCCATTTCGCGGACAACCAGACGTGCCTTGTCCGCTGTATACGGACACGCGAGCACCTGCCCGGTGCTGATGCTGTTGGTGCTCGGCTTGTAGGCTTTGATATCTGCGACCGTGCACGGCTCCCATCCCCACGCATGGTCGATGAGCAGCTCCGCATTTTTACCGAACAGCTTATACAGCAGATCCTCGTTTTTCTCCGAGCACAGCGCGATATCGCCCATGGTGCACATGCCGTACTGCTCGAGTTTTTTCGCGGTGCCTCGTCCCACGCGCCAGAAATCGGTGAGCGGCTGATATGACCACAGCTCGTGCCGGAATCTGCGCTCGTCCAGTTCGGCGATACGCACGCCGTCGCGGTCGGCGGGAACGTGCTTGGCGACAATATCCATCGCCACCTTGCACAGAAACAGGTTGGTGCCGATGCCCGCCGTGGCCGTGATGCCGGTGGTGTTCAGCACATCGAGAATGATTTTCCGCGCTAGCTCACGCGCGGTCAGGCCGTAGGTCTCAAGGTAGCCGGTCACGTCCATGAACACCTCGTCAATGGAGTACACAACCATGTCCTCCGGCGCGACATATTTCATGTAAATGGCATAAATCCGGCTGCTGTACGCCATATAATGCGCCATATGCGGCGGTGCGATGATGAAATCCATCGCAAGAGACGGGTTTTCCCGCAGTTCCGCAGCAGAGTAAGACGCGCCGGTGAATGTATGCCCGGGCGCACGGCGCTGCCGCTCAGCATTGACCTGCTTAACGCGCTGACGCACCTCAAACAGCCGTCCGCGGCCGGAAATGCCGTAGCTTTTCAGCGACGGCGTGACTGCCAGACAGATGGTCTTGTCCGTGCGGGTCTCGTCCGCGACAACAAGGTGCGTGTCGAGCGGATCGAGGTCACGCTCCCGGCACTCCACGGAGGCATAAAAGGATTTCAGGTCGATGGCAAGGTAGGTGCGGGATCGCATGGTTATGCCCCCTTTCTGCGTTACTCGTTTTCCGGATACCACCAGCCGGAATGGCAGATATAGCTGTTCTGCTCCATAAATGGCCGCAGCACATGGATTTGGGCGGTTTCAGGGATGCGGCTTCCCTCTTTTATCAGTATAGGAAAAATTCTGCTTTGATACACATCCATTAGCGCAGCCCAGCCATCCATAACCGCACAGGCAGTCCGGTATTCCGGGGTGTCCTCATCATAATCGTCTATATTATCTGCAGTCCACCAGAACATATTGCTGCTAACTGCATATGCGTCTGCCAGGTCCTTTTCCGTATTTCTGTCCGCAAAGCAGGACTGAATTTCTGCCGGACTTTTGTCCGTAAATGGGTTATTGATTATCATACTGTAATTTTACCCTTTTTAAGAGAACACCGTCAAGAAAAACCGTCCTCTCCACCCAGTATTCCGCGAGCCTGTGGATAAATTATGGTCTTCCGTGCTCTATTGTGCTATACTATCCACAGAACATCCCCAAAAGGAGGAACTTTATTATGGTACAAGTGAATGCGATCGGTGACGCATGTCCGATTCCGGTCATCAAAACGCTGCACGCGCTGCAGGATTTAAACGGTGCGGGCACGGTGCAGACGCTGGTAGATAATGAAATTGCGGTGCAGAATCTGACCCGCCTTGCGGAGAGCAAGGGCTGCTCGATCACGACCGAAAAGCGCTCGGACAAGGAGTTCTGCGTGACGATCACGACTGAAAATTCCATCGGCAAGGCAGAAGCCGATGAGCAGATTGCCTGCACGGTACCAGCGGCGCAGAAAAAGACGGTCGTTGTCATTTCCGCCGACCATATGGGCGAGGGCGATGAGGAACTGGGCCGTATTCTGATGAAGGGCTTTATTTTTGCGCTCACCCAGCAGGAGCACCTGCCGAGCACGATTCTATTCTACAACGGCGGCGCACGCCTGACCTGCGAAGACTCGGCATCGCTCGAGGATCTGAAAAACCTGGCATCGCTCGGTGTGGAGATTCTGACCTGCGGTACCTGTCTCAACCACTACGGCCTGACCGACAAGCTGGCAGTCGGTGATGTGACCAACATGTACGTCATCACCGAGAAGCAGATGCAGGCCGACCTCATTCTGCGTCCGTGATGCGGCGCAAACGGCCGTTTGCGGTCATCGCGTTCGCGTCCACCGAGCAGGCGCTCGCGGCAGAAGCCATGTTCACGCAGCGCGGTCTGCCCGGACGCATGATCCCGATTCCCTCTCAGGTGAGCGCAGGCTGCGGACTGGCATGGAAGGCCGAAACAAGCGAGGAACAGGTGCTCCTCGACGCTCTGCGTGAAACCGGCATCGGATTCGAGACACATGCTCTCGTCGAACTGTTCGACTGACGGAGGAAATCATGATTTATCTGGATAACGCAGCGACCACGCTGCACAAGCCGCCTGAAGTCGCGGAGGCGGTCAAAAACGCCATCCTTACCGCAGGAAATGCATCGCGCGGCGCACATGGTGTGTCGCTTTCCGCGTCGCGCATGGTGTTCGAGACGCGGAGTCGGCTGGCGAAGCTGTTCGGCTGTCCGCGTGCGGACCATGTTGTGTTCACCGCGAACTCCACCGAGGCGCTGAATATTGCAATCTACGGTCTGTTTTCGTCCGGCGATCACGTCATTTCGACCGATCTGGAGCACAATTCCGTGCTCCGTCCGCTGTATGATCTGCAGACGCGCGGCGTATCGGTGGATTTTGTACTGGCGGACCGTCAGGGCAATATCCGCTATGAGGATCTGGAAACGCTCTTTCGACCGGAAACCAAGGCCGTTGTCTGCACGCATGCATCCAATCTGACTGGAAACCTGCTCGATATCGCCAAAATCGGTGCAATAGCGCACGCACACGGCACCCTTCTGGTTGTCGATGCATCGCAGACGGCAGGTGCGGTACCGATCGACATGCAGCGCATGAACACTGACGTGCTCTGCTTCACCGGCCACAAGGGCCTGATGGGTCCGCAGGGAACCGGCGGTCTGTGCATCCGGCCGGGCGTAGAGCTTCGGCCGCTGCTCCGCGGCGGTACCGGCATTCACTCCTACGACCGCGAACAGCCGCAGGCGTATCCTGCACGGCTCGAGGCGGGCACGCTCAATACGCACGGCATCGCCGGACTGCATGCCGCGCTGAAATTTATCGAAAAACAGACCGTGCAGGCCATCGGAGCACACGAACGCGCACTCATGCGGCGGTTTTACGACGGTGTGAAGGACCTTGACGGCGTGACCGTCTACGGCGATTTCTCCCAGTTGGAACGTGCGGCTGTTGTCGCGCTTAACATCCGCGACTATGACTCCGCCGAGGTCGCGGACGCGCTGTTTGCCGATTATGACATCGCCACACGCGCCGGTGCACACTGTGCGCCGCGCATGCACGAGGCGCTCGGCACCGTGCAGCAGGGCGCGGTGCGCTTCAGCTTTTCGTATTTCAACACGGAAAACGAGGTCGATACCGCAATTGCCGCCGTGCGGGAGCTGGCAGAGTAACCCTGTATTTCCCCAAAAGGAGCCTTACCTATGAGCAACCAGCTTGCCGTGCTGTTCCCCGGCATCGGCTACCATATCGACAAACCGCTGCTGTATTACAGCGCCAAACTTGCACGCGCACGCGGCTGCGACCTGCTCGCAGTGCAGTATCCCGCTCTGCCGACCGGTTTGAGAGGTCACGCCGAAAAAATCGAACAGGCTGTGCAGACCGCGCTTTCTGCCGCAGAGGAACAGCTTACTACCATCGACTGGACCGCTTACGACCGTGTTTTCTTTCTCTCGAAGAGCATCGGCACTGCGATTGCCGCACGGTATGCTGTTCAGCACCACATTCATCCGCGGCAGGTATACTACACGCCGATTGAACAGGCGCTGCCCTATCTCGACCCGACCGGCATCGCCTTTCACGGCACCGCCGATCCGTGGGCGGACACCGAGATGATCACGAACGGCTGCCGGAAGATCGGCATTCCGCTCTATCTGACCGAAAACGCCAACCACTCAATGGAAACCGGCGATACCTTGCACGATATTTTTATTCTGCACGATATTATGGATGAAACCGCGCACTGGATGGATTCTACGACGTAACCGCCGTTTTCCGTTTACTTTTTCCGCCCTCTATGATAAAATAGACTATCATAATGAGGAAGTATGTCTATGAGAAAAAATGTACTCGAATATTTGGAATCCTCTGCCCGAATGCACGCGGACAAGCCTGCGTTCTGCGATGAGAACCGCGTGTTCACCTTCGGCGAGCTGCTGAAGGCCGCACAGGGTCTGGGCACCCACCTTGCCAAGACCGTCGATACGCTGCACAAGCCGGTCGCGGTTTTGATCGGCCGCACGGCCGAAAGCGTTGCCGCGATGCAGGGCGTGCTGTATGCGGGCGGCTGCTACGTTCCGATCGACGACCACATGCCGGAAGCGCGTATCCGCCGTATTTTTGAGCAGGTCCATCCGGTTGCCATCGTCTACGCCGAGGGCAACCGTAAGCAGGCCGAGCCGCTTGCCGACTGTGCCCCGCTCATCTCGATGGACGAGGGCTTTGCAGCACCGGCTGACGCAGACCTGCTGCAGTCCATCCGTGAGAGCGTACTGGATATCGACCCGGTTTACCTGCTATTCACCTCGGGTTCGACCGGTGCGCCGAAGGGAATCGTCATTCCGCACCGTGCGGTCATCGACTTCACCGACTGGATGAGCGAGTTCTGCGGCTACACCGAGCATGATATTTTCGGCAATCAGGCGCCGTTTTACTTTGATCTTTCGTGCAAGGACCTGTACCAGACCCTTTCGCTCGGTGCAACCTGCCATATTTTCTCGAAAAAGCTGTTTACCTTCCCGATGCTGCTGCTCAAGGAGATGGAGCGTGTCGGCGTGACCGCCATCAACTGGGCGACCAGTGCGTTCCACTTTGTGGCAAGCTCGGGTGCACTGAGCAAGTGCGCGCCGCCCACGCTGCGCAAAGCCGCTCTCGGCGGTGAAGCGCTGCAGGCGCGCTATGTGAACGCGTGGAAGGCCGCGATTCCGGGTCTTGAGGTTGTCAATATGTACGGACCGACCGAGACCACCGTGGACTGTGCCGCATTCCATCTCACCCGCGATTACCGCGACGATGAAGCCATTCCGATCGGCAAAGCCTGCCGCAACATGCAGATTATACTGCTCGACAAGGACGGCAAGCCCGTTCCGGACGGCGAGGCCGGTGAGATCTGCGTGCGCGGCAGCGGACTGGCCAGCGGCTACTTCGGCAACTGGGAAAAGACGAACGAATGCTTCATCCAGAACCCGACAAACCCGTATTTCCGCGATATTCTGTACCGCACGGGCGATATCGCCGTCAAGAAGGACGACGGTCTGCTGTATTTCCTGTCGCGGCAGGACGGCCAGATCAAGCACATGGGCTACCGCATCGAGCTTGGCGAAATCGAGACCGCGCTGCACAGCGTGGACGGCATCGCCGCGGCAGCCTGCCTGTTCGACCGCAACCGCGACCGCATTATCTGCATCTACGAGGGCGAACCGGATGCCGCGACACTCGCGCGTGCCATGCGCAGGCTGGTGCCCAAGTACATGCTGCCCAACATCTACGAAAAGCTGGACGCACTGCCGATGAACGCCAACGGCAAGATCGACCGTGTCAAGCTGAAGGAGCAATTTGTCCATGCGGAAGATTGAGAATTTCGCACAGATTTCCGATCTGCTGAACGCACAGCTCAAGAAAGGCGTCATTACCAACAACTTTCTGCGCGGTGACGACTACACCCGGGAAATCGAAAACGGCCTCTATCTCCACGAGGCGGACGGCGCACTGCTGCTGTTCCGCGAACGCGGCGACCACCTTGTGATGACGTTTTATCTGCATCCGAACGCGGTGCTTTCCCTGCCGGAGACGGACAGGCCGGTTGTGACCGAGCTGTCCTGCCGCGCCAAGGACGCGGACGCGATGGCTAATGCCGCCGAGCAGTTCTGCGCTCTCGGTTTTCGTCAGGTGCTGCGCCGCACGCGGCGCACCCGCAAACCGGAAGCATTTCCGGTGGAAACAACCGCAGCTCCTGCAAAGCCGGAGGATTTCGAGGATATTTCCCGCTTTTTAAGCGAGCACTTCTCCACTCTCACCGGCTGTCTGCCGACTGCGGACGATCTGCGCGAAAACCTCGCAAACGGTCAAACCGTTATCACCCGGGACGAAAAAGGTGTTTCCGGTGTGCTGCATTTTGCGGTTTCCCGCGCCTCGACCGAGATTCGGCACCTTGCTGTGCGTACGGACTGCCGCGGAAAAGGTCTTGCCGGCGAACTGCTCGCTGCGTATCTTGCGGCAACGGACGGTGCAAAAAGTCAGGTATGGGCGCGGACCGGCAATGCTCCTGCCGAGCATTTTTACGAACAACACGGCTATCGGCCCGACGGATGGACTTCCGCCGTGCTGCAATATAATTAAAGGAGAAATCGACCATGAGAGAAAAAATTATCGAAATTCTGAATGAGATCTGCCCCGGCAACGACTTTGAGAACGAAACCGCCATCATCGACGACGGCATCATCGATTCCCTCGACATCGTAGCCGTTATTTCCGAGCTGATGGAGGAGTTTGACGTTCAGCTGGGTGTCAACGACCTGACGCCGGAGAACTTCAACTCGGTTGACGCCATCGTTGAACTGATCGAGAACGCGCAGGACTAATGGCTTTTACTTCCGCTTCGTTTATCGTACTCACCATCGCGAGCGTGCTGCTCTACTACATCGTGCCGAAAAAGGCACAGTGGTGCATCCTGCTGCTGGCGAGTGCGGCGTTTTACATGGCCGGCTCGGTCAAGGCGTTTGCGTGGGTGGTTCTGGTAGCCGGAATGACCTGGGTAACCGGACTTATTCTCGGCCGCTATAACGCCATCAAGCCTGCCGACAAGGCGCAAAAGGCCCAAATACAGCACAAAAAGAAGCAGATCGCGGTAATTTGCGCGGTCTGCTGTTTTGGCCTGCTCTACGCGATGAAATACTGGAATTTCACGCTCGAGCTGCTGCCGTCCGCGCTCGGCAATCACATTCCCCGATGGGATTTTGTCGTGCCGCTCGGTCTGTCGTTTTTCATTTTCCAGTCCATGAGCTACGTTATTGACGTGTACCGCGGCAAATATGCGCCCGAGCGCAATCCGCTGCGCTACGGTCTGTTCGTATCGTTCTTCCCACAGATGGTGCAGGGACCGATCAGCCGTTTCGATCAGCTGGCGCCGCAGCTTACCGCAGAGCGCAAGCTGTGCTGGGACGACCTGCAGATCGGCATTCAGCTGGCGCTCTGGGGTTACTTCAAAAAAATCGTCATCGCCGACCGCGCAGCTGTTCTGGTAAACAACGTCATCATGGAGAACTGTCCCTACGGCGGTGCTGTCATTGCGCTCGGTATTCTGTTTTACTGCATTCAGCTGTACTGCGATTTTTCCGGCGGCATCGACATCACACGCGGCGTCGCGCGCATGTTCGGCATCGATATGACGCTCAACTTCCGCCGACCGCTGTTTTCCACCTCGCTCACCGACTACTGGCGCCGCTGGCACATCACACTCGGTGCGTGGATGCGCGACTATGTGTTCTATCCTCTGGCGTTTTCCAAGCCGTTCGGCAAGCTCGGCAAGTGGGCGCGCAAGCATTTCAAGGGCATGATGGGCAAGATCTGTGCCACCTCGACCGCTACGTTTATCGTGTATTTGATCATCGGCATCTGGCACGGCGCCAACTTCCGCTACATTGCGTTCGGCCTGTGGAACGGTATCCTCATTACCGCTTCCCTGCTGATGGAACGCCGCTTCCTTTCGTGGAAGGAAAAGCTGCACATCAACGACAAATCGACCGGCTGGCGCATCTTTATGACCGTCCGCACGTTCGGACTGGTGTTTATCGGCCGTTATTTCACCCGTGCACCGCGTCTCAAGACTGTATTCACGCTGCTCGGAACGACCGTACTGCACCCGCATTTCAGTGAGTTTACGTCGGTTGTGCCGACGCTTGGATTGGGTATTTCCGACTTTATCATCATTTTTGTCGGCATTCTCATCGTCCACGGCGTGGAGTTCTTTGAGGAACGCGGCACGGATGTGCAGGCGTGGCTCAACGAGCGCCCGGCGCTCATGCAGCTGACCGTGCTGACCGTTTCGCTCGTGGTCCTGCTGCTGTTCGGCATTTTCCGTGCCGGATACATCTCGTCCGAGTTCATCTACAAGCAATTTTAAGGAGGCAGAGCATGAACGCAAAAAAATGGGTGCTTTCTCTGCCCGTTATCGTGCTGATCCTGGCCGCACTGCTGGCCGGATTCAACTACGTCACCGACCCGTTCGGCGCGTTCGGCGACCGGTTTATGCAGTGGTTTTCGTATGACGAGACCAACAATCCGCGTGCGGCGAAAATCTCCTATCTCGAGCAGCACCATGACGAGTACGACTCGTATTTCCTCGGCTGCTCGTCCACCAGCTCGCTGCCGACCGAATCGTTTAACGAGATGCTGAACGCGAAGTTCTACAACCTCATCATGTACGGTGCGGATATGAAGGACTGCGAAAAGATCGCAAACTACCTGATTGACAACTACACAGTCAAAAATCTGGTGCTGAATGTGTATCTGGACAATGGCCTGACCTACGATGATGAGTCCAACAAGCTGACCCACAGCCTGCACTACAAAACCGACCCGGATATGTCCGCGCTGTCGTATTACTCGCGGTTTCTCCTCGCGGACCCGCGGTACGGCTATCAGAAGCTGGTGAATCAGAAAAAGGACACGCTCATGCCGCAGTCGTTCGACGTATTTGACGAGCAGACCGGCGCGTATGACAAGCGCGTGCGTGATGTGGAGCCGATCGGCTCTACCGCGGATTATCTGAACGCCTATCCGGTATTCACCGATTATCCCAACCACGAGCCGCTGCACCTGTACAAGACCGAAGCCTGCATGCAGTCGGTGGCTGCAATCCGCAAGGTTTGCGAGGAAAACGGCGTTAATCTCATTGTGCTGACCGCTCCGGTGTACACCGACTATTACAAGAATTTTTACGACGAGGATATCACGAATTTCTACGAATCTCTTGCCAAAGTGACCGATTACTGGGATTTTTCGTCCTCGTCTGTCAGCAGTGAGCCGCGCTTCTTCTACGACAGCACGCACTTCCGCAACAACATCGGCGAGATGATGGCAACCCGCATTGCCGAGAAGGAGTATCCCGACTTTACGCCTGCCATCACCGCGATTCCGTCGGATTTCGGCACTTATGTAACGGCTGACACGCCGCATGACTATTTCACACAGCGTCCTGCACCGCGCACGGACGACGACACCGCCGTTCAGGTTCCGGTGCTGACGTGGCACCAGCTGACCGAGGAGGTGAGCGGCTCAGCTACCATTTCGCCGGAGACGTTCCGCAAGCAGATTCAGGCGCTTTCCGATGCCGGCTGCAACACGATTTCGCTCGAGGAATTGCGCGATTATGTGTACAACGGTACGCCGCTGCCCGAAAAGCCTATCGTCCTCACGTTTGACGACGGCTATCTGAGCAACTACGAGGACGCGTTCCCGGTGCTGGGGGAATACAACATGAAGGCGACCATTTTCGCCATCGGCGTTTCCATCGGCAAGGATACCTACAAGGACACCGACCACGCCATGACACCGCACTTCGGCGCGGCTGAGATGCAGGAAATGGTGGATTCCGGCCTGATTTCCATCCAGAGTCACACCTATGATATGCACCAGTGGCCGCCGTTCGAGGACGGCAACGACCGTGTTCGGGAAACACTCGCGCAGCTGCCCGGCGAAAGCGATGAGGACTACGAAGCCGCTGTCAAGGCTGATATCCAGCAGAGCCAGCAGGCCATCGAGCCGATCACCGGCGAAAAGGTCAACGCGCTGTCCTATCCGGAAGGCGCGTATGGCACACTGACGATGGATGCGCTGCGCAGCCAGGGCATCGAGCTGACGTTCACCACCCAGCCGGGCGTGAATGCGGTCGTACAGGGTTTGCCGCAGACGCTGTACAGCATGCACCGCATTACCATGACGGAAGACACCAACATGGATGAATTTCTGGCGGAACTCGCAAAATAATATCTATGATATAGAAAACGCAGACTGAGAATATTCTCAGTCTGCGTTTTTTGTGAATGGAATTTTCCATTCCGACTCGCTAAGAGCCGCCCTATGGGCGGTTGCTCGCTGGACGCCCACTGCGGTGGGTGTCTCAATTCTCAATTTTTATTATTCGCCGTAACCGCGCATTGCACCATACATTTCCGGTCTCCGGTCGCGGTAGACACCCCACGAACGGCGCATCTCACGGATCTCATCCAGATCGAACGTATGCGTCAGCACGCCTGCGTTTTCACGGTCAGCCTGCTCGACAAGCGCGCCGGTCTCATCCGCGATAAAGGACGAGCCGTAGAACGTCAGCGAGGACGACTGGTGCTGGTTATCCTCGGTCGGCTTGACGGTCTCGGTGCCGATGCGGTTTGCAGCGATCAGCGGCATAATATTTGCCGCCGCGTGACCCTGCATGCAGCGCCGCCAGTGCGGCATGGAATCGCAGTCGAGAATCGGCTCGGAGCCGATGGCCGTCGGGTAGAACAGCAGCTCTGCGCCCTGCAGCGCCATGCAGCGAGCGGACTCCGGGAACCACTGATCCCAGCAGATACCGACGCCGATTTTCGCATAAGCCGTATCCCAGACCTTGAAGCCGGTATTTCCGGGCGTAAAATAGAACTTTTCCTGATAGAAATGGTCGTCCGGAATGTGGGTCTTGCGGTACTGACCCATGATCGTGCCGTCCGCGTCAATGACAGCCACCGTGTTGAACGTGGTCTCGCCGACCCGCTCATAATAGCTGACCGGAATGACGACCTTGAAATCACGGGCAATGGTCTGCATCTCGCGGACCGCCGGATTTTCCTCGAGCGTTGTCGCTAAATGGTAGTTCTCGTAGCTTTTTTCCTGGCAGAAGTACCAGTTTTCAAACAGTTCGGGCAGCAGAATGATCTGCGCACCCTGAGATGCCGCTTCGCGGACCTTTTCGCAGGCTTCTTCCAGACCGTAGGTCATCTGAATCGCAGCAACGGTTACTTTATTGGACATAGAAAATTTCTCCTCAAATTATCTAATTATCTTCTCTTGCGCGTGGGCGGCTTTTTGCCCTTGCCGGGCTTGCCGCCGCGTCCCTTGCCGCTGTGACGGCGACGCTCGGCGCGATTGCCTCTCGGTGCACGGTCGGTGTCCTCACGGCGCGGACGATCCAGCTTTTCCGAGACCGGAAGCGAGCCGTCTGCCGGTGCAAAGTCGATCTGACCGGTGGTGTCGCTTGCGGCAAGCAGCTTGACGCGCATCGGCGTGCCGATCGTGAACCGCTTGCCGGTGTGGCGGCCGACCATCGCCATGTGCTCCTCATCGTACTGGTAGAAGTCGCCGGTCATCAGCTCGGCTCGAATCAGACCCTCACAGCCGTTTTCCAGCGCAACGAACACGCCGAACGACTGCACGCCGGAAACCTCCGCGTCAAATTCCTCACCGATGAACTGCTGCATGTAGGACGCGATATACAGCTTGTCGATATCGCGTTCGCAGTTGTCGGCGGCCTGCTCACGGTTGGTGGACTGGTCTGCGGCTTCCTCGCACATCGTTTCGTCTGCCGCGGTAAATTCTTCGCCGAGCAATGCCTTCTGCAGCATGCGGTGCGCCACCAGATCGGGATAACGGCGGATCGGCGAGGTAAAGTGCAGGTAGAACTTCGCCTTCAGGCCGTAATGGCCAATGCACTCATCCGCGTAGCGGGCACGCGCCAGCGAGCGCAGCAGAAGCGTCGGCAGCACGCGCTGCTTCGGGTCGTTCTTTGCGCCGCGCAGCACGGTCTGGAACTGCGCCGTATCCTCCGGCTTGGACGGGTCGATACGGTAGCCGAACGGACGCGCAAACGACGCAAACACGCGCAGCTTGTCCGGATCGGGATTCTCGTGCACACGGTAGACGGTCGGCAGCTCGCGCTTGCACATATACTCGGCAACCGCTTCGTTCGCCTGCAGCATGAATTCCTCGATCAGCTTTTCACTCTCGCCGCGCTCACGGAACCGGATTTCAACCGGCTTGCCGTTCTCGTCCACGCGGATTTCCGCCTCCGGAATGTCCAGCTCGAGTGCGCCGCGCTCAATGCGGCGCTTGTACAGCGCGTGCGCCAGATTGTTCATCGTCTCGGCAGTCTCAACCAGAAAAGCGTATTCCTCGCGCAGCCCCTTGTCGCCCGCGAGAATTTTGTTGACCTTGTTGTAGGTCATGCGGGCCTTGGAGCAGATGACCGACTTGGCAAATTTCGCACCATACCGGCGGCCGTCCTTATCGACCTCCATCAGCGCGGAGAACGCCAGACGGTCCACCTTCGGGTTGAGCGAGCAGATGCCGTTGGACAGCGCGAACGGCAGCATCGGCACAACGTGTCCCGGGAAATAAACCGACGTGCCGCGGCGGAACGCCTCGGCGTCAAGCGGCGAATCCGGCGTAACGTAATGGCTCACGTCCGCGATGTGTACGCCGAGCAGATAATGTCCGTTTTCCAGCTTTTCGAGCGATACCGCGTCGTCAAAGTCCTTCGCGTCATCGCCGTCGATGGTAAAGATCAGCTTGTCGCGCAGATCGAGCCGCTTGCCGGCGGTGCCCATATCGACCTCCTGCGGAATGGCGAGCGCCTGCTCGAGCACCTCGTTCGGAAATACGTCATACACGCCGTTTTCGTGCAGAACAGCCGCGATAGCGGCCTCCATCGTACCGCTTTCGCCCAAATCCGCGCGGACAACGCCCTGCGGCATAAACTGCTCATCGCCGTAATGCGAGATCGAAACAGCCACGCAGTCACCAACGGCGGCTTCGCCGAGGTCATGCTTGTCCACCGCAATCTCCGGATACTTTTTCGAGGTCGGCTGCACGAAAAATGCCTTGCCGCGCTGCACGAGTTCGCCGGTCAGCTCCTTGCCGGCGCGTCCCAGCACGCGGATAACGGTTGCTTCCTTGCGGCCGCGGTTGTTCTTGCGCTCACTCACCTTGACGAGCACGCGGTCGCCGTGCCACGCACCGCCGGACGCATTCGGCGGGATGAACAGATCATCCGGCTTGGCTTCGCCCTCCGGATAATCCGGCGCGACAAACGCGAATGCCCGCTCGGTAGCCAGATAGGTTCCGGCCGCACAGCCGTAGTGCGCGGAGACCGCAAAGCGGTTTTTCTTGTTTTTCATCACCCTGCCGTCCGCAACGAGCGCATCCAGCGCGTTTTTGAGATTGTTTTTGCCTGCATTCGGCAGCTCGCGCCGGATGTCCTCAATACGGCACGGGTGCACCAGAATTTCCAGCAGTCTGGATTCCAATTCGGTGTCTGCTTCTTTATTTTTCATATTCGCCCCTCCTATCTTCGGCTTCTGGCGAAAAATTATCCATTGTAAAAATAAGCTGTCATACTTCATCATTATTATACCATTCTCCCATCTTATTGAAAAGCGAAATCGGGGTAAACCCGTAACCGGCCGCAAATTTGTACAGAATGTGACGAACGGCATGAATTGACGCGGACAACGCATCATGATACTATATAGTATATGAATATCAGAGCAAAACGGAGGGAATTTGCATGAAAGCACTCATCACGGGTGCGTCCTCTGGACTGGGACGCGAAATGGCGCGCCTGCTGGCGGCACGCGGCTACGAGCTGATCCTGTGCGCCCGCAGAGAGGAACGCCTGCGCGAATTAGCGGCAGAGTTGCCGGTGCCGTGCCGCATCATCGCGGCGGACGTGTCGGACGAGCAGGAATGCCGCCTGCTGTACGAGGCCGTACAGAGCGAGGAACTGGAGGTCGTGATCAACAACGCGGGTTTCGGCCTGTTCGGCGAGTTTGTCACCGCCGATCTGGATGAGGAACTGCGCATGATCGACACCAACGTGCGTGCCGTACACATTCTCACCAAGCTGGCTGTGCGGGATTTTGTGCAGCGCGGACGCGGCTACATTCTCAACGTGTCATCCTCGGCGGGATTTTTGCCGGGACCGCTGATGGCGACCTATTACGCCACCAAAAACTATGTTCTGCGCCTGACAGAAGCCTTGCGCGAGGAGCTGCGCCGCGCCGGCTCTCCGGTGCGTGTGTGCGCCCTCTGTCCGGGACCGGTGGACACCGAGTTCAACAAAGTCGCAGGCGTGCGGTTTTCGCTCTCCGGTCTGTCGGCAGAGCGTGTGGCGCGCGAAGCTGTTGACGGCCTGTTTGCAGGCAAGGCAGTTGTCGTTCCGGGTGCAGCCATGAAGGCCATGACACTGGCGCGGCATTTCGCGCCGGACAGCATTCTTGCCCGTATCACCTATCATTTTCAGCATAAGAAGGGCGCAAAATGACTGCAAAAGAGATAAAAAGAACGCTGCAAAGCGAATTTGTGCGTACACTGCGCAAGCCGTTCGTGGACGCGGTAAAAGCATATGGACTGGTAAAACCGAGCGATAAGGTTGCGGTGTGCATCTCGGGCGGCAAGGATTCCATGCTGCTGGCACTGCTGCTGCAGGATTTGCAGCACACGGTGGATTTTGACCTCGTGTTCCTTGCAATGGACCCGGGTTATGCGCCGGAGGGCCGCAAGCACCTCGAGGAAAACGCGAAACGGCTGGACATTCCGCTCGAAATTTTCGATACCGATGTGCTGCGCGTGGCAGGGGTGCATTCCGCTGAGCATCCGTGCTTCCTGTGCGCAAAGATGCGCCGCGGCTATCTGTACACCGAAGCACGCAGGCGCGGCTGCAATAAAATCGCGCTCGGCCATCACTATGATGATGCCATCGGCACCGTGCTGATGGGACTGATCTACGGCGGTCAGGTGCAGGCCATGCTGCCGCGCGTCAAGGCGAAAAATTATGAGGGCATGGAGCTGATCCGTCCGCTGTATTTCACGCGCGAGCAGAGCGTCATTGACTGGGCGGAATATTGCGGCCTGACCTTTCTGCCGTGCGACTGTCCGGCAAAAAAGCTGGAAAGCGACACCAAACGCGCGGAAATCAAGCAGCTGATCGCGTCTCTCGCGGCAAACAACCCGCAGATCGAAGCGAATATCTTCAACGCGGTCAAGAACGTCGATACCGCCAAGCTGCTCGGCTGGCGCGATGCGAACGGTAAACATAATTTTCTGGATCAATTGGAGTGATTCGAGGAACTATCATGAACATAAAGAGAGCAAAAAACGAAATCAAAAACGCACTCAAGGCGTATCTCGCGACCGATGAATTCGGCGCGTATCGCATTCCGCCGATTCGGCAGCGGCCAATCCTGCTGATGGGACCTCCGGGCATCGGCAAAACGCAGATCATGCAGCAGATTGCCGAGGAGACCGGCGTGGGCCTTGTGTCGTACACGCTGACGCACCACACGCGCCAGTCCGCGCTCGGTCTGCCGTTCATCGACAAGGTGATGCTCGGCGGCGAGGAACGCACAGTAACCGCCTACACGATGAGCGAGATTATCGCTTCGGTGTACCACGAAATGGAACGTACAGGCGTAAAAGAAGGCATTCTGTTCCTCGATGAGATCAACTGTATTTCCGAGACGCTCACGCCGATGATGCTGCAGTTCCTGCAGTGCAAGACCTTCGGCAATCAGCAGCTGCCTGCCGGATGGGTGGTCGTAGCAGCGGGAAATCCGCCGGAATACAACAAATCCGTGCGGGAATTTGACGTGGTAACACTCGACCGCGTTAAAAAAATCGACATCGAAGAGGATTTCGGCGTGTGGAAGGAGTACGCGTACCGACGCGGCATCCATGGTGCCATCCTGTCCTATCTTGAGATCCGGCGCGAGCATTTTTACCGCGTAGAGACTACCGCCGACGGACTGCAGTTTGTCACCGCACGCGGCTGGGAGGATTTGTCCGAGCTGATGCAGGTGTACGAGTCGCTGGGTATTCCGGTTGATCGTCAGGTTGTGGAGCAGTATTTGCAGCTGCCGCAGGTGGCAAGTGATTTTTCGAATTATCTGCAGCTTTATGACAAATACAAGCAGGTTTACCGCGTGGATGAGCTGCTTTCCGGCACCTGGGAGCCGGTTCGCGCTTCCGAACTGCGGGACGCGCCGTTTGACGAAAAGCTGGGCGTACTCGGTCTGCTGCTGAGCCGGCTGGCGGACGGTGCCCGTGACGCGTACCGTCTGGATGCGCTGACCGATGCGCTTCACGCCGACCTGCTCGCCATCCGAGAAGGCGAAAAAGCCATCGCTTCCCTGCCGGATGAAAAGCGTGCCGCGCTTGCAGACAAGCGAAACGGCGGCTCGTCCGACAAGGACGCGCTCTATGTCGCCTCCCGCGAGGTGGAGCGTCTGGATGCCTACCGGCAGACGCTCATGCTTGAAAAAGTACCCGAGGATCAGCAGTTTGACCGCCTGAAGGCGCTTTTCTCCGCCGATGTGGACGCACGCGCAGCCGCCGCAGACAAGACCGATGCCGAACTGGCAAACGCATTTGCCTTCCTCGATGCCGCCATTCCGGACTCGCAGGAGCTGGTGCTGTTCGCTACCGAACTGACCGCAAACTGGTTTACCTCGTGGTTTATCCAGAACTTCGGGTGCGATGCGTATTTCGCGCATAACAAGCGCCTGCTGTTCGATGATACGCAGAAACAGCTCCTGCAGGATATTGAATCCGCAAGAAACGAAGAATCCTAAACATTCTGCCCAGAAACCCGGTTGCGCATTAGGCTGCAGCCGGGTTTCCGGTGTATGTAGAAAAGGTAAATTGTACAGGCAATACCGTATAATTGAACAAGAGCGATTTGCGAATAAATTTTGCATACTGATAAGGCACGGACGGAACTCGCGCAAGGAACCGAAGCCAAAATCAGAATACAAAATTTCTGCTTAAAGCCTGCAAAAAACAGACCGACATTCACTCTGTCGGTCTGTTTTTTGCGATTTACAAATAATACTTCAACAGCTTGAGCTGCGTCAGCGGACCTTCCGCTGCAATCACCATCGCCCAGATCACCACGAGGTGCAGCGGATACGCCGCATAAAAGGCTTTGTTCAGCTTCGGGTGCGGTTTCCGGCTGCGCTCGCCGTTGTACAGCAGCAGAAGGAGCGCTGCCGCCGCCGTGCCGCGGATCGAACCCCAATCCGGCATACCGAGCGAGGAATAAAACAGCGCACCCCAGAGTAAAACAACAAGCGCGCGGCTCCATCGGCTCTCGGCATACGACAGGCACAAAATCAGCAAAATTCCCCATACACCGTAATCGATGTTGCACCGGAGATGCGCAAGCGGATACCGCTCAAACAGCAGCACAGCAAACACGAGCACCGCAAACCGCGCGAGCCAATCCCGCAGGGCAAGGTGCTTTCGCCAAACGTGCAGCAGCGCGACCGCGATTGCCGAGGCAAGGAGCAGCACGGTGCACAGCCGGCGGAAACGCGAGTCAAACTCCGGCTCCGCCGTATAGACCGCGAAGCCGCCGCAGGCGAGCAGGAACACCGCAAACCCTTTGGACTGAATCACCCGCGCCAGCGGCTTTTTATGGAAGAAAACCAGCAGAACCAGCCCGATAAACAGCGTAAACAGAATATTTAAGTTTCGGAACGCCCGACTCGGATCGGCGGGAAACACCTCTCCGAACGCGGGCTCGAGATACCAGCGGTTGAGCGTAAACGCATACGGAAGCTGCGAGATGACCCCGAGCAGCAGCAGACGCCCGCCGTATCGGCGGAGATCATGGCTGTGGCGGAATCCTTCGACCAGACAGAAGGTATAAATCGGAAACGCCATGCGTCCGATTGCTCTGGAAATCACATACACCTTGCTAAACGCCGGAAAAAACACCCTGTCCAGACGGCACGCCGCCGCATGGTCAATCACCATCGCAAGGAACGCGGCAAGCTTCAGCATCAGTTCGGTCATAACAGTCCCTCCTTTCCGACTGTTGCGGAAAGCGGCATCCGGAGGAGTATTGACGCTGATCGAATACCGCTTTGTTTCCTATACTTTTACAGTTCTATTATATCGGTTTCCGCAGATTGTCACAATGTGGAATTCCCACAAAGTCGGAGGTCGGTTGTCGTGCAGATTGGATAAGAAAAACGCCGCCTGCACACATCATTCCTTGATGTAGCGCAGACGGCGCAGAAACTCTTCGTTATCGGTTTTTTCACAGATAGCGTCAATGCCGGAGGAGATGATCCAGACCGCCATGCCGCGCCGCGCGCACAGCACCAGCATATCAATGATCATCTTGTGATGCGCCGATTCCTGTCCCGCGAACGGGAAAAAGCAGATCAGCAGCTTGGGATTGAGCAGATACCACCGATAATACGAAAACCGCAGACGATCGGGCAGTGACCATGCGCTGAGCGGTGAGGAACTGACAGCGGCAGTACGGACAGCCTTCCGGAAATATCTGCGCTTTGACGGTACTGCCCATGCAAAAAAGCCGTTCACCCTCCATTTCGGGGAGCGATGGGTGTCGCTGCTGACCAAGCTGTTCACGACCGAAATGGTCCGCACCGACGATCTGGCCATTGACCGCTCTGCGGCGGCCGGAGAAAACGGCATGGTGCGGGCGTCCAATGCACTGCGCGCGCAGCTGGAATCCGGCGACCGCGAAAACGAGGACCGGGATTATGTGGAAGGCTGTTTCGGCCGCAGTCTGTATCCCCCGCGGGAACTGGCGCTGATTGAACAGCGGCTCTGCACCGGAAACCATCTCGGCTGTCACCTCTGGTTTACCCGCGGTGAAACGGTGCAAGGCAAAACCATGCGTGCCGATGTGCAGCACCTTTTCGATCAGGCGGCCGAACAGGCCGAACGGAACCGTGCAGATTTCCTCAAAAACAATGACCTGTATCAAAGCTCCATCCTGCGACTGACCGAGCACATCCGCAACTGCATGCAGGTGCAGCAACAGCCGGATGCCGTTTCCGCCCGACAGGGACATGTCGATAGTCAGCGCATCTGGCGGCTTCCGGTACTGAAGGACGGAAAGGTATTTCTCCGTAGCGAGGAGGAAAACAATCCCGGCTTTACGGTGGATTTACTGCTGGACGGTTCAGCCTCACGCCTGCACTGTCAGGAGACTATCGCAGCGCAAGGCTACATTCTGGCCCGCAGTCTGGCTACCTGCGGAATTCCGGTCCGCGTCAGCAGCTTCTGCAGTCTGCGCGGTTATACGGTCGTGCGGATTCTCAAGGATTTCAGCGAGAAAAACGCGGAAAGAAAAATTTTCAATTACTTTGCTGCCGGCTGGAATCGGGACGGACTGGCGCTGCGCATGGCAGGAAAGCTACTGGATACCGCTCCGGCGGATCGGCATCTGCTGATCCTGCTGACCGATGCCAGCCCGGATGACAGCCGCAAAATTCTCCCCACCGGCAAGGTGCCGCTCAGCCGCAGCTACGATGGCGAGGCAGGCGTGCAGGACACCGCCGAGGAGGTTCGTGCTTTGCGGCAGCAGGGCGTCCGGGTCGCTGCCGTCTTTATGGGCGAGAACGCCAGCGCCCCCGACGCACGGACGATCTTTGGGCAGGATCTGGTCCGTATCCAACGGATGGACCAGCTTGCCACCGCTGCCGGAAAACTCATTCAGGAGGAGATTCGGGAGCTGTCCGGGTGAGCATGTGCAAGTATATTGTAAAAGTTATCATTTTCCTTGCCGCCGACATAAAAAGGAGAAACTGCAATCGCAGTTTCTCCTTTCAGCCTGTCGAAAAAGTCCAGCCAAATGAACTGCACCCTATTTGTTAGACAGTATGATATACTATCTAACATGTGGGGTGCACTTCAATTTCTGTCCTCACTGATTAAAATAATTTCTTATTTTTATTGTATCTGTTTTAGTTTTACCCTATCGCGAATAGAACTCACTTTCTGCCACTCCGACCACAAAGTCATACTCCGTTGGGGTTGCTTTAGAAGGAGCACAGTCTTACCAAACGCAGTGGCCGCGCTCAAAATACCATTGGTTATTTGTCTTTTACACTTCCATACAGAAGGAATACAACCATTACTTAGGAGCAAGCGTCACAAATACCGACCCTGAATAAAGGGAGAAAATAAAACAATCAGCATAACGTTTGATTTTATTTATCTTTTAGCGTAAACTGATAATAAACAGAAGAACTATGCTTAAATCAGTAGGATACCCGCAATGATTTTGTAACATGGAGGCAATGTTATTGTGCCGGTAGTAAAACCGATTTTACTACAATAGATTCAAACGGAAATCAAGAGGATGTGAAAATTATGCCGCTCCAAGTTGTGAGAAACGACATTACGAAAATGAAGGTTGACGCCATCGTCAACGCTGCCAACGAGTCGCTGCTGGGTGGCGGCGGTGTGGACGGCTGCATTCATCGTGCTGCAGGACCGGAGCTGCTGGCAGAATGTGAAACGCTCCGCGGCTGCGAAGCCGGGGACGCAAAAATCACAAAGGGCTACAAGCTGCCCTGCAAATATATTATCCACGCTGTCGGTCCGCGCTGGTACGATGGACAGCATGGTGAACGTGAACTGTTGATCTCCTGCTATCAGACTTCGCTCATGCTGGCGAAGGAATACGGCTGCGAATCGGTTGCATTCCCCTTGATCTCCTCCGGCATTTTCGGCTATCCGAAGGATCAGGCTCTCAAGGTTGCAATTGACACCATCAGCAGTTTCCTTCTTGAAAACGAAATGACAGTATACATTGTCATTTTTGACCGTAAAGCCTATCAGATCAGCGGCAAGTTGTTTGCTGATATTGCAGCGTACATAGATGACCGCTATGTGGACGAACATACCGATAGTCGTTCCGAGCGTCTGCGCAGAATGAACACCTTCCGGATGGAAGAGCCGATGCCTTGCGAGGCATCCGTTCGTGAAATTGCAATCGAACAGCTCACACCTCCCTTCTCTGCGGCAGTTGCCCCTAAAAAGGCGGCAACCCTTGATGATGCACTGGGACAGATCGACGAGAGCTTTTCAGAGATGCTTCTGCGGAAGATTGATGAGCGCGGCATGACGGACGCACAGTGCTATAAGAAGGCAAATATTGATCGGAAGCTCTTCTCGAAGATCCGTTCGGACAAGGCCTACAAACCTTCCAAGCCCACAGTCATTGCATTTGCCATTGCCCTTGAGCTGCCGCTTGTGGAAATGAAGGATATGCTCATGAAGGCGGGGTTCGCGCTCTCCCATTCCAACAAGTTTGACATTATCGTGGAGTATTTCGTGGAGCATGGAAACTACAACGTCTTTGAAATCAACGAGGCTCTGTTCGCCTTTGATCAGAGCTTGCTCGGCGCATAAAAATGTCGCTTGAAAAGCGACCACTGCTCTCCTGTGATTTGCTACCATAGAGATAACAAATCACAGGAGGTTTTTTTATGAAGCATACAACAGAATTGGTTTTTATCCTGGACCGCAGCGGCTCCATGTCGGGGCTGGAGACAGACACGATCGGTGGATTCAACTCCATGATTGCCAAGCAGAAAAAGGAAGCGGGCGAGGCGCTGGTCTCCACCGTACTCTTTGACAACGAGAGCGTGGTCATCCACGACCGCCTGTCGCTGGAGGATGTGCCGCCCATGACCGAGAAGGAGTATTTCACCCTCGGCTGCACGGCGCTGCTGGATGCCGTGGGCGGAGCCATCCACCACATCGGCAACATCCACAAGTACGCCCGCCGCGAAGATGTACCGGAAAAGACGATGTTCATTATCACCACCGATGGTTACGAAAATGCCAGCCGCCGTTATGACTATGAGACGGTGCGGCGCATGATTCAGCGGCAGAAGGAGAAGTACGGCTGGGAGTTTCTCTTTCTGGGTGCCAATATCGACGCAGCGAAGGAAGCGGCACGCTTTGGCATCAGTGCTGACCGTGCAGTGAACTACAAGTGCGACGAGGCCGGTACAGCCCTGAACTACGAGGTCATCAGCGAAGCGGTTTGCAGCGTTCGCGCCGCAAGACCTCTCGGCGCCGACTGGAAGCGCCGCATCGACGAGGATGTGCAGAAACGTGGGAGATAATGAATATGTACGGTGCGATTTTGGGCGACATTGTGGGCAGCCCCTACGAGTTTGACTGCAACAACTACAAAGGCAAGGACTTTCCGTTATTCAGCCAGCGATCCGAATTTACCGACGATACGGTAATGACACTGGCCGTGGCACGGGCCCTGCTGGATACTCGCGGACAGAATGATATCACCATCAAAGCGGCGCTGGTGCGGGAGATGCAGCGGCTGGGACGTGCTTATCCCGACAAGGGCTACGGTGCGCGGTTCAATCAGTGGCTGTATGAGGATGATCCGCAGCCGTACCGCAGCTATGGCAACGGCAGTGCCATGCGGGTTTCTCCCGCGGCGTGGCTGGCAGAGAGTATACAAGAGGCGCTGCATCTGGCGCAGCTCACCGCCGAGGTAACACATGATCATCCGGAGGGAATCCAGGGCGCACAAGCTGTCGCTGCGGCGATTTTCCTCGCCCGCACCGGCCACAGCAAGGTGGAAATCAAAGCGTATGTGGAATGCAAGTTTGGTTATGATCTCAGCCGTACCTGCGACGAAATCCGCCCAACCTATCATCATGTGGAGAGCTGCCAGGAGACGGTGCCGCAGGCCATTGCTGCATTTGGGGAAAGCACGGATTTTGAGGATGCTCTCCGCACGGCGGTGTCCCTCGGCGGTGACAGCGATACGCTGGCCGCCATCACCGGCAGCATCGCCGAAGCATTCTATGGTGTACCGGAAAATCTGAAACAGGAGTGCCGCAAACGGCTGACACCGGAGCTGGAAGAGATACTGCAAGCGTGTGAAAATATGATTTTACAGCGGTAAAAAACATGATAACTGTAGATGGAAAGAGAAAAGGAGGGGCTGTCATGGCGATTTTAAACTTTTCCGATGTGCTGAAGAAAGTAGGACTTGACCCGAAAGAGGTCAAGCTGATACGCCACTGCCTTCTGGTTGGGTAACCCAAAATTCGTATTGTTTCAGAAACAGAATTAGTTTGATGAAATACTTTTAATGCAATAGATTTTTTCTCATATGAATACACAAAAGGGCTCCTTTCGAGAGCCCTTTGGGAGTCCAGATTTTTGTCCGCACCCCCCACTCGCAAAACTAAAGGGCCTGCCGCCTGCAATTCACAGACAGCAAGCCCTTTCGGTTGCTTGAACAATTTTTGCGTTGAATTTTTGTCTAACTTTTTGGGTGCAGTTCAGGTGGCTGTGCCTTCTTTTTATTCCTTGTGAACGGTATTGCAAACTGGGATTTTCAAATTAGTCTTTGCAAATAACCTTTGAACCTTCACCATCGATTACAATTCCCTGACGGTTGTTAATTGGACATAGATTCAAATCCGAAAATTCAGTCATTATTTTCTCAGTAACTTTCTTAAATGGTGCTGTAAGATAATGCGGAAGAACATAGAAATCAATCAAATCAAGCCCTGCATCATCTTCTTGTGAGTAGTCCTCCGGCTTTTCATCCATTTGTTCGATATATTGGATAGTTGGAGCGCATATAATCGCACCCGCCGATTCACCGATCATCAGTTTTCCCTTTGCCAATTCCTTCTTCAATAGCTCATCCGTTCCCGTTTTACGGAGCTGATCCATAAGGAAGAAAGAATTTCCACCAGTAAAATAGATCACATCCGCATCTTCAAAAACGGACTGTATCGTTAAATAAGCCTCCGTTGAAATATCAATTTCCGTTACGGTTGCTCCCAGTTTATTGAATAGCTTTCGAGCCGAGCCGACATAACCGGTATAGCCTTCACGCAGCGAAGCTGTGGGAATAAATGCGACTTTCTTGTTATCAATTTCTTCTTTTATCAAACTTCCTACACTTGAAAAGTGCGAACATAAAAACAGTTTCATCCATATCCTCCTTAATAAATCCCGCTTTACGCCTCCCTCGTCAAATCCACATCCGGACGAGCATTTGTGCCATACACAATGCGCGGGACACCGCTGTAATCCTCGGTGATAGTGACATCCTTGTAGCCGTGCCGCTGCATGATGCCTGCCACGTCGTCGGCCTGATGCCAGCCACACTCGAACAGCAGCCTGCCGTTCGGCACCAGCAGCTCACCCCAGCTGTCGCAGATGGCATGATAGAAATCCAGACCGTCCTCACCGCCGTAAAGCGCCTCATGCGGCTCAAAATCGGCTACACTGCGGTCGAGCATCTGCATTTCGTCCTCGGTAACGTACGGCGGATTGGAAACGATGATATCAAACTGCCCAAGTCCGCGCGGAGGCGCGTGCATGACATCGGCCTTCATGGTCAGCAAACGACTGCTCACGCCCAGATCACGGGCGTTCTCGCGGGTAATGTGCAGCGCACCGTCCGACAGGTCGATCGCGGTCACGCGGGCATCCTCGACCGTGTGCGCCGCCGCAATGCCGATGCAGCCCGAGCCGCAGCACAAATCGAGAATACGCGGTGAAACCCGCTCTTTGGCCTGCTCAATGACCAACTCGCACAGCCGCTCGGTGTCCGAGCGCGGAATGAGCACCGAACGGTCCACCTTGAAGGTCAGGCCGTAAAAATCCCATTCGCCGATAATATACGCCAACGGCTCGCCGTCCAGACAGCGGTCGCACAGCAGACCGGCGTAATCCACGGTCGTATCCTCAACGTAGAAATGGGACCAGCCGGCAGTCTGCTTTTTGTCTGCTTTGCAGGCGTAGGCAGTGATCTCCCGCGCAGTCAGCTGCGGCATCGGGTCACCGCCCTCTTTCAAGCGGCGGAAAAGCTGCATGTAAACATCGTTGATAGTCTTGGTCACACAGGGTCAACTCCTAAAATTTACGCGGGTTTGAACCACAGCGGCACGGCGTTCGCCCGCACCCTGCAATCGCGGAACACGGCTGCGGCCGCTGCCTGAAATTCTGCGGCATTTTTGGCTTTTTTAATCGCTTTGCCCGTTTTTTCACTGTTTTCAAACAGATTCAGATGGTAAAACCAGATTTCCTTCATGCGGAGCATGGCAATCCGGCTGTCGCCGAAGGCTTCGCAGTAGCGCACGAACAATGTATCGTGGAAGGTCTCGAGCATTTTTGCGTCTGCAGCCTTGCCGCCGGTCAGGCGCATCACGAGAGACGGATCGGCGATCAGCGCACGACCGATCATCACCGCCGGCAAATCGGGATAGCGTTCGCTGACGGCGCTTACGTCCCGCTCGGTGATGAGATCGCCGTTGTAACACACGGGCATGCTGCAGCGCGGAAGCGCCGCCGCGAAATCGCTCTCACGCACCTTGCCCTTGTAGAAATCCTGCCGCACACGCGGATGGATGGTCAGCTCAGTGATGGGATAGCGGTTGTAAATCTCGAGCAGCTTGTCAAACTCGCTTGCCTCATGCACGCCGAGACGGGTTTTTACCGAAATCCCCTCGCATTTTGCGAAAACTTCGTCAAAAAACCGGTCCAACTCGTCCGGATGTGCGAGAAATCCGGCTCCCTTTCCCTTGGCCGTCACCGTGCCGGACGGACAGCCAAGGTTGAGATTGACCTCGGGATACCCGAGGTCATGCAGTGCATTCACCGCCCAGATGCAGTCCGCGGCAGACTTGGTGAGCAGCTGCGGAACCGCAGGCACGCCCTCGTTGTACTCCGGCAGGACATCGCGCTTTTGCCGCGGCGTCAGCTTTTCATTCGTGGTCGGTGTGATAAACGGCATGAAATACTTGTCCACACCTGAGAAAAATTCGTGGTGCGTCCGGCGATAGACCGCACCGGTCACGCCTTCCATCGGCGCAAAATAATAGTGCATGGCGCTTACCACTCGTCCGAGCCGTCATCCGGAATGACCGCCTTCATCGCGGTGATCGCAACCTCGATCATGGAATCGTCCGGCTCAAATACGGTCAGGTGCTGCACCATCAGTCCCGGCCAGCGCAGTGCACGCGAGAGCAGACTCTCCGAGCGGCCGGCGTAGCGGTTAAACTCGTAGCTTATGCCGACAACAAGCGGCAGCAGGATCAAATGCGCGAGCATACGCAGGAACGGATTGGTAATGTCGATGATGGAAAAGACAATCGACGAAACGATAGTCGCAATGATAATCAGCACAAACATGAAGCTGGTGCCGCATCTCGGGTGGTATTTGCCCTGTTTGCGAACATTTTCAACAGTCAGTTCTTCGCCTGCTTCGTAGCAGAAAATGGTCTTGTGCTCTGCGCCGTGGTACTCGAACGTGCGGCGAATATCCTTCATATGCGACACCGACCACATGAACAGCAGGAACAGCACAACGCGCACGCAGCCCTCGAGCACATTGCGCGCGAGCACACCCCAGGTTTTCGGCACAAAACCGCCGAGAAAGCTCGGCAGCAGGATGAACAGGCCGATCGGCAGGGCAATGCCGATGACAGTCGAAATGCTCAGGATAACCTTGTTCAGACCCTCCGAGCCGAATTTCTTTTCCAGCCAGAGTTCAAATCTGGACGGCGGCACATCGGCTTCCTCGTCCTCAAAGAAGGACGCGGAGTAGTTGATGGCCTGCATGCCCTCCTTCATGGCGGTAAACAGCGTATACGCGCCGCGGAAGATTGGCTTTTCCCAAATCGGGGCACGGCTCGGCGTCGGTTCGGTCTTGCTGACAAGCTCGCCGTTCGCCCTGCGCACGACCGTGCAGGACTTCTTGGGTCCCTTCATTACAATACCCTCGATGATCGCCTGACCGCCGATGGTGGTTTTCTTTTGCGTTGTCATGAATGCTCTCCTTCGGTAAACGGGGTTTCAGGTGCCTTCGAAATGGCACCGGTAATGCCAAGCGCCTCCTCGGACTTGGCGGACGGCAAGGTGACGGTAACCGTCGTTCCCTTGCCGACCTCGGACGCGATATCCAGCGTACCGCCGTGCATGGAAACGATTTCCTCCGTCACGGCAAGGCCGATGCCGCTGCCGCGCTGCTTGGACGACCCCTTGTAGAATTTCTCCTTAACGAACGGCAGCTCCGCTTCGGGAATACCCTGACCGTAGTCGCGCACCGACGCGACGATGTTGCCGCCATCACGTTTAAGGTCAATATCAATCTGCTTGCCGTCGCCGCCGTATTTCGCGGCGTTGTCCAGAATATTCAGAAACACCTGCTTCATGCGGTGACGATCGCCGTTGATGTAGTAGTTTGCATCCACATCTTCGTCGTACAGCAGGCGGATTCCGCTCTTTTTGAGCAGGTTTTCATACATATAAACCGCTTCATACAGCTCGATGGACATATCAAACGTCTCGATCTCCAGCTTCATGCGGCCGGATTCGATGCGCGCAAAGTCCAGCAGCTCCTCGACCATGCGGGTCAGACGGCCCGCCTCCTTCTGGATGATCGTCAGGCCCTGCATGACCTCCTCCGGGTCCTCGCCGCCGCCGGCCAGCAGTGTCTCACTCCAGCCGCCGATAGCGGTCAGCGGTGTACGCAGTTCGTGTGAAACCGAAGAAATGAAATCGTTTTTCATACGTTCGGCGCGGCTGATCTCGTCCGACATATAATTGATGGTATCGCACAGCTCACCAATCTCGTCATCATAGGTCTTCTGCAGCCGCACGCCGTAGCGTCCGGCCGCGATCTCCTTGGCGATGGTGTTGATCTTGAGCACCGGATCGACGATCGACCGGATAAAATAGCTGTTCGACGCCACAACCAGCATGAGGAACAGCAGGCACGCCAGCAGAGAGAAGCCGACGATCATCCAGATCTGCCGTTCGACGATACGCAGCGAGGTGATATACCGCACGCCGCCGACCAGATCGCCGCGCGCACTCAGCAGCGGCGCTGTGACGCTCATCACGCGCTCGCCGGAAAGCGGGTCTCTGCCGGTGAAAACCGCGGTTTTCTGGCCGGAAAGCGCCTGCGACGCATCCTCGGTCGAAGCAACGCCGCCACCGGATAATCCGGAGGTGGACAGCAGAATGCGGCCGTTTGCGTCCAGAAACTGCTGTTCAAACTTGTCCTGATCCTGAAATGTGGTGACGGTTGCCTCCGCCTGCGTGTAAAACTGATCGTAAGTATCGGTGAAGTATTTGCGGAACGTGTCCGACGTGGTCGCCGCGCGTGACGCGAGGTTGTCGCGCACGGTGGCATAGTAATACCCTGAAACGCCGACAGAGATCAAAATAACCACAACGGCCAGAATAACTAGCACGAAGGACAAAGAGTTCACCAGCCAGCGGCCCTTGATGCCGCCCGGCGAGTGCTGTACCTTTGGTACCTCCGGCTTCGGAGACGGTTCCGGTTTGCGTTTTTGCTTGCGATTTGTCATAGAAAATGACCTTTCTGATGCCGCTTACCAAGCGGCGGAATGTGAGCTGACGCCGCGCGGGAATTCGCCTACCCGGCGGGGCACAAGAAGGAAGCAACCTACGGTTTCCTCCTTCTTGTGAATCTTCCTCTTTCCCTTAGAGGGCACGGCGATAATTCATAACTGAGACTATAGGGGAACGGGCGTACTATTCATCTTCCGTAGGTGCTATCTATAATAACGTGCTAACGAATTGCGCGACACTGTTATCCCCCAGGGGACCTTCTCTTGCCCTTCGGGCAATTCACCTTGTGTCGCGCCTGCATTGATTTAACCGCCTGTGTAGCAGTACGCTGTCTGACACTGCGCATCGGTTAGGATACAGGAGCACTCCGTGCTCCCCTACGGCAGAAAAAATCCTCTGCCGTTCCCCTATTTCGAAGCAGTCGCCGGTCCTCTGGTCTGCGCCAGACCATGAAACAAAGGGAAACGGGAGTCCCAAGAGGGTAGAAACCGCAGGTGTCTACCCTTTTGGTTTCCGCGGCGAAACCGCCGCCGTTCCCCTCGCCGCGGGTGCGGCGATTGGCTATATCAGCCCTCCCACATATAACCGTAGCCGCGGACCGTTACAATATGGGTCGGGTCCGCCGGCGAATCCTCAATTTTAATCCGCAGACGGCGGATATTCACATCCACAATCTTCAGCTCGCCCACATAGTGGTGTCCCCAGACCATTTCGAGCAGCTCATCGCGCGAAAGCGCCTTGCCGATGTTCTGCATGAACGCCTTGAGCAGACCGTATTCGATCTGCGTCAGCTCGATCTTCACACCGTTCTTGAGCACCTCGCGGGCACGCAGATTGAGCTTGAACGGACCGGACTTGATCACGTCATCCTCGGAGAACGGCGAACCGGATACGCGGCGGTACAGCGCGTCCACACGAGCCGCCAGTTCAATAACCGAAAACGGCTTGGTGACATAATCGTCCGCACCGTTCATCAGACCGGTTACCTTATCCGCTTCCTGCGTGCGGGCGGTCAGCATGATAACGCCCGCCTGATAGCCCGCGCCGCGCATGGCGCGGCAGACCTCGTAGCCGTCGATGCCGGGCAGCATAACATCCAGCACTGCAACCGCGATATCCTGATTTTCATGGTACTTTTCCAGTGCTATTTCGCCGGTTTCGGCCTCTATTACCTCGTAACCGCTGCGTTTCAGGTTGAGAACCAGAAAGGAGCGGATATTCTCTTCATCTTCCAGAACCAGAATTTTGCGCTTCATTGTAATATCCTCCTGTACTTTTAGCGCTTATTGGTAACTGCCGCGTTTCTGCGGCGTTTGATGATTCTTAATTGTTCCATGCCTGGTTGACCAGCGAGAATCGGGCTTTGATCTCGTCTCCGGTCAGCGCCAGCTCACTCTGCTCGCCTTCATTTGTCAGCTTGGCAAAGTAAATGGCCTGCGTGGTCTGTCCCAGCTGGATCAGATCGGTGCGCTCGGCGTAGTATTCACGATTGGAGCCGGTCGCGCAGTAGATGTTAAACAGCGGGATGGACATTTTGTTCTTGCGGTACTCAAAAAATTCCACATAGCTGAGTCCGCCGTCGCTTACCTTGATTGCGGTGATGCGGTCATGCCATTTCTGGTCGATCAGCAGGCTCCACGCATCCGAAATGTTCTGATAAGTGGTTGCAACCTTGGCCGGAACCTTGCCGATGCCGTAGGCATACCAGTCGAGCATATACACCGCATCGGACGAGGATGTGTCCTTATAGCCCGCCATCAGCACTGCACGCGGCAGCTCGGTGATGCCGTCGCCGTTGACGTCGCTCGCGTAGACCGCCACCGGACGGTAGGTGCTGTGGCTGGCGGTATCCTCGCCGTCCAGTGCCAGATTGCGCAGCGTGTCGTTCGAGTAGACGAAAATATCCGTCGTCAGACCGGCGCCATTCGCCACCTTTTCCTCAGCGAACACGGCGGTCTTGCTGTCCTGCACACGGCCGGACTGCATGCGCTCAACCGCAGCTGCCCCCTGACTGGTCGCCGTCTCACCGGCCGGCAGCATGGAGCCGTTGTCATACTGATACAGGCGTGCCACGCGCTTGCCGGAGGTGTCGCTCGTAATCAGCAGCAGATCCTTTGCGCCGTTGCCGGTCAGATCGGTCAGCTCCATAGCGGTATATTCGGTTTCAAGAATGATACCCGGCGTGCAGTTTTCGTCAAAATCGCACATGGTAAGCGCACCTGTTCCGTCGCCCGGCAAGCGCCAGGTGAGGACCATGCCGCGCTTGCCGCTCGGCTCAAGCACCGGAAATTCGACCGAACGCAATGCCGTTCCGCGGCCGTCGATCGTGCCGGTGCAGACGTAGCTGTCATCCTGCTTGCGGTAAACAGCTACCGTAAATTTGTTGCTCGTCGCCGAGGTGGCGCCGCGGAAAAACGTGATGGCCTCCTCTACGCCGTCGTTGTCCAGATCGGCAAGCTGAATAGACGAACGGTTTTCGCCCTCGCTCGGCGAGGCGTAGGATACGCCCTGTGCAAGCTGCTTTTCCAGCTCAGTCTGCAGGCTTTGGTAATTGCTAGATGGTTTGGGCGCGGCCAGCAGCTCATCGCCCGAAGGAAACACACAGCCGCCCAGCAGCAAAAGGAGCAGCAGCGCCGGTAAAATTCGCAGTGATCTCATGGAGCTCTCCTACCTAAAATGATGCAAATATTGGTTGACAGGTGCAGGCACCTATACATATTAAGTATAGCACATTCTGGCAGTGGGTGGTACTGAAATTTACGCAAATTTTGCAGGATTTCAAGCGGAAAGGGATAGAAAAAGGGCGGACCGTTGGTCTGCCCTCAGGCTGTCGCAAAACTGCAGTTTCGCCGACAAGAGAAACGGACCGCAGGCCGTTCCAAAGTCGTCCAAAAGTTCCTCCCGATGGTCGAAACTTTTTTCCTCTATAAGTCAAAAATCCGAACGCTATCCTTGCGCGGCTTCTCGGCCGCGCTGCAAGGCACATGTCCCCGGATTTTGGGAATCTGCACAGCAAATTCTATTTGATATGCGCTATCGCGCGAATTAACTTTAAAAGGACGCACTATGTGCGTCCTTTTACGGGATTTCATCAGTATCTCAGCGGAATACCGTGCGGTTCAGCCTCACCGGCAGGCAGCAGCGCCGCCGTAATGTCCGGCCGGCGTGTTTCGATAAAGTTTACGCCTTTGCGTATGAGTTCCGCAAGCGTATTGGGATCGTCCGTGCATCGACTCATGGTGAACAGCCCCGCCTGTCGGCACGCCGAAACCAGCCGCTCGGATAAATCCTTCGGCTCGGCCCGCAGACCGAACAAACCGGTTGTCTGCGCGGCATTGACCAGCGCGTCAATCTCGCTCGGCAGATTAGGCAGCTCACCCATGATATGTAAATCCGGATTGGCAGACGCAACACGAGCCGCTTCTACCAGTCCCAGACCGATGATGATTGTGTCATCCAGACAATCCGCATACCGCAGCGTCATACGCAGCTGCCGCAGCATGGTCTGATCGTGCACGGTGATGGCAATCTTGCCCTGACAGGTGCGTGCCAGCTCGATTGCCTGACTAACCGGCGTCAGCTGCGGCGCCGCCTGATGCAGCTCCGCGTAGCTGTAATCGCTGACGGGCAGCCTCGTGCCGTCGGGCGCGGCAGCACAGCCGTCCGACGAAAGCACGGCAATACCGTCTGCCGACATGGCAACCGAAAAACAGCAGCCTTTTGCGCCCTCGTCGTTGCCGGCCAGAATGGATTCCAGTCCGCCGCGTTCGGTATCCATGCAGCCGTCCGCAGACAGGACAAAAGTCTCCTTATTGGTATAGTACAATACCGATCCTCTCCCTCTGTTACAGGGTCTCCGGAGCCTCGTACTCTACGCCCTGCGTATCCACAGTAACAGACTTCATCTTCTGCTCCTCGCGCGGACGGTCGTGCCAGTCGCGCTTGGTGTTGACGATGGCGTCAACAATGTCCATGCCGTCGATAACCATGCCGAAGGAAGCATACTGACCGTCCAGATGCGGTGCGTCCTCGGTCATGATGAAGAACTGGCTGCCTGCGGAGTCCGGTGCAGCGGTACGCGCCATAGACAGAACACCGCGAGTGTGGTTCAGGTCGTTCTGGAAACCGTTTGCAGTAAACTCGCCGCGGATCTCATAACCCGGGCCGCCCATGCCGGTGCCTTCCGGGTCGCCGCCCTGGATCATAAAGCCCGGGATAACACGATGGAAGATCGTGCCATCATAAAAGCCCTTCTGCACCAGAGAAACAAAGTTGCGAACCGTGTTCGGTGCAACTTCCGGGTACAGCTCTGCACGGATTACGCCGCCGTTTTCCATTTCAATCGTAACGATAGGATTGCTCATTGGTATCAACTCCATAATTTTGTCATTTTGCAGCATATGCACAGCCGAGCTGTACATATATGTATTACTATTGTAGCAAATTTGGAGTGGAACGGCAAGTGGTGTTTGTCGGGTTGTGTCGGCGAAGCGTTAAAAGAGTTAAGCACTTCTGCAAGATAGGAAGTAGGAGTGAAGTAATGATTTCACGTTGCGTGAATGGCCACTGACCACCCCTACGATTAACCATATCAGATTACGATGTAATCCATAGAGATATACTTACTATTACCGTAGGGCAGGGTGCCCTCACCCCGCCGTGTAAACCATCTGCACATCGCTATATTCGGCGGAGTGAGGGCACCCCGCCCTACGAATAATGTAAATTGGTATCCGCAGACGTTTACGATATGTTTTTCGTTAAAGACGGTGCGCCGAGTCGTCGCACCCTACGGTAAAGTCTGTTGATAAGTGTAACCCGCAGGTGCCGTGCATTATAACCTGCCAAAGGGTTGCGCGGCACAATTATGCCGCGCCTGCGGAGAGCAGCCGGTCTGTGTAGCAACACGGTATCCGACCCTGCGAATATGTGGATACATGGCGCGCAACGCGCGTCCATGCGGAAGAAAAAATCCTCTGCCGTTCTCTTTTTCGGAGCAGTCGCCGCTCTCTGATTTTCGCCAGATTAGGAATAAAGGAAACGGGATTCACAAGGGTGGAAACCTTGGTGTCCACCCTTGTGCCCACCGCCGTGGGTACGGCGAACCACCGAGCCAAGTTTTGGCTCTCATTCCTGCTTCGCAGGATACCGCTGTAAAAACCTGTCGCAAAAACTGGCTATCCACTTTATCCACAGGACTTTCCACAGGGTATCTGGGGATAACCTTGTGCATAAAGTGGATAACTTTTTGTATACACCCTCGCAGGCCGCCGTATATCTCGGTTTTTCGACTACGCATTGTAATATCGGCTGTGGAAAAACCACCGCTGCATAATCCACCGCACCTTGTGGAAAACTTGTGAGCAGGGCAAATTCACCACTTCAGGAGGGATCATCTATGTCCGAAGAAACCCCGTCCATTGCCGCACCGGAACAGAATGCCATCGCGGAAACCGGCTCGATTACGGCAAGAACATCGCGCGGAACGATACACTGCATCACCATTGTCGGCCAGATCGAGGGCCACATGGAACTTCCCGCACAGAACAAAACCACCAAGTACGAGCACCTCATCCCGCAGATTGCGGCAGTTGAGCAGACCGACGAAATCGACGGTCTGCTGGTTCTGCTCAACACGGTCGGCGGCGATGTGGAAGCCGGACTTGCCATCGCTGAGCTGATCGCGGGCATGAAAAAGCCGACCGTGTCGCTCGTGCTCGGCGGCGGGCACTCGATCGGTGTACCGCTGGCCGTTGCCGCCAAAAAGAGCTTTATTGCCGTTTCCGCCGCCATGACCATTCATCCGGTGCGGATGAACGGCACGATCATTGCTGTGCCGCAGGCATTCGAGTATCTGGCGAAAATTCAGGAGCGCATCGTGGATTTCATCACCTCGCACTCACACATCACCGCCGAGCGTCTGCAGCAGCTTATGCGCGAAACCGGTCAGCTGACCGCCGATGTCGGCACCGTGATCTCCGGCAATCAGGCCGCCGCACTCGGACTGATTGATGAGGTCGGCACGCTTTCGGATGCGCTGGAAGCGCTCTATACGATGATTGGCGAGCACAAAATGCAAAAAAGAGACGGTAAATAACCGTCTCTCCGTCTGTCTTTTGCATTATACGCTCTGTTTTTTCCGTTCCGGCAGCTGTGCCAACACGATAGCGCCAAACATCAGCACACATCCGAAAATCTCTCGGCCGGACAGCGCCTGACCGAGAATAAGCCAGCCTGCGATAACCGAGATAACCGACTCCAGACTCATGATAAGCGATGCTACCGCCGGGTTCATGCCCTTTTGACCGATGATCTGGAGCGTATAGCCCACACCGGAGGACATCGCGCCGGCATACAGGATGGGCTTCCATGCCGCGAGGATGTTCGCGAAGCTCGGCTGCTCGAAGATCAGCATACCGATACCCGATAAGATCGCACAGAAGAAAAACTGGATGCAGGACATCTTCACGCCGTCCACCATCGGTGAAAAATGGTCGATGACTGTGATATGGATGGAGAACAGCAGCGCACACGACAGACCGATGAGGTCGCCCATCGCGAAGCCGAAGCTGCCGCCCGTCATGCACAGGAAGTACAGCCCGGCCATTGCCAGCGCAACGCCGCACCAGTGCTTCACACCGCATCTGCGGCCGAACAGCAGGCCGAGCAGCGGCACGATCAGGATGTAGCACGCGGTGAGGAATCCGGCCTTGCCGACCGGCGTATACAGCAGCGCGAACTGCTGGGTGATGCTGCCCGCGCACAGCGCTGTGCCGCAGCACATACCGCCGATAACGAGCGTTTTGCGGGCTTTGCGGCGCTCCTCGGGCGCTTGCTTCGGATGCGGGCCGCCGCTTTTGCCCAGCACCGCGATGACCGGCAGCAGGACCAGTCCGCCGATGACGTTGCGCGCGAACACAAAAGTGAACGGGCCGACATAATCCATGCCGACGCTCTGCGCCACGAACGCCACACCCCATATGGTGGCCGTCAGCAGCAAAAGTAAAGAGTTTCGCAGCTTCATATCTGTTTTTTCTCCCTCATTTGCGGATTTTTTCATAAAAAAAGAACCGCTTACAAGCGGTTCTTCATGGAGCTGCTAACCAGATTTGAACTGGTGACCTCATCCTTACCAAGGATGCACTCTACCGACTGAGCTATAGCAGCATTGGCAGGGGCAGTAGGGATCGAACCCACGGCACTCGGTTTTGGAGACCGATGCTCTACCAGCTGAGCTATACCCCTATAAAGTGGCTCCTCAAGTTGGACTCGAACCAACGACCCTGCGGTTAACAGCCGCATGCTCTACCAACTGAGCTATTGAGGAATATAAATGCTGGTACACGCTGTTTGGATGGTTTATCGCAATCAGCTTGTATATTATAGCGCGGATACAGCTTATTTGTCAATAGGTTTTGCAAATTTTTTCGTAAGTTTTTTTACTCCCGCGCAGAATGTCAAAAAGGGACCCTCTCGGGTCCCTTTTTAGGCTTTATTCGGTAACTTTTGCTCCGGTAACGATCGCCTTCGGCGAACCGGTGAGTTTTTTGCCAGTATACGGTGTGTTGATTCCCTTGGATTTATACGTTTCGTATACTTTCTCAGTATCCCAGTCCAGCAGCACCAGACGGGCGAAATTGCCTGCCTGCACAGCACGGTCGGTCAGACCGTAAATCTCGGCAGGAGCCTTGCTCATACGGTCAACAAGCTGCATCGGCGTGAGCTTGTCGGTCTGGACAAGGTAAGTATTGCACACCGAGAACGCGGTTTCCAGGCCGGTGATGCCGGACGGCGCCTTTGCGAACTCGCGGGCCTTCTCCTCGGCGGTGTGCGGTGCATGGTCGGTTGCCACCATGTCGATGGTGCCGTCCGCCAGAGCCGCAATCAGCGCCTGACGGTCAGCCTCCTTGCGGAGCGGCGGATTCATGCGGGCGTAAGTGCCGTGGGCGGGTACATCATCCTCGGTCAGCGACAGATGATGCGGCGTGACCTCGGCGTAAATCTTCGCGCCCATCGCCTTGCCCGCTCGAATGAGCGCGACCGACTGCGCGGACGAAACGTGCTGGAACAGCACGCGTGCGCCGGTATCGAGCGCCAGCGCAATGTCACGGCCGATCATTGCAGATTCCGCGCTCGCCATTGCGCCCGGTACACCGAAATGCTTGGCGGCTTCCGAGCCGTAGTTCACGCCCGGGGACGGCACGAGCGACGGCTCCTCCTCGTGGAAGGAGAGCAGCGTGCCGCGCTTGGCGGCTTCCGCCATGGCGGTGCGGCACAGCGCCGCACTCGTCAGATTGATGCCGTCATCGGTCAGGCACGGCGCACCCGCTTTAAGCAGTGCGTCAAAGTCGGTCAGCTCCTGCCCTTTCAGGCCCTTGGTGACCGAGCCTGCCTGCAAAACCTGCACCGGACAGTCCTTCGCCTTGTCGGTAACGTAGCGGATAATCTCGGGTGTGTCACAGGTCGGCACGGTGTTCGCCATGCAGATTACCGTGGCGTAGCCGCCCGCGGCTGCCGCCGCCGCACCAGTCAGCACGTCCTCTTTCTGGGTCTGACCCGGATCGCGGAAGTGAACATGGCCGTCCACAAAGCCGGGAGAGACCGTCAGCCCGCTCGCGTCATACACCGTGCAGCCCGCGGGCGCGTCGATGTGCTCTGCCACCTGCGCGATAACGCCGTCATCACCGATCAGCACATCACACAGCGCATCCATCTGCGTATACGGGTCGAGAACCCGTCCGTTTTGAATCAACAGCATGGTAAAACCTCCGTTTTATCTCGTTTAATCGCGGTAGAACGCACCAAAGCCCTTGTATGCCATATACAGATCCAGCTTGGCAATGCACTCGAACGGTGCGTGCATGGAGAGCACCGGAACGCCTGCGTCTACGGTGTCAATGTTGCGGTTTGCGAGGTACATGGCAACCGTGCCGCCGCCGCCCTGATCAACCTTGCCGAGCTGGCCGGTCTGCCAGATAACGCCCGCCTTGTCAAAGATGCAGCGGATACGCGCCATCAGCTCGGCGGTTGCATCCGAGGTGCCGGACTTGCCGCGTGCGCCCGTGTACTTGACGAGCGCGAAGCCGCAGTTTGCGCGCGCATCGTTGCGCTTCTCGGAGACCTCCGGATAGTTGGGGTCAAAGGCGTTGCAAACGTCGGCAGACAGGCAGACCGAGTTCTCAAAGCACTCGTCGAGCAGCACGTCCTGGGCGCGGCACAGATCTGCCATAAAGGTGTCGAACGCGTGGGACTGCATGCCGGTTACGCCATCCGAGCCGATCTCCTCCTTGTCCACCAGCAGGCAGACGCCGGTATGTGCCGGAGTCTCGGTCAGGTCGAACAGAGAGGTTGCCGCCGGGTAGGAACAAACGCGGTCGTCGTGGCCGTACGCGCCGACAAACGAGCGGTCAAAGCCGATGTCGCAGGCATTGAACGCCGGAACGCAGCACAGCTCTGCAGACAGGAAATCCGCTTCAGTCATGCCGTACTCGCGGTTAAGGTGCTCCATAATGGCGAGTTTGATCTTCTCGCTGCACTTTTCGTCCACGGTTTCGCTCGGAACCGAGCCGATGAGGATATTCAGACCCTCGCCCTTGATCACCTCGGTCGCCTTGCGGGTCATCTGCTCGGTAGCAAGGTGCGGCAGCAGGTCGGTGATAACGAACTTCGGGTCGGTCGGCTTGTCGCCTACGCGCACCTGTACACGCTTGACCTCGCCATTCTCGCAGACGCAGACAACGCCGCGCAGCTCGAGCGGAATGGCCGTCCACTGGTACTTCTTGATGCCGCCGTAGTAGTGGGTCTTGAAGAACGCCATGCCGTTGTCCTCGTACAGCGGCACGGTGCGGATATCAACACGCGGCGCATCGAGGTGCGCGGCGGTCAGGCGCACGCCCTCGGCGAGGCTCTTTTCGCCAATAACAGCCAGCATGATGCCCTTGTGGCGGTTGATGCGGTAGATCTTGTCGCCCGGACGAAGCGTGTCGTCACGCGTCCAGGCACGGAAGCCCTTGCTCTCAGCCATGCGGGCGATTTCCAGCACAGCGTCACGCTCGGTTTTGCTCTCGTCGAGGAATTTTTTGTAACCCTCGGCGTAGGTCTGAATGCCCTGCTTGTCCTCGTCGGTCAGACGGTCAAAGCCGGTCTTTTTGTCGTAAAAAAGCTGTTCGGAAGTCATGTTGCATTCTCCTTTTTTAATCCGAATCACTTAATGAGTTGACTGTATAAAGCATCGGTGTCCCGATACAGCATATCGAGATCGCCGTTGTTTTCGATGATAAAATCGCATTTTTCGCGGTAAAACATGTCGTTCGGCTGCGCATCGATGCGGGCGCGCGCGGCCTCATTGGACAGGTCGTCCCGCTCGATGATGCGGGCAACACGGGTGTCGTGCGGCGCGAGCACAGCGATGATTTTGTCGCAGAAGTCATCCGCACCGGCTTCAAACAGGGTCGGCGCATCGTACAGCACGATTGGACACGCGCTCTGCGCGTGAATCGCATCGAGAGACGCCTTGCGGATATACGGTGTGGTGATTTCGTTGAGCTGCTGCAGCTTTGCAGGGTCGGAAAACACGATTTTCGCGAGTTTCGGACGATCAAGTACGCCGTTCGCGTCGGTTACGCCGCCGAAGGCGGTATCGAGCGCGGACAGCATTTCGTGGTTCTCCGCGCAGAGCGTGCGGTACACCGCGTCCGCGTCCACCCAGCCCGCGCCGAGGGCGCGCATACGCGCGGCAACCGTGCCTTTGCCAGTGCCGCTGCCGCCGGTCAAGCCGATGATTTTCATTAGTTTCACTTCCTCAACAGGAGTCTATGCATGAATAACGGCATTTTACAGCCGTTAATTGTCATTTAAGCCAAATTCGATGGTATTCAGCTTGCTTTTCCACAGGCTTTCCACTTCAATGACGCTTACATTATCTACCGCCAGCGATTTGGGAAGCGTTTGCAGAATACTGAACTGAAATCTATGATAACGTTCTGGGTGCTTTTTGAGCAGTTCCCGCATTTTCTTGTTGCCGCCGTGCTTGGTATTGACGTATTCGCTCCATCTGCCATACAGACCGTTTTTGCCGTAGGCCGAACCGACATATTGCTGTCCACTGGCGGTGTCGGTAATCAAGTAAATCGCATAGGTGGTAGAGAGTGCGCCGACCCAATCACTGTAAAAATCAGGTGCCGCAATAATGCTCTCCAGTTCATCAAACGACAGCCGCATATTTTCAAAATCGGTCAGCTTGGAAACGAGCTGTGCATTTCGATGTGGCATGAGCGCAACAATTTCTTTCTCCGTTGTGCCATTATGACACCAATTTCGCGCACCTTGTCCCCAGTCGATTATCAGCCGATCCTCATATTCCTGCATAATATCCTGTTTTTCCAGATCATAATAAAATTCAGGCGGGTTTTTGGGCTTTATAGGAAATCCTTTCGGAAACTCCATGCCTTTAGCGGAATATACCCCTTTCACAAGGTAACAGCCCTCATAACGTCCCAGTGTTCCCTGTGTGCCGACAAAATTCAGAATATACCGACAGTTTTCAAATCTTTTCTTTCCCTGTGTTTTCAGGTAGAGTTCAAAAAATCCGTTTTCATAACAGAATTTTGCATCTTTATCGGACATCGGATGTCTTGCCAGCTTGACTTCTTTGGGATTCAATCCCGCATTACGCATCACATCGGACAACTTCAAAAGCATCTCTTACACCTCAATTACCGAAAACCCCGCCGCTTTCTTAATCCGGTTCGCCACTGCAAGACCGAGACCTTCATCCGACGGACACTGCGCCCAAATCTGCGTTACGCTGGTATCATCGAACGCCCGCAGGCGGTCGAATACCTCGCGCGCCTGTGCACCGAGGTCGTCCTTCGAGCCGAAGCACTCCACGATGCAGTTCGGGAACATATTCTTGTACTCATCAAAGCACAGCACGCCGGTGGAGTCCCCGATATGCGCTGCGATGTACTTTGCCGTGTCCTGCGGGTTGCCGCGCACGACCGTTACGGGCGCTTTCGGCGCATAATGCCGGTATTTCATGCCGGGCGCCGACACCTTCACATCATCCCCGATCTTCTCGTACAGGGCGCGGTCAACATCCACCTCACCGAGCACCGAACGAAGCTGCTCGAGCGTGATGCCGCCCGGGCGCAGCAGGCGCGGCCGCTCGAGCGCCAGCGTGATTACCGTGCTTTCCACGCCCACACCGCACGCGCCGCCATCCAGTACAGCCGCAATTTTGCCGTCCATGTCATGCATAACGTGCGCCGCCGTGGTCGTGGACGGTCTGCCCGAAGTATTCGCGGACGGAGCCGCCAGCGGCACACCGCTCTCCCGAATCAGCGCACGCGCCATCGGATGCGACGGCAGGCGGATGCCCACGGTGTCCAGTCCGCACGAAACCTCGTCCGGGATACAGTCGCCCTTGGGCACGATCATGGTCAGTGGACCCGGCCAGAACGCGTCTGCAAGCAGCTTCGCCTGCGGCGGAACCGCCGGACACAGGTCGTAAATCCGGTCAAAGTCCGCGATATGGACGATCAGCGGGTTATCCTGCGGACGGCCTTTCGCGAGGAAAATTTTCTTTACCGCCTCGCCGTTCAGCGCATTCGCCGCAAGGCCGTACACGGTTTCGGTCGGCATGCCGACCACCTCGCCCGCTCGAATGAGTTCTGCGGCGGTTTTTACCGCGTTTTCGTCGGTTTCCGGTGTCAAAAGAGTTGTTTTCATCAGTTTACACTTCCATTTATGGTATCAATGGTCTTTTTCTTCCACTTTGGTGACGATGCCGTTTCCCGCCAAAGAGATGTTTATCGGACATTCACCATGCTATACTCCAATCATAAAAGAAAGGAGTGCTTCGCATGGCAAAAAACAAGAACATTTTCGTCACGATCACCGGCTTTCAGCACTATTACGGACGTGAGCCGTTCCAGATTGGCAATCTCATCCGCTGTGCCAAGGAGCCGGGCAATCCGTACGACAGCGATGCCATCCGCGCGTTTCTGCCGTACATCGGCAAGGTCGGCTACATCGCCAACAGTCCGCAGACCAAGGCCGGCGGCACGGAAAGCGCGTCGCGCATTTACGAGCGCGTGCCCAAACGTTTTTACGTCCGTGTACTGTTCACCACCTGCACCAAGATCATCTGCCGCGTAGAATTCGGCGATATGTCCGATCTGAATGCTGAGTTGGAGAGCCAGACCGAGGACAAGTGGGACGACTGGGACGATGAGGATGACGAAATCCAGTTCTAAGGTTACATTTCGCTCTGCTCTTTCAGCTTTTCCGCTGTGTCAGCCGCGATGAGTGCGTCTAAAATCTCGTCCATATCGCCGTTCAGGAACTGATCCAGCTTGTAGATGGTCAGCTTGATGCGGTGATCGGACACGCGATTCTCCGGGAAATTGTAGGTGCGGATGCGCTCCGAGCGGTCGCCGGTGCCGACCTGACTTTTGCGGTCGGCAGCGATGGCGGCACGCTGCTTTTCCACCTCGGCCTCGTACAGCCGCGAACGCAGAACGGACAGCGCCTTCTCCTTGTTTTTGTGCTGGCTGCGCTCGTCCTGACACTCGACGACCGTGTTGGTCGGGATATGCGTCACGCGAATAGCGGACGAGGTCTTGTTAATGTGCTGGCCGCCCGCGCCGGAGGCGCGGAACGTGTCGATGCGTAAATCCTTCGGATCGATATAGAAGTCGAGTTCCTCCGCTTCGGGAAGGACAGCCACGGTGGTTGTCGAGGTGTGCACACGGCCCTGACTTTCGGTCTCGGGCACACGCTGCACGCGGTGTACGCCGCTCTCGAACTTGAGCCGCGAGTACACCTTATCGCCTGCCACGCGAAACACGATCTCCTTGTAGCCGCCCAGCTCGGTCTCGGATTTGTTCATGACCTCGGTCTGCCAGCCGCGCTTGTCGGCGTACATCGTGTACATGCGGTAGAGGTCAGCGGCAAACAGCGCGCTTTCCTCGCCGCCTGCACCGCCGCGAATCTCAACGTAGATATTCTTCTCGTCGTTTGGGTCCTTGGGCAGCAGCAGGATTTTCAGTTCGTCCTCCAGACGGGCGATGTCGCTCTTGGCCTGCTGCAACTCCTCCTGCGCCAGCTCTTTCATGTCCGGGTCGGACAGCATTTCGGTCGCGTCCGCGAGCGTGCGCTGTGCCTGCTCGTATTCGCGGAACGCGGTGACGATCGGCTCAAGTTCGTTGCGCTCACGCAGCAGCTTAGCCGCCCGGTCGGGATCGTCGTATAAATCCGGCGCGGAAAGCCGCATTTCCAGCTCGTCCAGCCGCGCCGCTAAGACTTTCAGTTTTTCAAACATACTCTATCTCCAAATCGTGTGAAGCACGGAAAATTCATTAAAATTGCGTTTACCAGCGTCCGGTGAACATCAATCCCATGATGGAGCAGTATTCGCGGCACCTTACCGCCATCCACTGCCCCGGATACGGCGTTTTCGCGGGAACGCCTGCGTCACCCAGACCGGCATGCGCCAGCAGGCGGCGTGCGCGGGCAAGATGATAATCATTTGTAATTACGGCAACAGCTGCGCCCTCGGGCAGCAGCTTTTTTGCGTTGGCGATATTCTGGATGGTCGTGCTCGACTTGTTCTCCAGGATCAGCCGTTCCGCATCTGCGCCGTGCGCGATCATGTAATCCTGCATGGCTGCAGCCTCGGTGCGCGGCTCATCGCCGCCCTGACCGCCGCACAGGATGGCCTGACTGCCCGGATTGACGTTCAGCACCGCGATTGCCGTATCGCACCGTGCCGCCAGAGCCGCCGACGGCTGTCCGTTCGGATTGACGAGCGCACCCAGCACCAGATAGTAATCCGCCTGCGGCGCAGCTGACGGGTCATCCTCGTCGAATGCTATGCCGATTACAAACACCTGCACCGCCGCAAACGACAGCACGAACAATGCAAACAGTACGCGTCCCACACGCGACAAAATGCGGCACGCCTTATGCTTTTCGCGTCCGCGCAGCATCAGCCATTCCCCCATACAGCCGATAGCAAGCGCCAGCAGGAAAATACCGCCGAACCGCGACGGCTTCCAGAACAGCTGCGGCACGCCAATGACAGCAAACAGCACCGCAAGCCCTATCCATACCCTTTTTTCTTTCATTGCAGTTCCTCCAGCTCGGCCGCGACGGCTTCCCATTCATCCATTTTTGCGGCGAGTTTTTCGTCACAGGCTTCTTTTTCAGTCATCAGCTCGAGCAGCTTGCCGGAATCCGATGCCGCGTCCACCATCTGCTGTTCGAGGTCGGACGACTGGGTTTCCAGCTGCGAAATCTCGCGCTCGAGCGTGTTCAGCAGCTTCTGCAGATTCTTGGTGCCGCCGGTGCGCTTTGGCTTCTCAGGCGGCTTGGGCACGTCGTCCAGCGTCGGCACAGCGGCCTTTTTCTTCTTGGGCGCCGGTGCAGGAGCCGCTTCCGGCAGTGCGCCGCCGCCCTTGGCTCGCCAGTCAAGGAACGCGCTGTACGAGCCGATAAAATCGGTCAGGTGACCGTTTTCGAGATACAGCACGCGGGTTGCAAAGCGCTCGACGAAGTAGCGGTCATGCGAAACAAACAGCAGCGTGCCGTCGAATGCCTCAACCGCCTCCTCAATCCACTCGCGGGAGGCAAGGTCAAGGTGGTTGGTCGGCTCGTCGAGGATGAGCAGATTGAGCGGATCGTACATCAGCTCACACAGGCGCAAACGGCTTTTCTCACCGCCGGACAGCATATCTACGGTTTTCAGCTGGGTTTCACCGATAAACTGGAACGAACCGAGCCGGTTTCGCGCCACCTGCATGGAAACGTTCTTGTCATAGATGAGCGTATCGATGAGGTTGCGGTGCGGATTGGCAAAATACACCTGCTGCGGCAGGTACGCCGGCTTGAGTCCAACGCCCTTGCGGATGACGCCGCCATCCGGCACTTCCTCGCCGAGCAGGATTTTCAGCATAGTGGTCTTTCCGGCGCCGTTTGCGCCAAGCAGCGCGACACGCTCGCGGTTACGAATATTGAACGATACATTGTGTAATATTTCTCGTCCGTCATAACTTTTCGTAATATCGCGGACCTTGAGCACTTCCTCGGTCTCGTAGTTCGGGTCGCCAAACGTGACGGTCATCTTTTTGTCGGTCTTGGGCCGGTCAGTGACCTTCATACGCGCAATGCGCTTCTCGATAGACGCGGCACGCTTCGCCAGATGCTCGGTGCCGTGCTCGTGCATGGAACGCGCGGTCGCCTCCAGACGCTTTTTCTCGGCCAGCTCATGCTCGTGGTGCTTGAGCTGCTCCTCACGGCGGCGCTCACGCTCAACTGCATAGTACGAGTAGTTGCCGTTGTAGAAATCGCAGGTGCAATCGTGGATTTCAATCACGCGGTCGCAGCACTGGTCGATAAACCAGCGGTCATGCGAGATAATGAGCACGGTGCCGCGGTAATTCTCGAGGTAATTGCCCAGCCAGTCCACAGCGTCCATATCGAGGTGGTTGGTCGGCTCATCGAGCAGCAGCACGTCGGTCTGCTCGAGAATGATGCGGGCGAGGTTAATGCGCGTTTTTTCGCCGCCGGAGAGCAGGTCAAACTTCTGCGAACGCATTTCCTGCGCGATTTCAAGACCGTTGCATACGCGGTTGATCTCGTAATCGCGGTTGTAGCCGCCGAGGATTTCCAGCCGCGTTTCCAGCTGCGCGTAGCGCTTGAGCAACGATGCGTCATCCGGCTTGCGCGTCATTTCGTCGGTCAGCGCGTCCATTGCTGCCGCAACTTCGTCGGACTCCTTGAACGCCAGACGGAGAATGTCCTCCACGGTCGATTCCGGCGGAAAATCCGGCATCTGGTCAATGACACCGGCGGTTCGTCCCTGTCCGAACGCAACGTGTCCGCCGTCATACGACAGCCGGCCGGTCAAAATATTAAGCAAAGTGGTCTTTCCGGCGCCGTTTGCGCCTAAAATAGCAACCTTTTCGCCCGGCTGAATGTCGAACGAGATGTCCTTGAGGATCAGGCGGTCACCATAATATTTGGTCAGGTTTTGTACGGTAATATCTGCCACGGAGAGAACTCCTTTCAATGCACTTTTATTCAGCTTATATTATAGCACAATGTGCCCCATAATAGGAGAGAAAACCTGCATAATTTGCAGATTTTTGCGCGGTTTTCTCTGCCCGAAAACACAAAAAAGCTGTCTCAAAAGACAGCTTTTTATGGGAATTCAGAGCAGCAGCGGCAGCAGCTCTTCCACACGGTCGACCACATGCTTCGCGCCTGCGTCCTCCAGCTCCTCGCGGTCGCCAAAGCCGAACGTCACGCCGATGCAGTCAATGCCGCATTGCTTCGCACCTTCCACATCGTGCAGGCGGTCACCGACCAGCACAGCCTGTGACAGATCCTGCACCCGCAGACGGTCGAGCGCCTGCTGCGTAACCTGTGCCTTCGTGCCGATCGTGCCATCCAGCGTTGCGCCGGAAACCACGGTAAAATACTGGTCAATATTAAAATATTTGACGATTTTATCAATGAAAAACGCTGGTTTGGACGATGCAGTAGACAGGGTCTTTCCGGCGTCCGTCAAGGCCTTCAGCAGCTCCGGAATCCCGTTGTAGAGCATGTTCTCCTTCCAGCCTACCACACCGAACCGCTCGCGGTAAAACGCAATGGCCTGCTTGGCCTGCGCGTCGTCAAATCCATAGCTGCGGCGGAACTCATCGTACAGCGGAGGACCGATAAAGCGTTCCAGCGGTTTCAGCTCCGGCTCGTGGATGCCCATTTTATCCAGCGCATACTGCACCGATTTAGTAATGCCCTCGCGTGAATCGGTAAGTGTGCCATCCAAATCAAATAAAATATACTGATACATCGGCGCTTTTCCTCTCAGTAGTATAGAAAAAGCAGCAACTTTCGTTGCTGCTTAGATGTAGGCGTTGAGTTATCTTCCCGGGCCGTCGCCAGCCAAGTATTGTCACCGTAAACGAGCTTAACTACTGTGTTCGGAATGGGAACAGGTGTACCCTCGTCACCATTAACACCTACTTTTGAAGATTTACACCCTCAAAACTGAACAATCCTACTCGCAATGCTTTTTTCTTCGAGGTTACCTAATATTTAAGGTCAAGCCCTCGGCCTATTAGTATCAGTCCGCTCCATACATTACTGCACTTCCACTCCTGACCTATCAACCTTGTAGTCTACAAGGGGCCTTACTCCCGAAGGATGGGAACACTTATCTCGAGGGGAGTTTCACGCTTAGATGCCTTCAGCGTTTATCTCGTCCGTACTTAGCTACCCAGCTATGCCCTTGGCAGAACAACTGGTGCACCAGCGGTACGTCCATCCCGGTCCTCTCGTACTAAGGACAGCTCCTCTCAATATTCCTGCGCTCGCAACAGATAGGGACCGAACTGTCTCACGACGTTCTGAACCCAGCTCGCGTACCGCTTTAATTGGCGAACAGCCAAACCCTTGGGACCGAATTCAGCCCCAGGATGCGATGAGCCGACATCGAGGTGCCAAACCTCCCCGTCGATGTGGACTCTTGGGGGAGATCAGCCTGTTATCCCCGGGGTAGCTTTTATCCGTTGAGCGACGGCATTTCCATTCACATACCGCCGGATCACTAACTCCAACTTTCGTTACTGCTCGAACCGTCATTCTCGCAGTTAGGCTCGTTTATGCGTTTACACTCAGTGCACGATTTCCATCCGTGCTGAACGAACCTTTGAGCGCCTCCGTTACTCTTTTGGAGGCGACCGCCCCAGTCAAACTGCCCACCTGACAGTGTCCCCCGACCAGATTCATGGTCGCAGGTTAGAATCCCAATATCCCAAGAGTGGTATCCCAAGGTTGGCTCCACGAACGCTGGCGCGCTCGCTTCCTAGCCTCCCACCTATCCTGTACATGGAATACCGAGATCCAATATCAAGCTACAGTGAAGCTCCATGGGGTCTTTCCGTCTAGTTGCGGGAAACCGGCATCTTCACCGGTACTACAATTTCGCCGGGCGGGCTGTTGAGACAGTGCCCAAATCGTTACGCCATTCGTGCGGGTCAGAACTTACCTGACAAGGAATTTCGCTACCTTAGGACCGTTATAGTTACGGCCGCCGTTTACTGGGGCTTAAGTTCGCACCTTCGCATTGCTGCTAAGCACTCCCCTTAACCTTCCAGCACCGGGCAGGCGTCACCCCCTATACGTCATCTTTCGATTTAGCAGAGAGCTGTGTTTTTGCTAAACAGTCGCTTGGGCCTTTTCACTGCGGCCTGCTCTCGCAGGCGCCCCTTATCCCGAAGTTACGGGGCCAATTTGCCGAGTTCCTTAACAACCCTTCTCCCGTTGGCCTTAGAATACTCATCCCATCTACCTGTGTCGGTTTGCGGTACGGGCACCTTAGTATACACTAGAGCTTTTCTCGTCTCTCTCGCCATCTACTTCCCTACTAAATTTCGGTCCCTTACGCCCGGGGCAACCATCGCCCGGGATAGACTTAAAGAAAGCGTCCCTCTAGCTTAAATGTTCGGTGGTTACGGAATTTCTACCGTATGTGCATCGCCTACGCCTTTCGGCCTGAGCTTAGCTCCCGACTAACCCTGGGCGGACGAACCTTCCCAAGAAACCTTAGATTTTCGGCCATTATGATTCTCACATAATTCTCGCTACTTATTCCGGCATTCTCACTCGTATGCAGTCCACCAGTGCTTCCGCTCTGACTTCGCCCCGCATACGACGCTCCCCTACCCAATGCATTACTGCAATGCCTAAGCTTCGGTTGAACACTTAGCCCCGTTACATTTTCTGCGCAAAACCACTCGACCAGTGAGCTATTACGCACTCTTTGAATGAGTGGCTGCTTCTAAGCCAACATCCTGGTTGTCTTCGCAATTCCACATCGTTTTCCACTTAGCGTATCTTTGGGACCTTAGCTGTGGGTCTGGGCTGTTTCCTTTTGACTATGAGACTTATCTCACGCAGTCTGACTGCTATTCATCAATTATCCGGCATTCAGAGTTTGATAGGCTTTGGTAACCTCGCGGCCCCTAGCCCATTCAGTGCTTTACCTCCGGTAATCTAAGCCAACGCTAGCCCTAAAGCTATTTCGGGGAGAACCAGCTATCTCCGAGTTCGATTGGAATTTCACCGCTATCCACAGGTCATCCCCGGCTTTTCAACAGACGTGGGTGCGGCCCTCCACGGTGTCTTACCACCGCTTCAGCCTGCTCATGGATAGGTCACCCGGTTTCGGGTCTAATACCTGCAACTTCATACGCCCTTTTCAGACTCGCTCTCGCTGCGGCTCCGGAACTCCAGTTCCTTAACCTCGCTGCAAATATTAACTCGCCGGACCATTCTACAAAAAGGTACCTCATCACCCTTTAACGGGCTTTCGGTGCTTGTAGGCACAAGGTTTCAGGTTCTCTTTTCACTCCCCTGCCCCGGGGTACTTTTCACCTTTCCCTCACGGTACTGCTCCACTATCGGTCACTGAGTAGTATTTAGGCGGAGGATGGTCCCCCCATCTTCCCAGCGGGTTTCACGTGTCCGCTGGTACTCTGGATACTGCTAGCACTCAATCCTTTTCACTTACGGGGCTGTCACCCTGTATCGCTGCTCTTCCCAAAGCATTCAGTTAAAGATTAAAGTTACATAT